>Ga0208863_1000021_pt1 | contig 217047 bp, 205 predicted proteins | sample RifOxyD3_FD_184040 | JGI IMG/M metagenome (GOLD analysis project Ga0208863, IMG submission 184040) | Soil microbial communities from Rifle, Colorado - Rifle Oxygen_injection D3 (SPAdes) | ecosystem: Environmental > Terrestrial > Deep subsurface > Rock core/Sediment | place: Rifle, Colorado...
TCGCCACTTTTTGTAGACTTGTAAGTAAGGAACGCTAATGTACGCAATTATCAAAAACGGCGGAAAACAGTATAAAGTTCAAGAGGGTGATATCCTTTTGTTCGATAAAATGGGACTTGATCCTAAAACCACCGTCGAAATCAAAGAAGTTCTTGCCGTGAATAACGGTGAACTCCGCACCGGTACTCCATTCGTAGAGGGTGCTGTTGTGACAGCTGAAGTTATCAATGAAGGTCGTGACCGTAAAGTCGTGATCTACAAAAAACGTCGTCGTAAAGACAGTAAATTGAAACGTGGTTTCCGTAGAGATCACACACGCGTTCGTATCGTTAAGATCGCCGCGTAATTATTTTAAAGTAGGAGGACAGCATGGCTCATAAGAAAGGTCAGGGTAGTACACAGAATAACCGCGACTCAGCGGGACGTAGACTCGGTGTCAAAAAATACGGCGGTGAATTCGTACGTGCAGGTAACATCGTTATCCGCCAACGCGGAACAAAAGTTCACCCGGGTAAAAACATGGGTATGGGTAAAGACCACACATTGTATGCGTTGGTTGACGGTGTCGTTGCGTTCGAGCGCAAAGACAAAAAACGCAAACAAGTTTCTATCATCCCTGCCGCTTAATTTTCACTTACATCGGGCTTTCGCCCGATTTTGAATCCATTTCCAAAATTATCTTTTTAATTGTGTGCTTTCGTGCGAAGTGCAGTGTTAAGCAAATAATAGTTGTCTCATCCGAGGCAAATGTTCAAAACAACCTTAAGGACATTTATGTTTAGTGATAGTGTAGAAATTACCGTTTCCTCCGGAAAAGGGGGAGCAGGGTGTGTTGCTTTCCGCAGAGAGAAATATGTCCTTCAAGGGGGTCCGAACGGCGGAGACGGCGGTAAAGGGGGTGATGTCTATTTCAAAGTGGACAACAATACCCATACTTTGGCCCATTTTCAGGGGAATAAAAACCTCAAAGCCGGCAAAGGGCAGCCGGGATCAGGCTCCAACATGGCGGGGAAAGCGGGGCAGCGACTGGTGGTTGTCGTCCCTCCGGGAACCCAGGTAGTGGACGTGGAGACCGGCGAAGTTCTTTTGGACCTTCTCGAAGACGGCAAAGAGGTCCTCTTTTTGACCGGAGGACGCGGCGGATTGGGAAATGTCCATTTCAAATCCTCTACAAACCAAAAACCGATGTATGCCCAGCCGGGTGAACCGGCGGTTGAGCGTGTGGTACGTCTGGATCTGAAACTGATCGCCGATGTGGGATTGGTAGGATTTCCGAACGTTGGTAAATCGACGCTGATTTCGACCGTCTCCAATGCCCGTCCCGAAGTGGCCAATTATGAGTTTACGACGCTGACGCCGAAACTCGGACAGATTAATATCGGCGAGTTTGATTCGTACATTATGGCCGATATCCCCGGTATAATCGGCGGTGCTTCGGAAGGGAAAGGGCTGGGACTCAAATTCCTGCGCCATATTGAGCGGACGAAAACCCTGTTGTTTATGATCGATTTGGCCTCGTACCATGAACTCGAATATCAGTATGTCACCCTCAAACAAGAACTTGAAAAATTTTCACCCCTTTTGGCGGAACGTAACTTTGCGATTGCCCTTACCCGTGCCGATGCGATGACCCCCGAAGAAGCCATTGAAAAAACCAATGCATTTTTAAAAATGATGGCTCTTGACCCGGTTACCAAAAGCCGATTCGCCTTCAGCGACGAGTATCCGGTCTATGAGCAGGCAGATTTTGATAAAGCCTTTTATGATCACTCAAAGCCGGCCTTTATCGCACCGATCTCTTCGGCCATCAATCTGAATATTAAACCGCTCACCTACGCACTTTATCAAATGGTCGTAACGGAGCGCGCATGAAGCGGATCGTTGTTAAAGTCGGGAGCGCTGTTTTAAGCGAACAAAATCGGATAGCAAAAGACCGGATGCAGCGTCTGGTCGATTTTATCGCCGAACTCAAAAAAAGCTACGAAGTGATCCTCGTCTCCTCCGGTGCGGTTGCCGCCGGCTACACCGAACTGAAACTCGATAAAAAGATTTTGGCCAATAAACAAGCCCTCGCCTCCATCGGACAGCCGATCTTGATGAACAAATACCGCAAGATGTTTGAACACTACCATATGCTCCCCTCCCAAGTGTTGGTAACGGCGGCGAATTTTAATACGGCCGAAGAGTCCCAAAAAGCGAAAGATACGATCGAAACGCTTTTGGCCCATAATGTCGTCCCCATTATCAATGAAAACGATGCGACGGCAACAGAAGAGCTCATTCTCGGGGATAACGATCAGCTCTCCGCATACGCAGCCTACCATTTCGGAGCCGACTTATTGGTAATCCTCTCGGATATCGATGCCTATTATGACAAAGACCCCCGCAGCTATCCGGATGCGAAAGTCCGTTCGCGCATCGAGTCGGTTACCTCCGAAGAACTTGCGTTGGAAGTGAATCCGAATCACAATTTCGCGACGGGAGGGATTGTGACGAAACTCAAAGCGGCTGATTTCCTTCTCAAACGGGGTGGTGCGATGTTTTTGGCCAGCGGATTTGATCTGAGCGATGCCAAAAGCTTTTTGATTGAGGGATCACATCGCGGAGGCAGTTTGTTCAAAGCGGCGGAAGTGTCTCTATGACCCGTGTTATTTTTATGGGGACACCCGATTACGCCGCGTCGATTCTGGAGGCGTTGATCGAAGCCGAAGATGTCGAGGTCGTTGCCGTTTATACCCAGCCCGATAAGCCGGTAGGGCGAAAAGGGGTTCTTACTCCTCCAGTCGTTAAAGTTTTGGCTGAATCTGCGGGTATCCATGTGATACAACCGACTCGATTGCGCGACGAAGCTGTTGTGTCGGAGTTTTTATCCATCGAATGCGATATGATTATCGTTGCGGCGTATGGTCAAATTTTACCCAAGGCGATATTGGAATATGCTCCGTGTGTCAACCTTCACGCCTCGATTCTTCCTCAGTACCGCGGTGCCAGTCCGATACAGCAAAGTTTGCTGAACAATGATTCCCAAAGCGGCGTTACGGCGATGTGGATGGATGAGGGGTTGGATACGGGTTCCATAATCCAGATTGAAACGCTCCCTGTAGGTCCGGAGGAGATGGTAGAGTCTTTGTACGGGCGGCTTACTGATGCGGCGGTGAAACTCACCCTCGATGTGATCCGCCATTGGGATCGCCACAGCGCCATTGCCCAAAACGATTCCGAGGCGACGCATTGTACAAAAATCACCAAATCGGAAGGGTTGATCGATTTTACCGATGCGCGGGAAATTTATAACCGCTATCGTGCTTTCACCCCATGGCCCGGAATCTTTACCGAATCGGGACTTAAAATCAAAGAAATGCATCTCGAAGAGGAAAATTCCTCAGGGGAACCGGGGATCATCAAGGGGATTGACAAAGAGAGCATTCTTGTGCAGTGTGCGCGAGGCTCATTACGGATCATGAGGGTTCAAGCTCCCTCAAAACAAGAGACTTCAGTCGTTGATTATCTCAACGGAAAACGGATCGGGTGTGGACATCCATTGGTTTGAGTCGCTTGACTCGACCCAAACCTTTTTGATCAACGAACTCAAAGGAGGGCGGCTAAAGGGACCCGTATGTGTCGGAGCACTGGCGCAGACGATGGGAAAAGGGTCCCGTGGGAACAGCTGGATCGGTGCGGAGGGGAATCTATTTATCTCATTGGCCGTACCGCGCTCCCACTTTCCGGAAGATTTGAAGCTCGAATCGACCTCGATCTATGTCGCTTTTTTGATGAAAGAGCTTTTGCAATCGCACGGTTCAAAAGTCTGGCTGAAATGGCCTAATGATTTTTATCTGGAAGAGAAAAAAATCGGCGGGGTCATCACCAATCTCATCGGTGAGACGGTGGTGTGCGGCATCGGAATCAATCTGAACACGGCACCGGAGAATTTTTCGAAAATCGATGTCGAAATCGGATCGGTTGAATTAACAAAATATTATTGTACATTGTTTAAAAATTTACCACCCTGGAAGCAGATTTTTAGTAAATACCGGATAGAATTTGAGAATAGCAGAGTTTATTTTACTCACAACAATAATGAAAAAGTTGCATTGGAGCGGGCCGTTTTATTGGAAGACGGATCGTTGATGTGCGACGGCCAAAGGATATTTAGTTTACGATGAGTGAAGTTATTGTTATCGCCAATCAAAAAGGGGGAGTGGGTAAAACCACAACCGCCGTCAACTTAGCCGCATCCCTAGCCGTTGCCGAGAAAAAAGTATTGCTGATCGATGCCGATCCGCAAGCAAACGCAACGACCTCATTGGGGTATCATCGCAACAATTATGAGTTTAATATCTATCATGTCCTGATCGGTGCCAAAAAACTGCGCGAAATCATTTTAAAAACCTCATTGCCGAAACTTTTTTTAGCCCCGTCAAATATCGGCCTTGTCGGGGTTGAAAAAGAGTATTACGATGCGGATAATGCCAAAGGGAGAGAACTGATCTTGAAACGGGCGATCGCTCAGGTCAAAGATGAATACGATTACGTCATCATCGATTCCCCTCCGGCACTGGGGCCGATGACGATCAATGCCCTTTCGGCTTCCAATTCGGTCATTATCCCGATCCAGTGCGAGTTTTTTGCATTGGAAGGGTTGGCTCAGCTTTTAAACACGGTCAAATTGGTCCGAAAAACGATCAATCCGAAGTTGACGATCAAAGGGTTTCTGCCGACAATGTACAGTGCACAAAACAACCTTTCGCGTCAGGTATTTGCCGATTTGCGTCAACATTTCCAAGCGAAACTCTTTAAATCGGGTGGGACAGACGATTACATTGTTATCCCTCGCAACGTCAAATTGGCGGAGTCTCCGAGTTTCGGGAAGCCGGCCATTTTATACGATGTAAAATCGAGCGGCTCGATGGCGTACCAAGATTTGGCCCACGCCATTATCGCCTAAAGGAGAGTCATGGCGAAAGCATCCGCATTAGGAAGAGGGCTGGGGGCGCTCCTCAGTGAAATCGAAGAAGCATACGACAACGAGCTTCCGAAAAAGGGAGGGGTTGAAGAGATTGTTTTAACCAAAATTCGCCCGAATCCTTATCAACCTCGCAAACATTTCGATCCCGAATCATTGGGGGAACTTGCCGAGTCGATCAAAACGCACGGTTTGCTGCAGCCGATCGTCGTCAAAGAGGACCTTGACGGTTATATTCTTATTGCAGGCGAACGTCGTCTGCGTGCGAGCAAACTCGCTAAAAACAAAACGATCAAAGCGATTATTGTCTCCGTCAGCGATGAGCAAATGCGTGAACAGGCGCTGATTGAAAACATCCAGCGCGATGAACTCAATGCGATCGATTTGGCGCAGGCCTATCAGGAACTGATCGATATTCATGAACTGACCCACGAACAGCTTTCCCAAACGGTTCACAAAAGCCGTGCACAAATCACCAATACCCTACGCCTTTTGCAGCTGAGCGAAAAAGGGCGCAAAGCGCTCGTAGAGGGGAAAATCAGTGCCGGTCATGCCAAAGTGATCCTGGGGCTGGAGCCGAATGAGCAAACGATGATGATCGATTCCATTATCGGCCAAAAATTGAGCGTTCGCGATGTGGAGAATATGGTTAAAAAAATCAAACTCCCCTCAATGACGCCAACCGCTTCTTCGGAAGTTGAAGGGCTGGATTTTTCTGCATTGAAAAAGTATTTAAGTGCCAATGGTTATAAATGTGGCACCAAAGGTTACAAGTTAACCATCGAATTTGATGATAATGAGCAAATTGACTCATTTTTAGGCCTACTCTCTTAATATCTCTTTACGTTTAACTGTCCCTTCAATTTATAAGTTGTATAATCACGCAACTTTTAGGAGGTGGTATGTTAGATATAAGTCCGATGCTGCTTGGCAGCACACTGATTGTCTTCCTTGTCCTTATTGCCCTACTAAACAGTTTGCTTTACAAACCTCTTTTCAGTTATATGGAAAAAAGGGATGCAGATATTAAAAAAGATTTGGAACTTGTTGGTAACAACGATTCTGAAATCGCTGCATTTCATGCCAAAGCTGAAAAGATTATGAGTGATGCTAAACTGGAAGCAGCGGCATTAAGAGAAAAAGTTATTGCAGAAGCCAAAGCGCTGGCAAATAGCAAAATAGAGACAAAACGTGCTGAATTAGCACTTGAGTACGCAACGTTCGAAGGTGAATTGTCTGCCGAACGAACACGGTTGATAGCAGCGCTTCAAAATGAAGTACCTGCATTCCAATCTGCTGTATCAGCAAAACTAAGTCAGATATAAGGGTCGCAATGAGTAAAATAATCGTTACAGTATTAATGCTCAGCGCTTATCTGTTTGGATCGGATGCTGGTGCAGAGGGCTCTACGGACATCGTTCAACGAACGGTAAACTTCCTGATTTTTGCCGGAATTTTGTTTTACATTTTGGCTGAACCGGTTAAAAACTATTTTAGCGGGCGAAGTGCGGGAATTGCCGATGAACTTGAAAAAGTTCAGGAGCGTCTTCGTGAATCCAAACGTCTAAAAGAGGCGGCTGAACACAAAATCGAAGAAGCGGAACGGTTTGCGAGCGAATTGGCGGAGTCAAGTAAAAAAGAGAACAAAATTTTGAATGACAAAATTTTGGCGCAATGTGAGCAAGAGCTTGAGATTATTTCAAAGCAAAATGATGCATTGATGGAACTTGACCGACGTAAAATGGTTCGTGAAGTGGTTTCTGAGGTAATGAACGACGTTATGAACAGTAGCGGCGAAGCATTAGGAAAAGAAGCAATGACCGAAATCTTGAAAAAGAAGGTAGCATAAATGCAGTATGAACTCATTGCAAAACGTTACATCAAATCTTTGATGGAGAGTTGTGATCAAGCTTCATTGGAAAATTTGGCCGCACTTTTGAGTGTTGTGTCAAAAGAAGCCTATGGGAATGAAAAATTCAACCTTATTATGAACAGTAACGGCGTTAGCAGCAATGCAAAATGCCAATTGGTCTTGGATATGGTCGCTTCTGCAAACAGCTCTACAGCTAACAATCTTGTTAAATTATTGGCGGAGAACGGGCGTCTTTTATTGATCCCTGCGCTTGCCGAACAATTAACACGTGAGATTGCGAGAGCGAAACGGACATTCACCGGGCGTATCTACAGCAACAATGTTGTCGACCAAGCTTCGGTTGAAACCATTGCACGGGATTTGGGTACAAAAATGGGAGCAACGATCTCTTTGAGTTATGTTGCTTCGGATTTTGACGGAGTCCGTGTTGAAGTGGATGATTTGAATGTCGAAATCAATTTTTCAAAAAGCCGCCTCAATGCTCAAATGGTTGAGCACATTTTAAAAGCAATTTAACCCTCGGGAAAGGAGAAATAGTGGTAGCAAAAGTACAAGCAGACGAAATCAGTTCAATCATTAAAGAGCGAATTGAGAATTTCGAACTTAATGTAGATATTAATGAAACCGGAAAAATCGTCTCATACGGAGACGGAATCGCTCAAGTTTATGGCTTGAACAACGTTATGGCCGGTGAGATGGTTGAATTTGAAGACGGGACTCGCGGTTTGACGATGAATCTCGAAGAGAGCAGTGTAGGGGTTGTTATCCTTGGAAAAGGGAAAGATCTTCGCGAAGGGATGTCGGTAAAACGTCTTGGACGTCTTTTACGTGTTCCTGTCGGTGATGCACTTCTTGGCCGTGTTGTGAATGCACTCGGTGAGCCGATCGACGGTAAAGGTCCGATCGAAACGACAGAAGTTCGTTTCGTAGAAGAAAAAGCTCCTGGTATTATGGCACGTAAATCGGTTCATGAACCGATGGCAACGGGTATCAAAGCGATTGACGCTCTCGTTCCGATCGGACGCGGACAACGTGAGTTGATCATCGGTGACCGCCAAACCGGTAAAACAACGGTTGCGTTGGATACTATCATCAACCAAAAAGGGAACGGTGTTGTTTGTATCTACGTTGCTGTAGGTCAAAAAGAATCAACCGTTGCTCAAGTTATCCGTCGTCTTGAAGAACACGGTGCTCTAGAATACACTATCATCGTATCGGCTACAGCTTCTGAAGCGGCAGCGCTACAATTCCTTGCTCCGTATACCGGTGTAACGATGGGTGAATATTTCCGTGATAACGCGCGTCATGGTTTGATCGTTTATGATGATCTTTCTAAACATGCGGTAGCATATCGTGAAATGTCATTGATTCTACGCCGTCCTCCGGGCCGTGAAGCGTATCCTGGTGACGTTTTCTATCTACACTCTCGCCTTTTGGAGCGTGCAGCTAAATTGAATGATGAGATGGGTGCAGGTTCATTGACCGCTCTTCCAATCATCGAAACCCAAGCGGGTGACGTTGCGGCGTATATCCCGACCAACGTTATTTCGATCACTGACGGTCAGATTTTCTTGGAAACTGACTTGTTCAACTCAGGTATCCGTCCTGCGATCAACGTAGGTCTTTCGGTATCACGTGTCGGTGGTGCGGCGCAAATCAAAGCAACGAAACAAGTTGCCGGAACTTTGCGTCTCGATCTTGCACAATACCGTGAGCTTCAAGCGTTTGCACAGTTTGCTTCGGATTTGGATGAAGTGAGCCGTAAACAGCTTGAGCGTGGTCAGCGTATGGTTGAAGTATTGAAGCAGCCTCCATATTCTCCACTCGGTGCTGAGAAACAAGCATTGGTTATTTTTGCAGGGAACGAAGGGTATCTTGACGATATTTCTGCGGGTTCAGTTGTGAAATTCGAAGCGGATTTGTATCCGTTCGTAGAAGCATCGTATCCACAAATTCTTGAAAACATCCGCAGCACATCAAAAATTGATGATGATACGATGGCAATGATGAAAAAAGCACTCGAAGAGTTTAAATCTACTTTCGTTGCTGAATAAGGATCTTTATGGCTAACTTGAAAGAGATTCAACGACAGATTAAAAGTGTTTCGAACACGCAGAAAACCACACGTGCGATGAAGCTCGTGTCAACGGCGAAACTTCGCCGTGCGGAAGAGCTTGCGAAACGTTCACGTCTGTTTGCACAAAAAACGAATCAAGTGATAGCTGAAATCGCAGGGCGCATCAAATGCAATAAAGTGGGCGGGATTGAAAATCGCTGTTTTATTGAAAACGATGCACCTGAAATGATCGATATTATTTTTGTAACAGCGGACAAAGGTCTTTGCGGCGGTTTCAATATGCAAACCATCAAAGCGGTCAAGCGTCTGATGAGTGAATATAAAAATAAAAAAGTCAAAATTCGTCTTCGCGGTATCGGGAAGAAAGGGATTGAGTTTTTTACCTACAATGAAGTAGAAATGCTTGATGCGGTAAAAAATCTTAGTTCTGCTCCTGATATGCAGCGCTCAAGCGAATTCATGACCCGTTCGATCAATGATTTCAAAGAGGGTAAAATCGATGCGGTTTATATCGTTTATAACGGATATAAAAATGTCATTACCCAAGAGTTGCATGTTAACCGTGTATTGCCGGTCAATGTAGAGAGTTACGATTGTGAAGAAGCGAAAAACACGATGTTAGAGCTTGAAGCACAAGATGAAGAGAAAATGCTCGATTCATTGGTAACCAAATACGCTGAGTACAATATGTATTACGCCCTCATCGATTCTGTTGCGGCAGAACACAGTGCGCGTATGCAGGCGATGGATGCTGCAACCAACAACGCTAAAGAGATGGTTAATTCGTTGAAAGTCAAGTTTAACAAAGCGCGACAAGAATCGATTACAACCGAACTTATTGAGATTATCAGCGGCGTCGAGTCGATGAAATAATTATGGAGGAAAGAATGATTGGTAAAATTGCTCAAGTAATTGGTCCGGTCGTTGACGTTGATTTCGAAGGTTATTTGCCGGGAATCAATGAAGCGATCGAAGTAAATGTAAGTGTTGAAGGGAATACGACTCGTCTTGTTCTTGAAGTAGCATCTCACCTTGGAAACGGTCGTGTACGTACGATCGCTATGGATATGTCAGAAGGTCTTGTTCGCGGTATGAACGCAACAGCAACTGGCGCTCCGATCAAAGTTCCGGTCGGTGAAAAAGTTCTCGGACGTATCTTCAATGTAATCGGTGAAACTATCGACGGCGGAGACCAAATCACGGATTGTGATACATGGTCGATTCACCGTGATCCTCCACCGTTGGTTGATCAAAGTACAAAAACTGAGATGTTCGAAACGGGTATCAAAGTTGTTGACCTTTTGGCTCCATACGGTAAAGGTGGTAAAGTCGGTCTCTTCGGTGGAGCTGGTGTCGGTAAAACCGTTATCATCATGGAATTGATCAACAACGTTGCTCAAGGACATAGCGGTCTTTCTGTTTTCGCCGGTGTCGGTGAGCGTACTCGTGAGGGGAATGACCTTTATCACGAAATGAAAGAATCGAGCGTTTTGGACAAAGTAGCACTGTGCTACGGTCAAATGTCTGAACCACCAGGAGCACGTAACCGTATCGCACTTACCGGTCTTACTATGGCGGAATATTTCCGTGATGAAAAAGGGCTTGATGTATTGATGTTTATCGACAACATCTTCCGTTTTGCACAATCAGGTTCTGAAATGTCAGCGCTTCTTGGACGTATCCCGTCAGCCGTTGGTTACCAACCGACATTGGCTCGTGAAATGGGTGCGCTTCAAGACCGTATTACATCAACCAAAAAAGGTTCTATCACGTCGGTTCAAGCGGTCTACGTACCTGCGGATGACTTGACTGACCCGGCTCCTGCTTCGGTTTTTGCTCACTTGGATGCGACAACGGTTCTTAACCGTAAAATCGCTGAAAAAGGGATCTATCCTGCGGTTGACCCATTGGATTCAACATCACGCTTGCTTGATCCGCAAATTATCGGTGAAGAGCATTACAGTGTTGCTCGCGGTGTTCAAAAAACACTTCAAAAATACAAAGATTTGCAAGATATCATTGCGATTCTCGGTATGGATGAGCTCTCTGAAGATGATAAAGCAACGGTTGAACGTGCACGTAAAATCGAGAAATTCCTTTCTCAGCCTTTCCACGTTGCGGAAGTATTTACCGGTGCTCCTGGTAAATATGTCAAACTTGAGGATACTATCAAAGGGTTCAAAGGGATTCTTGAGGGTGAATTCGACCATATGCCGGAAAGTGCTTTCTATATGGTCGGTAATATGAATGAGGCGATTGAAAAAGCTGCTAAAATGAAAAGCAAGTAATTGCTTCTCGCCTTGTAAGGAAACACTATGGAAACACTCCAATTAGAAGTGCTAACGCCAAGCGGTCCGATTTATAACGGGCCGGCTAAAAGCGTCACCCTTCCGGGTGAAGAGGGAGAATTCGGTGTTCTCCCGGAACACGTCTCTTTGACGACCCTCCTCCAAGCCGGAGTTGTCGATATTCAAATTGATACGGGTAAAAGTGAATCGATCGTCGTGAATTGGGGAGTCGTCCAAATCACTCAAAACAAAGTCGTTGTTTTGGTTGACGGTGCGGTTGCTATTCGCGGAGAGAGCGAAGGTGAAATCGCCAAAGCTCTTGATGAAGCGAAATCTTTGATCACCAGTGTTGGCGATTCGAATGCGATGATCGCTTCGGTATCGGCACGCATCGAATCTGCGGCACACCGTTTAGTCTAAAACAATGTTTCAGACGTTTGCCGATTTCTACGACAAAAGCCACCCGGTAACACTTTTTGTGTTGCTGGTTCTGTCTCTCTATTTTATAGCCGTCAACTGGGTATTTTTTTACCGCCTCTTTTCTCTGAACCAATGGATCTCCACTGAAAATCAATCTCTTGAATCTTTATTGCTCGGCTCGTATCAGATTCCGGAATATGCCTATTTGAGTCATTTTAAAAAATCGTCGGATCGTCTTTCGACCGCTTTGTTTGATATGGCTTCGTACGCCGCGACCAAAGAGGCGACGAAGGGGCTGATGTTCCTCTCCGTAGTCGCTTCGACAACGCCGTTTATCGGCCTGTTCGGTACCGTCGTTTCGATCTTGGACACATTCGATCATATCGGAAAAACAAGCGGGACGATGAACGTGATCGCTTCGGGTGTTTCGGATGCCCTTATTGCAACGGCATCAGGGATTTTCGTCGCTATTTTCGCCTATACCTATCATCAGATACTTAAACGCAAAGCGTATGAGCTTTCAGGATTGATCCGTATGCAAGGTGATGCACTCCTTTCGCGCGAGGCATAAACGTGTTTGATTGGGATGAAAAACCGGAGCTCAACATTACCCCATTAGTGGATGTAATGTTGGTTTTGTTGGCCATAATGATGGTCATTTCTCCCAATATCGTGTATGAAGAGTTGATCCGTCTTCCTAAGGGTTCCACACAAAAAGAGCTTTCGAAAATACCTCCCGTCCACATTACGATCAGCAAAGAGGGCGAGGTGACGGTTAATAAAGAGCCGTTTGAACTGAATACCTTTGCCGACAATTTTTCTCTCTATGCACAGACGCTTGATCCTAAAGCAGCCGTATTGATCAGTGCCGATCAAAGTCTCGATTACGGGAAAGTGATGTCGGTATTAGGGGCAGTCAAGCAAGCCGGTTTTCGAGAAGTATCGTTAGCGTCTAATGGTTAAGCGTATTTTAGAGTTTCTGCAAGAGATACTGTAATATGGGTTTTAACCAAGAGCGCTATTTCATTCTCAGCGGGCTGCTGTCGATTGCTTTATTTATCATATTGCTTTTTTTGTTTTTCTTTGGCTTTATGGTCTCCTCCAAAGTCGAACAGTTTGCGATGACGAAAAGTGAGTATATTTCCATATCGATTTCCCCGAGTCCAACCCCCTCAGCTGATCAAAGCAGCCCTGAACCGAAGCTTCCAGTACCCGAAGAAGTTTCTGAAGAAGCAACTCCTTCTGCCAAAGAGACACCGGCAAAACCGGAGCCGGTACCGGATATATCCGATCTTTTTGCCGAAATCAAGTCTGAAAAGCCGCCTAAAAAACCGCGTGAAGAGCCGAAACAGAGCGAACAGCTCAGCGCACTGGAAAAAGAGCTTTTGGCCCATCAGGAGACCCCTCGTTTTTCCGATAAAGTGAGCAAAGTCGATCTTTCTAAACCGTCTGTAAAAATGTCCCAGCAAGGGGGATCGACGGGTCCGATCGTTAACGAATACCGTGCTAAGATTCAAGGGCTGGTTCATAACGCTTTTCGTCCGCCCGCAGGGACGGTTGGGAAAGAGGCACGGATCCGGATGACGATCAGCGCATCGGGCAAGCTGCTCCGTTATAAAGTTATCCGTTATTCGGACAGCGGTCCGTTTAACACTGAAGTCGATTGGTTAAAAGAGCGTCTCGAATCGGTCCGTTTTCCCGATCATCCCGAGGGTAGAGATATTGTGTTAGAAGTTATTTTAGCGGCTAAGGAGTAGTCATTTGAAAATTGTCTTTTTTTTATTCACCCTGATCCAGCTCATCTGGGGTGCGGAGGAGTCTATAAAAGTGGTAAAAGGGGTAGAAGCACAATCTCCCTTGGCCATTGAAGATTCATCGGCACGCACCAGCGAAATGTCTCAAAAATTTGCCAAAATGCTGGCAGCGGATATGAATGTCGTCTCCTTGTTTGTTGTGGATGAGAGCTATGCAGCGGCTCCGTTTGATGCGCTGGCTCCTGCCCCCTCACACAAAGATGCCCGATATCTCCTCCGCTACCGTTTGGTTGATGATGGGGCAGGGGGCTTAAAGGCCGATGTGAAGTTGCTTGATAACGGTAATGAGCTATTTCTCAAAAGTTATATTCTGAAACAAAGTGAGATGCTTGTCTTTCTCTCTCACACCATCGCGTATGATATCAATGCCAAGTTGGGGGGATCGCCGATCGATTGGATCAAACGAAAAGTTCTTTTTATCCGTCTGACGAGTCCTAGACACTCTGAAATCGTCGCTTCCGATTACACCCTCTCGTATCAAAAAGTGATTGTGAAAGGGGGGATGTACGGATTTGCCAAATGGGCGAACCGTGAACAGACCGATTTGTATTACACCTCACTCTCGGACTTCAAACCGACGATTTACAAGATGAATCTTTTGAGCGGTAAAAAAGAGAAAGTGATCAGCTCGGACGGGATGGCGGTGTGTTCGGATGTGAGCGAAGACGGTAAGCGCCTTTTACTGACATTGGCACCGAATGGGCAGCCCGATATCTATCTGTATGATTTAACGTCGAACGTAAAAACGCAAATCACAAATTATTCGGGGATCGATGTCAACGGACAGTTTATGGGGGACGGTTCGATTGCTTTTGTCTCCAACCGAATGGGCTATCCCAATGTTTATTCAACTCGAATCAATACCAATGCGGTATCCCAATTGGTGCATCAAGGGAAAAACAACTCTTCCTTGAGCTCATACAAGAATTTTTTGGTCTACAAGGCGCGTGAAAGCAGCGCGGGGTACGGCGGAAATGCCTTTAATCTCCATTTACTCTCTTTGAACACCGGAAATGTTCAACGGCTGACTGCCAGCGGTGAAAACGATTTTCCAAGGTTTTCTCCGGACGGCGAAGCCATTTTGTATATTAAACAAGAGGGATCACGCAGTTCGATCGGTGTGATCCGTTTCGGAGTCAACAAAAGCTTTGTATTTCCCCTTAAAATAGGGCGGATTCAGTCGATCGACTGGTAAGGTTAATGAATTTTTCGGTAAAATTCCCCCATTAACATTCATAAGGTGACGACGATGATTAAAAATATAGCTTTTTTAAGCGCAACAGTAGCAATGCTGGTTCTTAGCGGATGCAGCACCAAAGAGCCTGCAATTGACGCAACGGCAAACAATGCCGGAAGCAGTGTAGGAACAACGGGGATGAACCCGAATGCTACTTCAACTTCTACCGATGCAAATGCAGTGATTGCTCCGATTACCACTGCAAACGCAAATGATGCAGCGGCCGCAGCAGCAAACGGGGCTAACGGATCAGACGGTCAATTGGTCAGTATTCTTTTTGATTACGACAAATTTGATATTCGCGAAGACATGCAAGACGCGATGGCAAAAAATGCCCTGTTGATTAAAGGCAAAGCGATTAAACTCGAAGGAAACTGTGACGAATTCGGAAGCGATGAATACAATTTCGCGCTTGGTCTCAAACGTGCCAATGCCGTGAAGACAGCATTGATCAACAGCGGCGAAAATGCTGATTCGATCAGCATGGTCAGTTTTGGTGAAAGCAATCCGGTTTGTTTGGAAAAAACACAAGAGTGCTGGGCTAAAAATCGCCGTGTAGATTTTAAACTTCCGTAAATGCGTTCGTTACTCACGCTCTCCTTTTTACTTTCCATCACTCTCTTAGCATCGGAGCCTTCGGTCTTCGGTGCCGGTGATCTGAGCCGCCCAAATCCCTACGGTCTTACCCATGAAGAGAAGTTGATTCTTGAGAATAAAAAAGAGATTCAAAGCGTCATTCAAAAAAATAATGTCCAAAATGCAAAAGTCGAGACCGTGGCAGAGCGGTTGGACGGTATGCAGGGAATCATCGAGGGGCTAAGCCAAAAAGCGAACGAACACGCTTTGGCTCTCCAAAAGTTGAATGAGAAGGTAACCGAGGAGAGTAATACAACCTCAGGGGTAGAGGAACTCGGGAAGCAAGTGATGGCAAATAGCGAGAACATTGTTCAGCTTAAAACACTCCTTGAAGAGCTTTCCCATGTCGTGGATGGGATTAACAGCAACTATGTCACCAAAGAACAATTTACAGCGTTGATCAAACAACTCAAAGTGAGTGTTCCCGGCAGCGGCAAAGTAGCCGAGGCCTCTGCGGTGAAAACGGACAATGCGGCAATCGAAAAAGAGGCCAATAAACTCTTTGGAGAAAAAAAATATACCGATGCGCAACATTATTTTGAGCAAATGGTACAAAAAAAGTATAAAGTTCCCGAAGCGTATTATATGATCGGAGAAACGTACTTTGAGCGAAAATCGTATAAAGAAGCGATTTCGAATTTCAAAGAGAGTGCATCCCGTAATGAAAAAGCGGGATACATGCCAACGCTCTTGCTCCATTCGGGAATCTCGATGGAAAAAACGGGAGATACTGCTACGGCAAAAGCCTTTTATCAGGCGACAATCTCTAAATATGGCGGAAGCGGAGCGGCAAAAGAAGCTGCAGAACGGCTGGGAAAACTTAAATAAAGAGTATCTTTAATGATGCATAACAGCTATATTGCTGTTTTCAGCATTGCTATAGGTAAATGTGCTACAATCGCGAAATCTTAAAAGAAGGCTAATCAAATGGCAATTGAAAATAATCAAATCGTATCCATCGAGTACGAAGTACGTGACAACGGTACCGTTGTAGACAGTAACGTAGGTGGCCATCCCCTCACGTTTATGTTCGGAAAAGGGCAAATCATCCCGGGTCTTGAAGCCGGAATCGCGCACATGAACATGGGTGAAAAAGGGGATGTCCTTGTGAAAGCCGCTGATGCATACGGTGATTACAATGAAGCAGCACAACAAGAGCTTCCGCGTGAACAATTCGCAGGGATCGATTTGAATGTCGGTATGACGTTGTACGGCCAAGGCGAAGACGGCGGAACCGTTCAAGTTATGGTTAAAGAGATCAAAGACGATATGGTTATCATCGATTTCAACCATCCTCTTGCAGGAAAAGATTTGATGTTTACCGTTACGATCAGCAATGTTCGTGATGCATCTGCTGAAGAAGCAATGACCGGAATTCCGGCTGAAAACAAAGTGGATGATAGCGGATGTTGTGGAAGCGGCGGTAATCACGGCTGTGGATGTCACTAATTTTTTAACGGCATCAAGCGCTTCCATCGAAGCGTTTAAAACGGCCAGCCTCCTAAAAGGATTAGGGGTCAACGCTATCATTTTCGGAGAACGGGGGACGGGTAAGCTTACCCTCGCCCGCTATATCCTTCCTCATGCACCCATCATTGATGCCGGTCATTTCGATGAACTTCTGGATGCCATAGAATCGCATCGTGAAGTGATTATCCATCGTCTTGATAATGTTGCCAATCTGAAACGCCTTATTGAAACGATCCAAAAAACAGGGACTCGTGTCATAGCGACAGGCGGTTTTCGGTATTCCCCAGATCAGTTGGATGAGATTTTTACAATCCGTCTCGCATTGCCGCCGCTCAGTGAACGGAAGGAAGATGTTGCCGTATTGATTGATGCTTTTGTGAAGGAAGCGAGTCATACGCTTGGAAAATCTGAGCCATTTGATCACGAAGGGTTGATCCCTGATTTGAGTGAAAATGCGATTTCACTTCGACGACAGGTCTATCTGCATTATCTGTTTGATAGTATTAACGAGAACGATTTGATGGAAATCATGGAACATTATTTGGAAGAAAAACTCGGAAGTAACAACGACTACCGGGCTTTTTTGCATCTTTATGAAGTCCCTCTGATACGTGCCGGAATCAAGCGGTTTAAATCGCAATTACAATTGGCCGAGAGGCTGGGACTGAATCGTAATACTCTACGTAAAAAGATCAGCGACCATTCTGAGTACCAACTAGAAACCAAGGAGCATTAATGTCAAAAAAAATCGCAATGATTTTCCCCGGTCAGGGATCTCAAAGTATCGGGATGGGGAAATCGTTTTATGAAAACAGTCCGTTAGCCCGTGAAATGTTTGAAAAGGCGGGTGAACGGATCGGGATTGATTTTACAAAACTTTTATTTGAACCGAACGAGCAGCTGGATCAAACCGAATATACCCAACCCGCCATTTTACTCGTATCGATGATTGCCTATAAATTGTTTCAAGAAGCGCATCCCACCGATGCGGTGATGTTTTTAGGGCATTCTTTGGGTGAATTCAGTGCGCTGTGCGCATCGGGTGCGATTGATTACATTGATGCGGTCGAGCTGGTACATAAACGGGGAAAATTGATGTCTCAGGCGTGTGAGAGTATCAATGCGGGGATGATGGCGATTTTGGGCTTGGAAGATGGTGTGGTCGAAGATCTTTGTGTGAAAGCAAACGACGAAGGGAAACGTGTTTGGCCGGCAAACTTCAACCAAAACGGGCAGCTCGTTGTAGCCGGAATCAAAGAAGACCTCCAAGCCATGGAGAGTGTTTTCAAAGAAGCGGGGGCGAAACGGGCATTGCTTTTGAATATGTCGATCGCGAGCCACTGTCCGCTTCTCTCCGGTGCAATGGAGCCGTTAGGTGAAGCGATGGAAGCTATGGTGAACGATACCTTCAGTGCTCCGATCGTTTCGAATGTAACGACGGAGAAATATGCAACGAAAGAAGAGGCGCTGAAGCTCCTCAAAATTCAGCTTATTCAGCCGGTGAAATACAAACAGTCGATTGAAGCTATCGCGGGTGAGATCGAGTTGATGATCGAATTCGGGAACGGTGCGGTTCTTAAAGGGCTAAACAAACGCAATGCTCCGGATGTCGAGACGTTGGGTGTTTCGGATATGGAATCGCTTGCCAAGGTTTGTGAAGCACTCGTATGAAAGTTGCTCTGATTCAATCCGCGCCGAAGCTCAACCGCTCTAACCTCTCGGATGTTTTGACGCGGATTGAAGCTTTTAGGGATGCGGATGTCATCGTCTTTCCCGAACTTGCCCTCAGCGGGTATCTGTTGCAAGACAAGCTCTATGAAGATGCGTGGAGAGTTGAAGAACTGAGTGCATTGGCAGAAGCCAGCGAGCGGTGCGACATTGTGATCGGTGCCGCACTGTGGGATAACGGAAAAGTCTATAACAGCGCTTTGTACTTTTCGCAGGGTTCACTGCTTCACATCCACCACAAAAATTATCTCCCCACCTATGGGATGTTCGAAGAGGGGCGCTATTTTGCCGCAGGCGATACGATAGAGGCATTTCAAACTCCGTATGGAAACGCCGTTGTCGTTGTATGCGAAGATTTATGGCGTGCAGAGACGATTGCTGCCATCGCAGCATCGGAAGCGGAGATCGTTTATGTATTGGCCGCTTCCCCTGCCCGTGATTTTACGGATGTCGGAATCGGTATTGAATCACAGTGGGATGCACTGTTGAAATCGACGGCCCTGCTCAGTCATAATTACGTCGTATTTGTAAATCGTGTCGGATTTGAAGACGGTTTGGGTTTCTGGGGCGGCAGCCGTGTGATCACGCCGATGGGGGAGTGCGAACATCGACTCCCCCTCTTTGAGACCGAATCTTCATCGGTTGAACTGAATCATCGCCTCCAAAAACTGGGGCGCTACATAGCTAAAAAAAATTCATAAAGGCGTGAACGATGAAAATAGCAATTATGGGGGCAATGCGCGAAGAGATCGATCCGATCTTGGAAGGGGTTGGAACCTATACCACCCTGGAACATGCGGGGAATCTTTTTTACGAATGCACCTATGGAGGACATGAACTGGTTATCGCCTATTCAAAAATCGGAAAAGTATTTTCGGCAATTACCGCTTCAGTCATGTGTGAGCGGTTCGGCGCAGAAAAACTCCTCTTTAGCGGTGTTGCCGGGGGAATTTCCAAAGAGCTGAAAATCGGTGATTTGGTGATGGCCAGTTCACTGTGCCAGCACGATGTCGATATCACCGCTTTTGGGCATCCGTACGGTTTTGTTCCGGAAGGGTCGGTTATGATTGAAGCCGATCAAGAGCTGCGTTCCCTTGCGGCAGAAGTGGCTGTCGATATGGGAGTGGATCTGTACGAAGGGATTATCGCTACCGGAGATCAGTTTGTTGCATCCAGCGAGCGAAAAGGGTGGATTGAGTCCACATTTCAGGCCGATGCGTTAGAGATGGAGGGGGGGAGTGTCGCGTGCGTATGCCACAATTTCGGCGTTCCGTTTTTTGTCCTTCGTTCGATCAGTGACACGGCTGATGGGGATGCGGGGATCGATTTTGATACCTTTTTACAAAGTTCGGCAAAAATAAGCGCAACGTTTATTTTAGAGATGGTGAAACGTCTTGGGCATTAAACTCAGTAAAAAAATAATGCGCCAGATGGGGCGCACCAATGCCGAATTCGGTCTGATCGAAGAGGGGGATAAAATTCTCGTCGGTCTTAGCGGCGGGAAAGATTCTCTGACCATGGTTCATGCAATGCGCGAACAGCAACGCCGCGCCCCGTTTAAATTTGAGATTATTGCGGTGACGGTGACCTATGGGATGGGGGAAGATCTGTCGGCGCTGGTTGCTCATTGTGCCGAACACGATATCCCTCATAAAATCTATGAGACCAATACCTATGAAATTGCTGCGGATAAAATACGTCAGAACTCCTCCTTTTGCAGTTTTTTCTCCCGTATGCGGCGCGGCGCGTTGTACAGTGCGGCGCTTGAATACGGATGCAATAAAGTCGCCCTCGGGCACCATCTTGATGATACCGCCGAGAGTTTTTTTATGAATCTGATTTACAACGGTCAGATGCGAGCCCTCGCTCCGAAATACAAAGCGGGGAACGGTTTGATCGTCATCCGTCCCCTTATCCAGTTACGGGAACGTCAACTTGCTGCCTGTGCGTTGGAAAATGAGATGCCGACGATCGGGGATGAAACCTGCCCGTCGATGCGGTTTGATGTTAAAATGCCGCATGCACGTGCATCGATGAAAATGATGTTGGGTGAGATGGAAGAGAAATATCCGGATCTTTTCGTATCCATTAACTCGGCATTCGGCCACATCAGTGACGATACTTTTTTTGATCCGAAACGGTTTAACGTTTAATCTCTTCGTACTCCGTGCGCTTCTCTCGTAAAAATTCGATGAGCCGCTGCTGATAAATTTTGGAGTCTTCCTCTAGGGTACACTCTTCTAAGCGTTCAAGGTGCTCCGGTTCGATTTTCAGGGCAAAACGGGGGACGAGACGAAGTTCCCGGATGACATCGTTCAGCAGCATTTCATTTCCCATGTTTTTTTTATTTTGAATGGCTTTTAAGTACTCTTTGACTGTCATGACCAAGGCACCGGCTCGATCGGGATTGGTATAAATTTCTGAAGCAATGACTTCAAGGGTATGTTGATAGCGGCTGAAAGACTCGGTTGAGCCTGCGATCAATACCGCGTAGGTTTTGGCACGAAATTCCAACGAAGAGTGGTGATAGACAAAAACTTCCCGGAACGCGCTAAAAAAGTATTTTTTAATTCTTCTTAACACGCAGACTCCCCTCTTTTTTCCAAATTATACCTTAATAAAGAGATAGCTTTATGGTCAGCTCGGCTGAGCGAGAGGGGTGGGATTTCGGAGAGAGCAAACCATTCATACCCTTCATCTCCGAAGGGCTCATCGCTCAAATATACATCGGCGTCTAGGGTAAAGTGGGAGTACTGCTGGGTAATGTGCCCTAAATATTCGAGTGTGCCCGTATCCGTATCCTCAATTTCGACAAACCCCCATAGCCCGTGTAAAAATCGGCTTTGGCGTTGTTTGAGGGCATAACGGTTTTCACGGCGGTAGAGGATGATGGAACGTTGTCGAATCGGTTTGATTTTAGTTATTTTGGGCTCAGGGTAGGAGAGAGGAGAATCCTTGCCTAAACAGGCCGTCTGAAAAGGGCAGAGGGGGCACAACGGTTTCTTGGCCAAACAGATCGTAGCACCCACGTCCATCATCGCTTGATTATATTCAAACGGATGGAGAGGGTCAAAAAGGGTGTATGCGTATTCCCACAGTTTTTTTTCATTGCGCTCGCTGAGGGCAAAGTAGCGGTGCAGGATCCGTTTTACATTGGCATCAAGAATAGGTAATGGCTCTTTGTAGGCGAATGCGGCAATGGCATGGGCGGTAGAACGTCCGATGCCGGAGAGCTGCATCAGTTCATAGGCATTTTTGGGAAGCTTTCCGTTGCATTGGCGGGCTGCGGCGTGGAGGTTGCGGGCACGTGTGTAGTAGCCTAATCCTTCCCACATCTTCAGTACGTCATCCAGCTCCGCCTCCATCAGATCGATTAGGGTAGGGAAACGCTCCAAAAAAGGGAAGTAAAACCGCTCCAATACCGTTTTAACCTGCGTCTGCTGGAGCATGATTTCACTCACATAGATGTGATAGGAATCATCGGTTGTCCGCCATGGGAGATCGTGGCGGCCATGGGATACATACCAATCTAAAAGAGAAGTTTGGGGGGTCGGTTTCATGTGGGAATTGTAGCAAAACAAACAGTATTGTCAATCAATACAAAAAGTGTTAAAGGGCAACAGTAGATAAAGGGTGAAAAAATTACGTTATTTGACGTACTCTTGCAGTTTTAAAATTTTTTCTTCTAATTCTACTAATTTTTCATCGCATATCATGTATATTGTTTCTGCATCGATATCGATATAGTGATGGGTTAAAATTTCTCTTGTCCGAATAATCTTGCTCCAGTACTCTTTATCGGCAACTTGAAGCAGTAGCTCTTTTTCTCGCTTATCCAAATTTTTCAATGCTTCACCGATTGATTGTAGACGCATGGATATGGCATCGAGTTTATCAAGACCCTCATCGCTCTCCAAAAAATCATCACTTGATTTAATACCATTAAATCGCCTTTTGATTAATCTCAAGCTTTCAAGGATAAAATCGATAAGTTCAGCTGTTGTTGCCTTATCCATAGATCACTTCTTTTTGGATACTTTCAAAAATTGCACCTTTGCTCCGCTTGTGTTTATGCAATAAATCAATTTTTGTATGATACATATCTTCTAAATAGTTCCAGAGACCCGTCAGATTATCAAAGGTTTTATTTTTAAATTCGACATAGATATCGATATCGCTGTCCGCTGTTTGCTGATCTTTGGCATAGCTTCCAAAAAGTCCGATTTTATCGACTTCATATGTTTTTTGGATGTATTCTTTCTCTTGAGATAACTTCTGCAAAATATCATTTTTGGTCATTTGCATCCCTCCTCTTTGAGTTTTTACATCTTGTTATTTTTCTTGAGTTCATTATAGCAAAAAAATGTCCGGTCATTATCCCAGCGTCGGCGGATTAAAATACCAAAACGCTCCGAGTGCGATGATACCGAAAATGGCGACTTTAAAAACCCATTTCATCAGTTTGAGATACACTAAAAAAAGGATGATTCCGAGTAGTCCCATAGAACTTAACCCATATCCACTCATCAAAAAATCGATCATTTGGACTCCAAAAGCAAATGCGCTATTATAGCATTCATGAAAACTGTGAATCAACTTTTTATCGATACGATTGAGATCAAAGGGTCTAAATTTATGGCCCATTTAATGCCGTTTTCGATGTATGATGAGATGATGAAGAGGTTACGTTCTGAGCACCCTAAAGCGGTCCATTGGGTGAGTGCATATCGAACCCTAAATGAATTTGATCAGATCGTCGAATACAGCGGTGATGACGGCGAACCTAAAGGGACTTCCGGCAAACCGACTCTTTCGGTGCTTCAAGGGCATGAACTGATCAATGCCGCAATCATCACGGTACGCTATTTCGGCGGGACGAAGCTGGGGCCCGGGGGATTGGTACGTGCCTATGCCGAATCGGCGAATGCGGCGTACGCTCAGGCCATCTTGCTCCCGTACGAAAAACTTTACCATCAAAGCTTTACCTGCGACTATTCTGCGATATCAATGGTCGAGTATGAAACGTCTCGTCATGCTATCGGGATGGTTTCCAAAATATTTCATGAGAAGGGTGCCACGTTTGAAGTCGAGGGGACGGGGGAGAATCTGGAGCAGTTTTATACGGCACTGGGGCGGACGATACGAAAAATGTAAGTTTGGGGTCCTTTCAGGAAACGAGCGGTGTTGATTGTTCATCATAAGCGGGAATCGATACGGTAAAACATGCCCCTGTTTCGGTATTATAAAAGGCGAGTTTTCCGTTGCAATGTTCTTCGATAATGGACTTGGACATATAAAGCCCCAATCCCGTTCCATTATCCGATTTGGTGGAAAAATAGGGTTCAAAAATTTTTGCAGCAATTTCATCAGGGACTCCCCCTCCATTGTCGCAAACGCGGATGCACAGGGAATCTGCCGCTTCCTCTACCGTGATCGTGATTTTGCCTGAAACGATATGTCGTTCAATAATGGCATCATGAGCATTTTTTAGCAGATTCATCAATACTTGAATCATTTCACTTTGAGAGAGGTACCCCTTTTTTCCTGTGGATACGATTAGTTCGGTTTTGATTTTGGCATAGTTTAAAAAGACATCGCACAGCCGCAGAGCTAATTCAACAATCTCTCCGATATCTTCAGGCCGTTTGATTTGGTCATTTTTATAATAATTGCGGAAATCATCGATCGTTTTGGACATGTACTGCAAATGCTCGTTAAATTGATTATGCGCACATTCAAAACACTCTTCATCCCATTGGCCCAGTATGTGTTTAAAATAAAGGTTCTCATTGATGAGAGCCAACGTATTCAACGGTTGGCGCCATTGATGGGCAATCATGGAGATCATCTCTCCCATAGCGGCATCTCTGGCTTGATGGAACAAGATGGCATTTTTTTCATTGATCTCTTGACGCTGTCTTTCGATTTCATATTCAAGGTACTCTTGATTTTTTTCTTTTTCGGCCAGCAGTTCTATTTGAAAATGGATTTTCTCATCTTTGGCCGCTTGAAATCTTTTTGCCAGAATGAGAGAAAAAAAGATGATTTCAACGAGGGCTCCGAATAAAAAAGAATAGCGTGTAAAACCGTTGTTTTCCAAAAGGCCGTTGAACATCAATACCATCATCCCCATGGTGGGCATATAGATGATGAGGGCGATGAGGTAGTAGGGGGTATTGATTTTTCCGATCAACCAGGTTTTGATGGCAAGAATTAACAGTATCGTGACGAATACCGTCGAGAGAATATTGAAGAGGAATGTGGAGTGGGGGATATTAAAGTGGATCAAAATCCCAAAGATCAGAAAGGAACCGGTAAAGAATTTGAAAAGGCGATCCATGCGGGGGAAATATTTGTCGAGTTCGAGAAAAGTACCTGAGAAGAGGGCCATAAATGCCAATACAACGGTACCGATGACATGAAGCCCCGCATTCCAGGGATGAAAACCGAGATAAAGATAAGAACCGTTAAACATGCTGACAAAGATGATGAAAGCCGATACATATCCGATATAGTAGGCATAAATGCGTTCGCGCATCTCCAATAAAAGAAAACTATTCAGAATCAGGATGATAAAAAGGACCCCTGTATAAAACGGATAAAAGGTGCTGAGGGTAAAGCGGCTCGGTCTAAAAAACTCATTTTCCGTATAGAGGGTGAAAGCACCCATTTGGGCATTGACGGTTTGCCCTTCTATAAAGTAGGTTTTTGATGTGCCCGGTGCTATTTTGAGTTTAAAAGAGGGATTGGCATTTTGGATTTCGTAGTGTTTAAGGGGGGTTGAAAGACCATTTTTGTGCTTTATCCACCCTTTTGACGTAGGCTCATAGAGATTAAAGGTGGACCAAAACGGCTCCGTGAAGCACAGGATGAAATCACGGTTTGTGCTTTTGTTTTCAATCGTTATTTTAAACCATGCTGATCCTTCTTTATATCCTTGTGAAAAGTGGGAGTGGATGGTCTGAGTGAAATTTAAATCGCTGATCTCTTGAATGCCCAAGGCGGATGTTTCGTCATAGTAGTAAGCGAGTGAAAAATCAGAGATGGACTTTGTCCCTTCGGAGATGACAAGCGATCCAAACAAGCCGGGGAAATATAAAAAGAGGAGAAAAATGATACGAAAAAACATTTCTAACCCTCTTAGCTGTTTTGAGATTGAATTTTTTTATAAAAAAACTTTCATTTCATTAAAAATTATTATACTAAAATCAACTTAAAACGGTTCAAATGGAGATCGGATTAGAATCTTTTTTTAAACTTTGCTCCACAGCTTTTCGCTCAGTTTCAGCTCTTCGACCAATCCGATCGTATTTCTCAGGGTGTTGATGTACTCCATCGTCTGTTTGTAATCGAGCAGAGAGGTAAAAACAGCGGGTTCAAAGAGATCTTTGCTTGTTCCGATGGCAACATGAATATGGTTGTGGACAAACGAGACAAAGAGGGGATGGGAAATGCGGCGTTGAAAATCCAATAACCGTTTCATCATGGAGTGGGTGAGTATGTAGCGTGCCTCAATCGGATCATTGCCGTAGACAACGAAATGTTTCTCGAATTCGGGATCGTCCAGACGGATAAGGTCTTCACGGGAGAGATTAATCGATTGGAGCCATCCGCCGATCAGTGAGCCGAAGCTTTTTTCCGCTTTGTCAGGGAGAATCACCGTTTTGGCTTTGAAGTGTTTGTTAAATTCAGCGACGAGAAAGAGCCCCCGGAAAAGGGTATGCCACTGCGTGCGCCCTTTTGAATCACGGGTTTGATATTCGGCATGGATATCGGAAAACTCGATAGGGACACCGTTGATGGAACCTTTGACGTAATCGTTTCCTCGATAACGGTCGATCGTATGCTGAAACAGATCGGAGCGTTCAAACAGATGCTGTGAAATCATAAAATCGGGATTGTAGAGGAGATGGGGATCGATAGCGCCGATGAGGGGGGTGATGATTTTTGTTTTAAAATCTTTGGCATATCCATGTGTCATTATGCGGTAGGTGATCCCCGAAACCGCAATAGATCCAATCACGATTGCGATGGATAGGGGATGAAGAAGGCCGAAGTTTTTCCCCATCCATGCGGCCAAAAGGAGAAAGCTAACAGCGCCCATCCCTCCGTACCATTTGAGCTGGGAGACAATTTTCTTACGGGTCTCTTCCAGTTCGTTGAGGGATGGATAGAGTTCTTTGTAATAAAAATCGGTGAGTTCAGAGGTCGATCTCATTTATTAAAAAGCGCCCTTACATCGACGTTTTGGCGTTCTGTTACCGTGATTTCAAATACGGCTCTGCGGCTCAGATTCATCCACCCTGCCATCAGATTGGTCGGGAACATTTCGATTGCATTGTTCAGATCGGTGACCGCTTGGTTATACGCACGGCGTGCGGCGGAGATCTGCTCCTCGATTTCGTTTAAGGAGCGTTGCAGGTGCATGACGTTTTCGTTGGCTTTGAGATCGGGATAGGCTTCCATCGCGAGATTGATCGCTCCCAAAGCCGATGTTAGCTTTGCATCCAAAGCGATCTTCTGATCATCGCTGATCCCCGGTTTCATGGCCGCCGCACGAAGTTCGGTCACTTTTTCAAGGGTTGATTTTTCGTGTTCCATATACTGGGAAACGGAGGCAACAAGGTTGGGGATCAGGTCAAACCGTTTTTTAAGGACGGTATCGACCCCTGCGAAGATGTTTTCAACCTGATTTTTTTTACCGATCAGAGAGTTATACATTAAGATGGCGATGAGGACAACGACCCCGATAATGATGAGTAGTGCGGTCATTCAAGACTCCTGCTAATGTTCAGATGTTTTATTCTATGGCAAGTTGTCTGAAGAGTGGATTAGAGTGAACGCGTTAACACGGTTATTACTTTGTTGATAATCTTTTTTTATAGATGTGTTAAACTGTTTTAACGAAAAAAAGGAGTATTCATGCGATACATTTCTGTAATACTGATGGCTATGCTGGGAACTATTTCCCCTGCAATGGCGATGGGGGATGAACATCATGATCATCCGCAAAACGGGGTTGTCATAGAGAAAACAGTTCGGGTAAGCGGAACGGTAAAATCGATTGCCCAAAACCATGAAACGCTTCGTATTTTTCATGATCCGATTCCCGAACTCAAATGGCCGGCGATGAATATGGAATTTGAGGTGATCGATCATGAATTAACCCACTCTTTGGCGGTAGGTGATCGTGTGAACTTCGAATTTATCCAAAAAGAGGGGAAAAATATTATTGTAAAGATGGCTAAATGAACCGTATGCTCTTTCTCATTACCATAGGGATTATGGGTTATGCGGGTGAGGTGAATGTGACTCCCCCATCATCTCCCGACGCATTAAGCGGCAAAAGTGTTTATACCCCTCCTGCACAACCAATCGATGTAGCCGAAGAGGGGTGTGTTCAAAAAGAGGATCAAAATGAAACGGGGCATGGAAGTGCAAAATGGCAATAAAACATTTGAGTCTATCGGCGGCAGCGCTTTTATTTTTCTGCGGGTGTTCAACCATTTCTCAAAAAGAAGCGTTTGACTCGGTGAATCAGCTCACAATCGAGCGAGGGGAAAAAAATCTTCAATGGATCAAAACACCTCAAGAAGCAGCACGTGTCGATGAGCGGGTGCACCTCCTTTTGTCAGAGCCGTTGACCCAGGAAAATACCCTTCGGATTATGCTGATTAACAACCGTGCGTTACAGCAAACCTACGAAAAGATTGGAGTCGCTCAGAGTGAACTGGTGGAAGCGGGACTCATGCGCAATCCCCTTTTGGGTTACAGTATCGGACGCGGTAACGGTACCACTGCCTCGACACTCAGTGTGGAAGTTGCTTTTTTGGATCTTCTTTGGATCCCTTTGCGTCGTGAGCTCGGCGGATTAGCTCTCGAAGAGATGATGTTCAGTGTCGGTGATACTGTGTTGCGCAGTGCGAGAGATGCAAAGAAAAGCTATATTGAGGCAAGAATTGCCGAAGAAAAAGCAACACTCTATCGTTCGATTCTAAAATCCCATGAAGCCTCGTTCCAACTGGCAGTGCGTCAATATACCGCCGGAAATCTCCCCAAGCGGGATATGCTCAAAATTCAAGAGAGCTATGAACGAGCTCGAATCGAATCGATTACGCTCTCTCGCGAAAATGCAGCGGCACGTGAAGCGCTGAATAAAATCTTAGGACTCTACGGCGGCCAAACCCATTATACTTTTAGCTCAGAACCTCTAATACGTAGGGAGCCCGCCGTTTCGGAACCCGGATTGGAAAAACAAGCGATCACGCACCGTCTCGATATGCGCAGTGCGATGAAATCGGTCGATTATGCCGCGGCACAAGCGGGGTATAGTGAGAAGACACGGCTTGTAAGCGAATGGGAACTCTCGATCGAGAGTGAAAAAACAGCCGGGGAAAAACGGTTTAATACCTTTGGAATCAAACTTCCCATCCCCATTTTTGATTTCGGACAAGCACGGGTGAGTAAGACACAAGCCCTTTACAATCAAAGCGTTCATCGTCTTTATGAAACGGCGGTTAATATTCGCTCAGAGGTACGTGAAGGGTATGCACAGCTTCGATATACGTACGATATCGCCCATTCATACGATGAGGTGATTGTGAAGAGTAATCAGCAGATTTTAGAAGAGACGCAGCTTTTCTATAACGGGATGCTGGACGGTATTTATGAACTACTCGAAGATCAGCGCCGTTACGGCGAGGCAAAAATGGAAGCCTTAAATGCGCTTGGAGCATACCAAAAAGCACAAGCCGATTTGGAATATACAATGGGAGGAAAACTCTGATGCGACACAATAGACGCGATTTTTTAGGTTTGGGTGCGGCATTGATAGCGATGACGGCGCTCACGTCAACTTCCCGAGCAGAAGAGGGCAAGAAGTGTGAAACAGCTTCCCAAAAACGGCAGCCTACCCTCGTAAACAACCCGAAACGGGTCCTTTCTCCCGCCACGGTCATTACCCCGAGAAAGGGGAAAAATTACAATCCCGTTGTAACCCTTAACGGATGGAGCTTGCCTTATGAGATGAAAGAGGGGGTTAAAGAATTTCATCTCATTGCCGAACCGGTCGTCCGTGAATTTGCCCCCGGAATGGTGGTGAACTGCTGGGGATACAACGGTACCTCTCCAGGCCCTACGATCGAAGCGGTGGAAGGGGACCGGGTACGGCTGATCGTGACGAACAAGCTTCCCGAACATACGACGATCCATTGGCATGGATTGATCCTTCCCAACGGGATGGACGGGGTAGGGGGATTGACCCAACCGCAGATTGCTCCGGGGGAAACCTACGTGTATGAATTTACCCTGCGTCAAAGCGGGACGTTTATGTATCACCCTCACGCCGATGAGATGGTGCAGATGGCGATGGGGGCGATGGGGATGTTTATCATCCATCCCAAAAATCCTAAAGGGCACCGCGTTGATCGTGATTTTTGTTTTTTATTGGCGAGCTATGATGTCGCTCCGGGAACCTATACCCCTAACCCCTCGACCATGACCGAATTTAATCTTTGGACCTTTAACTCTCGGGTATTTCCGGGTATTGATCCGATGGTGGTCCGAAAAGGAGACCGTGTCCGTATCCGTGTCGGGAATCTTACAATGACGAATCATCCGATTCACATGCACGGCCATCCGTTTGAGGTGACCTGCACTGACGGAGGATGGGTACCTCAAAGTGCGCGGTGGCCGGAAGTAACTATTGATGTTGGGGTAGGACAGATGCGGACGATCGAATTTGTTGCAACGCACGAAGGGGACTGGTCGTTGCATTGTCACAAATCGCACCATACTATGGGGCCGATGGGGCACAGAATCCCCAATATGCTGGGGGTAAAGCAAGATGATCTCACCGAAAAAATCAGCGATTTAATGCCCGATTACATGTATATGCCGATGGGTAAAAACGGGATGGCGGAGATGCAGGATATGGCAGAAATGGGGATGAAATTACCGGAGAACACTCTGCCGATGATGAGCGGCAAAGGGCCGTTTGGTCCTATCGAGATGGGGGGGATGTTTACGGTAGTAAAGGTGCGTAAAAATCAACCTCACGGAGATTATACCGATCCGGGATGGTATAACCATCCGGAAGGTACTGTCGCAAAAAAACTTTGATCAAAGAGGGGTAAGGAGAGAATTTATTGTCGTTTTAGACGATACCAGAATAAAAGTCCCAGTAAACTCCCCAAATGTCCGCAAAGCATATCTTTTTGGGCATCCCATTGATCTCCCTGCGTTCCCAAAAATGCCGTACCGAGTTCTGCATGGGTTGTCTCGGTTGCTAACCATTCGATCACTTCATAAACTCCCGAAGAAGCAAAAAGAAAAAGAAAGGTAAAGAGGAGTGCTGTCCGCTTTGATGGTTGAACGGGGAGGAATACTTCGTAGAAGGGGAGAAACAACAATAACCCGTATAAGAAATGAATGAGCCGATCATAATGATTTCGTTTAAACTCGAAAAAATCGGTAATAGACGAGAACCATGGCATCTCACTGTAGGTGTAATGGGCACCGATTGCATGCAAGGTGAAGAAAATAAACAACATCCACAAGCTGAGGGGTGAAAATCCAATACGTTTGTCTGCCCACACAAGAATCGGTGCCGCCATAAAGACCAAAAGATTTTCCAATAGCCAATCGTCGCGATACCAAGGTTCAATGGCTAAATAAGACCAAATAGCGATGTAGGTTATCAAAAGGGTAAATTTGAGTTTCATGAAAAGATGATAGCACAGATAGGAGAAAGAGTGAAAGTTTAATGATTATGTCTGAAAATGAGAGGTAAAGGTGGCGCAGCGGACGGGACTCGAACCCGCGACCTCCTGCGTGACAGGCAGGCATTCTAACCAACTGAACTACCGCTGCAGCGCCAAAATAATGGTGGGAATTACAAGACTCGAACTTGTGACATCTACCTTGTAAGGGTAGCGCTCTACCAACTGAGCTAAACTCCCGAATTAAGATGAAAACTCATCTCATTTGTAAAATCAAATAACATTTTCGAAACAAGTGGCGACCCCTAAAGGATTTGAACCTCTGTTCCTACCATGAAGTGATAGTGTCCTTGGCCACTAGACGAAAGGGTCACTGAACCGTACATGGTGTCCCGTGATGGATTCGAACCATCGACCCCCTCATTAAAAGTGAGATGCTCTACCGGCTGAGCTAACGAGACCTCTTCAACCATCGAAACTCGGCGATTGTGAGGGCGAAATTATAGGGGAAAGATGTCGTTTTGTCAAGGATAAATGAGAGATGTTATGAAAAAGGTTTTGCTATTCCCTCGAAGGCGGGAATAGCGCCGGAATTTTTTTAACTAAAAAACATCTCACGATCAATGTTCAGAAGCATTTTAACGGCCATTAAAACACTTTGTTCTTGAATATAGTTGCGATCTCCTTCGAAATGGAACCGTTCGGTATGAACGGCGGTTTTGGAGCGTGCGCTGATGTAAACGGTACCGACCGGCTTGGTTTCCGTTCCGCCGGTTGGCCCGGCAACACCGCTGATGGCCATCGTATAATCAGCATAGCTGACATTCATAGAACCCTCGGACATCTGTACTACGACTTCGGCACTGACGGCGCCATACGCTTCGATAGAATCATCATCGACGGCGAGCCAGTTGGCTTTGAGGGTATTGGAATAGGTGATTAGGGAACCCTCATAAATATTGGATGCACCGCTTTGCGAGGTGAAAAAATGGGCGAGCGAGCCTCCGCTGCAGCTTTCGGCAAACGAAAGCTTTTTTTTATGATGCGTCAGCCGTTCAATAATAAAGGCAGCAATGTTGCTTGCGGCTATCACTTTATGATGCATAAGCCCCCGTGCGGATGCGATAAATTGGGAAAGGTTTCCATGACGGCGGGTGTGAATACGAATTTTGATCCATCCCTCGACAAGGAGGCTGAACTCCAGTCGGACATCGAAGTTCTGGGCTAACGGTTCGAGGAGGGTTTGGGCACTGATAAGCTCTTCGTTAAAAAGGTGGATAACGGCCTGACGCGATTCATCATCGATAAGGATAGGGGGAAGTGCTTTTCCCTCTGTAGCTAAAAGGACGTTAATCTCAGAATGGTTATGGCTGAGCAAATAGCTGCCGTTTTCGAGAATGCTGGCCCGAGAGGGAATCAGCATCTGTTCTTTCAAAATTTGATTATCCGAAGTGACGGTACTGAGAAGTTTTCCGACAATTGTGAACGTACTTTTGGTCGTGATGATAATGAGCTTGGACTCGGTTTTTAACAGCTCTTCGAGGTGTAAAAACAGCCCTTTGTCCGATTCTTCGAAATAGCTGATCGAATCGATTGAAGCGAGGCTGTTTTTGATACTCCGAAGGATATACCGCTCATACGCTTCATTTAAAATCAGCCGATTTCCTACAAAAATAACATCACGTTTCATGGTTTTTCCATCTGTAAATTTAGGATAGTATAGCATAGTGACAGCAAAATTTAATCACCTTGAAGCTATAATGCACTACTTTTTCTATAAGGTAACAGATGGATTATAAAGAGACCCTCCTTCTACCTCAGACCGAATTTCCGATGCGCGGAAACTTGGTTCAAAACGAGCCTGTGCGCTATGCCGCATGGATTGCCAACGATGTTTACGGGAAGATGAAAGCGAACCGCAAGGATCACGAGAGCTTCACGTTGCATGACGGGCCTCCCTATGCCAACGGTCATACCCATATCGGTCACGCCCTTAACAAAATACTTAAAGATATTATTGTCAAGTACCACTATTTCAACGGAAAATCGGTCCGTTTTACCCCCGGATGGGATTGTCACGGGCTGCCGATCGAGCAGCAAGTTGAGAAAAAACTGGGCGGAAAACAGAAAAAAGAGCTTCTAAGCACCGCAGAAGTACGTCAAATGTGCCGCGATCATGCGAGCGAATTTGTCGGTATTCAGCGTGAAGAGTTTAAAAAGCTGGGGGTCATTGCCGATTGGGATAACCCTTATTTGACGATGGACTCCAAATTTGAAGCCAATATCTACCGTACCCTTTGCTCCGTTGCGAAAAAAGGGCTGTTGATCGAGCGGTCCAAACCGGTTTACTGGAGTTGGGCCGAACGTACGGCACTCGCCGAAGCCGAAGTAGAGTACGAAGACAAAGAGGACTATTCGATCTATGTCGCGTTTGAACTCAGCGATGAGGCCAAAGTACGTGCAGGAATCGAAGGAGACGCCGCAATCGTCATCTGGACGACGACACCGTGGACTCTTCCTGCGAATACGGGGATCTCTCTTAATCCCGAGGAGATGTATGTCCGCACCAGCGACGGTTATATCGTTGCCGAAAAACGGTACAACGCTCTGATCGAAGAGGGGGTTTTCAGCGGAACTGTTGTCCAAAAAATCGAAGCAAAGAAATTTGAAAATCTTTATGCGATCAACCCTCTCAACGGGCGCGGGTCTCATCTGGTTCTCGGTGAGCACGTTGTGATGGAAAACGGTTCAGGGTGTGTTCATACCGCGCCGGGGCATGGGGAAGACGACTACCGTATCGGCCTTCGTTATAACCTAGAAGTGGTGATGCCGGTCGATGAGACGGGATGCTACGATCAGACGGTCGTACGTGAGAAACTCCTACCGAATCCCGAAGGGTTTGTCGGAACCCATATTTTTAAAGCGAACGAGCCGATTATCGCCCTTTTGGGTGAGAGTGCGTTAAAAGTTTCCAAATTTCGCCACTCCTATCCCCACTGCTGGCGTTCCCATACCCCATTGATTTATCGTGCGACAAAGCAATGGTTTATCAGTGTGGACGGAACCCCGGAAGGTGAGACGAAAACTCTCCGTGAAATCGCACAGGCCGAAGTGGCAAAAACGGCATTTTATCCTGAATCGGGACGTAACCGTTTGGGGTCGATGGTTGAAAACCGCCCTGACTGGTGTATCTCTCGTCAGCGTGATTGGGGTGTTCCTATCGCATTTTTCCGTGTCAAAGCGACGGGGGAAGTGATCTTGGATGAGAAAGTGCTCAACTTTATCGCGATGATTTTCGAGATGCACAGCACCGATGCGTGGTACTCGATGAGCATCGAAGAGCTTCTTTATCCGGGATCAGGATATAAAGCCGACGAACTTGAAAAAGTCTCCGACATTCTCGACGTTTGGTTTGACAGCGGTTCAACGTGGAATGCGGTACTCAAATCACGCAACTACGATGCAGGAACTTATCCTGCCGATTTGTATATCGAAGGAAGTGATCAGCACCGCGGATGGTTCCAGTCTTCCCTCTTTTTGAGCACAGCAGTGGAACATATCGCTCCGTATAAAGCCCTTTTGACTCACGGTTTCACCGTCGATGAGAAGGGTGAAAAGATGTCGAAATCCAAAGGGAACGTCGTTGCCCCTGAATCGGTGCTCAAAGAATACGGAAGTGAAATCTTGCGTCTGTGGGTAGCGATGAGCGACTATCAGGGGGATTTGAAAATCTCCGGCAATATCCTCAAACAAACGGCGGATCAATACCGTAAATTGCGTAACACGTTCCGCATTATGCTGGCGAATCTCGACGGGCTTGAGACTATCGTACCGTACAGCGAAATGGGAGAGATCGATAAATGGATCGTAAGCAAAGCAAAAGAGGTATTTGACGAGACCCATCGTTTGTTCGGAGAGTACAACTTCGTTCACGGGATGAGCGGATTGAACTATTTCATCGTTAATGAACTCAGCGGGGTCTATATTGACATTACCAAAGACCGTATGTATTGTGATGCGGCCAATTCGCGTGAACGCCGTTCGACGCAGAGCGCTATGGCGATTATCGCAAAATCGATGTTAGGGCTTATTGCTCCGATCCTGACCTATACGGCCGATGAGATTTTTGAAAATGCTCCGGCGATTTTAAAAGGGTCCTCTAACGATATTTTCGATGTTACGTATGCATCCATCGATCCGGTTGAGAGCAGCTGGGATGATGCAACGATGAAAGTAATCCGTGAAAAATTCAATGAGATTGTGGACGGATTGAAAAAAGAGAAAGTGATTAAAAATACCCTTGAACTTGTCATCTCGACAACGTCAACAGTTGCAAAAGCAATGAAAAAAGGGGATATTGAAGAGTATTTGGTCATCTCAAAATGGTGTGCCTGCGAATTGAACAATATTTTAGGGACGTTTGAAATGGAGGGGGATAAGTTTAATATCGCTCTGGCCTCCAAAGCCAAATGCCCACGCTGCTGGAAATACCACAGTGAAGATGAAGAGACCTTGTGTCCGCGTTGTGTGCAGGTCGTTGCGTAATGATCGATGTCACACAGCCTGTCCCTTTGAGTTTTGTTATCGAAACGGTCGGGGTTATTTTCATCGTAATCGCTTTGGGCATTATGATGGTAAGAAATGCAAAACGTAGAAAGGAAAGTGTATGATAACACTCAAAGAGGCGTTAAAGCTCTCAAAAGAAGAACTTAGCTCTCTCAAAGAAGAGTTGAAAGCCAAAATCGCCGCGAATCCGGAACTGAATGCCTACATCGATGTTCTCAACGTCGGTGAGGGGATCCCTATCGCGATCAAAGACAATATCCAAGTGACCGGATGGTCGGTAACCTCGGGATCGAATATCCTTAAGGGATATGTCGCTCCGTATAATGCAACGGTTATTGAGAAACTTCTTGCAGCGAATATGTCACCGTTTGGGCGTACCAATATGGATGAGTTCGCGATGGGTTCAACGACGGAGAGCAGCTGTTATGGCAAAACGCTCAACCCGCTGAATCACAACTGTGTTCCTGGAGGAAGTTCAGGCGGTTCGGCTGCGGCAGTAGCGGCAGGGCTTGCCGTTGCGGCACTCGGAAGCGACACAGGCGGATCGATTCGTCAGCCGGCGGCATTTTGCGGAATCGTCGGGATGAAACCGACCTACGGACGTGTCAGCCGTTACGGGTTGGGTGCTTATGCCAGCTCTCTCGATCAGATCGGACCGATGACCCAAAACGTCGAAGATGCGGCGATTTTGTACGATATCATTCAAGGGTATGATCCGAAAGACTCAACGAGCGCGGATCGTAATGATGGATTGGTCAGTGATAAGCTAGATGCTAATGTCAAACTCACAATCGCGAGTGTTCCCGATTATGTCAAAGATGCCTCGGAGGATGTCCGAAAAGCGTATACCAAAGCGGTAGAAGCATTGAAAAATGCAGGACACACAATCGTCGAAAAATCGCTTATGGACCCGAAATATGACATTTCGGCCTACTATATCACGGCAACCGCCGAAGCGACGACAAACCTTGCCCGATATGACGGTATCCGCTACGGTAACCGCGTTGAAGGGGAAAATCTCAAAGATACCTTCCTTCAAACCCGATCCAGTGGATTCGGTGCCGAAGTACAACGCCGTATTATGCTCGGTAACTTTGTCCTCTCATCCGGATATTATGATGCGTATTACGTCAAAGCACAAAAAGTACGCCGTCTTATTCAGGAAGAGTATAATAAGATTTTTGAAGAGGTCGATTTGATCCTCACTCCGGTCGCTCCCCGTACGGCGTATGAGTTCGGTGCCCTCAGTGATCCGCTTGAGATGTATTTGAGCGATATCTATACCATTTCGGTCAATCTCGCGGGGCTTCCTGCGATATCGATTCCGGTGGACACTGCGGAGAACGGAATGCCGGTTGGACTTCAACTGATTGCGGCTCCCTATGCGGAGCAAACCCTATTTAACGGGGCACTTAGCCTCGAAACTCAACTAAAAGGATAATTGATGAATATTCGTAAACGCGCCCTCACTTTTGAAGATGTATTGCTCATCCCAAAATACTCTGAGGTTCTCCCGAAAGAGGTGAGCTTAAAAACGATGTTGACCCGTAATATTCCCCTCAATATTCCGATGGTCTCTGCGGCAATGGATACGGTTACCGAATACCGTGCGGCGATTGCAATGGCTCATTTGGGCGGTATCGGAATCATTCATAAAAATATGGATATCGAAACCCAAGTAAAGCAGATCAAAAAAGTCAAAAAATCGGAAAGCGGAATTATCATCGACCCGATTTTTGTCCATCCTACGGCGACTTTGGAAGATGCCGAAGCCCTTATGAATGAATTTAAAATCTCAGGTGTCCCTGTTGTGGATACACACAATAAATTACTGGGAATTTTGACGAATCGTGATATGCGTTTTGAAAAAGATTTGAGCAAGCTGGCCGTAGATGCGATGACGCCAATGCCGCTTGTGACAGCGAAAGCGGGGATTACGCTGGCTGAAGCTGAACAAATGATGCATGTTAATAAGATCGAAAAACTTCCGATTATTGACGAAAACGGGTGTTTAAAAGGATTGGTAACCATCAAGGATATCAAAAAACGGATCGAATACCCTCATGCCAATAAAGACGATTTTGGCCGTCTTCGTGTCGGTGCAGCAATCGGTGTTGGGCAGCTTGACCGTGCTCGTGCTCTTGTGGATGCAGGTGTTGACGTTTTAGTCCTTGACTCCGCGCATGGACATTCAAAAGGGATCATTGATACTGTAAAAGCGATCAAAAAAGAGATGGTTGTTGATATCATCGCCGGAAACGTTGCGACGGGTGAAGCGACATTAACCCTTATTGAAGCGGGTGCTGATGGGGTAAAAGTGGGTATCGGACCGGGATCAATCTGTACCACTCGTATTGTTGCGGGTGTCGGTGTCCCACAAATCTCGGCTATCGATGAGTGTGCCGCGGTCGGACGAGCTCACGGTGTGCCGATTATCGCCGATGGGGGTATCCGTTATTCCGGTGACATCGCCAAAGCGCTGGCCGTCGGTGCGAGCGTTATTATGGCTGGATCGCTTCTTGCCGGTACGGAAGAATCACCGGGCGATACCATTATGTATCAAGGACGACAATATAAATCATATCGTGGTATGGGATCCATCGGGGCGATGACCAAAGGTTCAACCGATCGTTATTTCCAAGAAGGGACAGCTGCGGATAAACTCGTTCCGGAAGGGATCGAAGGACGTGTACCGTATCGTGGAAGCATTGCGGCTGTAGTTCATCAAATGATGGGTGGACTGCGCTCTTCTATGGGATATTGCGGTTCTGAGAGTATTACGGCATTTTGGGATAACGCCGAATTTGTCGAAATCACCAGTGCCGGGCTCAAAGAATCTCATGTTCATGATGTTATCATCACCCAGGAAGCACCGAACTACCACGTGTAAAAAAGGTAGATAGATTGCTTCATCGAAGACTCCTCGCAATGATAGTCATTGCGAGTGTAGCGTGGCAATCCAAATTATTCATATAGGAAACAGTATGCAACTCCAAACCGAAGCGCTACACGCCGGATACGACAAAGATACCCAAAGTACGATGGCGGTTCCCATCTATCAAACGACTGCCTATGAGTTTCGTGACGTTGAACATGCGGCAAATTTATTCGCTCTTAAAGAGTTGGGGAATATTTATACCCGCTTGAATAATCCGACGACCGATGTATTTGAAAAACGGTTTGCGACATTAGAGGGGGGTGCGGCAGGTTTGGCGACATCCAGCGGTATGGCGGCAATTTTTTACGCTATCGCCAATGCGGCGGAGGCAGGAGATAACATCATTTGTGCCCGTCAGCTTTATGGCGGAACATTGACCCAAGCCTCTTATACGTTAAAACGTTTCGGAATCACTGCTCGCTATTTTGATGTTCAAAATCCAAGCGAGATTGAAGCATTGGTGGATGATAAAACCAAAGCGATTTTTTTCGAGACATTGACCAATCCGAGCATCGATGTGGCTGATATAGCCGCCATTACGGCGATTGCAAAAAAGCACGGCATCCTCACTATTGTCGATAATACAGTTGCGACTCCGGTTCTTTGCCGTCCACTAGAACACGGTGTTGATGTGGTGGTTCACAGTGCGAGCAAATACACGACGGGTCAAGGATTGGCTATAGGCGGGATTATGGTAGAACGCCACGATTTAGTTGATTTTATCAAAGGAAACGCCCGCTATCCGCAGTTTAACGAAGCGGATGAGAGTTATCACGGGTTGGTCTATGTTGATGTGCCGTTGCCGTTGTTTACCCTACGTGCCCGTTTGTCCCTTTTACGCGATTTGGGCGCGGTCGTATCGCCGTTTAATTCATGGCTCTTTATTCAGGGGATTGAAACCCTCTCGCTTCGGATGCGAGAGCACTCTCGCAATGCGCTTGCGGTGGCCGAATTTTTGGAATCTCATCCGATGGTTAAAAAAGTGAATTATCCGGGATTAAAAAGCAACAGCAATTACACCAATGCACAACGCTATTTTGAGAACGGGATGTCGAGCGGATTACTCAGTTTTGAGGTGGAGAGTTTTGAAAAAGCGAAACAGATTGTGGATGCGACAAAACTTTTCTCTTTGGTGGTAAATATCGGCGATTCCAAATCGATCATCACCCATCCGGCATCGACAACCCATCAGCAACTCTCCCAAGAAGAGTTGGTGGCATGCGGTGTACCCTCAGGGCTTATTCGTCTCAGTATCGGCCTCGAAGCATCGTCGGATTTGATCGATGACTTAAAACAGGCATTTGGCGCGTAAAGGGTTCCATGTTAAATCTGCACATTCACAGTGAACACTTTACCAACCCTCTCTATCTGGAGAGCGGGCGTATTTTAGAGCCGTACGATATCGTTTATGAGACGTACGGGGAACTCAACGAAGCGCGGGATAACGTCATTGTGATATGTCATGCCCTTACAGGCTCTCATCATGCGGCGGGTACGTATGAGGGGGACAATAAGAGCGGATGGTGGGACGGACTTATCGGTCAGGGAAAAGCGGTCGATACCGACAAATTTTTCGTGATCTGTACCAATGTGCTCGGTAGCTGTTTTGGTTCTACCGGCCCCATGTCTCCTCGATATCCCTACAACGAACCCTACCGTTATAAATTTCCCGTCATTACGATTCTCGATATGGTGAAGGCACAGCGAATTTTATTTGACCGATTGGGGATACATCAGGTACACGCGGTAATCGGCGGATCGATGGGGGGGATGCAAGCACTCGCATTCGGCGTCTTTTTCCCCAACTTTGCCAAAAAAATCATTGCGATGGCAACGACTGCGGCAACACAACCGTGGGCAATTGCATTTAATAAAGTCGCGCAAGAGGCGATTCTCAAAGATCCCGAATTTAAAAACGGCTACTATGACCCCGAAGTTATCCGTGAAAACGGTCTCAGCGGAATGGCAATCGGCCGGATGGCGGGACACATCAGTTTCTTGTCCCACCAGTCTATGGAACGCAAGTTTGGGCGGGAATACAAGAGCAATGACGGGTTGTATGAGTTGTTCGGGAAATTTCAGATTGAGTCGTATTTGGAGTACAACGGGTACAATTTTACCAAGTGGTTTGACCCTTTGTCCTATCTGTACATTACCAAAGCGATCAATATTTACGATCTCTCACGGGGATTTGATTCCCTTGAAGAGGCTTTGGGGAAAATCAATGCCGAACTCTATTTGGTCGGATTTGAAAAAGATATTCTCTTTCTCCCCTCCGAGATGGAGAGTATCCACAACACGATGAGGACATTGGGCAAAACGAACAGCGATTATTTCGAAGTGAAAAGTGACTACGGTCATGATGCGTTTTTAGTTGAAATCGATAAAATTGAGAATTATGTACGGGAGGCACTATGAATAGCGATGAGAGTTTTGAAACCAAGATCGTCAATGCCAAAGCGATTTTAGAGAAATTAATGGATCCCGCTTTGCCGATGAATGAGAGCGTAAAGGCGTATGAAGAGGGGATGAAAGAGCTGCGCATCGCCGAAACGATGCTGCAAAATGCACAGTTGCAGATTCAAATCATCAAAAATCAGGAGCAATAATGCGTGTCGCGATACTCCAGCTTCCCTCCATCGGTATGGGGAGCAACAAGCTTGAAAATTATGCCCGTGTAGCAAGCCAGAAGGGGGTAAAACTCGTTTTGATGGGTGAATATCTCCTGAACCCTTTTTTTAAAGAGCTGATGCAGACACCCGTCAATATGATAGCCGAACAAAGTATCCATCAAATCGAAACCCTCAAGGCGCTGGCACTCAAATACGATCTTACCTTTGTCGCTCCGATCATTACGGTGAAGAAAAAAGAGTGTACGAAGATGATCGCGAAAATAAATGGGCGAAGCGTCACCTATTATCCCCAGCAATTTTTGATCAACTATCCTCATTGGAATGAAGAAAAATTTTTCAATAACCCTATCGAAGCGGTAAAACCGCCGATGATTTTCGCATGTGAGGGGTTCAAATTTGCGGTGATGGGCGGTTTTGAGACTCATTTTGATCCCTTATGGGATGCGGTGAGCTCGAAAATGGTTGATGCCGTTTTAATCCCGAGTGCCTCTACGTTTGAATCGCATAATCGGTGGCGGGAACTCATCAAAACCAGAGCTTTTACCCATAATTGCTATATTCTTCGTGCTAACCGGGTCGGAGAATATTTCGACGAAAAACACGCATGGAAATTCTACGGTGATTCGATGGTTGTCTCTCCGGATGGGGAGATTGAAGCCGATCTGGGTAACACCGAAGAACTGCTCATTGTAGATTTGGATCGGAAAAGCCTTACAGAATCACGTAAAGGGTGGGGATTTAAAGAAGCACTCAAAAAACGGCGTTGATCATGATCTTTCGGCTGTTATGGTTACTCTCTCTTGCTGCTGCACTTTTTGCGCAAACCAGCTCCATTCAGCGAGATGAATCTCCTTCCCTCAAAGGCCATATCAACTATTATGAAGATGCGGAAGGAACGTTACGTTGGCAGGAAGCCAATCAAAAAACGTTTCAATGCTATCCTAAAGAGAGAATCAATTTCGGATTCACCTCTTCGGTCTTTTGGTTTAAGATCAATGTTTCTGCTATCGTCCAAAATGATTCACTCCAACGTTGGTTGATGATCACGTATCCGTTGTTGAATGAGATTGACCTCTATCATCTGGATGGAAACGGCCGTTTGATCCAATACAAACGGTTGGGAACGTATGTTGCGCGACAAGACCGCGAATATCCTATGCGTAACTTTCTGACGGGGCTTGCTCTTGAAAAAGATGTCAATTCTACTTTGCTTCTCCGCGTCAAAACTCAAAGCTCGATGCAAGTTCCCCTCTCGATCAGTACAACGCCCCAAATGCTTTCCGATATAGAAAGCGGCAGCTTGCGTATCGGTATTTATTATGGAATTTTTCTCATTATTTTTCTCTACAATGCTTTGATCTTTATCTATACCAAAGATCTCAATTACCTCCGATATATCCTTTTTCTTACAACATTTGTCGCGTGGCAACTCTCTTTTGACGGTATTGGACGCGAATATCTGTGGCAAAATTATCACGGAGATATCGAACACATTTCGGCGGCTTTAATCTCTTTTTCGGGATTTTCGGCCCTTTATTTTAGCCGTAACTTTTTAATGACCGCCAGCTATCTTCCGAAAGTAGACCGTTTTATCAAGTTTTTAATGCTCCTGAGTTTTACCTTGAGCGTTGTGGCATTGATTGTCCCGTATTCTGCAATTATTATGTACAACACCGCTTTGGTTTCTCTGATCCCCATGGTCCTTCTTGCTACCGGTATTGCTATCATGCGGCAGGGGTATCGGCCGGCACGTTTTTATGTGGCAGGTTGGAGCTCCTTTTTTATAGGAACGATCATATTTGCGCTGAATAAATTCGATTTGATCACCGGTTTTTACGGAGTCAATCATGTCCAGCAGATCGGATCGGCCGTTGAAATGATTTTCCTCTCTTGGGCTTTGGCGGATCGTGTTCATCTGCTGCAAGGAGAATACATCGAAAAACTAAACCGGCTCAATGAGACATTGAGCGAAAAGGTCAGGGATGCTCTTTCTGCAGCTCGCGCAAAAGACCGATTGATTGTTCAGCAATCCCGTCTGGCCGCAATGGGTGAGATGATCGAACAGATCGCCCATCAATGGCGTCAGCCGCTCAATACACTGGCTCTGCTCAATCAGCATCATTATGTCAATTACAAATTGGGCAAGTGCGACGATGCGTGTTTTGATAAAACCCATGAACAGATCGATGAACATTTGCAATATATGTCTAAAACGATCGATGATTTTCGCAACTACTATAAAACCGATAAAATCAAAGAGCTTGAAGATGTTGCTAGCCTGATTCAGGATGCTTTGCGCCTCTCGGAAGTCTTTTTAAAATATGCGAAGATTAAAATCAGACTTGATATACGACCTACCACTAAAGTGCTTATGGCAAAAAATGAGATGATTCAGGTACTGATGAATCTCATCAAAAATGCGCATGATGCTCTTGTAGAACAAAAAATCGCTAACGGTTTGATATCGATCGGCGTCGAAGAGCTTGATCACCATATCCACATCTTTGTTGAGGATAATGCCGGAGGAATAGATCCTTATCTGATTGCAAAGATCTTTGATATCTATTTTACGACGAAAGATCCTGAAAAAGGGAGCGGACTGGGGCTGCATATGTCAAAGTACATTATCGAAGAGAGTTTCGGTGGGACCATATCGGTTCAAAATGTCCCCGGCGGAGCCCGTTTTAGTATCATTATACCGGTAGATCAGGATGAAAGCTGAGTTGATCTCTTGGGATAGAGTCTAATTTAATTAAAACGATGATAGAGTTGATCTGTCAATTTTAGGAGTATGGTTATGATGCACTATTTCCATCGTCAGGTACAATTATGGGGAGAAGAGACGCAAATGCTCCTCCAACACAAACGGATAGCCATTATCGGAAGCGGAGGACTGGGTTCGTCTCTTGCTTTTGCTCTGGGGGCATCGGGAATCGGCGAGATACATATGATTGATTTTGATACGGTGAGTTTACACAACATTCATCGTCAGATCGCGTTTCAAATGGGAGATGAAGGGAAGTTTAAGTCGGATGTCGCGGTGGAACTGATCCATGCGCGCTGTCCGTTTGTTAAAGCGACTTCTCATGTATGCCGTTTTGAAGCGTTTATCCAAAAAAATATCGAGGTAGATCTGATCATTGATGCAACGGACAATCTCCCTTCCCGAGGAGCAATTAATACGTATGCCAAAAGTAAAAGCTTGCCATGGGTATACGGTTCAGTAGAGGCATTTAACGGACAAGTCTGCTTTTTTATGGATGCTTCATTCAATGAGCTTTTTAAGATAACCCAAAAAACGCCGGCAGGGATCGCCGCTCCGATTGTCATGCATATCGCATCGCTTCAAGCAAATCTGGCATTGCGTTATTTGGCGGGGCTCAGTGTCAAGACAGATACGTTGTATTATCTCTTTTTTAATGCGGAAGGGGAGTTGGTAACGCAGAAGTTCGCGTTACCGAAGAGTGAAGCTTAAAGAGTCGAGATGTGTTTTGCCAAAGCATCGATCTGTGCGTCGTTCAGCCCTTTGGCTTGACCTTGCATCAACGCTTTCATCTCTTTGCCGTAGGTTCCCGCTTGATACCCTTTAAGAGCCTCTTTCACTTGCTGTTCGCTAAAGTCGGCAATAATAGCGGATTTCCCCAATGCCGCTTTTTCACCTTTCACTCCATGACACGAAGCGCATTTTTGGCCAAATAATGCTCCCCCATCAACGGCTGCAGGAACAGCTGCTTGTTTAGCAACCGGTGCAGGAGCTGCCTCTTTTTTGGCAGCCGGTGCTGGAGTAACTGCTTTCTCGGCAACGGCTGGTACGGTTTCTACGGTACTCGACACGGCAGGGATTGTTTCTGCTGCAGAAGCTTCTTGTACGGGAAGGGAACTATTCGGTTCGGCGACGGCGGCAACAGTGGTTGGAGATGGAGGTGTCTGATCCGGTGTGGAATCACTGCATCCGATGAGAAGTAGGGAACAGAGGACGGGTAGAATAATTTTCATGAAAGAATACTCCTAATTAAGATTAGGACAGTTTACGATAAGTTAGTTTGATTTTTTTTTAAAAGAAAGAGAAAAGAGAGGAAAAGAGTTTCGCACCGAAGTGCGAAACACTCTAGCTAAGTAAAAACTTATTTAGCAGGAGTAGCAGCAGCTTCTTCAGCTACAGGTGCAGCAGCTTCAGCAGTAGCGTCAGCAGCAGGTGCAGCTTCTTCAGTAGTAGCAGCAGCTTCTTCAGCAACAGGTGCAGCAGCTTCTTCAGCTACAGGTGCAACTTCTTCAGTAGCAGCAGGTGCTTCAGTTGTTGCAGACTCGCTGCATCCGATAAACATTGCAGCCAAAAGCAACGCAGAAATGATTTTCATCATGGTAAGGCTCCTTAAAAAAATATGGCGGAAGTATACCACTACACCCCCCATACTTGTCAAGCATTTTTTGATTAATTTGAAAGTATTTTTTCAAACTCCCTATTATAGGGCTTTGTAGAAGATAACATTTTTATCAAATTTCGAAAAATGTGGGGTAAAACGGTGACATATTCGGATTATTTTTTTGAATTTTTTGCGTTTTTTCTCTTTGTTAACTAATGATTGTCTTTTGGGAGTCATTTAAGAGAGAAGAATAGGGGGCTATATACGTGTGAAAACTATCGCTATGCGCGATAGTTTAGGGGAGAGGATCGGATTATCGTCCTGCCGGAAGGAGGTTCGGTAACGGAGGTGTTTGCTCTTCGCTCCATCCGCCCCCTAACGCTTTATAAAGGGAGACGCTGGCAATGAGGGTATTTTGTTTGGCAATCAGAAGCTGCTGAGACGCTTGAAGCCACTGCTGCTGCACGAGGAGCATATCGCTGTAGGTGATGGTTCCGACGCTGTAGCGAAGTTTACTCTGCATCAGCGCTTTTTGGATGGCTTGGGAACGTGCATCTTGAAAGCTCACTTGCTCTTTGGCTTTTGCGGTTTGACCGATAGCGTTATCCGTATCGTTAAAAGCATTGACGATGCTTTTTTTATAGACAGCGAGGGTTTGGTTCCGATCGGCTTCGGCGGTCTTGATTTCGCCCTCAATCCGCCCGGCAGAGAAGAGAGGGACACTGATGGAAGGGGCGATCTCCCATAGGCGTGCGGGGTTGGAGACGAAATTGCTGAGTTCCAAACTTTGGACCCCTAACATCCCTGTTAGCTTGATGCTTGGGAAATAAGCGGCGCGGGCTACGCCGATTTGTGCGTTAGCGGCAATCAGATTTTGTTCTGCCGCTGCGATATCCGGACGTTGGTGCAGGATGTCAGCCGGCAATGCCGCAGGAATATCGGGAAGGGTAATGGAACTCAATGCTGATGTCTTAACCGATGCGGGATTGCGCCCTAAGAGAAGATTATAGGCTGCCTCTTCCGCAATTTTCGTGGCTTCGAGCCCTGATAGGGTTGCTTTGGCACTCTCCAGCTCGGATAACGATTGTAATAAAACCGTTTCGGAGATAACACCGTGTTTGTATTTAAGGTCATTGAATTTTACAATCTCGCTGCTCAAGGCAACATTCTGTTTGGCCAAATCGATTTGCCCCTGAAGAGAGGAAAGTTTGATATAGGATGCGGCGACGTTGGAAGCAATGGAGAGTTTGAGTGTTTGCGATGCGTATTCGCTAGAGAGGAGGGCCGCACGGGCCGCTTCATTGGCACGACGCACTTTTCCGAACAGATCGATTTCATAACTGGCTAACGACAGTGATCCGGCATAGGTAGAGGTAACTCCCTCGCGCAACATATACCCGCCGCTCGAGGCATTCTCTACCCCTTTGCGATCCAATGAAGCGTTAGCGTTGATCTGAGGGTAGAGATACGATTTGGCCTGATCAAATTTTCCCAGCACTGCCTCGACGGAAGCACGAGACGCCTGAAGGTCATAATTGGCTGCCAGCGCCTCGTCCACCGCACGGTTTAGAGAAGGGTCTTGGAAACTTTTCCACCATTCTTTATTAAGGTGCATTTTTGCCGTTTTATTGGCATCCTGATGGACAAAGGTTTTCGGCACGGCAACATCGGGGCGGACATAATCGGGCCCGATTGCGCACCCTCCCAAAAGAAAGGTCGAGAGGAGAGCGAGACTCAGGGATGTGTTATTCATGATCGGCTCCTTTCGCAGGGGCGAATTTTTCTTGGGCGGTTGCCACCCAGTAATAGAGATAAGGGATAAAGTAACGTTCGATAAAGGTTGCTGCGAGCATCCCCCCGAACATGGCTACCCCGATCGAGAAGCGGCCGGACGAACCGGCTCCAGAACTAAAGATGAGCGGCAGCATCCCCGCTAAAAAGGCAAAAGAGGTCATCATCATCGGACGGTAACGCAACCGTGCCGCTTCCATTGCCGAATCATAGATGCTTTTGCCTAATTGCCGCTGTTCTTCGGCAAATTCGACGACCAAAATCGCATTTTTTGCCGAGAGGGCGATGAGGGTGAGTAATCCGATTTGAAAGAAAACGTTGTTATTGAGAAACGGGATCAGCCATACGACCGTATAGGCCCCCATAATCCCATAGGGTACAGCCAACATGATCGAGATCGGTAATGTCCAACGCTCATAGAGTGCGGCAAGGATCAGATAGACCATCACTAACGCGAACGCCATGATCATGAGCGCTTTGGAACCGACGAGCTTCTCTTGGAGATATAACCCTTCCCAGTCGTAACTTACGGTGGAGGGGAGTACGGTGTCCCCTTTGGCTTCCAAAATTTTGATCAGATCACCTGAACTGTACCCCGGTGCGGGAGAACCCATAACGGTGCTGCAAAGGACGCCGTTAAAGTGCTCGATACTTGACGGTGCACTCGACATTTCAGCCGTGACAACCGAAGAGAGGGGAACGAGCTGACCGCCGGAGGAGCGAACCCATGCACGTCCGATATCTTCAGGAGTCGCGCGGTACGGTGAATCGGACTGGATCTGCACCCAGTAGGTTTTACCGTTTTTATCGAATTGATTAATGTACATCGTTCCGATCGTCGCTTGGAGCGTTTGGTACACATCGCTGATGGAGAGTCCCAGCATCTTCGCTTTCTCACGGTTCACTTCAACTCTGAGTGTCGGGGTATTAATGTTCATTGTCGTCATCGGATTTTTGATACTCGGTTCGGTGCGCAAATCGGCTACAAACGTATTGGTTGCATTGGCGAGTTTGTTAAAATCGTTATCACCCGGTTGGAGAAGGCGCAGACTGAACATGTCGGAAGGTCCCATTCCGCGAATCGGCGGCGGAGGCATCGCAAATACTTTGGCCTCTTTGATGGAGCCCAGTTTCGGTCCGAGCGAGTTTAGGATACCGAAAACGGCCAACTCTTTGGTTGTGCGTTCAGACCACGGTTTGAGCCGGGTAAAGATGACGGCAGAGTTCGGTTCTTGGGAAAAGGTGAGGATGTTCAGCCCTGTAATGGCCGTGTATTTGTAAATCCCCTCTTGTTGTCCCAAAATTGCTTCTACCTGCTTGACGACTTCTAAGGTACGGTTGGCGGTGGCACCTTCGGGAAGGTTGACACTGGTAATAAAGAATCCCTGATCTTCCATCGGCAAAAAGGCGCTCGGGAGGGTTTTATGGAAAAACCCGATGAAAAAGTAGGTCGAGAGATAGATGACTAAAAAGATCAGTGATTTGCGGATCATCCATCCTGAACGGCGAACATAATTTTCGGTCATGCGGCCAAAAGCGCGGTTAAACCAGCGGAAAAAGCGGGCCGGTTCTTTCTCGTGGTGTTTAAGAATCAGCGCGCCGATAGCGGGTGCAAAGGTGAGTGCCATAAAGCCGGAAAAGACGACAGAGATCGCGATTGTCGCGGCGAATTGTTTGTAGAGTTGACCCGTCATACCGCCCAAAAAGGTTGCGGGGATAAAGACGGCACACATAACCAATACAATCGCGATGACGGGACCGGAAATCTGAGCCATCGCTTTGATCGCCGCTTCACGCGGTGAGAGCTTTTCGCTCTGTAAAATCCTCTCCATGTTTTCGATAACGACGATCGCATCATCGACAACAATTCCGATAGCGAGTACCAGCCCAAAGAGGGTGAGGGTATTGATCGAATACCCCAGCAGGTACATACCGATAAAAGCACCCGTCAGAGAGATCGGTATCGAGAGGATCGGGATCATCGCCGCGCGGGAGCTCTGCAAAAAGAGGTAGATCACCAAGCTGACCAAAACGATGGAGGCCAGGAGGGTGAAGACAACCTCTTCGATCGAAATTTTGACGAAGTCGGTCGTGTCATACGGAATATCGTACGCAATCCCTTTCGGGAATTTTTTGGCGAGTTTCTCCATTTTTTCGGCGACGGCGGCGGAGGTATCGAGGGCATTGGCATTGGTATCGGCAAAAATCCCGATCATGGCGGCCGGTTTACCGTTCACCCGTCCGAAAAATTCGTAGTTCTGGCTTCCCAGTTCCACACGGGCTACATCGCGCAGTCGGATCATCGAACCGTCGGTTTTGGAGCGGATAATGATGTTCTGGAACTCTTCGGGAGTCGAGAAGCGCCCTTTGGAGGTAAGCTGCATCGTCCACATTTGCTCATCCGTCGTCGGAGCTTGCCCTAAACGTCCCGGGGAGACTTGGAGATTTTGATCTTTGATTGCCGCAGAAATTTCAGAAGTGCTGACCCCCAGTGATGCCATTTTGTCAGGGTTTAGCCATATCCGCATCGCGTAGTCGCGTTGACCGAAGATTTGGCTTCTCCCCGCACCGGGGATTTTTTTGATCTCATCGAGGAGATTGGCGGAGATGTAGTTGCTGATCCCCGTCGCATCGTAGCTTCCATCGGGAGAGGTGATCGCTACAATGAGCAAAATATCGGAGGTTTTTTTCTGGACGGTTACCCCCAGATCGCGGGTTGTTTGGGGAAGCTGTGCCAAAACCGAATTGATACGGTTTTGGACGTCGACTGCCGCCATATCCTGGTTGACACCGATATTAAACGTACAGGTGATCGTAGCGCTTCCCGGAAGGGCGGCGGCTTTGGACGACATGTACATCAATCCGTCCGCACCGGAAATCTGAGACTCCAGCGGAGTGAGGATATTGTTCGCGATGGTTTGGGCATCGGCACCCGGATACTGCGCCGTGACGACAACGGTAGGAGGGGTGAGATTCGGCAGCTGCGAAATCGGCAGTGTTTTAATCGCCACAAACCCGAGCAGCATGATAATCATCGCAATAACAGCCGATAAAACGGGACGATTGATAAAGTATTTAGAAAACATTATTTATTACCGTTCGGAATGATTTCCGCTCCCGGTTTGAGTTTTGGGAGTCCATCCGCAGCAATTTTATCGCCGGCATTGACACCGCTCTCAATCAGAATGTTTTCGCCTACCCACTCTCCCGCAACGACTGGTTTGGGGGTGACGGTGTTGTTGGCTTCGATGCCGTAGACAAATTTTCCTTTATCCCCTGTGAGGAGTGTTTTTTGAGGAACGTAGAGGGCATTTTTCCACTCCATCCCTTTGACTTTGACCTGTACGAACTGACCGGGGAGAAGTTTATGGTCATTGTTATCAATCACGGCGCGGTAGGTAATGTTTCCAGTGGTCGAATCGACGAACGGTGCAACGAAATTGATAGAGCCTTTGCGTGCTAACGTTGTCCCGTCACTGAGGGTAAGTTCAATCTCATATTTGCCCTCTTTCGGAGCGGTGAGTTTACCGCCGGCAATCGCATTTTGTCGGGCAAGTTTTTCATTTTCGCTAAACGTGAAATTGACGTACATCGGATCGGTTTGATACACGGTTGTGAGCAACCCGTTTGCCCCCGCCGCAACATAGGTACCGGCATCGATTTTTGATTTATCGACAAACCCGCTGATCGGGGATTTGACGGTGGTATAGCTGAGGTTCAATTTGGCTTGTTCCAACGATGCTTTAGCCGCCATTAGTGCGGCGGCACTGTTGCGTTCATTGGCCGTTGCAGTGTCAAGATCCTGCTGGCTTGCGGCATTGGCATCGGCGAGCGGTTTGATCCGTTTCAACACCGCTTTGGCATTGGTATGATTCGCGGATGCCAGTTCATACGAGGCTTTGGCACTCTCAAGAGAGTTTTTTAAATCGCTTGGGTCGATAACGAAGAGGGTATCTCCTTTGTTTACGGCTGAACCTTCGGTATAGGAGCGTTTTTGGAGGTATCCGTTTACCCGTGCGAAAACTTGCACGGTATTGTAAGCCTGTGTTTGCCCCGTTGCTTGTAAAAGGGCTGGAAAATTGCCCGTTTTTACTTCGGTGACGGTAACGCTAACGGGACCTTCAGGAGGCTTTTCCATCCCTTTGGCTTTTGGGCGTTCGCATCCGCTGAGCGCCAGGAGCAGAACAGAAGAGAGGGCGAGAGTAGAGAGTCGGTTCATTCGGATTCCTTTTGTGTGTAATTTAAAGTTTGGCACATCTGCTTCAAAACCCGCAGCGTAATGGCGAGTTCATCGGGGTCGATACCTCGGTGGAGATAGCGGGTTGCTTCATCTAAAACTTCCATTGTCGGTTTTTCCAATGAGATTCCTTGCGGCGTGAGGGTAACGAGGTTGCACCGTTTATCGTTCTCATCGGTTGCACGTCCGATCAGAGAGCGTTTTTCCAGTCCGGCGATCAGACGGGTGACACTGGCCTTGTCTTTGCCGACAAAATCGGCAATAGTTTGCTGGGTGGATACCCCTTCTTTCCACAAAACGACCATCACTTTAAACTGCTCAATCGTCATATCGATTCCGTGTAAGGCGAGTTGGCGGGTGAGATAGTTTCGTGCGGCCATAGCGGAAAGATTGGTAAGACACCCTAACGATTCTTCGGTCGGGCATTCGCATCGGTTCATAGATATCTCCTGAATAGTTGACTATGCAACTAATTGAACGAATTCTATTAGATTTATGCGCTGAAAGTCAAGTGCAGTTTGTTAATAATATTAATATGTAAGGAGATAATATGCGTTATAATCTGCCGATTTTTAGAGAAAAGGTTTTGTATCGCATGGTTCGTTTAGCTGTACTCGTTGCCGTATTGATAGCCTCATTGTGGAGTGGAACAGCTCAAAAAAAAGTCCCTATTTTGTGTTACCACCGTTTCGGCACCGAGGTGGCCGATTCTATGACAATCAAAACCTCTGCGTTTAGTGAGCAGATGGAGTGGCTTAAAACCAACGGCTATACAGTGATTCCCCTCGATACTGCCGCCGCGTATCTTCGGGGGGAGGTGAAATCGATTCCCGCCAAATCGGTCGTCATCACTGTCGATGACGGACATAAAAGCGTTTACAGTGATATGGCTCCTATCGTCAAAAAATACAAAATCCCTGTTACCCTCTTTATCTATCCCAGTGCGATTTCCAATGCTGCGTATGCGATGAGCTGGGAACAGCTCCGCGAACTTGAGACGACGAAACTGTTCCGTGTCGAGTCTCACACCTATTGGCATCCGAATTTCAAACACGAAAAGAAAAAACTCTCATCCGATGAGTATGCCAAATTTGTCGATCAACAGCTCGGCGGGTCGAAGAAAAAACTCGAAGAGCGTATGGGACACGAGATCAAATATCTGGCATGGGTGTTTGGAATTTATGATGATGCGCTACTCGTTGATGCTAAAAAAATGGGATATACGGCGGCATTTACGATCGATCGCAAACATGCTTCATCGAGTGATCATCCAATGGCATCGGGGCGTTATATGGTAGTTAGCAAACACACGATCAAAGATTTTGAGAGAATGGTGGACGGGAGTGAAGATCGGATGCCGAAAGATAAAAAAGAGGTCGTTAAATACTAAATGTCAGCATCAAGGCGCTATAATATAATAACAAATTCCATTACAAAGATTGTCCTTTGCATTTTGAACCGTACCCATTTGAAAAACTCAGCTCCCTTTTAGACGGGATTACCCCTAACAATGCCTATTCTCCGATCGCTTTGACTATCGGTGAACCGCAGTTCGAGACCCCCGCATTTATCCAAAAATCGATTTGTAAGCACTCTGAAGAGCTTCGTCGTTATCCGAAAACGGCAGGTGAAGCCTATCTTAATGAGGCGATGAGAGGATTTGTCGAACGCCGTTTCGGAGTGAAGCTCCAGCCAAATGAACTTATCAGTTCTTTCGGAACACGGGAAGTGCTCTTTAATTTTCCCCAATATTATCTGTTCGATAAAAAAGAGGCTGTAATGGCCTACACCAACCCGTTTTATCAGATTTACGAAGGTGCGGCGATCGCGTCGCGCGCACGTGTCATCCATCTGAATCTGACCGAGCAAAACAGTTTCAAACCGCTCATCAACGAAGCGGAACTCGCCGAATGCGATTTGGTCATTCTGAACTTCCCGAACAACCCGACGGCATCAGTACTCAGCCTCGAAGAGTTAGGCGAATGGGTGAAACTTGCCCTCAAACACGATTTTTGTCTCATCAACGACGAGTGCTACAGCGAGATTTATACGGCAGAAAAAGTCCCCTCCCTCCTCGAAGCCTCTGTTTATGTCGGTAATACGTCGTTTAAAAATGTCCTCGTTATCAACTCGATCTCCAAACGTTCCTCTGCGCCGGGTCTGCGCAGCGGATTTATCGCGGGGGACGCTGAGATTTTAAAAGGGTATGCGCAGTACCGTACCTATGTCGGATGCGCTTCGCCTTTACCTTTGCAAGCGGCTTCGGCGATGGCGTGGGGGGATGAGTTTCATGTGGATCGTGCCCGTGCGGTGTACGGGTCAAATTTCAAAGCGGCACAGGAGATTTTAGGGGTAGAGACCTCCAATGCGACATTTTACCTTTGGCTGAAAGTCCCTAATGCTCTTGAATTTACGCAACGACTCTACCGCGACTACAACGTCAAGGTATTGCCGGGAGAGTTTTTAGCACGTGACGATTCACACGGCGAAAATCCCGGTATCGGCTACATTCGTATCGCCCTCGTCGAAGAGACGGTACGTACGATCGAAGCACTTGAACGTCTAAAGGAGGCACTGTCATGCAAGAGTTAAAAGATAAGATTTTCCAAGCCCAAAGCGAGGGGGATATTGCATCTCTCTATGTCCTCGAAGGGCAGGCACATGAGGCGTTTGATGAAGATACGTTGATGGCCTATTATGCCAATATTCTCGATTTGGCATTGGAACGGCTCACCAACACGCTTGAAAATATGGAAAAGCTCGATATGAACGAAGTGCAGGATTTTGCAACCCTTCGGGCGTTGTACGAATACGCGATTGAACATTACAGCGCCGGAAGTGCAACGGATGCGAGCGCATTGTTCGAAGTGCTCGGCGGAATCAGCAACGACGAGAGATTCAGCGAAGCGATGGCAATCCATCGTGCAGGATGTGACGCCAAAATCCCGTTTGATGATTTTATCGACGAGTATGTCGATATGAATGCGACGCAGAACGGCGGGAAATTTTATATCAGTTTTTTCAAAAAGGAGATTGTGCAATGAAAATCCACTTTATCGGTATCGGCGGGATCGGCATCTCAGGTCTGGCAAAATATATGCGTTTCAGCGGCCATGAGGTGAGCGGTTCGGATATGAAAGCGACCCATATCACACAGCGTCTCATCGATCGCGGGATCACCGTCTTTATCGGACACGATGCGACCAATATCCCCGAGGGGTGCGATCTGGTCATCCATTCGGCGATCATCCGTGAAACCAATGTTGAGGTTGTCGAAGCAAAAGCGAGGGGGATCGAAGTACTCCACCGTCGTGACGCACTGCTGCGCATCCTCAAAGAGAAAAAAGTGTACGCGGTATGCGGAGCTCATGGGAAAAGTACAACGACGGCGATTTTGGCTTCGATCATGAGCGGAAGTGCGATCATCGGTGCAGAGTCCAAAGATTTCGGCTCTAATGTCCGCTATGACGGGAGCACCGACGTCATGCTCTTCGAAGCGGATGAGAGCGACGGAAGTTTTTTGAACTCCAATCCGTATTGCTCGATCGTCACCAATGCCGAACCGGAACACATGGAGTATTACCACTACAATATCGATGAATTTCATAACGCCTATCGCCGATTCGTCGAGATGGCACCGATCCGTGTCATCAATGCGGAAGATCCGTTTATGGCGACACTCGAATGCGATGCGATCCGTCTTTATCCGAGTCAGGATATCACTAACATCCGTTACACCCTCATCGATGATGAGCCTTACACCCGTTTTACCCTCAAAAATATGGGGGAGTTCGAAGTGTGGGGATTCGGCGAGCATATCGCTATGGATGCGTCATTGGCGATTCTAGCGGCGGCTCAGACGATGAGCATCGCGGCCATTCGTGCCAATATTCTCCATTTCAAAGGGATTAAAAAACGGTTCGATGTGATTTTCAAAGGCTCTGATCGCGTGATTATCGACGATTACGCCCACCATCCGACCGAGATCAAAGCGACGATGGAGTCGCTTAAAATCTATGCGGAGCTCAAAGGGTTCAAACGGATTATTGCGATTTGGCAACCGCACAAATACTCTCGTACCATCGATAATCTCGATGCGTTTGTAGAGTGTTTCGAAGGGTGTGCCGAACTTGTGATCCTCCCGGTATGGGCGGCGAGCGAAGAGCCCCGTGAGATCGATTTTACGGGACGTTTCGGGCACTATAATCTCACGATGAGCGACAAACTCCACCGTGCGGGCGATACGATCGAATCGATTATCGGTGATGCAGTTGTTAAAACCTATGATCACGATCTCATCGTCGGATTCGGGGCGGGAGATTTGACCTATCAGCTCAGAGGGACCAAATAAGTTATGGGTTACCTCTTTTGGTTTGGAATCGTCGCCCTTGTGTTTGCGTTGATGCACTATTTTACGGAGCTTAACGGAAAACAAAAAGGGATGATATCGCTCGTGGTAACGCTCGTTATTGCAGCGGCAATAGCCTACAACATCCAAAGTGATCGTGATCGTGCAAAAGTGAGTGCCATCGAGCTGAAGTATGAGAGGGGAGAAACACTGGTGTGTCGGGGGATAGAGGTCAACAGCACCACCTTCGGATACAGTGTGGGAACCCAGAGTTTTGTCGGCAATCGGGGGACAAAACATTACCAGCAAATCATCAATGCGCGTGAGTGTCAATGAGCCGACTCTCTGCTAACCTTTCCGAGCTGTTCGGCAAACTCGATCTCCTCGCTCATATTGCTTCGCTCGAGCACTTTTTTTCCCGTGAACAAAACATCGCCATCCCCGGAGATCAGGAGCGTCATTTCCGCTATATCCAAGCCCTCGATGCCCTGGAGTTCAAAGCCCCGCCGAAAAGCGTAGGGTTCGAAACGATTAGCAATCACCTCAAAAAGCAGGGGGTATTGCGGTTCGAAGAGATCCACGAACTCCTCAAAGTCGTCCGTTATTTCAGACTGATGCGCAACCACAACTTCCCGGGCCTCATCGGCGAGTGGATGGGGACGATTATCATCCCCGAACCGTTCGCCGAGATCGAAGAGTATTTCGATCATGAGGGGAACTTTATCGAATCGCGTGACGAAGAACTCCATAAAATCGCGCAGCGGATCAAAGCGATCAAAACGGAGATCAACGACTCCATCAAGCGCCTCTTCCATACCCAAAAACTGACCCCCTATCTCGTCGATACCCAGATTCACTACATCAATGACGAAGAGACCCTTTTGGTGCGGGGCGGATTCAACCACGTCCTCAAAGGCTCCGTCGTCGGACGGACAGGGGCAGGGTTTTTCTATGTTGCTCCCGATTCGGTGCTCAGGTCTAAAGAGCAGCTCCGCTATGTGTTACAGGAGCGGGAGAGCAAACTCTATGAGTACGCGAAACGGTTTAGTGCGAAACTCTCCAACCTCGTCCCGTTTATCGGGTTTATCGACCGCGAGTTCGACCGATACGATCACTACCAAGCGCGAGTTATATTCGCACGTGCACGCGATTTCGCGATCCTAAAACCTCAAAATAACGGTGATGTCATCCTCGAAGAGTTCTCCCATCCCGCTATCCACAAACCCAAACCGATTAGTGTCGATTTCCGCTCCAATCTTCTGATGATCACGGGGGTGAATGCGGGGGGTAAAACGATGCTCCTCAAATCGCTCCTTTCGGCGGTACTGATGGCGAAATATCTCATCCCGATGAAGATCAACCCCAACAAATCGCGGATCGGTAGTTTCAAACGGATCGAGGCGGTCATCGACGATCCCCAAAGCGTCAGCAACGATATCTCCACCTTTGCGGGGCGGATGGTGCAGTTCAGCCATCTGTTTGAACACAAAAGCGCCCTTGTCGGGGTCGATGAGATCGAGCTAGGAACCGACAGCGACGAAGCGGCGGCACTCTTTGCCATCGTCCTCGATGAGCTGATCAAACGGGGTCAAAAGATCATCGTCACCACCCACCACAAACGTCTCGCCGCACTGATGGCGGATCGGGATGATGTGGAGCTGATGGCGGCATTGTATGATGAAGAGCGACGTCTCCCGACCTATGAGTTTTTGCAAGGGGTGATCGGCAAGAGCTATGCGTTCGAGACGGCATCACGTTATGGGATCAACCCCGCCATCATCACCCGTGCGAAATCGCTCTATGGTGAGAACCACGAAAAGCTGAGTGTCCTGATCGAGCGGGGGAGCGAGCTGGAGCGTGAACTGAAGAAAAAGAATAAAGAGGTCGATGAGCGGCTCGAAGCACTCAAATCCCAAGAGCGTGATCTCAAAGAGGCGCGGGAACATTTACGCGTCGAACTGGATAATGAGAAATCGAAACTCCGCGCCGGCTACGATGACGCGATCCGCGAGGCGAAAGAGGCGGCGCGAGGACACGATATGGCGGCTATCCACCGTCAGCTCAACAAGGCACAGGCAAAACTTCCGAAAGTCGAAGTTCCTAAAATCGCCGAACCTGAACCGATCACCTACGTAGTAGGGCAGACGGTGAAATACCGAACCCAGCGGGGAACGATCGTCAGCGTCGGAGCCAAAGATGCGATGATCGAGGTGGAGGGGATGCGGCTGCGGGTCAAACTCACCGATCTTAAACCCAGCGGCAACCTCCCGAAAAAACCGAAGGTGACGGTGACGTCGCAGATCGACCAAAAAAGCGGTCTCAAACTCGATCTTCATGGATTGCGGGGAGAGGAAGCGTGCGAGCGGATGGATAAATTTCTCTCCGATGCGCTCTTACAGGGATTTGACGAGGTGCTGATCTATCACGGGATCGGAACGGGGAAACTCTCTTATGCTGTCAAAGAGTTTTTGAAAGCTCATCCGAGTGTCAAAAGTTTTGCCGATGCTCCTGCGCATATGGGGGGATTCGGGGCGAAGATTGTGAGGCTATAAGTGTGCATTTTCTTTAATATTTAGAAATAGAGCTTATGTTTAGATATTCTATGTGTCTGATTATTTGGTTGGAATCTGGTGAAAGGTGCATTTTTTAAATGAAAAATATAATTAGACATCATGAAAATAACTGAACAACAACTAATTCGTGCTATATATTCTATGTGGGATTTTCAGCAAGCACTATCGGCACTTACATTTCTTCTCGAAGACTGTGAATTTGAGGAAAAATACGACAACGTAACATTACGTAGATTTCGTTGTTATGAGTCTAATTTAATTATTTCATTGGCAAGGCCATTTGAAACATCAAGGGGTAACACAACAATTGGGTTAAGAGCTCTTGGAATCAAGCTTTCTACGTATGAAGACTTGCTTGTAGATAAGATACTTAATTTAAGAAGGAAAATTATTGCGCACTCGGATGCAGAAGAAATGCACTTTAGGGTGAGTACATTTTCACTTGATGGCGGTTTAAATTTCCCCCATTTCCAGTTCAATGAAGGGCTACATCTTGAAAAAAAGGACCTTAGAGAACTTGAGGCGTTTTTGAGACGTTTAACGTCTGAAATGGCTAAGTTTTTCTTTACAGTGGCTCAAGAAAACCCAGAACTACTGAATAAATATAAACAACCAGAATCCTTTAAAGAATAATGCGCTTTTTTAACTCGGATAGTATTTATCGAGTATTTCATCATAAAGGTCATCAACTTCTTGAATGTAGTCGTTATCATGATTGTATTGTTTAATAGTCTCTCTTCGTATTAGCCAAAAGTTAACATGTTCTCCTTCTACTGCTTCTTCTTCTGCTTCTTTTTTGATCTTTAATTGTGCTTTTTCATAATCGTTGACAATTTTTGTTGCTCCAACCTGCACGCTTTCTCTATCGTTTATATATTTTTCTGTAGTAACTTGCATGACTCCTAATGTTTTAGCAAAGCCAAAATGGAAAAGTAGATTTTCTATTAATCTGTATGCTTTAGGACGATTAAATGCTTCAGTAATTAAAACTGCATAAATTAAAGCTTCTAGTTGTTTTGTTCCTGCGATACTTTCGATCATTCTTCCGTAAGCATTTTTATATTTTTTATAACGATTATCAAGATAATTTGCTTTACGAATCCTAGTGCGTTCATTGGAAAATTTGACACTGTTAAATGTATGATAGATATATGCAATGATTGCTAACCAAACGGCACTTCCTAATTCATCAGCAGTTGGAAATAAAAACTCTTTGTGTAGTATCAATTTATTGTATACATAATATGACATAGGAATCGAAACTAACATATATGCAATTTGTGTGAACCAATTAAGGAGTAACCCGCGTCCAGTAATTAAATTAAAAGCAAGTCTGAATATAAAGTAATAAACAACAACTAAATATATATTTTGTATTAGCCAATTTTGGTTTAATTGATAAAAAACTGCAGAAACAACGGTAATGTAAGCTAGCGGGGAAAAAGCTCTATAAAGAAAGTTAAATGCTGGTGCTTCATCAGCTTTTGCCAATATTGACATTCTAATGTACCCAGTATGAATTGAATGATGTCCAATCCAGTTCAGTAAAAAAAACAGAACGAAAGCTAATCCAATGTGAGCGATAATTAAATTCAAAAAATATTCCTTTGTGTTAGAAGATTAATGGGCTAACTCTTTAATATACAATATTTTATATAACTAATACTGTGATAGTAATAATATCTAAAAAAAGAATAGTATAATTCTTTAAAGAATAGTATAAAGGATTAATCATGATCGCTTACAGCCGAGACGAGATGGTATCGGTCACGGATCTACTAAAATCACTCCGCCAAACCCTCGATAAAATCTCTCACCGAAGTGTCGAAAAAATTGCCGTGATGAAAAATAACCGCCCCGAAGCGGTAATGCTCAGTGTCGAAGAGTATGAACGGATCAAAGAGCTTGCCGATATGGCAGAACACATCGGTTTGGCAGAACTCATCCGCGAACGTAAAGCCACACCGAAAGCGTCGTATATCCCTTTTGAAGATGTGATGGCAAAAGCGGGAATAGCGCTCTGATGAGCTACGTGATGAAATTTCATCCCGAAGCCGAAAAAGAGTTTTTGGAATTGGACAAAGGGGTGCGCGAGCGGGTCGCAAAACAGCTCATCAAAATCGCTTCTCACCCTGAACTCGGCGAACGTCTGGGGAACCGAAACGGGATCGATCTCTCAGGGTATCGAAAAATGTACGCCGAAAAAAAGAAGATTCGAATCGTCTATGAAGTGGTTGAAGAGGAGATTTTGATCTATATTATGGCGATTGGGGAACGGGATGATATGGCGGTGTATAAAACGGCATTAAAGCGGTTGAGAGAATCTACATGAAAAAAGTTTTGATTCTTCCTCGTTCCCAACGTCCTCGTTGGGAATGCAGACTCTCTTTTGATCAAAGACCCATGTCACTTTTTTTGTTCCGGCAATAAAAGTAACCAAAAAAACCTCGTCTTTCCGGCAAATCGCTCGCATGTTCCCGGCACTACTGCCTCCACATGCGGCTTCCAAGGATGCCGGAAAGACTGTTTGCCGATTGTTTTCACGGGACGCGAAAATATTTACATAAAAAATTCCCGTGATCCATTACCTAGAGCCGCTCCGAAGGCAGGCGTGCTGGGAGGAGCGAGCGTTCATGGATCGCGGTATGCTCTTTTGCTTACTTTTCTGGCTAAACAGAAAAGTATGAAGGGTTTGAAATGCCCTCTATAAACTTGACACTTGTTAATTCACCGTTACGATGAACAGCTGACATGGGATATGCCGGCGATATCAAAGTAATGAGAGGGTTTTTTGCGATAGTATTTCTCCTCAATTTCGATCGACTGCTCATCGTAAGGGTGTGTCATCACCTCTTGCAGTTCATGTATCAGTATATAGTCCCCATTTTCGGCCTGCTGATAAGCGGGGACGAGGAACCACTCTCTCAAGGTATGTTTCGGATTGACCCGTTTCATCTGCTCTGAGAGGCTCGCGCGCTCTTCAGGGGTAGCGGCATCGATGAGCGATTTCCATTTTTCCAGCCACTCTGTCCATCTTTTGAGAAGCTCTTCAGTGAGAAACGTCTCATCATAGAAGCTTTTTTGAAGAGGGCTGATCTCCTCCGGTATGGACGAGAGTTCACGAAAGAAGATCGTATAATCGACATGCGTTTGCACCATCAGCATAAAGAGCTCTCGGAAGAGCGGTTCATCAAAGGTCTCAAGACCCAGTTTCGCCGCCCACATTTTCTCCAAAGCTTCCTGCATCACTGTCGTAAATCCGTGCCGGATTGCGTCTAGCTGACCTGCAACATCGGGATTCGACTCTACCAGCGGTTTGAGTGCCGAATAAAACATATGGAAATTGCGCTCCGCCGCCTGAGGCTGATTTAAAAACGAGAAGTGGACTCCGCCGCCCGTCCACGGCTGATATTTGGGATCGAACACATCGATAAACCCAAACGGGCCGTAATCGAGGGTAAAGCCGCCTACGGCAGTGTTATCGCTGTTGAAATTACCCTGGCAGTAGCCTACGCGGATCCAGTTGGCCACCAGTGACGTGAGGCGGCTGCGAAACTGGATGGCCAATAAAAGTACTTTTTCTTCCAGCGGTAAATGGGGCTCGATGACGTCGCTGTATTCGCGCTCAATAGTGTGCAGTACGATCTGTTCCAGCTCTTCGAGGGCTTTGGGGTGTTCCTGTTTGCGGGCGCGACGGCCGAATAGCTCGATCTGACCCACCCGAAGAAACGAAGGAGCCACCCGTGTGGTGATCGCGACATCTTCTTCGATCATCACTTCGGGGTCTCGGGAGTAGGAGCCCTGATTAAACCAAGGGCGTTTTACGGTCTCGGATTTCGAGGTGTAGAGCGTCAAAGAACGTGAAGTCGGTACGCCGAGCGCGTACATATGCTCTTGTGCCAAAAACTCTCGTATACTTGAACGCAGTACCGCACGCCCGTCAGCTCCGCGGCAGTAAGGGGTTCTTCCGCCCCCTTTTAGCTGCATTTCCCAGCGCTGGCCGTTGATATTGGCCTCGAGGATGGAGATGGCACGCCCATCACCGTAACCGTTGCCGGTCTGGAAGGGACACTGCTGGTAGTATTCGGTGCCGTAGATGGAGAGGGCATAGCCCGTCGCCCAGCCTTGACGCCGTAGAGGCTTCGGAAGCTGCGAAGCATCGCCTGAAAACATCCGCATGAAATCCTCAGAGGTCGCCAGGGCATCATCGAAGCCCAGTTCTTTAAAAAAAGTCTGACTGTGGGCTATGTAGCGGGGGTCTTTGATGGGGGTAGGGTTCACGGGGACATAGTGCCCGGAGAAGACTTGCCGCGGAGCGTGGTCGACACCATCACGCGTCGCCTCAGGATCCGGGGTAAGGGTGTCTGTGAGCGAATAATCTGCCAAGCGTGCCAGATCGCTCAGTGTAGAAATTTCATTGATAGTGTTCAAACGGTTTCCTCCGGGATTCTTTTCCAGTTTAGGCGAATTATATAGGCGGCGGATCAAACAAGAGACAGCAAAAGAATCTAATCCTTTTTAGCAAGATTGAGACAAATTCTTTCGTTGGTCAGTTCTGGCCCGTATCTCCGTGCCTGTGTTCTTTATCGTATTTGTTATTCTGGGCTTTCCACCTCCTGTCCTGATACTTTTCGCTGCAATCGATGCCTCCGTAGCTCTGTGGACTGCTGCTTGCCTTCGTGATGATACTCCAGAGGAGCGGCTAAAAGCGACTGGCTACTGAACTTTCTTAAATCCAGTCAGAATTTTTATAGTGCAAATAATCCACTGGAGCCGGATTAAAAAGCGGTGACGGCTCCCTTGGATTGCTCGTTTTTAACATTAACCAGAAAAAGTGAGAACAATTTAGAAAATCTTTTGACCGTGTTGGAAATGAGTATTGGGACGCACGTGACTTTATTCCGATATAATAAAAAAAAATGGTCAGGCATTTAACGTCTGCATCGATAAATATCTTTTCAATGCCTGACCCATTTTTGAAACGTAGTACAACTTGACATGCTGAAAGCTATAAGATCGTTGGCCAATTGCAGCCATTAGACTCGTATCGGAGCTCGAAAGACTATGTACAAAGAAAAAATGAATGTCATAATAAAACAAGCTCAGTGGCTAAAGAAAGCAACGGCCGCACAACACCTCAAACATTTTCTCGCAGTATTCGTACTTGTAAGTTTGGCCGCCGGCTTGAGGGTGTGGCCGCTGCAAGCGTTAGAATCGGAACTCGCCTGGCTGACATTCTATCCTGCGGTGATTGCCGTTGCACTCTATGGGGGATTTTACGCCGGGTTGCTGGCAATTGTACTTGCCTCTCTTTCGGTCGCCTTTCTGTGGCCGCTATTTGCTGCACACCCTTTTATTGAGAACCGCTTTGACCTTCTGGAAATGGCCATTTTTGCTCTCACCTCCGGTTTTATCGCCTACCTTGTCGAAGCGCTGCAGCGTATGCATCAGAGACTCAAGCAGGCCGAGTCAGCATCGAAGATCAGTACCGAACGTGAGCAATTTATTAGATCCATCGTTGATAACATACCTAATATGATCGGCTATTGGGACAGAGACTTATACTGCCGCTATGCTAACAATGCCTACCGTGAGTGGTTCGGAAAGTCGCCCGAGGAGATTGTCGGTATCACGTTCCGAGATCTGGCAGGCGAGCACCTGTTTTCCCTGAACCAACCCCATATTCACGGAGTTCTGGCCGGCGATGAACAGCGTTTTGAGCGGACTTTGAACAAAGCCAGTGGAAATGTAGGTCATATTATCGGGCACTATATCCCTGATTTTGATGTCGATGGTACGGTCAAAGGATTTGCGATTCAGTCCAGCGAGGTGACCCTTCTTAAAGAAACCGAAGCGAAACTCGAACTGGCCGCATGCGTCTTTAAGAACACACTCGATGGTGTCCTGATCACCGATACCGATGGGATTATTCTGTCGGTTAATCCAGCTTTCACCGAGATAACGGGCTATAGGGCTGAAGAGGCTATCGGACATAACCCTCGCATTCTTCAATCCAACCAGCACGACCGGGCATTTTATACCTCCATGTGGACGCAGATAACAACAAAGGGGCGGTGGAAGGGCGAGATATGGAACCGACGTAAAAACGGGGCCCTTTACCTGGAACGGATGACTATCAGTATGGTTCGCGACATGGACGGCAAACCTATTCGCTATGTCTCGGTATTCAGCGACATTACGGCATTTTGGCGTAAAGATGAACACATAAAACACTTGGCTTTTCACGATGCCCTGACCGACTTGCCGAATCGTACCTTGCTGATGGATCGGATAAACCAAAGACTTATCAATTCCAATCGTGAACCGTGCGATCTGGCGCTGATGTTTATCGATCTTGACGGATTCAAGCTCGTTAATGACCAGTTTGGTCACAATATCGGGGACGATCTGTTAAAGGAAGTAGCGAAAAGGCTCCTGGCACTGGTGAGAGAGTCCGATACCGTCGCCCGCGTGGGCGGTGACGAGTTTATCATTGTCCTCAACAATCCGAAAGGAAAAGAGGAGATTGCGTATATCGCCAACCGTGTTGTCAGCTCGATAAATGAGCCTATGGAGATTCTCGGTGAAGTGCTTCATGTAGGAGCATCCGTTGGCATTGCCATCTTCCCGGCCGACGCAAGTACATCCGTTGATCTTATCAAGAATGCCGACACGGCCATGTATGCCGCCAAAGAGGCAGGTAAGAATAAGATTCGTTTTTTCTAACTTGAATAGTTTCACAAATACTACGCCATGAATAGCAGAAAGACATATTTATCTAGTTTTGCGTAAAATCACAAAACAATTTACATTGCCGATTAAAAGACGAGAAGCTTAATGACCCAAACCGACTATAAAAATTCCGTAGAACAGCTCAAAAAATACTCCTACCACTATTACGTCCTCGACGATCCGATCACGACCGATGAGGAGTACGACATCCTCTATCACCATGTCGTAGCGTATGAGTCGGCACATCCGAATGAAATAATCCCCGATTCTCCGACACAGCGGGTCGGGGATGTGCCGCAGGATAAGTTCGACAAAGCACAGCATCTCAGCCGTATGTGGAGCCTCGAAGACCTCTTTAACCGTGATGAGTTAGAGATGTGGGTAAATCGCATCACGAAAGGGTACGGGGATGTCCGTTTTTACTGCGAACCGAAATTTGACGGAGCGAGTCTCAATCTCATCTACGATAACGGAGTCCTCGCACAGGCGATTACCCGAGGGGATGGGGTAGAGGGGGAAGATGTCACCCAAAACGCCAAAACGATCCAGAGTATCCCCCTCACGATCGAGTACAAAGGGCGGATCGAGATACGGGGCGAAGTGGTCATTTTCAAAGAGGATTTTGAGAAGATCAATGAAGAACGGTTGAAAAATGGAGAAAGCCTTTTTGCCAATCCGCGCAATGCGGCGGCGGGGAGTCTCCGTCAGCTCGATACCCGCATCACGGCGTCGCGCCGTTTGGTTTTCATGCCTTATGGGATCGGAGCCAATACCCTCGAGATCAAAAACCTCTCGGAGCGGATGGAGTGGGTCTATGGTCTGGGGTTCCGAAATCCCCACATGACCCATTTGTGCGAGAGCGCCGATCAGATCGAGACCTTTTACCATGAGATGCGCATTGAGCGGGATAATTTCGCGATGCTGTTAGACGGGATGGTGATCAAGGTCGATTCCGTTGCCGTGCAGGACGAACTGGGCTATACCGTCAAAAATCCCCGCTGGGCGGCGGCGTATAAATTCCCCGCCATCGAGAAACTCACCACGTTACGCGAGGTGATCATGCAGGTCGGGCGCAGCGGCGTCGTCACCCCTGTCGCCATCGTCGAGCCGGTCGATATCGAGGGGGTTACGGTGGAGCGTTCAACGCTGCACAATTTCGATGAGATCGAACGCAAAGACATCCGTATCGGGGATAAGGTGATCATCCTTCGCAGCGGTGATGTCATCCCCAAAATCGTCAAAGTGATCGCGAGCGAGCGTGACGGCAGTGAACAAATGATTCTCCGCCCACACCACTGTCCCGTCTGCGGAAGCGAGCTTTTGGATGAGGGGGCGCTCATCAAATGCCAAAACATGGGGTGCGAAGCGCGGGTGGTGAACTCCATCATCTATTTTGCCTCCAAACAGTGCCTCAATATCGACGGGCTTGGGGATAAGATCGTCGAAGCGCTTCATAGCGCGGGGATGGTGCATGAGGTAAACGATCTTTTTTCTCTTACGATGGATCAGCTCCTCTCTTTGGAGGGGTTCAAAGAAAAAAAGAGCCGTAATATCATCGATGCGATTGCGGCGGTCAAGGGATGCGATTGCTGGCGTTTTATCAATGCTTTGGGGATCGAGCATATCGGTGAAGTGGCATCCAAAACCCTCTGCGGAGCTTTCGGCATCGCGTTTGATACGGCGAGCCGTGAAGAAATTTTGGCGTTGGAGGGGTTCGGGGGTGAGATGGTCGAATCGATTCTTGAATTTGTCCGTGTGAATAGTGAGAAGATTGAAAAACTAAGATCGATTCTAAATCCCGTCGCTCCGGTAAAAATCGAGGCGGCAGAGAACCCGTTTAAAGGAAAAAGCGTCGTAATAACCGGTTCGATGTCGGTTCCGCGCGATCAGATCAAGGCAATTCTTGAATCGTTGGGGGCAAAAGTGGCCTCATCGGTTTCGAAAAAGACCGATTATGTCGTGTACGGAGAGGATGCGGGGAGTAAATACGATAAAGCGGTAGAACTGGGGGTGACGTTGCTCACCGAGAGCGAATTTCGTACCCTAACGTCGCTTTCCGATAGCACTTCGACGGCGCAAGGGGTTAGAATAGAGCCTAAAAATAGTCTTTTTGATTAAATAGGCGAGATACCCTTTAACTTTTATCCCTCCGGGCAAGAGGCCCGCGCCGTATTCGCCTCCGAGGGCGATCATTACCCCCTGATTTTTAAAATGAAACGGTCGTTTCGATTTTTTGTTGAGTGAGCGCAGGATGTTCTCTACGGCATGTTCGGCTCCCCGTTCGGCGAGCTGGGCGGTCGGAGGGATGAATTTTCCTTCTTTAGTGAGCGCTTGGGTAATGTCGCCGACAGCGTAGATATTCTCGTGTGCAGGGATGTTCAGCATTTCATCAACGATCAAATGCCCTTTGGTATTGGTTTCAAATCCTAAATATTGGGTGAGGGTCGATGCGGCGATCCCGCCTGTAAAGATCATGAACTCAAAGCTCAGGTGTTTGCCGTTATCGAGGAGAATCTCTTTTTCGCGCACTTCGCTGATACGGTTGTTATGCCAGACGTGGACACCCAGGTTGATGAGTCTCTCATGTGCGCTTTCGATCAAATACGGATCCATACCAAAGAGGATCGTCTCATACGCATCGATGAGGTAAACATCGATGCCGCGGCATCCGAAATTACCGTTTTGATAAAAACGATTTGCATACGCCGCCATCTCTGCCGCGATCTCTACTCCCGAAAGTCCGGCTCCGCCGATAATGATATTAAAAGGTTCGACATCGCAGGCGTGCGTTTGGGCTTCGATACGGTTTAGAAGGGCCCGTTCAAATTGCTGTTTGAAATCCAAAGCAGCCGATATGCTTTTGACACCGTGAGCATAGTCGCGAAGACCGGGGATAAAATCGGGAAAATAGGTTCGGCTTCCGGTCGCGATGATGAGATAATCGTAGGGGATCGTTTGGGTCGGGGTAGAAACGGTATGGGCCGCCGCATCGACACCGCTCACTTCATCACAGAGGAATTCTACCATTCTGAAACTTTTGCATAAAGAGGGGAGGTCGATCATCACATGGGACATATCCACCTTGTTGGCGATAAAATCGTATACTTCAGCCTGCATATAATGGTATGCGTTCTGATCGATCAGGGTTACGGTGATGTTCGTATGCTTTGAGAGATGTTCGACGGCACGGATCCCGCCGTATCCTCCGCCGATTACGACTACATGAGTTGTTTTCACAAATGCCCCTGAAATTTTTGTGCAATGGTAGCGGATTTTGGATTGATACTCAACCGTAGCGGAAAAGGATATAATTTTACTTTTAAGAGAGATAGGAAATAAATGAGATTAGACAGCTATTTGGTAGAAAATGGATTGGTTGAGAGCCGTAATAAAGCGCAGCAGCTCATAAAAGAAAATGCGGTAAGTGTGGATGGAAAAATTGTCGATAAGGTTTCCTTGGACATCGTCGAGGGGATGGTTGTGGAGGTAGCCGATACCGAGATGTACGTGAGCCGTGCCGCGATTAAACTCAAAGGATTCCTCCCCTATACCGAATGGAACATCAAAGGGCTTCGGGCCCTTGACATCGGTTCGAGTACCGGAGGATTTACCCAAATCCTCTTGGAAAACGGTGTTGCGAGTGTAACGTGCGTCGATGTGGGAAGCGATCAGCTCCATCCTTCCTTGCGGAGCGATCCGCGTGTAAGCGTGCATGAAAATACCGATATCCGCACATTTAGCAGTGCGGAATCTTTTGATTTGGTCACCTGTGACGTGGCGTTTATACCTCTTGAACTGATTCTCGAATCGATTGATGCTTTGGCATCACGTTACATTATCCTCCTTTTCAAACCGCAGTTTCAGGTGGGGCGTGAAGTGAAGAGAGATAAAAACGGCGTTGTTAAAGATGATAAAGCGATCGGAAAAGCGATGATCCGATTGGAGGACACCTGTGCGCTTTTGGGATGGAAGCTGGTAGCCAAAGAGATTGCTCATATCAGCGGCAAAGAGGGGAATCAGGAGACCTGCTATGGCTTTGTCAAAGGTTAATACTATTGCCATCGGCGGATTTGACGGGATGCACGTCGGTCATCAGCGGTTGTTCGATGAGTTGGGGGAAAACGGGGCGATTGTCGTCATCGAGACGGGATATGCCAACCTGACCCCGGGGAGTGAACGTGAACATTACACCCACTATCCTATTGTTTACTATGCACTTGATGATATCCGCCATTTGGAAGGGGCAGAATTTGTGGCCATGCTGCGAGAGCGGTTTCCCCATCTGCGTAAAATTGTTGTGGGATACGATTTCCATTTTGGGAAAAACCGCCGCTACTCTCATGCCAATTTGGGAGAACTGTTTGAGGGTGAAGTCAAAGTGATCGATCAGGTATGCATTGAGAACGATTCTGTCCATTCCCATAAAATCCGTTCTAAAATCCAAATCGGTGATCTGAGCGGAGCAAACCGTTTCCTGGGACACAATTACACGATTAAAGGCTCCGTTATCAAAGGGCAGGGGATCGGTAAAACGGATCTCGTTCCGACGATCAATCTCGAATGTTCCGGGTATCTGCTCCCCTATGAGGGGGTTTATGCGGCTCTCACCCGTCTGGATGCGGAGGAACATTTTCACCCCTCCGTCGTTTTTGTCGGGCATCGCGTAACTACGGACGGAAGTTATGCCGTGGAGAGTCATATTTTGGGTGAAAACATCGGCAGTTGTGAGCAAGGATCGATCAGTTTTGTCAAATTTTTACGCAAAAATCAAAAGTTTGAGTCTCTCGAAGCGCTTAAAAAGGCGATCGATGATGATATTTTAAACGCACGGCGGGAACTCCTTCATTTGAGTTTATAGGAATTTAATCTGCTATAGGGTAAAATCCCGCTAATTTTCTATGCAAAGGAACGCTTCATATGGGTGAGTTGTTTACCTTCTTTGGCCTTTACAGCCATGACCACAGCTTTATTTTCCTCACGCACATGCTGCTTACAGCGGCTATTGTACTCGTGATTGCGAAAATGGCGACTTCAAATCTGCGTTTGGTTCCATCAGGGGCGCAAAATGTTATGGAAGCATACCTTAGCGGCGTACTCGCAATGGGTGCCGACGTTATGGGTAAAGCGGAAGCACGTCGTTATCTTCCTCTGGTAGCGACCATCGGTCTTTTCGTCGGTATCGCAAACATTATCGGGATTATCCCCGGTTTTGAAGCACCGAGTGCATTTTTGGATTTCACCCTTGCGCTAGCATTGGTGGTTTTCGTATATTATAACTTCGAAGGTATCCGCCGTAACGGTATCATCAGCTACTTCAAACACTTTATGGGTCCTGTATGGTGGTTGGCATGGTTGATGTTCCCGATCGAGATCGTTTCACACATCTCTCGTGTTATCTCTTTGAGCTTCCGATTGTTCGGTAACGTTAAAGGGGATGATATGTTCTTGATGGTCATCTTGATGTTGGCTCCTTGGTTATTGCCGATGATCCCATTTGCACTTCTTACCTTTATGGCATTCTTGCAAGCGTTCATTTTCATGATGCTCACCTACGTTTACCTTGGTGGTGCGGTTCTTCTTCACGACGACCACTAAGAACGTCCCATGAAGCGAAGTACGTTCGACGCACTTTTAAGCTTCCTTGGCGGCGTCTCATGGGCTTTCGTCATTGTAGGCGCATGGGTCACTTTTCAGTCTTTCGTTTTTCTCGGTATTGTCCCCGCTTTGATGTTTACCTTCCTCTTTATCTTTTTGGCGGTATTTTTATTGTTAGTCTTAGAGACGATGTCTATGGCACGTGATCGCAACGATTTGATTGCTAAACAAAATCAACTTCTCGAAGAGATTCGAGACACAGTCAAAGCACCTTCCGAAAACTCTCCCGAAGTATAAAGCCTTATTAGGCTTTTTGCTCTCTTTAAATCCTCCGTTTCTTTTTTTGATATAATAATGTGTAAAAAATGAAGAAGGATGGAAAATGCAAACATTAATGCTCGAAGTCAACGAGACTTTTCTATCAAAATTTTTAACAATGTTAGATTCCCTTCCAAAAGATCAAGTACGTGTCAAAGATGATAAAATCGTGCAAGAGATCAAAAACAGAATCTCCGCTATTGATGAGGGAAAAGAGACGTTAATACCTCATAATCAGTTTTGGGAAACATTTGAAGATCGGGTAAAGCATTTTAAAAATGCGCATTGAGTATTCGCCCCGTTTTAATGACGAACTTTTTGAAATCTATCTCTTTATTGCTACTGATAGCATAATCCAAGCTGACCTGTTTATCTCCAAACTCAAAACCACTATCGAAAAAATCCCCCCTATGCCGTATCGTCACAGACAGTCATTAAAGTCTAGTAATAAAGAGGTTAGGGATTTGGTATATGAGGGGTATGTTGTTGTCTATCGTATTGTTAAAAGCGATAAGCGGATAGATATTATAGGAATTTTCAGTGAAAATGAGTGGGAATTATGAAATATTATCTTATCACCGATCCTTCGTTTTACGGCAGTACGCCCGATGCTCTGGAATCGGCGCTTGATGTCATCTATTCACACACACTCCCTGATTTTGCCCTTTTTCGAGATAAACAAACCACTCACTACCGAGATCTTGCCGAAACGTTTATAGCGGTATCACGAAGCTATGGAATCTCTCGTGTGTTACTACACGGTGATTACACTCTGGCTCACGAATTAAAAGCCGATGGAGTACATCTCACATCGACACAGTTTCATGAGATCACAGAAGCGAAAAAACTGGGGTTATACGTTGTGATCAGTACTCATACTCATGAGGAAGCACTCAAAGTGCAAGAACTCGGTGCCGATGCGATCACCTACAGCCCGATTTTTCACTCTCCTAACAAGGGAGAACCCAAGGGTTTAGAGGATTTAAAAGAAATAGTGGATAAAATAAGAGTACCTATTTTCGCATTGGGCGGTATTACGACCCAAGAGCAGATAAAAGCGGTTGATGAGTGTGGAGTTTATGGCTTTGCTTCAATTAGATATTTTATACAGTAAAACGAATACATCCGTTTTACTGGCAAGGACTAAAGTCCTTTGCAATCCCCTAAAGCTTCAAAAACTTTGTTTTTGAGAATTTTAGAAAATTAATATTTAGATCTTAAAGGAATAAATCATTATGTTTGAAACCATTATCGGTTTGGAAGTTCACGTCCAGCTCAATACCCAGTCTAAACTTTTTTGCTCATGCCCTACCAGTTTTAACCACACTCAAAACACGAACACCTGTCCGACGTGTTTGGCACTTCCGGGGGCGCTTCCTGTTTTGAATAAAGAGGCGGTGCGTAAAGCGGGGATGTTCGGAACAGCAGTAGGAGCGACGATCAACCGTACATCATTTTTTGACCGTAAAAGCTATTTTTATCCCGACAGCCCAAGTGCGTATCAAATCACACAGCTCTATACCCCGATCGTTGAACACGGGAAACTGACGATCGATTTCGAAGACGGAAGCCATAAAACGATCCGTATCAATCGTGCCCATATCGAAGCCGATGCGGGGAAAAATATCCATGAGGGGTCGATTTCTAAAGTCGATTTGAACCGTGCGGGGACGCCGCTGTTGGAGATTGTTTCCGAACCCGATATGCGCTCTGCCGAAGAGGCGATTTTGTATCTCAAAAAGCTCCATTCGATTGTCCGTTACATCGATATCTCTGATGCGAACATGCAAGAGGGGTCGTTTCGCGTCGATGTTAACGTCTCTATACGCCCAAAGGGTGATGAGAAACTCTACACTCGCGTCGAGATCAAAAACATTAACAGTTTCCGATTTATCCAGCGTGCGATTGAACTCGAAGTAGCGCGTCAGAAGGAAGCGTGGGAAGACGGCACCTATGAGAGCGAGATCGTTCAAGAGACCCGTTTGTTTGACCAAGTGAAACAAGAGACCCGCTCCATGCGCGGTAAAGAGGAAGCGGCAGACTATCGTTATTTCCCTGAGCCGGATTTACTCAAAGTGATCGTCGATGATGCGATGTATGCAGAGGTAATTGCTATTCCTGAACTCCCCGATGCGAAAAAAGAGCGTTTCGTGAATGAATTCGGAATCAACGAATATAATGCGTCGGTTATTACCGCAGAATTGGAGACGGCACACTATTTTGAAGCGATGCTGGAGCAGGGGATCAGTGCGAAAAATGCGGTTACCTGGCTTACCGTTGAGTTACAAGGGCGTTTGAGCGGCGGTGTTACACCCTCAACCTCACCGATCAGTGCGGTGACGCTCGGAACTCTCGTCAAACGGATCGAAGAGAGCGTTATCAGCGGTAAAGCGGCAAAAGAGGTTCTTGATTATCTACTGCATGATTTTAAAAATGAAGCTATCATGTTTCCTGAGAATTGGAATGGTTCTGATATGGATTTAGTGAAAGCTATTGAGAATCAAAATGTAGATGCTTTAATTGATGGTATGGGACTTAAGCAGGTGAGTGATACCGGTGCACTTGAAGCACTGATTGATGAGATTCTGGCTGCGAATACCGATAAAGTGGCGGAATACAAATCGGGGAAAGACAAACTGTTCGGTTTCTTCGTCGGGCAGGCGATGAAAGCCTCCAAAGGTTCAGCGAATCCGAATACACTGAATGAAATTCTCCAAACCAAATTAGCGCAATAAGAGCTAATGTGATAGGCCGGTTGATCGTCGGGATCGCTTTTTATCTCCACGCGTCCGCGCGGTATCGGCATATCAAGAAATTTTTCTATAACCTTCTCGAAAACCCTGCCTATCCTTATAAAAAGTTTTTTGATTACACGATGATCATGCTGATTGTCATCAGTGTTTATATTTTGATTCGTCATGTTAAATACGACGTCAGCCAGGAATGGCTTTTTTTTAATAATTACGTCATCTCCTTGATTTTTTTGGCGGAATATCTTGTGCGGCTGTGGGTTTACAGCGATAATTCCAAAGCGATTATTGACCAGTACGAGCACGATCTGTTTTTGCAGCGCCCGTTTAAAGTGACCACGGTAGTGCGGCATATCATCGTAACCAAATCGGGTTTTATCCTTTCTCCCGCAGCCATTATCGACCTCCTCGCGATCATGCCGTTTTTTCATGAAATGCGATTATTGCGGGTATTTATTCTCTTCCGGGTTTTTAAGCTTTTCCGGTATGCGAAAAGTCTGACGCAGTTTGTTTCGATTCTCGCTTCCAAAAAATTTGAAATTTTGACCCTCGGGGTGTTTGCAAGCGTCATCATCGCCGTCTCTTCCGTCCTGATTTACGTGATGGAAGCGAACAATCCCGCTTCACCGATCAATACCCTCTTTGATGCGGTATATTGGTCGGTGGTGACGATTTTTACGGTCGGATACGGTGATTTTGTCCCCGTAACGACCGAGGGGCGAACGGTAGCAATGGTGATTATCGTAGCGGGGATCGCCGTTATTTCGTTTGCCACTTCGATCGTAGTATCGGCATTTACCGAAAAGCTGGACGAAATCAAAGAGGACAAACTGATCGATGACGTATCAAAGATCGATCAATTTTATTTGATTTGCGGATATGGCCCTTTAGCCCATCAGGTAGCGCACCGTTTTCAGATAAATGATAAAAAAGTTGTCATTCTAGAGAGCAATAAGGAGAAGGTGATCGAAGCGCAAAAAGAGGGATTCCTCGCACTCGCATATGATCCTGCCTCTTTGCACTCCTATCATGCGCTCAGGATCGATTTCGAATCTCAGGTGATTGCCGCAATCTTGCTCGAAGAGAGCGATGTCCTGAATATTTACACGGCATTGACGATTCGAGAAATTGCCAAGCAGGTCCCGTTACTGTCGATATTGCTTCATCATGAAAACCGTCGAAAACTTGCTCTGGCCGGGATCAATGAGATCGTCTATACCCAAGAGCTGATTGGCCTGATGTCCAAAGAGGTGAGCGGCAGACCGGTAGCATTTGAAGTCATTCATGCCCTCAGATCTGAAAATAGCGGCGTTTTTATCGAAGAGGTCGTTTTGGATGCGCTTATGGCTGAACGATTTTTTGAGAGTGCAAAACTTCCCCTTTTTCACAAACGGCTTATTCTATTGGGGGTCTATAAACAGACGGGTAAATCGTTTTTCTTTAACCCTTCCAATACACTTGCAGTGGAAGCGGGAGATGTGGCGATTGTTGTGGGAACACGTTCCTTGATTGATGAATTCAAAGCACTGATGCGCAAAAAGAGGAAACGATGAGTTACAAGAGTGCCATAGTGTTCGGTTTTAACGAATACGCTAAGCAGATCGCTTTTCAAATCGCTCCTGAATATGGTTCGTTTGTTGTGTTTGTGTTAAGTGAAGCGGAACAACACGCAGCGCAGGAAGCAGGATTTGAAGCAGAGCTGTTTGATCTGAGTGAAGATTGGAATGTGATTCAAGAACGATTTGATACGGAGAGTCTGATTGTTTTTTGTGCTTTGGAGAATGATGCGGAGAATGTATTTTTAACGATATCGCTTCGGTCCATTTTTGAGGATCTTCCGATTATCGCTTTGGCGGGGGATCACGAGAGTGCGGCAAAAATGAAAAGTGCCGGGGCTAACAAGGTGATGCCGATTTTGCAAATCACCGCCAACGTCATCACCGAAATCCTTGAAAAACCGACGGTAACGGAGGTTTTGCACGATATTTTGTATGAGCAATCCTCTCTTAAAATTGCCCAGATCGCTGTTCCCGAAGACTCTTTTTTAGTGGGAAAACATATTCAGGATATCGATTGGGGAGAAGAATACGGCGTATTGGTTCTCGCGATTGTCGATCATCAGCTTGCGGCGACGTTTAGTTTTACCTCTCGGGGGCATAATCACCATATCGATCCGGAGGATATTTTGGTTGTGGTCGGGTATGAAGACAATATTGCGGCATTGTCCGAAGCGATGGGGGTGAACAAATGACAAAAGTAGGAGTGATCGGTGCAGGCAAATGGGGGGAAGCACTCAGTTTTGCCATGAGTGAAAAAAATGAGGTGATTATCACCTCCCGCACTCCACGAGCGTGGCCGAATTTTAAAACCCTTGAAGAGGTTTTAGCGTGTGAATTCCTTATTATCGCCGTTCCGGCACAGCAGGTGTCACAGTGGCTGAAGGAACATTTTGTCTATTCGGGGCAGAAAGTTTTGGTCGCGGCCAAAGGGATAGAAGCTTCCAGCGGACGGTTTTTGAACGAAATCTACGGGGGATATGTCCCTGCCGAAAATTTAGCGTTTTTATCGGGTCCGTCGTTTGCCTCTGAGGTGATGCGCTCGTTGCCCACGGCGTTGGTGGTTAACTCCGCCTCTGTGGAGACGGCTAATGCTTTTTGCGCGTTGTTTCCCTCTTTTATCCGCACCTATGTGAGTGAGGATGTGATCGGTGCCGAGATCGCAGGGGCGTATAAAAACGTTATCGCGATTGCGGCAGGGATTTGCGAGGGGCTGGAACTGGGGCATAATGCCGCGGCTTCATTGATCGCACGCGGGCTGGTTGAAATGGAGCGTTTCGGGCGTGCTTACGGAGCGGACCGGGAGAGTTTCCTCGGACTCAGCGGGGCGGGGGATCTGTTTCTGACGGCGAGCTCCCCGATGTCACGCAACTACCGTGTCGGTTTGGGATTGGCATCGGGAAAAACCAAAGAGGCTGTATGCGAAGCCATCGGTGAAGTGAGCGAGGGGATCGGGACAGCGTACGCGCTTCATGAGATCGCTGCGGTGCACGGTATTTACCTCCCGATTGCGGCCGAAGTGTATGCGATACTTGAGGGAAAATCACCCCGACAGAGTTTACGGGATTTAATACAAAGATAAAGGGGTCATTATGTTAGTGCATATCGTCATGTTTCAGTTTAAAGAAGAGAACAAAGAGGAAAATTTGGTTCAGGTCAAAGCGATGCTTGAAGCGCTTCCCGAAAAAATCGGGACGTTAAAAAGTATGGAGGTAGGGATCGATATCAGCCGAAGCGAGCGCTCGTTCGATTTGGCTCTCGTTTCGACATTTGAAGATCAGGAAGGGCTGAGCGCTTACGCTACTCATCCGGCACACTTGGAAGTGGTAAATGTGATCAAAGAGGTGACGCTCCTCTCTAAAGTCGTCGATTATATTCGATAAGGAAACATGTGAACGAAGAGGTTGCTAAACTGCAGGAACCAAGTATAAACAAGTCAAAGAACTGGCGTGATACTCTACAACACTATAAAATCCACCTTTCAGTCGGTGCGGCCATTGTGATAGTAGGGATGAGCGCATTTGCCCATTTTAAAAATGGACAAATGAAAGAGGAGCTGATCAAGACGTTACGTGAGTATCAAGAGGGGCTTGTTCTTATCGGCGGAGAGATGAAGTATGAGAATATCGATTGCAGCGGGATCCTTGCCACCGATTGCGAAATCGAAGGGATAAAGCTCTCCATGATGGGACAAGAACAGCTCAGTGTCGGATCGCTTCGGTTGGGTAATATGGAATCATTATCTGAATTTAAAGCATTTTCAAAAGGGGAAAGCGTTGAAGCGGTTATGGATATTGAAGCCGATGACGTAGCCCTTCCAAAACCTCTTATTGCGCAGATGATTGCCCAAAATGTGAATAATGCATTTCAACAAAAGACCCTTCATAAGCTCAGTAGCGTCAATCTTGCATTAAAAGTGGAGGTTGAGGGAAGTCCGATGCATATGAAGCATCTTATCGTCGATCATTTTCGTATTGATAACGCTATTATGCCGCTGGAGTTTTCGATGCGTGCCCGAGAAGTTTCCAGTGATGCACCGGATGCGATGATATTGGAATCGTTTGCCCTCCGTGTTGAAAACCGTGCTGTCTCGGACGTAACCTATGAATCGGTAAAAAGTTTTACCGATACCCTTGCGCAGGATGAAAAAGCACTTTTTTTAAAAGAGTTTGATCTTAAACCTGCACAGATGAGGGATAAAGAAAAAGCTTCTATCGCGATCAATATGGCCATTGCTAAACGGTTTGAAGCCGATTTGCAGAGTACTTCAGGGGTTATTGAAAAAGAGCTGATACGTGCCATGATCCAAATGCTCCAAGGAAAAATCGATGAAATCGTTTTGCGCGGAGAGAATCAAAACAACTTGACAATAGGCCAAATCCAAACAGCATTACAGCAATCGTCGTCGATGGGTGATGAAGCAGCGCGCACCTATATGGAGGATAAATTCACGATTGAGGTTGAGGGGAATTAGGGGCGAAACTGCTAATACTTCTTTAACACTTCTGCCTTACAATGATGGAAATTATTCAAAGGGTGTTACATGAAAACGTTACTTACTATTCTATCCGCTTCGGCTATTCTTACAACATTGGTAAATGCAGAGACAGCTTTAATGAATCAAGAAAAGGTACAGGTTCAAAACGAAATTCAAAACCGTTTTCGGAACATGAGTACGGATGAGCTCTTGGAAAAACGGGGAATGATGACCCAGCAGCAAGAGCGTGAACAGCTTCAGAATGAGCTTATGAACCGCGAACAGACGATGACAAAAGAACAAAACAATAAATATATGAATCGCTCTTCCAACAAAATGAGCCAGGGTGAAGGGCAAGCCCAAGGACAGGGACTTATGAAGCAATACAAAGAGATGAACAAAGGTCAGACTCAGCGCAATGGTATAAGCGGCGGCATGGGTAGCGGCATGGGTGGACATATGGGCAGCGGTAGCGGAAAAGGGGGGCGTTAACCTCTTTTCCGGTCGATGGAACGGTTGAAAATATTTAAGAGTGTTTTTTAACTGTTTTGTATTATAATAGTTCAAATCCATCAAGGAGCATTCTATGAAAATCTTACTAACAATCGTGTCGGCTTCGGCGATTCTTTCAACTTTTGCGTTGGCAGAGACCCCTTTAAAAGTGCAAGAACAGGTTCAAAATCAGGTACAGAGTCAGGTGAAGAATGAAACTCAAAACCGATTTAAAAACATGGGGACGGATGATCTGCTGCAACAGCGCGGGACATTGACAAGTCAGCAAGAGCGTGAACAGCTTCACAATGAACTCATGACTCGTCAGCAAACCATGTCCAAAGAACAAAAAGAGAAATTTAACAAGCGTCCTGAAAACCGCACTCCGAAAATGAAAAATCAGGGGCAGGGAAAAGGGATGATGCAAGGCCAGCGTAACGGTATGAGTGATGAAAAAGGCTCAGGCATGGGTGGCGGAATGGGTGGAGGCGGGAAAGGGCGTTAATCTCCTTCTTCAGAGAAGCTTTTAGCGCTTCTCTCCAACCCTTGATTTCTCTTCATACAAAAGTTCTCTAAAGTTTTTATTTTCTCAAACGTATGGCTAACTGATCGTTCAATGTGTGAGAGAATAAATGGCTTTTAACGTATATCTTTCGCCTGAATCTACAGTGATGATATCATCACCTGCGTTGGCTGTTTCGATGCAGAGCATCTTTTGATAATCTTCCTCTACTAGATCGGCTTTTTGCTGACATACTCGTATCCACGGGTTCCATACCACTACGCTACGGCTTCCTTCAGATTTTATACGGATAGTTTGCTCAAAAACCTCGTCGTGTATGACGATATCTCTCCCGTCAAAAGGGTAGATACGGTCGGTTTCGGCATGGATAGAAAGGGGATTGTTTTCTCTCTTTTCACATCCACCGTCGGTTTTGTCGATGTAGGTAAAGCCTTCCAATCCGGTGACACGGGTGTGGGTGATGTTACCGATGGAAAAATAGGTATGGAGTGCCTGCGTAAGATTAAAAGGGGTATCGTCGCGGTTTTCGGTCGTGAGCTCCAACGTGAGTGTTTTACCTACGGTGAGTTTTAGGCTAAGGCGGAAGCGGTGGGGCCAGAGTGCATAGGTCTCGGGGGTATCGGTGAGCTCGAAAGTGATAGAACATTTCTGATCCTGGAGAAGATCAGAAGCGACAACGTTCCACATTTGGGTACGGGCGAGTCCGTGATCGCTCCGTCCTTTGCCTTCTGGATCAGGACCGAACCACGGCCAGCAGATAGGAACACCGCCGCGGATCGGAGTTCCCACTTTGAAAATCGCTTTTTCGCTGAGAAACAGCAGATCACTCGGATCGGAGGCAAAACGGTACGAAAGCAAATGGGCACCGTAGGGGGTAATAGCAGCGGTAGCGTGGGGAGTCGTGATGAGGGCGATGGGAAAACCCTCCGGCCCCTCTTTGAAAGTCAAATACCCTGCATGCGAGTACAGAGAATTGAGGGTTTCGATGTCCATGAGGTTTCCTTAGCTGTTTTTAAGTGCTTCGATCTCTTCGGCTTTCTCTTCAATCGTTAAGAGTTCCTCAACTTTCTCTTCATAGAGCATTTTGGTTTTTTCCAGTTCGTCGGCCAAGACGGTGATTCCGATTTTTTCGTATTTTTTCGGATCGGCCAGAGAGGCGTTTAGCTCATCGATCTTGGTTTCGAGGGCTTCGATCTCGGCGGGAAGTGTTGAGAGGGCACGCTGTTCGTTAAAGGTGAGCTTGAGCACTTTCGGTTTTTCGCTCTGTACCGTTACCGTCGTGTTTGCCGCTTTACTAAATTCCGCCTCCATCGCTTCCATCTCACTGAACTCTTTTTCATCTTCGAGGTATTCGCTGTAAGGTTTGTAGCTCTCTTCGATGGTACCGTCCCCTTTAAAGATAAAGAGTTTTTTGGCAATTTTATCGACGAAATATCTATCGTGGCTTACCAGGATAACGGCTCCCGGGAAGTTTTGGAGTTTCTCTTCGAGAATATTGATGGTGGGGATATCGAGATCGTTGGTCGGCTCATCGAGGATGAGACAGTCCACTTTTTTGGTAAACAGCAGAGCGAGGGCAACACGGTTTTTCTCTCCACCGCTGAGGACTCCCACTTTTTTGTCGAGAAACTCACGCGGGAAGAGGAAGTTTTTGAGATAGCCGTAGACGTGATAGTCTTGACCTTGAGCATCGACTCGGTCTCCGCCGTGGGGGCAGAAGGTTTCGATGAGATTGAGATTATCGTCCAGCATCTCACGGTGCTGATCGAAATAGCCGATGGTCAGTTCTCCCATTTTGATGATCCCGTTGGTCGGTTTGAGACGCCCGAGGAGTGCTTTGAGAAGGGTTGATTTTCCGCTTCCGTTGGGGCCGACGACGGCGATGACGTCTTTTTGCAAAATACGCGTCGAGAAATCACGGATCAAGGTTTTATCTCCCAGTTTCAGCCCCAAATGTTCAATTTCGAAGAGCATTTTTTGGCGGTTGATCCCCTCACTTCGGTTGAAATGTTTCGCTTCCCGCTCGAGTTCGAGTTTCATTTTTCGGATTTTGCTCGGGTTGTTTTTGGCATCTTCGCGCAGCTGCAATACCCTCTGTTTACGCCCTTCGTTCCGTTTCAGACGCGCTTTTACCCCTCGACGGAGCCATTCGTTTTCAGATTTTAGGAGTTTGAGGAGATTGTCATGCTGTTGTGCCATGGTACGCAGCAACTCCTGCTTTTGTTCGAGGTAGTTGCTGTATCCGCCGTTGAATTCGCGCAGTGCACAATCTTCGACTTCGATGGTTTTCGTGGCGACCTGATCGATGAAATAACGGTCATGAGAGATAAAGAGGAGGGTGAACCGCTCTTTGAGGATCAGCTCTTCGAGAAACTCGACCATATAGACGTCGAGATGGTTGGTCGGCTCATCGAGGAGAAGGATGTCGGGTTTTTGGAGTAGCAGTGAGGCGAGGGCGACGCGGCGCTGTTCCCCTCCGCTAAGGAGATCAACCTTTTTATTTTCGTACTCTTTGAGCATAAAATGGTGCATCACCCGCTCGATTTTATCGTCGAGATTCCAGGCATTATGGTGATCGAGAAAGTTCGTTAGATGAGCTTGCTCATCGAGCAGGGAAGCATTGTCATATTGCTCGGCGAGGAGGAGCGAGATTTCGTCAAAACGGACTTTTGCCGATTTGAGCTCTCCCAGCCCCGCTTCGATTGCTTCGCGTACGGTGTGCGTGGGATCAAACTTCGGTACTTGAGAAAGCATTTTGATTTCGATCCCCTGACGGTTGATCCTTTCCCCCTCATCAGCGTCCAGCGAGCCGTGAACGATCTTCATCAGGGTTGATTTTCCGCTTCCGTTTTTTCCCACGATAACGACCCGTTCCCCTTCGTCGATGTGGAAATTAATATTTTCTAAAATTTTTTGGGCTTCGTAGTGTTTGCTGACGTTGAGGAGATCGACTAATGCCATATTTGTTTATTCCTTAGGGAGGGTAATGCAGTGATTTCGTGCCATGTACCATGTTACAATCGCGTAATCAGTGTAGGGAGTTTCGCGCTGAGACGGAGGAAGTGAATCGTTACGGAGTTTGGAACGGAGTATCCCAAATACAATAAACCCGAGCAATAGCGCTCCAATGGCGATAAACCAGTCGCTTTTCCACCACACGATTAATCCAATGAGATAATTTCCATAGCTCATGGCCCATCCCATAACACGTGCCATAAAACGGCATTTACGGGTAGGAAGGGTAGGGGTGGGATCGATGTGGAAAATAGGATGTTCACTGTTCATGTCGGGAATTATAGCGGATGAGTGTTTAACGGCGGTTGTAGTCTATACGGTTATACGTGAGCGCCGCTACCAAATGGGCTACTCAACAAAGGATGCAGAGGGTTCACCGAAAAAATACCCCTGCATCGCATCGATTGGAATGTGTTTGAGATAATCGTATACAGCTTCAGAGCAGACAAATTCGGCAACGGTCTGGATATTGAGTCGGGAAGCAAAATCGATAATCGTTTCGGTAATAATTTGCGACGTCAGATTTTCATGGATATCGTGGATGATGGAGCCGTCGATTTTGATGTAGTCGATGTCGAGTTTGGTAATGTAAGCAAAATTCGAATACCCCGCTCCAAAATCGTCCAGTGCGATTTGGACGCCGTATTTTTTCACTTCTCGGATAAAGTTATTGACGATATCGTAGTTTTCAATCCCCTCCGATTCAAGGATCTCAAAGATAATTTGGCGGCTGTGCGGACAGGTTTGGACTTTCTGGATGATGTAACCGCACATCAGCGTGTCGTTGATATCCTCAATCGAGAGATTGATTGAACAGGTTTTGTCCGGATGAAGGCGGAGCATGTCAAAGACTTTGTCGATCATAATCGTTGTAATGCGATGATACAGTTTGACTTTTTTTGAGATATCCAGAAAGTGAAAAGGGGAAATAACGGTTCCATCTTCTTCGATAATCCGGACAAGGGCTTCGTATTTGTCGATTTTGAGTGTTTTGGCATTCACGATCGGCTGATAAAAAGGGACAACACGGTCTTCTTCGATGGCGCTTCGCAGCCGTTTGATCCATAAAAGATTTTTTTCGTAATCTTCTTTGATATGGAGCGACTGATCGTAAACGAGAAGATCGCGCCGTGTTTTTTTTGCCAGCTTCAGTGCCATATTGGCATAGATCAGAAGATTGAGGTCATCTTCGGACCTCTGATCGGAAAAAGCGATTCCCATTGTTGCCCCGAGACTGATCTGCTGATCTCGAATCGTAAAAATGTAGTTATTGATCCAATGGGAAAGTTCCGTAGCAAACGCTTCGAAATCGGATGGGGAGGGGAATTTTTTGATGACGATCGCGTATTCGTCCACCGGCAGTTTATAGACACTCGCCTCTGACCAGCGGGAGGACAAATCGATCAAAACGGCGGCAACGGCACACAAAAGCTCATCCCCGATTTGATGACCGTAAAAAGTATTAAGTTCGTTGAAACTGTCAATATTGATCAGTACCATTCCATGAGGGATGTGTAATGCATTCAGATCACTGATCAGTTTGAGACGGTTGGGCAGACCGGTGAGTGTATCGTGCAAAAGTCTGTGGGTGAGTTCCTCTGTCCGTTCCTGAACCACCACTTCGAGATTATTGCTGTAGCGTTCCAAATCGGCTTTGGAACGGGAAAGCTCTTTGTTCAGTTCATGCAGGGACGTGAGATCGCGTATGCTCACTAACATACTGTAAATGGAGCCGTCTTCATTGTAAAGGGCCTGAACATTTTTGGAAATGTAGGCAAGCGAACCGTCTTTTCGTATAAAAGTCGTTTCTTGATCCGCGCATCGGCCAGTATCATTCAAACTTGCCATACAGACGTTGAGGATGTTTAAATCATTTAAATGTTGGGTGATAGAAGTTCCGAGGAGTTCGTTGAACGTAAATCCTAAAAGGTTACAAAAGGCGGGATTGGCGTATTGAATAATAAGATCAGTATCAATGGTAAACATGCCATCCGGGAGTTGTTCAAGGATGCTATTAACATATATGTTCTCTGCAATAGTATGATCTTTCATTAAAAAACCTTATTTATTAAGCTGATCATTCTAGCTAGAACACACTTTAAAACTAGATAAAGCTATGTATATTGGTAGGGTATCTTCTCTTGTAATACCATGAATGTTCCGTGACAGAACATTCGGACTGTTTTATCTCGCCGACTACACGAATTGCAAGATTATATGAACTTAGTGCTACTGGTTAAAATGATACGGGAAAAATGGTGAAGTTATTCCTGGGTTAATACTAAAAGGGTAAGCTGTTGAAAACAAAGGAGTTGTAAAATATGGTACGTAAATCAGTAATATCATTCTTGGCGGTGTTAAGCATAACTTTGGGTGCCGAAGCGGGAACAATAGATGGCAATGCAGTGCTTGGGAGCATGGTCGGTGCGGGTGTAGGTTCCGCGGTCGGTTCAGCAGCTGGCGGTAAAGAGGGTGCCATTATCGGCGGCGGAGTCGGCGGTGCTATCGGGGCTGCAGTAGGAAGCAAAAATGATTCTTCGAGAGTCGTGTCAAGACAACAGGTGATTGTTGGGGATCAAGATCACGATCACGGAAAACATAAAGGGCACTACAAACATAAACATAAACATGGGCGTGATTAAGAGTTAAAATTATCATAAAAAGTATGTTATTATGAGATAAAGTTAACGAGCCGCTTAACCGTTCGAAGAGCTTTAAACATACAAAATAAGGATTCACGCGATGTTGGAAGAGTTTAAAAAATTTCTTATCACGGGAAATGTTGTCGATATGGCGGTAGGATTTATTTTTGGTGCGGCATTCGCAACGGTTATCAAATCGTTGGTGAGCAATATTATTATGCCGCCGATCGGTTTATTGATGGGAGGGGTCGATTTCTCATCGCTTTTTATTGCATTGGATGGAAAAGAGTACACATCCCTGGCGGCGCTTGATGCAGCCGGTGCTCCGGCGATCAAGCTGGGGGTTTTTGTGAACGACGTTATCTCTTTTACGATTTTGGGATTTGTGATGTTCATGATGGTCAAAGCGTATAATAAACTCAAAGCGCAGGAGCCCGCGACTGAACCGGCTGCTCCAACAACCAAAGTGTGTCCTGAATGTGCGATGGAGATTCCTTTAGCCGCCCATCTCTGTCCACACTGCCGAAGTGTTCAATAGCATTCTTACCTGACTTTTCTTCGAGAGCCGACGGAGCCATTCTTCAGATGAGCTCCCTTTGCCCCCCTCTTTTTAAATAATACTCCGCTAACACTTCATGGTTATCATTACGTCAAAAGAAGATGAGGTAAATTCAAAATGTATAAAAAAACAGTATTGTTTACAGCGGTATTATTGTGGAACACAGGTGCGTATGCAGGAACGGTAGACGGTAATGCCGTGTTAGGAAGTATGATCGGTGCTGCGGCAGGTTCGGCGAGCGGGGGTCAAGAGGGGGCCATTATCGGAGGTGGAGTAGGGGGTGCGCTTGGGGCGGCTCTCACCAGTCGATCTTCAGGCAGAGTCATAGCCGTCGAGGGTTATCATGATCATGGAAGATCTCCCGGAAGATACCGATACCGGAATGGTCACAGTCGCAATTATTAATTTACAGTAGAAAATCAATTTTTCTCCCCTCGAAGGGGAATTTAGACCTTGCTGTCCAAGATATTTCCACCCAGAGCGATGATTTTTTCATCGATTTTAGCGAGCGCTTTATCGAGTGTTGCATAAGAGATATCCGGGAGTTTCCCTCCCCAAATCGCTTCCGCTTCGTTATATCCTCGAATTATCCCTTCTCGTCCCGCTTTGAGACGTTCAAGATCATCACCCCCTCCCATCAAAACGAAATCGGCCAAACGATTTGATGTTTGGGTTACTCCGAAAAATCCCTCCTCACTGACCACTGCCGCCGCTTCTTCAGGGTTCATATCGGCGATGGGCTTGCCGGTATATCCGATCGCTTTAAAATCGATGGTATTTAAGATATCGCGCACTTTGTTGATATCAAAAGGGGCACTTTGGGCTTGGAGATTATTGGACGAATAACTTTCGATTTTAAGAGTGTATTCGACGAGATACGCTTGGCTCAGCGCTTTTGCTGATATTTCGCCGCTTTGAATTTTCTCTTTGAACTCTTTTGTCTCTTTGCTGTTTAACTCTACCTTACTTTGGAGATAGGGATTCGTTGATGTTCCAGATCCAATCTGCATAATTGCTCCTTTGGGAATAGATACAACAATATCGGCATAATAACTCTTTTTAGTAAAAGGTTAGTAAAGGAAAAAAAATATCCTTTAAGTGATAAACCTCTATGATTGACAAAATTATTTTAGAAGGAATCAAAATGAAAATTTTCATCGCTATCATCGCGAGTGCCGTCTCGCTTCTGGCTATCGAGCCATTGGTAACGCCCCAATGGTTGAATGAACATAAGAATGATCCCAAACTTCGTATCGTCGAGGTTTCAGATGGGGATAGCTATACGTTTGAACATATCTCGCAAGCAGCCCATACCGCAATCGGTAAATGGCGTTACGATAACGGCACGTTTCTCTCCGTCCGTCCTGTTGAGGAGATCGAAAAAGAGATTAGCCGATTGGGAATCGATGAAAACAGCAATATCGTATTGTACGCTCCAATCAACGAACCCAAAGATCTTCTCAAAGCGAGTTATATCTACTGGGCATTGAACTATCACGGTATTAAAAACGTTGCACTCCTCGATGGTGGAGTCAAAGGGTGGAAAGATGCAAGATTCCCGCTTACCAAAGAGGAGAGTGACATTAAACCGACTTCCTTTAAAGCAAAAATAGAGAGTGCAAAAATCGCCGATCTCTCCTATGTAAAAAACCATCTCGGCAAACTGCCGATGATCGATGCCCGTCCGAGCGATATGTATCTGGGGGTTACGCCGACGCCGACCGTCAAACGAAGCGGCCATATCAAAGGGGGGATGAGCTACTCCTGGAACTACTCGGTCGATAAGGATTACATTCTCAAACCTAAAGCAATGTTGGAAAGTGTTTTCAAAGAGGGGTACGCTCTGGATAAGAACAAAGAGGTTCTCGTCTATTGTACGGGAGGATTAGAGACTTCGTTCAACTATTTCGTCCTCAGCGGTGTTCTCGGATATAAAAATGTCCGGTTGTACGATGCCTCAATGAAAGAGTGGGGGAATCGTGAAGATACTCCGATAAACCAGTACCGCTACGAGATGTTTAAACACTAAAAAGATTGAGAGTGCGTTAACACTCAGCTAATGCTTGGATGTTAAACTTCTGGCATAAAGAGTGGGAATGAAAGCTAATCCTTGCTTTCATCATGATTCTTTAAAATTGTACTCACACACACAAAAGGGGTTAACATGAAAAAAGTAGTATTAGCAGTTCTAATGATTGCAGCAATGGCATCAAGTGCGTTCGCACATCACCCGTCACCATCAGACAGTGCAGGCGGTAACATGAGCTCAAGCTCAGGTCATCTAACAAACAGTTATCCTGCAGAAGTATACGGAGATGAGTACCTATGAAAAAATTACTATTTTTAGCGATAGCAGGATTTTTAACAGTTGCATCTGCCCATCATATGGCAGTGTATGAAGATGCGGGAGTCAATATCCCTGAATTCTCACCACACCTCGATATGGTATTCTAAACCTAGTTTACCGACTATAGTTCTGCAAGCAAAATGCTTGCAGAACAAAATATTTTTTTTCTCCACCCCTTTCTCCTTCTTCCTAACAATCTCAAAATTATCTCAATAATTGTAAATTACAATAATTCCAAAGCAAAATATCACTATCATATTTGAATAAATGGGCAATAATTGCTTAACAATTGAAGGAAACAGTATGAATCGTATCCCTTTCATTATTGCGTGCAGCCTTTCTCTTGCGTGTGCTCAAGAGATCGTAACCTTAGAAAAAATCGGTGTTCAAGAGAGTGCGGAAACGCTTGAAGAGAGAAAAGAGAACTCCATTGCCAAACGGATCGTCCGAGGTGAGGAACTGATCCAGTATGGTGATCTGAATGCTCTTGAAATTCTCAAACGGACCCCGGGAGTCGCGATCAGCGAAGGGAAAGGTAAAAAGGGTGCCCCCGGAAAAGGGTACACCAAAGTATTGATTGACGGGGAGGAGGTTTCGACCGCTTCACGCCGGGGAACACCGCTGGAGCAGATATCGCCCGAGATGATTGAGCGGATTGAGATCATGACCAACGGATCTTCCGAATATACAGCCGAAGCGATGGGTGGGATTGTCAATATTGTTCTGAAAAAACCGAAAGGTGAGAGTGTAACGAATGCAAAAATCAGCGGCGGAGTCTATAACAAGCAGCCGATGGGTTCAGCTTTTGCACAGTACGAGGGGAGAACCGGAAATCTGTCACAGCTCATTAACGTGAGCGTATTGGACAACAGTTTCAAAGACGACGCATCGATTCACATTGAAAACGCTGACGGTTCTTTCAGCGATGAAATGATCGATTTGGAGTCACGCTACCGTATGGTGAACCTTAATACGAAACTAGTCTACGCCCCTTCACCAAAAGATAAATACAGTTTTGACGGATCATTATCTATGAATGAACACCGTACGACCACGGAGAGGGATACGTATGACAACGGTGCGTCTCTCCCCTCTGAAACCCTCTCTACCGAAGAACTCCGAAAAGGGATGATGCTTTGGGCAAAGGTATCGGGAGAACACCATCTCTCCGGGACAGAAATGGCTGAGTGGAAAATCAAATACCACCAAAATAATCAAGAGAGTGAAAGCCGCTCCGTCCAAACCGTTACAAATTTGCAAGAGGATGAGAGCCGGTTCCGTATTTTCGGTATCGAAGGGAGTTATTCCAGTGTTATCGGGGATCACTTTATCAAAACAGGGATGGATGTCCGACATGCGATTCAAGACGATGCGGTCCAAACCTATACAGACGGTACTCTTGATTCCACCACCGATGAAAAAATGCGGCAGACGAAAGGGGCTCTCTATCTCCAAGACGAGATCAGCCTCGGCGAAAATGCGGTTATCACCCCGGGGATCCGGTATGAAAAAGTATCCCGTGAATTTACAACGGATTGGGACTTGGATTACTTTGCTCCGTCGCTCCATTTTCTCTACCGAGTGACCCAAAACGACAATCTCAGAGCCAGCGTTGCCAAAACCGTTAAACTTCCGACATTTCAGGAACTCTCCACCAGCACCTATAGCAGCCTTGATCTGAATGATTTGAACCACCCTGATATTACGGGGAACCCAACGCTCAAAGAAGAGAGTGCACTCAGCTACGAAGCGCGATATGAGCACTATTTTGATGATAAGGGGATCGTCGGCATCGGCGGATTTTACCGTGCTATCGATGACAAGATTGAAAAATTGACAACGTATGATCTTACGACATCGCGTTATATCGAACGCCCTTACAATGCGGGAGAGGGGAATTTATGGGGAATTGAACTTGAACTCAAAAAATCGCTCAATGATTACATCAGCGGATTAGGGATTTTCGGAAATGCGACGTTTCAAAACTCTTCGCTGACAACAGAGGGCTTTACCCGTCCGATCAAAGGGATCAACGATTATCTTTGCAACGTCGGGATAGATCACACGCTGAGCGACTACCGTATTACCTATGGGGCAGCGTACCGCTATGTCGGGGGATACGATGATCCTATCGATGAGAACGGCATTGCCGAATCGCAAAAAGGGTACGGAGCCCTTGATCTGTATGCGACCAAGCGGATCGATTCGACTTTTAAAGTAGGGGTGAATCTGAAAAATATGACATCCACGACGATCAAAACAACGACCAACCGGTATGACACCGCGACAGGAGCATTCATCGAAACGCAAATCGATAAAGAAAACTCTGAACCGCAAATTCTCTTGACCTTAGAAGGGCGATGGTAATTGACGTTAAAATAAACCAATAACTAAACTTAAATCGTCAATTTAGGGGTGGTTCGTTAACCGATTGTAGGGTATTATGGTTACCATTCTGAATAAAAAAAGTGAGGAAAGAACAATGCAAGATAATGAACCGACATTGAGTTCCATTGAGGATTACAATACCCTTAAGGGATCTAAAAAGCGGATTGTTTGGGCTGTGATTATCAGCGGTTTGCTTATCGGGTCTATTTTTGTTGCGGCGAAAATGATATACGGCGATGTCAACGATTCGCTTCCGGTAAGCGAGAGTATCGGGAAAGTTCCAGTTAAATGATGCTAAAATATTCCTTTTATAATCAAGGAATTTTATGATTGCTACCGTTATTGGAGTCTATACTCTCTATATACTCATTCGTCTTTATGTCAGTGTGATGCAAATCGGCTATATCAATCAGATCAAACGCAAAGGTGCGGTTTTGATGGGAGAGCAAGAATATCTCGATGCGGCTAATTATGCGGTGGCAAAAGAGAAACTCGTTATGGTTGAGACCTTTGTCGAATACGGACTTTTTCTTATTTGGATCGGCGGAATGATGGCGTGGCTCGATGGCGCTTTGATGACACAAAGCGAGAGTGTTCATGCGATTATGGCGGTTATGGGGCTTGTCTTGATTAACGGTATCGTGATGCTGCCGTTTGGATGGATTGCAAAATTCAAAATTGACGAAAAATACGGATTTAATCGTTCCTCTACAGGTCAGTTTGTGAAAGATACCCTCATCGGTACACTGCTCACATTGGTGATCGGGAGTTTGATGGTTTGGATCGTTACCATGATTATCACATCGAGTGAACTGTGGTGGTTGTGGAGCTTTGCCTTTATTATGACGGTCGTTATTGCGATCAATATGTTTTTCCCTACGATCCGGGCTTTGTTTTTTGACCAAGTGACTCCGCTCGAAGATCCTGAACTGAAAAGCAAGATTGAAGAGTTGATGTCCAAAACGGGATTTGTCAGCAGCGGTGTTTTTATCAGTGATGCGAGCAAGCGGGATGCACGCCTGAATGCCTATTTTGGAGGTTTGGGCAAAGCTAAGCGGGTCATTTTGTTTGATACGCTGATTCAAAAACTCTCGCCCAGTGAACTTATTGCGGTTCTCGGGCATGAGTTAGGCCATTTTTCCCACGGGGACCTGTATAAAAATATCGCGATGGTGGGGGCAATGCTTTTTGGGATGTTTGCACTCTTTGGCAACCTCCCCGAAACGCTTTACCTGGAATTAGGGGTATCCCAAAGCCCGCAAATCGTGATGATGCTCTTTATCCTCCTCCTTCCGGTGGTCAGCTTTGTAATGATGCCGTTGATGGGAATCATGAGCCGCCATAATGAGTATGAAGCGGATCGGAGCGGTGCGGAGCTCGGCGGAGCGGAACATTTGGTGAATGCGTTGAAAAAATTGGTAAGTGAAAACAAAAGTTTTCCATTGTCTCATCCGCTTTACCGCTTTTTCCATACCACCCATCCTCCGGTTGTTGATCGGCTGCGCGCCCTTGGATACGATATCCGTGTAAATGCGGATGAAGGATATGCCGATCCATGTCCAAGAGACTAAAAGAGCTTCATGATGAGATCACACACCGGTTGCAAGGTGTGGTGGAATCTCCCCGGCGTGAGGCGGAACTTCTTTTAATTGCATACCTCCAAAAAGACCAGCTCTATTTTATTACCCACGGTGATGATCTGATCGATGAGAAGGACCCCAAGCTCTTAACGTGGGTAGAGAAACGAAGTGAGAATCTCCCTCTCGAATATCTCACCAATCGTGTCAGCTTTTACAGCCGGGAATTTTATATCGACGAGGGGGCTTTAATTCCGCGTCCGGAAACGGAGCATTTGGTCGATGAAGTTTTGGCGCGTATTTCAGCGGAAGATGATACCCTTACCATCGTCGAAGTAGGGGTAGGGAGCGGCATTATCTCGATCCTTTTGGCCCTTCATCTCCCCCATGCCCGATTTATTGCCGTTGATATTTCACCGCGAGCCCTTGCGGTGGCGCGTCGTAATATCGACGCGTTTGGTCTGAGTGATCGGATCGAATTGCGGGAGGGGGATTTGCTCTCCTGCGTGAGTGAACCGATTGATCTTCTCGTTTCCAATCCCCCCTATATCGCCCATGATGCACCGTTGGAGTCTAATCTTTCGTATGAACCGCAAAATGCTCTCTTTGGCGGTGAGATCGGGGATGAAATTATCCGGCGTCTGCTGGATGAAGTGTACGCTCGTCGCATCCCCCTTTTTGCATGCGAGATGGGATATGATCAACGACTCAAAGTGCAAGAGTATCTTAAAAATTTTGCGGTACAATCATTGGAATTTTATACCGATTTGGCCTCGTTTGATCGAGGATTTGTTTTAAAGGCGGTTCATGAATAAAAAAGCTATATTTGAGGTTGCTTATCTCTTATTGATCGCAATGACGGCAGGTGCCGTTTTAGTACTTGGCGTGTTTGTCGCTGCCGTTGTTTTTCATTCCGAATTTTATTTGACGTTGCCGATACTTTCCCGTTATGAAGAGGGAAAAATTATGGGAGAAATTTTCCGTCGATTCAGTTATTGGGCCTATTTTATGACCGTTGTGATCGCAGTATATGAAATCTCCCGCTATAAAGTGATGCAGATCGATAAAATCGCCATTCTAAGTGCATTGGGTTCTATGGGGACGCTGCTTCTTTTCAGTGCAGTCTACACGCCGAAGATTTTAGAATATCAAGCCCTCGGAGAAGAGGCAATGGATGCATCGTTTGAAGCGCTGCACAAGGCAAGCGAGATTGATTTTAAAATCCTATTGGTTATGCTGTTAATTTTATTCATGCGTCGAGCGTATCTAATGGCGGTGAAAAAGTGATCCGATTCGAGAATGTAACCAAAAGGTTTGGCAAGCGTGAGATTCTCAAAGGGGTGAACCTTGAGATCGAAAAAGGGAAAACAACCGTCATTTTCGGTGTCTCCGGTGGAGGGAAATCAACGATAATTAAACATATCGTTGGATTACTTAAACCTGATTCCGGGACGATCACCGTAGATGGAATCCGCGTTGATAACGCCGATGAATCGACATTACGTGCTATTCGAACCAAAGTCGGATTTCTGTTTCAAAGCGGAGCCCTGTTTGACAGTATGAACATCCGGGAAAACGTGGCATTTCCAATGCGTGAACACCAAACATTGACTCCGAAAGAGTTGGAGTATAAAATTGATGAAAAGCTCACAATGGTAGGGCTTGATCCCAAAATCGTCAAACTGCTCTATCCTGAAGAACTGAGCGGCGGGATGCGAAAACGTGTCGGACTAGCCCGTACCCTTGCACTGGAACCGGAGGTTATTTTATACGATGAACCCACCTCCGGACTTGACCCCGTTACGAGCGATTTTATCACCCAAATGATTTGCAGGCTGCGCGATGAGATGGGGATGACCTCTGTCCTGATCAGTCATGATATCGAAGAGAGTTTCAAAGCGGGAGATAATTACGCGATGCTGTTTAACGGTGTGATGGTCGCGGCGGGGGATAAAAAATCATTTCGCTCTTCTTCGAACGAAGTGGTTCAGCAGTTTATCAATGCCCGTTCTGAGGGGCCGATAGCGTTTCATTGATTTATATACACCTACAGCAAAGCTCCTATAGGTTACGTTAACACTTGGTTCTCTTCAGCAGAGAGCTCAAAATCGCTTGCAATTTTAATTTATCTCCCTCCAAACTTCTTCGTCCACCACTCCTGAGGGGTCAGAGTTTTTTCTCTTAAGTGATCTTCATCAAAGTTAAATTCGTATTGGGAGCAGTATTCGAGCAGGATCGCATAGGCTTCATTAATTTGGGTACTCATGGCATGTGCCGTATCGGGATCGTCAGGATGTTTATCGGGATGCCATTGCTGCATCATCGTTTTGTATCGGGATTTGATATCGGAAAGGGTAGCTTTGTCGCTCAGGCCAAGGAGCGTTTTGGCCTTGATGAGCGTGTCAAATGAGAGCATGGAAAGAGGTGATTAGTCTTTTTGTTGACGCATAAACGTCGGTACATCCAGGAAATCTTCGCTGTAATCACCGTTGGCAACCATAGCGGAACGGACAACGACACGAGGTTTCATTGAAGCTGCTGCAATAACTTCTTTGTTTTCAAATTCGCAGTTGTTGATCCCCATGGCCGCTTTTTTCTCGAAACCGGTCGCCACGAGAGTGATACGGATAAAATCTTTTGCCAAATTCTCATCGGTAGTCGTACCGAAGATGACGTCCGCCGATTCATCGACACTGTTGTGTACCACATCCATTGCTGCAGAGAGTTCCATAAACGGAAATTCAGGGTGCATACTGAAGTGAACCAATACCCCAAGGGCACCGTTAACCGACATATTGTCAAGCAACGGAGATTCGATAGCATTTTTGATCGCTTCGTAGGCTGCATTTTCCCCTTTGTATTCACCGACACCCATAAGAGCCAAACCACGGTGGCTCATAACGGTTTGAAGGTCGGCAAAGTCAAGGTTGATATCGTTGTCGCCGCTGGCGAGAATAACACCTGAAGTACCGCTGACAGCGCGAGCAAGTACACTGTCAACAATTTTGAAACTCTCTTTGATCCCCATTTTCGGATCAATGATCGAGAGAAGTTTATCGTTCGGAATCACAACGATACAATCAGATTCGTTTTTAAGCTCTTGAAGACCGTCTTCAGCCAATTTGAGACGTTTTTTCCCTTCAAATGAGAATGGTTTGGTTACCACTGCAATGGTCAAAGCGCCCACTTCTTTTGCAATTTTAGCAATGATTGGAGCTGCACCCGTACCGGTTCCGCCACCGAGACCGGCTGCAACGAAAACGATATCCGCCCCTTCCAGTGCATGGGCCAAATCTTCATAGCTTTCTAATGCCGATTCTTTCCCCACTTCAGGTTTCATCCCCGCACCCAACCCTTTGGTCAGTTTTGCACCAAGCTGAATCTTGGTTGCGGCACTTCCTTGCTCCAACACCTGAGCATCGGTATTTGCGATGATAAGCTCAATACCGGGAACAGCTTCTTTAAGCATATAACCGATCATGTTTCCACCGCCGCCGCCGACACCGACGGCTACAATACGTGCTCCTGTAAGAGTTGTTGATTCTTCAATTGAAAATGGTTCCATGCTTGCTCCTTGACGTGATTAAAATAGTTGAGTTGCCCAATTCCAAAACTTGGAAATAGGGTTGGGTTGATCGTTTTGGACAGGTTTATTAGACCCGATATTGACCATTTTTTGAGCTTCCGCTTTTTTCTCTTCCTTTATCGGAGGAGGCGTTGCCGCCGCCGATGAAGGAGTAGAGAAAGAAGGAGAAGGGTCAAATTTTGGCGCCTCTTCGTGGATTGGATATTGGGTTTGCGGGTTCATTGACTCTTCACCCGGATGGCGCATACGTCGATTGACGTCAATTTCATACGGTGTATAATCACCGGAAAGATATTTGATCAACCCTACTGCTCCGGAGTAGGAAGGATCACGAAGGGTGTCGAAAAGACCGCCGACATCGGTCGGCTTAGCGAGGCGTACGGGCATGTTGTCTAAAATAGCAACGGCAAGTTCACGCAGCCCTTCGATTTTCGTAAATCCTCCGGTCAGAACGACACCGGCACCCATATGATCTTTAAGACCGCTTTTTTCGATGGATTGGGCGATAATCATCAGTGTCTCTTCCACACGTGCATAGATAACGTTATGAACCACTTCCAATGATACTTCATGCGTCGAAGTTTCATCGCCGATTACGGGAAGTTCGATCAAATCATTGCTTGGAGCGTAGAGTGAGCCGTAAGTGATTTTGACATTATCAGCTGTGTGCAGCGGCGTATGCAACGCCATCGACAAGTCGTTGGTAATATGGTTCGACCCAACACCCAGAAAATCGTTATAACGGATAGCATGGCCCGAATGGATAACAATGTTGCTTGTATTTCCGCCCATGTCGACGACAGCCGCCCCCAGCTCTTTTTCATCATTATTAAGAACGGCAATGGCAGAGGCATAACCGCTGAGTACAACACTTTCGACTTCGACACCCGCCGCTTTGACCGCTTTGCGAAGATTGTTAAGATTGCTTTTTTGGGTTGTGATAATATGGGTTTCAACTTCGAGACGTGAAGCGTTCATTCCCATAGGATCTTCAATAAAATCCTGGTCATCGACTTTGAAGTTATATGGCAGGGCATGAAGTACTTCAAATTCGTTCGGGATATTGGCGTTATACAATGAGGTATGCATAACACGCTGTATTTCATTGAGAGTAATCTCTTTATTCGGGATGTTGACGATGCCGCTGGAATTTAGACTTTTTGTATAGGCGCCGGAGATCGTAACGACAGCACTTCGAAGCTCAGTTCCTGCAACGCGTTTTGCATCGCTCAATGCACTTTTGATTGATTTGCTTGCAAGCTCAATGTTGGTGATGCTCCCTTTGCGAAGGCCTTGTGCTTTTGCGATACCGGCTCCGATTATTTGCGCATTGTTGTCATCATCGATTTCCGCGATGAGCGCACAAACTTTAGTTGAGCCGATATCAATGGCTAAAACGGTTCGTTTCAAATCAAATCCCCTCTACATAGATTTCAACTGGATATTTGCTTTCAAGTGCTTTGATCAGCCCTTGATCCAACAAACTCCCTTTGAGCTTGAGCACAGCGTTTCCATCCGCTATTGTTTTGTCTTGAAGCAATTTTTGTTCCAAAACGTTATAAAGAATAACATTTCCGCTCTCAAGTGTAATAAAACCTTGTTTTTGTTTGGATGCAAACAGTTTGTTCAGGAATTCTGACCCCTCAGGTGTGCTCAACCCCGCTAATTTAGCGCTATCGTTGCGGGTAAGGAAATCGGTTGCCGGGGCACTGAATGTTTTATAGCTGTTTTTAGCTAACTCTTGAAGTTTGGTTCTTTTTGCTTCATTCATATAAAGAGCACTAACAGCTGTTTTAGCTTCTTCATAGCTCATAGTACGTGACGGATTCATTTTTTCGAGTTTTACAACGATATACTCATTCCCCACTTTTCGTGGTTTTAAGAAGGGTTTTTGGAGGTTGAGGGTCATAACCTCTTTGGTGAGCTCGGGGGAAAAGGGGGAAGAAGAGGAGGTCACGATTGCTTTTTGTACATTGTTCCCCGTTGTAAGAGCACCTTTCTTATAATCGATATAGAGACGAAGTGCCTCTTTCTCGGTCGCTTTATCATTAAGGGCTGTAATAATCATCGATTGCGCTTGCTCAAGTGTTAGGACTTTACCTGTTGCGTCTTTGAGCATTTGACGGTTCATCTCATAATACTCATTAATCTCTTGTGCCGAAGGGGTAGAGGTAAGAGGTTTTTGCGTTACATAGCTGATTTCATAGCTTGGAGCCGTTTTAAACTCTTTTTGCTGTTTTTCCCAGAATGCTTTTAACTTCGTTTCATCAGCGCTGAGTGTGATCATGTCCGGGGTGAGAAGTTTGTAACTGATTTTATCCGAAACCCCAAGAGCACTACCGAGGGCTTTCTCTTCAAGTGCCATAGCATCCGATCCGAGAAGATAGAGTGTTTTTTGGATTAACAGCTCTTTTTTCATCGATTCTTCGTACTCTTTTATGGTTAAGCGATTTTGTTTTAGCACTTCCGCATAGACTGTTTTATCAAAGGTGCCGTCTTTAGCAAAGGCAGGCTGTGATTTAATGATATTCAAGAGTTCCTCGTCGGTAACGATCAAACCGTAACTTTGCGCTAGATTGAGGACAAGTGCTTGATTGACAAGCTGGCGAAGGGCTTGGCGTTGAAGTCCGAATTGCTGTGCTTGTTTTTCGTCAAACTTTCCTTGGAAAAGCTGATTGTATTGGTTAAAAAGATTGGAATAGCTTTTTTGAAGTTCTGCGGAAGTAATCGACACCTCTCCGACTTTGGCGACGGCACCGGCTTTGTCTCCATAGCTGTATTGTCCCCATCCGACGAATCCGGCTCCGATAAAAGCGATAGTGGAGATCCAGATCGTAATGACCAAGTATTTTCGATGGCGCTGCATCCAAGTAATCATATTAAACGATCCTATTGTAAAATTCAGATATTCTATTCAGTTTACCATTAAACTTGGATGAAAATGGTCTATGACTAACAAATGTTATCATATTATAACTCAATTTTAGAGGTTTTCAATGAATAATTCAGAGATGTCGGTGAGAGATTTGAACGTATTATGGCATCCGTGCACACAAATGAAAGATCATGAAACAATCCCCATCACTCCAATCGAAAAAGGGGACGGAATATATCTTTACGATTTCGATGGAAACCGTATTATCGACGCTATCAGCAGTTGGTGGGTTAATCTTTTTGGTCATTGCAACCCCTATATTAATGGAAAGATCAAAGAACAGCTGGAGAAGCTTGAACACGTTATTTTGGCGGGGTTTACCCATGAAGGGATTGTTCGCCTTTCGGAGCGGTTGATCAAGCTTTCACCGGATGGGCTAACACGCTGTTTTTATGCCGACAACGGTTCAAGTGCGATTGAAGTGGCCTTGAAAATGAGTTATCACGCGCATAAAAATGGAGGAAAGGAGAGAAGATTGTTTGTCTCTCTCACGGATAGCTACCATGGTGAAACCCTGGGTGCCCTGTCGGTCGGGGATGTGGCACTTTATAAAGAGACGTATGAGCCGTTATTGATCCGCTCACTTCAAACGCCATCCCCCCGTGATCAGAGTATCGAAGCGGCAATGGAGGCGGTTGAAGTATTCGAAGCGGTGCTAAAAGAGCGGGGAGAAGAAATTTCGGCCTTTATCGTTGAGCCTCTGGTACAGTGCGCAGGGGGGATGAAAATGTATCATCCCCGCTTTTTGACTGAAGCGAAGCGTCTGTGCGAAGCGTATGGAGTCCATTTTATTGCCGATGAGATCGCTGTTGGATTCGGTCGTACCGGAACCTTGTTCGCGTGTGAACAGGCGAATATCACCCCTGATTTTATGATCCTCTCTAAAGGACTTACCGGGGGCTATTTGCCCCTATCGGTGGTTTTGACGACTGAGGAAGTATATGGGGTGTTTTATTGCGATTATAATCCGGTACGCTCTTTTTTACACTCACACAGTTATACAGGAAATGCTTTGGCATGTGCGGCGGCCAATGCGACCCTGGATCTGTTTGAATCGGATAATGTGATTGAAAATAACCGCATTACGATAGCCTTTATTGCGGAAGAACTAAAACGTTTTGAGACGATGGAGAGAGTGAAAGAAGTTCGACAGTGCGGTATGATTGCGGCGATCGAGATGGAGGGATTTGATCCCTCACAGCGTATCGGCCTGAAAATTCACCAACACTGTGTAAAAGAAGGGGTGCTGATAAGACCCTTGGGAAGCGTCATTTATATTATGACACCGTATGTGATTCAAACCGATGAATTGAAAAGTGTTTTTAATGCGATAGAAGCGGCAATCCTCTCAATCGATGTCTAAACGGGCTTGTGAGTGGTCGAGCATTAAAATTCGGCAGCTCCGCTCCAAAATAGAGAGTTGCCGTACCATAGTGTGGATATCACGGCTGAAAGCGTAGACACCGTACCCTCGTATCACCATAATGGTCGTATTGTTTTGCTGGAAATACTGGGGAATTTCACTGACGGCCCGCTCATACCAGTCATCAAATTTTTTGGGATCATAAATAGCAATTTTTCCAAATTCTTTAAATCCGAAATAATCTTTGGGGATAATAATCGAATGGTTCAGTGAAAATGCGGTCGTAAACGGGGGCATCGTAAACGTGATATATTTGGCATCGGAGATTTGACGATAAATTCCCTGATGGATCGAAGCATCAATACTGGCATCTTTCCAACGGTAGTCTTTGTTGTAGAACAGATCGATCAGGCTCTCTTCACTGATGGAATCGAAAACTGCATTTTTCTTGTTGATCGTGAAGAGATTGGTATCGAGTTTTGCAGAGAATGCGCCATGATAAATGCCAAAAAAATCTTTTCGAAACATTGAAAGGGCAAAAGAAGCAAGCTGACGTTTGACATATTGTTTATCCATGAGAAGATTTTAACATATTTTTAAACAATATGTTAGTGAGGGTAAGCTATTATAACCGTACTAAAAATGCAAAGGCAGTTGTGTGCAAGAAACTCCTCATATCCCCGTTCTTTACCGAGAAGTGATCGAAGCCTTTTCTTCGTGTAAAGAGGGGATTGTCGTAGACTGCACAATGGGATACGGAGGGCACTCCTCATTATTGCTGGAGAATAACCCCTCTTTATCCCTTGTCGGGATTGACCAGGACCCCACGGCAATTGCATTTTCTTCCAAACGTCTTGAACCGTATGGCAAGCGTGTAACGATTCGGCGGGGACGTTTTTCAGAAGTTGCCGCCGAAGTGATGGCGGAAAACGGGGAGAAAATTTGTGGGATCCTGGCCGATATCGGGGTGTCATCGCTTCAACTTGATCAGCGTGAACGGGGATTTTCGTATGAGAGCGATAGGCTCGATATGCGGATGAATCCCGATGCGCCGCTGAGTGCCGATGAAGTGGTAAATACCTATTCGCAGAGTGCCTTAGAGACGATATTGCGTGAATACGGTGAAGTAACGAATGCCCGTAAAGTAGCCGAGACGATCGTTTCGAAACGTCCGTTTTCCTCAGCCAAAGAGCTTTCGAATGCGATTTTTCATTTGATGCCGAAGGGGAAAAAGATTCACCCTTCGACCTTGGTGATGCAGGCGATTCGGATCGAGGTAAACGATGAACTTGGAGAATTGACACGACTGCTGGATGCGGTTGAATCATCAGCAATCAAACATATGCGGGTAGCTATCATTACGTTTCACTCCCTTGAAGATCGGATTGTTAAGAACCGGTTTGCACGCTGGGCGAAAAATTGTATCTGTCCTGATGAAGCGATGCGGTGCACATGCGGCAATAATCATGCTATTGGCAAGGTACTGACCAAAAAACCGCTGATTGCTCAGGAGGATGAACTGCGGGCAAATTCCAGAAGTCGAAGTGCAAAATTACGGGTATTTGAGATCAGACGATGAGCGAAAAGAACGATATTTTAGAAGAGACGCAACAAATCATCAGCCCCGATGATTCGATGGGGGTTCGATTTTTAGGAAGAATCGCGTTAGGTGTTACCTTTGTACTACTGGTCGTATTTCCGAAGATCTTTATCAACACCCAAATTTATTTCAACAGTCGTGAAATTTCTACACTAAGCCATGAACATGATGCGTTGATGGAAGAAAATCGCCTTATCAAAGCAAAAGTTGAGTTAATGAAATACAAAAGTCAGGTTGCAGATACTCTTTTTTGAATTCATACCCTTTCTTTCTCTTTTTTCTGTACGGTCTTTGTTTTTTGTCGCCTAAGAATTCAAATGGTATAATCGCCGACTTAAATTGATACTTTGGAGATACAATGTATAATCTGCTTCAAGATGAAGACAATGTTTTCCAAAAGATCGCCGAAAAGCAAGTTTTTGGATATTTGGTGTGATTGAGATGATGGCTCAAAATCTTGATATCGTTTCTGTCAGAAATGTATTGACTCAAAACAAATAGTTGTGAAATTTTTTTTCGTATTTTTGATCCTCGGAGCGCTTTCAATCATGGAGGCGGCTGCGTGGAGAGAATCGAAAAGTTTTACCCTCAAAAAAGATGAATTGGTTAAAATTTTAATCAAGAGTGAGGGACAAGAGCGGATTTTGAATTTTCGATGGACCCTTTATACGGATAAGGGATTGGTAGTTCATGAGAGTTTTGATCGGTTCGTAGGACAACATATACTATTTGCAACACATGCCAATCAAAGTTTTCGAAAACGTCTTTTGCCCCCTAAAAGAAGTCAAAAAGATGTCCCGTATGTGATCGTCGTTTTTAAAAAATTTGATGAAGCGAACGCAACGGCGCAAATGGATCTTTTTTTGATTGACAAAGAGAACCGAATCGTGTTGGATTATTTAACAAAGAAGTGATTACCGGAATGTTGGAAAACGTAGAAAACCTTATTGCCAAACTGATCGATGAGGTCGATTATCCTCAAGCCGCTGAACTGTTCCAAAAACTCTCTGGCGGAAAGCGGTTACGTGCACGGCTTATCTTAACCATTGCCCCGGAAGCTGCTGCCGCACCGTTGCTCGGTGCGATTGTAGAGCTGATTCATGCGGCGAGTCTGCTTCATGATGATGTGATCGATGAAGCGCAGCTCCGTCGCGGTGTTCCGTCCGTGAATGCGACACAGGGGTCTAAAACGGCTATTATGCTCGGCGATATTCTCTATTCCAAAGCATTTAGCTCTTTGACCGCATTTGATCCTGCTATTTCTCGCGCCGTTGCCGAATCCGTTACCCGTCTCTCGGTTGGGGAGATGATGGACGTGGCGATGGCGGAGCGTTTCAATACCGACCGTGAACTCTACCTCAAAATGCTTTATCTCAAAACGGCCACCCTGATCGAAGCGTGTGCTTACAGTGCCGCGGTATTGGCGGGAAAAAATGAAGAGGCCCATGCAATCTACGGCAAAAACTTAGGTCTGGCATTTCAAATCGTGGATGATATCCTCGACATCACTGCCGATGAAGCGACTTTGGGCAAACCGTCACTCAACGATTTTTCGGAGGGGAAAGTAACGCTTCCCTATATCGATTTGTATGATCGGTTAGATGAGAATGAAAAACAGCGTCTTATCAGCAGTCATGCTAAAGTTCTCGATGAGAGTGAAAAAAGTTGGATTCGCTCGAAAATGGATGAATTCAATATTATAGAAAATTCCTATGCACATGCCAGAGCATTATGTAATGAAGCGATCAGTGTTATCGGTGATGATAGTGCTTTGCGTTCCATTATCGAAACTGTGATTCAAAGAAGCCATTAATGCATTACTTAATTGTTAGTTTTTCGCACAAAAACTCGACGTTGGGGATACGGGAGAAACTCGCATTTGTGGATGAAGCGGCACAGTTACGTGCGTTGAATACCCTGAATGCCCATACATGTATCAGCGAATCCATGGTTCTCTCAACCTGTAATCGTGTTGAGATTTTTTGCAGCTGCAACGATACGGAAGCGGCAACAGAAGCACTTTTTTCTTTTTTAGCCAAACATTCGGGACTCACTGCGCATGAGTTGCACGAACGGGCCGATATTTTCGATGATGAGGGGGGGATTCACCACCTCTTCAGTGTTGCCAGTTCGCTAGACTCGATGGTAGTCGGAGAGACGCAGATCTCAGGTCAGCTCAAAGATGCCTTTAAACTCTCTCAAGACAACGGATATTCCGCCCAGAAAATTGCCCGTGCGATGAGCTATGCGTTTAAATGTGCCGCTGAGGTACGTAATGCGACCAATATCTCTTCTAAACCGGTTTCGGTTGCGAGTGTCGCGATTGCCAAAGTCAAAGAGTCGGTCGGGGATGTAAAAGGTAAAAAAGCGCTCGTAATCGGTTCGGGTGAGATGTCGGTGATTGCCTGTAAGCATCTCAGTGCCCAAGGGGTTGATGTTACGGTGATGAACCGAACCTTCGAGAAAGCCGAAGCGATTGCGAGAGAGTGCAATGCACGCGTTCGATCGTATGAGGAAATGGCGTATGCCATCAATGAAAATGAACTTTTATTTACCGCTACGGGTTCACTTACTCCGATTATCACAGATGAGATGATTAAACCCACTTTGTTTGATCGATATTGGTTTGATATGGCGGTTCCGAGGGATATCGAGTGCGACAGTGATCTTTGGTCTATCCGTCTTTTTTACGTAGATGATCTGAAATCGATTGTCAGCGAGAATATCGCGCTTCGTGAAGATGAAGCGAAACTCTCTTATGTGATTATTCGCCGCCATGTCATCGGGTTTTTCGAATGGCTTAAAACTCTCTCGGTGGAACCGCTGATCAAAAATATGTATCTAAGAGCTTCCGATGCCGCAATGAAAGAATCGATGCGTGTTATTGAGAAGGGCTATATTCCGAAAGAGTATGAACATGCCGTTCAAAAAGTAACGCTGCAAGCCCTGAAACGATTTTTGCACCCGTTTGCCGAGCGGATGCGTGACGGTTCCGATCCGATGCGTGTCGATGCATTGATCGAATCAATGAGTTTTTTAATGAATCAGGAAGAGGGGGATGAATTGTCTCAAAACTCCTGTACCTATTACCCTAAAGGAAAATAATGCGTTTTAGTAAAGCCTATATCCCAACGACCAAAGAAGCACCGAAAGATGCTCAACTCCCTAGCCATATCTACCTTTCGCGTGCCGGATTTGTGACGCAGGTTGCGGCCGGATTATACAATTTTTTACCGATGGGCAAACGGGTGCTTCGTAAAATCGAAAACATTATCAATGAAGAGATGGCGGCGTGTGATGCTCAAGAAGTCGATCTCAGCTTTGTCACCCCGGCCGAGTTGTGGGAAGAGAGCGGACGAATCGAGAAATTCGGTAAAGAGTTGCTTCGTTTCCGTGATCGAAAAGAGAATCTTTTTGTCCTCGGACCGACTCATGAGGAGATGATGGTAAACATCGTTCGTAACCGTGTTACGAGTTATAAACAGCTTCCGATTAATCTCTATCAGATCAAGACCAAATTCCGTGATGAAGCGCGCCCAAGATTCGGCCTTATGCGCGGACGTGAGTTTGTGATGAAAGACGGCTACAGCTTCCACTCCAGTACCGAAGATCTGGATCGTGAATTTGATGCTATGGAAGCGGCGTACAAACGGATTTTAGAGCGATTGGGTCTGGAATTTCGTATCGTTGAAGCTGACAGCGGAGCGATCGGCGGTACGGGATCGAAAGAGCTGATGGTGCTTGCAGGAAGCGGCGAAGATACCTTGGCGGTATGTGATACGTGTGAATACGGTGCGAACGTCGAAGCAGCTCGCCGTGCGCCTCGAAGTATCATCCCTGAAGCGCCGAACGCCGATTTCGCCCGTTTCAAAACGCCGAATATCAAATCGATCGAAGATTTAAGTAATTTCTTCCATGTTGACCCTTACTATACCCTCAAAGCGGTAGTGCAGCGTGCGGTGTATACTGAGGGGAGCGAACTGGTCTGTTTCTTTATCCGAGGATGCGATGAGCTTCAAGAGGTAAAAGCACGTAACAGTGTCGGAGCGATTGATTTAGTCGATGCTACCGAAGCGGAACTCAGCGAGATCGGTTTGGTGCCGGGATTTATCGGACCGTTGGATCAAGATAAAATTCGTATGGTTATGGATAACGATACTCGGGATGCGACCACAATGATTTGCGGTGCCAATGAATCCGATTACCATTTTGTAGGTGTTGATCTTTCTGTCATGAATGAAGCCCATTTCGCCGATCTCGTCAGTGTGCAAGAAGGGGATGGATGTCCTCACTGTAACGGCAAAATTCTCCATACCAAAGGGATTGAAGTCGGGCATATCTTCAAACTCGGAACCGTTTACTCAGCCCCTTTGAAAGCTGAATTTCTGGATGAAAACGGCCGAAGTCAGCCGTTTATCATGGGAACCTACGGGATGGGTGTCAGCCGTCTTGTCGCTGCTGTGATCGAGCAGCATCATGATGAAAAAGGGTGTATCTGGACCCATGCAACGGCTCCGTATTTAGTCAATGTCATGGTTTCGAATATCAAAGAAGAGAGCCACATGGCGTACGCGGAAGAGCTTTACGCCTCATTGCAGGGGTGTGGGATCGAGACGATGCTGGACGATCGTAAAGAGCGTTTCGGATTTAAAATGTCTGATGCCGAACTGATCGGGTTTCCGTTTACCGTCATTGTGGGTAAAGAACTTGAGAATGGATCGGTTCAAATCATGGTACGCTCTAGCAGAGAAATGATTACCGTGGATGCGGCGGACGTACTCGGTAAAATTCAGGAATTGTCCCGATGATCTATTTTCTGATCTACCTTTTTTTAGAAGTGATCCTCACGATTGAGATCGCTTCACGGATCGGGGGATTAGCCACCTTTTTAGAGATTGTAGCCAGTGCAATGATCGGAATTTTCATTTTGATGAATTTTCGACACACATTGTCTGAAAATCTTGCTGCCTTGCAGATGCGTCAAATCGATATGCAGGGATTCTCCAATCGAAATCTAATGGGATTATTGGGGGCGATTCTCTTGATTCTTCCGGGGTTTCTGAGCGATATCATCGGGATATTGATACAATTTTCCCTTTTTGGTTCGCTCATCATTAACCGTTTTTCGCGAAAATACCACACACCAACTCAACCAAAGGATGATCATGTCATTGATGCCGAAATTATCGAGCATACTCCTACTCTCCGCTAGCCTTATGGCGGCAACCGATGCCGATGTTGTCTCATTTTTAAAAAAAGGGATTGGAAACAACCCGAACATCAGTAATTTGAAAGTCGATGTGAGCGGTAAGAAAAATCTTCCTGCAATGAGCGGGTGGCAAGCTTACTTTGTTACGATTGAAGCGGATGTGAAACAAGGCGGCGATACCCGCCATATCAACCAAAACGGAACCTATTTTGTCAGCGGTAATATTTTAGCTCCTGAATTGGTTAATCTAAAAACGGGTGAACGGTATAACGATAGCGTAGCCCCTGATTTCAGCGATGCTTTTTATACAAAATCCAATCGAATCAGCGGAGAAGCGAATGCAACCTACAAAGTAGCGATTTTTTCCGATCCCCTTTGTCCGTTTTGCCGTCGTTATGTCCCCGAAGCCCTCTCCTATATGAAAAAATATCCGAAAACGTTTGCTGTCTATTATTACCATCTCCCTCTTACGAGTCTTCACCCTGCCGCGGTAACTTTGACCAAAGCTGCGATTGCTGCAGAGCAAAACGGCATGGATGATGCCGTTTTAAAACTTTACAAAGTAGAGGTGAACGCCAATGAAAAAGATGAGCAGAAAATTCTGAGTGCCTTTAATAAAACATTCGGAACGAAGATTGATAGTGATGATATCCGACGCTCTTCCGTGATCAAGCAGTTTGAATTCGACCAAAAAGTTTCTCAGTCAATGATGGTTGCGGGTACTCCAACCGTCTTTTTTAACGGCCAAAAAGATCCTTCGAAAAACAAATACAAAGATATAAAATTAAAATAACCAAACACAAAAGTTAGGATGACAATGAATAAACTTACCATCGCAACCCGCGGAAGCAAACTCGCCCTTTGGCAGTCGAATCACATCAAATCGGTGATCGAATCAAATTTTAGTGACGTTCAGGTCGAACTTAAAATTATTATCACCTCCGGGGATAAGATTTTGGATGTGCCGCTTGCTAAAATCGGAGGTAAAGGGCTGTTTCTCAAAGAGATCGAAGAGTCGATGCTTCGCGGTGAGGCACAGATGGCAGTTCATTCGCTGAAAGATGTTCCGACCGTCATGCCGGAGGGGTTGTTGCTTTCGGCAATCACTGTGCGCGAAGATGTCCGTGATGCGATGCTCAGTGAAAAATATCCAGATATTATGTCACTTCCCCAAGGTGCTATTGTCGGTACCTCGTCACTTCGTCGTCGTATGCAGCTGGTGAAACAACGTCCTGATTTGGTGATCAAAGATTTACGCGGTAATGTGGATACCCGTATTCGTAAGCTCAAAGAGGGGGAATTTGACGCGATCATTTTAGCCGCTGCGGGGATCAACCGTTTGGGATTTTCGGATTTGGTAGAGTATTTTTATCCCATTTCCCTCGATGAGATGCTTCCGGCGATGGGGCAGGGGGCATTGGGGATTGAGACGGTGAATGAGGCGTGGGTTTTGGAGATCGCCAAATTTCTCGAAGATGAGAACAGCCGTATCGAGACCTCTATTGAACGCGGATTTGTCGATACCCTCCAAGGGGGATGTCAAGTTCCTATCGGTGTCAGTGCACGGGTTCAGGAAAACGGTGAGGTGATTGTCCGCTCCACGCTCGGGATGCCGGACGGGTCTGAAGTGATGGGAGATGAGATTGTTGTCTCTAAATCAGAAACACAAGGTATCGGGGAAGCAATGGCGAAACGTCTCATTGAGAAGGGTGCGATGGAGTTGCTCCATCGTGCCGAAGCTATGGCAAACAAGGCATAAGCGGTGACCTTGCAAAAAACGATTGATTTGCTAAAATCGAAAGATGAACTGCGTATTATTGATACCCCTTTGGATATTGCACTCGAAATCCCTCATTTGGCCTACGCCGAAGTAAAAAAACCTGATGGCGGAAAAGCGCTCCTTTTTACCCATCCGATCGATCGAAAGAGCGGTAAATCATTTGATATTCCTGTGGTGATGAATCTTTTTGGTTCATATCGGCGTACGGAACTTCTTTTTGGGCGTGAGGTGGAAGGGGTTGCCACAGAGATTGAAAAACTTCTCCACATGAAACCTCCCCAAGGATTCAAAGAGAAAATCGGGATGCTCGGCGATTTGTTTGCCATGAAAGATATTTTCCCTAAAAAACTTAAAAATCGCGGAAGCTGTCAAGAGGTGGTAAAGCAAGGGGATGAAGTAAATTTATACGATTTGCCGATTCTCACGACGTGGGAAGAAGACGGTGGTCCGTTTATCACAATGGGTCAGGTCTATACCCAAAGTCTGGATGGAGGGCTGGTCAACCTGGGAATGTACCGTTTGCAGGTGTACGATAAAAACCATTTGGGAATGCACTGGCAAATTCACAAAGACTCTTCCCACTTTTTTGATCAGTACCAACGTGCCGGTAAAAAAATGCCCGTCTCTATCGCTATCGGCGGCGATCCCCTTTATACCTGGTGTGCGACGGCCCCGTTACCCTATGGAGTCAACGAATTGCTCCTCTATGGGCTCATCAAAAAAGAGTCTCCTAAACTGGTTGAATCGATTACAACCCCTCTTTATATCCCCGAAGATGTCGATTTCGTTATCGAGGGGTGGGTAGATACCGAAAAGCTGGCGCTTGAGGGTCCATTTGGAGATCATACGGGTTATTACACTTTAGCAGAACATTACCCGGTGATGGAAGTGAGTGCGATAACACACCGTAAAAAACCTTATTATTTGGCGACCGTTGTCGGTAAACCCCCGTTGGAAGATAAATACATGGGGTGGGCGACGGAACGGGTCTTTTTGCCGCTTCTAAAAACCAATGCAGCCGATTTAATTGACTATCATATGCCGGAGAACGGGGTATTTCACAACCTTATTTTGGCAAAAATGAAACCGCTCTATAAAGGACATGCGAAGCAGTTTATGCATATTTTTTGGGGTTCAGGGCAGATGAGTTTTGTGAAACACGCCCTCTTTTTTGGAGAAGATGCTCCGAAATTGACCAATTATGAGGCATTAATCACCTATGCACTGAACCGGTTTCTTCCGAAATGTCTTTTTATCTCCGAGGGGATTACCGATGCCTTGGATCACTCCAGCCCCGAATCGTTAGTGGGAGGGAAACTGGGGATCGACTTTACCCCGTCGTATACGCCGATTGCTCCTGAATCGATCGATAGTTCTGTACTGTTAGGACACGTCCGCTCCCTTATCCCTGAAATAACCGGATTGACACAGTATATGCGCCATACCGCAAATCCGATTACGGTGATCAGTGTTCAAAAAAATCGCTCGCTTAAAGAGTGTTTTAGTGCGTTAGAAGAACTAAAGGGCTATTTACGTATCGTTATTTTTGTGGATGAAGCCAACAACGATATTCACAACCCTTATATGCTTATTTGGCGTGTAACCAATAATATGGATGCTGCTCGTGATCTCTACCGATCAGAATCCGTCGTGGCGATTGACGGCACCATGAAAACCGATGTGGATGGATTTGAGCGCGAATGGCCTGGGGACGTTGAATGTACTCCTTCTGTTGTTGAACGTCTTAAATCACTTTCATTGTGGGATTTGGAACTAAAATTAGAGAAGAAATACCAGTTGTAAGGTGTTGTCTCCCCTCTTTGAGGAGAATGACATTAAGGATTTTATTAGAATTAGTAATGTAAGATTGAAAGCTTAAATATTTTATAAATAGGGAAAATTAATTCCATGCGCATGTTTTATGCTACAGTAGCACTTACACTTTTAACCGGTTCAACACTTCTTAATGCAGCCACCTACAAAGGGCAGAAAATTTATATGGACTCTTGTAAAGAGTGTCATGGCGGTGGCCAAGAGTTAGCCGGATCAAAAAAACAGCGTGTTTGGGAAAAGCTGATGGATAACAAAGGGGAGAAACTGGCGGATATCCACCTCTCTTCAAAAAAAGCGCAAGCTTCATGGGATTATTTTAAAGATCGCAGTTACACAAAAGGAGCCAAACATCTTGAAGATTTTTTGGTCGAGTATGCTGCGGATAGCGGAAACGTTCCCGCCTGTAATTAAAAATTAACCTCCATCCCTGAGGGGATGATTTTCTTCTAAACCAAACTTCGCTAAAATACCCCACTTTTACACTATTCGGAGATACCATGGAAAAGATGTGGTCCGGACGTTTCACACAAGATGCGTCAACCCTTTTGGAAAAATTTAATGCCTCGATCATGTTTGATCAAAAACTTTACCGTGAAGATATCGAAGGTTCCGTTGCTCATGCACAAATGCTGGCCCATCAGGGAATTTTAACGTATGAAGAACTTGCTTCTATCGAATCGGGGATGGCACAAGTCCTGAGTGAAATTGAATCGGGTGTGTTTGAATGGAAAATCGGCGATGAAGATCTCCACATGGCGATCGAAAAACGGCTCACCGCCATTATCGGAGAAGCGGGAAAAAAACTTCATACCGCCCGCAGCCGCAATGATCAGGTGGCCCTTGATTTTCGCCGTTTCGTTCTTCGTAAAAACCGTGAAATCGTGGAACAAATCAAAGCGCTGATGGAAGTCGTTGTGGATATCGCGCGTGAGCATACGACGACGCTGCTCCCGGGGATGACCCATTTGCAGCATGCGCAGCCGATCAATTTTGCCTTTCACCTATTGGCCTATGCATCAATGTTCAAACGTGATTGTGAGCGATTTGAGAGCAGTGCGGTGCGAAACAACATCTCCCCGATCGGGTGTGCCGCACTCGCCGGAACTCCGCATAATATCAATCGTGAAATGACCGCCAAAACATTGGGATTTGATTCGGTTAGTATCAATTGTCTCGATACGGTCAGTGATCGTGATTTTGCATTGGAAATTTTATTTAACATCTCAACCTTGATGATGCATATTTCCCGCCTTGCGGAGGAGATCATCCTCTGGTCGAGCTATGAGTTTCGTTTCGTTGAGCTGTCCGATCAATATTCGACCGGAAGCTCTATTATGCCGCAAAAGAAAAATCCCGATGTCCCTGAACTCCTTCGAGGAAAAACAGGCCGTGTTTTTGGGAACCTGATGGGACTTTTAACGGTGATGAAAGGGTTGCCGCTCGCGTACAACAAAGATACCCAAGAGGATAAGGAGGGGGTGTTTGACAGTGTCGAAACCGCTGAAATCTCTCTTGAAATCTTGCGTGAAGCCCTTAAAACGATGACGATTAAACCTCAAAATATGGCGCGTGCCTGTAAGCTTGGCCATTTAAGTGCTACCGATCTAGCCGATTATCTGGTTGAACATTGCGGGGTGCCGTTTCGTGAAGCCCACCATATCACGGGACGTGCGGTTGCCCGTGCCGAAGTGCTGGGAATCGATTTGAGCGATATCGAGTATGCGGAACTTCATGCGATCGATGAGAGAATTAAAGAGGACGTTATTGCGTATTTGGCGATTGAACATTCCATGAATGCGCGTGTATCCCAAGGGGGTACAGCTGAAGTACGCACACTAGAACAGATCATCTATTTTGATCATTATCTTCATGCGCATGGATACGATTCAATCGCTGATTCTTGATTATTGGTTCTAAAAATTAAAAGAAGGAAAAAATTCATGAAAATTACCGTGAGTCATCAAAATGAGATGAAGTTTGAGGCAAAAACCGAAAAAAGCAGCTTTATCATCGATTGTCCCCAAATTTCTCCGATCGAGTATTTTTTAAGCGGAATTATCACCTGCAGTGCAACCGATGTCGTCATGCTTCCGAAACAACAGGGATACGAGGTTAGAAACCTTGAAGTCTCCGGCGAAGTGGTACGTAACGAGTCTGCACCGCGTAAATTTAACACGCTTCATCTCGAATACCGTTTTGATTCCAATGCGGACGATACGTTGGCGGCACGCTGGGTAATGGCCAGTTTGGAGACCTATTGTTCTACGATCAATACGATCCGCGACACTACAGCGATCAGCTATACAATTATCCATAACGGCAATGTGATTCGCGAGAATGAGAAGATGATCAGCGGCGGCGGAAGCAGCGTCGATTTCGGCACTCTTCAAGGGTGTAATGCGTAATATAAAGTAGAGTAGATTGTATTTAAGAAGCGTGGTTTACTGCGGGTGGGCTTCCTGCCGAGGGCATTGTGCCCCATGCGGGTAAAAACTAGTGTTAACGTAGCTGAGCGGGGCTTTGCTCCGCCAGCGTTTCAATCAAATAAAATCCTTTGGATCAGCATCGGCGAAATGGCCCCATTTGAGCTTCGCTCCGCCGAGGATATGAAAGTGGAGATGCCCCACCTCTTGTCCCCCGTTTTCCCCGATATTACTGATGATTCGGTATCCGCTCTCGTCAATTCCGCAGGCTTTGGCAACTTCTTGCATAAACGTTGACATTCTCCCCATTACCTCCCCCGGAATATCGTTAAAACTTTGATAATGGGCTTTGGGAATGGCTAAAACATGAACAGGAGCTTTCGGATTAATATCATGAAAGGCGTAAAATTCATCGTTTTCGGCAACGGTATTGGACGGGATTTCTTTGTTGATTATTTTGCAGAAAATGCACATATTAAACCTCTTTTTTTATGCTATTGTAGCACATGCTTTGTCCCTTGAAGCTAATTATAAAAGAGATTTGACTACAATATCCCTCAAATTGAAAGCAGTGTCAGAAATGGTATTAGCATGTTTTAAAGCTTTCAGAAAATCATCAATGGAGACTCTATTTTGCAAGAGTGGTATGACGCTATAAAATCGGCCGACTCGATTGATAAAATCGAAGAGATCCGAATCGCTATTTTCGGAAAAAAAGGGATAATGAACGCCGAGTTCGCCCGGATGAAAGATATCCCTGATACGGAAAAAGGGAGATTTGCCAAAGAACTCAATATCCACAAAGAGGGACTGAATGCTCTCTTGGTGGAGCGGAAGCTTTTCTTGGCAATGGAACACTTGCAAGCAACGATGAAATCCGAAGCGATTGATGTGAGCCTGTATTCAGCGAGCAGTGAACGCGGATCACTTCACCCCGTAATGGAGACGATGGACCGCATCGTAGAATACTTTATCGCCATGAACTTTTCGGTTCGTACCGGTCCGATGGTAGAAGATGATTTTCATAATTTCGAAGCGCTTAATCTTCCGAAGTACCATCCGGCGCGTGATATGCAGGATACGTTTTATTTCAAAGATGCGATGCTGCTGCGTACCCATACTTCTCCGGTGCAGATAAGAACGATGCTCTCCCAAAAACCGCCGATCCGGATGATTGCCCCGGGTGCGGTATTTCGTCGTGATTACGACATCACCCATACCCCGATGTTTCATCAGGTTGAGGGTCTCGTTGTCGAAGAGGCGGGGAAAGTGTCGTTCGCCAATCTTAAATTTATCCTTGAAGATTTTCTAAAAACGATGTTCGGTGATGTCGAAGTCCGTTTTCGTCCGAGTTTTTTCCCTTTTACGGAACCTTCAGCCGAAGTGGATATCAGTTGTATTTTCTGCGGCGGGGAGGGGTGTCGTGTTTGTTCGAAAACCGGTTGGCTCGAAGTTCTCGGATGCGGTATTGTCGATCCAAATGTTTTTAAAGCGGTTGGATATGAGAATGTTAGCGGTTATGCCTTCGGTTTAGGGGTTGAACGGTTTGCGATGCTCATCCACCGTATCGGAGATTTACGCTCTTTGTTTGAGGGAGACACGAGATTATTGGAGCAGTTTAGATGATCGTTACAAAAAATTGGTTAAATGAATGGATCGATCTTAGTGAAGTGAGCACAGAGCAATTGCTCAAAACGTTTAACTCCATCGGTTTGGAAGTAGATCGCCATGAGGCTATACGGGTTGCGAACGGTGTTGTGATCGGTTACGTGGAGCAATGCGAAAAACATCCTGATGCGGATAAGCTGAATGTTTGTCAAGTCAATGTCGGCAATGAAGTGCGCCAAATCGTTTGCGGTGCGTCGAATGTCCGCGCGGGGATCCATATCGCTTTGGCTACCGTAGGTGCGGAACTTCCCGGCGATTTAAAAATTAAAGAGGCAAAGCTTCGCGGTGTTGAATCGCACGGTATGATCTGCTCCGCTAAAGAGATTGGGTTGCCGAGTATGGGCGAGGGGATTATGATCCTCGATGAGAGTATCGGGGCGTTGATTCTTGGGAAAAACCTCAATGAGTACAGTGCATTCAATGATGATGTGATTGAGATTGAACTCACGGCCAATCGTGGAGACTGTTTGAGTATCCACGGTATCGCACGTGATCTGCGTGCGGCCCTTTCTCGTGAACTCCGAGAGATAAGCTACAAAGAGAAGCAAGACGGGCGCTTGGGAATCGGGCGAATTTTGCAATTGCACCATGCAGATACCTTTAACACGGATTTGTTATTCGGTGCGGTGGATGTCAAAGAGCTTCATGTCCCTTTTGTTATTGCCTTGCGATTAGCGATCGTTGATGAAGCCTATACAACCGCGGTGGATGCATTGCTGTTGTATGCAACGCAGAGTACGGGGGTTATCTTACGAGCGTATCCGTTTGAAAAGTTCGGTGATCCCGAGACGAAAGGGATTATTACCCTTGAGAATGACGAAAACGGCTATGCGGCGTTGTACGGCAAAGAGAAAGTTTCCATTATCGGTGTATCCCAAGAAAAAGAAGCTCATTTTAGTACCGATACAGGGTTGGCCGTTATCGAAGCGAGTTACATTGCTCCGGATATTATTGCAAAAAAAATGGGAGACAAAAAGATCCCGAGCTGTCCTCATTATTATCGCTCTTCACGCGGAAGCGAGCCGAAAATTGAAATGGGTATTCGTTACGCCGGGAGTTTGTTTGAAAAGTATTCGGCATCCCAAGTGTATGGCGGGAATATTGAACTCACAACATCGTATGAACCCCGGATTATCAGTATGGCTGAAGAGGAGTTTGAATCCTTTATCGGCCTTAAAATCGATAAAACACGTATTACTCAGATTTTTAAAAATCTTGGGATGGATATCGGTAAACCCAAAGGCTCTTCGTTCGCGATTTCAGTGCCAAAATTTCGCCATGATATTGTGAACAAACAAGACATTATCGAAGAGGTTGTCCGCATCGTCGGCATTGACAACATCCCTTCAAAGCCCCTTGTTTTTGCGGAAGCCAATCAAATGAGCGGCGATTTGGCAGAGTATAAAAAAACACGCATGTACCGTCACCGAGCTGCCCAAAGCGGGTTTTACGAGTCGGTCCATTTTGTTTTTAATGAACGTGCACAGGTTGAAAAATTCGGATTTGTCTGTACGGAATCTTCTAAAGAGCTTCTTAACCCGATTACAGCAACCTTTGATACCCTTCGTCCGACGTTGTTGGTTGGCCTTTTAAACTCTGCTTCTGCGAATGTGAAAGTCAATCAGAAAAAGATTGCTTTGTTTGAAGCAGGGATGGTTTTTGATTCTCAGCGTCACGAATCCAAACGTATTGGATTTATCGTTTCCGGCGCTATGGAGAGTGAAAAAATAGCCAATGCCGGAAAGCCGTCTGTAATCGATTTTGCGACATTTACAAAGCTGATTGCCGATGTGGTGGGGTCATTTGAACTGTTGTCTCATACCCCTTCACACTCTTTGGCTCATCCTTATGTATGTGCCAAAGTGATGATAAACGGCGAGGAGGCAGGTGAGCTTTTCCGTCTTCACCCGTCCGTAGAAGAGGAATTTGATCTTGCTCAAACGTTTATGTGTGAACTAAAAACCGATTACCTCCCTTATGGACTTATTGAAGCACAGCCGTATTCAAAATACCAAGCATCTTTCAGAGATTTGAGCATTCTGATCTCCAAAGCGGTGAGCTACGAGACCATTAAAACCGTCATCGAAAAACACAGATCGGCACAAGTCCGACGCTTTTATCCGGTGGATCGCTATGTCTCCGAAACGTTAGGGGATCAAATGAGTTTGACACTCCGTTTTGTATTGCAGTCGGAGGATAAAACGCTGGAAGAAGAGGATATCACTACCGCAATGGAATCAATTTTAAACGGTCTTAAAGAAGAACTGGGAGTGAGTTTGCGATGATGTCTGCCAAGGTTTATCCCGCACAATCGTTCGGGTTCAAAAGTGATGCGATTGCACCGGATAAATCAATTTCGCACCGCTCGGCTATGTTTGCGGTTCTAGCGGAAGGGGAGAGTCGCATTGAAAATTTTCTGCGTGCCGAAGATACCCTCAACACTCTCAAAATCGTAGGGCACCTCGGTGCTGAAATTCAAGATGACGGCTCTGTTATCACGATCCGTTCCAACGGTATCAAAGAGAGCTCAGAAATTCTCGATTGCGGTAATTCGGGGACGGGAATGCGTCTGTTCTGCGGGCTTCTTAGTTCCGCTGAGGGACATTTTATCCTGACCGGGGATGAGTATCTTAAACGTCGTCCGATGAAACGGGTGACTCAGCCGCTTCGCTCCATCGGAGCCAAGCTTGATGGCCGTAATAACGGTGATTTAGCCCCTCTCTCGATCCGAGGAGCATCACTTAAATCCTTTGATTACACTTCGCCGATTGCTTCGGCACAGGTGAAAAGCGCGATGATTCTCGCTGCCCTTCGGTCCGATGGTGTATGTACGTTTAAAGAGCCTGAACTCAGTCGAGACCATACCGAGCGAATGCTTCGAGGTATGGGTGCTCGTGTTGAGGTCAATGGTCTTGAGACGAAAATCTGGCCTCTTGAAAAACCGCTAAAACCTCTCGCTATCCGTGTTCCCGCTGACCCTTCGAGTGCTTTTTTCTTTGCGGTAGCGGCAGCGATTATTCCCGGTTCATCAGCGATTATTGAGGGGGTTACCCTCAACCCGACCCGTATCGAAGCATTTAAAGTTTTGGAACGGATGGGGGCAAAGATTACTTATACCCTTATCGATGAGCGGTATGAACCGATCGGCACTATCCGAGTCGAACATGCTTTGCTTCACGCCGTAACGGTTGAAGAAAACATCGCATGGCTGATTGATGAGCTACCTGCTCTTTCAATCGCCATGGCGTGTGCCGAAGGGAAAAGCCTTATCAAAAATGCCGAAGAGTTGCGGGTAAAAGAGTCTGATCGTATTAAAACGGTTGTGGATAATCTGAATCTCTGCGGAATTTTGACGGAGGAATTTTCTGACGGCTATGCCGTTAACGGCGGCGAACTCAAAAGTGCACGTGTAAACAGTTTCGGCGATCACCGTATTGCGATGAGTTTTTTGATTGCGGGACTTAAATGCGGTATGGAAGTCGAAGACATTGAGTGTATTAATACCTCATTTCCCAACTTTTTCGAACTGTTAGGACTGTGTACAAAGGTAGAGCAATGAAAATTGAATTAGCTGAGAGTTACGGATTTTGTTTCGGAGTCAAGCGGGCCATCAAAATTGCTGAGGAGAACCGAAATTCCGCAACCTATGGCCCTTTGATCCATAATGCAAATGAAATTGATCGGCTAAAAAACGATTTCAATGTCGCTTTGAGTGAGAATCTCGATTCATTTCGTGCCGGAGATACGGCAGTGATCCGTACCCACGGCATTCCTAAGCAAGAACTTGGCTTACTGCATGAACGCCATGTGAATGTTGTGGATGCAACCTGTCCGTATGTGACAAAGCCCCAGCAAATTTGCGAAGAGATGAATGCGCAGGGGTACGACATCGTGATTTTCGGGGATGAATCCCATCCTGAGATCAAAGGGGTTAAAAGTTACGCCGAAAACCACGTCTATGTTGTGAACAGCCCTGAAGAAATCGACGCTCTGCGCTTACGCGAAAAAGTGGCAACCGTGGCTCAAACGACTCGAAAAATAGAGGAGTATCAGCAAATCATCAGAAAATTGATGGAAACGCATAAAGAGGTGCGTGTTTTCAATACGATTTGCAATGCAACCTTTGATAACCAAGATGCCGTTCGAAAACTTTCAAAAGAAGCGGATGTAATGATTGTCATTGGCGGTAAAAACTCTTCAAATACTAAACAGCTTCACTCTATAGCCAAAGAATATTGCACGGATAGTTATCATATTGAAAGCCAAGAAGACTTGCGCAAAGAGTGGTTTTTGGGCAAAAATTTTTGCGGTATCAGTGCCGGAGCATCGACCCCTGACTGGATTATTGACGACGTAATTGATCAAATCAAGAGTTTAACTCACTCCTAATTTCTCCGTTCTAATCTGAAAGCAAGCATTTTTTCGCTATAATCAGCTAATTTTTAGTTACAAGGGAATAGGCATGGCTTTCGATAACGAATCGTTCGAAGAAGAAAATTTTGCTGAGATGTTAGAGGCATCTTTCAAAGAGCAAGAATCTACGCGCATTACAGAAGGTGAAATCGTAGAAATTCAAGAGAGTGACAACCGCGCGTTGGTAGGCGTAGGCGAAAAACTTGAAGGGATTATTTCACTGGATGAAATCCGTGGAGCGGACGGGAAACTTTTGTTCAATGTCGGCGATAAAATTATGGTAATGGTGATGGGTCACTACAATGAGCGTCCAAAAATCTCCTATAAAAAAGTGCTTGAGCAAGAGAAAACGCTCGCATTTATCAATGCGCACAAAGAAGACTTCGAATCGGTTGTGATCGAAGCATTGGTTACGAAGAAAAACAAAGGGGGCTACCTCTTGGAAGCGGACGATGTCCACTTTTTCCTTCCGCGTTCATTGGCAGCGTTCAAAGAAACCGATCAAGTAGTCGGAAAAACGATCAAAGCGCAAGTGGTAAAAGTCGACCCTGCAGAAGCGTCAATCGTTGTATCACGTCGCAAATTGTTCAATGATGAGCGTAAACGTAAAAAAGAAGTTATTGATGCATTGATGGAAGAGGATAAAGTTATCCAAGGTACCGTCAAAAAAATCACTAGCTACGGTATGTTTGTTGATGTTGGCGGAATTGATGGGTTGGTTCATTACAATGAAATCAGCTACAAAGGGCCGGTTAACCCGTCAAAATTGTACAAAGAGGGTGATGTTGTCAACGTAAAAGCGATCGCTTACGATAAAGACAAACGTCATCTTTCTCTCTCAATCAAAGCGGTACAATCGGATCCGTGGCAAGAAGTTGAAGAGGCGTTGGAAGAGGGTGATACGATTACCGTTACCGTCAGCAATATCGAACCGTACGGTATTTTCGTTGACCTCGGAAACGACATCGAAGGTTTCCTTCATATCTCTGAGATTACTTGGGATAAAAACATCAAACACCCTAAAGATTACCTCACTGTCGGTCAAGAGATCGATGTTGAAGTTATCGAAATCAACTCTAAAACGCATAAATTGCGTGTATCGTACAAACGTCTTCAGCCAAAACCGTTCGAAGAATTCACCAAAAAATTCAAAGAAGGTGATACTGTTACCGGTACTGTGACTTCGTTGACCGATTTCGGTGCATTCGTTAAAGTCGGTGGTGTAGAAGGGTTGTTGCATAACCAAGATCTTTCATGGGACAAAAATGTCAAATGTAAAGAGAGCCTCAAAGTGGGTGAAGAGATCGAAGTAAAAATTGCGAAAATCAATGCAGAAGATGAAAAAATCTCGTTGAATCGTAAATCACTCGAAGAGAGCCCGATTGATCAATTTGCTACGAATCATAAAATGAACGAAGTGGTTAAAGCTACCGTTCGTGATGTAAAAGACTTCGGCGTATTCGTTTCCTTGGAAGGGGGCGTTGATGCTCTAATCCGTAACGAAGATCTCTATCCTTTGATCCCTGAAGAGCTTGAAATCGGTCAAGTTATTGAAGCCGCTATTTTAGTGATTGATGCTAAACGTGATCGTATCCGCCTTTCAGTGAAAAAACTGGAGCGTATCAAGGATCAAAAAATGTTGGATGAAATCAATGACAATGATGCGCACAGTCTTGGTGATTTGATTAAAGACCAATTGAAATAAATTTTATGCGACGCGCTGCATACTGGCTGTTTCCGTTGATAGCGTCAGGTGTAGCCGTTTTTATTGTACTGTTATTGATTCAGATAAATCCTGCAGCACCGGTATTGGAAGCTGTTGAGGATGGAGCGCTTCACTCTTCCGAAGCTCCCGAAGAACAAACAAATTGGATATCCCGTTTCTCAAAAAGTGAGGAAAAGGGATATTTTTACCCCGTGAATGAAGTGAATTTAAAACTCGATATGGGTGAAAAAAGCACTTCTGCAGAAATGTACAGACTCACGGCGGATCTGAAAAGTTCCTATGAACTTTTTTGTGTCAAAGAAGAGCTAAAAAAAAGTGCACTCCCTTATTTAATGAATAAAGAGGGTGATGCGATGACCCTCTCGGTCGATTCGACCGACCAATCACAACTCGCATCCCTTGTAACGAAATTAAAAACCTACCAAATCACGGCGACTGTATCGCCGTACACAGAGGAAAAGTAATGGAAAAATTTAAAATTGTCGTATGTGACCATATTCATGAAGAGGGACTCAATATTCTTCGACGTGATGACAAGATTGAGATGATTTTTGCCGCTGACATGGATAAAACAGCTCTTTTGGATGTGATCAAAGATGCGGATGTTGCGATTACGCGTAGTTCCACCGATGTAGATGATAAATTTATCCAAGCCGGACGCGGACTTAAAGCGATTGTCCGTGCCGGTGTCGGTGTCGATAATGTTGATATCCCCGGATGTTCAAAAGAGGGAATCATTGTCATGAATGTTCCAACGGCCAATACGATTGCCGCAGTTGAACTGACAATGACCCATATGCTCTCGTGTATGCGTATGTTTCCCTATTCTCACGACCATTTGAAAAATCAGCGTATCTGGAAGCGTGAAAAATGGTATGGTTATGAGCTTAAAGGGAAAAAACTCGGTGTCATCGGTTTCGGTAATATCGGGAGCCGTGTCGGGATCCGTTCGAAAGCATTCGAGATGGATGTTATTGCCTACGACCCGTATATCCATCCCTCTAAAGCGACCGATGTCGGCGTAAAATATACGAGTAATTTTGAAGATATTTTGGCATGTGACATTATTACGATCCATACTCCGAAGAACAAAGAGACGGTTGGTATGATCGGTACGGATGAGATCGCGAAAATGAAAGACGGTGTCGTCCTTATCAATTGTGCGCGCGGTGGATTGTACGATGAAGAGGCACTTTATGAGGGGCTGAAATCGGGCAAAATCCGATTTGCAGGGATTGATGTATTTAACAAAGAACCGGCAACCGATCATAAATTGCTTGACTTGGACAACATCTGTGTCTCTCCGCATTTGGGGGCCAATACTTTTGAATCTCAATACAACATCGGGGTAGAAGCGGCGCAACAGGCGATTGAAGCGGCCAAAGGAATTGCTTATCCTCACGCAATGAATTTGCCGATCGATGAGACTAAAATTCCTTCTTTTGTAAAACCATTCTTGGAAATGGGGCAAAAAATCGGCTTCTTGGCATCACAAATAAACAAAGCACCCATCGTGTCGATCAAAGTAAGCGGTCGCGGCGACATTGCCGAATATGTAAATTCCTTGGCAACATTTGTTACCGTCGGTGCATTGGCTGATATCTCAGGCGATACGATCAATTATGTGAATGCCGACTTCGTCGCTTCCGAACGCGGTATCAAAATTGATACGGAGGAACTTCCCGGAAGTCCGGTTTATAAAAATCTCGTAACGGTAAAACTTACTACCGATAAGGATGTGATCGAGATCAGTGCAACCATGTTCAATGATGATGTACAGCGTATTGTTGATATCAACGGTTTCGGTGTAGATGTGGAGCCGAAGGGGAATATGATTCTTTTCAAAAATACGGATGTACCGGGCGTTATCGGGCAAGTAGGCAGTTTGTTGGCCGCACATGAAGTTAACATCGCCGATTTCCGTCTCGGACGCAATAAAAATGCCGAAGCCTTGGCGGTTATCATTGTCGATACTCCGGTCAATGACAAAACGCTTAAAGAGCTCGCTTCACTCGAAGCGTGTATCAGCGTCTCTTACGCACGACTGTAAGCACCTTCTTTTTCTAGAGGGGCAAGGCAATTTCAAAGCATGCCCCTTGTGACGTATTATAGGCTCTCAGCTTCCCTTTGCAGTGCTCTTCGATAATCGTTTTTGACATATACAATCCCAATCCCGTTCCATCTTTTTTTTCTTTTGTACTGAAATAGGGATCAAAAATTTTACCGACCACTTCTTCGGGAATTCCACCGCCGTTATCTTCGATGGTGAGGCAGGACATCCCTTCTTTGGTGTGACATTGAATCCGAATGGTTGCGTTCTCTGTCTCTTTTTCCAAGAAAACATCTTCCGCATTTTTAAAAATATTGAGAAGAACTTGACGGATTTCATTGGCATAGGTGTGCAGAATTTCATCACTGATATCCAGCCGTTCAACGGTAATATTATGGGTATGAAACGTTGGTTCGATGATGCTTAAACTCCCTTCAATGATCATTTTCCAGGTTGTATCGGTTTTTTCTTTGTGTTCTTTGAAAAAGTTTCTGAAATCATCGATGGTTGATGAAAGATGCTGAGACAGGTCGCTGATGGCCTCGAGACGTTCTTCGAAAAAATCTTTTTTATAATTCTCCATCATCACATCGAGTGTCAATGTTGATGAAATCGCTGCGATGGATGCCAGAGGCTGCCGCCACTGGTGGGCGATCATACTGATCATCTCTCCCATCTGTGCCAGCCGTGACTGTTCGAGCATTTGAATCGTCTGCAAACGGTTTCTTTCGACTTCTGTGGCGACACGATACTCAAGCTCCTTGGTGAGGGCTTCAAGCCGTATTTTATTGGTAATGTCATGGCCGATGGCACTGTATCCGGTGAGATTGCCGTTTCTGTCCCTCTCGTGTTCAATATGGAGGCGTAGCCAGTAGGCATGCCCGTCTTTACCCCTGTTTTTAACTTCACCGTCCCAGGATTGACCGCTTTGAAGTACTTTCCACATATCGGTATAAAATTGTTTTGGGGTATCCGGATGGCGGAAGAGTGCATGGGTCCGTCCGATAACCTCTCGCTTCGAATAGCCGGATACTTTTTCGAATGCTTCACTGATAGAGGTGATAAAACCGCTCTCATCGGTCATGGAGACAATCGTATTTTTATCGATAGTCTCTTTGTAATGTTCCAATAAAAGAGTCTGTCGGGTCAGTTCTTGGACTTTTTGGTGCAACTCCTCTTGCAGTTTTTTTCGCTCCGTAATGTCCGAGACAAAGGCAACGATTTGCTCTCTCTCATCGATCTTCATCAATTGTAAGCGCGCTTCAACTTCATAGGTGGTCCCATCTTTACGGCGATGCATCGTTTCGAAGACCAGCTGTTTGGCGGTTTCGTTGAATAAGGGTTTCAGGAGAGTTGAAAAGGTTGTAGCGTTATAGTTTGGTTTAATATCCAGCGGCGTTAATTCACTCAACTCCTCGAAACTGTATCCGATATTGCTCAGGGCACCGTTATTGAGATAGGTGAACTTTAGCGTCTCTTTGTCAAAAATGTAGATTTCATTGATACTGTCGTCAATAATATGTCCTAGGGATAAAAGTTTTTTTTCTGTTTTTTTCCGCTCGGAGTAATCTTCGTATATGACGAGTAAATCACCGTTTGGAAGTAACCGGACCTCGTTTTTACGCCACCCTTGAATTCTGCCGTCTTCATAAAATCGTGGTTCAAGGATTTCAGGCTGACCGGTTTTAAATACCCGTTTCAGAGCTTCGAGCAACCCGAATGCCGCAACTTGAGGGAAAAGTTCTGTGAGCCGCTTTCCGATCATCTCGGATTTTTCGATGTTTTCTGTTTGTTCTACTCTGGAATTGATATCCAGAAAAATAAAATCTTCACCATTGAGCGTGGGACGAAAGATAACAATATTGGAGGGGAGGGCATCCATCAGATATTGGTACATATTGATGGGAGAAAAAATCATGATTTTATTTCCAATGCTTTGAATTCACGAATCAAGGTCATCTGGCGGTTGGAAAGATATTCGGACATCCCTTTATGTTTGAGTTCGTTGAGTTCAAACAATACCACGACATGAAAACAGCGCTCAAATTCATCAATCCGGTAGACGGTTGCAGGGGTATTAATGCTGAGGGGGGCATGTGTAGTCGGTAAAACCATGGAGATATTAACGGTTGTCCCCGTTTCGAAACGGGGAGGAAGGGCATTTAGCTCGAGCTTGAGCGAAACGATTGAAATATCGATAATACGGATCTCCCCAAAAAACTTTTTATCATCAATAAAAAGGGTCACCTTCTCATTTCCTTCCGGTTCGAGACGGATGTATTTACGATCGTTGCCGCTTCTTGGGATAAATTGCATATCGGTAAAGGTGATCATCTGCTTGTCGAAATCAATCTCTTTGACCGACTTGCACAATACGGCGGAGGGGAATACATCCGAGCTGATCGTCGTATTTTTAACAAGTTTGACAATTTTGAGCTGTGAGTAGGAGGTTTTGACGACGACCTGCTCATCATCCATGTGGACGATGACGGTCGGATTGGTGATGGTCAACCCACGATAAAAGTTGTGGAGTTTGACTTCGGCATTGTTTTCGCTGACGATTTTCATAAATTTGAGGACGGTTTTTTTGTCCTGTAAAACCTTATCTTTATCTGCAGAATTTTTGTCAAACAGTGTCAGTAGATTGAGTTCGGTTACGTCATCGAAAGAGACGATCGTGGAATCGTTATGATGAGGGATTTCTCGATATTTCATAATTAAATGACGATTTTCGTCGTGACAATTGACCATTTTCGTGTGGAAAAGTTTCCCCGGATCGGCAGACGCTTCTTCATACCATGTACGCTCTTTGTTCGAAGAGAGAAACCCCTCATGCTCTTTGAGCATCGAATCCATTGTCGTGTATTTGTGCAGAAAATCGTCTAACGTTTCAACTCCGAAAAAATCGAGAAAGCGCTGGTTAACGATGACAGGGTGAGCGTTTTGAAACATGATGAGAAGATTATTCTGGTAGTTAAAAATATCGTTTATTTGCGCGTCGTAGAGATGTTTGTTTTTTTCATTTTGGATTGTTTTGACGGCATCGTAGAGTGCATCGAGGAGCTGATCGACTTTTACCGGTTTCGGAAGATAGCGGAATACACCGACGTTGATCGCTTCAAGGAGATACTCTTTTTCATTGTAGGCAGTAATGTAGATGATTTTGGTATCGGGTTCTTCGGCTTTAATCTTTTTAGCCATCTCAATCCCGTTCATGTGCGGCATGTTGATATCGGTGATGACCAGTCTCGGTTTATGTTTTTTAAACGTTTTATACCCTTCCAGCCCATTTGCCGCACTCAATATGTTGGGAAATATTTTTCCCAGTAATTGCTCGATATTGGCACGTAAGCCCGGATTGTCTTCGACGTATAATACACTTATGTTTTCAGAAAGGGTTTGTATTTTGTGTAATTTTTCGTTCAAGATACCTTCTCCTATGATGTGGAAATAAAGATTATAATCAACATAAATGAGTAAACGATGAGTTTATTGATTGAAGGTTAACGTAAAACATGCCCCTTCATCTTTGTTTTGGAGGGTAATGGTTCCTCCGAACTGCTCTTCGATAATCAGACGTGCTAAATATAAACCGATCCCTCTCCCTCCCTCTTTTGCTTTGGTCGAAAAATAGGGAGTGAAGAGTTGATCCCGATGTTCGGGAGCGATTCCCCCTCCGTTATCGCAGATATGGAGCTGCACGGTGTCGGGTGTGTGCTCAACACGGCACTCAATCCACGGATGTTCGATTTTATTTCCCATCAGAACATCGTGCGCATTGCTAAGGAGGATCAAGATCACCTGTTTGAATGCATTCGGAGATCCGTGAAGGATCCCCGTCACCTCTTCTTGTATGAGGTTGATATTATGATGTTTTAACTGAGGAAGGAAGTGCTCGCTGACCTCTTGAATCGATTGAGCGATTGAAAAAGGGCGTAGCGTCTGCTCGGGCTGGAAAAAGTTTCGAAAGGCAGTGATGGTTTCGCTCATGAAACGTATTTGTTCCATACCGATCTGCTTCACCTCAAGAAGAGATTTAGGGTCGATGTTTGTTTCATCGATGAGCTCCGATAGGCCGCTTATGAGGAGGGATAAGGCATTGAGCGGCTGATTCCATTGGTGGGTGATGGCACCGATCATCTCCCCCATCATCGCCATTTTCCCTTGTTGTACGAGTAACTGATTGTGGCGTTTCATGATGCGGTTTGTAGTGTCGAGCTCAATAATGGATCCCAACTCTTTGTAGAGCTCTGCGGATAGGAGATGGGAGGTGCTCCAGGGGATACTTTTTCCCCGCTGCTCCTGGGTAAAGGTTTCAAACGATTTGCGGGGGCTGATCCGCTGGGTGGGATCGATCGTCGCGGCTTTGTCGGGGTGTCCCGCCCATTTGAGAGTCTGTACCCATTCGCGGCGGAACCAGAGGATTTCGGTGCGGGGGTGGCGACTGATGATAATACTTAAGACTCCTGAAATCGCCTCAGGAAATGAGAGATTGTTTATGGTGGTCGAAATCGACCCGGATGCATACAGATCGTTTAAATGCAACGGATCGATCTGGTCGGAAAGGGCTTGGATCTCAGAGGTTTCGGGGACCGTTCCAAACACCGAAATTTCGTCGTTTTGAAGCAGACATACCCCGTCGCTCTCGAGTGCATCGAGCCATATCCCCCCTAATGCGCGAAAGGATTCATGGACAGAGGAGTGATCGGAAAGGGTTTGAAATGCATCTTTGAGCGTAGCGTAACGGTCTTTGAGGCGGAAGAAGGTTTGGGACGCTTCGTTGGCGATTTTTTCTTGAATCAATGCATTAAAAATACGGATGAACATTTCGCAATATCGGCGGATGGTATAGGCCAGCGGCAAAGCAGAGGGGTGATGGCAGGCAAAAAGACCCCATAATTTTCCCTCCACAATAATCGAGAGGCTCATCGAAGAGGCAACCTCCATGTTGCGCAGATATTCGAGATGAATGGGGGAGACACTGCGAAGCGAACTTTGACTCATATCGATCGGATAAGGGAGGAGGGAGATGAGCGGTACGGGGGTGTAGGTCGCATCCGGGATATAGCGGATCAGGTTGGTTCGATAAAGCTCTCGGGCCTGAGCGGGGATATCGGAAGCGGGAAAATGGTGATCGAGATACGATTCCATCTCGGGTATTTTGGCTTCGGCAATGACGCTTCCGTTGTACTCTTCATCAAACCGATAAGCCATGACACGGCCAAAACCGCTCAGACGCTGCAGGGCGAGTGCCCCTCGATGGCATAAATCCTCTATGGAAGATGCTGCGGTCAGGGTGATCGCTTCATCGATGACCGATTGAGCCAAATAATCGGGGAAAAGATCGGGATTCATGGCGGGTTCGGCTTCGAGGATAAGAGTGGAATCGTTACGGTGCAAAGAGACGACAAAACGGGTCGTGTCGTGGCTTTTGGTAAGGAACAAGATGGCAGGAAGAGGAGAAGGGACGTGATGTTGTTCTTGAACCCACTGACTCATAAGAAGGGAGAATGTCGAGAGCGGTTGGCCGAGAATCCCCTCCGTGGATAAGGTGAAAAAGTGACCGATATTGCTGCTTGCGGCGACAATTTTTTCATCGGCAGGGTCGATGGCCAGGAAAAAACCATGGGGCTGAATGGCGGAGGGGATATGGATGGGCTCTTTGTCACATTCGTTTAAATCGTTATCCGTGTGTATCATGGAAAATCCTCTCTAGTATTTCAAACCCGCCGAGGGCACCCGATATAATCTCGTTTCTCATGGGTTCTTCAGTATAACGTTCGAGTAAACCGCAAAAACGTTCCCATTCGCTATTGGTCGTTTCGCCGTATCCGAGCAGATAGCGCATCGGAAGGCGGGTATCGTTTTTTTTGAGCAGAGAAGATAGAAACTGTCCCCCTTTGCGGGACCCCTCCAAAACATACAGAAGTCCGATGGCTTTTCCGGTCGTGTCAATCGTATCGAAGAGGGAAGTATCCCCAGATTCCGGGATAATATCCAGTTGGAGCAGATCCTCGACGAGTAAATCGGCACGGCATCGTTTGAGGGTATCGAAGCCCTCGCTTTCAGGAATCAGGGTGACAAGTTTATCCTCGGCTCCTTGTGCAAAAGGGTAGAGTTTACTTAGAAGCCATCGATAGGGTGATGCTAAGGGATCTCCTTGCTTCATGGCACTCATAAACGGGTTTGCTTCGATACGCTGATGAAGCGGACGGGTTGCATCGGCTAAGGTCTGCTGCAGGGTGGGCACTATACTGTTCCTTGGCGTTCAAAAAATATTACTAAAAATGATAGTAACACATTTTGTCCCTAAAAAGGATGAAAAAGGTTGAGAGCCTCTTTTTCTTTGCGAGATCAGAGATATGCCGGAAGGGTGACACGGAACCAGCTCCCATCCTCTGCGGGTTGAACCTCTATCGTCCCACCCAGTTTTTCGGTAACGATTTTGCGGGCAAAATAGAGTCCATACCCCTGACCGGAGAGAGGTTTCGTGGTGAAACCGGGCTCAAAAAGACGTTGGGAATACTCAACGCTGATCGTATCACCATTGTTTTTGATGTCGATCAAAACGTAATCATCGATTCTGTGTGCGTCGATTTGGATGTATTTAGCCGGTTCGCTGGACTGGGTAATCGAATCGATGGCGTTGTCGACGATGACCAGGAGTATGTGTATCAACTCATCATTGTGGCATTTGACGTAAAGGGGTTCGGGGATATCGATGCCGATATGTATGTCCAGCCCTTCCGATCGATCCAAAACCAAAGTGATGACATGCTCAACGGATTTTTGGACATCCGCATCTTCTGATACGGAGTGTCTGGCATAGAGCGCATACATGCTTTCCAGATTGGAGGAGAGACGATCGAGTAAGGTTTCGCACCTCTGTATGGCTTCAATCGCCGCATCGTTGGCACCGATCAATCTGCGAATTTTGAGAAGATAGGTTGCAATGGTGTTTAACGGGCGGCGCCACTGATGGGAGATAAACGAGATCATCTCTCCAATCTGAGCCATTTTCGAAATTTCGAGCACTATCTCGTCTTGTTTTTGTTTCTCTTCTTCCATGATTTTAAGGGAGGTATAATCGACGGCGCTTACGACAACCCCTTCGACGGTTCCGTCTTTATGATAACGGGGGTTGTAGGTAACAATCAAATAGCATCGGGGAAGACCCGGAAAATCGAACCATGATTCGTATTGAAGGGTTTCACCCAAAAAAGCCCGGTTCAGATTGGGTTTGACAATGGTTTCAAAGGCCTCGATTCCCAAAATATCGGATACATGATGCCCTATAATTTCGTTTGAGTCTTTATGATACCTGCGGCTGTACGCTCCGTTGACCGCGCGGTAGATATACTCGGTATCTACGTACGAGAGTAAATTGTCCGTATGATCGAGCAAATCAATCAGATGATCATGACGCATCTGTTCCTGGATAGGTTTCATACGAGCCTGTACCCCACTTTCGCAATGGATTCGATACGTATCGGAGGGAGTTTTTTGCGAAGGTTGCGAATCGTACACTTCAATGCATTCCGGGTTACGGAGGGCCCCTCGGAGAGGATCTCTTCGAGGTAATCGTAGGAGAGTATTTTGTTCCGGTTCTGAATCAGCAGTTCGAGCAATAAAATCTCTTTATTCGTCAATGAAATCGATTTTCCCTCAATCGAGCCTGTTTTCGATCCATAATCGTAATAGGCTGTTTCCGTCGGCTCGATAGAGACCGAACCGGTGAAAACGTTTGTTTTTTGGAAGATGCGATCAAGGGCATCGTTCAATTTTGCATACGTAATCGGTTTGATCAGATAGTTGTCGAGTTTCAGGGTAACGGCTTTGAGCAGGTAGTCTTGGTGGGAATAGGCGGTTAGAATGATAATGGGGATATGCGGATCCTTGTGCCGTATTTTTTGGATCAGTTCGAGACCGTTCATTTTCGGCATTTCGATATCTACGATCATGATATCCGGAGTTTCCTCGCGGTAGCGGATCCATCCCTCTTCACCGTCGTACGCGCTGAGGACATCCATAAAGCGCTTTTGAAGAAAAAAAGCGATGTTGTCGTTGCTTTCCCTGTCGTCTTCGACAATTAACACGCGGCTCTGTGCTTTTTTCATCCCTGTTTCCTTTTTAAACGCCTTTTTAATCATACCTAAAACTTGGCCACACTTTTCCTACACCGCTATTGGATATATTATAAGCAAATATTGTATCAAAACATGATCAGAAATTTAAATTTTTAATAGTTAAAGACAAAACATATTATGCCATTGAAGAAAAAAGTTCTTATCGTCGATGATGATCCTTCTACCCGTATGCTCAGTCGAAAAGTACTTCAAAAGCTTGATTTTATCGATTTTTTGGAAGCCGAAAACGGAGAAGAGGCGATCCGAATCGCTCGGGAGGAAGAGCCTGACCTGATTTTAATGGATGTGGTTATGCCCGGGATCGACGGGTATGAAGCCTGCCGGAGGATCAAGCAAGATTCGATGAGGCTCCAATCGACCATTATCATTTTTCTGACTGCGGTAAAGTTGGAGGATATCGATGATAAAATTATCCAAGTGCAAGGCGATGATCTGCTGCACAAGCCGCTGAATGCGAGCGAGCTCTATTTTCGGGTCAAAAATTATCTGACGTTGATGGTTCCCAATAGAAAAGAAAACGTTACGGTGTGTGACTCCTCGGCGGATGAGACGTCTGCTGTGTGTGCTGAGCGTATCGATTTGGGGGAAGGGTTTTATTATGAAGCCCATGCAAAAAGGTTGGTGAAAGCCAAGCAGTACATTCCTCTCATGCAGCAGGAGATTTTACTTTTGGAAGCTTTTATCAAGTATCAGCATCACGTCTTATCGTACGAGCAGCTTTTACAGATTATCGGTAAAAACGGTGAGAGTACGATTGCTAATCTCCGGACGCTGATTAAACTCCTGCGACGCAAAACCTATCGAGGTCTTATCCGGACGCTCCCCTCTGTCGGGTATCAGTTTACGGTACGGCGTATCTGATCGTATTACGGTAAACGACGTCTCCTTTTTTTTCTTCCCTGTACGTTAAAACTCATATTTTACCCATAAAAAAGTATTACAATGAATTGCCATTTTTTTAGGCGATCGTGAAGGGGGCAAAAATGACAGATTTATCGCAATCGGCTCTTATGCATCATGCCATGCAGGTTCCACCCTGTACCCTGCTTTTCACGTTAAGCGGGGAAATAGCCAGGAAATTGACCCCTTCATGCAAATGGATTTTGGACGATGAAGGGTTGCGCAAGATTGTTATTGAAACAGCAGAACGTAAAAATCCTCTCTATCGCGCTATCGAACTGCAAACGCTAAGCGGTGAAAGCGAACCGGTGATGGTGCATGCGCTTCTTTTGGAACCGTTGGATGAAGATCACTCTTCTTTAGTGATCGTTTCGATGATGGACATGGAATGTCTGGCGCGGTATCAGCATGACGCACAGCTTTTGGATACGGCGGTCGAAATGATCGATGAGGCGGTCGTCATTACCGATGCTCACAATAAAATTATCCGGGTTAACGGCGCTTTTCAAAAAGTGAGTGGCTACACACTCCCGGAGCTGTATGGAGAAAATCCGAGATACCTTTCGGCCGGGATTACCTCTTCGCAAACGTACTCCGAAATGTGGCATCAGCTTTTGACCCGGGGTAAATGGGCCGGTGAAGTATGGGATCGGCGGAAGGATGAAACGGTTTATCCCAAATGGCTCACGGTGACCGTTCTTCGAAACAGTGAAGGTGTGATCACCAATTACATCGGTGTTTTTACCGATATTTCCGATCAAAAAGAGGCAGAGAAGGTTATTGATACTCTGGCCCATTATGATGCCCTGACGCAGTTGCCGAATCGGCGCTACCTGAATGAACACCTTGGATTTCTACGGCCGAAAGCCGAAGCGATGCATCAGCATGTGGGGATTTTGTTGATCGACGTGGATCGGTTTAAACGGATCAATGATTCGCTGGGGCACACGGCGGGTGATCGTCTTTTGCTGGAGATAGCGGAGCGGATACAGCGAACCGTTCGGAAAAATGATCTCGTCGGACGATTGGGAGGGGATGAATTTCTCGTCATCCTCCCCTCCGTGCAAGAGGGCTCGGATGCGGTAGAGGTGGCCGAAAAAATCATTGAAGCGTTTATACCGCCGTTTTTGATCGATGGGAATGAACTGCATGCGTCGGCCAGTATCGGCATTAGTTTTTTCCCTTCCGACGGGGAGAGTGCGGATGCGGTGATTCAGCATGCCGAACAGGCAATGTACATGGCAAAAAAACGGGGGGGAAACGGATATGAGATTTTTATCTCCTCGTTGAACGAGACGACACTGCGTCGGCTGATGATTGAAAACGATCTCCATCGTGGGATCAGCCATGAGGAGTTTAAACTGGTATTTCAGCCTCAAGTGAATCCGAATACCGGACGTATCGAAGCGGTGGAAGCGCTGATCCGGTGGCACCATATGAGCAAAGGGGTCATTTCTCCTGCAGAGTTTATACCGATCGCGGAAGAGTCCGGGGCTATTTTGGAACTGGGTACATGGGTCATCCATGAAGCATTGAGCAGTTTGAAGCGGTGGCTCGATGGAGGGCTCGATCCGATCCGGATGGCGATCAACGTCTCCGCAAAACAGTTTGCCCACCCCGATTTTGTCGGTGTGGTGAGCAAGGCGATTCGAACCTACGCGATTCCCAACCATCTCGTTGAGCTGGAGGTGACCGAAAGTGCCGTGATGGAAGAACCTTTGCGCGCGATACAGATATGTGAAGAGCTTAGGGCAAACGGTATTGAATTTGCGATCGATGATTTCGGGACGGGATACTCTTCGCTGGCCTATCTGAAACTTTTTCCGGTGAAGCGGCTTAAAATCGACAAAACGTTTGTGGATGATATCGGCAAAGATTCCCAGAGTTCAACCCTGGCAGAGGTTATCATCGCGCTGGCAAATTCATTGGATCTCGAAGTGATCGCGGAGGGGGTGGAGACGCAAGAACAGCTCTCTTTTTTACAAGAACGGGGATGCGATCTGATCCAAGGGTATTATTACAGTCCCCCCAAAGAGGAGGCGGTTATCGTCTCGTATCTGCAAAAAGGGTGTTGGAAAACGATTTCGGATTGAAACAAACGTATGATCGTAGGAGAGATCGGATAGGAAACTCATTTATTACTCATAGAATTATTGTACTATCATTTAATATTATATAAAAGCTGTAGAATATTTTCTTGGTTGCAAGGCTCTTAAGAATGAATCAAATCCCCTTTGAAGCGGAAATTCCGCAAGGAAAACTTATTTTATCACGTACCGATGTACAGGGTAAAATCACGTATGCCAATGATACTTTCGCCCACGTATGCGGTTATCAGGTGAATGAACTGGTGGGAAAACCGCATAACATTGTCCGTCACCCCGATATGCCGCGCTCCATTTTCAAGCAGATGTGGAATACCCTCCTTGCCGGAAAAGAGTGGAATGGGATTGTGAAAAACCTTCGCAAAGACGGGGGATATTATTGGGTCAAAGCGACCGTGGTTCCCCTCTCCGAAAATGGAAAAATCACCGGATTTAAATCGAGCCGCGTCTATGTTCCTCCCAGTAAACGGCAGGAAATGGAAAAAAAATATGCCCTGATCCGCAAGGCGGAAGAGGGCGAAGTGGCGTTTACAATCAATCTCTCGCAGAGTGAATGGCGTAAGATACGGACCCACGCGGATGAAAAAGGGATTACCTATCAAGAACTCGTAAAACAGCTGATCGGTAATCTGGCGGATTGATTGCGGCTTTTTAAAAGCAATCGTACATGGGTATTTGAATACATTTATGATAAAACAGATGAGCATGAGAGAATAGGATTGTAGTGTATGAAAAGATTTTTAGTATTGATCCTCTTATTAAACCATTATGCGTGGGGGGATATTCCGATATTTATCCTTCACTCGTATCATGAAAGCTATCCATGGACACAAAAGCAGCATTCCGGTTTTGTATCGGCTTTAAACAACAATAAAAAGATTTACCCGCTCTGTTCAACGGAGTATTTGGATACTAAACGCCGCTCTTTTGATGTGGCGTATGCAAATGAAGTGGTCCATTATATGAAAAGCAAATATAAAGGGTACCGCCCGAAGCTTATTTATGTGACCGATGATAATGCGCTCCATTTTATGCTTCATCATAAAGAGAAACTTTTCCCCGGAGTACCCGTCATTTTTTCGGGGATTAATGATATATCCAAAAAAGAGATCTTGGATAAAAACTCCTTTACCGGTATTTATGAAAAAAAAGAGATTATTCCGAATCTGAAGCTGATTAAGGCGCTCTTTCCGACAGAGAATGAGGTACTTTTGATCGGTGATGGTTCAACGACGGCCCGTGCGATTCATCAGGAGGTAAAACGCGATAGTACGGCTGTGAGGGGGATAAAAGTCCACTATGCCAATGCACAGCGATTGGACGAGGTTTTGGTCACGCTCAGAGGATTCAAAGGAAAAGTGGTTGTGTTGACCACGATCGGGGGATTTCTGACACAAGAGGGGAGGTTGATCCCTCTGGAAGAGGTGATCACTCACATCGAGAAGTCCGGTCATTTTGTTATCTTAAGTCTTGAAGACACCTATATCCAAGATGGGGTACTCGGAGGTTATGCGGTCGATGGGATCACTCAGGGGGTAGAAGCAGGGAAGCTGGCTTTGCAGATCCTGTCCAATCCGGAAACACCACTTCCATCAGGGGATCAAAAGAGCAATGGGTGGATTTTTGATGCAGAGGCTCTTCAATCGCAGAAGATTGTTTTACCCGAAGAGATCCGTGCCCAGAGTAGGTTTTTGAACACACCGGAGACTTTTTTTCAGAAATATCAGGATGCGTTGATCAATCTTCTGTATGGATTGAGTGCTCTTGTCATCGCGGGGAGTATTTCGTTCAGCTGGTATCTGTATCGGAGCCGAAAAATAATCAAAGAGCGGCAAAAAATCCTTTTAAACCTTTCGGAGAGTTTGAACCGGGCACAGCAGATCGCCCATCTGGGGAATTGGGAATGGGATATCCAAACCAATGCCCTCTGGTGGTCGGACGAAATTTATCGGATTTTCGGACTCGAGCCGCAGGAGTGCCAGGCGACGTACGATAAATTTTTGGAACGGGTCCATCCGGAGGATCGAGAGAAGATCCAAGAAGCGGTGATGGATGCCCTAAAGCATCATACCCGCTACTCACTCATGCATCGCATCATCCGACAAGACGGTACGGTACGGTATGTACTCGAAGAGGGGAACGTTATCGTGGATGACGAGGGGAATCCCTATCAGATGACGGGGATCGTTCATGACATTACCGAAGAACATGAAAAAGAAGAGGCGCTGCAGCTCCAGTCGAAAATTTTCGATGCCGTACAAGATTCGATTATCGTGCATGATGCGGAGGGAAAATTTGTCTACCTGAATGAAAATGCCTGGAAAACACGGGGTTACACACGCGATGAGATGATGAACATGTGTGTCAAAGAGCTGGATGCTCCCGAATACACCCACGGAAATCCCGAAGAGATGCGGGATTTGATGGAGCAAATGCATCAGGAGGGGTGGGTCAGAGTAGAAGTGGAGCATCTCTGCAAAAACAAAGAGCGTCTCCCGGTCGAAGTGTATGCGAAAGAGATCACCTTGGGGAAAAAAACCTATGTTTTGAGTTCTGTACGGGATATTACGGAGCGTAAAAACGCTCAAAGAGCAGTGGAAGAATCGGAAAAAAAATACCGTGATTTGGTTGAAAATGCAATGATCGGAGTGTACCGCTCCGATCTTTCGGGGAATATCCTCTACGTCAATCGAGCCTTGTCCCAGATGCTCTCGTATGATGCGCCCGATGAGCTGATCGGAAAAAGCAGTCTCCTCAGATACCCGGATCCCAAACATAGGGAAGTATTTCTTCAGCAATTGCTGCAAAAACGCCATGTCAGCAACTATCAGCTTGAAATTCTGGACAAAAAGGGGGAAAGTGTTCCGGTCATGGTGAGTGCATCGATCCATGAGAATATTCTCTCAGGGATGATCATCGATATGCGCGAACTCAACAAATCGCGCGAAGAGATCGATAAACTTTCAAAAGTTATCGAGCAGATTGACGATTCGGTTGTGATTACCGATAAGTATGGGAAAATCACCTACGTCAATCCGGCATTTTCACGTCATACCGGATACACCAAAGAAGAAGTCATGGGGAAAACGCCCAGAATTTTAAAATCCGAACAGCATGATGAGACCTTCTATCAACGTTTGTGGGCGACCATTCTGGATGGGGAAGTATTTCGAGATACGATTATCAACAAAAACAAAGAGGGTGAGCTCTATTACGAAAAGAAAACCATTTCTCCGCTCAAAGATGATAAAAACAATATCGTCAGTTTTGTTTCGAGTGGAAAAGATGTGACCCAAGAATGCCTCATCAATCAGGAAATTCAGCGTATTGCAACGAGTGATAACCTGACCGGCATTTACAACCGACACAAATTTGAAATCCTTTTTGCGTTGGAGAGTGAGCGCTCCCGCCGGTTTTTACTTCCCCTTTCGATATTGCTGATCGATATCGACCACTTTAAGTCGGTCAACGACACCTATGGACACGATGTCGGTGATAAGGTTCTCAAACATTTGGTCAAGGTCGTACAGGAAAATATCCGAAAAATCGATATTTTTGCTCGATGGGGGGGAGAAGAGTTCTTGGTATTGAGCCCAGGTACCGATCTGCAAAACATGCAAATGCTTGCCGAAAAGCTCCGATCGGCGGCTGAAAGTGCTGTTTTTCCTGAGGTTGGGAAGGTAACCATCAGCATCGGGGTCAGTACGTTTGAACCGGAGGATACTTTTACCGAGCTTTTCAAGCGGGCGGATCAGGGGCTTTATCATGCAAAAGAACACGGAAGAAACCAAGTAGGTGTTATAGCCTCTTAAACGCAATTTTTCTTCAATTAAAATTTTACAAACTATTTTCAATATATTTTATTTATTCTTGATCTAAAAATTTATATTTTATTCATAAAAAAGTATTACAATGAAGTAAGTATTTCAGCCTATCGTTATTTCTGAGAGAAAAGGGGTAAGATGATAAATCCAAAAGAACATTTATCCAAGTTTTCTCAAAGCGTATGGTTAACATTGGTCGTGTTTTTGGTGTTCGCCTTTGTCTTTGTCCTTTACCTCCGAGCAGAGAAACAGGTCGATGAGATGAATGAAGTGCGGTTGAATGCCCATTTGTTGGCGGATGAATTACGGCAAACTTCTAACGACCTCAGCAGTATGGCGCACAGCTATGTGATTACCGGCCATCCCCTCTACCGAACAAATTATCATGAAATCCTCGACATCCGGGAGGGGAGAGAACGCCGCCCGGTTGGATATTATAATATTTACGGGGAGTTGGTTTCGTCAAATAACGAAAAGGTAAACTCGAACACTACCCCTGCGATTGCTTTATTGGATCTAATGCGTAAAGCCGGTTTTGCCAAGGAAGAGTTCTCTAAATTGCTTGAAGCCAAGGAAAGGGCGGATACGCTAAGCCGTATCGAAAGGGAGGCGATGAGGTTGGTAGATTCGGCTATTCCTCGGAGTGAAACAAATATCCATAAAGCTTCTGCACTGTTGCATAATACGGACTATATTCAGGCGAAGAGCACCATGAGACAACCCCTGAATGAATTGTACGGGATGATCGATACGCGGATGCTGGAGGCTATTCGTTTGAGCAAGCTGACAGCCATATTATTGCGCAGTGTGGTTATCTTACTGGGAGTGTTTTTACTTTACATGCTATGGCGCACCCATCGGACACTCTATTCTACTCTGGGGAGCGGGGTAGACGCGCTGCATGCCCATATCGTTCGGATCGGTAAAGGGGATTTTACCTCTCCTATCGTCGTAGAGAATGGGGCAAACAGTGTGCTGGGCTGGCTTGCGCTAACGCAGATGAAACTGAAACGGATCGATAGCAAGTGCAACAAAGCGGAAGCTAGAAATCGGCGCCTTACCAAATTTTACGCGGCATTAAACCAGTGTAATCAAGATATTGCACGGTGCGTCAGCGAGGTAGAGCTGTTTCCGCAAATCTGCCGTGACGCAGTAGAGTATGGCGGGATGCAGATGGCTTGGATCGGTATGGTGGATGAAGAAAATAAACGTCTCGTACCGATTGCTTCCTATGGAATCGGTGCAGACTATTTGGAGAAAATCCGGATATCAATGGATGAATATGATCCGTCCGGCCCCTGTCCGACGGTGAGGGCATTTCGTGAAAATCAGCCGTTCTGGTGTCAGGATTTTCAGCACGGTTTTTCCAATGCACCGTGGCATGGGTGGGGTGTGCAATTTGGCTGGAAAGCATCTGCTTCATTGCCTTTGCAACGCAACGACGTCACGATAGGTACTTTGACCCTCTACTCTACCGAAGTGAATGCTTTCGATGAAGCCGCACGCAATTTGTTGGAAGAAATGGTTATGGATATTAATCATGCCTTGAAGAGTTTTGAGCGTGAAGCACGACGTAAAGAGGCTGAAATAGCGCTCCATCGCAGTGAATCCAATCTGAACCGTGCACAAGCCATCGCCAGCATCGGCAGTTGGTATCTCGATATTGTGACCAATCAGCTGGAGTGGTCGAAAGAAACGTATCGGATGTTTCATATTCCTGAAGGACAAGCTATTGATAAGGAACTATGGATCAATCTCATTTACCCCGCTGATCGTGAAACGGTACTCCAAAGGTGGAAAGATTCTCTTGATCATGAAGGGATCTACTATGATATCGAACATCGTATCGTGGTTGAGGGGAAGATACGCTGGGTCAGAGAACGGGCCCAGATCGAAAGAGATGGGGAAGGTCGCCCGTATGCCGGTATCGGCACTGTTCAGGATATTACCGAACGCAAGCACTCAGAGAATGAACTGCGTAAGCTGTGGCAAGCGGTGGAACAAAGTCCAAGCGCGATTGTCATCACTGATTTGGATGGGAATATCGAATATGTCAATGCCGCTTTCACCCAAGCGACCGGCTATACGGCAGCGGAAGCTATCGGCAAAAACCCGCGGATGCTCCATTCGGGTAAAACCCTCTCCAGCACGTATAAAAATATGTGGAGTTCTTTGAGCCGAGGAGAAAGTTGGAAAGGGGAATTTATCAACCGTCACAAAGACGGGACCGAATACATCCAAGCCATCCATGTCTCACCCATTCGACAGGCGGATGGTAACATTACCAATTACATGGCTATCGAAGAGGACATAACGGATCGAAAGCGTGCGGAAAAGCGGATCCACTATCTGGCCAATTTTGACCCCCTTACAGGGTTGCCTAACCGTCTACAGCTGGAAGAAAGGGCGAAGTTCGCACTCAGCCTGGTCAAGCGAAATCAGGGAAATTTGGCCGTGATGTTCATCGATATTGATCATTTCAAAGATATTAACGATACTTTGGGACACAGTATCGGGGATCTTTTACTGGTCGAGTTGTCCCAGCGTCTTCAACGTGTTCTTCGCGAAGAAGATATCATTGCACGGTTGGGCGGGGATGAATTCATCGTATTGCTACCCGGAAGCGATGCCTCTGGAGCTGAACAGGTATCCCAGAAACTGCTGGATGCCGTAACTCAGCCGTTTATGATCGAACACCACGAATTGACCGTAACGGCTTCGATCGGTATATCCCTTTATCCTGAGGATGGGGACACGTTGGAAGTTCTTTCCAAAAATGCAGACATTGCGATGTACCGTGCAAAAGAAGATGGGCGGGACAATTACCGGTTCTTTATCGAAGAGATGCAAACCCGTTCGAAACGCAATCTGCAATTAGGCAATGCGTTGCACCATGCACTGGAACGTAACGAATTGGAGGTGTTTTATCAGCCGCAAGTCTCCTTACACGATGGGCGTATCATCGGAGTAGAGGCATTGTTGCGCTGGAAGAATCCTGAATTCGGTCATGTTTCTCCTGGCGAATTTATCCCGATTGCCGAGAATAGCGGATTGATCTTGCCGATTGGAGAATGGGTACTGCGTACCGCTGTTCAGCAGGCAAAGGATTGGATAGATAGCGGTCTTTCCCCGATTGTGATGGCGGTCAATCTTTCCGCAGTACAGTTTCGGCATCCCGCTCTTCCGAAACTGGTCACGGATATCCTGAACGAAGTCGGTTTGTCCTCAGAGTATCTGGAACTTGAGTTGACGGAAGGGGTGGCGATGCATGATCCGCAAGCGGTCATTGCCGTTATGAAGAATCTATACGATCGCGGTGTCCGTATGTCGATAGATGATTTCGGTACGGGCTATTCCTCTTTGAGCTACCTCAAAAAATTCAAAGTCTATAAACTCAAAATCGATCAATCGTTTGTTCGGGATATTAGTACCGATTCCGAGGACAAAGCGATCGTCGGTGCCGTTATCCATATGGCACGCAGTCTTGGTTTGAAAACCATCGCTGAGGGGGTAGAAACACGCGATCAGCTTGAGTATCTTCGTAATGAGGGGTGTGATGAAGTACAAGGGTATTATTACAGTCCCCCTCAGGATAAAGCAGCCATTACCGCCTATCTAACCAAAGGTTTTTTTGAACTCTCCTGATCTAAAAGAGCGTTATATAGCCTCGTTTTAGCCCCTCTTTGCTATAATTGATTACTTTTTAGAATGTGGAGATGGGATGAGTACAGAAGAGATCGGGGCACTATTAAGCGATAAAAGCAAGCTCCTCTCTGAAATTTATTTTGAACTCCAAGCCGCGTGCGAAGCCAAATACGGCCCCGATACCCTCGTTATCATCGAAGTAGGCTCTTTTTTCGAAGTCTACGAAGTTAACAATGAAACAATGAAGATCGGAAAGGCCAAAGAGGTCGCCGAATTCCTCAACATCCAGCTCACCCGTAAAAACAAAACCATTCTCGAAAACTCGATCCAAAACCCTCTCCTCGCCGGGGTTCCGACGGTATCGATCGAGCGCTATCTCAGCCGTTTGGTGCAGTCGAAAAAATATACGATCGTCTTGGTGCGTCAGCAGGGGGAGGTTCCCCATATCCGCCGCTACATCTCGAACATCATCTCTCCGGGGACGAATTTCGATTATATCGCCGAAGCGAGCGAGAATTACATTGCCTCACTCCTGATCGATCAAAACAACGGGGTCTATTCGATCGGTTATTCCGCGATCGACGTGGGGACGGGAAAAACCCTTATCAATGAGATCCACGGAACACGCGAAGACAAAACCTATGCCCTCGATGAAGTGTTTACCCTGCTGCAAAGCTACCAAACCTCCGAGGTGGTCGTGACGTTTTGTGCGGGGGATATCGACCGAGACGAAGTGAACCGCTATCTGGAGATCAAAAATCACCACCGAACCTCGATGAATGAGAAACGTCTGCGGATCGATTACCAAAACGAACTCTTTGAGCGGATTTATCAGATCCGTTCACTCCTCAGCCCGATCGAGTATCTCGACTTGGAGCGGTTCCCTTATGCCTCTGAATCGCTCTGCATCCTCATCAATGTTATTATCGACCATGATGCGGGGATTATCGAAAAGATGAACCGTCCGACCTTTTTGGGGACCAATCGCTATATGTATTTGGGGAACAATGCGGCGGAGCAGCTGGGGATCATTTCACGTGATTCGGACGAAATGACACTCCTCAAACTGATCGATAAAACTTCTACGGCGATGGGAAAACGGCTGTTGCGCGAACGTCTTTTGAATCCTATCTGCGACGTCAAGCTCCTCGAAGAGCGGTATGATCTGATCGATAAAATGGGGGAGCATATCGCGCCGTTGGAGACGAAACTCAAAGAGGTGTACGATCTGGAACGGATACTACGCCGCTTGAAACTGGGGAAACTCCACCCGTTTGAGTTGGCTTATTTTTACGCGTCGCTGAGTGCGGCGGAGTCGTTGTTCGCCGATGCTGACCGCCTTAAAATCGCGTATGAGAAATCGAGTGCACAGGAGTGCCGTCAATGCGCCTCGGAACTGCGCCGAATTTTCAACATCGAAGCGTGTGCCAGATTTCGGCGCGATCAGGTGGATCAGAACCTCTTTAACGAAGGGATTGACCCCTCTATCGATGCACTCGAAGCGCTCCAAAACAACAACCTCTCGAAACTGAATGCCATTATCGAACATATCGATACCTTTTTCGAATCGGGGGGATCGTACGCCTCAATCGGATGGCTAGAGAGCGAGGGGTATCATTTGTTGATGACCCGCAACCGCTATGTGAGCGTCGAAGAGGCGCTCCATAACAGCTTTTTTACCCTCGAGGGTCAGCACTACTTTTTCCGCGATTTTCAGGTTCGTAAACTCAAAACGGCGGTCAAACTCTCCTCGACGTTACTGGATGAACTCTCCATCGAAAATGCGGGGGCGAAATCACGGATGATCGCGCAGGTGAAAGAGCGCTACCGCGAACAGCTCGAAGAGATCGAGAAGCGGTTTTCCCACGCGATAGAGCATCTGATTTCGTTTCTTGCCGTCGTGGATGTATCGCTTAGCGGTGCGAAGTGTGCGAAGCAGTACCGTTATGTTCGTCCGTCGATTGTCCCCTCCCCAAAAGCGTTCATCGAAACGGTGGGATTGCGCCATCCTCTCATCGAATCGCGCGAAGAGAACGGGATTTTTATCCCGAACGATCTTTTTTTAGGCGCTGTAACCGAGCACACCTATGAAGAACACTCTACCATTGAGAATGGAGAGGATGTCAAAGGGGTATTGCTCTATGGGATCAACTCCAGCGGTAAGTCATCCCTGATGAAAAGCATCGGACTCTCGGTCGTCATGGCGCAGGGGGGATTTTTCGTTCCGTGTGCCATGATGCGGTTCTCTCCCGTGGATAAACTCCTGACCCGCATCGTCTCCAAAGACAACCTCTACAAAGGGCTCTCGACGTTTGCGGTGGAGATGCTGGAACTCCGTAACATCTTCAACCGTGCGACCGAAAATACCCTGATTCTCGGGGATGAGATCAGCCACGGTACCGAAACCGAATCGGCGCTGGCAATCGTGGCGAGCGCGATCCTCAAACTGCGAGAAATCGGGAGCATGTTTATCTTTGCGACCCACCTCCATCAGCTCTCTTCCTTAGCCGAAATTCAAAAGGCGAAAGAGATTGTATTACTCCATTTGGGGGTCTATTATGACGAGGCGAGCGACAAACTGGTCTATGACCGTAAGCTCAAAACCGGAAGCGGTTCGACCTTGTACGGGTTGGAGTTTGCTAAATCGCTTCACATGGATGAAACCTTTTTAAAAAAAGCGTACGAGATACGGGGACGGATTACCGATAAAACCCATGAAGCCTCGATGTTGAAGCGGGAGAAAAAAAGCCGCTACAACAACAAGCTCTTTTTGACCAAATGTGCGTTGTGCGACGAAGCGGTCGATGAAGTGCATCACATCGTCCCTCAGGCCAATGCCGATGATGGTGGATCGATTGGGCACTATGGGATGAACCACCGCTACAACCTTATTCCGCTGTGTAGTAAGCACCACCGCCTCGTTCATGAGGGGAAAATTGCCATCCACGGGTTTGTGATGAGTGAAGAGGGGTTGCGGCTCAGCTACAGTGAGTCTCCTGCGCAGTAGCTTACGCCATCACTTTGTGAAGCGGGCGGGAATAGGGCTGGATCAGCTGTGCATAGATTTTCGGAATATCGAGGATCGAGATCATTTCGTTTCCGAAATCTTCGGCACGGTCGGGGATGATGACCGCTTTGGTCAGTGAGTTTTCATTTTTCAAAACGTTACTGTAGTGGCTGATGGAGCGGAGCGGCACTTCGGGGCTGCTGTAGATCGCATCGACCGCCAGGCCGAGATATACGACCTGTTTTTCGATGACCGCTTTGACGAGGATGATCGTATCGCGCTCTTTGTCGTATTTTTTCTCCATCCCGAGCAATTTGGCCAACGAGATGACGCTCACCATCCGTTTATCATAACTGATGACTCCCAGATTGTATTCGCTGGCATGGAGGATAGAGGTAAGCTCTTGCTGTACGAGGGAACAGACGACGTTTTTGGATTCGATCGCAAAGAGGGACCCTCCGACGAAAAAGGTTGAAATTTCACAGGTCTCTTCGGTGCCGTTGGGTTTTGGATAGGCATACACACGCTGTGCGGGGGCCTCATTTTCCAGCGATTGCATCTCACCGATAGGGCGGTAGAGAAGGGCGATAATATCGTTTTGATACCCGTCACTTTGTTTGTATTCGCGGTATCCGTTCGAACAGGTTGCCCCGAGTGCGTAATAAACGCCGTTGAAAGGGAGAATCTGCGCATTACTGCATCCGGGTGCGAGATTCGTGAGTGATTCGGGAAGGGTCAGGAGTGTTCCTGTGCTGATTTCCGGAGTCGTAGAGGAGACGACACGGCCGCGACGATCGACAAAGAGGGCAAACATCCCCTCCGGTATGGCGTGATTTTCATCTTTCGGGAGGGTATCGTGCAGCATCGCTTCAAATTGAGACTCCGCGTCAAAGACGATTCCGATTCCGCCCACATTTTCTTCCTCACCGTTACGGATACAGGCGTTATAGATATAGGTCGCGCGGTTATCATAGTAGGGGCTAGGCTCAAACGGCGATACGACATACTCCTGCGTAGTGACCAGGTTCAGCGTTTGATGCGCCCAGTTATAGCCGATTTTTTTCCCGATCATCGAGTTGTTTTCGGGGCTGGAGACGGAGACAATCGTTCCGTCTCGATCATAAATGAACATCGTGCTGTAAACGGTATAGAGGCCGTTTATGTAGTTTAAAATGGCATCCATTTTTTTACGGTTTTCGTCGCTGAGGGTCGGATGTGACAAACATTCGCGAAAGGTTGTCGTCAGTGCCCACCATCGGCAGTCGTTCGCCCGCTCGTAGAGGTTGCGGTCCATGATATCGATCGCGAGGGAGGATTGGAATTTCAGTTCTTCAAGATACTGGATCATCATCGCCCGATTGAGATCGGCGACGGTGTGATCGAAGATCCGTTTTGTCTCTTCTCCGGTTTTCGATATTTCACTCAGAAGCGCTTTGGTAAAAGGGCTTTCATGCCCGGTTGCGTTCGCGATTTTGACGTTCCCGTTCCAGACGGTAATATCGAGTTCACTCTGGATTTTTTTCGCTTTGTTTAAGATCTCTTCGAGCTCTTGCGGAAAATAGGCTTTGGCACCGGCGACCGAATCGAACAAATCATTTTTTAAAAATGTGGATCGGGAGGAGGAACGAAATGCCAAGTGCAGAGGGACCATCGCATGGCCGATCCATCCCGAACCGTTGTATCCCTGATATCCGGTTGTCGTGACCGCTTTGTACAGATATTCAAAACCGGCGTAATAGGTTTGATGATCTGCGTTATTACGCGGCTGTAAATACGATCCTACCGGTACGTGATGGGCAGAAGATGAGGCGATGACGCTCCCCTCAGTACTGAGGAGTTCAAGGGCGATATAGGGATTTTCCTGGGTTAATTTTCGAAAAATACTTTGCAGCTCGTTTTCGAATCGAAAAATGAGGCACAGTACCCCCAGCGGCTCCTCGTTTTCAGGATTGCAGACACGGTAGGAATAGATGAGGGAGGGCTTATTATGGGTCAGATCACTGGAACGAAAGGTTTCAACATACCCTTGATGGGTGCGTAACGATTCTTGAAGCAATGGATCTTTGGAAACGGTGACCGGATTGGCCGTGTCGAGCTGTACGAGCACTTTTCCTTTTGTATCGAGAAGAATGATGTTTTCATAGACGCTGTATTTGGAAACGTATTCGGAAAACCGCTCGGCAAGAGCCTCTTTCTTCTTGATTTTCATTTCGCGCATCTCCTCCGAGATCGACATATCGGTTGAGCGTAAAAAGAGGAGATAGTCACGAATATCATCATCGGTTGCCAGAAAGCCGATATCTGCGGTTCGTTCGAAAAGGTTCCGGATCAGGATATCAATCGCTGTTTGGGCTTTGGATTCGAGTTCATTGAGACTTTTGTTAAACGTCTCTTCGATGAGGCGCATTAGAGGCTCATCGAGCAAATCTTCGAAGGCTTTGCGTGTTTCGCTCGTATCCATACCGATATTGGACATGGAACCCAGGAGGGTAAGCAAATCCCATTTTCCCGAGAGGGTACTCATGTTTTTTTCAAAATTTTGGACATCGGACATATAGCGGATCAGATGGTTGCGCTGCATAAGAATTCCTGTGAAATAAAGATTTGGGTTAAATGTTGGTGACAGTATAAAGAGGTATGGAAGAAAATCAGGAGGAAAATTGATCAAAAAATAATCATTTTTTTGTTAGTTACGATTGGATTACAATAAAGATGATGAATTAATGGGCTTTGGAAGAATACGATCGAAACAGCCCTCTACGAAGAGCAGCTGAGTTTGAGATTTTTAAATTCGTGGGGAGTGGGGAGGCTGAAGTGTTCAAAGTCAGGGTGTTCGTCATAGGGATTTCGGGCAATCGTTAAAAGGTCGTTGACGAGGGTAAAATCCCCCCGTTCAGAAGCATCAATCGCTTGCTGGAGGATATAGTTTTTTAGAGTATATTTGGGATTGGTTCGGAGCATTTTTTCCTGCCGCATTTGCGTGGAAGCGGTATTGAGTTCCAGCCTCTTGTCATACCGATCACACCATTCACTCAGCTGATTCGGAGCCAATGTCAGGGCTAAAAGGGCTTTTCGATCCCCCCCATACCGGCTCAGGGTCCGAAAAAACGGAGTCATGTCGACCCGTCCGTTCTCCAGGACCGTGAACAAAGAGCGAAAGAGATCGCTATCGTTTTCATCTACCCCCTCCAATCCCAGTTTGGCACGCAAAAGCTCCATCAGGCGAGCCGTAAAATAGTCCCCGTATTTTTCCAGCTCGGTTTTGAGTTTTGCTTCGGTCACCAACGGCGAGAGGGTATGGGCAAGACGCTCCAGATTCCAATATCCGATACGCGGCTGATTGTCGTAGCTGTAGCGCCCCTGCGTATCGGTATGGTTGCAGATATATCCGCTCTCAAAGGTATCCATAAAGGCAAAAGGGCCATAATCGATCGTAAGGCCGATAGCCGACATATTGTCGGTGTTCATGACTCCGTGGTTGAAACCGACCGATTGCCACTGTGCTATGGTGTGTGCGGTGCGTTTGACGATCTCTCCGAACATTTTGAGATAGCCGTCTTCTTCGCCCGCAAATTGCGGAAACGATTCACGGAGCAAAAAGTCAGCCAAATGTTCGAGCTGATCGTGTCGATGGGTATGAAAGAAATACTCGAAGCTTCCGAACCGTATCCATGAGGGAGAGAGGCGTAAAACGATCGCCCCGCGTTCCCATCTCTCCCGTGCCACTTTTTCATCGGAGGTGATCAGGGCGAGTGCTCGGCTGGTCGGAATCCCCAGTGCATCCATCGCTTCACTCATCAAATATTCACGGATAGAAGAACGGAGTACCGCACGACCGTCTCCCTGACGGGAATAGAGGGTTTGGCCTGAACCTTTGAGCTGGAGATTCCAGCCGTTTGTACATCCCAAATTGATCGCCCGTCCATCGCCGAGCCGCGGTACATAATACCCGAACTGATGACCGGCATAGCACATCGCATAGGGGCGTGATCCTTCGAGAAGAAGGGTGCCGTTGAGGAGAGCTTCGAGCTTATCCGTCTCTAATTGCGCAGGATCAACTCCCAAGAGTTCAGCGGCAGCGGGATTAAAGCTGACAAGGGCCGGATTTTTGAGCGGCGTAGGGATAACTTCGTGGTAAAAAATTGGATCAAGGGACAAATAAGGGGTGGTTAGGGTTAGGTCGGTTAATTTCATATCAGAGTTTTACCGCAAAAATGTAAAACCCTGCGGCGTATCTTAAAGCAGTTTGATTTTTTTAGGATTCCAATAGAATTTTTTTCTCATCACCCTCTCGCTGCAACCGGATACGGGGTACTTTTCCCTCTGGGGTAATAGCGTATTCCTGACGGGTTTTTGGATCGATAAAAAGGACCCGGTTATGGCCGTTATAGAGCCCATGATGGGTAATGACACCGTGAAGATCGGCCTCATAGTATTGGTTCAGTTGTGCTTGGAGCGCGTGGATACGGGTTTGAGCTTCTTGGAGTTCTTCACGAATGTTTTTGAGATTTTCGGCTTCCGCTTTGTATTGCGAAACACGGACCAGATCGGCTTTCATTGGTGCAGTTTGGTTTTTTTGAGCATTGAGGATGCGTTGCTGGAATTGTTTAATCCGGCTATTGTTCTCTTTAAAGGTGTGTTGACGGGTAATGAATGCTTTTCCCTCTTCGTCCAGGTGGGCGGTTTTGGCCTGAATCTCGAGTTCCAACGCGGATATTTTATCGTGGTAGGCACTGATGGAATACGGATCGATGACGAGGTTGTTTCCTTCCCCTTCGATACGGTTGATAGTGATGGATTCGAGTGCGGTGATACGGGCATTCGAATAGAGGATATCGATAAAGACCTCGCGTGCGACAATCTCACCTCCCATCATACTGCTTACATGGACAACATCCGCTTCAACTTTTCCGGCCTCCAAGATGTTGATATTTGCTTCTTTGGCTTTGAGGTTCCCCCGATGGAGATGAATCATCGCATTTTCGGTTACAGTGATCTCCGATTTTTTATGCGTTTGTGCTCCGATAGTGAGTTCGCAGGCTTGAATTTTGGCATGACTGCCGACAGTGCCGCTGACATCGAGTTTTTGGATGTCAATCTTTACCCCTGTCCCGACCGAGTCTTCCGAGGATATGTTTTGCTTGATTTTGAGTGATATCTCTTTGTCTTTTCCCGCTTCAATAGAGCCGGTTTTTTTAAAGCTTGCGGAATCGATCTGGAGCTCTTGCGAAATGGTAAATACCCCTTTTTCCCGCTCAACATAACCTGAGACTTGGGCATAAAAACGGATACTCTCCGCATCTTCTTCACGGCTGATCGTTTTTTCATCGGTGACGATATACGAGGCGTATTTGATCTGAGGCTCAGCGACGCCGATATGGTTCCCGTCGCATCCGCGTCCGTCACGCCCTTGTTTGGGAAAAATATACTCCAGAATCAAATCTCCGGGATGAACCCCTTCGATCAAACTTCCACCCTTTTTGTTTTTTTTGTAGTGCAGAATAATCGCATCATCAGTCGGAGGAATCGGGGGGAAAAATTCACCGATAGAGAGACGGTAGGGGGCTGTTAGAGGACCCTCTTTCTGGATTTTTAAGAGAAGACGGTTGATTTCTTTATCAAGATCATGATCATAGATGCCGATGAGCAATGCATGGCGGAGCTGTTTGCGTACGATGGCTTCTTTGATCCACTCTTGAACCCCTTTTTTGAGAGGGATAATGGATCTTGGATCAATGATGGCGACCATTTTTGTTTTGTATTTATCGGCGGCGATACTCATTCGCAGATCGAGATAGGGATGAGGACGGTATTCTCGAATTTGAATTTGGTACTCTTGCCGGAGTGAAAAAGTATTTGAGCGAAGGTGGGCTTCCGTGGCACATTCCAACAGCTTTTGTTCTTCTAGCGTCTGCCACTCCGCCCCCTCGTCTTTTTGGAAATAGGTTTCATACGAGAGAAGATCAAAGTCAACTTCATCCACCGTCATACGGCGATCATTTGCGGCAAGAAGAAGATCCCCCATGACATCGGTAGAGAGTTTAATGACGGGGGTAAAAGCTGACACGTTCTTTATGGCTCCATTATCGACACCGCTTTACGTTCATGGAAATTGAAATGACGTTCCAAGTCAGAGTTATGAATCAGTACGGGAACAACCACGAGAGATGCGATGACAGCCGCTATTGTACCAAAAATCAAGGAGACTCCAAGCCCTCCGAACACTGCGTCACTCGCCAACAGCGTTGATGCGAGGATAATGGCCGCGGCAGTGAGAAAAATCGGTTTGGCACGGGTAGCGGCAGCATAGGCGATCGCCTCTTTTTTATGCATCCCTTTGTCGATCATAAGTGATTTTGTAAAATCGATCAGCAGCAGCGAGTTGCGTGAACTGATACCGATGAGGGCGATAAACCCGATCAATGAGGTCGCGGTTAAGAAGAAGGTATCCGCGGTAAAGAGATCCATGATCAAATGGCCGAAAATGACTCCGATGATCGAGAGAAAGCTTCCGAGCAACACAATACCGCTGAGGATAAAACTTCTGTAATAAATAACCATCAGCAGGAAAATAAGGACCAATGCCGCGATAAAGGCACCGCCGAGATCGACGAAGGTATCCAGGGTCACTTCCATCTCGCCGTCCCATAACAGCTCGTAGCGTTCATGGCTTTTTTTGTCGATCAGTTCGAGATTAAAGAGGCCGATTTTATGGATTTCGTATTCATCACCAAAGGTATCGAGGATAACGTTGCGGGCATCCATCAGAGGATATACTTGCGAGACCATATCGGTTTCGGCGACAACGTTGGTCATTTGGTGGAGGTTTTTCGACATGATCATCGGATTGGACTTGACCGCAACGATATCGACCACCTCAGTGATCGGTACCATCATCCCCATACCGTTGAGGAGCTTGAGAGAGGAGAGTTTCATATCTATGGCGAGTTTGTCACGTGACGCAAATTTTTTCCCTTCGGGTGTCAGGGTGAGGAAAATCGGAATTTGATCGGTTGCGCTCTGGGAGTTTTTGACCGCTATACCCATCCCCTCGAAGGCAAGATAGAGGATATCGTTGACGTGCTTGACATCGAGCGCCGAGCGGCTGATTTTATCGGTATTGACCTGCACTTCAAATTTGTCGTAAATCTCATCTTGCATAATATCGATATCGACAAGCCCTTCCGTTTTCTGAAAAACGCCTTCGATACGGCTGCTCAAATGACGGATGCCGTTACTATTGTTACCGTACACTTCGGCAACGATCGCCGCCATGGTCGGAGGACCTGCGGGGGGCTCGACGAATTTGATATTGGTTTGGGGATAGAGGTTGCCGCACTCTTTTTGGATAATCGGGCGAAGGCGCTGTACCATCATATAGGAAGGCTCGGAGCGATGATGCTTTTTGGTCAGATTGACCACTATTTCAGCAACGTTTTCATTGTTTTTAAAATGGGACCCTTTAATCAGTCCGGCAAAATCGAGCGGTGATCCTGCTCCTAAAAAGACTTCGGCATCCAGAGCTTCGTGTTCATGCTGCAAAATCCCCACGACGCATTCACTCACCTTGCGTGTTTGTTCAATCGAACTTCCATTGGGCAAATCGAGATAAATGCTGTAGGTATCATTGTTTTTACCGGGGAGCATTTTGGCTAAAACCAATTCGGTCGGGATGAGGGCAACAGCCAGGATAAACGCGATAAGGGTTCCCCATAAAATCCCCTTTTTTTTGGAGGGAGAACCGAGTACGTTGAGGAGATAATTTTCAAATTTTTGGTACATTAGTGAGCTTCTCCGTTATGATCGGGTTTTTTAAGGAGTCGTACCGCCAAATAGGGGGTAAAAATGTAGGCGACAAAAAGTGACGCTATAAGGGCGACAGGGACATTGGCCGGGATCGGTTTCATAAATTGCCCCATCATCTGCCCGACAAATGCCATCGGTACCATTGTGAGGATGATGGCGAGTGTTGCGATGTTCGTCGGCGCTCCGATCTCGTCAGTCGCTTCGATCATCAGCTGATCGGCATCCATATCGGCTGCACCCGGAGCGTGGAAATGGCGATGGATATTTTCGATAACGATGATAGCCGCATCGACGAGGAGCCCCAGGCTGAGCAAGAAGGCAAAGAGGGTGATCCGGTTAACGGTTTGCCCGGTAATGTAGGCGATAAAGAGGGTAATCGCCAAAATCGCCGGAACGGTGAAGGTGACGATGAGCGATTCGCGCCATCCCAATACGAAAATGAGCAAAATGGCGATGATGACGATCGAGAGGAGCAGGTGGAAAACGAGTTCGTTAACCGCTTCATTGGCCCGTTCGCCGTCGTTTCGGGTAATAACGTAGCTGATCCCCTGCGATTTCATCTCTTCTTTGTATTTTTCGAGTTCTCCTTTTACGGCATCGGCGATGATGACGGCATTGGTCCCCTGGAGTTTGGAGACGGTAAGGGTGATTTGATCTTTGAGGGGTGAGAATTTCCCATCCTCCCCTTTGACGCTCACGAGGGCCGATTTGAAATTTTGGATATCGCTTCCTGCCGTTATCGTGGCAACGTCGCGCAGATAGATCGCTGAGCCTCCGTATTGGGCAACGATAATATTCCCCACATCTTCGACACTCTCGATCGCGTTGCGTACGCCGATCATGACGATTTCATTGTTTTGCGTTTTACCTTTGATTTCTGGGACGTTGTAGGCGAGCGACTGTGTTGCTTGGACGATCTGCCCCAGCGAGAGGTTGTAGCCTGAGAGGCGGTTTATATCGACCAGCACGTTGTACTGGTGTTTTTTAGCTCCGAGAATATTGGTAACGGCGACATTGGGGAGGCCGTTGATGTGGTGTTGTATCTCTTTGACGTGATCATAGAGGTGCGTCGGGTCCATATCAGGATTGTTGGAATAAAAAGCAACGGAGACAATCGGAATATCGACGTCAATATCGAGTGGTTTGATAATCGGCTGCATGGCCCCTTTGGGGAGGATGCTCATGTTCTGCATGATTTTGTCGTAGATTTTGAGGTTGGAGTCCTCTTTCGCTTCACCGATGAAAAATGCGGCATTGATGACGGCGACGTTATCCATGGCCATCCCGTGAATATGCTCAATCCCTTTGACCTCTTTGAGCTTACGTTCCAGGGGTTTGACGATAACGTTTTCCACTTCGCTGGCGGTAGCTCCGGGGAGGGCGATAATAACGGTCGAGCCGCTGACGACCATTTGAGGGTTCTCTTCACGGGGCATCAGTATCAGTGCCATATAGCCGATAACGAGGAGAAAAATACCGAGAATAGGGGTGAGCGGATTACGCAAAAAGCCTTTGGCAAGCTTTCCGGCGGAATCGGTGGGCTGGTAGGAGTGGGGAGCGTGCATGGGGCCTCCTAGTTAATTTCGACGGTAGCGTACATTCCGGGATATACGGTTTGTTTGGCACTGAACGACACTTTGATTTTAAAGGTATGGGTCATCGGATTGGAGCTGGGGATGATTGCACTGACCCGTCCGATACCGACATAGCCGACCGAGGGGATGGTGACTTTTATTTTTTGCCCTACAGGGACATATTTGAGACTGTTTTCAGCTACTTCCACTTCGATTTTGAGGGCATTGAGATCCGACAGTACGATCGCCGGCATCCCCGGCATCGCCATTTCGCCTACTTTGATGTTTTTGGATACGACAACCCCGTTGTTGGGGGCCGTGATGCGCAGATAGTTGTATTGGTTGTTGACCTCTTTGAGCCGTGCTTTGGCTTGGCTTACCTGACGCTCACTGATGTGAATCATATTTTTGAGATTTTTACGAGAGAGTTCGAGGTTTTCGACCTCATATCGGGAGACCATATCTTGCTGTAACAGCCGTTTGTTCCGTTCCAGATTGAGTTCCAGATTGGCGTATTGATTTTGGTACATCTGCAGTGAGAGTTCGGCCTGAGCAATCCCCATTTCCACTTGGGTTTTTGCCGAATCGATCTCTCTGGAATCGATCGTGTAGAGGAGGTCCCCTTTGCGGACACGGGAACCTTCCGAGACATTGACACCGGTAACGAATCCCATATTGCGGCTGGTAATCATTTTTTGGTTATCGCTGATAACACTTCCTGAAAGTACGAGACCGGCGGCACTGAGGGTAGCTCCAAATACGAGTGAGGTGATCCAAAATTTCATTATTTAACTCCGTTGCTAAGTTTTTCGAGGGCAAAAAGGCGCTCGTTGCGTTGATTTTTAACCATTTGAAGGTTGAGTACTTTTTCGATCTGTTGCGATTGTTTGATAATGACGTCGGACATCGATGCGAGGTGTTCGTGATAACGCCCCTCATAATTTCGGTAGATTTGATCGGCGAGTTCCAGCTCTTTTTCGAGACTTTTGACCTGGGAATTTAAACTCTCGATTTCGGTACGGATTTTATCGTATTGTAACGCCACCCCTTTTCTGGCCAGCTCAACCTGTGTCGTTGTTTTGAGCTTTTCTATGCGGGCTTTTTCGAATCCGTTGCTGTCTACCCCTCCGTTAAAAAGGTTCCAGCTGAGTTTTGCACCGACGGTAAACGCTTTGTGATCGTTAAAATCCCCTAAAAACGTATCGTCTGCACTCGATGCTTCGGCAAATACGCCGATTTGGGGGAGAAACGGCGCATACGCAACATCGACCATTTTTTCGCGAATCTCTAACCCCTGCGATGCCTTTTTCAGATCGGTATTGTTGGCCAATACATCGGTTTCGCTGATGGCCGAAGCAGGGTAGTCATGCACGGGAAGTTCGATTTCGGTAATGTTTTCATTCAGCAAAAAGCTGAGGTAATGGTAGAGGAGCTTTTTATTCGCTTCCATCTCGGTGAGGCTCCGCTCAACATTGGCTTTGCGCGCTTCGACTTCGAGAAGATCGACTTTCTTGGCAAACCCCTCTTTGATCATCATCTGGGTGGTCCGCTCCAAGGTCGATATATTTTTATGGATCGTTTTCATGTGGTCGATCGAATTTTGCAGGAGCGCCATATCGTAATAGCTTTTGCGCAGCTCGTAGCGTTTTTCGGTTTTGATCTGGTGGGTATCAAGCTGTTTGATCTTCTCCATCTTTTCGGCGATGTCGCCGTAAGCACTCAATTTTCCCCCCGTATAAAGGGGGACCATATAGGTGAGCTTGCTTTGGAAATAGTTTTGGTAGCCGGGGTAGTTGAGGTCTGCGGGCTGTACCGAGAGAATATTGGGGTTGGTACTATCAAATTGTGCAAATCCGAAATCGCCGAACGTTGCTTCCCGTGAGCTGAGTTTGAAACCGAACACGTTCCCCGCATCGTTGGAACGGGTTGCTGTTTGGGTGAAATCGAGAGAGCCGTAATTATACCCTTTGGCGATGGCGGTATCGCTTGCGGCGCTTTGGAGATCGAAATTGGCGGATTTGATTTCAAGGTTGTAATTTTCTAAAATTTCCAATGCCGCCGGAAGCGAAAGACCCGCCCCCATAAGATGGCACGAACCGATCAGGAACGATACGGTGAAAATACGTGAAAGAGTTGTCATAAAGATAATCCTTGTGATGTATTTGTGATTATAATCAAACGTATAAGCTTAATTGTACACTTTTACCAATTTATTAGAGCTAAAAATCCTCACAAGAAGGAGAAATTAATGATTACGATCATACCATAAGTTACATCGTGTTTGAAATTCGGCGGAGTTTCGGGTAAAATTCGGACAAATAAAGATACAAAAAGGTTTCCTGATGGCAACAATCGGTATGGGTGATATCAAAAAAGGTGTACGTTTGGAGATTACGGGTGTTCCGTACAAAGTAGTCGAGTTCCAACACGTTAAACCGGGTAAAGGGGCGGCATTCGTCCGCTGTAAAGTTAAAAGTTTCCTAAATGGTAAAGTGATCGAGAAAACGATCCATGCGGGTGATAAATTCGAAGTACCGAATCTTGTCCATACTACGATGCAGTTTCTGTATGATGATGGCGAAATGCTTCAGTTTATGGATAACGAAAGCTACGAACAGCTTGGTTTGACGTACGATCAATGTGAAGATGCGATGAAATGGATCAAAGACGGTACAAACGTTCAAATGATCTTCCACAACGGTAATGCAATCAGCGTCGAAGCACCGGAAATCATGGAACTCAAAATCGTTGAAACTCCGCCGAACTTCAAAGGAGATACGTCAAGTGCCTCTAAAAAACCGGCTACTCTTGAAACCGGTGCTGTAGTACAGGTTCCTTACCACGTTCTTGAGGGCGATCTTATCCGTGTTAACACCGTTGAGGGTGAATACATGGAAAAAGTGAAATAATTTTTCTCTTTTCCTCTTCTTTCTCCACCATTCCCGACTTTGTTGGGAATTTGACTTAATGTGCTTTTATGTTTTTACAATCGCTTGAAATCCATTTTCCTGTGTAATTCATTTGTACCGTTTCAGTTCGTCCTTGAGTTTTTGTTTTTACTGTCATTCTTCCTTTATAAGCGCTATCTCCGCTAAATGTATATTCCCCTTCTCCGCTGCTTGGAGGGTTTCCTTTACAAGCAAATTTAAACCAAACGCTGTTTCCGGTTTGGCGAACTATGGTTTGTTGGCATTGTCCATCCGATGAGGGGATAAACTTTTGAGTGGCATTCTCTTTTGTGACACATACTCTGACACTATTTGATTTTGAACCTAGGGCAACTCCTTGGGCAGCCATACTCTTTTCCATCATTTTACGTTGTTCAGGCGGGAGAGAAGCCATTTGCTGTTCCATCTGAACCATCGCTTTTTCCATTTCGCCGTTTTGGCTTTTGATAGTTGTGGTATATTCCCACACTCCCGGGCGTATGGATGCCCCTTCGACTATTCCTGTGGTTAATAAGAGGGTGATTAAACCACCATATAATAATGGGTATTTCATGGATAAGTCCTTTTTTAAGTTCATCGTGTTTTAAAAATAGGGCGCAGTTTTGATGCGTCTGTGTCAAGCATTTGATTCATCACGTTGTTCTGCGGCTTGGCATCGGTAAAATTTGGAGTCATAAGAGTTACGCTTACATCCGATTTTTTGGTAATTTTGGCATTAGAAATCATAGTGACCTCTCCTCCCGGAACTGCAAGTTTATGTTCCGGATCAAACCCTTCCAATGTTTGCCCTCCCCAGTTTTTTCCATCAATTTGGAGCAGGAGGGTAACTGCATTTTTTCCTCTGGCTTTGTAAATGTTTTCCGAGATTGCCCCTTCTCCGGTATTTTTGATCGTTATCATGATTTGGTTGTTTTCATTTACCCCTATTTTTGTAACACTGAGATCTTTCGATTTCAAAAATTCATCGTCAACCGATTGCTGAATTCCTGGAAATGAAATGGTAATTTCGAACTCAGGAGTGAGGGAACGACTGGTATTTTTAAGGATAAAAAAATACATCCCTTGGGTTTCTCCCAGCTCTTTTAAATTGACATCATGGAAAAAAGGGATTCGACGATTTTCAGGAAAATCTGCGTATTCAAAATTCTCCGAGATGCTATGAAGGTACGATGGAGGCTGTTTTTTCTTTTTTTTATATCCCAAAAGTGATTTGACAGTTGTTTTAACAGCTTTTGGAGCGTCTGTTACGATTTTTGCAACTGTACGAATTTCATCTCCCGCGATGTATTCGTATGGGTTGTATTTATTAATCTGTTGCAAGAATTGTTGGAACTCGTTGGGTTGAATAGGCTTTTTACCGTCGAAAAACCTTGAATCTACAAGCATCCATTCAAAAGGGGCTTCTTCTTGTTGATGGATTCTCTCACTGTTGTAATTGGTCACTTTGGCACGAATATCGATCCGTCCAGGCTGAGTCACCTCAATCGGAAAATAGGCAACATACGGATCATTTTCTGAACCTGTAAACAGTTTCGTTCGTTGATGGAACAAACCTTGATTTTCTTCAATGGCTGCAAATGCAGAAATATTGACCAGCAACAAGATTGCTACTGAAATCCTTTTTGTAAAAGAAAACCGTGTTAACATAACTCCCCCTTTTAGTTTGATTTAAAATCTAACTTTAATCATTGTAGTTTGGTAAGCTTTAAAAATTTATGAAACCTAGATTTAATCTATCTTCAATTATCATAAAGGATAAGAAAGTATTAGATGAAAAGGCGTGCTTATGTCCAAAGTTTTAGTTCCAATTGCTGAAGGATTTGAAGAAATCGAAGCGGTGAGTGTCATTGATGTGCTGCGTCGTGCAGGGATTGATGTCATCATGGGATCGTTGAATGATCAGATGATTGTTAAAGGGGCAAATGGGATCTGTGTCCAATGTGATCGTTCGATAGAAGGATTGAGCTCTGATGAACTTGATATGATTGTTCTGCCGGGCGGATGGGGAGGTACGAAAGCGTTGGCGCATGATTCTCACATCCGATCGCTGCTTCAAGAGATGGATGCCAAGGGAAAAAATATCGGTGCGATTTGTGCCGCTCCGTATGCCCTTTATACGGCCGGAGTCCTCAAAGAGGGGTATACGTGCTATCCGAGCGTTGAAGATGAAATCAAAGTACCCGGTTATCGAGGTTCTCAAAGTGCCGTAGTGGAAACGGCCAATATCATGACGTCGCGCGGCCCGGGGACAGCGATCTGCTTTGGTCTCGCCATCGTTAAAAAACTGGTTGGCACGGAAGTGTATGAAGGGCTTCGAGGCGGATTATTGGCGGATACCTGTGCGCCGCTTTAGTCTATTTTTTTTCCCTCTTCTCGCCTCGTTGGGATGGGGAGAGGAACGATTTTCCCCTACCGAAACGTATACCCAAGAACAGGCGCATGAGTATTGCCGTGCTTTAGGGGCATCGTGGCGGCAGATGTCGATACAAGAGTTGTTTGCTTTGCCTTCAAACAGTAGATTGAGCGAGGGGTTTAGCTACTGGTCCTCCAATCGAGGCCCATCGGATAATACCGAAATCGGGACGGGGAGCGAAGGGGATGGGGGGATTATCGCGATGGTGGGATACAGTTTTTATCCCAAAGAACGTAATATCACCCTTTCCCCTCCGACGAAAAAAATTGCCGCCGCCTGTACGAATCAACCCTTGAACAAACCGGGAAAAGTTTATACGCTTACCGCCCAAGGGACGGTATCAAAAGAGTCAGGGCTTCTTTGGCATCCGCTCGATGCTACTGATAAACGTGCCAAATATACCTATGAACACGCCAAAGAGCAGTGCGAAAATCTCACCTTGCAGGGGCGATCATGGCGTTTACCGACGACGGATGAACTGTACGGTATTGTTGATTACGGATATTTTCGCCCGAGTGTCGATATGAAGTATTTCGGGGCGATGATGCACCGCTATTACTGGAGCAGTGATAGTTTGAATGAACGTGAAGCCTATGCAGTAGGATTTAAATTAGGTTCCGTAGCAACGGTAAATAAAACTGAACCGGCATACGTGCGGTGTGTATCGGAATAAAGGGGGACTATTTGAGTCATGACAGCGCATTAAATGAAAGAGCATTGCATTATCACGCGTATCCAAAAGCGGGAAAAATCGCAACGGAGATCACCAAACCGTTTGCATCGCAGAGCGATCTTAGTTTGGCCTACTCCCCAGGAGTAGCGGCACCGTGTCTGGAGATACAGAAAACTCCCGACGACGCCTACCGTTATACCGCCAAAGGCAATTTGGTTGCAGTGATCTCCAACGGTACGGCCGTGTTGGGTCTGGGAAATCTGGGAGCATTGGCTTCCAAACCGGTGATGGAAGGGAAAGCGATCCTTTTTAAAAAATTCGGCGGACTTGATTCGTACGATATCGAAGTGGATGAGACCGATATTGACCGTTTTTGTGATGTTGTTGCCGCCATCGCTCCGACATTCGGAGGGATCAACCTCGAAGACATCAAAGCGCCCGAGTGTTTCGAGATCGAGCGGCGTCTGGTTGAGCGGCTTGATATCCCCGTGATGCATGACGATCAGCACGGTACGGCGGTCATCTCCTCGGCAGGGATTATGAATGCGGCTCACATCACCGGGCGTTCTTTTGAAAACATGAGAATCGTTATCGTGGGAGCGGGGGCAGCGGCGATCAGCTGCGGGCGGATTTACCGTTTTATGGGGGTGCGTGAAATCTATATGTCCGATTCCAAAGGGCTGATTCATGCAGGCAGAAGTGATCTTAATCCCCAAAAACTAGAATTCGTGGCACCGGAGGGGATGAGCCTTTTAGAAGCATTTGAGAATGCCGACGTCGTGGTTGGACTCTCGGCTCCGGGAAGTTTTACGTGTGATCATATCGCGCGTATGGCTCCCAACCCTATCATCTTTACCCTTGCCAACCCGACCCCCGAACTCTTTCCCGAAGACGTTCGCAGCGTAAGAGACGATGCAATCATAGCGACCGGACGGAGCGATTACACCAACCAGGTGAACAACGTCCTTGGTTTCCCGTTTATTTTTCGGGGAGCAATGGATGTTCGGGCGAAAACGATCAACATGGAGATGAAAGTGGCGGCATCCCATGCTTTGGCAATGCTGACACGTCAAGAGGTTCCAACGTATCTTAATGAACTGTACGGAACGCAGTTGGAATTTGGCTCTGAGTACATCATCCCTAAACCGTTTGATAAGCGGCTCATCGTCGAAGTCTCCGCAAGTGTAGCCAATGCGGCGGTAAAAAGCGGCGTGGCACGGGTAAAAGAATTTGATCTTGAAGCCTATAAGTATGAACTCAGTGCGAGATTGGGATAAATGAAAATCCTCGTTGATGCCGATGCGTTCCCCAACGCACTCAAAGAAATTCTCCTTCGAGCCGTACTAAAGAGGCAAATTACGACGATTTTCATCGCCAATAAACGGATCGGCATCCCCGATGTTCACCATGTTTCGATGGAAGTGGTCGCACAGGGCCCCGACGAAGCGGATCACCGGATAGCCGAGCTATGTGAAGCGGAAGATTTTGTCATTACCGCCGACATTCCCCTCGCCGATCGTATCGTGACAATCGGAGCCGTGGCGCTCGATCCGCGCGGAACGATTTATGATGAAAACAATATCAAACACCTCCTCGCGATGCGCAATCTGATGGAAGAGCTGCGCAATAGCGGAGAGATCACGGGCGGCCCCAGTGCTATCGGGGAAAAAACGGTGCGGGCATTTGCGGACGGACTTAACCGGTTACTTTCTAAACGGATTTAAAAGCTCTTATTATATTGTGTCTGGGAATGGCACTTTTTGAAATGGAAGCATTTAAGAGCGATTTTTCCAATAAAACGGTTTTTGATTTTGGTGCATGAGTGTAATTTAATTAGACATTTTTCTCCGTTCGCCCTGAGCTTGTCGAAGGGTAAAATATTCATGGTTCGACAGGCTCACCACGAACGAAAAGCAATAGGTAAGAATTTCATTGTTCAAAACGGGCTTTTATTTTTCGAAAAACGTCGTTTCCGTCGATGAGGTTTACATCACCTTTTGCGATGGATGCGACGCGAGAGTCGATTTCTTGTTTCCATAACGTTTCTATATCGTGATGGGGTGGATTGAGACTGCTTAGTAATTTTTCGATGAGCTTTGTTTTGAGATCGATAGGCATTGAATCAACTTCGGCTAACAGCTGATGAGTATTAAGCGCGATCATGTTGAACCTCATTGTGCGTGATAATGTCATTATAGCATTTGAAATGGTTAAATCAGATATTAATTGCTCCTAGACTATAATCTTTTTACTTTTTTTCAAGGCATTTTTTTATGAGTACAGTCCCTCCGTTTACCCACCTCCATCTTCATACCGAATACTCTCTTCTCGACGGTGCGAACAAGATTTCCGCACTGGCTTCTCGCGTCAAAGAGCTGGGAATGACGTCGGTGGCGATGAGCGATCACGGGAATATGTTCGGGGCGATCGATTTTTATCAGCAGATGCGCAAAGAGGGGATAAAACCGATCATCGGGATGGAAGCGTACATCCATAACGGCGAAGATTTGGGGGATAAAACAATCAAACAGCGTTTTCACGTTTGTTTGTTTGCCAAAAACGAAGCGGGTTATAAAAACCTGATGTACCTCTCTTCTCAAGCCTATATCAACGGCTTTTACTACTTTCCCCGTATAAACAAACAGCTCCTGCGGGAGAACTCAGAGGGGATCATCTGTACCTCGGCGTGTTTGCAAGGGGAGGTGAACTGGCATCTTAATACCAACAGCGAACGTAACGTCAAAAACGGGGCGTTAGGGTACGAGGAGGCCAAACGGATCGCGTTGGAGTACAAAGAGATATTCGGGGATGATTTTTACATGGAGATCATGCGCCACGGGATTGCCGATCAGCTCTTTATCGACGAGCAGGTGATTAAAATCTCCCAAGAGACGGGGATCAAACTCGTCGCGACCAACGACACCCACTACACCTACGCGGGTGACGCGCAGTATCACGAAGCGTTTATGTGTATCGGGATGAATAAACTCTACGATGACCCCAAACGGATGCGCCACTCCGTCCATGAGTTTTACATCAAATCGCCCGAGCAGATGGCACGGCTGTTTGCCGACATCCCCGAAGCGCTCTATAACACCCAAGAGATCGTCGATAAGTGTCAGCTGGAACTGAAACTGGGGAACCCGACACCCCCCAATTTCAAATTTACGACCGAATACGCCCTAGAAGAGGGGCTCACTATCGAAGAAGATTCGGAATATTTTATCCACCGCTGCCGCATCGGTCTCGAAGAGCGGCTCATTCACGTTCCCGCTGAGCGTCATCAGGAATATCGTGACCGTCTCGAATTTGAGATGCAGGTGATCAACCAGATGAAATTTCCCGGCTATATGCTGATCGTTTGGGACTTCGTCCGTGAAGCAAAGCGGATGGGGATTGCCGTAGGGCCGGGACGGGGATCGGCCGCGGGAAGTTTGGTCGCGTACTCTTTGGAAATTACCGACATCGACCCGATGAAGTACGATTTGCTTTTTGAGCGTTTTCTTAATCCGGAGCGGGTATCGATGCCCGATATAGATATGGACTTTATGCAGGCACGGCGCGGCGAGATTATCGACTATGTCGTCCGCAAATACGGGCGGGAGCAGGTGGCGCAGATCATCACGTTCGGTTCGCTCCTCGCCAAAGGGGTTATTCGCGACGTTGCGCGGGTTTTAGAGATGCCCCTCTCCCAAGCCGACATGATGGCCAAACTGATTCCCGATGAGCTGGGAATCACCCTCAACGGTAAGACCAAGGGGGGAGAGTTCAAACCCGGTGCCTTCCAAAAAGAGCCGAAGATCCAGGAACTCGTCGAATCCGATCCGCAGATCGCGCGGGTGTGGGAGTTTTCTAAAAAGCTCGAAGGGCTTAAACGCAATGCGGGGATGCACGCGGCGGGGGTCGTAATCAGCAACGAACCGCTGTGGAAGAAAACCCCGATCTATAAACCCTCGGGGGAAGAGACGTTTGTCACCCAGTATTCCCTCAACTACCTCGAAGATATCGATTTGATCAAATTCGACTTTTTGGGTCTTAAAACGCTCGATGTTATCGATAACGCGATCAAACTGATCAAAAAGCGTTACGATGTAGAGGTTAATTGGCATAAAATTGACGAAAATGATCCGAAAGTATACGAGATTATCCAAAGCGGGGACACGATCGGAATGTTCCAGATTGAGAGTTCGGGGATGCAGGATTTGAACAAACGTCTCAAACCCAGCTCTTTCGAAGACTTGATCGCGGTTCTGGCCCTTTACCGTCCGGGACCGATGGAATCGGGGATGCTGGATGATTTTATCGAGCGTAAACACGGCCGACAGGCGATCAGCTACACGTTTGCATCGATGGAACCGATCCTCAAACCGACGTATGGGGTCATCGTTTATCAAGAGCAGGTTATGCAGATCGTACAAACGGTCGGGGGGATGAGCCTCGGCGGGGCGGACATCGTTCGCCGTGCGATGGGTAAGAAAAAAATCGAAGAGATGCAAAAATACAATAAAGAGTTCTCGGAAGGGGCAGCCAATCAGGGACTCGATTACAAAAAAGCCTCCGAACTCTTCGATCTGATCGAAAAATTCGCCGGATACGGATTCAACAAATCCCACTCGGCGGCGTATGCGATGGTCACCTTTCAGACGGCGTGGCTCAAAACCTACTACCCGCAGGAGTTTATGGCGGCACTCCTCACCTCGGAGAAAGACAACACCGACAAGGTCGTCAAATACATCGACGAAGCCAAACGGATGAAAATCTTCCTCGGGGCTCCCGACATCAACCACTCACAGCTCGAATTCTCCGCCATCAACAAAGACGGTCAGGATCAGATCCTTTTCGGTCTGGGGGCGATCAAAGGGGTCGGAGAAGCGGCGGTTGAATCGATCTTGGAGGCGAGAGCCGAGGGGGAGTTCAAAGATATTCAGGACTTCATCAACCGGATTGAACCTCAAAAGGTCAACAAAAAAGTGATTGAGTGTATCATCAAAGCAGGGGGGCTGGATCATTTCGGTTATACCCGCCGCGCATTGTTGGAGCAGGTCGAAACCCTTGTCGAAACGGCAAAAAAAGGGTCCTCTTTGAAAAAAGATGCCCAATTCAGCCTTTTCGGGGATGATGAAGAGGTAACGGCCGTCGAGCTCACCCTCAAAAATATGGAGGAGTTCGACCTCAAAAGCCTTCTCGATTTTGAAAAAGACACCCTCGGTTTTTACGTCTCCGGTCATCCCCTCGATGGTTTCCGCGACGTGATCGACGCGATCAACTATACCCTCTCGAGTGAAGTCGAAAACATCGAAGACGGTTCGAGTGCCATTTTCATCGGTAAGGTCGAAGAGATCACGAAGAAGATGTCGAAAAAAGGGTCACAGTTCGGATTGGTCAGTCTGATGGACTTTCACGGCAATATCGAGATGATGCTGTTCAGCGATAAGCTCGAGCAGCTTGAACAAATGGATCTGGACGAGCCAATCGCGTTTAAGGTCAAAGTAACCCACACCGAAATGTTCACCCGTATCAGTGTCACGAAGATCATGACACTGAACGAAGCGAAAAAAGAGGCGAAAAAGGTGGAGACCAAAATCGTTGAAAACCTTCCGCCGCAGGAGCCGTTGCAGTTACGCATCCGCCTGAGCGACAACCTTGAAACGTTAGAAAAACTCTATACCCTTGTTCGCCGTCATCCGGGACGCCGCGCGATCAAACTCACCATCGTCTCGAAACTCGCCGACGTCGTGATCGATTCGGCGATACGGGTCGATAATAAGGTGATTGAAGAGTTGAGTGCACTTGAAGATGTGGATGTTATTTAGGAGACAACAATGCGCGAATTTAACGAAGAGATGATCAGTTTTATCGATGCTTCCCCGACCCCGTTTCATGCGGTGACGTGGATGGCAAAAACATTGGAGTGTCGGGGGTTTATCCGCCTGGCTGAAGATGAGGAATGGGAACTGGAGATAGGATCTGATTATTACGTCACCCGTAACGATTCCTCGATTATCGCCTTTACCTATCCTCCGTGTGCCGAAAAAGGGTATACCATCGTCGGAGCCCATACCGATTCTCCCCATCTGCGCCTCAAACCGACTCCTTTGACAACCTCTGCGGGGGTAAAACGGCTGGGGGTGGAACCTTATGGCGGAGTGTTGCTGAACCCGTGGTTTGATCGGGATTTGGGGCTTGCCGGGCGTGTTGTCTATCTGGAAGGGGAAGTGCGCAAAGAGGCTCTTATCAATATCAATCTTCCCATCGCCGTTATCCCCTCGCTGGCCATTCATCTCGATCGGGATGCGAACAGCTCCCGTTCCATCAATGCCCAATCCGATATTGTCCCGCTCATTGCGACGGGGGATGTCGATTTCGAGTCGTTTATCCTTTCGCATATCCGGGAGGATAGCAGCCATTTGACCCTTTTGGCACACGAACTCAGTTTCTATGATTGTCAAAAAGGGGCATTGGTGGGGCTCAATCAAGAGTTTATCACCTCGGCGCGGCTGGATAACCTCCTCAGCTGTTATGTGGGGCTACAGGCATTGCTGGAGAGCTCGTATCCGATGATGCTCGCATGCATGGATCACGAAGAGGTGGGGAGTGATTCGCATGTAGGGGCAGGGGGGACGTTTGTGGAAGAGACGCTGCGCCGCATTGCGGGTGAAGAGTTCGGGACGCTGATGCGCCGTTCTCTCATGGTCTCGTGCGATAATGCCCACGCACAGCACCCCAATTTCCCGAGTAAGCATGAGAGCGAGCATGCCCCGATTCTGAATCAGGGGGTTGCGATCAAGATCAACTCAAATCAGCGTTACGCAACCAGTTCTCGGACACAGGGACGATTCGTCCAATGTGCCAGAGCCCTTCATATCCCGACCCAAATTTTTGTGACCCGCAGTGATATGGGATGCGGTTCGACCATCGGCCCCATCAGTGCTACCCGCTTAGGAATCGAGACCATTGATGTCGGTGTCCCGACGCTCGGGATGCACTCGATTCGTGAACTCTCAGGGATCAGCGATGCGTATGGACTGTATCGTATTCTGATGCACTTGGGTGATTATTAATGTCAGAATCGATCTCCCCCGCAGAGCTCAAAGCCCTCATCGATCAGACCTATAAGGTTGAAGAGGAGTACGTAGCCCTGCGCCAATCTTATAATCATCTGCAAAGTACGATTGAACAGGTGATCGAGTTTTTGCCCAACGCGATATGGATCGTGGAATCGGATGGGTCCATTTTTTTGCAAAATTCGCAAGGGAAGGAGCTGGAGAAACTTTTTGAGACTCTCCATCTGGACGATGAAGATTACGAGATCACGTTTAATGAACGCTCTTATTTGATCAAATCAGCCCATCATAATGAAAAACGTTTATTGAGCGCTACCGATATTACGGAGCAAAAGCGAAAAGAAAATCTTGCTACGATGGGGCAGATGGCGGCGCATCTCTCTCATGAAATCCGTAACCCTGTCGGCTCTATCGCTTTGCTCGCCTCCACATTGATGAAGCGGGTGATCCCTGAAAATCGTCCGATCGTCGAAGAGATTCAAAAATCGCTTTATCGGATCGAGAGGATCATTAAAGCGACACTGATGTTTTCCAAAGGGGTGAGTGCTCAAAAAAATCCCCTCCGATGGTGGCAGATACGCGAAGCGCTGTTGAGCGCTATCGGGTATTACAGTTATGGCAAAAATATTGAGTTTGTTTTTCCGGAAGAGGATTTTGAACTCATCGGGGATCTGGATTTGTTGACGATGCTGTTTAGTAATTTTGTTTTTAACGCGATCGATGCGATTGAACTGGATGAAGAAGAGGAGGGAAAAATCGAAATTACCCACTCTTCCAAAGGGTTTTTCCATACATTTGAGATTTACGATACGGGGATTGCGATCGAAAATAAAAAGTGGCTTTTTGAAGCGTTTAAAAGCACAAAAGAGCGCGGAAACGGTTTAGGGCTGGTACTTTCCAAAAATATTGTTGAATCGCATGGCGGAGAGGTCGGAGTGTGTGAAGGAAACCGCAAAGGATTTCGGTTCACCCTTTCATCCTAGAGGGGCTTGGGCTCTCCCAAATAATACCCTTGCAGGTAGTCTACACCCAACTCTTTACATTTTGTATAGACCGCTTCGGAATGGACAAACTCCGCTACGGTTTGAAAACCTAAATGTTTTGAGAATTCGGTGACGGCGGTTACAATGGTTTGGGCATTGGTATCGGTATCGATATTGCGGATCAATGAACCGTCGATTTTTAGAATATCCACATCGAGTTTGATAATATGGGCGAAATTGGAATAGCCGGTACCGAAATCGTCGATCGCGATACGGCATCCGAATTGTTTCATTTCGGCGATAAAGGCAGAGACCTCTTGGTAATTTTCGATCCCCTCACTCTCCAAAAGCTCAATAATGATACGGTCGCTATGGGCGGAATCACGGAGTTTGTAAATTAAAAACTCTTTGGTCGGTTTATCGAAAATATCATCCACCGAAAGATTGATCGAATAGGTATGCGGTGTGCTATCCAACATTTTAAACACGCCGTCAATGACAAACTGAGAGAGCAACGGATAAAGACGGGATTGTTTTGCCGCCGGGAGAAAATAACCCGGCGAGACTATGGATCCATTCTCATCGATCATCCGAACAAGGGCTTCGTATTCCATCAACTCTCCGTTTTTTGCATTAAAAACCGGCTGATAATGGAGGCAAAAGCGCTTTTCTTCAATGGCCTCTTTAAGCTTTTTATTCCACAAAATATTGTGTTGATACTCCTGTTTAATCTGCATGGTTTCATCGTAAAGGAGATAACTCAGGTGTCTTTTTTTAGCCGATTTGAGTGCCATATCGGCATTGACAAGGAGGTTAGGGGTATGTGTGCGGCTTCTGAGAGCGATATCCATCCCCATGGTTAAGGTAACGTAGATACTGGCCCCGTGCAAATCGTAGTACTGAGACTGAAGATGATGGACGATGCTGAGACGGGCTGCTTCGAGTTGGGTCATGCTCATCGGTTCATTGAGGGTAATGGCATATTCATCCGAGGGCATTTTATAAAGCTGCATCGGTAAATCGCCAATCGCCTCTTGTATTGATTTGGTTAATGCCAAGAGTGCTTCATCCCCGATCGTATGGCCGTAAAAATCGTTAATTTCTTTGAAATTATCGATATTGAGGAGGATGAGTGCGTAGAAATGATTCTTTTCGATGTCTCGAATCAAGGCATTTCGATTGGGAAGAGCAGTGAGATAATCGGTGTAGAGCTGATGTTCGAGTTTTTGATTCAGTTCACGTGTTATTCGGGCGTCTTTATCAATTCGACGAATCAAAATTTGAAAACCGTAATGCAAAATAATCCCGATGATGGTCAGTAAAAGCAAACTGATCAAAAGAAGATTGCGGATCTCTTTTTGATATTTGTTGACGTCATCGGTAATGTCAAAAGCACAGGTCATCATCGCGATCGTATCATTTTTATAATCGCTTAAGGGACGGGAAGCAATGACATAGGTGATATTATCGATTTCATAACGGTTGCTTTTGTCAAATCTAAAATCGGCAGGGAGGTGATCGAAGAGAGGATCATTTGAAGAGACGAGAGAATAGCCGTTATACTGTATTTTAGCTGTATTCGGTAACACAGCTTTAAGCCGTTTGGAATCAAAAGCAAGGGCACTTTTAATACCGGAGTGGGAATTGAGCCGTTCTTGGACACGGTCGATTTTAGCCACCGTCTGCAGAATACCGATGAACGTCTTATCTTTAAAGATCGGAATGATGGTTACCACGGCAACATCATAGATCGTGACATCCAAGGTTGTAATCGGTTGACGGGTTTTAATCGCATGTGCCAATACGGGACGTTTGTGAAGAATATTGTCGCCAAATTTGTGCGGATCCTGAAGCCGGAGGAAATGAACGCCGTTCGCACCGATAAATCCGCTTAAATCAACCTCTCCGCGTTTTTTTGCCTCATCGAAATAAGGGAGGGTCAGACGATAGAGCTTTTCTCGGTCATGCGACGCGAAAGCGTCTACAACGTCACGGTTACCGGCCATTTTAAAGGCAAGCTCCGTCAGCCCTTTTTGGGTATCCAGCATTGCCAAATCAAAAGAGTTGCGTAAAAGGGAGCGGTGAGCGGCTGTTTTCTCATCCAATACTTTTCTTTTGTCTTGAACGATGGTAATAATAAAGATGAAAATAAGTAAGGAAACGAGCGCCATTGCATAAAGTATGGCTCGCTGTTTGATTTTATTCACTTTTCACCTTTTTCTCTACCTATTCACTCTTATTATAACATAGGAAAAAGGCGATTGTTGCGAAAGAAAGGGAAAAAAGGGAAAAAAGTTACCCTTTTGGAAACAGAATGGAGCCTAAACGGACCAGGTTGGAACCCGATTCGATTGCCAGTTCAAAATCACCGCTCATCCCCATGGAACAAACGGTAGCGTTTGGAAGCGTTTCAAAAATACGGCGGGTTGTTTCAAAACTTTTACGGACGATGCTCAGATCATCGATGTGCGCTCCGATAGACATCACCCCTTGCAGATGGAGTCTCGGGCACTCTTCGTGGATTTGAGCGTATTTTTCGTTGATCTCTTCGGGGAGAAAACCGCTTTTACTCTCTTCATACGCCGAATTGATTTGAACCAGAGCACGCAAAGTCATGTTTTCCCGCTCCAGCCTCTCATTGAGCGCGTGGGCAAGCTCTACAGAGTCGATGGAATGAAGAAGATGAGGACGTACGCCCAAGAGATGATTGATCTTGTTTTTTTGCAGTGTTCCGATGAAATGCCATTCGATGGGCAAATCTTCCAAGGCTTCGCTTTTGGCGATCAGGTCTTGAACTTTGTTCTCTCCAAACGCTCTTTGTCCGATAGCATAGAGAGCGGCAATCGCCTCAGCATCGACGTATTTGCTTGCGGCGACAATTTTGACAATGTGATGATCGTTTACCCGTAAACGGGCTTTTTCAACCCGTTCGATAATCCGGTCAAAGTGGAGTTTTTGTTCCAGTGTAGTCATTGCATCAACCTCGTTATATCGTTATAAAGTCCCAAACTCATGAGAGCGAGCAATAAGATCCATCCACCAATGGTGAGTTGCGCTATCACCGCTTCGCTCGGTGCTTTGCGGCGGATCATTTCATAAAGATTAAACATAATGTGCCCCCCGTCAAGGGCAGGAATCGGAAGAAGATTGAGAACCCCCAGATTGACGGAAATCAAAGCGGCAAAGAAACAGAGACTCATCCATCCGTATTCGGCGGCGTCGGCAGTGATTTTTGTGATACTGACGACTCCTCCTACCTCGGAAGCGGGTACGATGCCGGTAAGAAGTTTCTGAACACTTTGAAAAATGAGAAAAGAGGTTTCATACGTTTGCTTGGACGCATAAGCAATGGTTTCTGTAAAACTGAGATTGAGCGTATGCGTAACACCTGCAGGTGCAATGCCGACCATCCGTTGTTGAACCGTCTCTTTAAAAATATTTTGCGTTTCGGTGATTTTTGGGGTAATACTCAGGATATGAACCATGTTTTGGCGCTCAATCTGCAGTGTCAGTGTCCCGACGGAGGATTTGACCGCATCGGAAAGTTCATTCCATTCTGTGATTTTTTCTCCGTTGATCGAGCGGACAATGTCCCCCTTTTTAAGTCCTGCGACAGCTGCCGGAGACTCTTTAGCCACGCTCCCGATGATTGGGGAGAGGGCTTTAGGCCCTCCCAATGCGATGGCGTAAAAAAATACCCATGCAAGGGCAAAGTTAGCGAGCGGCCCGGCGAGGAGGATTATGATCCGCTGCCACGGCTTTTTCGTCGTATAGCTGTCATTGTCACTGCTGGTCGCGGTAGGATCGGAGTCGTCTTGTCCCTTCATCTTGACGTAACCGCCTAAGGGGATAGCAGAGATTTGCCACTGGGTACCGATCCACTGAAACGAGAAAAGTTTTTTCCCGAAGCCGATACTGAACACTTCGACATAGACACCGAAAAATCGTGCGGCGCTGTAATGTCCTAATTCATGGAAAAAAATGAGAGCTGAGAGGACGAGGAGGGCAACTAACCACGACATATTAGAGTTTTCCTTTATAGGCTTTTGCAAATCCGACGAGGTATTCCGCTCCCGAATAGACGGTTAGGGCGACGGCGATCCAAAGAAGTAGATCCCCAAACGGCCAGTGCATCAGCAAAAATCCGATGGCGATCATTTGGGCAACGGTTTTCACTTTTCCCGCCATGGATGCACTGACATCGATCCCTTCGGATAAGGAAAGGGTACGAAGCCCCGTAATAAAGAGTTCCCGTACAATGATGATATAAATAGCCCACGCAGAAGCATCCCCGCTCATCATAAGACCTAAAAAAGCGGCCAATGTCAGCATCTTATCGGCGAGCGGATCGAGAATCTGTCCGACGATCGTGATTTGATCCAGTTCACGTGCGACATAACCGTCAAAAAAGTCGGTAATACTGGCGATGACAAAGAGTAAAGAAGCGATATAGTAGCTCCAGCTGATATGCCATCCCATATCGGTGAAGATCTGAGGATTAAGGATGATCCAAAACATCACAGGGGCGATGAGAAGGCGGATGAATGCTAAGATATTGGGAATATTAAACACCGATGGTCCATTATTGATTTGATTTGAGTTCATTTGGCAGAGGATTGAAAAAAGGCGCAAGCGCCGTGAGCCCTCTGCTAAAGAGAACCCAGTGTCCGAAAAGCATAGGAATTTTATTCCCGGTGCGGTTGAAATTATCTAAAAGTGGTCCCGCCGTCAACGATGATCGTTTGACCGGTGATCCAGCTTGCCTCGTCGGTACAGAGGAAATAAACAGCTCCCGCGATGTCATTCGGGCTTCCCATACGGTTCAATGCCGAGCGTTTAACGGTTTCTGCTTTGACCTCTTCGTAGTTCGTAAATGCTTTGAGTGCATCGGTATCGATCGGCCCGCCGGAAACGGCGTTGACACGGATGTTCATTTCTCCGAGTTCGACCGCTGCGTATCGTGCCATCGCTTCGACGGCCGCTTTGTTGGTTCCATGCCCCGCATAGTTTTCGATATAGATCAAATTTCCGGTACTGGACATCGTTACCACGGCACCGCCGCCCACTTTTTCCATCCGTTTTGCCGCTTCTTGGGTTCCGACGACAAACGCGTTGACGGTTGCGGTATAGATGTTGTTGAGTCCACGTGGTTTAAGACGCATAAATTTACCGTATCCTCCGACAACGGGACGACCGTAAATCATTGCGTTACTGACGAAGAAATCGACGCGGTCGAAATCGGCATCAATGGCTTCGAAAAGGGGCTTGAATTCATCGGTTTCTAAAATATTGAGGGGATAGGCTCGTGCTTTAATACCGTATTTGCTTTCCCATTCTTGCGCCAAAATACCGGCTGTTTCTGCGTTGGAGTTGTAGGTGAAGGCAATATTGACACCCTTTTGTGCAAATTTTTCAGCAATAGCCTGACCGATCCCTTTGGTGGCTCCGGTGATAACGAGTGTTTTACCTTGCATATTTGTCATTCTTTTATACTCCTACAATGTTGTAATTTTTCATAACGGCTTCGAGCTTTTTCATGTTTTCACTGCTTGGGGGAACCAGTGGAAGGCGATATTCGAGGGTATCGATAAGACCGGCAATAAACATTGCCGCTTTGATCATGACCGGATTGGATTCAAGAAAGAGGACCTTGTTGATGGGAAATAGAGCGTCATTGATCGCTTTTGAACCGCTTAAATCTCCCGATAGCGCTTTGGCAACCAATTGGGCTTTCAAATCCGGTAAAAGGTTCGAAGTAACGGAAGTGATACCCGCTCCACCGCAAGCGAGGATAGCGTAATCAATAGCGTCATCCCCGGAAAAGACTTTGAGCTCCGGCCGGCGGGAGAGGAGTTCGATGGTTCGCTCAATGCTTCCCGTTGCCTCTTTGATACCGTAGATGTTCGGAACATCGTCAAAAAGTCGGATGACGGTATCGGCACTGATGTCGACGACCGTTCGTCCCGGGACATTGTAGAGCATAAACGGGAGTTCCGGAACCGACTCGGCGATTGCTTTATAGTGTTGATAAAGCCCCTCTTGTGAAGGCTTATTGTAATACGGCGCCACCGAAAAGATAGCATCGACACCGCATTTTTGAGCCGTGCGAGCCGCTTCGATCGCTTCTGCGGTTGAGTTGCTTCCCGCCCCGGCGAGTACTTTGGTTTTGGTCCCTTTGCAAACGCTCACCGCAATTTCCATGCAGATGCGGTCTTCATCATAACTGAGGGTTGCACTTTCTCCCGTCGTTCCGACAGGACAAACCGCATCCATCCCGTTGTTGATTTGGCGTTGAACCAGATCAGCGTATTTTTGCTCATCCAATTTTCCGTTTTTAAAAGGGGTTATCAAGGCGGTTGTTGAGCCTGTTACTAGATTCATTTTTGACCTTTTCGTAGGATTATCGTCGTTGATTTTTCAGGGACAAGATAGTGTTTGGCAACCGCTTGAATTTCGTCGGGTTTGAGGGCTTCGATCGCCGATTCATAGCGCATCAACGGAGAAATGTCTCCGCGAGCGAGATAACTGCCAAACAAATCGGCCACCGACGTCGAACTCTCGAGGGAGTAGATGAAATCGGCTCGGGTATTAATCTTTATTTTGTTCAGTTCAGCCTCTTCTACCGGTTTGTTTTGGAGGCTTTTGATAACGTCCCAGATCTCTTTTTCGACGCTCTCGGCTGGAATGCCGTTATTGCAAACGGCTAAAAATAAAAAGACGCCCGGATCGATATTTTCCATGTTATAGGCATAAATTTGATTGACAAGCCGTTTTTCATCGACCAAAACACGGTTTAGGCGTGAACTTTTTCCCGTACTGAGCATTTCGCTAAGGGCTGAGAGTTTCGGTTGGTCAGCATGCTGAAAATTCGGAATCGGGAAAGAGATGGCTAACATCTCCACTTCCGATTCTTTATTGACGATGACACGGCGTTCACCGTCTTGCTCCGGCTCAATGATTTTTTTCTCAGGGATATCGACCGTATTGGGGACGTTTCCGAAGTGTTTTTGCGCCTCTTCGAAAACTCTATCGGCCGTTATGTCTCCCGTCACGACTAAAATGGCGTTTTTCGGCTGATAGTAGGTTTTGTGAAAACTACGAATATCCTCCAGTGTCCAGGTCTGAATGTCGTTCATAAATCCGATCGGGGTCCAGTGATACGGGTGGTAGACATAAGCGCTGTTAAAGAGGCGGAAATAGAGATATCCCATCGGATTGTTATCGGTTCTCCAGCGCCGCTCTTCGGCAACGACGTTTCGCTCGGGCTGAAACTCATCGTCTTTGAGGTTGAGATTTTGCATCAGCTCTGCAAACAGCGAGAGTGATTTCGGGAGATTTTCGGTACTGGATTTGATGTAGTAGTGGGTATAGTCAAAGCCGGTTGAGGCGTTGTTCAATCCGCCGACACTTTTTACCTCTTCGTCAAATTCGCCCGCTTTGAGATTTTTCGTCGATTTGAAGTTCATGTGTTCGAGCATGTGGGCAATACCGCTTTTGCCCATCACTTCATTGCGGCTTCCCACCTGATAAAAAATATCGGTAGAGATCACCTGCGAGCCGTTATCCATCGGGATGGCAACGACTTGTAATCCGTTGGAGAGGGTTGACGTTTCATAGTGAGGCAGTGATGAGGCCATAAGGGTTCCTAAACTCAAAATTGTAGCGGCGAGAATTTTCATCGCCGATCAGCGCCGATTGCTTCGGTGATGGAGGTATAGCCATCGGATGCCAAAAGATCGATAAGGCCGCTGTTGATCTCTTCGATCACTTCGGGACCTTTGAAAATCAGCGAGGTGTAGATCTGTACGAGTGAAGCCCCTGCGCGGATGCGTCGGTATGCTTCTTCGGGGGTGCTGATGCCGCCGACACTGATCAAGGTCGTTTTACCGTAGAGTTCGCGTGCAATCGCATCGAAGATGTAAAAACTCCGTTCGCGCAATACTTCACCGCTGAGTCCCCCCATATCTTCGGGTTCGGAGACGAGTGAATAATCGATCGTCGTGTTGGTTGCAATGATACCGTCTGCTCCGCTTTCCACAGCATGTACACAGAGTGCGACTGCCTGATCTTCGGTCATGTCAGGGGCGATTTTCAACAAAATCGGCTTATTCGTGATCGCTTTGGCTTCGGCGAAAAGTTGACTGATGAACGCTTCGTTTTGCAAATCGCGCAGCCCCGGAGTGTTCGGGGAGGAGATGTTGATAACCATATAGTCAGCGTATTCATGAAGCGCTTTGATCAACGTTGTGTAATCTTTGATCGCTTTATCTTCAGGGGTGATTTTATTTTTTCCGATATTGACGCCGATAGGGGTGCTGAAAGGGTAGATGTTTTTAAGTCGGTGAGAGATACGGAAAAGTCCGTCATTGTTGAATCCCATCGCATTTTGAAGAGATTCTTCTTCGATGTGTCTCCACAAACGAGGACGGGGATTTCCCTCCTGTGGTTTTGGAGTGAGGGTACCGATTTCACTAAAACCGAATCCCATCGACATCACCCCATGAAACATCGTCGCATTTTTATCAAACCCTGCCGCCAGTCCGACGGGGTTTAAAAAGGTACGTCCGAAAAGCTCCTGGGTGAGGGAAGGGTGAGTGACGAAATGTTTGGCCATCCAGCCGTTTACGAGAGGGGGACAAAAACTTGCGCTGCGCAGTACTGCGGCCGCAAGGGTATGGGCACTTTCGGGTTGAAGTTTAAAAAGCCAGGGTTTTAAAGATTCGTAATCAAACATACCATCCGCCTCATCAGGATTAAAGTTAACGCGATTATACTCAAAAAAGGTTGAATGGTTTGTTAATAGACTTCAGCATAACAAAGCGTTATGAAAGAACTCTAACGCGCCGAAGCTTCCCCCACTGCCGGAAGAGAAGCGAGGTGTTCCGTGATTTGCAATGCAATCATTTCGGGTGTTGAACCGCTCAGGGTGAGTGAACGATCATGGATACCCAACGTGCCGTACAAAGCAGGGGCGCTTGCTTTAAAGAGTGCAATGGTCGGAACGCCTGAAGCACTCGCCAAGTGCATCGGACCTGTATCACCGCAGACAAAAGCGTCCATCTGCGAAAGGATTGCTCCCAGTTGCCGAAGATTGGATTCCATAAGGGTATAGAGTTCCTCACTCAGTTTTTCGGTAACATCGGGAGAGAGAATATCGATAAAGAGGGTATTGGGATTGAGGTGTTTCATCTGGGCATACCACGCTTCCCACCATGCATTGTCAATCTTTTTTTCAAAACGGGCATCGCGAAACATGCCAATGATTTTTTCCTTGCTCCCCCACGTATATCCTTGCGCCAAAAGCCGTTTTTTGAGCTCTTCGAGCCCCTGTTTCTTTTCGGATTCACTGAGGGCAATATCCATTTTCTGGGGAAAATCGGTGGGGTGGTTGCCGAATGCATGCATTAAATACAACGGTTTGAGCGCTTCATGTACAATCCCCGTCGGAACAGGCACGACATGGGTGGAAGGAGACCAATTCCCTTCCGCGTCAAACCCGAGTTTATAAGTCCCTCTGGCCAAGAAGGCTGCCCCTCGATCGCTGGCCGATCCGGTATTGAGATTAATGACCAAATCATAATGATTGGCCCGTAAGTGTTGAATATATTGGTATGCCGCGTAAGGGTTTTTGAGAAGTTTTCGAGGAAAATCAAAAACATTGCGAACTGTAGAAAAACCTTTCAATAAAGAGGCCGGATAAGCGGCTCCGATAAGGATATCCATCGAAGCTTCCGGAAAACGTTGCTCCAATGCACGCAGCAAGGGGGTAGTAAAGAGGATGTTCCCGATACGGTAGTTGATTCGAATGACGAGAATGCGTTTGATCTCATCTGCGGGAATCGGTTCGTGTCTGGCCTCTTTTTGAAAAAGAGATACTAGAAGGGTATTAAGTCCGTTTTTTATTTTTTGTCGCATACGCGAATGAAGGGGCAATCCCATAAAAATCCTTTTTATTCTTCTGCTAATGTTCGGCTGAGACGCTGATATTCACTGGAGTGTTCCAAAAGTTCTTCATGGGTCCCCTGAGCGATGATACGCCCTTTTTCAAAATATAAAATGAGATCGGCATGAACAATAGTACTGAGCCGATGGGCAATCGTAATGGTAATTTTGTCTTTGGTATACAGCTCAAGTGCGCTTTGAATTCTTCTTTCGCTCTCGTTGTCAAGAGCACTGGTCGCTTCATCCAGAATGAGAAGGGATGATTGGCGATAAATAGCTCTGGCGATGGCGATCCGCTGGCGTTGTCCGCCGGAGAGATTGGCACCGAACTCTTGCATGAGTGTGTGAATCCCCTCCGGAAGACTCAGTACAAATTCTAAAGCATCTGCCATCTTAAGCGCTTCTTTGACCCGTTCATCATCAATAGCCTCACCGTAGGCAACATTGGCGGCCAATGTGTCTTGAAAAATATAAACACGTTGCGAAACGACAGAAATTTGATGGCGAAGCGAATCTTGGGTGTACTCGGTGAGCGGATGATTGTTGATGGATACTTCGCCTTCGTCGGGATCGTAAAAGCGTAAGAGAAGATTGACCAACGAACTTTTACCGCCGCCACTTTGTCCGACAAGGGCGATGCTTTGCCCTGTATGGATGGAAAGATTCAAATTTTCAAGCGCGGTTTTTTCACCGAATTTTAAGATGACATTTTTAAAATCGATGGATTGAATACTCTGGTTGAGGATCATCTCACCGTCTTGAATTTTGTTTTTCAAATCAAAAATATAAAAGACCCGCTCACTGGCGGCAATGGCATCTTGAATTCGGCTGTAGATGTTACTAATCCCCCGCAAAGGTTGGAATACCAAACCGATAGCGGTCAAAAATGCGGTAAATTCCCCAACACTCATTTTCCCTTCATAGACTTCATGCCCACCGATAAAAATAACCGCTGCCAATCCGACTGCAGCGATCATTTCCATGATCGGTGAGACCAGTTCACCGGTATAGGTAGATTTCATATTGATGGCAAAGAAATGTTCGTTTTCTGCCGAAAAGCGTCTCATTTCATGTTTCTCTGTCGCGTTGGCTTTAATGATTTCGCTGTTATTGAAGACTTCCGTCAAGCGGGTCATGATATCGGCATTTTTTTCCTGGGAACGATGCGAGAGCCGTTTGAGCCGTTTGGTGATTTTCAGGAGGGGAAGGATGATCAGAGGCATGACGATCAATGCCCAAAACGCCAACGTCATATTCAGATAAATGACATATCCGACCAGTGCAATAACGGTTAAGGTTTCGCGGATAAGTTCAGGAAGCATCGACGAGACAAAATATTGGACGCGGGCGATATCATTGGTAATGCGTGAGATCAGTTCGCCGCTGCGGTTGGCATAAAGAAACTGCATATCCAGATGGAGCATTTTCTCGAGCAAATCTTCCCGTAAACGGGTGATGATGTGAAGACCGATATAGGTCGTAAAGACCGATTGGATATAACGGCCCAGAGATTTAAGGGCATAGATTCCTACCAAAAGGATTGGGATAAGATAGAGCATATCCGGATCACGTTTGATGAACATATTGTCCATTAGCGGCTGCATGATATGGGCGGTCGCGGCGGTTGCGGTGACCGTCAGTACAATCCCTATAAAGACGAGGACAAAATAAAATTTATACCCTTTGATATACGGCCAAAATCGTTTGTATATTTCGCTGAATTTCACTCGCGCATCTCCCAAAAGGTTCCGTCGGCCGTATCCATGATAGCGGCACCCATGGCGGTCAGCTCATCGCGCAGAGAATCGGATAAGCCGAAATCTTTCGCTTTTTTGGCTTCGGTCCGTTTTTCGATTAAATCATTGATTTTTGCTTTTGTCGCATCATCCAATCCGAATTGAAAATACTCAAAAGGGTTTTGGCCGCCGAAGCCCAATACGGCTTCGACGGTTGCCAAAGCGCTCAGGAGACTCTGGCGATAGCCTTTGTCTTTGGGATTCGTATCGAGTGCTTCATTCGCCTGAGAAATCAGCTCATCGATCAGAGCATACGCTTTCGAGACGTTCAAATCATCCCCGAGAGCTTCAAGAAGATTTTTTTTGAATTCGGTTTCGATTAGTTCGGCGCTGAGGCCGAAGAGCCGTTTTTTGAGACGATAGAGACGGTCGAGTCGCCGTTTTGAAGAAATGAGGTCCTCTTCGTTAAAGTTGAAATCCCCCCGATAATGGGTGCTGAGGAGGTAAAATCGGAGCACTTCGCCATGATACGCTTTGAGGGCGTCTTTGAGAAAAAAGCTGTTTCCCAGACTTTTCGACATCTTTTCCCCGCCGATGGTGACAAAACCGTTGTGCATCCAGTATTTTGCCAGTTCACGGTTAGTCGCACAGCGGGTTTGCGCCGCTTCGTTTTCGTGGTGGGGGAAGAGGAGATCGGCACCGCCGCCGTGGATATCGATCGCGTATTCTCCCTCTCCCGAGGTAACATAGCGTTCGATCATCGCCGAGCATTCCAAATGCCATCCCGGGCGACCCCGTCCGAATGGAGAATCAAACGCGACACCCTCACCCGGCACCGCTTTCCAGAGGGCGAAATCGGCCTCGTTACGTTTTTCGGAGACTTTTTCAACCCGACTGACGTTCTCTGTACTTTGGCGGTTTGAGAGGCTAAGGTAGTTTTTATCACTGGCCGTATCGAAATAGATATCTCCGTTGCTGATACGGTAGGCGTGGCCGCGATCGAGGAGCTTTTGGATCATTTCGGCCATGGCGTCGATCGATTCGGTCGCTTTGGGCTCCAATGTCGGAGCTCTTACCCCGATGGCTGCCATGTCACGGTGATAGGCTGCGGTAAAACGCTCGGCGATTTCGGTGGTACTGATCCCTAACTCTTGTGCTTTGTTGATGATTTTATCGTCGATGTCCGTAATGTTACGGGCAAAAAACACCTCGTATCCCTCGGCTTCTAAAACACGGCGGAGAAGATCGAAAACCAGCGCACTTTTAGCATGCCCCAAATGGGCATCGTCATAGACCGTCGGTCCGCAGACGTAAAGTGATACTTTTCCTTCTCTTAGGGATTCAAGTTTTTGTTTGCTTTTTTTGACGCTGTCATAAATGTACATGTATTTCCTATCGTTTTAACGTATCAAGTGTATCAAAAATTGATTTAAAGCATAAAATGCGACTCCAAATCCTCCGATACCGAGGATAAAATAGAGGCTGAAACGGGTTTTTAGAAGATCAAAAAAGATTTTCCAACCTACCTCTTTGACCGTGAGGATCAGTTGTACCGCCCCTCCGATACTTCCCGCCAATGCCAAACCTGCCGCCCCCATGGATTGCATTAAAATGACAGAGAAGATGAGGTTAATAACGAGGGATATGACGGCAATTTTTGCCGCTTTGAGATGTTTATGCTGAGCATACAGATACATCGAAAACAGCTTGGCGAGCCCAAAGGGGATAAGCCCGACCATATACATTTGCAGTACGCTGGCGGTATTAAGGGTATCTCCCTGATCAAACGCCCCCCGCTCGAACAGGAGCCAGATAATCGGTTCGGCTAAGAGGATTCCCCCCAGTACCGATATTCCGAGTAATGCGTTTAATAGCCAAAACGATTTGTGGAGGTTCTTGAATGCGAGATCGTTATTATTGTTATTGATCGCTTTGGCAATGGTGGGAAACAGTGCGGTGGTGATGGCGAGGGCAATAATGGCAAAAGGGAGCTGAAAAATACGGTTGGCGTAAAAGAGATACGAGACCGACCCTGCGGCCAAAAACGAGGCGAGAGAGGTATCGATAAACGAAGCGATTTGGGCGGTGGAATTTCCGACGACCGAAGGGAGAAAAAGGGATTTAAATTTCGATTCTTCTTCTTTGACATCTTTGGATTTACGGTATTTCCATCCTCCTACGAGGATTTTCATTAACCCTTGGCGGCGAATGGCATAGAGATGGGTGGCTACCTGGAGTAACCCGCCGATCAAAATGGAGATACTGAGGGCATAAACAATGGTTTTCGGATCAGAATTGGTAAAGAGTATGAGGGCAACGATCATCGCGATGTTGAGCCAAACCGTCGAAAAAGCGGTCGTGAAAAAATGCTCTTTATGCTGCAACAGCGTCCCTAAAAAAGTAACGATAAAAATGAGGTCCAAATACCAGAAATTGATGGCGGTGAGAGGGGCGGTTTGCGAGATCAGATCATGACCCCAGTCCCACGCCAGCATTTTCGTAAAAAATTCCGGAAAGAGGGTGACTAAAAAGGAGAGGAAAACGATAAAGGCCATAAAACGGATAAAGATGGCAACGGCAAAGACACTCTTTTGATTGGACGCGATGTAAGAGGGCATAAAGCTTTGGGTGAATGACCCCTCCGCGAAGATACGGCGGAAGAGATTGGGAAATTTGAAGGCCATTAAAAAGATATCGCTCCATACATTAGCACCCAAAGCGGACGTCATTAAAATATCTCGCGCAAGTCCCGTAACACGGGAGATGAGGATACCAAACGAATTGGAGAATATCGATTTAAACATAGTGTACAGCAAGTCCAAAAATAAATTTTACGCAATTTTAACCGATATGTGATTAAAATAGGGGCACTGATGTAAAGGATCACACAATGGGGTTGTTTAACAAAGAAGACGAACACGAAGAGGTAAAGGCATCGATAAAGCCTATTGTTGTTCGTACTTCTAATGTTGCCAAAGAGCTTTTGCAAGCTTCTACCAATTTTAAAGTATCGGTCCGCTCCCTTGATTTTAATCTCCTCGACACCCAAACGTTTTGCAAAACAACGAAAGAAGGGACTGCAGAAGAGTGGATTGAACTCTCTTCCGATGAGATGAGAGATTTGGATGAAGCCCTTTTTTTAAACCCCCGTTTTGAACTCAAACAGGTCTATGAAATTGAAATTTTTTCGATCACGGAGCCTACCCCGTTTGATCAAATGGATATTTCAATAGGGGGAAATTCAACCCTGTGTAAAATTTATCTGACGATCAAAGCCGGGAGTATCGCTCGCTATTACGATCGCTTTCAAGAAGATTTCCTGCAACTCGTTAATAAAAAAAAGCTTCGTGCCAATATGATGATCGGATTATTTGATTCAGTAATGCTTTCAAATCTTAGTGCACTTTTAGCAAAAATCAGAGTTCAAGAGGTGTATCGGTTTGAAACACAAGAACGCTATTTAATCGCTCAAGGGTACGAACCGGTTCCAACCGTGAACGATGATCTAATTCTCCATTATGATGCCAAACGCAAAAATATGGATGAACACGGCCGGATCGATTACGCAAAACGGGGATATGTGATCAGTACGGTTACGGATGAATTGCTGATTGAGTACATCAAACCCCATCCAGGAGAAAACGGGCGCAACTGCCGCGGAGAGTTTATCGCCCCAAAAGAGCCGGTTGTGAAATCCGAGCCTACGTTTACAACCGGAGAAAAGATAAAAATCATTGATACCCCTAAAAGTATCGAATACCGAGCGGGAACGGGAGGATACGTCACCTTTGAGGGGGGGATGTATGATATAAAAACCGAAGTGGACGTTAAGGAAATCAGTTTTAAAACGACCGGTTCGATTGAAACGCAGCTGGATGCCGATGTCTCTATCAACGTGACGGAAAAAGATTCCCTGAAAGATGCCATCGGGATAGGGATGGAGGTGACCGTCAACGTCATCAATATTGACGGTAATATCGGTTCCAATGCCAAAGTGACCGCTAAAAAAGCGACCGTAGAGGGACAGGTTCATCAAAGCGCTACGATAAGTGCCGATGAATTGACCATAAATATCCATAAAGGGACAGCCTACGGTAAAATCGTCAATATTACCCGACTCGAACAGGGGATTGTCGAAGCAGAAAAAGTTTTTATTCGTCAAGCCACAGGGGGAAAAATTCGGGCACGTGAGATTACGATCGAGTTATTGGGCTCCCATGTGAAAATGACGGCATCGCATAAAATTGAGATTACCAATCTTCACGGGGGTGAAAATTTATTCGTGATCGATCCGCTGCTGGATGAATCAACGGATGTTCTCTCCGAGCAGACAAAGCTGATGGAAGAAACGAAGCATGCGATACAAGAGATCAAAAGGGAACTTGTCGGATATGAACACACATGGCAGGAAAATGCTTCCCTAATGGAAGATATTAAGCGTAAACTTGTCCATTACAAGCAAAATGGAATTAAAATGCCGAGTGCCTTTGTCGAAAAATATCAACAACATCTACAATTTAAAGAAAAGCTCGATGAACTCCGCGCGTCATTAAAAATCAAAGAGGATCACTATAGCGGGCTGAGTGAAAAGCGTGCGGCCCTTCAAAGCGGAATATTCGAAGCCCGTATCATTAACCATGACAGCTGGCGCAATCATAACGAGATTGTTTTCAAACTGATTGATCCGCCTGTCAATATAATGTACATCCCCGGACAGCATGAAGAGGAACATATATTGGGGCTGCATGAAGACGAAGAAGGGGAATTTTCAATTAAGGTGTTATCGAAATGATTATCGGATTAGAGGGAATTATTGATTTTAAAGAACCGACATCGGTTCATTTGAATGTAAACAGTGTTATTTATGAGGTTTTTATCTCTTTGCATACCTACAGCACGATCGGTTCTGAGAAAGCGCGATTGCATATCCATCATGTCATTCGTGAAGACGCTCAACAGCTGTACGGTTTCGCCCAAAAAAGCGAAAAGATTTTGTTTGAGGGGATGCTTAAAATCAACGGAATAGGGCCTAAAGCAGCACTTGCGATCTGTTCGACCTTTACGCCGGAGCAGTTTGCAGGTATTATTTCATCTAAAGATGTCAATGCGTTGAAAAAAGTTCCGGGAATCGGGCCTAAAAGTGCGGCACGGATTATGGTGGAATTGGCCGGTTTTGATGCCGTTCTGCTCAATACGGCTCCATCGGTAAATTCTGCTACAACCGAAGCCATGATGGCGTTAGAATCACTCGGATTCAAAAAAGAGCAGATTGCCAAGGCGCTAAGCCAGTCCCATGCAACGGATACACCGACACTCGTAAAAGAGGCGTTGAAACAACTTCAAAAACTTTAAAGGATATTCATTGAAATTAGCCATTTTATTCGGCGGAGCCAGTTATGAACACGAAATCAGCATCGTAAGTGCGATTACCGTCAAAGAGAAACTAAGCCGATATGAGCTCAGTTTTATTTTTTGTGACCAAGATCATAAATTTTATTTGATTGACAGTGCCAAAATGAAAGCGGTTACTTTTTCACGCGGCGAACACCGTAAAATGCCCCAAATTTTCCTCACGAACGGCGGTTTTGAGCAGCGCGGACTGTTTGGCACCAAAAGACATGAGATGCCGATTCTCAATCTGATTCACGGCGGAGACGGTGAAGACGGTTCAATCGCATCTTTGATGGATTTTTTCCATATCCCGTTTATCGGTCCGCGTAAAGAGGCGTCGATGCTCAGTTTTGACAAACACTATACCAAATGGCTTGCCGGCTCACTCGGTGTTAAAACATTGCCGTATGAGATTCTTCGCAAAGAGGATAAACGCGTTGTAGCAACAGCCTATCCATTTATTGTTAAACCGGCCCGTTTGGGAAGCTCTATCGGGGTGAGTATTGTCCGTGAAGCAAGTGAGCTTGATTATGCGTTGGACGTTGCGTTTGAATTTGATAACGTTCTTGTGATCGAACCGTTTATTTCAGGAGTCAAAGAATATAATCTGGCGGGTTTCAGTGCACGCGGTGAGATGACCTACTCTATCGTCGAAGAACCTCAAAAAGCTGATTTCCTCGATTTCGAGAAAAAATACCTCGATTTTTCCCGTTCGGGAAATGTTGCGGAAGCCTCCGTTAGTGATACGTTGGTTCAACAATTGCGGAATGCGTTTAAGACGATCTATTCTCCGTTGTTTGAAGGGGCACTCATCCGATGCGATTTCTTCGAGATCGAGGGTGAAATTTATCTTAATGAGGTCAATCCTATCCCGGGATCAATGGCAAACTATCTTTTTGAAGATTTCAGCGGTTCGATCCAAAAGCTTCTCGGATCTTTGCCGGATAAGAAAGCGATTCGGGTCAATTACGATTACATCCACTCTATCTCCCAAGCCAAAGGGAAATAAACGTGGCAGTCAAAACGGTTCAATATCAGCACCATACTTTCTCAATCAGCTATGAAATACTCAACCCGAATGCCCATTACGATATTATCTTTTTACACGGCTGGGGTTCTCATAAAAACCTGATGAAACACGCTTTCGCTACACAGCTCAAACAGTTTCGTCATATTTACATCGATATGCCGGGGTTTGGCAACAGTACGTGCAATATGACTCTGTGTACGGAAGATTATGCGAATATATTGGAATCTTTTATTTCCCAGATTGACGCCGCTAAAACAATCATTTTAGGGCATTCGTTCGGAGGCAAAGTTGCGACACTTCTGAACCCTGAACTTTTGGTATTGGTCGGTTCGGCAGGCATTTTGGTCCCTAAGCCTCTCAAAATACGGGCAAAAATATTACTTTTCAAGTTATTGAAATTTTCGGGTCTTACCTCTCTGCGCCGCTTTTTCGTAGCTCCCGATGCGCAGGGGCTCTCTCAGCCGATGTACGAGACGTTCAAGCAGGTCGTGAATGAAGATTTCACCGAGAAATTTCGTGCGTTCAAAGGGAAAGCTCTCCTTTGTTTCGGTCGCCAGGATACGGCAACGCCGATGTGGACGGCGTATAAAATTGCAGAGCTCATACCGGAATCGAAAGTGGTCGAATTTGACGGTGACCACTATTTCTTTTTGGAGCAGAGCGCTTCGGTCGCCAAAGAGATTGAAAAAACCGTTTTACAAAGTTTGGAACACTAAGGAAAAAATATGGAATTGGGACAATTGGCCGCATTTCTTACAAATGTCGTATTTGTTATGGCGTTAGGGTGGTATTTGATTACCAATCTTCAGTGGTATGATTATCGGATTGAGCGTGTGGTATTGCGTCATCATAAAAAATGGTGGCACGTTCTTTATTTCATTGCTCCGTTTATCCTCTATTATGGGAGCGGAGCCTATGCCCCTTATGTCGTTCTTATCTATCTTCCCCTTCTTTTGGTGTGGATCAAGCGTCTCGATAAAAAGTTGGTTCTGACATGGCGGGTAAAACGGTTTTTGATTCTTTTGGGTTCTATTACACTATTGCTGAACCTGCTCATGGCGTTAAAAGGGTGGGGAAATACCTACAGTGTCATCTTCCCTCTTGTTTTGACATATCTTTTGTCCTGGGGGATTGAGAAGTTTTTATTCGAAGCCTATAAGCGTCAGGCGAAAACAAAAATCGCCTCGATGAACGATCTCACCATCATTTGTGTGACCGGAAGCTATGGAAAAACCTCGATGAAAAATTTTATTGCTCAGGTGTTGGCTCACAAATACAACGTCTATGCAACGCCACGCAGTGTTAATACACTCGGCGGTATTATCCGTGATGTCAATGAATCGCTCCCTTCTAATGCGCAGGTTTACATCTGTGAAGCGGGAGCGCGTGAAATCGGAGATATTTATGCGATTACGCAGCTCCTTCACCCTCAAATCGTTGTTGTGGGAAAAGTAGGACCGCAGCATTTGGAGTATTTTAAAACGCTGGAACGCATTCAGCGTACCAAACTTGAAATTATCCATTCAGATCGTCTTAAACGGGCTTTCATCCATACGTCAGTGACCGATGAGCCGCACGAGAAAGTGACTTTCTTCGGGGATGATATCCAAAATCTTCAAGCGACCTTAGAGGGGATTGATTTTGATCTAAACATGAACGGCGAAGATCGTCATTTTCATACCTCCGTTCTCGGCGGATTCCAGACGATTAATATCAATGCCGCCATTTTGATCGCTCATGAGATGGGGATGAAGACGGATGAAATTGTCTCTGCAGTAGAAAGACTAAAGAGCGTTGAACACCGTCTTGAACGGATCGATGCCGGGGGTAAAATCATCCTTGATGACGGTTATAACGGCAATATTGACGGTATGCTGGAGGGAGTACGCCTTTGCTCCCTTCATTCAGGGCGTAAAGTAATCGTGACACCGGGATTGGTTGAGAGTACCGAAGAACTTAACAGCGAGCTTATTCGTGCAATTAATGGCGTTTTTGATATTGCGATCATCACCGGATCGTTGAATGCGGCACAGTTTGACAAAGAACTGAACGTCCCTCAGAAGATTATGTTGGCGGATAAATCGCAGATGGTTAAAATTCTCGGCGAAGTGACCCGAGCCGGAGATATTATCCTTTTTGCGAATGACGCGCCGAACTTTATTTAATTGAGAACGCAAAAGGAGCAAAGCCCCTTTTACTACGCTAACGCTGTGTTTTCCTCGGCGGAAAGCCCGCGCACGCTTGCGTGCTTTTGTCACGCTCATGACCTGAAATAAGGAAGAAAGCTGATGAATAATATCCTCTATGCCCCCTGGCGTGATGAATACGTAACCGGTGAAAAGATTGAGGGGTGTGTGTTTTGCCATATCAGTTCCCACCCTCAGGATGATGAGGCATTGCATGTATTGCATCGTGATGAGCACTGCTTTGTCGTGATGAACCGCTACCCTTATACTCCCGGCCACTTTATGATTATCCCTCATCACCATACCGATGCCCTCGAGACGCTTGATTCTGCCACATGGCTTCATATGAGCGCCTTGGCGCAAAAAGGGGTTGCTCTTCTGAAAGAGAGATTCGGTGCCCATGGTGTGAACATCGGAATGAATTTGGGCAAAGCGGGGGGGGCGGGGATAGCCGAACATATTCATCTCCATTTGGTCCCGAGATGGGAGAGGGATACCAACTTTATCACCTCTATAGCACAAACGCGGGTCTACTCGACCGATTTTGAAACTATTTATCGGAAATTAAAAAAAATATTTTCAGATTCTCTCTCCTGACACGAGTTAAAGTGATTTTGAAAAAAGTCTAATGTTAATTACGATATACTATTGTCAAATTGTTCCGTGACTTAGAATTTCTTAATTTACCTTAACATAAGGATTTGCTCTGATGTTTTTTTCAGCTTCCGCTTCTTCTCTGTGGCGCCTTTCGGTCGTCAGTATCGCATTGTCGGCCGTTCTTCTCGCAGCCCCGTTTGAAGATGGGTTAAAAGCTTTTGACAAAAAAGATTATCCAACGGCAATTAAAATTTGGCAACCTTTGGCTGAAAAAGGGAATATGGCCGCCCAACATAATTTGGGTATTTTGTATGAAAACGGCTATGGCGTCAAACGGAGCGATACGGAAGCGTTCAAATGGTATGCAAAAGCCGCAGAGCAGGGGCATGTTGATGCCCAGTACAATTTGGGATTAATGTACGGTGCAGGAGTCGGTACCGAAAAAAATGACCAATTGGCGGCTAAATGGTTTTCCAAAGCAGCTGCACAAGGGGATCAGGAAGCCCAAAAAATTCTTCAAATGAATTATGCCAATGTCGCTAAAGAGGGCTCTTCAAATGGAGAAAAAACACAGGCTCAATCGGTCGCACAACCTTTAGCACTCTCTCAAGCGGAAGAGAAGAAAGTCACTAAGAAAGTAAAGAAAAACGGCAAAAATAGTGCTAAGAAAAAAGCGGTTCCATCAGCGCTAAGCGAAGAGGTTAAAAGTGCACCGATAGCGCCAAAATCATCGCTTCCTGTGTATGCAATCCCTCCGGTTCAGACAGAAAGCCAGACCTCCCCATCGAATCCGGAAGCGGTTTCTGAAGCGGCGAAATGGCTCATGAAATCAGCGAAGCAGGGGGAACCTCGCGCACAATACTCTCTTGCCCTGTTTTATGCTGAAGGAAACGGTGTTGCCAAAAACGATACGGAAGCGGCTCGCTGGTACAGTGAAGCGGCACGTCAAGGGTATGCCGACGCTCAGTATAATCTTGCTTTGGCCTATCTCTCAGGACGAGGTGTTTCCAAAAACGATTCTCAATCAGCCTCTCTTTTCTCTCAGGCAGCACAGCAAGGACATCCAAGTGCACAGTTTAATCTCGGTCTCCTCTATTCCGAAGGGCGCGGTATTGCCAAAAACGAGGCAGAAGCGGTCCGATGGTATATGCAAGCGGCTAAACAAGGGCATGCAGATGCCCAATTCTATTTGGGTCTAGCCTACGCGGAAGGGACAGGGATTGCAAAAAATCCGGATGAAGCGATCAAATGGTATCGCAAAGCAGCAGAACAAGGGCACAGCCGTGCTCAGTATAATCTGGCTATCGCCCTCTCCAACCGCTGAGGCTGTATGACGTTGGATAGTGCCTCTTTTATTGTTGTGGGATGATGCGTGCAAGATTCTTTTTCTTCTCAAACGACGCCAGAATGTAGAAGAGAACAGGTTATTTCCCTGGAATCGATGAGGCAATCGCGTTTTAACCATTTCTTCTTTCGCCCCCTTACGCTATTACTCGTCGCTACTTCTCTCTACGCAAAATACCCTTTGTTGATTTACTACGGCAGCAGTTACGAGCCTAAAACATTCGAACGGTATGAAACGGTTGTCCTGGACCCTGATCTCTACAAAGATGTTCATCATGTGCGCAGCCGAACTTTTGCTTATGTCAGTCTGGGAGAAGTGGGAAGCTGTCGGCGATATTTTGCACAGATGCAAAAAAACGGCTTGTTGGCCGGTCAGAATGAGGCCTGGGGAAGTTATCATATCAACATTGCGGACGGGAGATGGGAGCAGTTGCTGTTGCAAGAGGTCATCCCCCCGATTATTAAAAGCGGTTACAACGGATTGTTTTTGGACACCGTGGATTCATTAATCGCACGCGATGAATCCACAACGAAAATCATCGCTCTTATTCAAGCTATTAAAAAACGGTATCCGACTCTGAAACTGATGCTTAACCGTGGATTTGAAGTTGCCGATAGAGCCCCTATCGATGCTCTATTATATGAATCAACGATTTCAGGATATAATTATAAGAAAAAAGAATTTTCATTGTTTTCTTATGACTTTCGTTTTCTCCCAAAAAAACCGATAGAGCGTTACAGCGTCGATTATTGGGATCCTGAGGAGCCTGAAGGGATGGCACGTATTTATAAAATCGCTTTGAAGAAAGGGTATAAACCGTTAGTCACTACGATGTCGTTGACCGAATTGCCCAATGTACGATTTGATATCAACAAAAGTATGATTGAATATCATTAAAAGGAGAGAGATTGTTTCAGAAAAATACTAAATTACCTCTCTTGATCGTCATGGGGATGACACTCCTTTTGTCAGTGGCTGAGAGTCATGCAATCACTTCCAGAAACACAATTGTGCGAAAACCGATCTTATCTGATACGGTTCACAATACCGCAGAAGCGGCTAAGAGCAATCTTTTGTCTCCGCCGGAATTGCTTGTGCCCCACGATAAATCAATCGCAACGTTTCCGTTCAAAAAATCTTTGCGTAACGTCATTGTTGTGACACCGACGGTTTTTGCGGTATCTCAAGCCGATTTGACCCTTCCGACGTACATTGATTTGATTTTACAGGATAATTTTAATGTTTCGAATGGAAACTATGACGCAAAACTCGATCAGCTTCAGAACCTCATGGATCAAAGCCGATACGATTTTGATCTTTCCTTTCAGGCACTCCTTTCTGCGAATCAGCTTCCTACTCCCACAGAGGGGATGGGGACAACCCTCACCGGTCGTATAGGGTTTCAGGCCAATAAACTCTTGTACGATGGGAACCTTCATTATTATAGAAATGAGAATGTTTCCCTGAATGAACGGCTTGCAAAGTTTAAAAAATTATCGACTAAAGACCAGGTGGCACTCTACGGTACCGAACTTTACCTGCAATTATTGGAATTGCAGGGGCGTAAGAACTACATGCAGCAGTATCAGGAATTGACGGACAAGCTCTACCGTATGACCATGCAAAAGGTTGAGAACGGGGTCAATGATAATGTTTATGATCAGATTAATGTAAAAATCGACAAACTTGCCTTTGAAAAATTGGTTCTGGGTCTGAAATTTGACCTTTACAATGCAACGGTTTCTTTTAAACAAGCGGCGAATATGAGAACCAATGAAGAACCCGTTTTGGCCTGGCCGCACATAACGCCGCCGGTAGATTCGGTAGAAACACTTCAGAAAAAAGCTATGGAAAAAAATCCTCAGGTTGAAGTCGCCGACCTCCTTTTCCGCCTCAAACAAGGGGAAATTTTGACGGAAGAGGGGCGAAACGATTGGCTTGTCAATCTCAATACATTTGCCGGTGTCGGTTATTCCAATACCGTAACCGATATTACCGATTCCGCGTCGCAGGGGGTGAATTGGGCCGTTACGCTGCAAGCGGCCTACCCGTTGGATACCGGAAATAAACATTTAGCCGTCGAAAAAAAGATGGTTGAAGCGTTGAAAGAAAAAAACAATCGTTCGATTCTTCAGCACAATACGATCCTCCGTGTGAACAAACTTTTTAGTGAATGTGAACGTGAAACGCAGATGTTACAGCTACTATCGGTACAAAAAGAGATTGTCGAACGCCAGTTGAAAATCGCTCGATACCGCTTTGAGGGCGGTGTGGACCCTTATGCTTCGTATGCGGTCGCTATGAAAAGAATGATTGAGGTGGAAGAGGGGATTTTATCGGCAAAAATACGACAGGCACGGCATGTATTTGAACTTCGCATATTAACCGGCGGTTCGGAGCAATGAGTGAAAACTCCGAGAAGATACGTATCGTCTTAGCGGGAGAGGGGACATATCCTTACGAAGTGGGGGGGGTGAGTGTCTGGGCCCATTTGCTGATACAGAATCTTAAAGAGATCGATTTTATCCTGATGCCGATTATGATGCACCCCTATGTCAAGTTAAAATACGAAATCCCCGAAAATGTCATCGATGTATTGAAAGTTCCCTTGTGGGGGACGGAAGAGCCTACGGAATACGTCCGTTCCATCCCTTTTTCATCGATCATTTATTCTAAAATCCGAACAACCGACAATGCTATCCGAGAAAAATTTATTCCGATCTTTGATAATCTGATCGACCATATCTACAGTATTCGAAACGACATGGACGAGCTTGGGGATACCCTTTTCCAGTTTTATTCCTTTTTTCAAATGTACGATTATCATACCACGTTTCGTTCGAAACTGGTGTGGGATACCTTCAAGCAGAAGATAGCCCAGATATATGCGGATGCTCAAGAGGTTCCTTCCGTCTATGATACGGTTGAAGCGTTGCGGTACATGTTCCGATTTTTCATAACCCTTTTGCCTCCGGTTCCGTATGCCGATATTTATCACTCTTCTGCTGCGGCGTTTTGCGGTTTGCCGTGCATCATTGCCAAAAAACTGCATGGAAGCCGTTTTTTGCTGACCGAGCACGGGATCTATATCCGCGAACAGATGCTTCAGGCGTCACGTGTCAAAATGCCCCTTCGAACCAAAGAGTTTTTGATGAACCTGATTACGATGGTTGCAAGGATGAATTATTATCATGCCGATGTGATTTCTCCGGTATGCGATTACAATAAGCGATGGGAAATCAAATGGGGGGCAACCCCCTCGCGTATTTCTACGATCTACAACGGGATTGACACGGATCGCTTTAAACGGCTGGATGTCCCCCGTTCACCTCGTCCGACCGTAGTGATGATCGCGAGGATTGACCCGCTGAAAGATATTGAGACCTTCATCCATACCTGCGCTCTGGTGGCAAAGGAGATTCCGGATGTATGGTTTAAAATGTACGGACCGAAGCTTGATCCTGATTATTATGAACGGTGCGAACGTTTGGTCGATTCGTTGGGGATACAGAAGAATTTCGTCTTTGCGGGATTGACCTCCAATCCTGCAGAAGCCTACAATGAAGGGGATGTTGTGATGCTGACAAGCATATCCGAAGCCTTCCCCTTTGTCGTTATTGAAGCGATGGCGTGTGAAAGGGTTATGGTCTCTTCCGATGTCGGCGGGACAAAAGAGGTTCTGGAAGGGTTCGGATTTGTCGTGAAACCCAAAGACTATGAACAGTTTGCCGAAAAAGTTCTTTTGGTTTTAAATGACAGGGTTATGGCGGAAGAGATGGGAATTGCCGCGCGGGAACATATTCTAAACGGTTTTAGGATTGAAGACATGGTGTATAATTATCGCACTATGTATCAGCATTTGTATGCCATCCCTGCATCCGTAGAGATCGCTTCACATGTGAAAGCACCGGAAGACGAATTGAGCGATGATGAACTCGAAGCGGAACTTTCCAATATGTTTAAGAATGAAGACGAATAATGGTATCTGAAGCGATCTATCTTGGCCCGGACCCTCAAATATTTCAGCAAGTCCGAGAATGGCGGGCATTGTATGAGACATTGACGGAAGGAAAAGGAAAACCGCTTAATCACTGGGAGATTACCGCCCTTTTGGAAATTTACGGTTTGCGTGATATCGATGCTCACGAGCAATACGGTTTTAACGATCTGTTTGAATTCGCGAAGATGCTGGTCGTCTTCATTGATGATTATAAATACGAAGTGAAAACGTATGAACTGGAAGCTCCTCCCTCAAAAGTAAAGAGGATCATCGTCAACTATTTTGAAGGGATGGCTTTTGCCCTTCCGATGCTTCTTCAGGTTTTTTTTACGTTGGTCATCGGGTATGGATTGTGGTCGAGTCTGGATCTGGACGTTCGGACGGCAACGGCGATTGCTATGGGTACCTTTGCCGCCTTGGTAGCTACAGGGGGGCCGGCTCAGGCTATCGGGCGAAAAGGGCTTTTTTACATTAAAATGGAAGAGTACAATCTTGCCTATAAAATCACCCGAAAGCTTTTTAAAATTTTTTTTATTCAAGCGTTTATTATCGGATTGCTCATGATCCTCTTTAATCTTTTTTTTGAATATATTCCCGGTACGATGCTTTTATACATGGTCGTTTATTATTTTCTATTGGCATTTTTGTTTACCTCATTTGCGGTTTTTTACATGATGGAATTGTACGGATCGATTGCTCTGTATGTCCTTCTCGGGGTTGTTTTGGTCTATCTTTTACATGTGTTCTTTCATTTTGGGATCATTGTTTCCCAGGTGGTATCGTTGGTGATAACCAATATTGTCGTGTTTGTGGATGCTTTTCGAAGAGTCAAAAAACTGACCGATAAAAGCCGCGAAAAAGAGGGGGATGCGGAACCCCGGTTATCGCTTCTGTTTTATTCACTGAATCCCTATATGATGTACGGGACCTTTTATTTTATGTTTTTGGTGACCGACCGGATTCTTGCGTGGAGTGCTATCCCTTTGCAGCCCTATTTTATTTGGTTTAACGTTCGTGACGAATTGGGGTTGGACTGGGCTTTGATCGTTTTGATTTTGCTGATCGGGATGAGTGAAGTGATTATTTATGAATTCATGTATCGGGTGAATGATGATATTATTGCCCATCGTTATGATGAAGCGGATAAATTTAACAGCAGTTATCGTCGTTTTTTCCTAAAATACAATATCGTATTTTTTGCGGTATCCTTTTTTGTGATCCTTTTTGTCTATTATGGTATTTATTTATTGGCCAAATATACCGATTGGGAATTTTTGGATATCTTTTTCATTGCGCCTACCCCATGGATTTTTGCTTTCGCCGCGGTGAGTTATGCGTTCTTATCGAATGCGCTGACCAATATTCTTTTCTTTTTCTCCTATTCGCGCTATAAAGCCGTTTTAAAGGGGATCATGGCCGGCTTGATTGTGAATGTGGTTGTCGGATTGATTCTAAGCCGTTTGATGGGATACGAATATGCGGTCATCGGTCTTTTGGCAGGATCGATTGTATTTTGGTTGTTTGTCGTTTTTTTTGGAAACCGTTTTTTCAAAAATCTCGATTATTATTATTATTCAGCTTATTAAAGGAGACGGGAATGAAGAAGAGAATGGCGATAGGGATGATCACCGTAATGATCATGTTTGCCGGATGTGCATCTAAAAACAATACGCTCGAAGATCTGAAAACAGAGCTGATGAGCGAGAAGCCGATAGCCGTTTACAGCGTGCCGGCAAGCGGTATTTATGCTCCCGACAAATGGATGGATCGAACGGTGTTGAGATCGTTTCCTTTTATCGCTCCGATATCCCCGTTTGATTTTCAGGGGAAATTTCAAAGCAATTTCTACGATGAGCTGAACGTTTCATGGAATGCCGTATCTTTGGATAAAGTAGACTGGAATACCCTCTCTAAAAATCCAGCTAATTATGACATTATCTACATTCAAAGTGTCGGCATTGCCGATTCGGGTGTAATGGCCGATGATTTCATGACCAACATCGCCAAAGCCTATAACATTGCCCCCTCAAAAATAGGACATTTAAAGCAGTGGATTGAAAATGGGGGAGTTTTGTGGAGCGAAGCGGGTATTCGGGCGAGCCGGTTTGAAACGTTTTACCCTTACGGCGGTATCAACGACGCGAAAACACGTACCCTTTTTTCACGGGAACATGGGACACTGTTCGGTCTTCCGCTGCGCTATCGTGTGATGAAAAGCAATTCTGTCGATATGGTCAATTATACGACCCAATCCGTAGCCTTAAAAGCGCATCCTTCTGCAACGCAGATAAAAGGGGTTTCCAAACTCTTTTTTGAGCCGACAAGTTTTATCGAGTCGTATCCGATTCTTCAATCCAGTACGTTGCTGGTGGATGAGAGAGGGGTCAATTATGCCGGTTACGGAGTGCTGGGCAAAGGGGTGATCGTCACGACGGTTCCGACGATGTATTGGCATGCCGATGATGACGGCGAGCTTTATCGATGGAAGCTCCTTTCGTGGATTTTGCAGCGCAAAGGGGATGCAAATGCCAAATTGATTGAGAATCCGAAACTGAAGCCATAACCGTGTCAACACATTAACGGAAAAGAGTATGTATGCCTGATTATATTGACTTTATCGCGCTTCCTTGGGTCTTTGAAGTACTGATTCCTGAATTTATCAAACTGATTTTTATGATGGTACTTTTTTTCTATTGGATCCCCTCCAAAGTATTTCCGCAAATCGGGATACAGGATCGCTATGATAAAGTGATGTTCAATATTCTCTATATGGTTCTTTATATAGAAATCGTTATACCACTGATGCTGATTTCGAAAATTTACAGTTTTCCCCTCTTTATTTTAACCCTGTTTATGGCCAAGCTTTTGATGATGAAGTATTATCAGAAGATTGCGCTGAGGCTCTATTTTATAAAGCTTCAAAATAAGATCATGATCACGGTACTCGATATGCTGGATGATTTTTCCGGCTTTAAAGGGCGAATCAAAAAAGCGGTTTCTGAAAAAATAGAGGCAAAGAAACGGGCTTTTTCGTGGATTTTGGCCTTGCAAACGGTTGTGGTCACTCTGATTTTTCTCTATCCCGCTTTTTTAATCACATTGCGCGGATTTTTCACCTTTACCTACGGGGCGTCGGATACGGCACAATTTTTTGAATGGGTCTCCTTTTTGTACCGCGGGGAACTTTTTTATGAGGGGAAAACGTTTGGTGCCGACTTTTACGGAATGACGATTCTCGCTTTTTTAATTGCCAATCTTTCGAATGCACCTCTCCATGTCGTTTTTAGTCTCTATCCGTTTTTTACCGTACTGTTTCTCCTTTTCGGTCTTTTTTATTTTGTTCGGAAGATGACCGGTTCCATGCCGGCCGGGTTATTCGCGGTATTTGTTTTCGGTGTCGTGTTGATGACGCCGTTAATCGATTTTTTCGCGGGTCGTTCGTATACGACAACGAACCCTACGATTACGAATTTTTTCGGTTTTGAATTGTATCTTCCCTGGCCTCCCGATCCTTCAAAGCTCCCCTCAGGGTCCGTCGGGATGACCCCCTATACCCGTAATTCCTGCGGCCTCCCGTATGAACTGGGCTATACCTTTTTTCTTCCTAATCTCTATTTTTTGATTAAATCGTTTGCGTCTGACGAGCGGAAGTATATCTGGTGGTATGGGGTAACTTTGCTTTTGATGTTTACCTTTCATGGAGGGATCGCTTTTTATTTGGTTGCGGCGAGTATTCCGATTGCGCTTTGGGCAGCGTTAAACGGCAAGTTTACCAAAGCAAAGCTCGGTTGGGGACTTTTAGCCGTTCTCGGAGGGGCAATTGTCGGAAATGCATGGCTTCTTTCCATTTTCAAATACGGCGGATTGGGGCCCATCGGTGCGGCGGCACCGATCATTGATGCTACCCTTCAGAGGCTGGGTATCGTCCAAAAATCGGCGGAACAGTCCGAACAGTTTGTTGCCGCTGCCGATTTTGATTTTGAAGAGATGCGTATTTTACTCCCTTCGATGACCCTGTTGGCCTTTGTAGCTGCCGTATTTCTCTTTTTTATCCTTGCACAGTTTGCACGGCGCCGTTTTGAATGGAGTTCATCGGCCCTGGTGGCATTGGGGGTACTGTTCATTTATATGGCGACTATTTTCGGGATTCCGCAGCTGGTGGATGCAACCCGGGCGGCGGAAGCACTGTTGCTCTCATGGTCTCTGATCGGGGCTTTTTATTTTTACATCCTGATCGCCGCGCCGCTTTCTCATTTTGCCAAGTACGGTACGGTTCGTGTTGTCTATTCTTTGGTTGCTTTGGCTGCAGCAGTAGCGATTGCCTGGGTTACTCCGAAATGGATTGAAAAGGACAACTTTTGGAAAGAGCTGAACAATATCGAATATTCGGATTTCGGTTATTGCGCGTATAAAATCAAGCAAGATTTTCAGCCGTTTACCTGGACGATTATCTCCTACAACCCTGAATATGCAGAAATTTTAACGAAGGGGTACCACTACAATACCCATGATTTTATCAATGAATATGATGCCAAAGATCCCTATTTACGAGTACCGACACCGATCGTTTTTCTCTTCTTGGAAAATCGCCCTCATACCTACAAGGGGATGGGGGAGTGGTATTACCGCTGGCGTGAGACCGTTCAGGAGAATTTTCAAGAGTGGATACTGGTCTATCAGCTTCATCATCCGGGACGGTTGAAAGTGTGGTACCAGTCCGATCATGCCACCGTCTATATATTGGATAACCAAGATTACATGGATGAGCTGTTTCGGGAAGAAAAACGAAAAAAAGAGCCTCCCAAGGTCAAAGAAACATTCTACCGCGATAATAATTTTGCCGATGAGAAAAAATGAACACAATTAAGTTAGGGATACGTATAATGGGCAATGAATTATGAAGAGGGATGCTGCGCAGATGAGTGAGAGAAATACAAAGAAATTGGATGCTCTTTTGACGCCTGCTTTTGTCAAGCGGTGGCGCGAAGCGTATCAAAAATATTACCGTTACTCTGCATCGGGAGGATTTTTGGCGGTCCCCTCATTGGGCGGTTCAGAAACATGGTGCTATGTACCCGGATTGACCTATTCGGATGTGGCGCGTGAAGATGCGGGAGAGTTGCTCGCTCAGGTCAGCGGAAAGCATTTCAACATCCGCACGTTGGATCCTCATAAAACCTCTTTTGCCCCCGATGAGCCGGTAACTATGCGCCTTTGGATCAAAAATGAAAGCCGTGAAACGGTTTTTGGCCGGTTTCATCCGACCAAACGGCGGAATCTGCGCCGAGCCGATGAAAACGGTGTGATCTGTACGATCGGGAACAATCCGGCATTGATGAACGATTTCTATCATCTCTATACCATGACGATGCATCGGCTCGGAACACCGCCGTTGGCCAAAAAATTGTTTGAAACGGTGGGGGAATATGTTGAGCTGGAGGTGGCGGTAGCCTATGTGAATCAAGAGCCCGCTGCCGCTTTGATCGTAGTCTATGATGATCTAATCGCTTGGAACCCTTACGCCGCATCGGATCGAAAATATGCCGAGACCTTTGCCAATGAAGCGATTTATCGCGATGCCATTTACCGCGCTATGGAGAAAGAGAAAGAGATCTTTGATTGCGGGCGGAGTCCTTATGGCGGCGGTACCTATCAATTTAAAAAGAAGATGGGGGCGCAACCGGTCGGGCTGGCGATTCTTCGCCACAAAGAGGAGAATATTTATGCGAAGTATTCGTTGGTGTCCAAAGTGTGGAAGAAACTTCCTAAATGGATCGCCGATTTTGCAGGCCCGAAACTTCGCCGCTACTTGGCGGATTCCTGAAAATGGTTCAAGTTTATTTGTCGAGTTCTAATAAGAAGGTATAATAATACTATTTTTTTTCATTATTGATCGTGTAAGATATCATTTTTCGTCGTAGGTCGGAGAATTTTTTGAATTTGGGAATATTTAGAGAGGAAACGGGGGATTATAATGGACGTGCAGCAAAATGAGGAAGGTATCACTACTTTTTCCATTGTAATTCCGGTTTACAATGAAGGGAAAACGATCCGATCGGTTTTGGAAAATCTCCGTCGGGACTTGGACAGCTTCGGTTTTTCGGGACGGTATGAAATCGTATGTGTTAATGACGCATCACGCGACAACAGCGGCGAAATATTGCGCAGTATCGATTTTATCCATAGGGTCGAGCACAAAATAAACAAGGGATACGGTGCCGCGCTCAAGAGCGGCATCCGCGCTGCAAAATATGAGACGATTATCATCATGGATTCTGACGGACAGCATCTGGCGGAGGATATCCCCAAGCTTCTTGAAAATTACGAAACGGGGGGTATGGTCGTCGGAGCCCGGGGGATTACGCAGACACAATCCAAGCGAATCCTCGGAAAAATGGTACTGAGTGCATTGGCTAATAATCTCTTCAGCTACGATATTAAAGATCTCAATTCCGGTTTCCGTGTTTTTAACCGCTTTGATGCCATGCGGTATTTTCATGTTTGCTCGGACCGTTTTAGCTTTACGACCTCCCAAACCCTGGCCTACATTTCAGATGAAAAACCCATCCAGTATGTTCCCATCAATATTCAGATGCGTAAGGAAGGGAAAAGCATGGTGAATATGAAAGCAGGTTTCCGGGCGATCTTGAAAGTATTGCAGATGGGGATGATTTTCAAACCGCTCCGTGTTATTCTACCGATCGTCTTCTTTTTTGCTTTGTTGACGATGGTATCTCTTGGACGGGATCTGATTATGTTCAATATGACCGACACGACGCTTGCTCTGTTTATCGCAACCGTCATGCTGTTTGTGTTTGCCCTCATTTCCGATCAGCTGAGTACGGTTCGTCGAGAGATGTGGAGCTTAAACTGCGTAACGAAAGAGAATTGATGATTAACATTAGCATCGATTACGAATTCGATTGGGGCGGCCGTGTCAAAACAGCCAAAGCGATTGAGCGGGTTACCCTCCCTTTGCTGGAGTCCCTTGAGAGAGCGGGTGCGAAGGGGACTTTTTTTGTTTCGGCCGAAACGGTTGCGGCCACAACGCCGATGCTCCGATTGATTGCCGATGCGGGACATGAAATTGCGTCACACGGATTTCATCATGATATCCGATACGATACACTGTCGCGTGGTGAACTGGAAACAGAGATACGCTCTTCCAAGGAGACCCTTGAAGATGCACTCGGAGTCAAGGTGGTAGGTTTTCGGACCCCGCAGTTTCGAAAAAACCGTTACACCGAAGAGGTCCTTGCATCGATGGGGTTTGCGTACGATTCAAGCTCGGTCAATACCTCTTTAAAAGGGCGCTACGAACATCGGCAGCATGAATACGGCCTTTTGCCCGAAATTCCGGTCTCAACCATCTATGGCCGCTTTCCCGCCGGGATCAAATGGATCAACCTGCTCGGAGCAAAATTTGATCCGGATGATATCCGCGTTATTTACGTTCATCCGTTCGATCTTTTGAGTATGGCAGAAACGCTGCACAGCTATGCCAAAGGGATATCGCCGGTCGTGTTGGCCTTTTATCTGGCCCGATTCGGTTCTCCTCTAGGGACGATTGAACACGTTGCGCAAGGATCGAGAACTTTGGCTTCAATCGTTGCGGAAAGAGCCATCGGATGAGAACATCACCATCGTTTCATAAAGGGGAAAAAGCGTTTCGCATTGCCAAACCGGTACTAATGAGCGTTGCGTATTTTTTATACCTATTGCCGCGTCCTCTTGCGATGGGATTGTTTGGATGGATGCGGGGAATTCCCGGATATCTTGGGGTGGCGCTGAGATACGCCTTCATCAAACGTCTTTTTGGCGGTTCAGGCGATAATATTGCGGTGATGCCGGGGGCTTATTTTATCGGTGATCTTTCCACTGCTAGCTTAGGGTCACATATCAGTGTGTGGAATAATACCTGGATTGACTGTGATGGATTGCGGATGGGGAATCATGTGATGCTTTCCCACAACGCCTCGATCATATCGGGAACGCACCGCTATGATCAAGAGGGGGTGATGATGCGAGACGCTGTGGACCCTGCTCCCGTCAGAATCGGAGATAATGTGTGGATCGGCGCGGGGGCCCGGATTATCGGCCCTGTAACCATCGGCAGTAATGTGGTTATTGCGGCCAATGCGGTCGTGACGAAGGATGTCGAAAACAACAGCATCGTCGGAGGGGTTCCGGCACGGTTGTTGAAAAAGATCGATGCGAACCGTATTGAGAGTGAGACAACAGCATGAGTGCCCAACGCTATAAAAAATGGTTTTTTACCGTCATTAAAATTATTCTGATCGTAGCGATTGTCCGTTATCTGGTATTGGGGATCGACTGGAGCTCGTTTAGGGTCTCTTTGGCCGGATACAGCGCCGTTTTCTTGGCAGTGGGGGTTCTTTTGATTATTGCAAATGACGCTGTTCAGGCGATCCGCTGGCGCTTTTTGACCCGTTTGCGGTGTTCGTTTCAGGCCTCGTTTGAGTCGATTGTGGTGGGGGGATTGCTCAATGTGATTTTACCCGCAAAATTGGGGGAAATATCCCGCTTGATCTATCTTCGTAATCTGTACCATTACCCGGTCAATTACGGTGTCGGTGCGATGGTGATTGAACGGGGCGCCGATATTTTCATGGTGGCATGCTTTTTGGCCGCCGGTGCGGGGATTGCAACGGGAAACACACTTTTGCAGGGGATTTCGGCCTTGCTGGTCGCTGTGATGATCGGAACGGTTTTTGCATTAAAAATGAAACAAGGGAGAGTGGTCCGATCGCTGATCGCGCGGATACCGGTCCGTTTTCTCCGTATTTACTCCCAAAAGATTATTCGATCGATCTCCCGCGATTTCGGGGCGAACCGGACACTGCAGGTTTTGGGCTATACCTTGGCGCTTCGTATCATTTATTTTTTGACGGTGGCTTTTTTTCTGAAGGTCGTTGCGTCATTTGACCTTTCATGGGGAGAAATGTTTGTCATTTATTTGGTGAGTTCGATCGCCTGGTCCATACCGCTGACACCTGGTGGGATGGGTACCTTTCATGCCGGAATGGTTTTGGCGATGGGATGGTACGGCATTGCGAAAGAGGAAGCGTTGGCCGTGGCCGTTGTTTTCCATTTGCTTTTGAATCTGGTACCGATGGTATTGGCAATGGCGGTTATTCTCTATAAAGACATTCCATTGATGAAAATGGTGCGTATGGAAGAACGCAACAGCGGGAGTACTATGTCGGAAATTACATTATATGAGGGGAAAAGATGAGGAGATTCACGTTTGCTGCAGTGTCGGCTATAACTGCGATACTTCTTTCAGGATGCGTAAAATCTGCTGAAGAGAAGCAGATCAAAGAGGTCAATAATGAAACGGTTCTGCGGTTGGAAGGATTTGTCCGGCCGATCGATGAAGCCAAAGTGCTGACAACGAATGAAGGGGAGATTCTTCAGGTGCTGAAGCGAAACGGGGATCGTGTTCAGAAAGGGGACGTAATCGCGGTCTATGACAAAGAGCCGATTTTGATTGAAATCGAAAAAGTTCGTGCAAAAATCAGAGCCAAAGAGAGATCTTTGGGGTATTTCAAAAAAAGCGGCGGAGGGCCCGAGAATGAGGCCGTTATCGACAACGCAAAACTTCAGCTGCAAAAAATTGCCCAGCTTTATCACATCGGGGCTGCAAGCAAAATCGAGTTCGATAATGCCGAAGACCGCTATCTGACACTGTTGGTCAGCGAAGAGGAGCGGCGTACGACCGAATTGGAGCGTAATAAAGTACAAGCCGTCGATCGAGGAATGTTGGATGAGTATTACGGTGAGCTGGCACAGCTGAAACATAAGCTGGAACGGACGAATATTTTGGCGGCAACCGACGGTTTTCTGACCAATTTCAAACTGCAGCCGGGCCAGCGGGTCTCCGGGAATGACGAAATGGGGCAGATTGTCAATATCGAACGGGTTGTGGTGTACGGCGCATTGGCCGCAGGACTCTATCAATATGTCAAAGAGGGGCAGAAAGTTAAAATTTCGTTTATGACGATGCCGCAAATTCAGCGCATGGGAATTGTCGATCGTATTGTTCCCGTTGTGGATCCCCAAATTGGGAGAATGATCATTCAGATTCCTCTCAAAAATCCCGATTATGCGATACAGCCATCCACTAAAGCCTTGATCGAAGTGACTCTCAACAAAGCGGATCAAGGGAAAGTACGAAAAACCTATTATGAATCGGATAAACGCTCAAAATATATTGATGATAAAAGCAATATAGAAGGTGATTATTCAAAGTATCAAAAATATTAAGGAGCAATCCCATGGCGACATTGGAAGAAACGCGTTATATTGCCAATACCGTGATCCCGGATGCCGTGACCTCTTCAGCCGGGGGAGCGGGATCGATGCTGGAGAGCATACCTGCATTGTTTTGGCTTGCAGTCATTGTTGCATTGATTGGTTTCGTTGTTAAACTCAGGTTGGAAAATCGAAAAAATACCCAAAATTTCCACACAAATTTGGAGATTATTGAAAAGTTTGCCCATGCAGCGAATGGAACGGAAATCGAAAAAGTCTTTAAAGAGATTTGCCAGGCAGCGAAGGGTGAATATTTGGCAATGTATACCCACCGTGACGAATGGTACGGATTGACGTTTGAGGTGAGTGTAACGGAAACAGAGAAACATGTCAGCATGCCGCTTCTGATCAGCACGAAAGAGATTTTCAAAGAAGGGGAGAAATCGGGTAATTTTTTCATTACCTCTTTTGTCGAAAACAACCAATCGAATATTGTCCGAATCTATACCCGCGATAATCCCATTCAGCCCGATTCCGATTTATACCGACAAATCCACGTATTATGCGAAAACGGGATAAAACTGTTCAGTTTGGTTTCGATGGAACTTTCAACTGAACGACAGTCCCGTATTGCCGCGATTACAACAAAATTATCCTCCTCATTTTTATCGTGGCAATATGACCGTGAACGCTTTTTCTTTTTTATCTCCAATATCATCATTAAATCGATCCGTGCTCTTGAAGTGGTAATTCATGATGAAAAAAACCACCACTCCTTTTATTATGGGAAAAAAGATTCGCAGGGGATTTCAAAAGAGTTCTATATTCACCATTCCGGATGCCGGATGAGCGTTGTAACCTCAAAACCTTTGGAACCGAGTCAATTAAACACGATCGGGGGGTTTGTTGACTCCTCTTATTCTTTGTTCGTGCATGAAGAAGACAATCTGAAAAATGCAGAACAGTTCTTACAATTTTTGATTCATTCGAATGAGGCGATGGAATTGGAATTTCCCTATTTTAATCATCACTCGGATTTGGTGGGTGCCGTTGCACTGCGTCTTGCACAAACTCTGCAAATCGAGAGCAAGACAATCAAAAACATTGAAATAGCGGCAAAAATTCACGATATCGGAATGATTGCCGATGTCAGTTTCTCCTTAGGCAAGGAGGATAAACTCACCGAAAGCGAAATGGATACGATCCGTAATCATCCTCTCTACGGCAGCATTATCGTTGAACCGCTCAATCAAATCTATCCGATCGGGGATTTGATTAAATATCATCATGAACGTTATGACGGGCAAGGGTACCCTTTGGGACTTTTGGGCGATGAAATTCCCCTTGCAGCCCATATCCTCGGTTTTGCAGAACACTTTATCGGCTTGATCAGTGATCGATCGTATCGACCGGGAAAACCGTTCGGCAAGGCTGCAGATGAAGTCAAAAAATTAAGCGGTCAGGCCTTTCATCCGGTGGTTATCCGTGCTTTTGAAGAAAATGAAAATGACGTTTTTGCCGATTTGTCGTTTTATAAACCGAATCTAGTACGCTAGTTTTGGAGAGATCAGGCGGCTGTCGGTTAGCGTTCGTATGAGGTTGCTTTATCTTCTTAAAGTTTTGGGGCTCTTTTTGTCTTTATTGGCCTTTTCAGCCTGCGAGGAGACCCCTTCCATCGAAATCCTTTCACCGATTTCACTCTCCAAAGATTCCGATGCAGTAGAGATAACGGTCAATGCGGAGAAAATGGATTCGATCACGATTACGGGGCGGATAACACCCCCTGATGCTACGTTGAGCATCGTATACGGAGGAGAATGCGGCAAATCGTATTTCCGTGATATAGAGACACTCAACGGGAGATTCAGCCACACGGTTCCTATCTCTTTTATACGGGAAATCGATTTGTTTTTGTATACGCCGAAAGGCTCGGAGGTTTCCAAAACGCTCTTTTTTATCAATCAGGGTCAGACACGAAAATCTGGGGAAGAGGAGTGTGCCTATTTGAAGGTACGCAGAGCAGAGGATAACCGCCCCTCTGCGTATATAGTCGAAGAGAGCTGTTATGAGATCGGCTATAAATACGGTTCCTGCGTATCTCGAGCCCATCTGGATATGGCGTGTAAGCCGGGAACGGATGTCTCTATCCCGTTTCGGTGCCGAGAGAGGGATGAAACAAAAGCCGGTATAGAGGCAGGTAGAATTTAGTTAGAGTCTTCCATCGGCCGTATCAATGATCGATTTGATATCAAACACCACCTGATTTTTATTGTCGAAACGGAGATGTTTGTATTGATCATGGGCCACGGCCAGAATAACGGCTGCATAGTCATCTTTATTAGGCTCTTCGGTCAGGGTCAACCCGTATTCATGCTCTACTTCCGCATTGTCCGCCCAATAATCGGAGACATCGACATCGCATCCGAACTCTTTGAGTTCGTGGATGACATCGATCACTTTTGAATTTCGGATATCAGGGCAGTTTTCTTTGAAGGTTATCCCCAGTACGAGGACTTTCGATCCCTCAATTTTGTGCCCTTTTTTGATCATCAGTTTGATCACCTGATTGGCAACGTAGATCCCCATGTTGTCATTGAGGCGACGACCCGCCAGGATGATTTCGGGGTTATACCCCAGTTCCTGAGCTTTGTGGGTAAGGTAGTACGGGTCTACTCCGATGCAGTGCCCCCCGACCAGTCCCGGTTTGAATTTAAGGAAATTCCATTTGGTTCCCGCCGCATCGAGGACGGCATTGGTATCGATCCCCATCCGGTTGAAGATCATCGAAAGCTCATTGACAAAAGCGATGTTGATATCGCGTTGAGAGTTTTCGATGACTTTGGCCGCTTCGGCCACTTTGATCGTGGGAGCGAGATGGGTACCTGCGGTAATGATGGAAGCGTACAGTTCATTGACTTTTTTCCCGATTTCAGGGGTGCTTCCGGAGGTGACTTTGAGGATTTTGGTGACGGTGTGCTCTTTGTCTCCCGGATTGATCCGCTCGGGGCTGTATCCGCAGAAGAAATCGACATTAAATTTCAACCCGCTGAATTTCTCCAGTACCGGTACGCAGTCCTCTTCGGTTGCTCCGGGATAGACCGTCGATTCATAAATGACGATATCCTCTTTTTTCAGCACTTTTCCGACCGTTTCGGAGGCTTTGATCAGCGGAGTCAGATCGGGGCGTTTATTTTTGTCGATCGGGGTCGGGACGGTGACGATGTAGATGTTACAGTCGCGTATATCATCGAGGTTGAGGGTAAACTCCATACCGTTTGAAAGCGCTTCGTTGACCTGTGTTTCGTTTAGCTCCAGTGTCCGGTCATGGCCGCTTCTGAGCTCATCGATCCGCCATTGGGCGATGTCAAACCCGACGACTTTGTATTTTGACGAAAAGGCATGTGCCAGAGGAAGCCCTACATATCCCAAACCGATTACAGCAATTTTATCCATCAATTTTTCCCTTTTATGTCGTTGATATACCACGCGATCGATTCTTTCAACCCTTCTTCCAGCGTATGTGTCGGTTCATACCGGAGCAATTCTTTCAGTTTATCGATGTTTGCGTTGGAGTGGCGAATGTCACCCGCGCGAAAATCACGGTAAACGGCTTCTCTCATTTCAAAATCGCTGAGGTGGGTTTTTAAACCGGTTATGATGGCGTTATAAAGATTATTAAGGGTCTCACGACCCCCGACCGCCGTATTGAATGCTTGGCCGAATGCGTTTTCATTTTGCGTCATGCCGGCTAAAATATTGGCTTGAACGACGTTATCGATAAAGGTAAAGTCTCGACTCGTTTCACCGTCGCCGTTGATGTAGACATCTTCACCCTTGAGCAATTGGCCGATCCATTTTGGGATAACGGCCGCGTAGGCACCGTTGGGGTCTTGTCTCTTTCCGAAAACATTGAAATAGCGCAGGCCGATCGGTTCCATTCCGTAACACTTTTGAAAGACGCCGGCATAGAGCTCATTGACGTATTTTGTCACAGCATAGGGGGAGAGGAGGTTGCCGGTTCTCGCTTCGACTTTTGGAAGTTCCTGAGAGTCGCCGTACACCGAAGAGGAGGAAGCATAGACGAAACGTTTGACGCCGTTCTCTTTGGCCGCATTAAGCATATTCAAAAATCCGGTGACATTTGAATTGTTGGAAACAACCGGATCATCGATCGATCTGGGTACCGATCCCAGCGCCGCCTGATGAAGAACGATATCCACGTCTTTGGTAATGGCCTTGCAGGTGTCATAATGGGAAATATCCCCTTCTACAAAGGTGAAATTTTCCCATTGCTCCGGTGTCACCGATTTTTTGATGTGTTCGAGGTTGTATCGGTGGCCTGTCGAAAAATTATCAAGTGATATCACTTTCTGATTCAGTTTTAACAACTCTTCTGCCAGATTGGAACCGATAAAACCTGCTACCCCTGTAACCAGCCATGTCCGCCGGTTTGTCAATAATTGTTGTTTGATCTTTAAGTATTCCATTCTACTTCTTTACCCAGTTTTTATCGCATTTTCGCATATTATACACTCTATTTCTTTCGGGTAAGGACAAATAGAAAAATCGCGACAACCGCCAACAGTATAAAAATATTTCCTTGTTCTTCCATTACATTTCCTTAAGTAGTTTTTTCATGATTTCGATATGATAGCTCTCTTGAAAATTGATAAATTCAAAAAAACTGGAGAGCTTTTCATCCGTGATGGAGGAGGAGAGTTTGCGGCACTCTTCTTTGGCATTTTCTTCTTCGAGTATCCCGGAGCGGAGAAATCTCCCCATGTCGGTGATCTCATACGTCCGTGGATGGAGAGTTCTGGGAAGCGATAATATCCCCATTTTCGCCATCATCTCGCCGAAGGAACGGAGATGAAAGTGCGATTCATCGATCAGGTCCTGAAAATGGCTCACTTGAGAGGGGGTAGCAGCACGTATTTGCCGGTAAAAATAGACCATGATCAGTTCGTATTCTTTGTAAAGCTCTTCAAATAAAAAGAGTGTCAGAGCGTCAATTTCGGCAGCACTGAGAAGGGCATCGGGCCAATGGCGGGAACGGTCGAAGGCTTTAAGAGGTTCATCCAGCGAGAGTTTTTCGAGATACGCATTGAGTGTGGAGAGGATATAGTCCTCATCATGGCGCATCCGTTCGCACAGCGGTGTTGCTCCATACAAAAGATGGAGCGTTTTAATCTCATTGATCGTTGTGTGAACAAGGGTAAAAAAAGATTCGCTTTCAATATTGAATTTCGGATCACGTTCATAATCGTAGGCGGAATGGTTTTCATAAAGTGACTGCGCAAGCCATTTGAGATGGCGAAATTCAATTTGGGAAAATTCATACAGACGATTTTTGACCCATGGGTCACTGAGCGAGAAGGAGAGAAATGCGATCCGGAGCCAGAGCTGATGTTTACGTTTAAAGAGGGTTGCATCGATCATTATTCTACCTCACATTCCATGCCGATTTCGATGGCATACAATTCTTCAGCACTTCCCGCTGCTTTTTTTTGTTCATGTATCTGTGCCGCTTCAAACGCGGTAAGAACCATTTGGGCGCACGCTTGCTGTTTGACGGGGCCAAGGGCAACTTTTTCGCGGAGCTTTTCCACTGCATTTTTCGAATATTCCAGCGATTCGCCTTTGATCATCTCGGTAAACATAGATCCGAGTACGACGGTATCGTGACAGCCGTTCGTGGCATACCCGACCTTTTCGAGAATGTCATCTTTGGTGCCGAGATAAAAAATGACGAATTCACCGCTTTGTTCCGAGTGTCCGACTCCGACACCGGTAGGGTTTTCGAGCGGACCGTAGTTGTGTGGGTGCATGAGATGCTCAATGATCTCTTGATTTAGATTATTTTCCATGAAACTATTATAACGCAGGTTGAACCTCTTTGTAAGAGTCCTCACCGTACAATCGCGTTATGAAAACAATTACCCCTGAACACCTGAAATATCTTCCTACCACCCGTGCCGAAATGGATGAACGAGGATGGGATCAATGTGATGTTATCCTCGTTTCCGGCGATGCCTACATCGACTCCCCCTTTATCGGCGTTGCTGTCGTGGGGCGGATATTGGAGCGGGAGGGGTACCGTGTCGGTATCATCGGACAGCCCGACATCACGACGGATGATGTGATGCGTTTGGGGGAACCGAGGCTGTTTTGGGGGGTAAGCGGCGGGAGTGTCGATTCGATGGTTTCCAACTACACGGCAACCAAAAAATTTCGTAAAAGCGACGACTACACCCCCGGCGGTGTCAATAACGCCCGTCCTGATCGCGCGGTTCTGGTTTACACCAATCTGATCCGTAAACATTTCAAAAATACCGTCCCCATTGTTCTGGGGGGGATCGAAGCGAGTTTGCGCCGCGTCACCCATTACGACTATTGGACCAACAAACTGCGTAAGCCTATTTTGTTTGATTCCAAAGCCGACTATCTGATCTACGGGATGGGGGAGGGGGCGATTATTGCCCTTCCCAAAGCGCTGGAAAAGGGGGAATCACCCCATAACATCCGAGGGGTGTGTTATATTTCCAAAGAGGCGCGTGAAGGGTATTTGAGGCTCCCTTCCCATCAGGAGTGTTTGGACGAGAAAGAGAAATACATCGATCTGTTTGACCTGTTTTACAATAATAACGATCCTATTTCGGCCCACGGGCTTTGCCAAGAGGTGGACGGACGTTACAGTATCCAAAATCCTCCCGCCGATTATCTCGATGAAAACGAGATGGACGCCGTATCCGCACTGCCGTTTACCCGGGAACTTCACCCCTACCATCGTCCCAAAGGGGCGGTCAAATGTCTGGAGACGATCAAATTTTCGATTATGACCCATCAAGGGTGCTGGGGGGAGTGCAACTTTTGCGCGATCGGTGTTCATCAGGGGAGAACGATCCGTACCCGCAGCGAAGCATCGATTTTGCACGAGGCGACACAGTTTACCGAATACAAAGATTTCAAAGGGATTATTTCCGACGTCGGCGGTCCTACGGCCAACATGTACGGGTATGAGTGTAATAAAAAACTGAAACACGGGACGTGCGATCATCAGCGGTGTGTCGATGATACCCATCTGTGCAAATCGATGAAAGTCGATCACACCCGTGTTATTAATCTCTTGCGGCGGTTGCGCGAAGTGCGGGGGATTAAAAAAGCGTTTGTCGCTTCGGGGGTGCGTTACGATCTGATCAACGAGGACAAACGCAACGGTTATGAGTACCTCAAAGAGATGGTGCGTCACCATATCTCAGGACAGATGAAGGTGGCTCCCGAACATACGTCGCCTCATGTTTTGCATCTGATGAACAAACCGGGGAAACAAACCCTCGTTGATTTTAAAAAGCTTTACGACAGGCTGAACAAAGAAGAGGGGAAAAACCAGTTTCTGACCTACTATCTGATCGCCGCCCACCCCGGATGTACCGAGAAAGATATGCACGATCTGAAGCGGTTTACCTCTGAAGAGCTTAAAATGAATCCCGAACAAGCACAGGTTTTTACCCCGACACCGGGGACCTATTCGGCGGTAATGTACTACACCGAGATGGACCCGCAAACGCGTAAAAAAATCTTCGTCGAAAAAGATACGCTGCGAAAAGAGAAACAAAAACAGATTGTTGTTCAGAAGGACAACTTTAAAAGCGGATTTGCGAGTTGATTTTCGTATGATTTTTAAATCATGGACGAGATCAGGATGCTGAGTGTTTTTTAAGAAATATGGGGTGGGGATCGTGACACTTTTGACCCTTGTATCAGGGGTGGCGGTTGGTCATTATAAAATATTTCCGTATGAGCAAATACAGTGGCTTAAATACAAAATAGTTCAAACGAATGGCCATTATAACGAGAGGGTAGAACTTTTCACACGCTCCAACCCAAAATCTTTGTATGTGATGCTCGGCGATTCGATTACGGAAGAGGGAGACTGGAATGCACTTATGAAGCGGGATGACATTCTAAACCGAGGCATCTCCGGGGATACGACGACGGGTGTGCTGAGGAGAATGGAATACCTGGGTTCTCAGCCTAAAATCTGTTTTATTATGATCGGAGTCAATGACCTTTCGCGCGGATCAAGTGTCGAAGAGGTTTTTGACAATTACGTCAAAATTATCAATACCCTCACGTCCCAAAAAATCACCCCGGTCATACAAAGCATTTTATTGACGGATCGTCCCGGTCTCAACTCAAAGATAACCGTACTGAATCAAAAGTTGAAACAGTTTTCTCGAAGCAAAAATATACGTTTCGTCGATCTTAATAAGAAACTTGCCCCCAACGGTGTTTTATTGGATACCTACTCCGAGGATGGTCAACATTTAAATGCAAAAGGGTATACGATATGGGCTGAAGCGGTTAAAGGGTACATGCAATATAGCAGAGAATTACGACGTTGAAAATAGTGGAACAATTTTTGCGCTCTTACCTCTCTTTTAGCTTCAATTACCTACAATAAATCCACAAAAAACATCTGCCTCGTCAGAGGGAAGCTGGAGTGCCATAGCGGTCAGCATAGCCTGCACCATTTGGCCTGCAAAATTAAATAGAACGGAACTTCTTTGCGTATCGATAAATTTTTAAACGCCGTCAATTTGACCAAACGCCGTGCCGTCGCTCAGGATATGATCGGTGAAGGTGTTGTCTACATCAATGACAAAGCGGTAAAACCCTCTAAAAATGTGGCAGTAGGGGATATCATTACCCTCGTGTATCTCGAAAAACAGATGCGTTATGAAGTGCTTGCCATTCCGACACTCAAATCAACCCCGAAATCCCAACAAAACCTCTATGTCAAGGAACTCTCATGAATGCCTCCCGCAACGATTTCGAAAATCTCTTTAACCATCGGATGAGCGATGAAGAGATGCGGGAATTTCTCCTTTCATTGCCTCTAAACGAGACGACCGAAGCGCATATGATTGCTACTGCCGCCGATGTGATGCGAAGCCATTCGATTATTCTCGAAGTCCCTGCTGAACTTAAGCCCAAACTGATCGATGTTGTCGGTACCGGGGGAGATAAGAGCGGCAGTTTTAATGTCAGCTCTACGGTCGCTATTCTCCTTGCCGCATCGGGTGCGTATGTTGCCAAACACGGCAACCGCTCCATCACTTCCAAATCGGGAAGTGCCGATGTCCTTGAATATTTAGGGGTAAAATTGGATCTAACGATGGAACAGAGTTCGACACTCCTCCAAGAGTGCGGATTTACCTTTTTGTTCGCCCAATACCACCATCCGGCGATGAAGTTCATTATGCCGATCCGCCGCTCGATTAGCGAAAAAACGATCTTTAATATCCTCGGACCGCTTACCAATCCGGTAGGGCTTTCGAAAATCCTCCTCGGGGTATTTGATGAGGTGTTTGTCCCGAAAATGGCGGAAGCGGCACGTGAACTGGGGATGCAATCCGCCATCGTGGTGAGTTCGCGGGAGAAGATGGATGAGATCAGTATCAGTGACATCACGTATGCGGGACATCTGAAAAACGGTGCAATAGAGTATTTCGAGATCGATCCGCAGATGCTGGGGATACAAAAAGCTCCGTTTGAAGCGATTCTCGGCGGTGAAGCGGCTCAAAATGCTCAGATTCTGACCGATATTTTAAACAACCGCGCTACCGAGGCGCAGCGGGATATGGTGCTCATCAACGCTGCGTATGCCCTTGTAGCAGAGGGGATGGCGCGCGATCCCCAAGAGGGGTTGGAAATTTCCAGAGATACGCTTTTGAGCGGTAAAGCGGCGGAAAAATTGAAGCAAATTGTTACGGTTTCGTCTAAACTATGATGAAATTATCACTCGAAGAGCTTCCGCGATTGTGTTCGGATATTACTGAGTTGCTTCCGCAAGGAGGCGTAGTGATACTCCAAGGCGATTTGGCCAGCGGCAAAACAACATTGACGCAAGCTTTTGCCCGCCATCTTGGGATGGAGGATGCCGTGACGTCACCGACTTTTTCTCTCCAGCAGCGTTATGGGGAGAAGCTTTATCACTACGATCTTTACAACTACGGTTTTGAAAAGTTTTTAAGTCTGGGGATGATGGAAGAGCTGGAGCGTGAAGGGTATCATTTGATCGAGTGGGGAGACGAGACCCTCATCGGATGGCTCAAACGCTGCGGGATTGAGACAATTATTTTAAAAATTACCAAATGCGATGAGACGTCGCGATGTTATGAGGTGCAGCGTGCATGAGTTAAAAATTGACCATTTGGTTAAAACGATCAAAAATCATGAAATTGTTCGGGGTATCAGTATGGAACTGCGTACCGGTGAGGTCGTAGGGCTGCTCGGACCGAACGGTGCGGGTAAAACAACAACGTTTTACATGATCTGCGGTCTGATTGAAGCGACGGGGGGGAAGGTATTTATCGACGGTGAGGATGTTTCCAATCTGCCGCTTCATCAAAGATCGCGCATGGGGATAGGGTATCTGCCGCAAGAGGCCTCTATCTTCAAAGACCTTACGGTTGAAGAGAACCTTATTATCGCCGCACAAGCGGGAAAACTCGATAAAGAGACGGCTGAAAAGCGGATCGAAGAGTTACTGGAGATGTTTAACATCGAGCCGATCCGAAACCGTCGCGGGATCAATCTCAGCGGCGGGGAGCGCCGCCGTGCCGAAATCGCCCGCGCCCTCGTCAATAAGCCCCGATTTCTCCTCCTCGATGAGCCGTTTGCCGGGGTTGACCCGATTGCGGTTATGGATATTCAGGGGGTGATTTCGCAACTGGTGGAATACGGAATCGGCGTTTTGATTACCGATCATAATGTCCGTGAAACCTTAGCGGTTTGTGATCGGGCCTATGTGATTAAAAGCGGGGAATTGCTCGCCTCAGGATCGAGTGATGAGATAGCCCATAATGCAGATGTGCGTCAACACTACCTCGGTGAATCGTTCAAGTTTTAGCCTCCATGTTACGGGTAAAAACAAGCGTTGAGCTAAAAAATAAGCTTTCCAACACCCTTCGCAACTGGCTGCCGATCCTTCAATCGAGTCTGAGCGATTTGGGCGAAGCGATGGCTCCGTTTGTCGAAGGAAACCCTCTCATCGATATTAAATCGGGGTATGAGGAGTCTTTTGAATCCAGAATCCCGAAAAAAATTCAATACGGATACATTCAAAATTCTCACAGCGAAGCGATCGAAGCGCTTACCGTCCAACAAAAGAGTTTGTATGAAGTGCTTGAAGAGCAGATAGAGAGTTCATTGTTTCCTACCCCGGCATCACGCAAAATTGCCCTGCATATTATCGAGAACCTTGATGAGGGGGGATATTATGAGGGGGAGAGTGAAACGTTTTGCCATGCGGAGGGGATTGATATTAATCAATTTGAAAAAATTCGTCTCCGCTTTATCCATATCGATCCGGTGGGTATCGGTGCACGAAACGTCGTGGAATCTTTTTTATTTCAACTCGAATCTTCGTCGATCAGCGATAGCGGATATACCCTTGCACGGGAGATGATTTCCCATTTGGAAGAACTGGGGAGCTATCGCAAAGAGGCCTGTTTTGAAGAAGCCATGCGGGTCATCGGCAGTTTTAAAAATCCTCCCGCCATCGATTACATGGAAGATTCGACGCAGGTGATTCCCGACCTCATGATCCATAATGATCCTGAAGAGGGGATCGAGGTACGGCTGAACGACCGCTATTATCCCAGTGTCACGATTGATGCGGCTTATGGTGTCGATCACCCGTTTGTGCGGGATAAACTCAAAGAAGCCAAAAGCCTTGTTGACGCGTTGGAGATGCGTAAAGCAACGCTGTACAAAGTCGGGTTGATGATTGTCGAGTATCAGTACGATTTTTTTACCGGCGGTGCGATCAAACCGCTTACCCTCAAAACGTTAGCGGATGAGTTCGGCCATAACCCCTCGACGATTTCCCGTGCGATCGCGAATAAATACATCGCGTGTGATCGGGGGATCTATCCGATGAAAGATTTTTTCACCACGGCGATTGATGAAGACATTTCCAATGCCGCGATCAAAGAGTATGTCAGTGAATTGGTCAAAAACGAATCGCACAAAAAACCCCTCAGTGATATGAAGCTGCTTGAGATGATTCAAGAGAAGTTTAAAATCACGATGGTACGCCGAACCATTGCCAAATACCGTAAACAGCTCAACATAGCCGGATCATCGGAGCGTAAGCAGTTGTATCTGTTAGGGCGTTCTTGAAACATCTTAAAGCCTATCTGGATGCTGAGGTCGAAGCCCGTAACCATAAGGATGAATTGTGCGAGGAGCGTCCTGACCCGCTGATGATTGCACGCCGATATCGGGATGAACATCATGCCCTGACATGTGCCTTGTTCGCGTATGGGAATGCCAAATCGATCGTCACTTTTTTATCCTCATTGGAGCCGAACTTGATGGATGAAGGGGAGTCGGCTCTGCGGACACGATTGGAGGGGAAATACTACCGTTTTCAAAGTACGGAGGACATCGTCCAATGGTTTCTGACCTTAGGTGCGCTCAAAACGCTCGGCGGAGCACAGAAGGTATTTCAAGACGGATATGACGCCGATGGGATCGTAGGGGGCGTCTCCTCGGTGATTGCGAAACTCTACGATCTGAACCCGTATCGCTCGCAAGGGTATGAGTTTTTGATCGGTAAACCGATTGTCGCTGTCGCCAAGGCATCGGCAATGAAACGATGGATGATGTACTTGCGGTGGATGGTACGCCAAAGCGAACTGGATATGGGGTT
>Ga0208863_1000022_pt1 | contig 207148 bp, 208 predicted proteins | sample RifOxyD3_FD_184040 | JGI IMG/M metagenome (GOLD analysis project Ga0208863, IMG submission 184040) | Soil microbial communities from Rifle, Colorado - Rifle Oxygen_injection D3 (SPAdes) | ecosystem: Environmental > Terrestrial > Deep subsurface > Rock core/Sediment | place: Rifle, Colorado...
GGGCGGCATTTTGCCGCGGTAAACCCGGCGCATATTGCGCTCATACAGGTGATGGGCTGCATCGCGCCGGTAAGCCAGCGGGGTCACGGCAGCAGAGACATACGAGGGCACAGCCACGGGCGGGGGGGCTACCACCACCGGGGCGGGTGGGGGGGGCGGGGGCACTGGCAAGGGCGCGGGCGGGGGCAAGGGTGTCGAAGTACATCCAGCCAAAATCACAGCCGCGCCGGCCACCAGGCGCAACGGTATCTGCTTGAAGCGTAATGGGGCAAATATGTTCATAGGGTGTCTCTGGAAATATGATGTTTTGCGCGATCTGCTTTTGCCTGCCACTGGCAAACCTGTAATGTGCCTCAAAAAGTGCTGTTTGTCGCCCGGGTTTGACCTAAAAGGTAATCAATTGTGATGGCCAAAGCGCAATTTTTACGCCTTTTGGGCTCGCAACAGGCGGTTTGGGTCACCGTGCAGGCGCATCGCGGCTCGGTGCCGCGGGACGCTGGCGCCTGGATGGCGGTGTTTGCTGACACCTCCGTGGGCAGTATTGGCGGCGGCCATCTGGAGTGGCAAGCCATTAACCAGGCGCGGCGACTATTAAGCCAGCCATCCGGGCCGAGCACCCGGCGTTATGCCTTGGGGCCGTCATTGGGACAGTGTTGTGGCGGCGAGGTCATGCTGCAATTTGAGCCCGTCAGCGCGTCGGACCTGCCGCGCTTGCGCCAGCACTTTGCGGCACAGCAGGCGTTGTGGCCGCCCGTGACCCTGTTTGGTGGTGGTCATGTGGCCGCTGCGCTGGTGCAGGTGCTGGGCCATTTGCCGTTTTTGGTGCATTGGTTTGACAGCCGCGACGGGATTTTTCCTGACACCCTGCCCGCCAACGTTCATGCCGAGCATTCCGAGCCGGTGCAGCGTGCCGTGGCCGGGCTGGCGCCTGACTCCCGGGTGCTGATCATGAGCTTCAGCCATGCCGAAGACCTGGATGTGGTGGCAGCCTGTCTGCTGCGCCAGCGTTCACGCGGCGATTTGCCTTTCATTGGCCTGATCGGCAGCCGCAGCAAATGGGCCACCTTCAGCCATCGCCTGGTCGAGCGCGGCTTCAGCGCCTCGGAACTGGCCCAAGTGACCTGCCCGATTGGTGTGCCGGGCATTGCCGGCAAGGCGCCCGAAGTGATTGCGGTGGCGGTGGCGGCACAACTCTTGCAACTGAATACACCAACTCTCTCCGACCAGAGCGAAGTAACCAAGGACGCATGATGGAAAGTTATATTTTGGATTGGCTCAACCTGCTGCTGCGCTGGACGCACGTGATCACGGCCATCGCCTGGATTGGTTCCTCGTTTTATTTTGTCTTTCTGGACAGCAGCCTGACCCCGCCCGAAGATGAAGACCTGAAGAAACAGGGTGTTAGTGGCGAACTGTGGGCGGTGCACGGCGGCGGGTTCTATCACCCGGTCAAATTTGCCGTCAAGCCGCCGCAGCTGCCCAAGCATCTGCACTGGTTTTATTGGGAAAGCTACAGCACCTGGCTCACCGGCTTTGCGCTGTTCACCGTGTCCTACCTGTGGAGCGCGGGCACCTACCTGATCGACAAGTCAAAAATGGACTGGGCACCGTGGCAGGCCGTCACCGTGGCGATTTTGTTTTTGGTGGTGTTCTGGCTGTTGTATGACCTGATTTGCCGCCGGTATGGGCAACGCAAAAGCGGTGACGCGATCGTGGGTGCCCTGGTGTTGGTGCTGGTTTGTGTGGCGAGCTGGTTGGCCTGCCACTGGTTTGCCGGCCGCGCTGCCTTTTTGCTGGTGGGCGCCATGCTGGCCACCAGCATGAGCGCCAATGTGGCGCACTGGATCATTCCGGGTCAACGCAAAATGGTGGCAGCCATCAAGGCCGGTGCGCCGGTGGACCCAATCCACGGTATTCGTGGCAAGCAGCGCAGTGTGCACAACACCTACTTTACGCTGCCGGTGTTGTTTGCCATGCTCAGCGGCCACTACAGCTTTACCTACACGCACCCGCAAAACTGGCTGGTGCTGATCGCCATGATGTTTGCCGGGGCCGCCATCCGCCAGTTTTTTGTCATGCGCCACGGCTACAAGCTGGGCCGCAATGGCAACCCCTTGCCCTACGCAGGGGTCGGCGTGGCGGTGATTGTGGCCATGATGCTCTGGCTGGCACCCGAGCCAGCCGGGCCAACACCGGCCACCGCCGCTGATGCGGTAGACACCAGCGTGGGCGGCGCCATCGGTTATGCCACGCTGCAGCCCATCCTGGCGCAACGCTGCTACCTGTGCCACGGCGCGCAAGTGCAGATGAAAAATGTGCGGCTGGACTCCCCCGCCAACGTCAAGCTTCATGCACAAAACATGTACCAGCAGGTGGTGATCAGCAAAATCATGCCCATGACCAATACCACTGGCATCTCGGAGGCCGAGCGCATGGTGATCAAGCAGTGGTTTGAGAGCGGGGCCAAGACCGACTAGGGCGACCGGGACCGACACGCCGGTGCACCTCAATGTCAATGTAAGCACTTCGAAATCAATGCCTGCGGCGTGATGACGCGCGTTGCCATAGCCGGGTCCTGCAGCAATAACTTGTCGCCGGTGACCAGCAGCAGGTCAGCATGACTGGCCAATAGATTCCAAAGGAACTGGTCCCCCGGGTCAGGGGCGCTGGCTTGCATTTGATCTTCTGGTGTCTTCAGCACAATGGCATGCTGGGCCAGCTCAAGCAAAATTGCATCAATTTCTGCCGGTGACAAACCGTGCAGATTTTTTAAATGTGGCCGCAGTAGCACCGCTCGGTATTCGGCTAGCAACATCTCGGAAACCGCGAACACAAACGCTGCGCTCAGCATGCCGTCCAGAACAGCGGCAACAGGTGAATCAGGGTTTGACGTGATCAAGCCAGACACCACCACATTGGTGTCGACGATGAAGACCGGGCTCACAACGCGTGGCGCACATCGTGTTGCGCTTCCAGCGCGATTGCCAGCGCCTGATCCTCACTCAATTGACTGCGCTCACGCGCCCGGCGTACCAGGTCCTGCGCTTGCTCGCGCGACTTGATTCCATAAAAGTCAAGACTTTCGTCAATCAACTGGCCAATTGTTTTATGGCGCTGTGCGGCAGCTTCCTTCAACGCCCGATAGCGCGACTCTGAAAGCGTGATGGTTAAACGGCTCATGATGATGCCTCATATTGGTGTTAAAGCACCAATATGCTAACACGCAGCGCAAGGTGAGCTCTTCACTCGCTTTTGCGGGCAAAAACAGATTGAGGGGAGTGCCTCAAGCTTCGGCAGGCTGGTACACCCGGATGCGGGGCGCTATTTTGGCCAGGGTTTGTTGCGTTACCGTGCGCATGTCGTACTCGGTCTGCAAATTCAACCAGTAACGCGGCTTCATGCTGAAAAACAGGCCCAGCCGTAGCGCCGTGTCTGCCGTGATGGAGCGCGCACCGTTCACGATGTCGCTGATGCGGCTGGGCGGCACGTTCATGTCGGCGGCGAGTTGGCGCGCAGTAATACCCATGGGTTGGTGCCTCCGTACGGACGACCGCAGTGATGCAAGCTTTGTGCCTAGCGCCCCAAGTCCTTCGCACTCACCCCCGCAATCCCCCAGTTTTCCTTCGGCACGTCATGAATCCAGACGCGCACGTTGGCAAGTGGGGTGCCGGTGGCTTCGACCAGGGCGGCGCTGACTTTCTCAATCACGGCGCGTTTTTGTTCTTCGGTGCGGCCTTCAATCATGTAAATCTGGGCAAATGGCATGGTGTTTCTCCTGGAAATTTGAGCTTACACAAAACGGATGCTGGTGCTGCCCATGCCCTGCACACGCAGGGTGATGTTGTCACCAGCTTGCACCGCCACCGCTTCGGTGATGCCGCCGGACAAAATCAGTGTGCCCGCCGGAATACATTCACCGCGCGCGCCGAGCAGGTTGGCCAGTGCCGCAATGGCGGCGGCCGGGTGGCCCATCACGGCCGCACCGGCACCAAAGGCCACGGGGATGCCGTTCTTTTCCATCACCACGCCCACGGTGCGCAGGTCGCAGTCGCGCGCGTTCATGGGCTGGCCGCCAACAACGAAGCGCGCCGCCGAGGTGTTGTCGGCCACCACGCTTTTCAGGTCAAACTTGAAATCTCGGTAGCGGCTGTCAATCACTTCAATGCCGGGCATGACAAAGTCGGTGGCCGCCAGCACGGTGCCAATATGGCAGCCGGGGCCGCGCAACTCGGCTTTGGTGACGAAGGCAATTTCGGGCTCGACCTTGGGATGGATCAGTTCGCTTAACCGGCACTCGCCGCCGTCCGCCACCACATAGTCGTCGGTTATGAAGCCAAACACCGGGGTGCTGACGCCCATTTGCTTCATCTTGGCGTGCGAGGTTAGCCCGGCTTTCAGGCCAACGATGGTGCGCCCCTGCGCCAGCTTGCGACGGCGCAGTTCGTTCTGAATGGCGTAGGCGTCATCCCAATCCATGTCGGGGTGGTCGTCGGTGATTTTGGTGGTGTCGGTCTGGGTGAGTTGGCAGTTTTCGAGCCGGTCAGCCAGGGCGTTGATGGTGTATGTATCGAGTTTCATGGTGTTCCTTGCAACATTGGCTGTCATTGCGGGCTCCGACCCGCCATCCATGAATTCAGCGTCATGGATTGCGGATCAAGTCGGCAATGACAAGCATAAAAATGGGGTGCTCTGCTGGTTTCTCTCAAGCCTTGGCGCGGGCGCGGGCCAGCGTCATGGCGGTGTCTTCGATCATGTCTTCTTGACCGCCGACCATGCCGCGGCGGCCCATTTCGACCAGAATATCGCGGGCGCTCACGCCATATTTCTTTTCGGCGCGTTTGGCAAACAGTAAGAAGCTGCCATAGACCCCGGCGTAACCCAGCGTCAAGGCGTCGCGGTCGATGCGGATCGGAAAGTCCATGATCGGCACCACCAGGTCTTCAGCCACGTCCTGAATCTTGTACACATCGACCCCGGTGGCAACGCCCATCAGGTCCAGCACCGAAACCAGCACTTCCATCGGCGTGTTGCCGGCACCGGCGCCCAGGCCCGCCGCGGCGGCATCAATGCGGTTGGCGCCGACTTCAATCGCCGCCAGCGAGTTGGCCACACCCATGGCCAGGTTGTGGTGGCCGTGAAAGCCCAATTCGGTCTCGGGTTTCAGCGCCTGGCGCACGGCGTTCAGTTTTTCTTTCACATCCTTGGGCAGCATGTGGCCGGCCGAGTCGGTCACGTAGATGCAGTTGGCACCGTAACCTTCCATCAGCTTGGCCTGACTGACCAGCTTTTCGGCACTGGCCATGTGCGCCATCATCAGAAAACCCACGGTGTCCATGCCCAGCGCACGCGCCTTGGTGATGTGCTGCTCTGACACATCGGCTTCGGTGCAATGCGTGGCGACACGGATGGTGCTTACGCCCAGGTCTTTGGCCATCAGCAAATGGTCGACGGTGCCAATGCCGGGCAACAGCAGCGCCGACACCTTGGCTTGCTTCATCAGCGGGATCACCGCGCCCAGGTACGCCTCGTCGGTATGCGCCGGGAAACCGTAGTTGACGGAAGAGCCGCCCAGGCCGTCGCCGTGGGTGACTTCGATCAGTGGAATGCCGGCGGCGTCCAGGCCGCAGGCGATGCTTTTCATCTGATCCAGCGTCATCAAATGGCGCTTGGGGTGCATGCCGTCGCGCAAGGTCATGTCATGCAGAGTGATTTTGTTGGCTTGTGTCATGGTGTTTTCTCCTTGGCGGTTCAGGCGGCGGTGGGTTTGAGCGTCAAGCGGCCGGCGATGATTTCTTCGGCAAACATCTCGGCCGTGCGGGCGGCGGCTGCCGTCATGATGTCGAGGTTGCCCGCGTATTTGGGCAGGTAGTCGCCCAGGCCTTCCACTTCGAGAAAGACCGACACACGCTTGCCGTCAAACACCGGGCCGTTGACCAGCTTGTAGCCGGGCACGTACTTTTGCACTTCCTTGATCATGGTGTGGATCGATTCGGTGATCTTGACCTGATCGGGCTCGGTCTCAGTCAGGCAATGCACGGTGTCACGCATGATCAGCGGCGGCTCGGCCGGGTTCAGGATGATGATGGCCTTGCCCCTTCGTGCACCACCCACTTTCTCGACCGCGCTGGCGGTTGTGCGGGTGAATTCGTCGATGTTCTTGCGCGTGCCGGGGCCGGCCGACTTGCTCGACACCGTGGCGACAATTTCGCCGTAGGCCACGGGTTGCACCCGGCTCACCGCTGCCACCATCGGAATCGTCGCCTGGCCACCGCAGGTGACCATGTTGACGTTCATCTCGCCCTTGCCCACATGTTCGATCAGGTTGACCGGTGGCACGCAGAAAGGGCCGATGGCCGCTGGCGTCAGGTCGATCATCAACGCACCGAGGGCGTTGACTTTGCGGCTATTTTCGGCGTGTACATAGGCGCTGGTGGCATCAAACACAATTTGCACACCATCGGACACCATGTGGGGAATCAGGCCGTCGACACCTTCGGCAGTGGTTTTGATGCCCATCTCACGGGCGCGTTTGAGGCCGTCGGAATTGGGGTCGATGCCGACCATCCAGACCGGCTCCAACACCGCGCTGCGTTGTAATTTGGCCAGCAGGTCGGTGCCAATGTTGCCGGGCCCGATCAGGGCGCATTTGATTTTTTTCATAAAAACTCCATCAGTTGACATTAAATAAGAGAGCGCACCACGCCGCCGTCCACGCGCAGCGCAGCGCCGTTGGTGGCGGCCGAACGCGGGCTGCACACATAGGCCACCATGGCGGCCACCTCAGCGGGCTCAATGAAGCGCTGCAGCAGCGAGGTCGGGCGACCCGATTTGAAAAAGTCACGCTCAGTCTGTTCCAGCGTCTGGCCGGCCTCGCGCGCCAGCGTGGCAAAAAACGCGCCCACGCCTTCGGTACGGGTAGGGCCCGGCAACACGCTGTTGACGGTGACACCGGTACCGGCACAGGTCTCGGCCAGCCCGCGCGACACCGACAGCTGGGCCGACTTGCTCATGCCGTAATGCACCATGTCGCCGGGCGGGCAAATGCCCGATTCGCTGGAGACAAACACAATGCGGCCCCAACCGCGCGCTTTCATGCCAGCCAGGTGATGCCGCGCCAGGCGCACGCCGCTCATCACATTGACCTCAAAAAAGCGCGTCCAGTCGGCGTCGCTGATCTGCTCAAAAGCCTTGGGCTCGAAGGTGCCCAGGTTGTTGACCAGAATGTCGAGCTCACCTGCTGCGGTCAGCAACTGCTGGCAACCGGCGGGCGTTGCCAGGTCAGCCGCCACACCGTCGACCGAAGCATGCGGCAACTCAGCCTGCAGGCGTGCCACGGCGCAGGCCAGGCGGGCCGGGTCACGGCCGTTGAGGATGACGTGCGCGCCCTCGGCCGCCAGCTCACGGGCGCTGGCCCAGCCAATGTCGGACGTGGAGCCGGTTACCAGGGCACGTTTGCCATTGAGTAATAAATCCATTCAGATTCCTTGTCAGGTGGTGTTGCGCGCAGGCGCAAACAAAAAGGGTTTCAGCCAGGTGGTCAGGCGCGGGGCCACCACCCAGGTCATGAGCAGCACCACCAGCAGGGTGAGGACCATCACACGCGGCAGCAGCGGCCAGTTGGCCAGCAGCGGCGCCACGGTCAGGAACAAAAAATACACCGTGGGAAAGATGCCCAGCCAGGTGACCACGGCCACTTTCCAGCGCGGTGGCGGCTGGTGCGCGGCGCCTGCGGGCGGGGTAAACCAGTGGCCCAGGCCGCTGACCTCACGCAGTTTGGTGCTGCCCAGCGTGTGCGGCGCAATCGCCTGCAGGTGCCGGGCGCGCTCGGCTGAGGTTTGCCAGGCTTGTAGGTGTTCGGCCGTGTCAAAGGCAAACACCGTGTGGTACAAGTTGCTGTCCTCGTCGTCGGCCTGCGCGTCCGGGTGCACCAGCTGGCCGCCCAGGTAACCCGGGAACGGCCGTGCGGCGGCGGTCATCGCCTCGGACGCCTGCTCAAAAGCGGTTTCGTGACCCGGCTTGACGCGGCGCGACACCAGCACGGTGACAGCGCTGGCAGCATGGGGAACGGCTGTGGCCATATCGACTCTGGCGCGTTCAGGCGAAGCGCACCGAACAGCTGCCCAGGCCGCCAATCGACACGCGGAAGTTGTCACCGGCCTTGGCTGGTGACATGGCCGCCAGTGCGCCCGACAGAATCACTTCACCGGCTTTCACACCAATGCCCAGTCGGCCCAGGGTGTTGACCAGCCAGGTGACGGCGTTCACCGGCGAACCTAAAGCGGCCGCTCCGGCGCCGGTGCCAATGATTTCGCCGTTTTTCTCCAGCACCATGCCGCAGGTGGACAGGTCAATGCGGCGCGGGTCGACGGCGCGGTCGCCCAGAACAAACACGCCGCAAGAGGCGTTGTCGGCCACGGTGTCCTGAATTTTGATCTTCCAGTCGCGGATGCGGCTGTCGACAATCTCAAAACACGGCATCACACACTCGGTGGCAGCCAGCACATCGGCGTTGCTGATGCCGGGGCCCATCAGGTCTTTTTTGAGGATGAAGGCAATCTCGCCTTCGGCCTTGGGCTGAATCAGCGTGGCCATGTCAATTGACTGGCCTTCGTTGTAAATCATGCCGTCGAGCAGGTAGCCAAAGTCGGGCTGGTAGACGCCCAGCATGTTCATCACCGCCGCCGAGGTGACGCCGATTTTTTTGCCCACCACGCGTTCGCCCGCGCTCAGGCGGCGTGACAACATGCGCTGCTGGATGTGGTACGCGTTCTCGATGGTGATGTCGGGGTGGCGCGTGGTGAGCGGGTCAACCACGGTTTGGGTCGTCATGGCCTGGTACAACTCGTCGCCCAGGGTTTCGATCAGTTTGGCGTCCATAGGTAATTTAGTCCTGTGTGGGTGGGTAATAGTGAGATTTATTTATATGTTTTAAGCCTCTAGCCCTTATTAAATAAGCGCAAGTAGCTATTAAAACAACAGTAATTCAGGGCGATGCTCAAACCTTCTGCACGTCCGCTTCGGCCAAAAAGTTGGCCACCAGTTGGGCAAAACGTGCCGCGTGCTCAATCTGTGTCCAGTGGCCGCAGCGGCCAAACACATGCAACTGCGCGCGGTTGATCCATTGCGCCAGCGTGAGCGAGTTGGCCAGGGGAATCACCTGGTCTTCGCGGCCGTGGACCACCAGGGTCTCATGCGGTAGCGCACGAATGTCTTCTTCGCGGCTGGCCAGCGACTCCACGCCGTTTTGCCGTGGCGCCGGGAACATGCTCGCAAACGCTTCCTGAAAGCCGGGCTGGATGCTGGCCTTAAAACGCAGTTCGACCAGTTCATCACTCATCAGCGAGCGGTCAAAAGCGAAGATGTCGAGCAACTTGCGCATATTGGCAATCGAGGGCTGGTAGCCCCACACCGCATCCAGCCCGGGCGTGATCGGGAACGACACCCCGGCCGCGCCCATCAGCACCAGTCGCCGCACCCGCTTGGGGTGGGTTATGGCCAGCGCCAAGGCCAGGCCGCCGCCAAACGAGTTGCCCACCAGGTCAGCTTGTTCAATGCCCAGGGCATCCAACAGACCCACGGCCTGCGCCACCCAGGTGGCCATGTTGTACTGGATACCGGCCGGGCGCTCGCTATAACCAAAACCCACCATGTCGGGTGCAATCACCCGGCGCCCGGCGGCCAACGCCGGAATGGTTAAGCGCCAGTTGGCCCAGGCGCTGACACCCGGGCCGGAGCCGTGGATCAGCAACACCGGGAAACCCGCGCCGACGTCGTGGTAGTTGGTGGTAATGCCATTGGCCACAATGGATTGGCCGATTTCAGGATTCTGAGTCATGGTGCTGTCCTTCAATACTTGACCATCACGTTGCGCAACTCGGTGTAGAACTCCAGCGAATGCAGACCGCCTTCACGCCCGATGCCGGACTGCTTGGAGCCGCCAAACGGTGTGCGCAGGTCGCGCAGAAACCAGCTGTTGATCCAGCACAAACCGACTTCAATCTGCGCCGCCAGGCGGCTGGCGCGGCTGATGTCCTGCGTGTAGATGGAAGTCGCCAGGCCGTACTTGGTGGCATTGGCCATGCGCACCGCTTCTTCTTCAGTGTCAAAGGGCTGGATGTGGCAGCACGGGCCAAAGATTTCTTCGCGCACCACAGTGGAGGTTTCCGGCAGGCCGGTCCAGATGGTCGGTTGCACCCAGCAGCCGTCTTTCAAGTCATCGGGCATGTCAGGCACACCACCGCCAAAAACAATGTTGGCGCCTTCTTCCTTGGCTTTGGCGTAGTACGACAGCACCTTTTTCTGGTGAATCTTGCTGACCAGCGGGCCAATTTTGGTGTCATGGTCAAACGGGCGACCGGGTTTCATGGTTTCAGCCTTGACTTTGAGGGCGGCCACGAACTTGTCAAAAATCGGGCGCTCCACATAAACCCGTTCGGTGCCCAGGCAGACCTGGCCGGCGTTCTCAAACACCGAGCGGGTCACGGTGTTGACGGCGTTGTCAAGGTCGCAGTCGGCAAACACCACCGCCGCATTTTTGCCACCGAGTTCCAGCGACACCGGTCGGATGCCGTCGGCACCGGCTTTCATGATGGCGGTGCCGGTTTTGGTTTCACCGGTGAAGGTGATGCCGTTCACCCCTTGATGCGCGGTAAGAAAGGCACCGGCCGAATCCATGCCAAAACCGTTCACCACGTTGTAGACGCCGGGCGGCACGCCGACCTTGTTCATGACTTCGCCCAGCAGCGTGGCGGTGCTGGGTGTGGCCTCCGAGGGTTTCACCACCACGGTGTTGCCACAGGCCAGCGCCGGGCCGCATTTCCAGGTCATCAGCAACAGCGGCAGGTTCCACGGGCAGATGATGGCAATGACACCGCGCGGCGTGCGCACGCCGTAGCTGCGCGCGGTTTTGCCGTCGGGGGTGCGCATCTCGAAGGATTCGGTCGACACGTTCTTGATGGTGTCGGTGAAGATCTTGAAGTTGGCGGCACCGCGCGGAATGTCGATGTGGGATGCCAGGTGCGCGGGTTTGCCGGTGTCGGCCACTTCGGCCTGCAAAAAGTCGTCAAAACGGTGGTTGATCTCGGCCACCACACCGTCGAGCATGGCGCAGCGGTCGACCACTGACAGCTTGCCCCACGGGCCTTGCAATGCGGCACGGGCGGCGGCCACGGCCGCATCCACCTCGGGGCTACCGGCTTCATGGACCATGCCGATCAGCGAGTTGTCCACCGGGTTGCGTTTCTCATACGTTTTGCCGCTGACGTTGGTGACGTATTCACCGTTGATGAAGTTCTTGATGTCTTTCATGATTTCTTCCAAAAGTGGCGCGTGGGCTCCCGCCTGCGCCGTTAACGATAAATAACTTTCATGGCCCGGGGCGTTGCCGCCGGGGGCCAGGAAAGTTAGCTACTCAAACCAATCGCAGCCAGCCCGGCTTGCGCACAGGCTTCGTCCTGTTCTTCGGAGCCGCCTGACACACCGATGCCACCAATACGCTGGCCAGCTTCAACGATGGGCAAGCCGCCACCAAAGCCGACAAAACGCGGCCTGCGCACAATGCCTTCGCGCACCGCGTCAGAGTGCTGCTGCAGCGCCGCATGCCACTGGCTGGTCGGCCGGCCAAAGCTGGCGGCGGTGTAGGCCTTGTCGATGGCGATGTCGATCGAATGCAAAAAGGCACCCGGCATGCGCAAAAACGCCGCCAGGTTGCCGCCCACATCAACCACCGCCACGTTGATACGAATGCCCAGCGCGGCGGCATGCACCACCGCGGCACGCACCGCATCAGACGCCGCCATGGCATCAATCACTTGCTGTGCCACGCTGCGCGAGACCGCAGCAGTTTCAGGAGGTGTCATGACAGACTGAGCTTAAAAAGCCTTGATGAAGGTGAACCGCAAGGTCGAGCCTTTAGCCTGAGGGTTGGAGCCGCCCTTGGCTGAATACTCGTCGTAATAAGCGGCTTTCAGCATGACGCCCGCCTCCTTCATGAGCGGGTAGACCACCTCGGCACCGATGGCGTGGCGCTCGGCGTGGTCGCCGGTTGCGCCAGGACCTGAGTCGTTGCTGGTTTGCCATTGGTCGTAACCCACCAGACCGACTTGCACCGCCCCGAGTGATTTGCCAAAACCCCACTCCATCGTGAGCTGGTTGCCAGGTTTGAAATCGTTGCTTTGGGTGGAATTCATCTCGTAGCGAAGCAGGGCAGAACCGGTCCAGCTTTTCGCCGCGTCAAAATAATAAGTGCCACCGCCAGTCAGCATGGTGGATCTGTACCCATTGCCGGGTGACGACGGCTTGTCATTGCTGGCGTTGTCCAGCCAGAGGCCGGCCGCCGCGACCGCGTCCCAGTTGCCACCATGCCAACCCAGCACCAGCGGTCCCAGGTAGACATCAGCAACGCCAGAACTGGACTCAGAAATACCCGGCGCGTTGAAGTTGAGCGACTTGCGCAGCACCGGCACGATGGCTTCCATGCCGTAGTCGGCGCCCAATAACTTGGTGCCGGTGATATAGACCAGCCGGTTGGCCAGCGCGCTGACGGTGCCGGTGTTGCTCAGTGGCACGGTGTTGCTGCTGCCCGGCGCGCGCAACTCATCAATGCTGTAGTTCACCAGGTAGCCCAGGTAATACATGCCGGGGGGTGGCACGCTGGCGCCCTGCATGCCTTCCACGCCGGGCACGTAATGGCCGCCCGCGTGGGTGAAAAAGCTGGCCGCCGACAGTGTGGCGGCAAGCGCAAAACCAGAAAATGTTTTCATAAAGAAGCAATAGGTTGTGTTGGACGAAAAAAGACGTTTGTGTCGTGTGTTGAACCACTGCGCCGAACACCGCCATGGGCCAGGACAAAGCGCCGGTTCGGCCAGAAATTCAAGGCATCAATGGATCAGGTCAATACGCTCAGGAAGGCTTCGTTGAGCTTGCGGTCGTGGTAGAAAATGCCGCGGCCCACATGCTCCCAGCTCCAGGTGATGGGGTGGTTGTCCGGGTAGTGGTCGTAGCCGCCACAGAAGGTTTCCAGCCGGTTGCCTGACGGGTCAAAGAAATAGATGGTGGTGCCCTGGGTGATGCCGTGGCGCGTTGGGCCGATGTCAATCGAGACGCGGTTGATGCTCATGATGTCAGCCGCACGCAGCACCTGCTCCCAGCTGGCCAACTGGAAGGCCACATGGTGCAGCTTGCCGTCTTCGCTATGGCGCACCATGGCCAGGTCGTGCGCCTTGGTGCTGCAGGTCAGCCAGATGGCCAGATCGGTGGCGCCGTCTTCAAGCTTGACGCGTTCCACCAGATTGAACCCCAGCACCTCTTCAAACAGTTTGCGCGCGCCATCAATGTCGCCACCGTAGAGCAGCGCGTGGTCCATACGGATCGGGCGGATGCCCTTGCCGTCGATGACATCAACCTCGGGGTCGTTGTAGGTCATGCCGTTGCCGACATCGGTTTTTTCGGCGAACAGCTCGATGGTGTGGCCGGTCGGAATCTGAAAACGCACGCGTTCACCGGTTTCCAGCAAGTCACCCGCAGGCATACGCTCAGTGACCACGCCGTAAGCCTTGAGCTTGCTGTCCAAGTCTTCCAGGGTGGCCTGGTTGAGCACCTTGTAGCCAATAAAGTCCAGCCCGGCACGGTCAGCCTGGCGCAGCACGATGCTGTTGTGGTCACGTTCGGCACGGGTCTTGAAATAAACCCGGCCTGACGCGTCGCGACCGGTTTCCACCAGGCCCATCACATCGGTATAAAACTTGACCGATTCATCCATGTCGAGCACGCGCAATTGGGCGTGGCCCGGTCGCAAAACACCTGTTATCGCCATTTTGTTGTCTCCAGTTTTTCTTCAGGTTGAGTGAGGGGGAACGTCCGACGGTTCAACCGCCCGGCAGACGCTTTTTTTCATTTTTCCGATGACGCAGAGCTGCATGTCACTGCCGGGACGCACGCGGCAAGCCAGCACCCGGCCGGCCGCCTCGTCCTGTTCCGACACATGCTCGCGGCTCATCGCGCGGGCCACGTAAGTGCCTTCCAGCACGTGCACCATGCAGACACCGCAGCCGCCGTTGCGGCAGCCCACCGGGATGCCTTTTTTGCCCAGGGTTTCCATGCCGCGCAGCAGCGATTCGCTGTCCGGGCAGCGGTAGCTTTGGCCGTCGCTTAAGGTGATGGTGTGGCTGGGCATGGTGGTGCTTTCAATCTCAAACCAGTCCCTCGGGCGCTTGCGGACGGAACTTGCGCACGGTGTCCAGAAAGGCGGCCAGGATGGGGGCGTCATCGTCGCGGCGGTACAGGCAGACCAGGTCGATGGTGGGTGGCGGATTGGCATCAATCGGCCGGTAAACCACGCCCGGCAGGCGCAGGCTGCTGGCGGCTTCAGGCGTCACACAGAGGCCAAAACCACTGCCCACCAGCGCCACGGCCGTGACCACGTCTTTGACCTCTTGCACCACGCGCGGCGCAATCCCCTCATTGCGCAATACCGCCATGACATGGTCGGCAAAACCGGGCCGGGTGTTGTTGGGGTAAAGAATCAAGGGCTCATCCATGAGCGCCTTGATGCGGATCTTCTTGTGTTGCGCCAGCGGATGGGCGCTCGGCAGCGCGACCACCAGGGGCTCCAGGTACACCGTTTCCACCATGATGTCGGGTTCGACACTGACATGGCGGTTGAAGCCGATCGTCAGGCGCTTCTCCCGCAAGGCCTGAATCTGCTCGACCTTGGTCAGCTCATGCAGTCCGATCTGAACGTCCGGGTAGCGGCTGCGAAACTGCAACAACAGGCGCGGAATGTGGTTGAGAATGGCCGAGCCATAGATGCCGACGTCCAGACGACCGATCTCGCCCCGGCCGGATTTGCCCGCCCGGTCTTTGGCCTGATTGACCATGCCGAGAATGCGCCGGGCATCGTCCAGCAGCGCCAGGCCGGCAGCCGTTAACTCAACGCCTCGGGGATGGCGCACAAACAGGGTGGCGCCGAGTTCGGCCTCCAATTGCTGCATCTGGCGTGTCAAAGGTGGCTGCGAGATGTGCAGACGCGCTGCCGCCCGGTTGAAGTTCAACTCTTCAGCCAGGGTGGCGAAATATTTCAGGTGCCGCAGTTCCATCAGTCAAGCCCCCGAATGCGGCGCTGGACCGGGAAAAAGTGCAAATCGAACCGGCTCGCCACAAAACCCCAGATACCGCGCGGCATCCACAGCATGAAGGCCACCGCCACCGCCCCCAGCACAATCAGGTACCAGCTGCCGAAGTCGCTCAGGTATTCGCGCAGGAAGAAGAAGACGACGGTGCCGATGATCGGGCCTTCAATGGTGCCGATACCGCCGATGATGACGACAAAAAACATGGTGGCGCTCCAGTCCATCGAGAACGCCGCTTCCGGTGCAATGCGCAGCTTGGTGATGAAAATCAGCGCCCCCACCATGCCGCAGCCGGCGGCCGACACCAGGTAAACAAACCATTTCATGCGCGGCACCGAAATGCCCAGGCTCTCGGCCGCTGGCTCGCTGTCACGCACGGCGGTCAGCGCCAGTCCGTGGCGTGAGCGCAGCAGCAGGTAGACCGCCAGCGTGGCGCCGGCGCCCAGCGCCAGCGCCATCCAGAGCGTGGTGGATTCGCGCCACCAGGCGGGCATGCCGCTCACGGTTTTGGTGATCGAGGTGCCCGAGCCGCCGCCGACACTGGCCGTGTTGGCCACCAGCAAACGAAACACTTCTGCCACCACCCAGGTGCCCACCGCGAAGTACGCGCCGCGCAGTCGAAACAGCACCGCCGCCGTCGGAATCGCCACCAGCGCCGTCACCAGCCCGGCCAGGGGCACGATCAGGAACGGATGGATGCCGTATTGCAGGCCCAGCACCACCAGACAGTAGCCGCCGAGTCCGATATAAGCCTGCTGCCCGACCGACAGCAAACCGCCGTAGCCGGCCAGCAGGTTCCACATTTGCGCCAGCGCCAGGGTGTAGAGAAATTCCGTCAGCAGGCGCTGGCTGGAGCGCTCGGCCCACCACGGGGCGCTCACGGCGGCCAGCAGCAGCAGCACGGCCAGCAGCAAGCCCATTTGGCTGGCGCGGGTGTTGCGTTCGATTTTGGGCAAAGGTAAATTCATCATGTGTTTTGTTCAACGATCACGGGTGCGGGCAAACAGGCCGTTGGGGCGTACCACCAGCACCGCCAGAAAGGCCAGATGCCCGGCCAAAATGCCCCAGCCCGGGTCGGCCTTGAGACCAATCGACTGGGCCACGCCCAGAATCACGCCCCCCGCCAGCGTGCCCCACAGGGAGCCGAGGCCGCCGATGATCACGGCCTCAAAGGCATAGAGCAGCCGGGCCGGGCCGTCGGCCGGGCTGATGTTGGCGCGAATCGCCAGAAATATCCCGGCAATCGCCACAATCGCCATCGCCAGCGCCATCGCCACGCCGTAAATGTGGCGGTTGTTGATGCCCATCAGCTGGGCCGCCTCGCGGTCATCAGAAGCGGCGCGAAAGGCCCGGCCCAGCGAGGTGGCGGAAAACAGCCACTGCAGCCCGACCAGCACACCCACCGCCACCGCCATGATGATCAAAGGCAACACGCCGACCGCTACATCGCCACCCAAAAGCACGCTGGCGGTGCCGAGTTCCCCCACATTCAGGCTGCGTGTGTCGGCCGAAAAGCTCACCAGCAGCAGGTTTTGAATCATGATGGACAGGCCGAAGGTGACCAGCAGCGGCGGCAGGATGTCGTGTCCGAGCGTGCGGTTCAAAACCAGCCGCTGCAACACATAACCAAAGCCGCCCATCAAGGGAACGATCACCAGCAGCGTCATCCACGGGCTCAGGCCCAGCGGTTCGACCACTGCAATGGCGGCAAATGCGGCCAGGATGGCGAAGTCGCCATGCGCGATGTTGATCATGCGCATCACGCCAAAAGACAAGGCGAGCCCGGTGGCAAACAGGGAGTAGAGCCCCCCGAGCAAAACGCCCTGCAATAAAGTGTTAATCCATTCAGCCACGAGTTAATTCCTTTGTTGGCCTAGATGCCGAAATAGGCGAGCGAAATCTGTTCGCGCGTGAGTTCATCAGGTCGCCCGGCCAGCGACACCCGCCCCTCCTGAAAACAATACAGCCGGTCCGCCACGCGCATCGCCTGACCCACGTCCTGCTCCACCACCAGCACCGAGGTGCCTTCGGCCTTGATGCCCGGCAGCGCGGCGTAAATGTCGCGGATGATGATGGGCGCCAACCCGAGCGACAGCTCGTCGCACAGCAACAAGCGCGGGTTGGACATCAGCGCACGGCCAATCGCCACCATCTGCTGCTGCCCGCCCGAAAGCGCCGTGCCGGGGCTGTGGCGCCGCTCTTCCAGAATTGGAAACAGGGCATACAGGCGCGCCAGATTCCACGGGCCGGGGCGCCCGGCGTAAGCACCGATAAGAAGGTTCTCCTCCACCGTCAGGCTGGGAAACAGGCGTCGCCCTTCAGGCACCAGCGCCAACCCGAGCCCGACCACCTGGTGGGCCGGCAACCCGCCGATGGCTTGGCCGTCCAGCCGCACGCTGTCGCGCGCCGCCACTTGCAGACCGATCAGGGCGCGCAAAAATGACGACTTGCCAGCGCCGTTGGAGCCAATTACCGCGACGGTTTCACCTTCCTCCACGGTCAGGTCAATCCCGTACAGCGCCTGAAAGTCGCCATAAAACGCAGTGACGCCTTGTGCTTCGAGCAAACTCATTCGATGGCCATCCCAAGGTAAATTTCTTGCACTTCTGGGCTGGCCATCACTTGCGTTGGCTCGCCCTGCATCAACAGGCGGCCGAAATTGATGACCAGCAAACGGTCCACCACGGCCACCAGGGCATGCACGATGTGTTCGATCCAGATGATGGAGGTGCCGTCGGCACGAATCGCCTGAATCGATTCGATCAGGGCCGCCACCTCGTGTTCGGTCAGGCCGCCGGCAATTTCATCGAGCAACAACAAATCCGGCTGCGTCGCCAGCGCGCGCGCCAGCTCCAGCCGCTTGCGGTCCAGCAAAGGCAAGGAGCCCGCCAGCCGGTTGGCCTTGGCCAACAGCCCGGTGCGCTTGAGGGCATCCAGCGCCACCGGGGTGCCTTCATGTTCGGAATGCCCAGCCCCGAAGGTCGCCCCGACCAGCACATTCTCAAACACCGTCATGCCACCAAATGGGTGCGGCACCTGGTACGAGCGCCCCATACCCAGGTGACAACGCACCGAGGCCGACACGCTGGTGACATCGCGGCCATTGAACATGACCGTGCCGGCATCCGGGCGCACATTACCGGTGACCAGATTGAACAGCGTGGTCTTGCCGGCGCCGTTGGGGCCGATGATGCCCAGCGCTTCGCCTTTTTTAAGCGAAAACGACAGGTCATCGGTCACCTTCAGGGCACCGTAAGATTTGGAGACACTGTTGAGTTCTAGCAGTTGCATGATGAAGTGTTGCTGCGGTATGCCAAGTGGCTTACTTGAGGAGGTCGAGCTTGCCGCCAACCGGCACCATCGGTGCCTGGCTGTTCTCGACCACCACCAGTTCGAAGCCCTTGCCAGCTTTTTTCCACTGACCACCGACCAGCGGGGTTTTGGCCACGTTGGGCACCGGCCCCTTCTTGAAATTGACCGGGCCGACGATGGTGGCCAGGTTGGTGTCACGCAGGGCATCGCGAATAGATTCGGGTTTCAGGTCGGCGGCACGCTTGAGGGCGTCCACCGCCACTTCAAACAGCGAATGCTTGAATGCCAGCGGCATGGCCCAAGGACGGCTCGTGGCCTTGGTGTAGGCCGCCGCCAGGGCTGCCGAAGACTGGCCATTGAGGCTGGAGCTGAAGGGGTGCGTGGGCGACCACCAGACCTCCACCGAGAGCCCTTCCGCACGCGGGCCAAAGGACTGAATGGCCGCCGGAAACTCGGTGGCCTTGGCGGCCGTGACGATCTTCGGCTTGAAGCCTTGCTGCGCCGCTTGCGACCAGAAGTTGGCAAAGTCCGGTGGCGGCAACACGCCAGTCACGATCTCCACGTTGTTTTTCTTGAACTCGGCAATGTAGGCCGAGAAGTCATCGGCGGGCGACTGGAAACGGCCCTTGTCGATGAGCTTGAAACCCTTTTGCGCCAGCACCGGCGGAAAGCCCATCTTGGGGTCGCCCCAGGCATTGCCGTCGGAGTCGTTGGGGAACAGGGCGCCCACCACCTTGTTGGTCGGCACCTGGAGCCACAGGTTGCTGAACACACCAATCACGTCCTCCAGGCCCCAGAAGAAGTGGTAAGTCCAGTCAAAGCCTTTTTTGGGATCACCGCCGCGCCCGAAGAAATGCGGTTGCCAAGGGGTGTCATTGGTCACGCAGGGCACGCCATTGAGTTCGCATTGGTCGGCCACCGGGTTGGTGGTGGCGGGGGTGGAGCCAGCCACCACGATGTTGACCTTGTCCTTGAGGATCAGTTCAGATGCAGCTTCGGCGGCACGGTTGGAGTTGGACTGCGAATCCTTGACCACAAATTCAACGGCATAGGTTTTGCCACCCACCTTGATGCCCCCCGCCAGCGCCTTTTTCATTTCGGCCAGGGTGAAGGCATCCGGTTCGGCAAAAACCGCCAGCGGGCCGGTCTGCGGGCTGACGTAGCCAATTTTGATGGTGTTGCTGGCGGCGTGGACCCAAGGGGCCTGCAGCAGGGCACTGGCGGCCAGCGTCTTGATGGCGGTGCGACGACCGGCGTTGATTTCTAACCCGTGATTCATGTCTACTCCTCGTTATTGTGGTGCCCCGCTGCTGAGCAAAATACGCAGCAAAGTCAAGGTGGGGTGATCCTATGAAACCATCTCAATACTGTCCAATACCGATTAAGAGCGCTGCAATACCTTTTGGTATGGCTGCTTTTTTTGAGGTTCCCATCATGATCGGCGGGTCGCACAGGTAGGCCTTGCGGTCGCGAAAGTCGTTGGCAAAATGCGCTGTTGCGGCCTCACCGATACCGCCAATGCTCTGGCCAGCCACCGCCAGGTTGCCGCCCACATCGACCACGGCGACTTTGATGCAGATGCCCAGCGAGGTGGCGTGCGCCGGAATGGCGCCATTCAGTTGATCAGGTGTACACCTCTGTGAATGACGGCACCATCTCACCGGTGTGATAAAAAATCCCGCTGCCCAAGTGGGACTCATCCCAGGTGGTCACCGGCCGGTCGCGCTGCGCCAGGTAGCCCAGGCCGGCGAACGTCTCGTTGCGGTTACCGCTCGGGTCAAAGAAATAAATCGTCTCGCCGCGGGTGATGCCATGGCGGGTAGGTGCCACATCGATCCGGGTCTTGGTCTTGGCCATCACATCAGCCGACTTCAGAATGTCGTTCCATGAGTCCAGGAAGAAAGCAATGTGGTGCAAGCCCATGCGCGGCCCGCCGACAAAAGCGATGTCGTGCGGCGTGGTGGTGCGCGCCAGCCAGGTGGCAGCCTGCATGTCGCCATCCGGGCCAACCAGGATTTGCTCGGTCAGGAAAAAGTCCAGCACTTCCATCGAAAACTTGGTGTTTTCTGCTACTTTGTTGACACCGGTTTCCGGGTTCAGTTCGCACATCAGCAGGCAATGGTCGAGCCAATGCGCGCCCGCGCCCTTGATGTTGTCGGGCCAGGGGTCCGGGTTCGTGGTGCCGACCTCGGTACCCACATATTCCTTCATGGCATACAGACGCATTTCGTGGCCGCTTGGCAAATTGAACTGCAGCAGGCGCCCGGTGGACGGCAGCGCACCTTCTTCGAGCAGGGTGGTGGAAATACCGTAGGCTTCAATTTTCTGTTGCAAGTCGACAAGGTCGCTGTCTTTTTCGACCTTGTAGGCCACGTGGTTGAGGCCAGCCTGATCTGAAGGCGTCAAGATCAAGGAGTACTTGTCCCATTCATCCCAGCACTTGAGGTACACATTGCCGTGTTTGTCCTCCATCGTCTTTTTCATGCCCAGCACGTTTTCATAGTGCTTGAGTGCAGCGGCCATGTCCATCACTTTGATGCTGACGTGACCAATTCGCATAATGCCCATTGTTGTCTCCTGGTAGTAAAAAAATCAGGTGTTTGCCGGATTGGCAAAACCTTTACGGAACGGCTTCTCAAATTTTCCTGTCACCTCCAGCCGAACGGGGGTGACGGCGGCGACACGGCAAGCCAGGGTGTAGCCAGCAGACTCCTCCTCGGCGGTGATGTGTGCGCGGCTGATCGGGCCGAGGGACCGGCACTGGCCCTCAACAATATGCACCTTGCAGACACCGCAACCGCCGTTAACGCAACCCACCGGAATGCCTTTGCGCCCCAGGCGCAGCATGGCTTGCAACAAACTCTCGTCACTGGCACAGACAAAGGTTTCGCCGGTTTGCGCCACATGCACGCTGACTTTGGGGCGGGTGTCAAAAAACATGCTTGCTCCTCAAACCCGCTTGAACAGCGGGCTGCGCTGCTGGTTGGTATCTGCCGCCGAGAGAAACTTCTCGGTGTAGATGTCGCGCTCGTACAAACGGCCCTGCATCAGCGTGGCAATGCAGGCTTCAACCATCACGGGTGGGCCGCAAAGGTAGGCCTTGTTGCCAGAGAAGTTGCCGGCAAAGTGGGCCTTGGCCACGTCATGCACAAAACCTTGCGCGCCAGCCCAAGCCAACCCTTCAGGCGCACCGGACAGTGCCGGCACATAGGTGAAGTTGGCATGCTGCGCCGCCAGCGCACGAAACTCGGCGTCGTAGTACAGCTCGTCTTGCACACGCTGGCCATAGACCAGGGTGATGGGCAGCGTGCTGCCGGCACCGAGCAAATCCAGAATCATCGCGCGTGGGCTCGACAAGCCTGAACCACCCGCAAAAAAGACGAGCGGCGCGGTGGCCGACTTGCGCACAAAAAAGCGCCCATAGGGGCCAGAGATGCGCAAATGGTCGCCCGCTTTCAGCTGCTCGTGCAGCCAGGTGGTTCCCGCGCCACCGTTGACGATGCGCACGTTCAGCTCGACTTCACCCGTGGCGTTGACTTGTGCCGGGGAATTGGCGATTGAAAACGCGCGCCCGCCCTCGATGCCGGGAATCATCACCTGCACATACTGGCCGGCCTGAAAATGCAAGGGCTGGTCCAGCTTGAGAAAAATCGCCTTGATGGTCGGGGTGAGCGACTCCATGCGCGACACCACGCAGTCAAAGTCACGTACCGGAATGATCTCGGCGTCTGGCTCCGCGTCAATGTCGGCTTCGATGGTGGCGTCGCTTTGCAGCGTGGCGCAGCAAGCCAGGGTCTTGCCGGCGTCACGCTCAAAGTCCATTAGCGCGAACGGGTTGGCATGACCATGGTCTACCTCACCGCCTTCCACCTGCACCTTGCAGGTGCCGCACAAGCCGTGCCCACAGGCGTGCGGAATGTAGATGCCCTGGCGCAAGGCGGCATCCAGCAGCGTTTGGCCTTCCTCTACCTCAATGGTGGCGCCCAGCGGTTCAATGGTCAGTTGGTAGCTCATGGTCGGTGGACGCGCTTAGTTGCAGGAGCCGTTCAGGCCCGAGAGTCCGGGGGTGCGAAAGCGGATCAGGTCTTGGTGCTTGAGTCCGTTTTCAGCCAGCGTTTTGGCCGGATCAGGCTTCCAGGGCTGGCCAGATTTCGTCCACTCCACAGTGTCCCAGTTGATCTTGGCAAAGTCAGGGTGGTAGCCATAGGTGCCGGGCAACACTGCGGTGCCGAGTGCGCCAAAAGGTGTGTCCGGTGGCAGTGGCAGGGCAATCGGTGCGCCAAACATCAGGTGGTCGTCCCAGCCAATGAACAGCAGCGGCGCGGGGAAGTTCTCGCGCACATCCTTGGCGGGAAAGTTATAGGGTTTCAGGCTAACAACGCTCATTTTTTTGCTCCTTCTACGGAATCGCCGCGCCAGGCGGCAAAGTTCTTCTGGTCTTCAGAACCGTCAAAGTCAAAGTTGTCGCGGCCAACCTTCAGGTTGTAGTAGTCCAGCACGGCCAGCAACGGATCAAAACCTTCTGCGCTCGGGTCCACGCCTTCCTTGAAGCAGTTGCCCTGGTAGACCTGTTGGGGCGGCAACCAGGCCTGCACATACTTCTCGGGCTCGTTGTCAAAGATTTCCTTGCAATGGTCGCTACAGCAGTGGTACTTGTTGCCAAGGTAGTCGGACTCGCGGTAAGCGATCTTGGTGGCGTCACCCGGCTCGGTGAATATCATCGGGATCTGACAGGTCTGGCACAGCATGGGCAAGGTCTTCTGGTAGAAACGGTTGCCTTTTTCGGCCTGCTCACGCCAGTAGTCCCAACGCGGCTTGTAAATTTGGTCGAAGGTCTCTGGGTATTTCTCCGACAACCATGCCATTTCTTCCTCTTTGGGAAGCCAGGTGTGCAAGGCAGCGGCTGCACCATAGTTGTAGAACACGGCAAAGGTCTGGTGGCTGATGTGGTCCTTGCCTTCGCACGCCTGTATCCAGCCCTTGGGCTTGCGGATGCCGTAACGCGCCAGGTCCTTGAACAGGGACTCCCCGTTTTCCTCGACGTACATTTCCCAGCTCTCGCGCCAACTCATCACGCGCTTGGGCAACATATAGTCCTGCATCATGGCCACGATCGAAAGTAAGCGGTAGCCGCGCCAGAACCATTTGTCGATCCAGCCCTGCACGATCGGCAAGTTGTCGGGGTCCTGTTCCAGCAGGAACTTGATGCACTCGATGCCGAGCGTCATGTGGCGTGATTCATCAGATTGCGCGCTGAAACCGAATGTCACGGTCGACATGTCGCCGTTGTGTGCCGCACCCGACATAAACGGCACGAACAAAAGGTTAGTAAGCACGTATTCGAATGAGAAGCTGACTGCGGTCAGAAACTCGAAGGGACCACCGGTATAGGCGTCTTCAAAGAACGACTTCGGCACCGATAGGTACCACACGCGGTCAAACATGTGCTTGGCGCTGTGCATGCCATTGAAGTACTTGTTGTAGTGACTCAGCGCGTGAGTCTCAGTCTGGTAATGGCGCAATTCGTCAATCGATTGCATTTGGCAGGCGACACGAGCACCTGCACCGGTGAACTGGCGCCCGGCATGGGCAAAACCGCGGTAGGCGTAATACTCAAGCGGTGTCACACCGGTAAGGAAAATCTTCAGCGCGTTGATGTATCGCGCATCGGTAACGCCAAGTTGGCCATTGTTTTGCGAAAAAGCTTCAATCACCGCGTAGAGCTTTTTCTCTTTTTCGCCCTGGTACTTCCAGTAGGCGTCCATCGTCAGACGGAACGGGTCTTCCCACTTGTCCCAGTCGTGAATTTTGATGCCTTCGTATTTGTCATACGGAAAGACCTTGTCCATCGGCTGGTAGGTGGTGTCCCAGGCCAGGCCACGCGTCATGGCGGCATAACGTTCTTTGAGACCGAGTTTCTTTTTAAGTACAGGGGTATCCATGTGTGCTCCTTGTGAGATAAAACGTGTCAGTTGTTCCAGCTCAGAGAAAGCTGGTCGTCGTCTTCGTCGATGTGGCCCGACAGGGTGACGAGGTTGACGTGAATCTGCTGCAGATCAAAAGATCGGCCGACCAACTCTTCAATGGTCTCGCGACGGATCACGAGGCTGCCGGGCGCATCGATCTTGACCAGTCCGGTCGGATAGGTCGCCTGCGCAGCAGCGTTGTCGGCCAGGATGGCCTCAATGATGGGACGCGAATCTTCGTTGTCCTGAAAGGCAATGAATACATTGGACATGCGGGTGTCTCCTTTTATAAGTTGGATGATGGGGCGCTTAAGCGATGAGTCCGGCTTTCTTGCAACGCAAGTCAAGCGCGTCGCGCGCCTCTTGCAGTGCGTCCACCCCTGAGGTGCCAAGCGCCAGTTCCGCCACAGGTGTTAGCGCAGCCTGGGCACGGTCAGCCCAAGTCTTCAGCCAGCCCGAGATCAGCTGGCGGTTAGGCTCGGATTCGGCGGCAGCGACCTTGACCACGGCGTCGATCCAGCGGGCGCTCTCAAGGTGCCACTCCGGCATGAAGGCAGCGAGCATGGACACCGCCGTGCCGCCTTGCAAGGCAATGTGATCGTCAACAAAATTGCCATAGATCAGGGGGTAGAGCTGACCATCAAGCGCGAGGTTTTGCGCGATGAATAGCTCGAACGGATCCTGCATCACCAGCGTGTCTTCGACATAGTGGCGCAGCGGCTGCCAGCACGCCGTGTTGAGCCAGTCGTTCTTGCCAGCATCCAGAATGGCCGGCTCGTCCAGCGCCAACCCCAGACGGGTGATGAACTGTGCGGCGCCCAGGTGGTCCATAGCGTGGAACATGGCGGGTGCCGTGAACGGCGTGCCGTAGCCGTAAGCGCCGATAGAACTGTTGTTCATGTTGCCACCCCAGGCCACATGGCGCAGTGGCATCAGCACTTCGCAAGCTTTGCTGCGCACCGCGTCAGACATCTTGCCGACCAGTCCGCGGGATTGCACAAAGTCATAGCTTGATTCAATTGCGTCCTGCTGCCGCGCACGGGCCATGGTCCAGGTGGCGTAGTAGTACTGACGCGGGTCGCGCAACACATTCCAGTCCGCCAGCTTAATGGCTGAGCGTGATGCATCAAAAAGCTCGTGTTCAGGATCCCAGGTGGGGCGGTAGTGAAAATTGTCGGTCGGCTGCGTGTCCAGCGTGGCTTCCTGGTAGCGCGAGGCAGGTTTGTCGTTGCCGACGTATTTGGCCGTATGCGTAAAGGTGTTACGCAGGGGCTTGATTTCACGGGTATGGAGATCTACTGACATGGGAACTATCCTTTTTTAAAAAAGAAACTGCACGGGGATTCAGTCAACCAGAAACGTCACCTGCTGCCGGACGCAAAAATCGTCAAAGGCAGACTGGGGCAGCATCAAATCGACAAACAACTCAGGCCAGGCAATGGCGAACTCAAAACACACCAGTCCGTCCGGGCGAACTTCTTTGACACGGACAAATTTTTGTTTGATCTCGCAAACCAGGTCTGTGGGTGAAGTGATGGTCTTGGTCATGGTCAGGTGGTGGCGGGTATTACCGTCATCACTTTGCAAGGACCTTGCCAACAAACTCTCTAATGCCAAATATCTCGATATTTCAAGGGTTAACCAGTACGAAACTCGCTATATACCCCGCCTTAAAAGGATAATATCAACGCAGATTAGGGCTTACCCTTAGAACAAAATCCCCGCATATTTCTTATCTTTTTCCTATTTGAACAAGGCAAAATACGCAAATTTCATCAAATGATGAAATCAAGAAAATCGATCTGATACTTTGATGCGTTTTGGCGCTGACTTATAAATATCGAGATAATCGCCTTTTCACCTTGGCGTGGAGTGATCTGCTTATGAGCCTCAAATACCCCTCGGACATCGATTTGCGTCGCCTGTTGCGCTTCGAGCCCGACAGCGGTGCGATCTGGCTGGGTGACCGGCGCATGGTGCTGATGCACACCAACGCGCTGGCCGCGCTCCGGCAAGACCTGATCAGTTCGGTTGGCCCCGAGCACGCGCGACGCATCCTGACGCGCATGGGTTACGCCTCGGGGCTGTCGGATGCCGAGTACGCCAAAAAGACGCGGCCTGGCGAGGCCATGCAAGATAGCTTTATGGTCGGCCCGCAATTGCACATGCTCGAAGGCGCGGCGCGGGTCACGCCGGTCAAACTCAGCTTTGACGTCCAGGCAGGCCAGTTTTACGGCGAGTTCCGCTGGGACCATTCCTGGGAGGCCTATGCGCACCGGCAGAAGTTCGGTGTGGTCGACGACCCGGCTTGTTGGATGCTGCAGGGCTATGCCAGCGGTTACACCAGCGCCTTCATGGGGCGCTTGATCTTGTTCAAGGAGACGCTGTGCGCCGCCTGTGGTGCCGACCATTGCCAGGTCGTCGGGCGCCCGATCGAGGAGTGGCCCGATGGCGAAGCGCACCGCGTTTACTTCACCGACGATTCGCTGATGGAAAAGATGGAAGCCCTGCAATCGCAGGTAGAGGCTCTGAAATCGACGCTGGAGCCCCTCGGCCTGGGTGGGCAGTTGATTGGCAACTCCGTGGCCTTTCGTAAAGCCTACGCATTGATGGAAAAGGTGGCGCAAACCCAAGCCACAGTGTTGTTGACTGGCGAAACCGGCGTGGGCAAGGAGCGTTTTGCGCGCGCCTTGCACGAACTTTCCAATCGAGCTGACAGACCGTTTGTGGCGGTTAATTGTGCTGCCTTGCCCGCTGAACTTATTGAAGCCGAACTGTTTGGCGTCGAAAAAGGCGCCTACACCGGCGCCCATGCAGCGCGTGCTGGCCGGTTTGAGCGGGCTGATGGTGGCACTCTCCTGCTCGACGAGGTGGGGGAAATGCCGATGGCCGCCCAAACCAAACTGCTGCGCGTCTTGCAGGAAGGGGAAATCGAACGCGTGGGCAGTGAAACCACGCGTAAGGTCAATGTGCGCTTGGTGGCTGCCACCAATGTCGACCTGGAACAGGCTGTGCTAGCCGGACGTTTTCGGCGCGACTTGCTGTACCGCCTCAATGTTTATCCCATTTGTATTCCACCGTTGCGTGAACGAATAGCCGACATTGACCCACTGGCCCAGGGCATGCTCACCCGCTTTTGCGCGCTGCACAGCAAGCGCGTGTTGGGTTTCGAAGAACGCGCCCTGCAGGCGCTGCAACAGCATGACTGGCCGGGCAACGTGCGAGAGCTGGAAAACCTGGTGGAGCGGGGCGTGATTCTTGCCAGCCAGGGCAGCATGATCGAAGTCGAACACCTTTTCCCCAACCAGCCTGAGGCGGCGCAGACCAGTGTGGACGCGCATGGCCAGTTGGCCCGCCTGCCCAGCGCGCAGGATGACGACCTGAGCGCCCGCATTCTCAACAGTGGCAGCTCGCTTGAAGAGATTGAGGCACGGGTGTTAGACCTTGCGGTGGCCCGCGCGCGCGGCAACCTGTCGGAGGCGGCCCGCCTGCTGGGCCTGACCCGGCCACAGCTGGCTTACCGGCAAAAGCGTCGCCACGCCAGTGACGCCGATGCCCCCTCACTGGAAAAACCACCCCTTCAGGAATGATGTGATGCCTACCTTGAAACGTCCATCGGTCGCCCACACCGAGGCCGCCACCGTGGTGCCGCGCACCCTGGTGGAGCGCGCCTACCTGAGCCTGCGCCACGACGTGGTATGCGGCAAACTGGCACCCGGCGAGCGCCTGCGCGTGGAACACCTGAAAGACCAGTACGAGGTAGGCGCGGGCACCCTGCGCGAGGCCTTGTCGCTGCTGGTGTCTGACGCGCTGGTCACGTCAGAGGGGCAGCGCGGTTTTCGGGTGGCGCCGATCTCTCTGGCCGATCTGGAAGACGTGACCAACACCCGCGTCATGTTGGAAACCGAGGCCGTGCGCCAATCCATTCGCCACGGTAACGCGCAATGGGAAGCTACGCTGGTACACAGTTACGAGCAGTTAAGCCAAACCGAAATGGACCTGGCCGAATCTGGCTCTGACCTGTGGGAGCGCCGCAACAAGGCTTTTCATGAGGCCCTGATTGCCGGGTTTGATTCGGCCTGGAGCAAGTACCTGCTGTCCATTCTGTACCGCCACGCCGAGCGTTACCGCAACATCAACTGGCGTTTAACCGCGGCGCACAGCAGCGGGCGCGATGTGCGCCGCGAGCATGAAGACATCTTCCGCGCAGCCATTGCCCGTCAGGAAGCGCGCGCCGCCCTGGCGATGGAATCACACATCAGGTTGACGCATGACATTGTCAAACGGCAGGAAAACCAAGGTGCGTTACAACAGTGGCGGCTCTACCCCTCTTGATCCAATGGGGAACAAGTACTCGCTGGTGCACATTCCGGTGATGGCTTGTACTCAGAAGGCTGTCGTCACGACAACACCAAATGCCGACTCGGCAGCCGAAGTCCGCGCTTGCTCAAGAGCGCGGCTTCGCGGCTACCCGCTCGAATTCGGATATCACCCGTCATCGCCAGCCAATGAAAACGCGGCACTTCAGCTTGCGCGGATTTTTGGGTCAAGGTCTCCAAGCCTTTGAAGTCCGGCTGTGCCAGCTTCTGCACCAGCCAGTCCAGTTTCGCGATGATCTTGACCACTTCGCCGGTGCTGGATGCCGGATGAGGCTCAACCCATACGGCAAACTCTTCGCCTTTCCTGGTATTTAAACCCAGGCCGTAGTCCCAACGGTTGGCTTGCGGCTCGGCCGCTTGGCAGTTCTGGTCAATATCCACGCTGGCGCTAAAGCTCAGCTCTGGCCCGCATGTGATGCCCGCCTGATATTGACCTTTGACCGCGCTCTTGCCGGGCATCACCTTCAGCCCGGCAGCCGTTGCGGCGCTTTCAAATTGGCTGGTTTTCAAAACCGTTTTTGCGGTTTTTTTTTTGGCTTGCTCCCTGCTGAACTCATGGTCAAGCCTTCCCTTCGGCTGCAACAGGCTTCTTCTTGTTACGGGGCATGTTCCAGCAGCTGATCTGTCAGCGCTGGAGTTGGACAGCAGGGTCCAGGTTCGCGTGTTGGTGGGGGAAGCGTTCGGTGCCTAGAGTCCCGTTCGGGCCGCATCGCCCACGTGGCTATTCTGTTGATGTTCCGCTAATTGATCCGGCCCTGTGAAGTTTGAACTTCTCCTCTTGGGCTTCTCTCAGTGGAGAGCAGCAAAATTACTTAAACTTAATCGGGCCGTATCAATAGATGTAAACACATTGCAAGTGATAGACACAATCAAGAAGGTGAATACCGACTGGCTCATGCGCCGCCAATCACCTTGAATTTGAGGTGCTTCGTGTTGATCGCGGCGGTGGTCGATTTCCATCGCTATCAGCGAAGAGCTCTACCAACAGTTGTCGAATCCACATGTTGGCGGGATCCCGGTTGAACTTGGCATGCCAAAAAAGGTTGATTGCAATGTCTGGCAGACGAGCCGGATGCGGGGACGTGACAAGACCAAAAGGTGTTTCGCATCGCTCAGCGAACCGTTCCGGCAGAGTCGCGATGAGATCGGTGGTCTGAAGTATGTGGCCCACAGCAATGAAATGCGGAACGACCAGGCGTATCTTGCGTTTAATGCCGGCACGTTCAAGCAAGCCATCCACTTCACCATGCCCGGTATTGGCGGCGATGACGCCGACATGATCGAGTTCCATAAACTGCTTGAGAGTCATTGGCGATTTAGCCAAGGGGTGTCCTTTGCGAAACATACAAACGTACTTGTGGAGAAACAGACGTCGCTGAAAAAAGCCGGTCTGCAAGTTGGGCAACAGCCCGAGCGCCAAATCGACTGTGCCGGACTCCATATCTTCCTTCAGATTCCCGGAGTTAGGCCGTACCGTACTGATCCGCACTTGAGGCGCCACCTTCGACAGCGCAACCATCAGCGGCGGCATAAAGTACATCTCGCCAATATCGGTCATCGCCAGCTGGAAATTTCGCGTGCTGGTTTCCGGGGTAAATGAGTCGCGTGTGGTGAATGCGGTCTGAAGCGTATTCAGCGCATAGATCACCGGCTCAGCCAAATGCAGGGCATAAGGGGTGGGCTCCATGCCGCGTGAAGTCCGCAAAAACAACTCGTCTTTCAATACGGCGCGCAAGCGCTTGAGGGCATTACTGACGGCAGGCTGCGTCAACCCCAGCTTCTCAGCGGACGTGGAAACGCTGCGGTCCAGCAGCAGCTGATTAAAGAAAACCAGCAGATTCAGGTCAATTTCACGCAAATCCATGCAACACCCCAATATTCACAACGGTGATTTTAGCTATCGGATTTAGTTTATCGACTTATATCTCATGAGTCTCCACAATTGCGTCAAACAGGAGACAAAGGCCTCAGCCTTCAAAATATGGAACTCGTCATCGAACCTCTGAATGTGCGTCTGAATGTGGACAGCGGAAGCAATTTGCTGGATGTGCTCAGAGCCCACCAATTGCCAATTTCCTACAGCTGCATGTCGGGGCGCTGCGGCACCTGCCGTTGCCGCGTGTTGTCTGGCCATGTGCGCAGCAGCGGCCCGGAGGCCGGCAGACCACAGTCCGGAAAAGACGACTATGTGCTGGCTTGCCAGTCGGTCCTCACCGACAACTGCGTGATCGAACTGCCAGAGGTCGACGAGGTTGTGGTGCACACCGCACGCATTGTGAAGGGCACGGTCACTGCTATCGAAGCGGCAACCCATGACATCCGTCGCATTCGGGTGAAGCTTGCCAAGCCAATCGCGTTCAGTGCCGGGCAATATGCAAGTTTGCAATTCAATTCTGAAAACATCCGGCCCTACTCGATGGCCGGCTTGTGTGACGACTCTGAAATGGAGTTTCAGATACGCCGGGTGCCGGACGGCCGGGTCACCGCTTTCATCTTCGATGATCTGCAGGTGGGTGCAAACATACGCGTCAGCGGCCCGCTGGGCACCGCCTATCTGCGGCAAAAGCACACCGGCCCGATGCTTTGCGTGGGTGGGGGCACCGGTATGGCGCCCGTGTTGTCCATCGTGCGGGGCGCCTTGGCGGCCGGCATGCAAAACCCTATTCATCTCTATTTTGGCGTGCGCAGTGCGCAGGACGTGTACGACGCTGAACGTTTGTATGCGCTGGCTGCCGAGCATCCAAATGTGAAAGTCCAAATTGTCGTGTCCACCGGACCGGTCGGTTCAGGCCAGCGCAGTGGACTGGTCACCGATGCCATTGAAAAGGATCTGGGCACCCTGGCAGGCTGGCGAGCCTACCTGTGTGGCGCACCCGCCATGGTGGAGGCCCTCAACATTCTCGTAACCCGATTGGGCGTGGCGCCCGGGCATGTCCACGCGGACGCGTTTTATCAAAGCGGTGTCTGAACGACGCTGCATTCACAAACTCATCACCAACTGAAGGAGACAAGCAATGAGTGACACAGAAACCGTATTCCCGCAAAGCCCGACGTGGCCGGGGGAAGGAACCAGCAGGGTGCCATTTTGGGCCTATACCCGGGAGGATTTGTACAAAAAGGAACTGGACCGACTTTTCTACAACGATCACTGGTGTTATGTCGGCCTGGAAGCAGAAATTCCAAATACCGGTGACTTTAAGCGCACGGTGATTGGTGAGCGTTCCGTCATCATGGTGCGTGATCCGGAAGGTGGCGTCAATGTGATCGAAAACGTTTGCGCCCACCGGGGCATGCGTTTTTGCCGTGAGCGCAACGGCCATGCCAAAGACTTTTTCTGCCCCTACCACCAATGGAACTACAGCCTCAAAGGTGACCTGCAGGGCGTGCCCTTTCTTCGCGGCGTCAAGCAAGAGGGAAAAGTTAATGGTGGCATGCCCAAAGACTTCAAGGTGTCCGACCATGGGCTGACCAAGCTCAAGGTGGCGGTACGGGGTGGGGTGGTGTTCGCCTCCTTTGATCATGACGTAGAGCCCTTCGAAGAGTTCCTGGGCCCCACCATTCTGAAATACTTTGATCGCGTCTTCGATGGCCGCAAGCTGGAGATTCTGGGCTACCGCCGCCAGCGCATTCCGGGCAACTGGAAGCTGATGCAAGAGAACATCAAGGACCCCTACCACCCCGGCCTGCTGCACACCTGGTTCTCGACCTTCGGCCTGTGGCGCGCAGATAACAAGTCCGAATTGAAGATGGACGACAAGTTTCGCCATGCCGCCATGATTTCAACGCGGGGTCAGGGCGGCAAGAACGCCGATGTGGTGTCTGGCGTGGACAGTTTCAAGGACCAAATGAAGGTGAATGATCCGCGTTTGCTGGACATCGTGCCTGAACCCTGGTGGGGTGGCCCCACGGCCGTGATGACAACGATTTTTCCGAGTGTGATCATTCAGCAGCAGGTCAACAGTGTTTCCACGCGGCATATCCAGCCCAACGGCCACGGCACGTTTGACTTCGTCTGGACGCACTTCGGCTTTGCCGACGACACACCAGAAATGAAAGAGCGCCGCCTGATTCAGGCCAATTTGTTCGGCCCCGCAGGCTTTGTGTCGGCGGACGACGGCGAGGTCATTGAGTGGTCGCAGGAGGGTTTTGATCAAAAACCGGCGCACCGCACGGTGATCGAGATGGGCGGATACGACATTGGCGACACCGATCACATGGTCACCGAGACCTTGATTCGTGGCATGTACAACTACTGGCGCAAGGTAATGGGGGAATAACCATGATGGACTTCAAAACTTACTTCGAACTGCTCAACCTCTACAGCGACTACGCCATGGTCTGCGATTCGGCTGAGTGGGAAAAATGGCCCGAATTTTTTGTGGAAGAAGGCACCTACCGGCTTCAGCCGCGCGAGAACTTTGACCAGGGTTTGCCCCTTTGCCTGTTGGCATTGGAGAGCAAGAACATGATTCGCGACCGGGTGTACGGCGTCAAGGAGACGATGTACCACGACCCCTACTACCAGCGTCACATCGTGGGTACCCCCCGCGTGGTGTCCGTGGCGCGCAACATCTACGGCGAGCGCATCACCTCGGAGGCCAACTACACCGTGATCCGCACCAAATATGACGGCGACTCAACGGTTTTCAATGTTGGTTATTACCGCGATGTGATCGTACGGACACCGGAAGGATTGAAGTTCCAGTCACGTCTGTGCGTCTACGACAGCGAAATGATCGCCAACTCCATCATCTATCCAATTTAAGGGCAAATCATGGCTGACAACTGGATGGACGCGGCAGCGCTTGCGGATGTTCCCGTGGGTGATGTGATGGCCGTGCGGCTAGCGGGCAAGGAGATTGCCTTGTACGAAGTTGGTGGCGAGGTGTTCGCAACCGACAACATCTGCACCCATGGCCATGCGCGCTTGAGCGACGGTTTTCTTGAAGGGCGCGAAATCGAGTGCCCGCTGCACCAGGGGAAATTTGATGTGTGCTCCGGCCAGGCGCTGTGCGCGCCGCTGACCGAAAACATCAAGACGTACGCGGTCCGCATCGAAAACATGCGTGTGATGCTGAAACTCGACTGAATTAACGAATTTATACGCTTCCTGTCGGAAGCACCCATATTTTTTAGGAGACAAACATGAAAACACATTCCATCGTCAAGACCCTTGCATTTAGCGCGGCAGTTCTGAGCCTGCCCGCTGCCCATGCAGAGGTAAAAATTGGCTTTACAGGCCCTTTGTCTGGTCCGGTCGCTGCGGTAGGCCAGGACCAGTACGACGGCTTCATGCTGGGCATCGAAGTCTTGGGCAAGAAACTGGGCGGAGAGGCGGTCACGGTCTTGCGCGAAGATGACCAGCTCAAGCCTGAGCTGGGCAACCAAATCGCACGCAAGTTGATTGACCGCGACAAGGTGGACGCCATTGTGGGGCTGGGATTCTCCAATGTGCTGATGGCCAGCCTGCCGCGTATCGTGGAGTCTGGCACGGTCGCCATTGCCACCAATGCCGGACCGTCGCCGCTGGCCGGTGCCGGTTGCCTGGCCAATGTGTTCTCCATGTCCTGGCAAAACGACGGTACCGCTGAGGCGATGGGCAAGTTTGCACAAGACAGTGGCTACAAACGCGTCTACCTGATGGCCCCCAACTACCAGGCCGGAAAAGACTATGTGGCCGGCTTCAAACGCTATTTCAAGGGCCAGGTGCTTGACGAGGTGTACACCCAGGTCAACCAGCCCGACTACTCCGCCGAAATTGCACAACTCCAGGCGGCTGATCCAGAGGCGGTATTCGTGTTCTATCCAGGCGGCATGGGCGTGAACTTTGTCAAGCAGTTCAGTCAAGCCGGCCTGATGAAGAAGCTCCCTCTGCTGTCTGCCTTTACCGTAGATGGCACCACCCTGCCTTCCTTGCGCGACGCAGCCGTTGGAACCGTTTCGGGTGCCATGTGGGATGTGGCACTGAAGACACCAGGGAATCCTGAGTTCATTGCCGGCTTCACAAAAAAATACGGTCGTATTCCCAGCCATTACGCTGCTGTAGGTTATGACACGGCCAAGCTGCTGGACATTGCCGTACGCAAGGTCAAGGGCAACACGTCTGACAAGGTGGCTTTCGCAGCGGCAGTCAAGTCGGCCGGTGCCGAGCTGAAATCCGTTCGGGGCCCTTTCCGGTTCAACACCAACAACATGCCGGTGCAAAACTACTACGCCTTTCAGACTGTCAAGGAAGGCAGTGTGGTCACCGTTAAACAACTGGGCACACCCCTGCCTGATCACCAGGATTCATACGTCACCCTCTGCAAGGCCAAGTGATGTCTGCCTCCTTGCTCATCGCGCAATTGCTCAACGGCTTGCAGTACGGCGTCATGCTGTTTCTGCTGGCTGCCGGCCTGACCCTGGTGTTTGGCATCATGAGCTTCGTCAACCTGGCGCATGGTTCGATGTACATGCTGGGCGCCTATGCGGCGGCCGTGGTTGGCGTAAAAACTGACTCCTTTGCCTTGGGTGTGCTGGCAGCGGTTGTTACAGGTGGCGTCGTGGGCTTGGTGCTGGAAAGAGTTGCGGTTTCAAGACTCTACCGGCGCGATCACCTCGACCATGTGCTGGCGACGTTTGGACTGGTACTCTTCTTCAATGAAGTGGTGCGCATGATCTGGGGGCCCCAGCCCATGTTTGTGTCGCTGCCGGAGTCGCTCTCCGGTACCGTCGATTTCCTGGGTTTTACCTATCCCAGCTACCGTTTTCTGATCATTGTGGTGGGTCTGCTGGTGGCCGCAGGCAGCCAGTGGCTGATCCACAAGACCCGGGTGGGGATGTTGATCCGTGCCGGTTCGGTGAATCCACAGATGGTCGGCGCATTGGGTGTCAACATCGGGCTGCTCAACGCCATGCTGTTCGCACTGGGCTCCGCCCTGGCTGCCCTGGCTGGTGCCATGGCTGGCCCGATTTTGTCGGTGCAGAGCGGCATGGGTGAGCCCGTGCTCATCGCAACACTGGTGGTGATTGTGATTGGTGGCATTGGCTCGGTGCGAGGTGCGCTGTATGCCGGGATCATCGTTGGCCTGGTCGACACCTTGGGTCGTACTTTTCTGCCCATGCTCATCCGCGTCTTTGCCGATCGGGAGATCGCCAACGCCGCAGGTCCCGCCCTTGCATCCATGCTGATTTACCTGCTGATGGCGGTGATCCTGGCATGGCGTCCGCAAGGTTTGTTTCCTGCCTACAAGGCCAAATCATGAACAACCTGATACGACCGGCACAGCTCATACCGGCGCTCTTGCTGCTGGCACTGGCTTTTCTGCCACCGATTGCAGCCGGACTGGACGACAACTTCTGGATCGCATTTTTCGCCCGCGTCCTGGCTTACGCCATTGCAGCCAGTGCCTTGAACATTGCGCTGGGGTTCGGGGGCCTGGTCAGCCTGGGTCATGCCCTCTTTATTGGCATTGGCATGTACAGCGTCTCGCTACCCGCTTACTACGGTGTGTCTTCCGGCTGGGTCCACCTGGGATTGTGTGTTCTATTGTGTGCGGTGGTTGGGGGCTTTACCGGCCTGATCAGCCTGCGCACCTCGGGTATCGCCTTCATCATGATCACGCTGGCGTTTGCGCAGATGGGCTACTTTGTCATTGTCAGCCTCAAGCAATATGGTGGTGACGATGGCATGAGCATTGCCGCTGCCAGTAACTTCTTTGGCCTGCAATTGAACACGCCGCTGGCGGTCTACTACTGCGCCTGGGGCCTGTTGGTGGTGTTGACCTATTGGGTCATGCGACTGCGGGCCTCGCCGTTCGGCATGGCCTTGCGCGCCGGGCGCCAGAATGCCCGGCGGGTCATGTCCGTCGGCCTGGCCTTGCAGCGCTACCAGCTTGCCGCCTACGTACTTTCGGCCGTGTTATGCGGAATGGCGGGCATGTTGCTGGCCAATCTGAATGCCTACGCATCACCCAGCAGCATGGCCTGGACGGTGTCGGGTGAGCTGATCGTCATGGTCGTGCTGGGCGGGTTGGGCAGTGTCTTCGGCCCCTTGTTGGGCACCCTGGCTTTCCTGGGCGCTGAAGAGCTGTTGAAGGCCGCCACAGAGCATTGGATGGCCGTCTTTGGCCTGTCCATTCTGGGTGTTGCCATGCTGGGAAAAACGGGCCTGGTGGGTTGGCTGGAAAACCTGTCAAAAAAGGAGCACAACACATGAAGGTACTGCTTCAAACCGAGGCCATCACCAAACGTTACGGTGCCATCCTGGTCACAGACAAGGTGTCACTGGACGTCAAGGAAGGGGAATTACACGCCATCATTGGTCCCAATGGTGCGGGTAAAACAACGCTGATCAACCAGCTGTCTGGCGAGCTTCGCTCGGACAGTGGGCGTATCCGCTTTGGCGACGAAGATGTGATCGGCTTGGGGATCAATGCGCGAGCCCGCATGGGTTTGGTGCGGTCCTACCAAATCACCTCGGTGTTCGACGAATTCACGGTATTGGAAAACGCCACACTGGCAGCGCTGGGTGCGCGCACCCATGCGTTCAAATTTTGGCGATCGCTACTCGGGGACCGTGAGGCAATGGCTGCGGCTCGGGAAGGCATTGACGCTGCCGGCCTTGGCTTGCGCTTCGATGCGCCTGCATCGGAACTTGGCTACGGTGAGCGTCGCCAGCTGGAGCTGGCCATGGCACTTGCGGCGCGGCCTAAATTTCTGCTGCTGGACGAGCCGATGGCGGGCATGAGCGTGCAGGAATCAGCTGCCGTGGTCGCGCTGCTCAAGTCACTCAAACGCAAATACACGATCCTTCTGGTCGAACATGACATGAACGCGGTGTTCGCATTGGCTGATCGCATCAGCGTGCTGGTTTACGGTCGCCTCATGGTGACGGGAACTCCCGAAGAAATTCGTGGCAATGCAGAGGTGCGTGCCATCTACCTTGGTGAAGAGGAGATTGCTTGATCATGAAGCCGTTGTTGAACATAGCGGGATTGAAGGCGGGTTATGGCGCGGCACAAGTGCTTTTTGGCGTCGACCTTTCTGTGGCCGAGGGTGAGGTGATTACCCTGCTGGGGCGCAACGGCATGGGCCGCTCGACCACTATCAAGTGCCTGTTCGGATTGTTGGCGCCCAAGGCTGGCGAGATCACGTTTGATGGCACACGAACGGAGCGCCTGGCATCCCATCAAATCGCCAAACTGGGTTTGGGGCTGGTACCAGAAGGGCGCCAGATATTTCCGAATCTGACGGTTGAAGAGAACCTGATTGCCACGGCGCGCAGCAATGCCGCCAACGGTCTGAAGACCTGGAGTCTGGCGCGGGTGTATGGCTTTTTTCCTCGGCTGCAGGAGCGCCGCAGCAACATGGGCTCGCAACTGTCGGGTGGCGAGCAACAAATGCTGGCCATTGGTCGCGCCTTGATGACCAATCCACGGCTGGTGGTGCTGGACGAGGCGACCGAAGGCCTGGCACCGTTAATCCGCGCAGAAATTTGGCGCGCATTGGGGGAGCTCAAGCTTGAGGGCCTGTCCCTGATCGTGATCGACAAAAACCTGGGGCCCTTGCTGGAGTTGGCAGATCGCCATTTTGTGCTGGAAAAGGGCGTGGTCGTCTGGTCCGGTACCTCCACCGAATTGCGGGCTGAGCCTCGCATCGTGCATGAGTACCTGGGTGTTTAAAACAAACAAAGCCTGCCACGGCGCATAGAGGACAACATGAACGACTCCAAATCAAAAGCCCTCAGCATCATTCGCGCCGAGCATCGCGCCTTGGGCGCGGTGATCAACAACATCAAGGCCATGCTGCTGGAGGTTCAGGCAGAACGTATGACGATGGACTTCCGGCTGTTTTGGGCCATGGTCTATTACATCGACGCGTTTCCTGACCGCCTGCACCACCCGAAGGAAGACGACTGGTTGTTTGCCCGTCTGAAGCAGCGCACGCAGTTGGCCGACAGCTTGATCGATGCCTTGCAAAGCCAGCACCGGGCTGAGCCGGCCGCGCTGGCCGGCATGCGGCGCGATTTGGGGAACTTCGAAGCCGGTGTGCCTGGTAGCCTGCACGCCTTGCAGGTCACGGTGGCGAACTACGCCGAATTCACCTGGAAGCATCTGTGTGCGGAGGAAAACGAACTCTTGCCGCTGGCAGAGGCCCACCTATTGGCAACGGATTGGGACGCCATTTCCCAAGCCTTTGCGCAAAACGCCGACCCCCTGGTGGGTTCGGCAGACAACGCGCTGTTTGACAAACTGTTTCACGACATCGTCAACCGCACACCCGCGCCCCTGGGTTTGGGCGCAGCCTGATTCAATCTGGAGAAAATACATGGAAGACAAGCCACAAGACCACGACCGCTTTGACACCCTGGGGCGCCTGGAAGACCTGCCGCAGGCCTACCGCGACCAACTCAGCCAACGCAACCTGGTGCCGTTATGGCCCAGCCTGCGCGGCGTGTTGCCACCCAATATCCCGACGCGCAAGACCCAGACCACACATTGGCCCTACAGTGAGATTCGCGAGCTGTTGCTGCAGGCCGGGGAATTGACGCCCATCGAGAAGGCCGAGCGCCGCGTGCTGGTGCTGGCCAATCCGGGCCACGGCCTGACCAATATGCAGGCCAGCGCCGCCATGTACTTGGGCATGCAACTGCTGTTGCCGGGGGAATTGGCCCCGGTGCACCGCCATACGCCCAATGCGGTGCGCATGGTGGTGGAAGGCGAGGGCGCGTGGACCCTTGTGGGTGGCGAAAAGTGCCCTATGCAGCGCGGTGATCTGATCCTGACACCCACTGGCCTGTGGCACGAACACGGTCATGACGGCAAAGAGCCGGTGATCTGGCTCGATGTGCTGGACTTGCCGCTGGTCTACTGCACCGAGACCTCCTACCACCTGGAAGGCCCCAGCCAAAGCGTCACGGCTGGCCAAGGCTTCAAGGCCTATGCGCGTGGTGGCGTGGCACCCACCAAGGTGTTCCAGCGCTCCGACAAGGCTTATCCCATGCTGCGTTACCCCTGGGCCGATGCCAAAGCGGCGCTGCTGTCGCTGGCCGAAGAACAAACCGGGGCGGACGCCGTGCAGGTTACCTACGTGAACCCCGAGACCGGTGCCGACGCGGAAAACATTTTGGGCTTTTATGCGCTGATGTTGCGCCCCGGCGAGAGCTTGCGTCTGCCGGCCCGCTCGCCCGCGCAGGTGTTCCACCAGATCGAAGGCCAGACCGATGTGCAGGTGGAAGCCACCGCCTTCACCCTGGTCGAGGCCGACACCTGCTGTGCGCCCGGCTACACCGCCGTGACACTCAAGAACCGATCTGCCAGCGTGCCCGCTTTTCTGTTTGTGGCGGACGAAGCGCCACTGCACCGCAAGCTGGGTGTGTACGAGAACCGGGGCTGAGCCCGGACACGCATTCCTGCATCCATTCTCCACACAACCCCTTTCAACCCTTCCTAGAAAACACCATGACCTCTTACCTGTTTACTCCCCCAGCCGCCATGTCCGCGCCCATCCGTGGCCTGGACGCCCGTTTTCCCATCAACCGCCTGTTTTTTGTCGGCCGCAATTACCACGCCCACGCGGTAGAAATGGGGCGTCCGGTGGATAAGTCGGTGGAGCGCCCGTTTTACTTCACCAAGGCGCCGCAGACCCTGACGGCTTCAGGCAGCACCGTGGCCTACCCGCCCGAGACAAGCAACTACCACTTTGAGATGGAGCTGGTGCTGGCTATTGGCAAGGCGGGCTTTCGCGTCAAGGCGGAAGATGCCCACACGCTGATCTACGGCTACGCAGCTGGGCTGGACATGACACGCAGAGACTTGCAGCTGGTGGCACGCGACAAGGGCCACCCCTGGGATTTGGGCAAAGATGTGGAGCAATCGGCCATCTGCTCAGAAATCGTACCCATGGAAGGTGTGGTGATTGAAAGCGGCGCGATCGCCCTGGAAGTCAATGGCCAAACCAAGCAGTCGTCCAATGTGGACAAGCTGATCTGGAACATCCGTGAACTCATTGCCGACCTCTCGCTGTTTTACCACCTGCAGCCCGGTGACCTGATTTACACCGGCACGCCCGAAGGCGTGGGCCCGGTGGTAGCCGGCGACAAGATCACCGGTCGTGTGGCGGGTGTGGCTGAAGTGGCACTGACGGTAGGCGCGCCCGAATAAGCAGGCGCCATGAAGCTCTACAACTTCTTTCGCAGCGGCACCTCCCACCGGCTGCGCATTGCGCTCAACCTCAAGGGGCTGGGATACGACTACGTGGCAGTGGACCTGCGCAAGAACGAACACCAGGGTGCAGCCTTCAAAGCCCTGAATCCACAGGGTTTGGTGCCCGCGCTGGTGGCTGGCGAGCAGGTGCTGACGCAGTCCGTGGCCATCATCGAGTGGCTGGAAGAGCGTTACCCCACACCCGCGCTGCTGCCCACCGATGTGCGTGACCGGGCCCATGTGCGGGCGCTGGCGGCCATCGTCGGTTGTGACATCCACCCGGTCAACAACAAGCGGATTCTGGACACGCTACGTGCCAGCTTCGGTGCCGACGACGCCGCCATCAACCAGTGGTGTGGCACCTGGATCGGCGATGGCTTCGATGCCTATGAGGCCCTGCTGGCGGCAGACACCCGGCGCGCCGGTTTCAGCTTTGGCAGCACACCCGGCCTGGCCGATGCCTATCTGATTCCGCAAATTGAAAGCGCTCGCCGCTTCAAGGTGGACCTGGGGCGCTGGCCGCTGATCATGGAAGTGGACGCGAACTGCAATGCGCTAGAAGCTTTCCAGCGGGCCGCACCCATGGCGCAACCAGACGTGTCCTGACCGGATTAGCATCAGTTTCTTCCTGAAGGACCGGCCATGCAATCCCTCTTCTTCTCTACCCATGCGGATCGGATTGCACTGGCGCGGCAGCGCTATTTTGAAGAGGGTGAGCCGCCCTCAGGCATCCTCAGCGAGGCGGTGTTCCAGTCCTGGGCCCGGTGCCTGCGGCAAAAGCAGCACCCGTGCGGACAGCTGGAGTTCCAGCCTGTGTCCGCCAGCCGGGCACAACTGGCCCTGCAAAAAAACCGCTTGCTGCGCGATGCCTGGTTGGCAGATGCCAGCGAGCTTGACGCAGTGCTGGGCGCCACCAACTGCGGCGCCATGCTGACCGATCCCAGCGGGGTGCTGATCGGGGCCACTTGCTCCCGGCGCGGGCATGAAAAGATCACCCCGGTGGCGCACCGCATCGGCGTCAACTTTGCCGAGGAGGCCATTGGCACCACCGCGCCTGGCATTGTGGCCCGCACCGGCAAACAGGCCTGTGTACAGGGGGCGGAGCACTTTTTTGAGAGTGTCAATTTCATGCACTGCGCGGCCGCCCCGATCCGCGACATCCATGGCAATCTGGCCGGTGTGCTGGACATGTCCAGTGAAGGCATTGCCTTTAATTTTGATGCGGCTTCGGTGGTGGGCCTGTACGCGTCTTCCATGCTTGCGCCGCTCGTGAAGTTGCTCCAGGGTTTGGTTTCTTGCGTCTTCTTTTTTCATGCGCTTTCGCATCACGGCTTTTATGGAAAGTTCATACTTTAGACTAACGCCATGTCTGCCAAGGCCCACATCAATCCCAAAATACTTCGCTGGATGCGTGAGCGCGGTGGGCTGGACATGGGGCACGCCGCCCGTGTCGCCGGCATTTCGCCAGACCAGCTGGCCCTTTGGGAAACCGGGGAAAGCCAGCCTACCTTCCTTCAGGCACAAAAACTGGCTCAGGCCCTGCACGCGCCCTTTGGCTACTTGTTTCTGACTGAACCGCCCGTTGAAAACCTGCCCACGTAGCGCGGCAGGGCCTGGCGTTGGTTGGTCCGGTCTGGGGACAGATGATTTGTCTGACATCAAAGGGTTGCGTAGATCATGCAATGATATGCAGTAGTATTCGCAATCAATTGAAGTCTCGGGTAATTTTGGCCTCGATATTCATCCGGAGGTGACATGATGTGTCGGTTCAAGCGCTTTTGGGGCCTTACTGGATTTTGTGCCGTATTGGGCTCGGTGTCGGTGACACACGCAGAAACCCTGACGGTGTTGACCGAGGAGTTCCCGCCTTACAACTACACCGACCATGGCCAGCTGACCGGCTTCAGTACCGAGGTGGTGCGTGCCGTATTGCAGGAGGCCAAAATTGACGGACTGATTCAGTCCCAGCCTTGGGCGCGTGCTTACGAGACAGCGAAAGATGCAAACAGCGTGCTGATCTACTCCATTGCGCGTACGGTGCAGCGTGAGAAGTTGTTCAAATGGGTTGGTGTGATTGCCCCGACCCAGTACTACCTGTTTTCGCTGCCGCAACGCAAATTGCAGTTTACACAGCTTGAGCAAGCCAAAAATTACCAGATTGCGACCGTGAACGAGGATGTAGGTGAGCAATTTTTGATTTCCAAGGGGTTCCAGAAAGGCAAGAACCTGCAGTCCAGTGTCAAGTACGAGCTGAACTATGAAAAGCTCAAACTCGGACGGGTAGACCTGTGGATCATGACGGAGCTGGTAGCCGCCTATTTGTCGCGCCAGGCTGGGGATGAGCCCGCGCAAACGCTGGCGAGCAGCTATGCCATCCCTGAGCTGAGTGACGACGGGTTGTACATGGCTTTTGGCACCAAAACGCCAGATGCGCTGGTGGAGCGATTGCGCAAGGCTCTGGCCACCCTCAAAGCCAATGGAAGCTACGATGCGCTTAAAAAGAAGTGGCTTTAGGCACTCACTGGGCACCCGGCTGGTCTGGGCCACACTGGGGTTTTGTCTGGTCTTTACCTTGCTGGCCGTGGCGGCGCGCACCTATTTGGCCTGGCAGGAAGCCTGGGCCAAGATGAATGCTGATCTGACACTGGTTGAACAAGTCTATCGACAAACGCTGAGCAAAGCCATTTGGGAAATTGACCGCGAGGCCTTGCAGGCGCACATGGACAGTGTGGCGCAGGTGCGCACGATCGGGCGGATCACACTCACCATCCATTCCCAAAACCGTTCATCCGAGGTGATTGAGCGTGTGACCCCGGAGTGGCAGTCGTCGACGCTGGCCCCAACCCATCGACTTGACCTGGTGTACGTCCCTTTTCCAGGGGGGGCCGAGAAGGTGGGGGAACTGATGCTGGCGGGTGATGAACGTGTGTTGTGGGCGCGCTTGCGCGGTGAAATCCTGAACATCGTCATGGCCCAGTTGTTGCAGTCACTGCTGCTGGCCGGGTTGATCATGCTGATGTTCAGCCGCACGGTGACGGTGCACATTCAGCTTATTGCACACCATCTTGGCCAGCTCACGCCCGAGACCATGGGTGCACCCTTGCGGCTGGAACGCCATCCGGCTCTCAAGGATGAACTGACCTTGCTGGAGAGTGGTGTCAATCAACTACAAGACAAGCTGGTACATCACCTGGCACGCCAGCATCAGTACGAAAACGAACTGGGCGAGCACCGCGACCACCTGGCGGACATGGTGCAGGCGCGCACCGCCGAGCTGGAACATCTGACGCTGGCACAGCAACTGGTGTTGCGTCTGTCCAACCGGCTGATCCACGCATCGCATGAAACATTTGATGCTTGCCAGCGCGATTGTTTGGTCGATGTGGCGCAACGTCTGGGAGCTAATCAAGTGTTGTGGTTGGTGCCTGTTGCCGGGCAACCCGGATTTGGGCTTTATGCACAGTGGCAACGGGGTAGCGTCACGGATACCAGCGGTTCGATGCCGTTGCCCAGTCTGACCCAGGTGCCGATCAGACTGGCGCGTGAAGAGTTGCTGTTTTTCCTCAGTCAAGCAGAAATGCAGCGTAGTCTGGAAGTCCATGAAGCCGAGGTTTTTCTGGGTCAATCGTTCGGTGCCAATGCCTTGGCACTGTTGCGTGGTGAGGATGAAGACTACGGCATTTTGTTCATCGGCAAGCCATTGGGGCAGGGCGACTGGCCACCAGAAGACCGGGCACTGTTGTCCATGACGGTACAAATGTTGCTTCACAGTGTGCGCCACAATATGCAGTTGAAGCAGATTGCTCAGACCCAGGATGCATTGCGCCAAGCGAATCGCCAACTGGAAGTGTTATCACGCCATGATGCCCTAACGGGCTTGTTTAACCGACGGCATTTTGACGACATCAAGCTCGATGAGTATCAGCGTGCGCTGCGCAGCGGCCAGCCACTGAGCTTGATGATTTGTGACATTGATTTTTTCAAGGCTTACAACGACCACTACGGCCACGCCCATGGCGACCTATGTCTGCAGGCGGTGGCCCAGGCCATGCAATCGGCCATCATCCGGGGCGGTGATGTATTGGCGCGTATCGGCGGTGAAGAGTTTGTGGCGTTGCTGCCGGCCACCACGGCCGCCGCCGCTTGGGCGGTGGGGGAGCGGGTGCGTTTGGCCGTGCTGGGTTTGCAGGTGCCGCATGCCAAGTCAAGTGTTGGGTCTTGGGTCACCATCAGCATTGGCCTGGCCCAGCTGCAACCCACGGTACATGCCGATTTTGACGCGCTGTTTCACGCCGCAGACCAGGCGCTGTACCGGGCCAAAGAAAATGGCCGAAATACCGTGGCATCGAGCCAGCAAGCGTTTGATACCCCGGTAACCTGACAGAACCGTTTGAACATGTCCATGACTCAAGGAGCCTTGTGATGAAAAACGTTTTTCAAGCTTGGTCTGATGCCGTAGCCTGTGGCGTGTTCATGGTTTGTGCGCTGGGTTTGCCCACGGTGCAGGGACAAACCATTCAGGTGGTTACCGAGACCACGCCTTACACGTATTTGAAGGGTGACCGGGTGATCGGTGCAGCGACTGAAGTGGTTGAAAAAACCTTGCAAAGTGCGGGCTTGACCGATTTTAAAATCAAGATTTATCCCTGGGCTCGCGCCTATGACATGGCACTCAAAGAGCCTGATGTGCTGATCTATCTGATTGCCCGTACGCCGGTACGCGAGCCGCAATTCAAATGGGCTGGTGAAATCATGAAAATCCAGTACCACCTGTACCGATTGCGTGTGCGCACTGAGGTGGATGTGAAAACACTTGATGAGGCCAAAAAATACACCATTGGCGTGATGCGTGATGATGTCCGCCACCAGTACCTGCAAAGTAAAGGTTTCACGCGCCTCGTGGTTTCTGCCCAGTGGATTGACAATTTCAACAAACTCATCAAGCGCCAGGTCGACCTGGTTCCGCTGACCGACGACGATGCTGCGACTTTGTGTACCCAAGCCCATTTTGACTGTGCCGCGCTGGAGCGTGTGCTGACGCTGGATGAAGCCTCCACAGGGCTTTACATGGCCTACAGCAGCTTAACCGCCGATGAAACGGTTCAAAAAACCAGTATCGCATTTGACAAGCTCAAGGCCGATGGCATGGTACGCAAGATCATGCAAATAAAGCCTTGACAGCTCAGTCATTGTTTTTCAACAGCCTTCACTTGCCAGATGGTTCGATAAGCTTTTTCATAGGGGATTTCGGAATCGATGGCGGCAGTACCGATTTGTTTCAACAATTGGGTCGTGACCAGGATGGGCTTGCTCATGTAGCCACTTGAGGCGACGCCGGCAAATGCGCGGTTTAATTCATCGACCAATTGCCAGCCCTGCATATTTGTTGGCTCGGCCACGGTCGCGATTTGTTGCGATAGCCCGCCCTTGATACGGCTCAGGGCAACATTGGAGCCGTCACCAGCTGATATATTCTTGATGTCGAGTCTTCCGATGGACACCAGGGGAAAATTCATGGCGTCAAAATACACGTCGTTGATGGCCAAGGTGTGGGTCCAGGCTTTGCCATAGGTCTTGTCGAGTCGCACAACGGCCGCAGGAATGTCCTTTCCCGCATTCGATATGAGCAGGTTTTCCACCGCCAAAACCTTGCATTTTTTACACTGTTCAACAATCTCTTTCATGCGCTGCGTTTTGGCGTTGGCTACGCCAAAACGATTGTCATTGAAAATAATCACCCCCACATTCTCGCTTCCGCTTTGGATCGCGTAGTCGGCTGCCATTCTGGCGACTTCGGCAGATTCCGTCGCAATGTTGATGAAAAGATCTTGGGTTGGTCCCGGCTCCGCTGCGGCGTGCCAGCCAGCCAGAATGATCTTGGACTGTTTGGCAAGCGCGACGACATCTTTGAATTCATCAGTTTGAAATCCGCCAAGGACAATGGCATCCTGATGTGAGTGGATCGCATCGAGAAACGCAGCGTGAATGGTCTTGACATCGCTTTTCCCATCGACCACATTGACGTCCCAGCCGAGCTCTGCTGCTGCAGCAGAAAAACCCCGATACGCCGTCGAAATGCCGCCGTTCTTGAAGTCCTGTGAGATGAACAGGACTTTTTTCGCCGCTTGTTTGACCGGGCCGCTGGTGGGCCCATCCCATTTTTCCCCGAACGCTTGCTGACCCAGTAATAAAGCCATGACGACGATGGCGCAACGAGCAAGTGACGAGTTCTTGATATTTTTCATGGTGTCTCATCCAGTTGAAAAGCGAATGGCGAGCGTGCGGGTAAACCTGATTTTTCGACGCAGCCCTTGGGCGAAATTATGCACAGCAATCTGAAAACCGAACGGACCTTATTTCTTGAAAAATCGGCATGGACACAAAGCAGAGGTGCCCGGGCCCGCGTTTTAATCCGGATTCGCTGGATTGGAATGGCAAATGCACCGTGAAGCTGCTTCATTTGTGTCGCTCGCTGTGCACTTCTATCCTGCTGCCATGCTTGCGTACGATGCCATACGAGAGAGACAGGCCCAGGTCGGCGCCGCTGCCAACCGGTTCAAAGTAGTTCTGCAAGGAACCCATATTGGAGTTCACAAACCCGGTGGGGTTGTTGGTTTCGTGCGCAATGCCGGCGGCCGACTAACCGAGCGAGGCCATTTTTTCCGACTGTAATAGTTGATCGTGCGCCGCCTGCAATTTGGCAATCAACAACTGCTGCTCGGCATTGAGCCTACGCACTGCTTCATCTGTTTCCAGGCGTATTTTCAAGTCGTCAAGGTAGTCCACCAGTATGACCACATTGGCTGGCGAGTCATCAATGATCAGGATGGCCGCTGCCTGCGGGGTCTTCTCAATGCCTGTGCTCATTCGGATGGTCTCGGTTTGGCGTATTTATTGACCATTTCCAGTATGGCTTTTGATTGATACGTTTTTGCCAAGTGCCTCAATTGGTCGGCAAAGGCCCGATACCTGATATCCATGGCTTCAATGTGATCCGCGCGCTTTCGGATATCGCGCATATTGCCCCCCCGCGCGAGTTGATACAGCACGTCTATCTCCTCCTCGGGTGGCGCAAACAGTTCGGCGGTTCTCGCGGTCACGTCTGCATGCGTGTCATCCAGCAATGTATCGTAGTTGAGGGTCAGGTCCAGAAATTCAGCGAGTTTTTCCAGCAAAAGGGTTTGCTGAATCGGCTTGCCCATGAATGCATTGGCGCCTGCCAGGGTCGCTTCATTGTGGTCTTCCGGGGTGACGCTGGCGGAGATCGCGATGAGGGTCACCTGCTCCATGCCGGCCGTATGACGAATGCGGCGCATGGCCTCCAGACCATCCATTACCGGCATATGGAGGTCCATCAAGATGACGTCGGGCCGCGTCTTGAGGGCTTGTTCCACGCCGTCCAGTCCGTTTGTCGCCAGGCCGACGTCAAAGCCAAAATCGGTTAGCAAGGCCTTCAACACGTCCCGATTCGCCTCCACATCGTCGACGATCAATACCTTCATGCGGGCACCTTGATAACTGATCACCACACGTTCCGGCGCGGCAGGCGGGACTTCGATAGTGTTCAACGGCACCAGAATTTCAAAGCTGAATGTGCTGCCTCTACCGACCTCGCTGTCCACCTGAATATCGCTGTCCATCAGGCGCACCAATTGGCGGCTGATGGACAAACCCAGCCCCGTGCCACCGAATTTACGTTGCGCCTCGCCCACTTGTTCAAAGGGCTGAAAGATACGCGCCAATTGATCCGGATTCATCCCTACACCGGTGTCCTGAATTTCAAAGCGCAAGCGCATCTCCTTGGCACCCGCGCCTGAACGCGATACTTTCAGTGTGATTTGCCCGCTGTCGGTGAACTTGATGGCGTTGCCTAACAAATTGAGCAAGATTTGGCGCACGCGTTTTTCGTCAAGCAGCACGGCGCTGGGCAAATCAGCTTGCGTTTCAAAGCAGAATTGCAAGTTTTTTTGCTCCGCCTTGACCCGTACGATATTCACAATGCCGATCAAAAAGGACGGCAAATGGATGGGCGCAGGCATGAGTTCAAACTTGCCAGCTTCAATCTTGGCCAGGTCCAGCAAATCAGAAATCAGGGTCAATAAATGCTCGCCGCTTTGTTGAATCGTGGTTAAGCCCGTCACCTGGCGCTCGCTCAAGGGCTTGTCACGCTGGAGAATTTGGGCATAACCAAGGATGGCATTCAGCGGCGTGCGCAATTCGTGCGTCATGCTGGAAAGAAAGGTACTTTTGGCCTGGTTCGCCACATCAGCCCGCTCTTTAGCAGCTTGCAGTTCGCGGGTGCGTTCCCTGACCAGTTCTTCCAGATGCTCGCGATGGCCTAGCAGCTCCTTTTCGGTCAAGGCGCGCTGTTCGATTTCCTTTTCCAGCATCAAATTCTTGGCCTCAATTTCGCTGAACAAGGCCTGCAGCGCCTGTCGTGTGTGTTCCAGGCTGGCGCCCAGACTGCCCAGCTCATCTTTTTGCTCCCAGACGAATGGCGTCACAAGGTCACGCTCCGCCAGGCGTCCGAATTCGCGCATCAAGCGCTTTATCGGAACCAGCACGCGACGCTGTAGCAGGGTGACGATCAAGATCAGGCTCAACAAAAGCTGGCCGACCACGGTCCAGGCAAAAACCAGCCGATCATGGGCGACTTCGCTATCGAGCAGGCCACTGTCCATTTCCAGGCGGACATGACCAATCTGGTTTTTGTTATAGCTCACCTCGCGATCCAGCGTGATCTGGCGTCCCAGGCGCCGTTCCGGGTACTCTTTCGACAAGAATTCGCGGTTTCTACTGTCAGTCACTGCGATGGCGACGATACGGGTGTCGCCCATCAGGGATTCAAACAGCGCAAGTCCACCCGTAGGATTGATGTTCCACAAAGGCTCCTGCATACCCAGCGCCAGTATTTCCGTCATGCGCTGGTGGTCGGTTTGCATCTTGTGTGTCTGCGCTTTCTGACGCTGCCCCAAGGTCAAAAAACTACTCACCGATACCGGTATCATGAGCCCCACAATGACCACCAGTACGATGGATGAGCGCAATCTTAAGTGCATCAGGTATTGGTCCTCAATTTTGTAAATTTTACTTTTCTTACCCGCCAAGTGTCTTATCATGTCTCGACCCCAGGCACGCGTCTATTGCCACTTGGCTGTCACACCCCATGAACCAGTGAAACGCTGCCTGTCAAAAGTGCGGCTCGGCCGGGTCGGGAAATTCACGGACAAGAGAGACACAATGTGAACAACACGCTGGATTTTCAAGGCTATACGATTCTGATTATTGACGACACTCCGGCGAATTTGGGCGTGATGGTCGAACATCTGGAGGATTGCGGCTGCCGGGTGGTCGTTGCCCAAGAGGGAGTCGAGGGAATCAAGCGGGCACAGTTTATCCAGCCGGACCTCATCTTTCTCGATGTCATGATGCCAGGCATGGATGGGTTCGAGACCTGTCATCAACTCAGCCTGCAGGCAGACACGCGCAACATTCCGGTCATTTTTATGACCGCGCTGACCGAAATCACAGACAAAATAAAGGGTTTCGCGGCTGGAGGCGTTGATTTTATTTCCAAGCCCTTTCAGATCGAAGAAGTGCTGGCGCGCGCGAACATCCATTTGGCTTTGCGCAAGGCACAGCGGGAACTGGAGACGAAGAACGCGCAACTCCTGGCAGAAGTGTCCTTCCGTGAAGGACAGGCCCGGATTCTTGAGATGATCGCGACCCAGGCGCCCTTGACGGAAGTATTTGAGCGCCTGATCCGGTTAATCGAGCGCAGCAGTGATGGTGCACTGGGCAGTGTGTTGCTGCTCAACCCGGACGGCGTGCATATAGACCTTTGCGTCGCCCCTGGTCTGCCCGAGACCTATTGCACGGCCTTGGTGGGCATTGCTATCGGGCCGCAGGTCGGCTCCTGCGGTACCGCCATGTTCCGCCGCGAAACGGTCGTTGTCACCGATATCGAAACCGATCCGCTGTGGTCCGATTACCGCAGTCTGGCCTTGAACCATGGCCTGCGCGCTTGTTGGTCGACGCCCATTCTGTCACCCGAAGGCCCGGCGCTGGGGTCCTTTGCCCTGTATTACAAAACAGTGCACGGTCCCACCCCGGCCGACCTGGCCCTTATCGAACTGGCTACCCACAGCGCCGGCATCGCCATCCAGCGCTACCAAACACAGGCGCGCATTCAGCACATGGCCCACCACGATGCGCTGACAGACCTGCCCAACCGCATTTTGCTGGAGGACCGACTGAGCCAGGCCATCGTCCAGGCCCATCGGGACCAGAGCCACGTCGGCGTCCTGTTCATTGACCTGGACCATTTCAAGCACGTCAACGATACGCTTGGACACCATGTCGGGGATGCCTTGCTGATGGAGGTTGCTCAGCGATTGCGCGCCTGCGTACGCGAAGGCGACAGTGTCGCCCGCCTTGGAGGCGACGAGTTCGTCATCAGCCTGCCGCGACTTGCCGATAGCCATAATGCGGCTCTGGTGGCCGAAAAAATTGTCGCTGCCTTGGGTTCATCTATCCTGTTGAACGGCCACGACCTGCACATTGGTGCCAGCGTCGGCATCAGCCTCTATCCAGAGGATGGCAAGGATGCCGAGACCCTGCTGCGCGCCGCTGACACCGCCATGTACAACGCCAAAGAGAAAGGACGCAACAACTACAGGTTCTTTACGGCCGCGATGAACGAGGCAGCACAGCAACGTCTGATCACCACGACCCGGCTCCGGCAGGCGCTGGATCAACAGGAATTCGTGCTCCACTATCAACCGCAGGTCAGCTTGAAATCGGGCGCCATCATTGGCGTCGAAGCGCTGTTGCGCTGGAACAATCCAGAGTTGGGCATGGTTCTGCCGTCCCGCTTTATTTCCATGCTGGAGTCGACCGGCCTGATCAATGAGGTCGGCGAATGGGTGCTTCGCACGGCGTGCGAGCAAAGCATGGCCTGGCAGCGAGAAGGGCTGCCGCCAATCCGCATGGCCGTTAATCTGTCGGCGCACCAGTTCCAGACCGATGACATCGTGCGCGTGGTTAAACAGGTTCTGGATGAGACCGGGCTGAATCCCAACCGGCTCGAATTGGAGATCACGGAAAGTGTGATTCTGGACGGTTCGGAGCTGATCATTGGCGCCCTGCATGCGTTGAAACAACTGGGGGTTACCTTGTCCCTTGATGATTTTGGGACCGGCTACTCGTCGCTTTCCTATCTGCAGCGATTTCCCATCGACCGGGTCAAGATCGACCGTTCCTTCATCGACAAAGTGACTGCGGACGCCGGTTCCGCCGCGATCGTGTGCAGCATCCTCGACCTGTCCCGGAATCTGGGCCTCGACTGCATCGCGGAAGGTGTGGAAACACCCCTGCAAATGGGGTACCTGCAAAACCAGCTGTGTTCGGAAATCCAGGGTTTCCTCTTTAGCAAAGCGCTACCAGCGCTCGAACTGGCTGCCATGCTGCGCGCGGATTGCCGACTTCCCATGATGTTGCAAAATACCACGCGGGTATCAAAGCTGCTGGTGGTCGATGACGATGTGAACGTTCAAAGCGCTATCACGTGCCTGCTGCGTGGCGAGGATATTCAGGTGCTGTGCGCCTCCAGCGCTGAGCAGGCGTTGGAAGTACTGGCAAAAAATACCGTGGACGTTGTCATGTCAGACCAGCGGATGTTAGGCCGGACCGGGATTGAACTGTTGGCTCAGGTAAAACGCCTGTACCCGGATACGATTCGAATTCTGTTCACGGGCTACGCCGAGTTCACCTCGCTGGTTGAGGCCGTCAACCAGGGGGCTCTGCACAAAGTGCTGACCAAACCCTGGAAAGATGGTGAGCTGATCGAGAACATCCGTGAAGCATTCCGGTGCCATGAAGTGCTGCACAAACACACCGTCAGGTTGCAGCAGGCCCAGTCAATTTGACGCGAGTGCTGGCGACGCAACCCACCAGCCGCGTCGAAATTGAGAAAAAACGATAAACAAATAACGGAAATTCAACCGCGTGAAGCCCAGTATGGCATGGGTCGGGCGTATTAAGGCGCCCCCCCGGCGCCGAAAGCTTGAACCGCTGAACCACTTGATTGGTCAGTCCTTTGGTGGCAAAACTGCTTGGAGTCAGTTGCATACGCAGCATCTACGCACAGCGAGTCAGAATCGTCGGTGGGGTTACCAATAGACGCGCTGATGGAATATACGGTGCTGCCAGCAGCAAGGCATTTTCTGGCCCAATCTGCAATAGTTTTGAGTTTGAAGCCATGCACCGGGTTGAGCTTGACACGCAAAGGGTGGCCGTCATCAGTGACTGGGGCCGCGGCGACAAAGGCCATCTTGTTTTCAGAGCCACGTCCAACCTTGTTTCCGATGCGCTCACCACCCAGATAGGCGTCGTCAACCTGGGCTTTACCGCGTCACAGGCCTTGAAAGATGAGATTTACAACAATGCTGTGTTCCCGGCGCAGGGGTCAAGGCCCTTGTTTTCGTCGATCCATGCGCTTTTGAGCGCGCCGGTGGTTGCCAGTGCCTTGTGGCTGTTTAACGTGCGCGCTCAGCCAAAAACATTTCGATGCGGCGATTTTTGGCACGGCCCGCTTCGGTGTAGTTGTCGGCAATGGGTTCGTAGGAGCCGCGGCCGTCAATCTGGATGCGCTGCGAACTTATCCCACGTGACACCAGGTAGTTGCGCGCGCTGGCCGCCCGGTTGATCGACAGCGGGTTGTTGATGGCGTCCGAACCGGTGCTGTCGGTGTGGCCCACGATGCGGATTTCGGTGTTGGGTTGGTTGGCCAGGCCTTGCGCAAACTGGTCCAGGATGGGTCGCAGGTTGGGCTTGATGACCGCGCTGTTGATGTCAAAGGAAATGTCGCTCGGGATGTTGAGTTTGAGCTGGTTGTCGGCAGTTTGCGTGACGTCCACGCCGGTACCGGCGGTGGCTTGCTCCATGGCGGCTTTTTTCTGTGCCATCTGGTTGGACCAGATGTAGCCTCCCAGCGCACCCACACCGGCGCCAATGGCTGCCGACTTGCCGCTGTCGCCAATGGCGACACCCGCCAAGGCACCCACACCGGCGCCAATGGCAGCGCTACGCTGCGCCTCGGTCATGTTTTCGCAACCGGTGAGCAGCACCAGGGTGGCACTCAAGCCGACAAGCACCGGGCGACTGCGTAAGATCAGGTTTTTCATCATCGTTCCTTTTGGGTTATTTCTCAACGCAAGTTATACCAGCCGGGATGAAGTTTGTTATGTGCGTTAGCGAACAGTTGCGCCAAAATGTAAGCAGGAATTGAGGATCCGCAACGAATCAGGGCGCCGCCTTGTCAGCCTCGGAGGTAAACGCGTCGGCATAAAACTCGTCTTCAGGCAAATCGGCGGCCAGGTAGTCGGCACGGGCCGAGTCCACCACAATGGGTGCGCCGCAGGCATAGACCTGGTGGCCGCTCAGATCGGGCATGTCCTGTAACACCGCACGGTGGACAAACCCGGTGCGTCCCTGCCAGTTGTCTTCTGGCAGGGCGTTTGACACCACCGGCACATAGCGCAAGCTGGGCAGCTCGGCCAATTTGGCTTGCACCCAGTCATCCATGTACAAATCCAGCGGGCGGCGGCCACCCCAGTACAGCGTGACCGGGCGCGTGATGCCCTTGAACTGCATGTGTTCAATGAGCGCCTTGACCGGGGCAAAACCGGTGCCCGAGGCCAGCAGCACAACGGGTTTGTCACTGTCTTCACGCAGGTAAAAGCTGCCAAAAGGGCCTTCGATGCGCAAAATGTCGCGCTCTTTCATGCTGCCAAACACCTGGTCTGTGAATGTGCCGCCCGGCATGTGGCGAATGTGCAGTTCCAGCCCCTGGTTAATCAGGTGGGGTGCGCTGGCCATGGAATAACTGCGGCGCACGCCGCCCTGCAGCAAAAACTCGATGTACTGGCCGGCGTGGTAGGCAAAGACCTCGTTGGCCGGCATTTGCAGCAGCAGGCGCATCACGTCGGGTGACTTTTTCTCCATCAATTTGATGCGTGTGGGCATCTTTTTGATGGCAAAGGCACCTGCCAGCGTGACCTGGCGCGACTCCAGCACCACGTCACTGGTGGGGCTGGCGCAACAGGTCAGCACAAAACCCTGGGCTTCTTCGGCGTCGCTCAGGGCCTTGCTCTGGTGCTGGCCATGGTGCACGGTACCGCTGATTTTTTTGCATTTACACGAGCCGCAAGCACCGTCCTTGCAGCCGTAGGGCAGGTTGACGCCTTGTGAAATACCCGCTGCCAGAATGGTTTCATCGGCTGATACGGTAAATGTGCGGCCGCTGGGTTCGATGGTGATGTGAAAAACACTTGGGCTGGCGCTGCCGGTCATATTGTGGTTATCCTCAAAGCTCATTTTTAACAAAGGAGCCGATTTTGCCTGCATTGCGAAGCCCCCATACGCTTCTGTACGCCACCCGTCCCGGCACCCTGCCGGCACGTTTTCGGCGCGAACGTGTGTTGTTGATTGGTTGTGGCGACGTCGGTCTGCGTGTGGCCCGCCAACTGGGTCCGCACGTGCGCTTGTTGGCGCTCACCTCACAGGTATCCCGTGTGGCCGAGTTGCGCGCTCTGGGTGTCACGCCGCTGCTGGGCAACCTGGACAAACCCGCCAGCCTCAAACGTTTGAGTGGCCTGGCCACGCGTGTGTTGCATTTGGCACCACCGCCGGGCAGCGGGGCGCAAGACCCGCGCACCCAGGCGCTGTTGCAGGTGCTGCGTCGGCGCTCGCCGGTGCAAAGCCTGGTGTATGGCTCCACCAGCGGTGTTTATGGCGACTGCCAGGGGGACGTGGTCACCGAGGGGCGGGCGCCCAACGCTGCCACCGCCCGGGCGCAACGGCGCATTGATGCCGAACAGCGTATTCGGCACTTTGGTCGTGCTGCTGCGGTGCCCGTTAACATTTTGCGCATTCCGGGCATTTATGCACCCAACCGCGAAGGTGGCACCCCGCGCGAAAGGCTGCTTAAGGGCACGCCGGTGCTGCAAGCCGGTGACGATGTTTACACCAACCACATCCACGCCGACGACCTGGCGCGCGCTTGTATTGCCGCCCTGTGGCGTGGCCGCCCGGGGCGGGTCTACAACGTCAATGACGACACCTGCCTGAAGATGGGCGACTACTTTGACCTGGCCGCTGACCTGTATGGCCTGCCGCGCCCACCCCGTGTGCCGCGCGACATGGCCAAGGCGCAATTGCCATTGATGCTGCTGAGCTTCATGAGCGAGTCACGCCGCATGGACAACACCCGGCTCAAGACCGAACTGCGGGTGGTGCTGCGTTATGCCACCGTGGCGCAGGGTTTGCGGGACACCACAGTCTAGCGGCGCGTTATTGCGCGCCTGTACTCATTTCAAAGCTGCGGCTGAAGGCCACGTTGTTGATGGTGCCTGTCAGGCTGACCTGGTAAATGGTGTACGGCAGCAGGGCACTGGTGGGCACCACAAAAGCCTCGTTCAGGCCGATGTAGGGCTTGCCGTCATTGGGGTCAAGGTTGGGGTCATTGGCGTTGGTCAATACCGTGGTGGGTACGCTGGTGCCGTTCTGTCTCACATTGCTGGATGTGACCTTGATGACCTGTCCGGCATCCACCTTGAGGTAAATCGGCGGGCCCACGGTTTGGCTGGTGCTGGTCATGGCCGGAAACGGGTTGGGCGCTTCGTTGGCGGGCACAAAGACCGGTGGAATGTTGCTACTACCCTGGCAGGGGTAGGTGACCACCTGGCCGGTACCAAACGTGATGCGGCTGGTCTGGTAGCCGTTGAGCGAGCCAAAGCGGTATTCCTCGCGTCGGGTGGTGGCACCCGTGGCCACGGTGCGTAAGTCAGCCCCAAAGCCGACGTCGGCTCCCTCGTACATCGCGCCGGTGAGGTGGTACACGGTGTTGAGCAGGCTCAGCATGGAGGCCGCGCCACGCTGTTCCAGGGTGGGAAAGACGGGTGGGTTGTTGATGTCGTAATCCCACACGGTGGCCTCCAGAATCTCTGCCACCTGGGAGCCATAACCCGTGACCACGGTACGGTCCCAAGGGGCGTAGCCGGTGTAGTAGGGGTCGGTGGTGATGTCCTCAAAGTGGGACAGCACCGAGGTGCCGCTGGCAATGGAAATGCTGGTGAGATAACGCGAGTGGTTCAGTGCCGCGGCATCAAGCCGGGTGACTTGCCGGAGCGCGCCAAAATCACACAGCACCCGGGCTTGCTGCAGCACCGTGTAGCCGCCCAGCTCGGCCGAGCCGACGGCATAGCTGGCTGCGGGAATCGCCACGGTGGTGGTGGGTAGAACCGCTGTTGGCGCCGTTGTCGGCACCGAGCCGCCCCCGCCGCCGCCGCCGCAGGCAGCCAAGCCCAGCGAGAGGACAAAGGGCAACGTCAAAGTACCTGTGTTGGTCATTGCTTTTGAATTCATGAAGTTCATGGGCAAAGGATACCCGCTTCACACAGGGCAAAATACTGGCATTCACATACTTTTACAGCTGCCCATGACAATTATCACGACCTCAGCGCATGGCGATGCCGCCGTTACTGCCAATTTACTTGAGTCCGCTGATTTTGACGCGCTTGACACCATTCTGGACGACCTGCGTAGCCGCTTTGACGAAACCCCACAGTGGGAATTTTGCGAAGGCTTTATGGCCGCGCTGGTGTGCTGCCGCCGCGTGATCAGCCCCACCGAGTACTTTTCGGTGCTGCTGGATCTGGAAGACGACAGAGAAACCCCGCTGTTTGTCGACCAAGCCCAGTTTCAGCGCTTTTTTGACCTCTGGATGCGGCGTTGGAACGAAGTGGCCACGGCGCTCACCGCCGACGTGGAATCGCTCGACGATGAGCGCGCCTACCAGCCCGAGGTGATGGACATGCGCGGTGCCGTTGCGGCACTGTCAGACGAAGAGCGCGCCGAAATGGGCGATGCACCCATTCCCTCATTTGGCCAGATCTGGGCCATTGGTTTCATGTACGCGGTAGAAAGCTGGCCCGAAGAATGGGCACCGCCGCGCGACAAGGACGCCGCCAAAGTGCTCGACGCCGCGCTCGAATGTATTGTGGCCGTGACCGAGGACGACACCGACACCCCAACCGTGGCCGCTTTCGAAGAAGACGGCGAACCCACCATCAGCGAGCAGCGTCTGAATGACTTTGCCGATGCCATGTGGGCGGTGTATGACCTGCGTGAGCTGTGGCGCAACATCGGCCCGCGCGTGGAAACTGTGCACGCTGCCGCCAAACCTGGCCGTAACGATCCCTGTTCCTGCGGCAGTGGCAAAAAATACAAAAAATGCTGCGGCGCTTGAGGTGCTGAATCCGCTGTGGTCGCCGCTGTAGGGTCGTTTGTAGGGTCGACTTCAGTCGACCTGGCGGGTGCAAGTCGGCCGTACGAATGCCATGGTTCTGTGTCGACTATAAGACCTGGCCGGTAAAAAATTGGCTCAACTGCGCCGCCGTCTCCTCGGGCAACTCTTCGGGTATGAAGTGCCCTGCCGCCATGGCCTGGCCGGTGACTTGGCCCGCGCACTGCGCCTGCCATAAGGCCAGCGGTTTGAACAGGCGCTGCACCACCCCGCGTGTACCCCACAACACCCGCGTGTTGCAGGTTATTTTTTGGCCCTGCGCCCGGCTGGCGCGGTCATGGTCCAGGTCAATGCCAGCGCTGGCACGGTAGTCTTCGCACATGGTGTGAATGGTGTCAGTCTGGATAAAACAGCGCTCATATTCCGCCAGTGCTGCGGGTTCAAGGTAGTCCAAGCTGGCAGATCCCCAGCCACCCAACTTGGCGTGCAAATAGGCCAGTGGCTGGCCGCCAATCATGGTCTCGGGCAAGGGCGCGGGCTGGATCAGGTGAAACCAGTGGTAGTAGGCTTTGGCAAACTCAAAATCTGTGGCGGCGTACATATCCAGCGTGGGTGCAATGTCGATCACGCACAGTTTTTGCACCCGTTCGGGGTGGTCCAGCGCCAGCCGGTGAGCCACCCGTCCGCCACGGTCATGACCACATAAAAAGAAACGCTCGACTCCCAGCGCAGCCATCACCGCCACCATGTCCTGCGCCAGGGCGCGTTTGCTGTAGTTGCTGTGGTCGGGCCAACCCGGCGCTTTGCTGGAGTCGCCATAACCCCGCAGATCGGGCAGCACCAGATAAAAGTCCTGCTGCAGGCGCTTGGCCACCCGGTGCCACATGACATGGCTTTGCGGAAAGCCGTGTAACAGCAGCAAGGCCGGGCGCGCACCTTGGGTTCCGCGCGAGACGCGGGAAAAAATACGTGCACCGTTGACCTCAAGGTGGCGTGTTTCAAAATCTTCAAACCAGTTCATGGCGGTGCTTCCTGGCAACGTGTCGGCAAGGTCAAATCAGGGCTGACTGCCCAGGTATTTGTTCAGCGCGGCGTGGGTTTGCAACCGCACCTGCTTCTGGAAAAACGGCGCCCAGCCCAGCACCCAGCCACCTAGCCCCAAGGCCTGGCGCGACCAGCGCCAGAAGTCAAAGCGGTCGGTGTGGCTGGCGATCAGGCCATCGGGGGTGAAGGTGAAGTCGGCCTCAATGCGGTTGTGTACCAGTCGGTTGGACACGCTAAAGCGGTAATGCGCTTCCCAGTGCACGTGGCCGCTGCTGTGGTCAGCGCGCACGTCCCTGAACTCAAGGCGCCAGTCTTCGCGGTTTTTGGCCAGGGTGGCGGCGCACAGCATGTGCCACATGCCACTTATTTCGCGCCGCCCCTTGAGTGAAAACGCCGGGTCTTCAAACGTGGCATTTGCGGCATAACAGCTGGCCATGGTGTCGGCATCCAACGCGGCAAAGGCGGTGTAGAAGCGGGTCAGGGTGTGTTCGTTTGCGTTCATGGGGGTGACTTTAACGTCAATCCAGCAACAACATGGCCGCCAGCACCCACATGGTCAGTGCAATCAGCCCGTCGAGCACGCGCCAGGCCAGGACCTGCGCAAACAGCGGCGCCAGAAATCGGGCGCCAAAACCCAAGGCGGCAAACCAGCACAGGCTGGCGCTGACGGCGCCGGCGCCAAAAACCCAGCGCTCCGGGTCGGGGCGCTGGTTGGCCAGGGTGCCGAGCAGCACCACGGTGTCAAGGTACACATGCGGGTTCAAAAAGGTAAAGGCAAAGCAGGCGGCCAGCGCCGCTGCCAGGGTGGCCCCGCCACCTGTGTCCGTTGGCATGGGCGCGCCTTGCCAGGCGCGTCGCGCTGCCAGCACGCCGTAAGCCACCAGAAACAAGGCGCCGCCGTAGCGCGTGAGGGTCATCAGGGCGGCGTTGTCGCGAATCAGCAGGCCGGCACCACCAATGCCCGCCAGAATCAGCAGCGCGTCGGACAGGGCGCAAAACAGCACCAGTGGCAACACGTGCTGGCGCAAAATGCCCTGGCGCAGCACGTAGGCGTTTTGCGAGCCAATGGCCACAATCAGTGCCAGCCCGGTGGCAAAACCTTGGACAAAATGCATGCTCAGGCGGCAAAGCGCAGGCGCACGGTGAGTCCGCGCCCCTGCAAGCCGTCCGACAGGGTCAGGCTGGCGTGGTGCAGGTCGGCCACCTGCTTGCAAATGGCCAGCCCCAGGCCGGTACCCGGCTGACTTTGCTGGGCAATGCGAAAAAAGCGCTCGAACACCCGCTGCCGCTGGTCGGGCGCAATGCCCGGACCATCGTCGCTGACGGCAAGCTGTACCCCGGTGCCATCCGCTGCCAGGCTGACGATGATGTTGCCACCAGGCTGGGTGTAATGGATTGCGTTGTCGACCAGGTTGGAGAGCAGCATGGCCAGCATGTCGGCGTTGCCGGACACACGCGGCAAATTGGGCGCGGCCATTAATTCCAGACTTTGCTCGCGCTGCAGGGCCAATGGCGCCAACTCGGCACAAATGGTTTCGGCAATTTTGTCGATGTGAAGGGGCTGAAATTCTGGCCGCGCCTGCTTGGGGTCGAGTCGTGCCAGGGTCAGCAGTTGATTGACCAGGCGAATGCCGCGTTCCACGCTTTGCTGCATTTGCGCCAGCGCCTGCTGGTGCGGCGCCTCGGCCTGGGTATGGCGCGCGGTGTACAACTGCGTCTGAATGGCCGCCAACGGCGTGCGCAGCTGGTGGGCGGCATCTTCAGTGAAACGACGTTCGTTGTCCAGGGTATGCCCCATGCGGGTCAGCAGGTCGTTCAGCGCGGTGACAATGGGCTGCACCTCGTCAGGCACACTTTGGGCGTCAATGGGCGTCAGGTTACCGGGCTGTCTTTTGGTGATTTCCTGGCTCAGGATGGCCAGCGGGTGGAGGCTTTTCCGGATCGAAAACCACAGCAACAGAAACAGCACCGGCAGCCCAAGCGCCAGGGGTGTGGCAGCGTCAATGACCATGTTGCGCACCAATTGGTCGCGAAAGGCACTGGGCTCTGACACGATGATCTGCACGCGGTGGGTGGTGTCGTGCACGTGGTAATTGCGCCAGCCGCTACCCAGTTCATCTGTATTGTCGGAAAACCCCATGGTGGGGGCGATGTTAGCCAGCGGTGCGTTGTCGGAGCGAAACAGCAGGTGGCCGTCGTCACGCCATAACTGGTAGCGCAGGCTGCTGCCATATTGCATTTTTTTGGAACCCGGTGGCCTGGCGCTTGGTGGGCTTGGCGGATTGGCGGCAGTGCTGCCCGCTGCGCTGTTTTGTGTCGTTAGATCCTTGAGGATGGTGGTGCGATGTGGCACTTCGGGCCAACTGTTAAAAAGTTGGTCGATTGCCGCCGAAGACATGGTGGACGGGAAGAAATCTTCTTCGTCATCCGGATCCATCATCTGCAAAAATGCTTTTGCGGTGTGCGCCAGGTGAACATCGTACAGTTCGTTCACCTGGACGATGTTGTCCCGTGTGGACAGGGTCGTTATGACCCCCCAGAACAGAAAACTGACCACGCCCAACGCCACCAGCAGGCGGTGACTGAGGGTGACATGTGAACGACTGGCGACGGTCATGGTTTGGTCAGTGCGTAGCCTACCCCGCGCACCGTCTTGAGGCTGGTGTCGCCTATCTTTTGCCGCAGGTTGTGAATATGAACCTCAAGTACATTGCTGTCGCCGTTACGGATCGATCCGAATACGGCTTCTTCGAGCCGGCTGCGCGAAATCACTTGCCCGGCGCCCTCCATCAGCACCCGCAACAGTTCGAACTCGCGGTTGGACAGGCTCAGCAGCTTGCCATCTTTGGTGACCACCAAGGTGTCCGAGTCCAGTGTGATGTTGCCTACACAGAGGCGCCCGACGTAGCCCGCGCGGCGAATCAGGGCGCGCAGGCGCGCTATCAGTTCTTCCATGTCGGTGGTTTTCACCAGAAAATCGTCGGCGCCAGCCTCAAAACACATCACCTTGTCGTGGGTGGTGTCGCGGGCCGTCAGCATCAGCACCGGCATGGAACTGCCGTCGTCCCTGAGTTTTTTCAGCAATGCCAGCCCGTCCAGGCCAGGCAGGCTGATGTCGAGCACCGCGACACGGAAAGAGGACTGGGTTAATAACTCAAGCGCCGCTTGCCCGTCGGTCACCCAATGGGCGTCAAATCCGGCGTTTTTGAGTGCGGCCTGCAGACCCGCACCCATCATCAGGTCATCTTCAACAATCAGTAGCTTCATGATAGGCTTTCCGTCTGGATGAGTTTTGTCAGCCGGGTCAGGGCATGTTGCACCGTGGCATGCCGCACCGCAGCGCGATCGCCGACAAAGTGTTGCAGCTCGCTGGTGATACCCATGGGTGTGGCCCAGGCAAGCCACACGGTGCCCACCGGTTTGTCGGCACTGCCGCCGCCAGGGCCCGCCACACCAGTCACAGCGATGGCCACCTGGGCGTGCGAGCGTGCCAGCGCGCCAAAGGCCATGGCGCGCGCCACAGCTTCGCTGACGGCGCCATGGGCGTTAATCAGTGCGGCATCAATGCCCAGCAACTCACACTTGGCTGCGTTGGAATAGGTGACAAAACCACGTTCAAACCACTGGCTTGAGCCTGCCAGGTCGGTGCAACTGGCCGCGATCAGCCCGCCCGTACAACTCTCGGCCGTGGCCAAAAACCAGCCCTTGTCTAAAAGCAGGCGTGCCAGCAGCGTGCAAGGGTCCCGCATCAACAGCCTATTTCTGCAGGGGGGTCAGGGTGGCGTCTTCAATCAGGACTTTGTAGCTGTAGCCAGCACCAAAATCCTTGTCGTTTCGCACCACCCCTGAGATGGTGATGCGGTCGCCCATTTTTGCGGACGCGGCACTGGTGACCAGAATGTCGTTATCGCTTTTGGCGGCGGTGCCTGAACCGTCACGCAGGTGGATCCAGTTTTTGCCCATGATTCCGGCGTTGTATTTCACCACCTGGCCACTGACCTTGACCGGTTTGTCCTTGAGCTGAACCGATTTGGTCACAATGTCGGCCACCGTGTAAGCGTTGGCGCCACTGGCCTTGGCGATCTTGATTGGCGCGCTGTCAGTCATATTGGCCACCGTCATTTTTGAATTGAACAGACTCGGGGTGGCAGCTGCGCCTCCAAGATTGCCAAAGATGATGGTGGGGAAGGTTTTTTTCAGCGCCTTGCTTTCAAAATTGGTCATGACCATCGGGTTGTCGATGTTGACCTTGGCGCCTTTTTTGACCGCCGCGGTGCTGACTGCCGCCCAGGTTTCACCGTCTTTGGTTTTCAGGCGCAGGTAGGTGTAGCTGTCAACGTTCTTGACTTCCAGCACTTCGCCGCTGATCCCGCCGCTCGCTGGCGCTTTGGCGGCCGCGGGGTCCGCCGCCCAGACCGCTGCAGTGAATGAGGTCGCAAGGATGAGACTGAGGACGGTTGTGTGTTTCATGGGGCTGAGTGGCTTGGTTAAAGGGGTAAAGCATAGCAGTCTGGGGGGCAAATCTCACCAGGTTCGCCACAGCGCAATGACCAACAGGGTACAAAAAGCGGCCACCAGGTCGTCAAGCATGATGCCCCAGCCCGCCTTTCGCCAGGCGCCGGGGTCGGTGCTGGGGTCTACCTGGTGGTACAACTGGTCGGCCCAGGCCACCGGGCCAGGTTTGACGGCATCAAAGTACCTGAACAGTGCAAAGGCGGCCAATTGGCCCCAAAAGTCGGTCGGGCTCACCAGCCACAGCACCAGCCAGAAAGCGGCAATTTCGTCCCAGACGATGCTGCTGGGGTCCAGTGTGCGCATGTGTCTGGCGGTGACCGCGCAAACCCACCAGCCGGCCAAAATGCTGACGACAATCAGCCAGCCCCATTGCGACTCGGTCAGGCGGTCTTGTAGCAGCACGAACAGCGCCCAGGCCCAGAGCGTACCCATGGTGCCGGGGGCCTTGGGGCTGAGCCCGGAGCCAAAACCCAGCGCCATCACATGGGCCGGGTGCGCCATCATGAAGCGACCGGTCGGCACCACCGGGCCCAGCGGACGGGCAGTTACGGGGGGCACAAAAACAGACTCGGGATCAAGCATGGGCTGATTATCGCGGCAGCGCCCATAGCTTCAGGCAAAGTGGTCGAACGAGGCGTATTGGTTGGGCAGCAGTTGGCCTTGCGCGTCCAGCAGTCGCAGGCCCGGGCTGGCGTCAATCTGGCCGATCCGGTGCACCGGGGTTTGGCTGGTTTGTGCTGCAAGCGCCACTGCAGCGCGATGATGGGGTGAGGCGGCAAACAACAGCTCGTAGTCGTCACCGCCAGCGAGGGCCAGGGTGCGCCACTGCGCCATTGAGAAATCGATACCGACCTGATTTTCTGCAGGCCCCGGACCAGGGTAACTACCGATGCATTGCACCAGCTGATCGACCTGCACCGTCGCGCCAACCTGAGAGCATTCCAGAATATGACCCAGGTCGCCCATCAGGCCGTCGCTGAGGTCAATGGCTGCGCTGGCAAGTCCGCGCAAGGCCAGGCCCAGCGCCACGCGTGGTGTCGGCCGCTCCAGCCGCGCGCGCGCTGCCAGCAACACAGGCGCCGGCACGCTCAATTTGCCGAGTTGCACGTTCAGCGCCAGCCGGGCATCACCCAGCGTGCCGCTGACATAAAGGTCGTCACCGGCCCTGGCGCCACTGCGCAGCAGGGCGAGGGATTGGCCGTTGACGACCGGCACTTCGCCAAATACCGTGATGCAGATGTTGAGCGGCCCGGCGGTGGTGTCGCCGCCAATGAGTTCGCAGTCGTGGGCGTCGGCGAGTTCAAACAGGCCGTTGGCAAAGGCTGCCAGCCAGGGCTCGTTGGCCTCGGGCAGCGCCAATGCCAGGGTAAAGGCCAGCGGTTTGGCGCCACAGGCGGCCAGATCGCTCAGGTTGACGGCCAGCGCCTTGTGGCCCAGGCTGTGTGGGTTCACGTCGGCAAAAAAATGGCGGCCCTGGACCAGCATGTCGCATGAAATCGCCAACTGGGTGCCGGGGGCAGGTTGCAGCAGCGCGCAGTCGTCGCCAATACCCAGCGCCGCGCGGCGTGCCGGGCGCTTGAAATAGCGCGCAATCAGGTCGAACTCACCCACCGTGTGGCTCCTGGCCGGTGGCGCTGGCGGGCTCAGGGGCTGGCCAGAAGAAGCTGCCCAGGCGCTGGCGCATGCGCTCGCGGATGGCTTGGCGGATACGCTTGCGGTCCACGCCGCTGACGCTGTGTGCGCGTAATGCCAGGCGAAACGCCAGGTAAAAACTCACCCCCAGATTCAGCACGCCGATGAACACAATGCTCAGCAGCGCCCACCAGAACGCGCTTTGCTGGAAGATGCCAAGGCCCAGGCTGGCCACTGCTGCCGCAATCAGGCCTGTGGACAGTGTCACATGGCGCACCTCCAGCCCGAGCCCGAAAAAGGCGGCAAATGCGGGCACCAGCCCGAGCATGAAGCCCAGCGAAATGTTCGAGGCCAACCCGGCAATGTGGCGGCGCATGAAGCTGGCCCAGCGCTCGGCACGGTCCCGGCCCAGCAGACCCGTCATGCGCGGGTTGTAACGAATGGCCGAATCGAGCCGGTACAGCACAAACCAGTTTTCCACCCAGCCGGCGATGATGCTCGACGCAAACAGCAGCACACCGGTGAAGGCTGCAAACAAGACCGTGGGGCCGCGCAGGTCCAGGCTGTGCAAGACATACGCGGCTTTGGCCGCATCAACCATGGGGGCACTAAAGGCCAGCCACAACGCACCACTGATCAGCAGCACGCCGGGGATCACCAGCGCCAGGTTGCCCATGATGGCGGCGACTTGCGAGCGCATCAGATGCGCCACTTCATCGACAAAAATTTCAACCGCGCCGGGGGAGCCCAGTTCTTTGAGCTTGGCGGCCATCGCCGGGGCCGTCATGGCCGGCTGCTTGGTGGCCACGGTCCAGTGCAACAGGTAAACCAGGACAAAGCTGGCGGCGTAATTCAGGCTGTCCGCAAAGCCGCCCCAGAAGGCCGACAGGCCCAGCGTGGCGATGACGAATTTGAGTAGCGTGGTGAGTGAGATCATGGCGCCACCGCCAGCCGCGTCGCGCAGCATCTGAAAGTATTGCGTGCGGGTGCGGGTAATGTAGTGTTCACCGGTTTCGGAGCTGCGCTCGGCCACCTTGGCGGCCAGCATCGACGAGTTGGCCGCAATCAGTGCCCGCACGCTCTGCCGTTCCTGTCCGACCATCACCAGGTGCGCCAGCAATTGCGCGGTATGGCGCTGTGCTTGTTCAGACATCAGGCAGTCCAGCAGGGCGCGTATCCGCAACACCCGGGTGCGTAACTGGCGCAGTTGAAACACCAGATTGACCGAAATGCCGTGTGCATCCAGATGGGTGTACACCGTGGCAGCAGCATGACGGCAAGCGTCCAGGCGGCTCAGGTAATGCTGCAACGCGGCTTGGCAAGCCGGATTGTGGCTGTTGGGATCGCTCAAAAAGGCGGCTTGCAGCGCGATCACGTCGCTGTCGAGTGCATGGAAGGGGGCGGTCTCACGGGCGGGTGCGCTCATGCGCAGGCGTAATTCGGGTGAAAACCCGGTGGCACGGATCTGACTCGTGCAAAAGGTCAGGGCTTCGAGCAGCGTGGCTTGCCACGGCGAGACCTGGCACAGTCTTGCTCGGGGTACCCAGGCGCAGACACCACTGGTGACGTGGTTGCAGTTGGCCTGCAGCAGCTCTGCCAGCCGCTCCAGCGTGGCTTGGTCCAGCGTATTGATCCATTGGGCATCAAACGGGTCGTTCAGTGCCAGTGCAAACAGGCTGGCGGCGTCTGCGGTTTCAGGGGTGCCAGGCAGCCACTTGAGGCGCAGGCGCTCGGTCAGTTCGCTGGCAAAGGCGCTGCGTGAAGCAAACCCGTAGTCCGCCAGCAGCGAGGTGGCATCCACCGTGGCCAGCAGTTTTTGCCACCAGGTTTGCAGTTTGGCCCGGGTTTCAGGGCGTTGTTGCAGCGCATCAAGCAGCAAGGTGACGCGGGCCACGGCGCGCGGCACTGAGTCGCGGTTGCCACGCACCCACGCCAGCAACGCAATCAACCAAAGGTGGCGGTGTGCCAGGTCAGCCTGGGGGTCGAGGGCGTCCAGTAGCTCGGAAAGATCGGGCTTGGCTGACATCTGGGCTTAATGCAGGGTGCGCGTGCCACCGCTTTCACTCAGGGCGTCGAGCACAAACATGGGCACATCGACGTCAAATTTTTCGCCGTCTTCTGCCACGCAAAAAAAACTGCCGTGCATGGTTCCGGTGGGTGTGCGCAGGCGTGTGCCGCTGGTGTATTCGAACGCTTCACCGGGTTGCAGCAGCGGCTGGTGTCCGACCACGCCCAGACCTTTGACCTTTTCGTTGTGACCCAGGGCGTCGTTGACGTTCCAGGTGCGCGAAATCAATTGCGCCGCAATGTTGCCAGTGTTGCGGATGGTGATGGTGTAGGCAAAAAGGTACTGGCCTTGCCCCGGCGCTGACTGATCAGCGAGGTAGCGCGGTTTGACCTGGACCTGAAATTGGTAAAGGGTAGAAGTGGCCATGGTCTGAACGCTAGGGTTTGATGCTTGCAAGAGGGGGCAACTCAAGCTCAATCAAGGCGGGCGCTTGCAGGCTTGACGCCAGGCTGGCGCCGCGCGCCGAGACAGATTTCAACACCAGATCATCAGACAGCCGGTCACCCACTTTGTAAGGCTTGGCTTTTTCATCATCTACGGCGATCAAGGCGCTGCCGAGTCCGTTGCCCCGCATCTGGGCGATGACGCCAATCAATTTGTATTTGCCTGCGGCATTGACGGCTGGTGTCGCGTCATCTGCGCCGGCAGGCGCGGCGCTTGCCCCCAGCAATTGGGCCACCCGGCCCGTGTCAATGGCGTTGGGTCTTGAAGAGTCGCTGCTGGCGCGAGGTGTGCTGACGGGCTCGATCCAGCGCAGCCCCCAATAAACGACACTGGCCGCCGCCAAAGCAGCCAATAAAAATGTGCTCAGGCGCGCAGGCCAAGGGCTGTGGTCAAGCGTTGTCATGGTGTGAGGGGCTGGGATTGATGAAGCTGCCAGATTTACCACCGTGTTTTTCCAGTAGCTTGATATCTGTCATGACCATGCCACGGTCTGCCGCCTTGCACATGTCGTACACGGTGAGCAGGGCGGCCGAGACGGCGGTCAGCGCTTCCATTTCCACGCCGGTGGGCCCCACTGTCTCTACGGTGGCTTGGCACAGCAGGCTGCTGGTCCCGGCCTCGCTGGCGTGTAACACCTTGAATTCAATGGCAATGCGGGTCAGTGCCAGCGGGTGGCACAGCGGAATCAGGTCACTGGTTTTTTTGGCGGCCATGATGCCGGCAATGCGGGCGATGCCCAGAACATCGCCTTTTTTGGCGGTGCCAGACTCTATGATGGCCAGTGTGGCTGGCAGCATGTCGATGCGACCGCCTGCAACACCAATGCGGTGGCTGGCGGCTTTGGCCGCCACATCGACCATATGGGCTTGGCCCTGGTCGTCAAAATGGGTGAGGGTGCTCATGGCAAACATCTGGATGGGGTGGACTAAAGTAAAGCGGGTGTCTTGACCGAACCTTTACACGCAGCTGGCATCATACGGTGGTCGGCAGATTTATTTTTTTTAGGTGTACAAAATTTACCCCACATGTTGATGCCTCCTTTCAAACAGAAAATGCGATTAAGCCTTTTTTTTAAAGATCACGTCACTCACGTCTTGATGGCCCTTTGCCTGGTTATGCCGCCGCAGGCGCAAGGTGCCACCAGCACTTTGCCGCTGCTTGGCGACGGCAGCGACATGAGCGCCAGCGCCGAGCGTCGGCTGGGTGACCGCATCATCCGTGAACTCTACCGTGACCCTGATTTTGTGGACGACCCGGTGCTCACGGATTATGTACAAGGCGTCTGGCAGCCCTTGTTGGCAAGCGCCCGCGCCCGCGGCGACTTGACCCCCGAGCTTGATGAACGCTTTGCCTGGCGCATCGTCCTGGGGCGTGATCGCAGTGTCAACGCGTTTGCCTTGCCGGGCGGCTATTTTGGGGTGCACCTGGGCCTGCTGGCGGTGGTGAGCAGCCGCGACGAATTGGCCTCGGTGTTGGGGCACGAGTTGAGTCATGTCACCCAGCGGCACATTTCACGCCTGATTTCCAGGAGCAACCAGCAAACACCCTGGATGATTGGTGCCATGATTCTGGGTGCCCTGGCGGCCAGCAAAAACCCCGATGCCGGCAATGCCATGATTGTGGGTGGGCAAGCCCTGTCAGCGCAAAGTCAGCTCAATTTTTCCCGCGACATGGAACGCGAAGCCGATCGGATTGGCTTTGGGGTGATGACCCAGGCCGGTTTTGAGGCACTGGGTTTTGTCGGCATGTTCGACAAGCTGCAACAGGCGTCGCGGCTCAATGACAGCGGCGCCTACCCCTACCTGCGCAGCCACCCGTTGACTACCGAGCGTATTGCCGACATGCAGTCGCGCTTGCCGCTGGGTGCCTCCCACGGTGCTGACGTGCTGCCTGGCAGCACCCACGCCATGCTGACGGCGCGTGCCCGGGTGCTGTCCGGTGCTGGAGGCGACGCATTACGCGGCTGGCTGGCGCAGGCTGATGACGTGGGTTTGTCGGGCCAGGCGGCAGCGCAACGGGCGGGTGTTTTGTACGGCGCCGCCATGGCCGCCAGCCGCATGCGTGATGTGGCACAGGCGCGCAAACAGTTTGCGCGCCTGCAAAAACTGGCGCTGGATGACCCCGAAGCGGTGCGGCAAGTGCGCTGGCTGGGTCTGGAAATTGAACTGGCAGCGCGTGACCTGCCGCGCCCACAGGTGCTGGCTTTGGCGGGCAACGCCGGACTGGACCTGTCCAAGCCGACGGGTGTGTTACGCCGCCCCGAGCTCGTGTTGCAAGCCCAACTGGCCATGCAGGCCGGCCAAAGTCAGGTGCTTGATCAGGTAGCACAAAACCTGCAGGGCTGGCTGCTCGGTCAGCCGAACGATGCCCTGGTGTGGCAGTGGCTGGCCAGCATTTACGCCGCGCAAAACCAAAGCTTGCGCGCTTTGCGCGCCGAGGCCGAGGCGCGTGTTGCCCAATTGGACTACGCGGGTGCCCTGGACCGGCTCAAAGCGGCCCAGGAGCGGCTGCGCGATATTGGTGCTTCAGGCTCCAGGGCGGACCATATCGATGCCTCGATCATCGACACGCGTCGGCGCCAGATTGAGGTGCTGGTCAAGGAGCAGGCCCAGGAAAGCTGAGCCAGGCGTCAGAATTATTTCCGGCCGAAAGCCGAATCAATGAGCAGCCCCAGCGCCGAGTAGATCAACGAACCCCACAGTGCGGCGTAGAAGTCGCGCACGTGAAAACCCTCCAGAATGCCGGCCGCAGACCAGAACATCAGGGCGTTGATGACAAACAAAAACAGCCCCAACGTCACCAGTGTGACGGGCAGGGTCAGCAGCACCAGCAGCGGGCGCAGCACCATGTTGAAGAGACCGATGACAAAGGCGGCAATCAGCGCGGCACCAAAGCTGCTGACCACCACACCGCTGTAAAGGTAGGCCACACAAAGTAGGGCGGCGGCACTGAGCAGCCATTTCAATAGGAGTTTCATGGGCGCAAGCTTAGCACCTTGGTGGGCTTGGCTCCCTGCAGGGGTGCGATTCAAAGTTTTGGGCAGGCTGTGGTCGATTCTGGGGCGTTAACAGGCGGCTTACACGCACGGTACGGCGACTGGGTCATGCGCATGCGGTTTTGGAGCGAAATCACGCGCGAGGTTGCTGAAAAGCACGCGGAATGCTTTCTGCGCGCGCCTTTCACTCCAAAGCCCGGTCACATGACCCAATCACCGTGCCTCAAGCTTGTTCGACCAGACCTCAATTTGAATCGCATCCCCTTGCCGGGCTTGGTACGCTCAGGGCGCTATGATGCGCACCCCATGAACGGCATCCACATCACCGACATTGAAGCGGCCATCAATTTCTGGCGCACCAAGGCGCCCAGCGCGGACGGTGCGGCACTGCCGCCGCCGACGCGGGCGCTGGCCGAGGTGTACGCTGTGATGGCCTTTGAGCGTCGTTACGACATTGACGAGGCGGCCATGCCCGAGGCGGCTTTACTGGCCTGGCTGATCTGGTACCAGAGCACGCCCGACACACCCTGTATCGCGATTTGCTCCACCAGTCAGGGCGACGAGGTCTGCAAGGGCTGCGGTCGCACCTTTGCCGAGGTGCAGTACTGGACCGAAATGCAGCCGGTGCAAAAACGCGCCACCTGGCGCCGTATCACGCGGGAGGGTACGTCGTGGCGCTTCAACAAATACGCCGAGCGGGCCGCTGAAAATAGAGCGGTGCCCGGCGGGTAGGGACACTCTTGATCAGTTGGGGTCAGAGCACGTCGCTTTGCGAGTGGTCTGACCCGCAAAGTCTCAGGCTCAGTTGGGGTCAGAGGTGCGCCACTTTGCGAGTGGTCTGACCCGCAATGTTTAGAGTGAAATGCCGCCCGAGACTTCGATCACTTCGCCGTTGATGTAGCTGGCCTCGTCGCTGGCCAAAAAAGCGTAGACGTTGGCAATTTCCTCAGGCTTGCCCAGGCGGCGCAAAGCGACTTTGGCGCCGAGGTCCTGCAGCACTTTTTCGGGCATGGCCGCCACCATCGGGGTGGTGATGAAGCCGGGGGCCACCGCATTGGTGCGCACGCCCTTGGGACCGAGTTCTCGGCTCCAGGTCTTGGTAAAGCCGATCACGCCGAATTTGGTGGCGGCGTAGTTGGTCTGGCCAAAGTTGCCATACAGACCCACCACCGAGCTGGCGTTCAAAATCACACCGCTGCCCTGGGCCACCATGCCGTCGGCCACCGCTTGTGAGCAGTGGAACACGCCGCGCAGGTTGACGTCGATGACCTTGTCAAATTGCGCTATGGTCATTTTTTGCAGGCGCGCGTCCTGGGTGATGCCGGCGTTGTTGACCAGCACGTCAATGCGGCCGAATTTCGCCTTGACCTGGGCTACCACGTCGTCGACCATGGTGCGCTGGGTCACATCCATGACAAAACCTTCTGCTGTGGCGCCCAGCGCCCGGCACTGTGCCAATGCCTCATCAATACCGGCCTGCTTGACGTCACACACGATGACAATGGCGCCTTCCTGGGCGAATTTGAGCGCGGTGGCCAAGCCAATGCCTTGAGCGGCGCCGGTGATGATGGAAACTTTGTTGGAAAGACGTGCAGACATGATGAATTGGTAAGTAGTGAAAGAAACAGGGTAATGGTAGCCCTGTGACATTTCACGAACTTGACACCAGTCAACTACTTCCAGATTAGGGGTTCAATATCGACGTTGTGGGTGCCGTCGCCCAGGGTCAGCATGCCTTCCTGGATGGTGGCCTGTAGTGCCATGCTGCGCTGCGCCATGGGAATCAGGGCCTGCGCCGCTGCTGTGGGGATGCGCCAGACGCGCAGGTTTTTGGGGCGTGCCAGCTTGCTTTCCATGCCGCGCCACCACACCTCGGCCGACTGGCTAAAACAGTACAGCACCACGGCATCGGCCTTGCCGCAGGCTTTCAGCAGTGGCTTGTCTTCGGGCTGCCCCACCTCGATCCATAGGCGTGTTTGGCCGGTGAAGTCACGCAGCCAGACATCGGGCTCGTCGGGGTCGCTCAGGCCGGCGCCAAAGGCCAGCACGCCGTCGCCGCCGCAAACGCTTTGCAGCTGGTGCGCCTGCAGGGCCAGCGCGCACAGCCGCACCATCATGCGTTCGTCGGTTTCACTGGGGTGACGCGCCAGGGTCAGGGCATGGTCGGCGTAGTAGCTGTGGTCAATGTCTGCAATTTGCAGGCTGGCCTTGAAGATGGTGGATTTGATCGCCATCAGACCATGCCGTATGTGGCGGTCGTGGGGGCCATATCAGACCCGGCGTGCCAGTTCGGTTGCCTTGCCCACGTAGCTGGCCGGGGTCATGGCCAGCAGGCGCTCTTTTTCGGCCTCCGGCAGGTCCAGGCCAGCAATAAAGCCCTGCATCAGCGCGCGTGTCATGGCCTCTCCCCGGGTGAATTTCTTGAGCTGCTCGTAGGGTTGCGGCAAACCAAAGCGGCGCATCACGGTTTGAATTGGTTCGGCCAGCACTTCCCAGGAACTGTCGAGGTCGGCGGCTATGGCGGCCTCGTTGATCTCGAGTTTGCCCAGGCCCGTGGCCAGTGACTGGTAGGCCAGCACGGCGTAACCCAGCGCCACACCCATGTTGCGCAGCACGGTGCTGTCGGTCAGGTCGCGTTGCCAGCGGCTGATGGGCAGCTTGTCACTCATGTGGCGCAACAAGGCGTTGGCCAGGCCCAGGTTGCCCTCGGCGTTCTCAAAATCGATTGGATTGACCTTGTGCGGCATGGTGCTGGAGCCGACCTCACCGTCGCGCAATTTTTGCTTGAAGTAGCCCAAAGAGACATAACCCCAGACATCACGCGACCAGTCGATCAGGATGGTGTTGGCGCGCGCCACCGCGTCAAACAGCTCGGCCATGTAGTCGTGCGGCTCAATCTGGATGCTGTAGGGCTGAAATGTCAGGCCCAGGCCCAGCGGTTCGGGGGTCTCAATGACTTTGCGGCTGAATGCTTCCCAGTCAAATTCGGGCCAGGCCGACAGGTGGGCATTGAAGTTGCCTACCGCACCGTTCATTTTGCCCATCAGTTTGACGCTGGCAATTTTCTCGCGCGCTGCCACCAGACGCATCACCACGTTGGCAATTTCCTTGCCCACGGTGGTCGGACTGGCGGTTTGGCCGTGGGTGCGGCTGAGCATGGATACCGCAGCAAAGGCGTGTGCCATCTGGCGCAGTTTGTCAATGATGTCGTCGAGCCTGGGCAGCAGCACCAATTCGCGGCCGCTTTTGAGCTGCAGCGCGTGGCTGGTGTTGTTGATGTCTTCGCTGGTGCAGCTAAAGTGCACAAATTCCTGTGCGGCCACCAGTTCTGGCCGACCCTCAAATTTGGATTTGATCCAGTATTCAACCGCCTTGACGTCGTGGTTGGTGGTTTTTTCGATGGTTTTGATGGCTTTGCCATCGACTTCAGAGAAATTCTTGACCAGACCCATCAGATAGGTGCGTGCGCCCGGCGACAGCGGTTTGAATTCCTTGAAGCCGCAGTCGCTCAGGGCAATAAACCAGGCCACTTCAACCTGTACCCGTCGGTGCATGTAGCCCTGTTCGCTCATGACGGGGCGTAATTTGGCGAGTTTGGCCGCATAGCGGCCGTCCAGTGGCGAGAGGGCGGAGATGGCAGAGGTAGTCATGCCCGGGATTGTAGAAGGATCAAAAACGGCAAGCCGCAATGGGGGCGATTCAAAGTCGTGGGCTGGCGGTGGCCGGTTCAAAGCACCTGTTTACAGCTGATTTTTCCGCTTCATCGGAGCATGGTGTGACGACCTGGACAGGAACAGGCGGCTCCCACGTATGGCATGGCGACCGGGCCATGCCATGCGGTTTTGGCGCGAAATCACGCGCGAAGGTGCTGATTCGTGCGCGAGCGCTTTTCGCCCCAAAGCCCGGTCACATGACCCAATCACCATGCATCAAGGTGTTTTAATCACACATTTGTTTGAATCGTACTCGCCGCAAGGGCCATGTCAGTTGGACTGATGACCACAACGTGTGTCGTCAAAGGCAGTGCTTGCATGCGCCGACAGCCAGGTCGCGCTGTATAGAATGCACGCATCATAATATTCCCCACCTCTGTCACATGCCCATGAAACTGATCGGATCCAACACCAGCCCCTATGTGCGCAAAGTACGCGTTGTCATGGCCGAAAAAAAACTTGACTACGACTATGTGCTGGACGATGTGTGGTCTGCCAATACCAATATTGCCGCGTCGAGCCCATTGGGCAAAGTGCCTTGCCTGGTGATGGAGGCCGGTGATGTGCTTTATGACTCGCGGGTTATTGTGGAATACCTTGACACCCTGTCACCTGTGGGCAAACTGATTCCGGCGGTGGGCCGTGAGCGGGCCGAGGTCAAAACCTGGGAGGCCCTAGCCGATGGCATCCTGGACGCCGCCATTTTGGCGCGGCTGGAGGCCACCTGGGGTGGTCGTGCCGAGGCCCAGCGTAGCCAGGCCTGGATTGATCGGCAATTGGCTAAGGTCGCGTGCGCTTTGCTCGCCGCCAGCCGGGATCTGGGCGACAAACCCTATTGCATGGGCGTTCATTTGAGCCTGGCCGACGTGGCGGTCGGTGTGGCCCTGGGGTATCTGGACTTTCGTTTTCCGCAACTGCCGTGGCGCGAACAGTACCCCAATCTGGTCAAGCTCCAGGACAAGCTGATGCTGCGTGCCAGCTTCATGGACACCAAGCCGGTCTGAAGCCTCGTCCTGCCATGGCACGCATGACGGGCGCTGGCTGATTCGGTCACAGGACTTACATCAACTTACAGTTTTGCTGGTTTGTCATGCGCTGACTGGCGTTAAAGTTTACGCACCATGGCAACACGCTTCAAAACCAATTTCAAGACGGCCTACCAGTGCCGGGAGTGCGGCTCAACCTGCTACCAGCCGGTGATTGATCGCTCGCCCAGCGGTGCCCTGCTGCCCAACGGGCAGTACCGCTGCGCCGGATGCCGTACCGTTTTCACCAATGTACAGGCGTGGTTGGCACCGCGCTCGGGTTTGGGGCGGTAACCCCCGTCCATGCTTTCGTAACACGGTTGTCGGCCCCCGCTGCGCGCGGTCAAAAATGCCTGCTAGCATTCGGCATATGCCTTTAACCCCGATTTTTTCTGCTTTGAGTGCGGCCAGCACAGTGTCCGGTTTAACGGACAAACTCTGCCATCCGCTTGATCTGGTGCAGCGAGTGGCCGTTCTGCCGCGCCCGCTGGTCTTTACCAACGGGGTGTTCGATGTGTTACACCGGGGCCATGTGATGTACCTGGCGCAAGCCCGCGCACTGGGCGCCAGCCTGCTGGTGGCACTCAATACCGACGCCTCCGCGCGGCGCCTGGGCAAAGGGCCGGACCGGCCACTGAACAATGAAATGGACCGCGCCTGTGTTATTGCGGCGCTGACCTGCAGCAGTCTGGTGACCTGGTTTGACGAAGACACGCCGCTTGAATTGATCAGCCTGGTGCGCCCTGACATTCTGGTCAAGGGGGGCGACTACGCCATGGCCACACTGCCTGAATCAGCGCTGGTGCAGTCTTGGGGCGGGCAGGCACTGGCCCTGCCGTTTGTGGCGGGTTACTCCACCACGGCGCTGGTGCAAAAAATCAGGCGCACATAAAAACCATGATGCCCAGTCGACCTTCGATCCGCCATGGTGTTTTGTACAAGGGCGGGTTTCAACCCGCCAGGTCGGAGTCCTTATATCCAGTGAATGAGTGCTCTGTTTTTGACAACATCAGCCGGCCAGCACGGGTGTGCCATCACTTCGATTAGCCGCCTGGGGCGTCGCTGCGGAACTGGTCGTGGCAGCTTTTGCAGTTTTTTTGCACTGCCTCTACGCTGGCCCGGATTGTGGGCAGGTCGGCTCTGCCTGACAGCTGTACCAATTTTTCTACTGAGGCGAGGTAGTTGTTTTGCGCTTGTTTGAATTCACCCGCCTGGCTCCAGACCTCAGGCTTGGCGCGGGTCGGTGGGTAATTGCCATCGGCCGTGAAATAGGCCCAGGGCTGTTGTGAGAGTTCTTGCAGCGCCAGTGCGCTGGCCATGAAGTCGGACTTGACATAGTCCTGCCGTTCGCGCGCCACCAGCCCCATGGGTTCGAGGGTTTTGGTGAATTTTTTGAAAATGGCCTGGCGCTTGCTGACCAGTTGTTGTGGGTGCGTGTCTTTGACGCGGTCGCTGCAGGCGCTCAGCAGGACGGCGGCGACAAGGAGCGAGATCAGGGTAGTTTTTTGCATGTTGTGAGTGAACTAGGAGTGCGAGGGGGAGGGCGCGAAGACCTGATGCCATAGGGTCAAAATGGCATCACGCTCGGCTTGCATGGCGTGCGACGCCAACTGAATTGACTCCTCGTTGAGGCGTGCCTTATGCTGCACCTGGCGCATGGCGCGGTAGGCACTGGCAGCACCGTGGCCTACGCCTGTGGTTAGCAGCCCCATGGTTTCGGCGCGTTCCAGCAAGGCAATGTTGCCGGCGTTGGCCATCAGTTCCGGGTGTGCGCCCGACTGTGACAGCACCAGAAACTGCATCACAAATTCGGCGTCAATCATGCCGCCTGCGCTGTACTTGATGTCAAACTTGTCAGCCTTGACCGGTTGTGCGCTGGCCATACGTTCCCGCATGGCGGCAATCTCGGTGCGCAAGCTGTGGGCGTCACGCGGCGCGCTGATCACCGCTTTGCGCACCGCATCGAACCGTTGGTGCAGGGAGTCATCACCGAGCACACAGCGCGCCCGTGTCATGGCCTGGTGTTCCCAGGTCCAGGCGGTGTTGGAGCCGCGTTGTTGCTGGTAATTGGCATAAGCCGCAAAGCTGGTGATCAGCAGGCCGGCGTTGCCATTGGGGCGCAGCGCCGTGTCAATTTCATACAGGTCGCCTTCGCCGGTCTTGACGGTCAACCAGTTGATGAGTTTGCGCACCAGCGCGGCATAGATTTCCGGCGCGTTTTCGTCGTCGTCATCAAACACAAACACGATGTCCAGATCGCTGCCATAACCCAGTTCCTTGCCGCCTAGCTTGCCGTAGGCGATGATGCCAAATTGCGGCTGCGCGCGGTGTGCTTTCTTCAGGCGAGTCCAGCACCAGCGGGTGGTGACGCGCAAAATGGCATCGGCCAACGCGCTCAGGTCGTCGGCCACCTGCTCCACGGTGAGCTTGCCCTCCACATCGCGCGCCAGGGTGCGAAACACCTCGGCGTGGTGCGCGCGGCGCAGCAGGTTGAGCAGGGTTTCCTCGTCGTCCTCGCCGGTGCCCGTTAAAGAAGTGCGGCGGTGGTCCAACTCGATCTCGAATTCATTGGCATTGAAGCGTTCTTCCATCATGGCGGGACTGGCCAGCTCGTCAATGACGCCGGGGTGGCGCAGCAGATAACGCGCCGGCCAGCGCGCCGCGCCCAACAAGCGCAACAAGCGTTCGTGCACTTGTGGGCGTTCCAGCAACAAGGCGAGGTAACTTTCGCGGCGCAGCAGGGGCTCCATCCAGTCCACCAGGCGCACGGCCGCCTCTTCGGTGACGCGGTCTTCGCGCACCCATTGCGCGGTGCGCCCCAGCAGGCGCAGCAGGCGTTCGCGGGCTTCGTCGCGCAGCGCCAGCACACGTGGGTGCTGGCACCACGATGCGAGCCGCTGGCGGAAAGTCTCGCCCAATTGCGGCAACAGGTCGTCAATGGACTGATGGCTGGTGTTGGGCTTGCCGTTGTTGCAGCCTTTGCATTCGGGCTCGGGGCCGCCCAGCAATTTGTCAAATTCCTGCGCCACCAGCTCGCGGTGGGCGTCAAGCTGGCGCAACAGTGCCTGCGAGGTGGCAAACCCCATGGTCTCGGCAATCCAGTTCAGGTCGTGGTCCTGGGTCGGCAACACATGGGTTTGCTGGTCGTCCAGGTACTGGATGCGGTGTTCGATCTGGCGCAAAAAAACGTAGGCCTGGGCCAGCGCCTGCGCAGTCTGTTCCGACATCAGGTTGGCGCGCACCAGGCGCGGTAGCGCGCTCAGGGTCGGGCGGGTGCGCAACTCGGGGAAGTGGCCGGCGCGCACCACCTGCAGCAGCTGCACCGTGAATTCAATTTCGCGGATGCCGCCGCGCGAGAGTTTGACATCGTTGGCGCGCTCGGGGTGGCCGGCACTGCGTTTGGCCGCATGCTCGCGAATTTGCCGGTGTAACACGCGCAGGGCGTCGAACACGCTGTAGTCGAGGTAACGCCGAAAGACAAAGGGCATGACCACCTTGCGCAGCGCCTGGGTGGCCCCGCTGGTGACACTGTCAAACGGTGCCACGACCCGACTTTTGAGCCAGGCAAAACGTTCCCATTCACGGCCCTGAACGTGCAGGTATTCCTCCAGCGCATCCAGCGACACCGCCGCCGGACCGGAGTTGCCGTTGGGGCGCAGCGCCAGGTCGACGCGGAACACAAAACCATGTTCGGTGGTGTCCCCCACCAGCGCGTAAACCGCGCGCACCACTTTGCCAAAGTATTCATGGTTGGTGATACGACCGCGCCCCAGGGCATCACCCGCCGTGTCGCCGTCTTCGTCATAGACGTAAATCAGGTCGATGTCGCTTGACACGTTGAGCTCACGTGCGCCGAGTTTGCCCATGCCCACAATCCAGACCTGGGCGCGCTGGCCTGTCAGTGTGCTCGGGGCGCCGTGGCTTTGATCGAGTGCGGTTTGTGCTTGCGTCAGGGCGTGGTTGAGTGCAAATTCGGCCAGCGCAGTCATGGCCTGGGTCACCTGGGCCAGCGGCAGTTGCTGTTCGCAGTCCAGACAGAGCAGGCGTTCGATCACCAACTGGCGTGTGATGCGCAGCGCGTTGGCCAGGTTTTGCCCCTGTGACTGGAGGGCCTCGAAGGCGGCTTGCAAATGCCCTGAGTCGGGCACACCGGGGGCTAACAGCGCTAACTCGGCCTCATAACGACGGCGCACGCGTTGGGCAAAGCGGGAGTGGGTGGCCAGGGATGGTCGGGTCATAATTCTGGTTGAGCAACTTTTATCAAATCAATGTGTCGCCTCTTCCTTCCAAACTGCTGAAAACCTGGTCGAGCCTGACGCGCTGGCTGTTGGCTGCGGTGGTTTTGGCATGGCTGCTGCTCGGTCTGGCCTGGGGGGCGCTGCACTGGGTGATTGTGCCGCGAATCGGCGAATTTCGCCCACAGCTTGAGGCACGGGCAACGCAGGCCCTGGGGGTAAGGGTGCGCGTCGGCGCGGTGGCAGCCCAGTCCAACGGCATGGTGCCGTCCTTCGAGCTGAACGATGTAACGCTGCTGGACGCACAAGACCGGGTGGCCTTGCGTCTGCCGCAGGTGCTGATTGCCCTGTCGCCGCGTTCGCTCTGGCGTTTTGGTTTTGAGCAAATTTACCTTGACCGGCCGCAGTTGGACATCCGGCGCGACGTGAACGGGAAAATCACCATTGGTGGGCTCGATTTTTCCAACCCGGCGCAGGGCGACAGTGCCGCGCTGGACTGGTTTTTTTCGCAGCTTGAGTTTGCCATTCATGACGGCAGCCTGCGCTGGACTGACGAGCAACGGGCCGCCCCGCCGGTGCTGCTGCAGCAGGTCGCGGTGGTGGTGCGCAACCGTGGCCGCCACCACGACTTGCGCCTGGATGCCACGCCGCCCGAGTCCTGGGGCAGTCGCTTCAGCTTGCGCGGCAAGTTTTTGCAGCCCCTGCTGTCACGCCAGAACGGCCGCTGGCAGGACTGGGAGGGCCAGTTTTACGCCGCCTTTGAGCGGGTTGACCTGTCTGAGTTGCACCGTTACCTGCCTCTGGGGTTTGATCTGAGCCAGGGGCGTGGCGCGTTGCGGTCCTGGCTGGATGTGTCGCAGGGGCGCGTCACCCAGGTCACGACTGACGTCGCCTTGTCCGAAGTCCAGGTTGTTTTGGGGTCAGATTTGCAGGCTTTGGCGGTGCAGCGGGTGCAAGGCCGACTGGGCGGGCAGCGGCTGACAGCCGGTTTCGAGTTTTTCACCCAGTCACTGCGCTTTGATACCCAGGACGGTCTGCATTGGCCGGGTGGCAACGTTTCTCTGCGGCTGGAGCAGGCGCACAACGGACAGCCCGAACGCGGTGAGCTCAAGGCCGATCGGCTGGACCTGGCGGCGCTGGCTCAAATTGCCAGCCGCTTGCCGTTGACTGCGACGGTTCGCGAGCGGCTGCAGCGTTATGCCCCCAAGGGGCAGGTGGAATCGCTGCAGTCCAACTGGCAGGGGGCGTTCAGCGCACCGCAGAGCTATGCAGCCAGGGGCAGGGTCAGCCAACTGGAAGTAGCCGCGGTGGATTCCGCGCCGGGTGTCAAAGGGCTCGACCTGGACTTTGATTTTGACCAGCAGGCCGGACAAGCCCGCCTGGCTTTGAGTGCCGGCAGCGTTGACTTGCCGGGCGTTTTTCACGAGCCGGTCGTGGACGTGGTCTCGCTGGTGGCCGACGCCCGCTGGCAACGCCAGGGTGAGCGCCTCGCCGTGCAGCTCGACAAGGTCAAATTTGCCAACGCCGATGCCGAGGGTGAGGCCCAGATCAAATGGGAAACCGCCGACCCGGCCAAGTCGCTGTCAGGCGCGCTGTATCCAGGCGTGCTGGACTTGCAGGCCAACCTGAGCCGGGCCGATGGCAGAAAAGTGCATCGCTACCTGCCGCTGGTGATTGATCAGGCGGCGCGCGATTACGTGCGTGATGCGGTGCTGGACGGACAGGCCACCGCGGTGCGTTTTCAGGTCAAGGGAGAGATTGACCAGTTGCCTTTGATTGACCCGAAAAAAGGCGCTTTCAAGATCACCGCGCAAGTGGCGGGTGCCAAGCTGGCGTATGTCCCGACCAGTCTGCAGGATGGGACTGATTTGCCCTGGCCGTTGTTGACCGACCTGAGCGGCGAGCTGGTGATTGACCGCATGCAATTGCAGGTCAAAAATGCGCGCGCCACCCTGGGTGAGGCCACGGCTTTGCAGGTGACCCAGGTGGACGCCCGGATTGACGATTTGAATCATTCGTTGGTGCAGGTCAATGCCGACATCAAGGGGCCGCTGCCCGAGATGATGCGCCTGGTCAATGCCTCGCCCTTGCGTGCCATGACCGACCAGGCCCTGGCCGCCAGTGTGGTTACCGGCAGTGCCGCTTATCAGCTGAGGTTGATGCTGCCCATTGCCGACATCGACCGCTCCAGCGTGCGTGGCAGTGTCACCCTGGCCGGTAACGATGTGCAGATCTCGCCAGATAGCCCCAGGCTCACGCGGGCCCGTGGCCGTATCAATTTCACCGAGACCGGGGTGTCCCTGAGTGGTGTTCAGGCGCAGATGTTGGGCGGCGAGGTGCGCCTGGAAGGGGGCTTGCTGCTGGTGCCGGGGACTCCCGCCGGTCGTGGCGCGCCGACGCTGATCCGGGCCACTGGCAGCGCGTCGGCCGAGGGTTTGCGCCAGGCCTCTGAGCTTGGTTTTGTGGCGCGTCTGGCGAGCCAGGCCAGCGGCACTGCGGCCTACACCGCGACACTGGGCTTACGCCAAGGGGTTGCCGAGTTACTGGTCAACAGCAATCTGCAGGGCGTGGCTTTGAGCTTGCCCGAACCTCTGGGCAAAAGCGCCGACGCCGTGCTGCCCTTGCGGCTGCAGACCGCCTTGCTGGCAGACCGGCCGCTGCCGCTGCAAGACCGGCTGAGCTTGTCTGTCGCCAACCAGCTGCAGCTGGTGTACGAGCGCGACCTGTCGCAGGCTGAGCCGCGCGTGTTGCGTGGCGCCATTGAGGTCGGGCTGGATGCGCAGGAATCGGCACCACTGCCCGCATCGGGTGTGGTTGCCAATATCAGGCTGAAAAATTTAAGCGTGGATGCCTGGCATGAGGTGTTGACCCAAGCCATGGGCGGCCCCGCCGGTGGGGGGGCAGCGGTTAATCCGCTGGCCTCGTCTTATTTGCCGGATCAGTTGGCGGTGCGTGCGCAGGTGTTGACATTTGGCGGCCGCCAGTTCAACCAGGTGGTGATCGGTGGGGGCCGCGAGGGCGGCGTGTGGCAGGCCAATCTGGCTGCCAGTGAGCTCAATGGTTATCTGGAATACCGCCAACCCAACGCGTTGCTGGCCAGTGGCGCCGAGGGGCGTGTCTATGCCCGGCTGGCGCGCCTGACCATTGCTCCCAGCGTGGCCAGCGATGTGGAGGCTTTGCTTGAGGCGCAACCGGCCAGCATTCCCTCGCTTGATATCGTGGTCGATGACTTTGAGCTGCGCGGCAAGCATTTGGGCCGACTGGAAGTGCAGGCGGTCAATCGCAGTGCTGCAACGACTGCGCGTGATGCCGGTGTGCGCGAGTGGCGCCTGAATCGATTCAACCTGACCGCGCCCGAGGCCAGTTTTGTTGCCAGCGGCAATTGGGCGGCACTGAAAGCGCCGGCAACCACGGCAGGCAGGCCTTCAGGGCCCCGGCGCACGGCGATGAATTTCAAGCTCGATGTGGGTGACAGCGGCATTTTGCTGAGTCGCCTGGGCATGAAAGACGTGGTGCGAGGGGGGCGCGGCAAGCTCGAAGGTCAGGTGGCCTGGATGGGCTCGCCCCTGAGCCCGGATTACCCGTCGATGAGTGGTGCCTTCACGGTCAATGTTGAGTCAGGGCAGTTTCTTAAGGCCGACCCCGGCATTGCCAAGCTGCTCGGGGTGCTGAGCTTGCAGGCCCTGCCGCGGCGCCTGACGCTGGATTTCAGGGATGTCTTCAGCGAGGGCTTTTCGTTTGATTTTTTGCGTGGAGACGTCAAGATTGACCAGGGCATGGCCTACACCAACAACCTGCAAATGAAAGGCGTCAACGCGGCGGTGTTGATGGAGGGCAGTGCTGACATTGCCCGCGAGACCCAGGACCTCAAGGTGGTGGTGATTCCGGAAATCAATGCGGGCACGGCGTCGTTGCTGGCCTCGGTGATCAACCCGGCCGTGGGTCTGGGCACCTTTCTGGCGCAAATATTTTTGCGCCGCCCGCTGATCGAATCCGCTACCCAGGAGTTTCATATTGACGGTGCCTGGGCTGATCCTCACATTACCAAAGTGTCGCGCACGGGCGCGACCGTTCAGGAGAAAAAACCATGAAAGTTGCCGCTATTCAAATGGCCTCAGGTGCTGACCTGTCGGCCAATCTGGCCGAGGCCAAAGCGCTGTTGCAAATGGCGGCGCAGGCGGGCGCCGAACTCGCGGTGCTGCCGGAATATTTTTGTTTGATGGGCCAGCGTGATGCCGACAAGTTGGCCATTCAGGAGCCCTTTGGTCAGGGTCCAATACAGCAGTTTTTGAGTGACAGTGCCCGTGAGCTGGGGCTGTGGCTGGTGGGTGGAACCCTGCCTGTGAGTGCGCCGCCAGAGCTGCCGGCGACGACGGCGCCGCCAGGCCCGCGGGTGTTCAACAGTTCACTGGTGTATGCCCCCAGCGGGGCGTGTCTGGCGCGTTACGACAAAATGCATTTGTTCCGTTTCGACAACGGCGTTGAACGCTATGACGAATCGCTGGTGCTGGCCGCCGGCCAGCACCCCACCACGTTTGACCTGGCCTCTGCGGATGGTCATACCTGGCGCATCGGCCTGAGTGTGTGTTACGACCTGCGCTTTCCTGAGCTGTACCGGCATTACGCCCAGGCCGGGGCGCATCTGATGCTGGTGCCCGCTGCTTTCACCTACACCACCGGGCAAGACCATTGGGAGTTGCTGCTGCGCGCCCGTGCCATTGAAAATTTGTCGTTTGTGGTGGCAGCGGCCCAGGGCGGCCTGCATGACAACCTGCGCCGCACCTGGGGCCATGCCATGTTGGTGGACCCGTGGGGCAAGGTGCTGGCCGAGCAAGCACAAGGGCCGGGCGTCGTTACGACTGAGCTGTCCTGGGATCTGATGCAGCAGTGCCGCAGCCGTTTGCCAGCACTTGAACACCGGTTGCTGTGATGACGCTGCCGTTGTTTTTCCGGTGGACGCTGGCGGGCCTGATGGCGGCTGTGTTGCTGGCCTGTGGCACGCCACCTGTGCTTCTGCCTGCTGACAGCCGCACAGCCGCACCCGACCTGTCTGCCGCTGCCGTGCCGCCACCCGGTTCGCCCCTGCTTGCCACCGATGCCGCTGTTGCTGGCCCGGCCTTGCTAAGAGGCAACAGCCGCTGGCAGCCGGTGGCCTGGACTGACTTGCCGGGTTTTGAGAGCGATACCCTGTTTGATGCCTGGAATGCCTGGCTCAAAAGCTGCGAGCGCCCGGGGCCGGTGTTTGCCCCGCTGTGTCCGGAGGTGCGCCGTCTCAGCATTGGCACCGAGTCCGAGCAGCGCCAGTGGCTGCTGGCGCGGCTGCAGCCTTACCGTGTCGAGCCATTGCAAGGGTCGGCCACCGGCCTGCTGACGGCGTACTTTGAGCCTGAATTGCAGGCCAGGCGCTTGCCTGGCGCCGGGTTTACCGTGCCCTTGTACCGACTGCCAGCGGGCTTGAGCCCCCGCGTCCCCTGGTTTACCCGGCAGCAAATGGACAGTCAGGCCGCAGCGCAAGAGGCGTTGCGCGGCCATGAAATTGTTTACCTGAGCGACCCGGTGCAAGCCATGGTGCTGCAAATCCAGGGTTCGGGGCGCATCCGTGTGGCCGAGTCCGATGGCAGCACCCGCCTCATCCGGTTGGCCTATGCCGGCCACAACGGTCACCCCTACCAAAGCATTGGCCGCTGGTTGCTCGACCAGGGCGAATTGCGCGACGCCTCCTGGCCCGGGATTCAGGCCTGGCTGGCACGCAACCCCCAGCGCGTCAACGAGTTGCTGTGGCGCAACCCGCGTGTGGTGTTCTTCAAGGAAGAGCGGTTGGGTGACTTTGATGCCGCTTTTGGTCCCAGGGGCGCGCAAGGTGTGCCGCTGACGCCGGGGCGCTCGATTGCCGTCGATCCGCAGAGCATTCCCTATGGCACACCGGTGTGGCTGGCATCGAGCGGGTCGCAAATCGCCCTGCAGCGGCTGGTGCTGGCACAAGACACGGGCAGCGCCATTCGGGGTGCGGTGCGGGCCGATTATTTTGCCGGCTGGGGTGAGGCTGCGGGCGACCTGGCTGGCCGCCTCAAGCAGCCGCTCAGCCTGTGGGTGCTTTGGCCCAAGGCGCTGCCTTGAAATGCCAGTCTGTCATGTCCACGCAGTTGGCTTTAACCCGCAGCGCGCATTGGCAAAAACAGTTGGTGACAGGGCTGAAGGTCTGTCCCGCAAGTCTTCTCCTTTATTTCGCTACGTCAGACACTTAACGCACGCCGCTGATATGGGCATAGCGCTCCACGTCGTCCCCGTTGAGTAAAAGGGGACGCAACTCTTTTTTTTATCCTGAAGCGCTTGGTGCTGGTGCAAGACACTGGCGGTGCTATTCGTGGTGCGGTGCGTGCCGTTCAAAGGGATGTGTTTTTCGGTTTTGCGCCCTTTGGCGAACCCTGGCACGATGTGATGCGCAGCAGCACGAGGCGTGGGTGTTGGATGTCCGGTTGCCCACCCCCTTTCTGTCTGCGCCTGCGCTGGGTGGGTTTTGCGGGATCAGGAGGCGCGATTGTCTGAGCGAAGCGAGTTCGAGCGACTCCCACGCAAAACTCGCCCGGCGCAGGTTGCCCGTAGCGCAAGCGGAGGGATGCAGACAGCGGGGTCGTCTTTCTTTTGCTTACTTTTCTTTGACGATAGCCAAAGAAAAGTGAGTCGCCCGCCGGGGCGAGACCCGGCTTCAAGGGGGCATAGACCCACACCACATTGAATCGAACCCCCCTGAAACAAACACAATTAGTGCCCGCATACAATGCCGAGCTGACCGGAAGGTGCGTTTGGATGCGCCATTTCAGGCCTGATTCGTTTTGCTTGTTTTATTTATTTGGAGTTTGCTGTGTTTATTTCTTCTGCCATTGCCCAAACCGCTCCCGCTGCTGCCGCTGGTGGTGACATGCAGTCCTCGTTGATGGGCATGTTGCCTTTGGTGTTGATGTTTGTGGTGCTGTATTTCGTGATGATTCGCCCGCAAATGAAAAAGGCCAAAGAGCACAAATCCATGATTGAGGCCCTGGCTAAAGGGGATGAAGTCGCCACCGCAGGCGGTATTTTGGGCAAGGTGACCAAGCTCGGTGACAGCTTTATTGACATTGAAGTGGCGAGCGGTGTGGAAGTTCATTTGCAGCGCAGCGCCGTGGTGCAGGTCTTGCCCAAGGGCAGCATCAAGTAAGTTGTTCGCCTTGAGCGCTGGCTTTGTGTCAGCATTTTGCAGTTTGATGTCATAAGGGCGATCATGAATCGTTACCCGGTCTGGAAGTACGTGATCATTGTGATTGCGATGGTGGTGGGTGGCCTGTATGCCCTGCCCAACTTTTTTGGCGAATCACCCGCGGTGCAAGTGTCGTCCGCCAAGCCGATGGTCAAAGTCGACATGGGGGTTTTGTCGCAAGTGGAGTCGGCGCTCAAGGCCGCTGGTGTGGCGCCCGACCTCGTCACGCTGGATGGCGCCTCCATCAAGGTTCGGCTGGCCGACACCGATGCCCAGCTCAAAGCCAAGGACGCCATCCAGAAAGCCCTGGTGCCCGATGCCACCAACCCCGGCTATGTGGTGGCCTTGAACCTGTTGTCACGCTCGCCAGCCTGGCTCAGCGCTTTGCACGCTTCGCCCATGTACCTGGGTTTGGACTTGCGTGGTGGTGTGCACTTCATGCTGCAGGTGGACATGCAGGCGGCGCTGACCAAGCGCGCCGAATCACTTGCAGGTGATGTGCGTACCAGTTTGCGTGAAAAAAATATTCGTCACAGTGGCATCAACCGCAACGCACAAACCATCGAGGTGCGCTTTCGTGATACCGTCACGCTGGACGCGGCCAAGGTGGTTTTCCAGGACCAGTTCGCCGACCTGCAAACAGTTCACGGTGCCGAGGGCGCCGACTTCAAGCTGACGGCCTCCATCAAGCCCGAAGCGGCCCGGCGCATCCAGGACCAGGCGCTCAAGCAGAACATCACTACTTTGCATAACCGGATCAATGAGCTCGGTGTGGCCGAACCCGTGATCCAGCAGCAAGGGTTGGACCGCATTGTGGTGCAGTTGCCGGGTGTGCAGGATACCGCCAAGGCCAAGGACATTCTGGGCCGTACCGCCACGCTCGAAGTGCGTATGGTCGATGAAAGCACCGAGGCCCGTGCCGCCGAGCTGGGCAATGCGATGGTGCCGTTTGGTTCCGAGCGCTACCTGGAACGCAATGGCCAAGCCGTTATTGTCAAGAAGCAGGTCATTTTGACCGGCGAGAACCTGACCGATGCGCAACCCGGCTTTGACAGCCAGACGCAAGAGCCCACCGTCAACCTGAACCTGGACGCCAAGGGCACACGCATTTTCCGCGACGTCACACGTGAAAACGTGGGCAAACGCATGGCCATTTTGCTGTTTGAAAAAGGCCGTGGCGAGGTGGTGACGGCGCCGGTGATTCGCACCGAAATCGGCGGCGGCCGGGTGCAGATCTCGGGTCGTATGACCACCATGGAAGCCAATGACACGGCCCTGCTGTTGCGGGCTGGTTCGCTGGCGGCACCGATGGAAATCATCGAAGAAACCACCATTGGCCCCAGCCTGGGCGCAGAGAATATTGCCAAGGGCTTTAATAGCGTGACCTGGGGCTTTCTGGCAGTGGCCGTTTTCATGTGCCTTTACTACATGTTGTTTGGTGTTTTTTCCAGTATTGCGCTGGCTTTTAATCTGTTGCTGTTGGTGGCGGTGCTGTCCATGCTGCAGGCCACCCTGACGTTGCCGGGTATGGCTGCCATGGCGCTGGTGCTGGGCATGGCGATTGATGCCAATGTGCTGATCAATGAGCGTATTCGCGAAGAGTTGCGCAACGGGGCATCGGCGCAGGCCGCCATTCATACGGGTTATGACCGCGCCTGGGCGACCATTTTCGACTCCAACATCACCACCCTGATTGCCGGTCTGGCGCTGCTGGCTTTTGGCTCTGGTCCGGTGCGTGGTTTTGCGGTGGTGCACTGCCTGGGCATCATGACCAGCATGTTCTCAGGGGTGTTTTTCTCACGCGGCTTGGTCAATTTCTGGTACGGGCGCAAAAATCGCCTGAAAGCCGTGTCGATTGGCACCATCTGGCGCCCTGATGGTGGCACGGCCCTCAAGACCAACGAATGAACAAATATACCTTGCGGGACAGACCGCAGCTACACACCGTGAGCCAGCTCTGTCCTCAACTGACTTGAAACCTTGTGGGACAGACCGCAGCTACACACCGTGAGCCAGCTCTGTCCCCAACTGATTAGGATAGACCATGGAATTTTTTAGAATTAAGCGTGACATTCCGTTCATGCGGCATGCGCTGGTGTTCAACCTGATCTCCGGCCTGACGTTTCTGGCCGCGGTGTTTTTCCTGTTTTCGCGCGGCTTGCACCTGTCGGTGGAGTTCACCGGCGGCACCTTGCTGGAGGTCACTTATTCGCAACCGGCTGATCTGGCGGCCGTGCGCGCGGGTGTGGCCAAGCTCGGTTTTAACGATGTGCAGGTGCAAAACTTTGGCACCGCGCGCGATGTGCTGATTCGCTTGCCAGCCCAAAAAGGCGTGAGTTCTGCCCAGCAAAGCACCCAGGTGATGACGGCCCTGAAAGAACTCGACGCAACTGCGACCATGCGCCGTACCGAATTTGTCGGTCCGCAGGTGGGTGATGAACTGGCCGCCGACGGGCTCAAGGCATTGGCCTTTGTGGTGGTCGGCATCATGATTTACCTGGCGGTGCGTTTTGAGTGGAAGTTTGCCGTGGCTGCCATCATTGCCAATATGCATGACGTGATCATCATTTTGGGTTTCTTTGCCTTCTTTCAGTGGGAGTTTTCTCTCCCCGTGTTGGCTGCCGTGCTGGCCGTGCTGGGTTACTCGGTAAACGAGTCAGTGGTGATTTTTGACCGGATTCGTGAGAACTTTCGCCGTTATCGCAAGATGAGCACGGTGGAAATCATCAACAACGCCATCACCTCCACCATCAGCCGCACCATCATCACCCACGGTTCGACCCAGATGATGGTGTTGTCAATGCTGTTGTTTGGCGGTGCCACGCTGCATTATTTTGCGCTGGCGCTGACCATCGGTATTTTGTTTGGCATTTACTCCTCGGTGTTTGTCGCCGCCGCCATTGCCATGTGGCTGGGCATTCAGCGTGAGGACCTGGTCAAAGGGGGGGGGGCCAAGAAAGACGTGGACCCGAACGACCCGAATGCGGGCGCAACGGTTTAAAATTTTCGGTCATGGTCACTTCGTTATCGGGTCAACAAAGCGCTGCGCTGGCGTTGCACATTCGTCAGCAACTGATCAATGACGCGGCTCGGGTCATGTCTGGCTTGCTGGCCCTGGTGCAAGAGCAGTTGACGACTTTGCTCAATGAAGCCGCACCGATGCGTGAGCAGCAGTTGCGCCGGGACACCTGGACCCTTTATAAACAGCAGAAAAATCGCTGGCTTGAGGCCACGCTCGGGTCTTGGCAGAAGGCTTTAAAACCGGCTGCACCGCGTCAGGTCGAGTTTTCGCTGACAGGCATGCAATTGGTGAGTACCGAGGTGGTAGATAACCGGATTCTTGCGTCCCGCATTGCCTTGTCGGTGATGGAAGTCGCAGCCAGTGAAGTCAACGATTTACGCAGACGGCTGAAATCCCTGAACGAGCAGCAAGAGTTGTCCGCGCAAGACATTGTGCACCCGGAGGTTTTGGCACTGGGTATGGTTGAACAGTGGGTGAATTGCGGCTTTTCGTTGGACGCGTGGCAGTTGATCAACGAGGTGGTGCGCCAGTATATCAATGTGCAATGGCGCCAAATGTATGCCCGCTGCAATGCCGAGTTGGTGGCGCAGGGCGTGTTGCCCGTGATTGAGTTTGAGGCGCGCACCAAGCCGAACCCGGTTGCTGTCGGCCAGCTTGCAGCCGCTGCCGATGGTGCGCCTGCCTATTTGTCCGATGACAATGTGCAGCAAAACAAGCTGTCGAATGACGCTGTTCCGAATGGCCCTGGCTGGCGCAGCCAGGACGGTGGGGCGGGTTGGTCCGCTGTGCCAGCAGCGCCGTCACCGGGCTGGCCAGTGCCGGCGGGTGCTGCGATGCCGGCTTGGTTTGACGCCCGCGAAACGGGCGTCCTGGACCGGGTGGGGCGCCTGATGGCGGGGGTGCTTCCTGCTCAAAATTATGTTTCTGGCTTCCATCACGCGCCTTCTCCTCGCCTGATGGCGGCGCTGGCCCAAAAGCCCTTGCCGGACTTGGTCTGGGCTGGCACAAGCGCTGGCATGCCGGTGTTGGCCGGCGCATCGGTCGAGCGGGTGGCCCAGGTGGCTGGCGAGTTGCAGCAGCAGTCGGCCGAACTCAAGAATCTGGCGCAGAACGACAACGAAAAAGCCATCATCGAGTTGCTTGCCTTGATGTTCCAGTCGATTTTGCAGGAAGACCGGATCCCCCCTGGTATTCGGGTTTGGTTTGCCCGGCTGCAAATGCCGGTCTTGAGCCTGGCCCTGGCGGAACCTGATTTTTTCAATCGGCTGGACCATCCAGCACGCCAGTTGATTGATCACATGGGCTCGTGCGCACTGGGTTTTGATGCCAGCGGCATCAGTGGTCAAGCGCTGGAAACCGAAATCAAACGCGTGGTCCAGGTGGTTGAGCAGTATCCGGACTCCGGCGCCCGTGTTTACCAGCGTGTTTATGAGGAATTCAAGGAATTCCTTAAGGGCTACCTGACGCAAAAAAGTTCGACCCAAAAAGTGGTGGGTGTGGCGCAGCAGGTGGAGCAAAAAGAAACCCTAGCAATTCAATGCACCATTGAATTGCGCAATGAGATCAAAGACATGCCGGTGCATGACGAGGTCAGGGATTTTTTATACAAAGTGTGGTCCGAGGTGATTGCCGTGGCCAGCATGCGTCAGGGCGGCCAGCATGCGCAAACCTTGTTGCTTAAAAAAACCGCGACCGACCTGATTTGGGCCGCGAGCGCCAAGCCCAGTCGCGCCGACCGCACGCGTGTGATTGCCGACCTGCCCGAGTTGTTGCGTTCATTACGCGCCGGCATGACTTTGCTCGGTTTGAGTCTGACGCTGCAGGATGAACACATCAAGATGATCAGCGACATCCTGGCCGATGCCTTTTTGTCCAAGACACAAGCCATCGACATGGCACAAATCCAGGCCCTTGCGGACCGGTTGGCCAATCTGGAAGACTACTTTCGCACCGATGTCGCCGAAGATTTACCGCTGGATGTGCAGCGTATTGAAGATCTGTTGGGTATCGACGCGTCCGAACTGGAGGTGGTAACCTTGGGCGGTTCAGAGGCCAATCCGGTCATGATGGCCTGGGCGCAAAATCTGAATCTGGGATCTTGGTTTACCCTGAATTATCTCGCGCAAGCGGTTCAGGTTCAGTATGTGTGGCGCAGCCCGCTTGGCCATTTGCACCTGTTTGCGTCGGTGGTGGGGCGCAGCTATTTGATTCAGTCCCTGCGCCTGGCCGCGTACTTGGCGGCTGGTTTGCTGGCGCCTCAGGAAGAGCTTTCCCTGACGGTGCGCGCCACCCGTGACGCCGTCGCCAGGCTCGAAGCCAACCCTGAGCGCTTGCTCGGTTGAGCTGGCCAGCCGGCCTGCCGTCAGGTGGTTGCGGCGCAGGGGTTCAAATGCCTGCCATGCGCTGAAACAAACCACCGGGCAGGCGCCCCACCTGGCCATTGAGTTCCAGCGTCATCAACTGGGCCTGTAAGTCTGCGGTTTCAAGCTGCGTCCGTCCTTGCAAGGCATCGAGTCCGACGGGGTCAAAGCCCATGGCTTGCAGCAGCAGACGATCACTCTCCGGGGCGCCATCGGTGCCGGTTGTTTGGGCGTCTGCGGCCGAGACTTGGCTGCTGGCTGTGCATGCGTCAAAGCCCTGCAGCTCTTCCAGGATGTCTTGTGCGGATTCCACCAGCTTGGCGCCTTGCTTGATCAGCGCATGGCATCCACGCGACTGCGCCGCGTGGATCGAGCCCGGGATGGCAAACACGTCCTTACCCTGTTCGGCCGTGAGTCGGGCACTGATGAGAGAGCCTGATTGCATGGCGGCTTCCACCACCAGCGTACCCCGGCAGAGGCCGGCAATCAGCCGGTTACGTTTTGGGAAATTGGCGTTCAGCGGTGGTGTTCCCAGCGGGTATTCGCTCAGCAGCAAGCCATGTTGGGCAATGCGGTGGGCCAGGCCATGGTGGGCTCTGGGGTAGACCCGGTCCAGGCCGGTGCCAATCACCGCGAGTGTGGCGACCTGATCATTGTCCCCGTCTGACAGGCCTTCCAGCGCACCTTCATGGGCGGCGCCATCCACCCCCAAAGCCAGTCCGCTGACCACCGTCAAGCCGGCTTGAACCAGTGCTTTGGCAAACAGTCTGGCGTTGCGAGCGCCCTGGGGGGTGGGGTTGCGGCTGCCGACGATGGCCAGGCAGTGATCCGGGTCGATCAGCCCCTTTTCAGGTGCCAAACAAGAGGCGCTGGAGGTCGGCTGGCCCAGCTCAGGGGCCGGGTTGACTCCAAAATGCGCGGCACCCAACAGGTACAACATCAGCGGCGGGTCGTCCATGCTGAGCAGGGCTTGTGGATACCCCGCATCGCCCAGCGTCACCACCTGGTGTCGAACGCACTTGTCGTCACTTTGGTTCAGCCAGGCCCAGGTGGTTTCCAGCAGCGGCGCCAGGGTCGCGGGCTCGCTACGCAAGGACTGCAGCTGGGTCGCATTGGCCACCTGCTGCAGCGCCGAAGTGGGCTGTTCAAAGACAGCTTGCGGCAAACCGAAAGCCGTCAACAATTTGCGCGCGGAAATATTGCCAATGCCAGGGCTCAAGGACAGCCGCAGCCAGGCCTTGAGTTCGTCGCGTTCCATGCTGTTTCCGGGCTCGGCGTATCAGCGTGGGTTGACCAGCCGGTCACCGACCTTGACGCCGTTGTTGATGTCCAGTATCAGGGCATAAGACACCTTTTCGAAGCTGCGAAACACCATCAGCAATCCATTGCGCTCATCTGGCAGTTTGAGCAGCGGCAGCCCGGCATCGGTTTTGTCCACCACGCGGGCACCGTCGCTCATGATGGCCAGCACATGGCCGGGTTCGATGCCATCACGCAGGCCACGGTTGAGCGCTACCACCTGGTTTTGCGCGGCATTGACCACGGCGCTGCCGTAGACCGAAACAATGCGCGCTTCAACAGGGCTGCTGGGCGCATGGGGCGCGTAGCTTTGCAATTGTGTTGGCGGCTCAGGCAGCAGACGGTCACCGACGCGCATCTCTTCTTTGGCATCGACGATGTCAATGGTGGCTGGTACGATCTCGGTGCGTGTCTTGCCATCGGCATCGAGGCTGTCCTGGCTGCTTTCGCTGCGCACCAGCAGTGCTTTGCCGATGTATTGGGCTTCGTAGCCCAGCACTTCACCCGTACGGGGGTCTTTGAGCGGGGTGGCATTGCGAAACACCCGAAATGCCTGTTGTTTTTGCCTGAGATCGTCGCGCAGTTCGGTCCCGGCGTTGCCACGGGCATAGGCCCGGTCGCCACGCGTGAGCAGGACCCGGCTGTCTTGCGCGGCCACAATGCGCGGTGCAGCACTCAAGCCCTGCGCATCGACCACCACCGGCTCGGTGAGAAAGGGCTCGATCAATTGGCTTTTCAGTGTGGGCAGGGCGCTGCTGCTCAGGTTTTCAATGCGGGTGCGCGGCGTCACGCGTACCGTTGGTATGTCGCCAGGCATGCCGTTGCTGGATTCCAGGCGCAGGCTGGCGCGTTGGTCACGGGTTTCAAGGCGCAGCGTTTGCCCCGGGAAAATCAGGTGAGGGTTTTTGACATCGGCGAAATTCATGCCCCACAAGGCGGGCCACTGCCAGCCATTGCTCAGGAACACGTTGGCAATGCCCCATAAGGTATCACCGCTTTTGACGGTATAGCGCGATGGGGCGTTGGCCTTGAGCTCATTCAGGGCGACACCCGTTTGCGCCACCTGCGTTGCACTGGCACGCTGCTGCGCGCTGATCGGGAAATTTTGTGACTGTGCCGGCGTTGCCAGCAGGGCCAGGCCAAGTGCGGTCCATGTCAAGGGGTGGGAAGCAGTATCAAAAAATGTGTTGGCCATGGTCTTTGTATTTCGTTAAATCGCGCTCAGATTGTGCGCCCAAGCCCTTGCCGGGACAATGATTGTGCCTTGGGCCGCGCGCGTAGCGCCCCGAAAATAGCGAAAATAGCGACATCTTTGAAGTGACACCATGGCTTTACTCCCAATTCTTTGTTATCCGGACCCCAAGTTGCACACGGTCGCCCGACCCGTGGTGGTGGTAGATGCGCGCATCAAAACCCTGATCGCCGACATGTTTGAGACCATGTACGATGCCAAAGGCATTGGCTTGGCCGCCACCCAGGTCAATGCGCATGAGCGCCTGATTGTGATGGATATCTCAGAGGGCCGCGATGTGCCCCTGGTGCTGATCAATCCCAATATTCTCTGGGCCAGCCCCGAGATGCATTTGAACGAGGAAGGTTGCCTGTCGGTTCCGGGTATTTACGATGGCGTCAAACGCCATGATGCGGTCAAGGTGGAAGCCCTGGATGGTGACGGCCGGTCGCACCTGATTGAGGCCGATGGCCTGCTGGCGGTGTGTATTCAGCACGAAATGGACCACCTCATCGGCAAGGTATTCGTCGAGTATTTGTCGCCCCTCAAACGCAACCGCATCAAGACCAAGATGATCAAGGCCCAGCGCGAGGACCGTCCTTGAAGCTGGTGTTTGCGGGCACGCCCGAATTTGCCGCCGTGGCCTTGGCCCATTTGTATGCCGCTGGCCATGACATTGTGTTGGTGTTGAGCCAGCCCGACCGACCGGCTGGCCGTGGCATGAAATTGCTGCCGTCTCCGGTCAAACAATTTGCGCTGGCGCATGGGATGGTGGTGGCGCAACCGCGCAGCCTGCGCCTCGATGGCAAATACCCGGACGAGGCGCTGGCAGCACGCGCCGCGCTGGAACTTGTGCAGGCGGACGCCATGGTGGTGGCGGCCTATGGCCTGATCCTGCCGCGGTGGGTGCTGGACACGCCGCGCCTGGGTTGCTTCAACATTCACGCTTCCCTTCTACCGCGTTGGCGCGGCGCTGCTCCGATTCATCGTGCCATTGAGGCCGGTGACACGGTCACCGGTGTCACCATCATGCAAATGGATGCAGGTCTGGATACCGGCGACATGCTGCTGACACAGGCCGTGCCGATTTCGCCGCTGGACACCACCGGCAGTTTGCATGACCGACTGGCTGTGCTGGGCGGCCAACTGATGGTGCAGGCCCTGGGGCAGGCAGAGTTTGACCAACTGCAAGCCGTACCGCAGCCCCTGGCCGGTATCACCTATGCCAGCAAAATTGACAAGGCGGAGGCGGCCATTGACTGGTCGCAGTCGGCGCAAACGATCAGCCAGCGGGTGCGTGCCTTTAACCCGTTCCCGGGTGCCAGCACGCTGCTTGCCGGTGAGACGCTCAAAATCTGGTCTGCAGCGGCGGGTGACGGGGCTTTTGCAGGTGGTCAGGTTGGTGGGCAAATAGTGGCGTTGACGCCCTCGGGTATGGTGGTCGCCGCGCTGGATTCAACGCTCATCATCACCGAGCTGCAGCGTCCCGGTGGCAAGCGCCTGGCCAGTGCCGAGTTCCTACGTGGTTGTCCGCTGCAAGTCGGACAGGTGCTGGGCTGATGCGCGGCTTGCTTGCTGGTGCCCGCAGTTGGTGGCAGCATCCGGCGTTTGCGCGTGGCCTGCGTGAGATGGCCTCGGTGTCACCGGGCCTGGCCGCCTGGGGTTTGATGACGGGTGTGGCCATGGTCAAGTCGGGCATGAGCACGTTCGAGGCGGTCGCCATGAGTTTGCTGGTGTTCGCAGGCAGCTCGCAACTGGCGGCCATGCCGCTGATAACGGCGGGCGCGCCGGTGTGGGTGATTCTGGCCACTGCTTTTTGCGTGAATTTGCGTTTTGTGGTGTTCAGCGCCCACATGCGTCCCTACCTGATGCACCTGCCGCTGCGCTGGCGCCTGTTTCAGGGTTACCTGACCACCGACCTGAGCTATGTGCTGTTTACCCGGCACTACCATCATCTTTCAGAGCATGTCGCTGAGCGCCGCGAGCAGCTGGCTTACCTCAGTGGCGGCAGTCTGTTCAATTGGTTGAGTTGGCAGGGGGCCAGCCTGATCGGCATTGCGCTGGCCAATGTGATTCCGACCCATTGGGGGCTGGCCTTTGCGGGCATTCTGGCGCTTCTGGGGATTGGTTGCTCGCTGGCCTCCAGCCATTTGCGACGCGTTGCCGCCGGGGTGGCCGGCATGGCGGCCGTGGTGGCGTATGCGCTGCCGCTTAAGCTCAACATTGTGGTGGCGATTGCCAGCGCTGTGGCGCTGTGCCTGATTCTTGAAGAAAGCTGGCCGAAAAAGCCGGGCGCAGTGGCATGAGCGGCCCCGACCTGAACGGCACCGATCTCTGGACGCTGGGCGTGATCGTGGGATTGGCCCTGGTGACGGTGCTCACCCGCTGTTTCTTTTTCATGAGCAACCAGTCCTGGCACCTGCCGCACTGGGCGCAACGTGGCCTGCAATATGCGCCCATCGCCGCGTTGGCAGCGGTGGTGGTGCCAGAAGTGGTCATGGCGCAAGGCCAGTTGATCAGTACCTGGCAGGACGCCCGCATCTATGGTGCGTTGGCCGGGGCGGCGTATTTTTTCTGGCGCAAGGGGCAAGGCCAGGCGGTGTTGGGGACCATTGTTTCGGGCATGGTGGTTTATTTGCCACTGCATCTGGGGCTGGGTTGGTGAGCTGCCTGATCGCGGGCGCCGACGGGGTTCTTGTTGCTGTTATGTAACTGCTTTGTGTGAAAATCTAGAAACTAAATTACATCGGAGTCAGATTCATGCCACGTCGTGCTACCAAAATTGTTGCCACTTTAGGCCCAGCGTCCAGCGATCCCGCCTTGCTTGAGCAAATGATTCGCGCCGGGGTCAATGTGGTACGCCTGAACTTCAGCCATGGCACGGCGCAAGACCACATTGAGCGGGCGCGGCTGGTGCGCGAAGCTGCCAAACGCGCTGGCCGCGAGGTCGCCATCATGGCCGACTTGCAGGGCCCCAAGATCCGGGTCGGCAAGTTTGCCGAGGGCAAGGTATTTTTGCAGCCCGGCCAATCTTTTGTGCTGGATGCGGCGCGCACAGAACTGGGCGACGTTGACGCCGTGGGCCTGGATTACAAAGCCTTGCCGCGCGAAGTCAAGGCGGGTGATGTGTTGTTGCTCAACGATGGCCTGATTGTCATCGTGGTGGATCGGGTCAAGGGCGAAGCCATTTACACCACGGTCAGAATGGGCGGTGAGTTGTCCAACAACAAGGGCATCAACAAGCAGGGAGGCGGCCTGACGGCCCCGGCCCTGACTGCCAAGGACATGGAGGACATCCGCACCGCCATGAGTTTCCATGCCGATTACGTGGCGGTGAGCTTTCCTAAAAATGCCACCGACATGGAAATGGCGCGCCAGCTCTGCAGCGTGGCGGCCGAGGACGGTCACCGCCCCGGCCTGATCGCCAAAATTGAGCGCGCCGAGGCGATTCCGCATCTGGAAGAAATTTTGATGGCCAGCGATGGCATCATGGTGGCGCGTGGTGACCTGGCCGTCGAAGTCGGCAACGCCGTGGTCCCGGCATTGCAAAAGCGCATGATCAAGCTGGCCCGCGAGAATGACCGTGTGGTGATTACCGCCACGCAAATGATGGAGTCGATGATCACCAACCCGGTGCCGACACGCGCCGAGGTGAGCGACGTCGCCAATGCGGTGCTGGACGGCACCGATGCCGTGATGCTGTCAGCCGAGACCGCCGCTGGCAAATACCCACTTGAAACCGTCATAGAAATGGCCAAAATCTGCCATGCGGCTGAGGGTGGCGAGATGTTCAAGCTCGAAGCGGACTTTACTGGCAAGACCTTTACCCGGATTGACCAGACCATTGCCATGGGTGCGCTGTTTACCGCGCACCACCTCGGCGCCAAAGCCATTGTGGCCATGACCGACAGTGGTTCCACCGCCCTGTGGATGAGTCGCCACCTGATTCAGGTGCCAATTTATGCGCTCACGTCCAAAGTTACCACCCAACGCAAGATGACCTTGTACCGCAATGTGCGCCCGCTGCTGATCGACACCAGCGCCGACCGTGACACCGCTTTGGCCGAGTCCGAGGCCGACCTCAAGGCGCGCGGCATTGTCCAGACGGGTGATGTTTACGCCATTACCTGTGGCGAACCCATGGGCTCGCCCGGTGGCACCAACATGCTCAAGATTTGCCGCGTGAGCTAAGTTTTTCCAGCCAGGCAAGTCTGGCTGGCGTGAAGTCGGGGTGCCGCAGGCAAGTCGCTAGAATTGATCGCAGTTACGACACTGTTACCAACCTCTGAAGGACACCATCATGGCACTTGTTTCTATGCGCGAATTGCTTGACCACGCGGCCGCCAACGGCTACGGTATTCCGGCGTTCAACGTCAACAACCTGGAGCAGGTGCAGGCGGTGATGTCAGCGGCCGACGAGGTGGGCGCACCCGTGATTTTGCAAGCCAGTGCGGGTGCCCGAAAATATGCCGGTGAGCCTTTTATCAAGCATCTGATTTTGGCCGCCATTGAAGCCTATCCGCATATTCCGCTGGTGATGCATCAGGATCATGGTCAAAGCCCGGAAGTGTGCCAGGGTGCCATCAACCTGGGTTTCAGCTCTGTGATGATGGATGGCTCGTTGATGGCTGACGGAAAGACCATTGCCAGCTTTGACTATAACGTCGAAGTCACGCGCAAGGTGGTGGACATGGCCCATGCCGTGGGTGTGACGGTGGAGGGTGAACTGGGTTGCCTGGGCTCCCTGGAAACCATGAAGGGCGACAAGGAAGACGGCCATGGCACCGACGCCACCATGACGCGCGAGCAAATGCTGACCGACCCCGAGCAGGCGGCCGACTTTGTCAAGCGCACCCAACTGGACGCACTGGCCATTGCCATCGGGACCAGTCACGGCGCTTACAAGTTCACCCGCAAGCCCACCGGCGACATTCTGGCGATTGACCGCGTGATGGAAATCAACCGTCGCCTGCCCAACACCCATTTGGTCATGCACGGCTCCAGCAGCGTGCCGCAGGAGTCCCTGGCCATCATCAACCAGTTTGGCGGCAAGATGAAAGAAACCTATGGTGTGCCAGTCGAAGAAATTCAGAAGGCCATCAAGTTTGGGGTGCGAAAAATCAACATCGACACCGACATCCGCCTGGCCATGACCGCTGCCGTGCGCAAGTTCATGGCGGAAAATCCTGACAAATTTGACGCCCGCGACTGGCTCAAGCCAGCCCGAGAAGCCGCCAAGGCTTTGTGCAAACAGCGCTACCTGGAATTTGGTTGCGAAGGCCAGGGTGGCAAAATTAAAGGCCATGGTTTGATGGTGGTGGCCGGTCAATATGCACGGGGTGAACTGGCGCAAGTGGTCAATTGAGCCGTTTACCCGGGTTCAATCGCATCAGCTAGCCACTTTAAAGTCTGAAAATTCTGCCATGTCTGACGCCATTGGTCCATCTTTCAAGTTGCCAGAGGCGGCGGCGGGCGCATTTGCAAAACCTACGATCCTGGTCATCGATGACTCCGAAGACCTGCGTTTTCTGATGCAGTCCTTGTTGGAGGACAACTACCGGGTCAGCCTGGCTGACGGGGGGGCAATGGGTTTGCGACTGGCTGGCGCACGACCTGCCCCTGATTTGATTTTTCTCGACATCATGATGGCCGATGTCGATGGCTACGCGGTTTGCCGCCAGCTCAAGGCGGACCTGTCTACGCGCGACATCCCCATTATTTTCATGACCGCCAAAAATGAGGATGCCGATGAAGAGTTTGGGCTGGCGCTTGGCGCGGTAGACTACATCACCAAGCCGCCGAGCCCGGCCATTGTGCTGGCGCGGTTGCGTACCCAGCTCACGATCAAGGCAGCGGCGGACTTCTTGCGCGATCAAAATTCTTTTTTGATGCAGGAAGTGGAAAAACGCACCCGTGAAGTCAGCGCCATTGAAGACGTGACCATTCTGGCCATGGCCTCGTTGGCGGAAACCCGCGACAGCGACACTGGAAACCATATTCGTCGCACCCAGCATTACGTGAAGTGTCTGGCGCGGAAATTGTCATCACATCCGCGTTTCAGCCATTTTTTGAATGCGCACACCATTGGTCTGCTGTTCAAGTCGGCACCGCTGCACGACATTGGCAAGGTCGGCATTCCGGACCGCATATTGCTCAAGCCCGGCAAGCTGACGCTCGAAGAATTTGAGATCATGAAAACCCACACCACCCTGGGGCGTGATGCCATCGCGCATGCCGAGCAGATGCTTGGCACCGAAGTGGCCTTTTTGAAAATTGCCAAGGAAATAGCTTATTCGCATCAGGAAAAGTGGGACGGCAGCGGCTACCCTCAAGGTCTTCAGGGTGGGCAAATCCCGATCGCAGCGCGCCTGATGGCGGTGGCCGATGTGTACGATGCCTTGATCAGCCGGCGTATTTACAAAGCCCCCATGCGGCATGAAGAGGCCGTCCAGATCATCCGGCAGACCAGCGGTCGCCACTTTGACCCGGATGTGGTGGAGGCCTTTTTGGCGGTGACAGACACTTTTAATGCTATTGCCCTCAGCTATGTCGACTCGGATGCCGACCTGTTGCCTAAGCGGTCTTACCTCAATGCTGCCGGTTATTAGGGCCGTTTCCTTTTTTTGTAGCGCTTGCGCCGTCACCGTGCCGTGCTGGCGTGCTGATTTTTTTATTGACTGACATTGATGCCATGATTTCCACACCCACTGCCCTGCATACCTCCAATATCACCTCATTGCCCTTGCTGGCGCGCGGCAAGGTGCGTGACAACTACGCGGTGGGCGACGACCGCATTCTGATGGTGGCCAGCGACCGCATCAGCGCCTTCGACGTGATCATGGGCCAGCCGATTCCGGGCAAAGGCGTGTTGTTGACGCAAATGGCGCTGTTCTGGTTTGACAAGTTGGGCCCGAAAGGCTTGAACATCTGCCCTGTCCACCTCACCGGCGAAGCCCCGGAGAGCGTCGTCACGGCCGCCGAAGTGCCGCAAGTGGCGGGCCGCTCGATGCTGGTCAAGCGCCTCAAACCGATTCTGGTGGAGGCCGTGGTGCGTGGCTACCTGGCGGGCAGCGGCTGGAAGGAATACCAGGAAAACGGTGCGGTGTGCGGTGTCAAACTGCCCGCCGGCCTGAAGAACGCCAGCAAATTGCCCGAGCCTATTTACACCCCGGCGGCCAAGGCCGAGATGGGTGAGCACGACGAAAACATCACGTTTGAGAAAACTGTGGAAATGATCGGTGCCGACCTGGCGGTGCGCATTCGCGACATCAGCATTGCGCTTTACAAGGCCGCCAGCGCTTTTGCCGCCACCAAGGGCATCGTCATTGCCGACACCAAGTTTGAATTCGGCCTGGACAAGGACGGCACACTGGTCTTGATGGACGAGGTGCTGACACCCGATTCGTCGCGCTACTGGCCTTCTGAGAGCTACCAGGAGGGGGTCAATCCGCCCAGCTACGACAAGCAATTTTTGCGCGACTGGCTGGAAACCGCCCTGGTCGCGGGCCAGCCCTGGAGCAAGAGCCCGCCGGCACCCCACCTGCCGCGCGAGGTGATCGAAAAAACCGCATCCAAGTACCAGGAAGCATTACAGCGTTTGACGACCTGATGTCACAACGGGATACCACCACGGATCAATCGCTGCGTTTCAGAATGGGCGTGTGTTCAACAACCCACAGGAGACCGACATGGCTGCTAAAAAGATTCTGATGATATGTGGTGACTATTGCGAAGACTACGAAACCATGGTGCCGTTTCAGGCGCTGCTGGCCGTTGGCCATGCCGTGCATGCGGTGTGCCCGGACAAAAAGGCCGGTGAGACCATCAAGACCGCCATCCACGATTTCGAAGGCGCGCAAACCTACAGTGAAAAACCGGGTCACAACTTTGCCTTGAATGCCACTTTTGCCGACATCAATGTGCAGGACTACGATGCGCTGGTGCTGCCTGGTGGCCGTGGTCCCGAGTACTTGCGCACCTACCCGGCGGTGGTGGCCATGGTGCGGCACTTCTTTGAGACCAACAAACCGGTGGCCGCCATCTGCCACGCTGCGCAGCTGCTGGCCGGGGCCGATGTGCTCAAGGGCCGCTCCTGCTCGGCTTATCCGGCGTGTCAGGTGGAAGTCGAGCGTGCCGGCGGCACCTATGCCCAGATTCCAATAGACGCGGCGTTCACCGAAGGCAACTTGGTGAGTGCACCCGCCTGGCCTGCGCATCCGGCCTGGATTGCACAATTTCTGGCGCTGCTGGGCACCAAAATCACCTTGTAAGGATCGCCGAATTTCTGGTTTGTCCGCATTGACGCACGCCAGCTGCCGGTGCATGCTGGGGCGTCTCGTGTTCATCCAGGGAGCCCATCATGTGCCAGGTTTTCATCAGTGCCGATCCTCATTTGTACCAATGCCGCGCCCGTTCAGTGCGTCTGCATGGTGTGGCCACCAGCATCCGGCTGGAAAACCTGTTCTGGAATGTACTTGATGACATTGCCCGGCGTGACGGCATGCGCGTGCCACAACTCTGTACCAAACTCTACGATGAACTGATCGAAGCCCGAGGCGAGGTGGATAACTTCGCCTCGTTTTTGCGGGTCAGTTGTGGTCGCTACCTGGCGTTACAGCTCTCTGGCGGCATTCCCCAAAATACGTCCATTCCGATTGCCAGTTTGAATGCGCAGCGGGTGCTTGCGACCGAGCGCTGGCCTTTGCCACAACTGGCGTCATTGCGCGTCGTGCCATCCAGTGTCACTAAGGCACGGGTGGCTTAAGCCGATGGGTGCCCTTGGGTCGACCCTGAAAGTCTGTCGATTGGCGTGAGATCAGTTGAGCGCCATGCTTAATTGACGACGGTAGTTCGACACCAGCGCCGCCTGCGGGTCCTCTTGCACGGCCGCCTTGCCCAGCACCTCAATCCCGCCTGCCGTCTGGCCGGGGGTCTGGGCGGTGGCCTTGGGTTTGGGCGGCGTCAGCAGTTCCAAAATGGCGACAAAGGCTTTGCGCGGTGCTTCGTCCATCCATTTTTTGTCACGCATGATGATTTCTAGCAGCTCGTCCATGGCGGTGGTCCACTCGCCCACAGCCATCAGCAGCCGGGCTTTGGCAAAGCGGGTGTCAAAGTCGCGTTTGTTCAGGGCGATCTTTTCGTCAAACTGTGCAATTGTCCAGCTGGCATGGGGGCCGGTGGCGGCAGATTGAATGGCATTGAGCCATTGTGACAAGGCCTCAAAACGCAGTTTGCGAGGGATATCTGACAGCTTGGGGGCCAGCGTGGCCTCGGCTTCTTCCAGACCGCCCAGCTCGATCAACAGTTTGATGTAGTCAAAACGGGCGTCGTCGTTGCCGGGGTCGGCAGCCAGTGCTTCGGCCAGCTTGGCCAGTGCAGCCTCTGTATCCCCCGCCTGCAATAGTTCCAGTGCTGCGTCGGCCTCGGCTTCAGCCACCAGCGCCTCTTCGCTGGGCAGGTGCTTGTCCAGAAAAGTGCGCACCTGGGAGGCGGTCTGGGCACCCATGAAACCGTCTACCGGCTTACCGCCCATCATCAGAATACAGGTGGGAATGCTGCGGATACCAAAGGCCTGGGCCAACTGCTGTTCTTGATCCGAGTCGATCTTGACCAGCGTGAAGCGGCCCTGGTAGTCCACTTCGAGCTGTTCCAGAATGGGGCCGAGCGACTTGCAGGGGCCGCACCAGGGTGCCCAGAAGTCGATCAGGATGGGCTGGGTCATCGAGGCGGCAATGACCTCGGTTTCAAAATTTTGGATGGTGACGTTAATCATGGTTTTGGGTTGCTTGGGTCAAACGTAAAATTCGGGCATGAACTCAATACATATCGGTGTGCTCATGGGCTCCAGCTCTGACTGGGACACCATGCAACACGCAGTCCACATTCTCCAACAGTTTGGCATCCCTTACGAGGCCCGGGTGGTCTCGGCGCACCGGATGCCCGACGATATGTTTGCCTACGCCGAAACTGCGGTGGGTCGTGGCCTCAAGGCCATCATCGCCGGTGCTGGCGGCGCGGCACACTTGCCCGGCATGCTGGCGGCCAAGACCACGGTGCCGGTGCTGGGTGTACCGGTGGCAAGCCGTCACCTTAGCGGCGTGGACTCGCTGCACAGCATTGTGCAAATGCCCAAGGGCATTCCGGTGGCTACCTTTGCCATTGGCGCCGCCGGGGCGGCCAATGCCGCGCTGTTCGCGGTGGCCATGCTGGCCAACTCCGACATTGTGCTGCGTGTCAAGTTGGAAGACTTTCGTGCCGAACAAACCCAGATGGCGCGTGGCATGACGCTGCCCCCCAAGTTATGACCGGGCCGATGTTGTTGCCCGGTGCCACCGGTTTGAACGGCAGCGGCCAGCAAACCACGCTGGGCGTGATGGGCGGCGGCCAGTTGGGGCGCATGTTTGTGCAGGCGGCGCAAGCCATGGGCTACTTTACCGTGGTGCTTGACCCCGACGTCATCAGCCCGGCCGGGCTGGTGAGCCACTACCACATCCAGACCGACTATCTGGATCAACAGGGCCTGGCCCAATTGATGCAGCGCTGCGCAGCGGTGACCACCGAGTTCGAGAACGTTCCCGCAGGTGCTTTGGTGACCCTGGGTGCCGCGCGCCCGACGGCACCCAGCGCCGATGCCGTGGCCATTGCGCAAGACCGCATTAAGGAAAAAGCGCACCTGGCACGCTCTGGCGTGCCGGTGGCGCCCTATGCGGTGATCGAAACCGTGGCGCAACTGGCTGCGGTAGCGCATGACTTGCTGCCCGGTATTCTGAAAACTGCCCGCTTGGGTTACGACGGCAAAGGCCAGGTGCGCGTGAGCAGTCGTGCTGAATTGGCCGTCGCTTGGGATACTTTAAAAAACGTGCCCTGTGTGCTGGAGCAAATGCTGCCGCTGGCCGCAGAGTGCTCGGTGATCGTGGCGCGCGGGTGGGATGGCACCTGCGTCAATTTTGCGCCCCAGCTCAATCTGCACCGCCAGGGCATTCTGGCCGTCACCGAGGCTTATGAAGGCAATATGCCGCAGGTGCTTGCCAGTCAAGCTGTGAAAGCGGCCCACACGATTGCTGAAGAACTGAACTACGTTGGTGTGCTGTGTGTGGAGTTCTTTGTCTTGCAGGCGGGCACGCCCGAGCGAACCAGGCTCGGTGGTCTGGTGGTCAACGAAATGGCACCGCGCCCGCACAACAGCGGCCACTACACGCTGGATGCCTGTGATGTGTCGCAGTTTGACTTGCAGGTGCGCACCCTGGCTGGCTTGCCCCTGATACAGCCGCGCCAGCACAGCGCCGCTGTGATGCTTAATTTGCTGGGGGATTTGTGGGTGGACGGGGCCATGCCGCGTTGGGATCAGGTGCTGGCCTTGCCTGGCGTGCACCTGCACTTGTACGGCAAGCTGAAAGCCAGCAAGGGCCGCAAGATGGGGCATTTGACGGTCACAGCCGCCACCCCCGAGCTGGCCCGCAACACGGCGCTGGCGGCCGCCAGCGTGCTGGGTATCGCACCGTTTTAATGGCTTGACCCCATGATTTTGCCGGGTGATGCACCTGAATCCATCGCTGCCGCGGCCCGTTGTATCCGGTCGGGTGGCTTGTTGGGTTTACCCACCGAAACGGTGTATGGTTTGGCCGCCAATGCCGATGATGATGCGGCTGTGGCGCAAATTTTCAAAGCCAAAGGACGGCCTGCGGACCACCCGCTGATTGTCCATGTGGCCGATGCCCGGGCGGTGGCGCATTACGCTTCTGAGCTGCCGGAGTTTGCCCGGCAGCTCATACAAGCCTTCTGGCCCGGCCCGCTGACCCTGATCCTGCCGCGCCGCCCCGGTGTGGCCAATGCCGCAGCCGGTGGCAACCCCACGATCGGCCTGCGCTGCCCGTCGCATCCCGTGGCGCAAGCGCTTCTGAATGCGCTCATGGATTGCCGCGCTGCGCGGCAATCCATGCCTTTGTCTGTCTGGGGTCTGGCGGCACCGAGTGCCAACCAGTTTGGCCGCGTCAGCCCGACCACCGCCGCGCATGTGCAAGGCGAGTTTGGTGACGACCTGCTGATTCTGGACGGCGGTGCCTGCGATGTGGGTATTGAGTCCACCATCATCGATTGCACCCGCGGTCAGCCGGTGCTGCTGCGCCCGGGGGCCATCACACCGGCGCAGGTGCAGGCGGCGTGTGGGGTGAGGGTGGTGTTAAAAGAAGAGCTGTTGACGCTGTCTGCGCCGGCGCCCAAGGCCTCAGGCACGCTTGAATCGCATTACGCGCCCCGCGCGCGGGTGCGCTTGATGGACGCGCAAGAGATGCAGGCGTCCCTGGGTGATGCCGGGGCTGGCGTGGCGGTGTGGCACCGCAGCGTGATGGCTTTGCCTGCCGTCGGTGTGTTGTCCCACCGCATGCCGACAGACCCGGTGCTGGCCGCCCGCCAATTGTTCGCGGTGTTGCGCGCCTTTGACCAGCAGGAGGTGAAGCAAATCTGGATTGAGGCACCGCCTGAAGCCGTTGAATGGGACGGCGTACGGGATCGCTTGCAGCGGGCAGCCCGTTAATTTTTGTGCGTCATTGCCCCGCACATTCTCGTTAACCCTGTAACTGAAACCAGCTTGGAGCAGCTACCATGCTCTTTCACAAAAGAACGGTCGTTCTTTTGTGTCATAAAACTTTGCTTTGGAAGGTGTTGCCATGTTGGGTCGCAATGATGGATTGAAGGCACGCATGAGTGCGTGGCTGTTGATGCTGGTGTTTGCGGTGTTGCAAACCGCGTGCGGTGGCAGTAGCCCAGACTATGTGGCATTAACGGTGCCGGTTTCCTCTGGCTACCCCATTCTGGGTAGTACCGTGACCGTTAAAGGGGCTAACGGGCTTGCAGTGTCTGCCGTTGGTGATGCGGGCACGGGTATTGCCAGCTTCAATGCCTCGGAAGTCTCCAAATTGGGCAGCCCGCCTTTTCTTGTTAAAAGCACCGGCGGCAAGGCCAACGGCGTGACTGCGGGCGACTATTACTCCATCGCCACAGCCGCTTCAGGTCGCGTCAATGTGACGCCCATCACGCATTTGCTGGCGGTACAGGCGACTGGCTCGATCGATGCAGCCGGGATGGACAGTTTATTTGCTGCCGGCTTTGATTCAAGCCGGTCGGCCGCCCTGACATCTGCGGTGATCACCTCGGCCCGGACGCAGGTTGCGCAGGCATTAAAGACCACTAATCCGCTGATTGAAATGGGTACTGTGGACCCGCTGACGGTGGTGTTTGCTTTTGGTGATACACACGACGCCCTTTTGGATCAGATCGCGTTGACCCTTCGGAGTGCAGGCGTTAGTTTGGATGCGCTTCAAACCAATGTTGAGGCGTTTGCGGTGACGCCAATCGGACAAACGCCTGTTCTTGCCGTGACTAAGCCGTTCAATCGGCTCGTTGTGTTTGGTGACAGTTTGAGTGATGGCGGGGCTTATACGGCTTGGGCTTCATTTGCAGCCAGTGGTGCCAATCGCTTTGTTGGCACCACGCCTTTGCAAATGCTGGCTGCGGCCGCACCTTATGGCGGTAAATTCACCACCAACCCCGGTACGGTATGGGTCGAAAACCTTGCTGCGGTGGTTGGTTATGACCTGAAGCCCGCCAACCTGATGGGTGGTGGGCAACCCTCCATGAACCTGTCTCTGCCACAGCTTGGCGGCTGTACCACCTGTACCAATTACGCTCAAGGTGGTTCGCGGGTTGCGCTGCAGCCTGGTATTGGCAATGTGGGCACCACTGCCAATCCGGTCAACGCGGCTGTGGCTCAAGTCGGGTTCGCGGGTAATGCCGCAGGCGCAGCTGTCGCTGCCACACCGGTTTTATTGGGTGCCGCCGCCGCGGATTACACCGTGACCAACGCCTTTCTTGGTGCCGCGACCTTGCCCGTTGTACAACAAATAGACCAGCATTTGGCCAGCGCTTATGTCACCAACGGTCAATTTGCGACCACAGATCTGGTGATTGTGTTGGCGGGTGCCAATGATGTATTCACCCAGGCTGGTTTGGCTGGTGCGGGCGCTATCACCGCGGACGCGGCCGGACAAGCGGTGGGCGCAGCAGCTGGTGCGCTGGTCGCTCAAGTGGCACGCATCAAGGCAGCAGGTGCCAAACATGTGCTGGTGGTGGGACTTCCCGACATGGGTGTGACGCCTTACGGTGCCAGCGCAGGCGCGGCAACGGCGGGTGCCTTGACGGCCTTGTCACGCACAGCATTCAACACGACGTTAACGACAAATCTGGCGGGTGTTCCTGGCGTTGCTTACCTTGATCCCGCGCCTTTGTTCAGTGCAGTGGTTTCCAGCCCAAGCACCTATGGTTTCACCAAGGTGATTGATAGCACGTCAGCTCAAACTGCGTTGGAAAGTGCTGCGTGTGGCCCCAATCAAACCGCCCAATTGACCGTGAGTGACAGTGCTATATCACCCAGTTCCCTGTTTTGTTCCGTGGCCAACCTTGCCCAGAGCATCAGCGGCACATTGCGAACGCCAACGGCCGACCTGACTTACGTCTTCGCAGATGGTGTGCACCCAACAACGCAGATGCACAAAGTACTGGCCCGGCACGTTCAGGAAAAATTGGGTTTGCTGTTGGTGACCGCTATGGTTCAATGACACCTGACGTAGCTAAAAAACTCTTCAGTGATAGCGCAGCTTCATCACCAGAATGCTGCTTGCCAGCGCCAGCGTGATCACGTTGGCAATCACCACCGGCCAGGCGCCCAGCAGCAAGCCATAGACCAGCCACAAGGCCACGCCCAGCGTGAACGCGCTGTACATGCCCAGCGAAATGCCCCGGACATCTTTGGTGCGGAAGGTGTGTAACGCCTGGGGTAAAAAGCTGATGGTGGTCAGGATGGCGGCAAGGGTGCCGATCAGGTCAGTGAGGTTCATTGTTTCAGGTCAGTAGGGTAGCTGCGCGGCGGCTGATTGTCCATGACGGCCCAGTCAATCAAGGCGTCCAGTGCCGGGCGAACCGCAGCGGCGTTAGGGTGATTGACAATGGCTACCAGTACGTAACGCTTGCCATTGGTTGCATGCACATAGCCCGCCAGTGCGGTAACTTCGCGCAAGCTGCCAGTCTTCAGGTGAGCGCTGGCGCTGCTGGCCAGGCTGCGTTTGAGGGTGCCGTCCACACCCACCAGGGGCAGTGACGACATCAACTCGGGCATGTTGGGCGAGGTGTAGGCCATTTGCAGCAGTTGCCCCAACTGTTGTGCGCTGATGCGGTTTTGGCGTGACAGCCCCGAGCCGTTGTCAATGGTGGGGACATCGGTGGCGCTGATGCGGCGCTGCCACCATTGGCGCACGGCTTCGCGGGCGGTCGCGGGGGTAGCGGGCGCGGGCAAGCCCAGGGTCAAAAACACCTGTTGCGCCATCACGTTGTTACTGAACTTGTTGATGTCGCGGATCACTTCGGCCAGGGTGGGGGAGTTGAACTCGAAGGTGGCCGGTCCCTGTGGTGCGGTGCCAGCGTGAACGGTACCGGTGAGTTGCCCCCCCATGCTGCGCCACAGGCCCTCAAGGGCGCGGGCGTTGTAGCTGGCGGGGTCGGCATAGGCGATGGGCCAAACCTTTTCGCCACAGCTGGCGGCGTAACTGCCGTTGAAGCGGATGCTGAGCGGGGTTGAAAAATCTGCCTTGAGACCGGCGCGGTAGTTGCCGCAGCTGCCGTTGCCGCCAGATTTGACTGGGCTCAACGGCACGCTGGTCTGCAACTGAACACCCCACAAAGGTGGGTCAAATTGCACGCGGGCGATGTTGGCCAGCGGGTCTGGTGCAAACGTCATGACAACCGACTTGAAATTGACCAGCAAGGCGTCTGGCGCTGTGTTGTAGGGTCGCAGCGGTTCGCCATCAAAATCAGCCGCGTCGGTGGTGGGCACCTCGAACGCCCGGTTGTCAAGCAAGATGTTGCCCGCAATGGTGTGAATGCCCAAACCCTGCAGGCGGCGCAACAGCAGCCAGAGTTTTTCAAGTACCAGTTTGGGGTCGCCCTGGCCCTGGATGATCACATTGCCTTGCAGCACGCCATTCACCACCGGGCCATCGATCCAGACCGATGTGCGCCAGGTGTAAGCCGAACCGAGCAGGTCGAGCGCGGCCGTGGTGGTGACCAGTTTCATGACCGAGGCCGGGTTCATGGGCTGGTCTGCACGGTGGCTGAGGCGCGGCGCGGTACGGCCACCGACTTCCTGCACCAGCAGGGCAATGGCGTCAGTCGGCACCTGGGCGCGGTTCAACGCCATCAGCACGGGGGGGGGCAAAGCTTGCGCCTGCGCACTGGCGCTGAAAATGCTGGCCACTACGCAGAGCAGGGTGCATGAGAGGTAGCGTGTTAGCGATTTGAGGGCGTGCATTTTTCTATTATGAAGTGTGGGGTGGCGGCCGATCAGCAGTTGCACTATTCTTGCGCCTGTTGTTTGAACCTAGATTCCGCAGTTGACCGCTTTGGAATCTCAATAAGATCATGAAATGATTGAATTTTTTTGCTCCGATCAAGTTCACCTGTTGGGTGAGAGCGCTACGCACCCGATTGAACCGCCCTGGAGCACCCTGGCGGCGTTGCTTCTCCTCGCTGGCAGGAGCCAGCCGCGTCGTCGCGCCTTGCCAGTGCACTCCGTGACAGCCCATTCGGGCGCGTCCAACTGCCGAATCTAGGTTGAATTGGAGTATTTATCCTCATGGAAAAAATCATCCTCATTACGGGCGGTGGGCGCGGCATTGGCGCCGCCTGCGCGCTGCTGGCAGCCCGGCAAGGTTACGTGGTTTGTATCAGTTACGTCGCCGATGAAGCCGCAGCCGCAGCAGTGGTGGCTGCCATTGAGCGCGCAGGCGGCGCGGCCTTGTCGGTACAAGCCGACGTGTCTGATGAGTCGGCTGTTGAGCGCCTGTTTGTAGCGGTGGACAAGCGATTTGGGCGTTTGAATGCGCTCATCAACAACGCCGGGATATTGTCGGCGCAGATGCGTGTTGAGCAAATGGATGCGACGCGTATCAATCGGATCTTGACGACCAATGTCACCGGCAGTTTTTTGTGTGCGCGCGAGGCGGTGCGGCGCATGTCAACCCGGCATGGCGGCTCGGGCGGCAGCATTGTCAACATGTCCTCTCGCGGTGCTGTGCTGGGTTCGCCGGGCGAGTATGTGGACTATGCGGCCTCAAAAGCCGCACTGGACGCCCTGACGATCGGCTTGTCGAAGGAGGTGGCGGGCGAAAATATCCGTGTCAATGGCGTGCGCCCTGGTCTGATTCATACGGACATACATGCCAGCGGTGGCGAACCTGGCCGGGTCAGCAGACTGCAGTCGTCGGTGCCCATGGCGCGGGGAGGTGAGCCGATTGAGGTGGCAAAGGCAGCATTGTGGCTGCTCTCGGACGAGGCTTCTTACACCACCGGTTCGTTCATTGATGTGTCGGGCGGACGTTGACCGTACAAAGAACCAAAGCCGTCATGCCGAGGACATGATGCAGCCTTGCAGTAAGAAGCCCAGCCAATTGTCGATGTCACGTTCGACTGGCTGGACGGCACAAGCTGAGTGCGCGTTGCACATTGGTGCGGCTCGTACGGCTTCCCGTCTTATCTCGCAAAAATTCTCGCTGACGCTGTCCGAATGTTGCCTGAGGGGGATGTGCTGGTGCCTGGCCTGCTGTGTGACCGCAATGTGAGCGTGGGCGTTCATGCTGCTCCGGCTCACGAGGCCATTGTGCCGATGCTGCAGCGTTGGGGTGACGTGTGTGGCGGGGTGCGCCGAGGGGAGTTGCGCTTGTTGGCGGTGGCGGCGTCGCACCAGCGGCTGGCGTGGGTGCATCCATTTCGGGATGGCCATGGCCGTGTGGCGCGCCTGTACACCCATTTGTTACGCATCCGGTTGGGGTTGAGCAATGGGCTGGGGTCGGTGCTGCGCGGATTTGCCCGAGCCCGGTCGGCGTATTACGCCTTGCTGGCCACCGCCGATGAACCCCGCGCGGGCGATTTGGACGGGCGGGGCAACTTGTCGGAACGTGCCTGGATGAACTGGATTGCCTATGTGCTCGACGTCTGTGTTGATCAGGTGGCCTTTATGACGGGTGCGCTGGATTTGGCAGGCATGAAAGACCGGATGGCGGCATGTCTGGCGTTTGAGGAAAACGTGGTTCGCCAAGGCGTTCGCAGTGAAGCCTTGCGCGCTTTGCACTTCCTGTTTGCCACACAAAGCGAGCTGGAGCATGCCGACTTCAAGGCTATGCTGGGCTTGGGTGACCGACTGGCCACAGCCCAGGTCAGCGTCTTGCTCAAGCGCGGGTTGCTCAAAAGCGATACCTCCTAGGGCAAACTGCGCTTTGCCGTGCCCTTGCATGCGCTGCGTTTCTATTTTTCGAGCCTGTGGCCAGAGGCTGAAGGTGGGTGATTTCAATCCACCTCTGCCCGCTCCGGCAGGGTAGGTGTTTGAACGTCAGGCCTGCCATCTGCGGCTGTTGACAGGCTACGATCAGAACCAGTTGTGACCAATGAACACAGGAGCATATCCACCATGGGAATAGAAGACAGGGACTGGCATCGCGATGCCCAGCGCGAGCGGGAAAAGCAGCGCCAGATGGACGACACACGTGCCAGGTTCGCAGTGTTTTCCAGCAAACACCTGGGTGAAAAGGCCATCTCCCCCACCCGGACCGGGCTGATTCCGATGATGATTTTCTGGTGTGTGGTGATGGGGCTTTTGTACCTGCTGATGACGCACTACCTTAAGCCCAAGCAGGCCCAAGTGTTGGCCAATGGCGATCTGGTGATCAAACGCTCGCAGGACGGCCACTTTTACACCACTGGCATCATCAATGGCCAAGAGGCCAAATTCATGGTCGACACCGGGGCATCATTGGTGAGCGTGAGTGAGGCCTTTGCCCAGAAAGCACGCATGCAGGGCGGTGTGCCAACGACCTTCAGAACTGCCAACGGGGATCACCCCGGGCGCGTGGTGGACGGGGTTGGCGTGGCCATCGGGCCGGTGCGTGTCAGCAACGTCAAGGTCGGAGTGGGCCTGCGCATGGGGGACGACAACGCGGCGCTGCTGGGCCAGTCGTTCCTGTCGAAATTTGACATCACCATGGGTAAAAACCAGATGGTGCTGCGGGCGCGGTGAGGGGCGGCACAGCGCTGACAAAAAACTCAACGCGTCGCCATGTAGGCGGCGTACAGCGCGTCATTCAGTCCCCGCAGCGTCTTGCGGTGCGCAAGCACCTCGCGCTGGCGGCCCTGGCGCTCCAGACCCAGTAATTCGATCATGACGCGCATGGCCCGCTCGGGCTGGGTGTGTTGCGAGGCTTGCGCTTGGGTGAGCGCCGGTGCCAGGGTCGGTTGATCAGTCAACACCCAGGCCGGAAACCAGGTCAGGTCGTCGGCGTCGCCCGCACCCTCAAAGTCTTCTTCAAATTTGCGCACCAGCGCTTGCAGAATCGGCTCGGCGGCTTGCTGTACCACGTGTTCCAGGCGCTGCGGGGCCAGCCAGGCCAGTTCGGCCAGCAAACCCCAGTTGGCCTGCAGGCCCTGCAGTTGCAAGCGCGCGTGCAGCATCCAGGACAAGGGGGCAGGAATGCGGCGCCATGATGCGATTTGCGCCACCGCATCGGCTGCAGCCTGCCATTGCCGTGCCTGCAACCAAAGCGGTGCGGCGTGCTCGTCCGGGTGCCCGGTGTGATACGGCAGCGCTACAGCGCGCGCGGCAAGTGCCTGCCAGCGTGTGTTCAGCCAGGCATTTGCTGCGGCAGGGCCCATGCCGGCAATCGCCGCCGGGGTGATTTTGCGTTGCAGCTCCAGGCAGGCCGCACGCATGTCGGTATGGCTTTGAAACGGTATGGTTGTGCTTTCAAACAGAGTCACGATGAGCAGCAACAGGGGCGGGGCAGCAACATCATACGGGTCATACCGGGTCAGGGTTTCGCAGGCCTGTTGCGCCGCCGGCGCATCGAACTTTTCCAGCGCAAAAATCACATCGTTGCGTAAAACAACGGCTTGGTTGTCGTTGAAAAAATCAAATTGCATGTGCCACCCCAAAGGACTCGGCGTGAAATAGGCATGGCAGGCGGCCAAACGCCTTGATCGTGGCGCGCAGGCGATCAGCCACCGCATGTCCGCTCAGTTCAGAAAAGGGGTAGTGCTCGTATTTCTTGCCGCTGCCGCAGGGGGCGTTGCGCTCAGAAGTCATAAAAATTGGCTTTGCAAAAAGTTCAACGGGGTACAGATTGTCATTCAACACGCGTTCAGGCTGCGCCGGCTGGGCTGCGTGCTGGCGCCCACCAAGGCCGAGGTGCTGGCAGAAAAGGCCTTGCGCGAGAATTCGTGCCTGAAGAAACCGCCGACAGTGCAGGGGGAAGTTGAGCGCTGGGTAGCGGCGTAGGTTGAGGATGTGGACTGAATCACGCGAAACAGAGTTTCGGCGTTGGCACAGGCAGGCAAATAAAACTTGCAATTGCTGGACTGCATTTACGGGATGGCATGCATGCGCCTGTTGCCCTTGTGGTGTGCTGGCCGGTGGGTTGTAGTCAGGTACGCGCTAGGGTCTGGCCAGCGGCTTCGCCTGGCATTTTGTGTTGGCCGCCTACCTCAGGGCTTGCTTGCTGCGCAGCATTGCTCGCGCGGTCTGCCCGTCTGCCCCCCGAGGGGCTCCCTGCAGTGCCGCGCTGGGGCAAGGCAGCCAGTCAGGCGCTCCGCGCCTGACCTCATAACAGTGTTTGAGTGGATGCTTTGACGGTGTGGCAATATTCGATTGCTGAAGCCAGAAAGCAAAATGGGTTAGCAGTCAAAAGCCGCTAACCCATTGATTTATATGGTCGGAATGAGAGGATTCGAACCTCCGACCCCTTCGTCCCGAACGAAGTGCGCTACCAGGCTGCGCTACATTCCGATTTTTGTTCTGAAACGTCAGAATTGACGCTCCAACAACTGAGCCGCTAATTGTATCAAACACTGTCTGTGTGCATTGTCTGGCAACTGCTCTGCGGCTGTGATGGCGCGGCGCGCTTCGTCTGCGGCTGCTTGCCGCGCCACATCGAGGGCGCCGGTGGCTTGCACTATGGCGACCACCTGGTCAATCAGTTCAAGCTTGCCGGTTTCAATGGCGCTTTGGATGAGTTCGCGTTCGCTGGCGCTGCCGCGTTGCATGGCTGCAATCAGGGGTAGGGTGGTTTTGCCTTCGCGCAGATCGTCGCCGAGGTTCTTGCCCATCACTGCCGCGTCGCCGGTGTAGTCCAGCACATCATCGATGACCTGAAAGGCGGTTCCCAGGGCCTGCCCGTAGGTGGCGCAAGCCATTTCAATTTCCGGGCTGGCGCTGGCCAGAATGGCACCTACGCGGGCGCTGGCTTCGAACAGTTTGGCGGTTTTGGAGCGGATCACCTGCAGGTAGCCCACTTCATCGAGTGCGGCGTTGTGCATGTTCATCAACTGCATCACTTCGCCTTCGGCGATGATGTTGGTGGCGTCTGCCAGCACTTCCATGATACGCATGCTGTGTGCGTCGATCATCATCTGAAAGGCGCGGGAATATAAAAAGTCACCTACCAGCACACTGGCCGGATTACCAAAAGTTTCGTTGGCGGTGGCGTTGCCACGACGCAGAGATGAGTCGTCGACCACGTCGTCGTGGAGTAGGGTGGCGGTATGAATAAATTCGACCACGGCAGCCAGGTTGAAACGCTGCGTGCCTTTGAAACCGAGTGCGCCACAGATCAGCAGCAGCAGGGCAGGGCGTAGCCGCTTGCCGCCCGCAGAAATGATGTATCGTGACACTTGTCCCACCAGCGGCACACCGGAGTCAAGACGCTGCGCAATGACCAGGTCGACCTCGCGCATGTCCTTAGCAATGATCGCTGTGGAGCTGGATTTGTTGGTGTGGGTGGCGTGCAAGACAGTGGCTCGGTTAGTTGCGCGCATTATAGAAAGCCTGCTCGCTACTTTGGCCTTGGCGTGGGGGCGATTTTACGCTGCATTGGCAGTTTTCTGAACTTATGTGATAATACTCGGCTCTGCGAAAATTCGTTTGCAGGGTTAATCTTTGAAGAGGTCAATATGTACGCGGTCATAAAAACCGGTGGCAAGCAATATCGAGTTGCTGCTGGCGAAAAAATTAAAGTAGAACAGATTGCTGCGGATGTAGGCCAAGAGATTGTGATCGACCAGGTTCTGGCAGTCGGCAGCGGCGCAGAGCTTAAGGTGGGCACACCCTTGGTGTCCGGTGCAACCGTCAGTGTCACAGTGCTGGCACATGGCAAACACGACAAGGTCAGCATTTTTAAAATGCGCCGTCGTAAACACTATCAAAAACGTCAAGGTCATCGTCAGCAGTTCACTGAACTGCTGATCGGCGCGATTTCGGCCTGACAATTTTGCGGGACAGATCTTTAGCTCTGTTCCCAACTGATTAAGAAAGAGAATCATGGCACATAAAAAAGGCGGCGGCTCGACGCGAAACGGGCGCGATTCCAAGCCCAAAATGCTCGGTGTGAAGATGTTTGGTGGTCAATTGGTTGCACCTGGTGCGATCATCGTGCGCCAGCGCGGCACCCAATTCCACCCCGGTGCCAATGTCGGCATTGGCAAAGACCACACGCTGTTTGCATTAACAGAAGGTCATGTGTCGTTCGCCGTCAAAGGCGCGTTGAACCGGCACACCGTGAGCGTGACCGCAGCAGCTTAAGGGCTGACGCAGTCTCCACGCAAGACCCTGCGCACGGCGCGGGGTTTTTTATTTCTGAAACTTTGCGGGACGACTACATGAAATTCGTTGACGAAGCCTACATTGATATCTCCGCCGGAGACGGTGGCGCAGGCTGCGTCTCGTTTCGACATGAGAAATACAAGGAGTTCGGCGGCCCCAATGGCGGCGACGGTGGTCGCGGCGGCCATGTGTTTGCCGTCGCCGACCCCAACCTCAACACCTTGGTTGATTACCGCTTTTCGCGTCGACATGATGCCGCACGCGGGCAGCATGGCATGGGGTCCGACATGTTCGGTGCCGCCGGTGAAGACATCATGCTTAAAATGCCGGTGGGCACCATCATCTCTGACGCCGAAACGGGCGAAGTGCTGTTTGAATTGCTCAAGCCGGGTGAGGTGATCACCATTGCCAAAGGTGGCGACGGTGGCTTTGGCAACTTGCGTTACAAGAGCGCCATCAACCGTGCACCGCGGCAAAAAACGCCCGGTTGGCCTGGTGAAAAGCGCAATCTCAAGTTAGAGCTCAAGGTGCTGGCCGACGTCGGCCTGCTGGGCATGCCCAATGCGGGTAAATCAACCTTGATCACGGCCATATCGAACGCCCGTCCGCGCATTGCCGACTACCCGTTTACCACCTTGCACCCCAACCTGGGTGTGGTGCGGGTTGGGCCGGAGCAGAGCTTTGTGGTGGCCGACCTGCCGGGGTTGATCGAAGGTGCCTCTGAAGGTGCCGGCCTGGGGCATTTGTTTCTGCGCCATTTGCAGCGCACCCGCCTGTTGCTGCATGTGGTCGACATGGCCCCGTTTGACGACGGTATTGACACCGTGGCGCAGGCCAAAGCCATTGTTAACGAGCTCAAAAAATACGATACCGCGCTGTACAAAAAACCGCGTTGGCTGGTGCTCAACAAGCTCGACATGGTACCTTTGGAAGAGCGCGAGGCCCTGGTCAAGGACTTTGTCAAGCGCCTCAAGTTCAAGGGGCCAGTGTTTGAAATCTCGGCATTAACACGCGAAGGTTGCGAGTCGCTGATCAAGGCGGTGTACAAGCATATCAGTGCTCAGCAAAAAATTGAACTGGCGCCTGAAGTGATTGACCCACGCTTTGCCGATGCGGTCGAACCCGATCAAAAATGACTTGCCCAAGAGGGTTAAATGGCTCAAGAACAAGAGAATTTTGCGCTGCGTGACGCCCGCCGTGTGGTGGTCAAGGTGGGCTCCAGCCTGGTGACCAATGACGGCCGCGGGCTTGACGAGGTGGCCATAGGTGAATGGTGTCGGCAAATGGCGGTGCTGGTGCATCAGGGGCGCGAAGTCATCATGGTCTCCAGTGGCGCCATTGCCGAAGGCATGAAACGTCTGGGCTGGGTCAAGCGCCCACATGAAGTCCATGAATTGCAGGCAGCGGCAGCCGTGGGGCAAATGGGCCTGGCGCACATGTATGAGACCAAGCTGCGCGAAAACGGCTTGGGTAGCGCCCAGGTGCTGCTCACGCACGGTGACCTGGCGGACCGCGAGCGTTACCTCAATGCGCGCTCCACGCTGCTGACCTTGCTCAAACTTGGCGTGGTACCGGTCATCAATGAAAACGACACGGTCGTCAATGACGAGATCAAGTTCGGCGACAACGACACGCTGGGGGCCCTGGTCGCCAATCTGGTTGAAGCCGACGCGCTGGTCATACTGACCGATCAAAAAGGCCTGTTCACGGCAGATCCGCGCAAGGACGTCAATGCCCGCTTTGTGCATGTGGCACAGGCCGGCGACGCTGCGTTGGAAGCCATGGCCGGTGGCGCGGGTTCCTGCCTGGGGCGTGGCGGCATGATCACCAAAATACTTGCTGCCAAGCGGGCAGCCGGCTCAGGCGCATCCACCGTGATCGCCTGGGGACGCGAACCTGATGCCTTGCTGCGGCTCTGTCAGGGCGAAGCCATTGGTACGTTGCTGGTGGCGCCGACTCAAAAAACGCAAGCGCGTAAACAGTGGATTGCCGACCATCTGCAATTGCGTGGTTCGGTCACGGTAGATGTCGGCGCTGTGGCCAAGCTGCAGGGCGACGGGTCAAGCTTGCTGCCCATCGGCATGACCGGTGTCGAGGGCGATTTTTCGCGGGGTGATGTGATTGCTATCCGTGACCCACAAGGGCTTGAAATTGCCCGTGGACTGGCCAACTACGCCTGCACCGAAGCACGCCTGATCTGTCGCAAGCCGTCCAGTGCGTTTGAAGCCTTGCTGGGTTATGTGGCAGAACCAGAAATGGTGCACCGCGACAACCTGGTGCTCAAGCGCTGATGCCGTGTGGCGGGCATCAGCCTGCCGTTTATTTGCTTTTAAGCTTTCTGAGGATCTCTGCCGCTGAGCCGGCCACGACATTGCCTTCGCAGATGCCTTGTCGTACCAGTGCCAGCGCGTGTTTGGAAGGCTGCTTGTCGTTGAGTCCGCGCCATTCTGGATCTTTCACAAAAGTCCAGACACCGCTGGCGTTGGCTCGGGCATAACTTTTGACTTCACCGGTCGCGCAGCGAATGCCCTCAAAAAACGCATTCACGGACCCGCTGGGGCTGACCGCCACCATCACATAGCGCACGATGCCGTCTGGCGTGACGGTCAATGTGGCGGGATCAATGCCAAATTTCATGCTTACGTAAGGCGGCATGTCAACGGCTACCAGCTGATCGGGAGCAAACTTGGGTGGCGCTGGCGCCGTGGTTTCTTGCCAGTCCGGATTGTCGGCCGGGACTTGTGCCCGCGCACCCATTGCGCAGCAAGCCAGACCCAGGAGCAGCCCATTCTTAAAGGTCAGGCGGACAGGGCGCCAAGACTGCGATTCAGGCATGTTGTTGTCCATTCTGGGGGTCGGATTCAAGGTTGGCACCCGGTGGCATGTCAAAGCTGGCATCTGGCATATCAGCGCAAGACTGCTCCAGGTCAAGCGGCCGGAGGCCCTGGCGCAGAAAACGGTTGCGGTATTCGTTGCGCGGCAAAAAACGTGACAACTCGGTCAGTGCCGTCACATAGACTTCGCGTTTGAATTCGACCACAGCATCCAGCGGCACCCAATAATCGTTCCAGCGCCATGCGTCAAATTCAGGGTGGTTGGTGGCACGAAGGTTCAGATCCCAGTCGTGACCGACGAGCTGCAATAAAAACCAGATTTGTTTCTGGCCTTTGTAAAAACCGCGCGAATCGCGGCGAATAAAACGGTCTGGCACCTCATAGCGCAACCAGTCACGGGTGCGGGCCACAATGCGAACATGTTCGCGTTGCAGCCCTATTTCTTCATGCAGTTCACGAATCATGGCCTGCTCGGGGGTTTCACCCCGGTCAATGCCACCCTGCGGAAACTGCCAGGAGTGCGTACGGATACGCTTGCCCCAAAACACCTGATTTTTCTGGTTGAGCAGGACGATGCCGACGTTGGGCCTAAAGCCGTCCCGGTCAAGCATAATCAAACCCCAATTTTTAAATTGTCTTGATTATGCACAGCACAGGCAGTGCAGCAAGAGACATAACCCTGACATATTGCTAGATATTCCCATGAGAGCCTCTCAATTTTTTATTTCCACCCTTAAAGAAGCCCCGGCGGATGCCGAAATTGTGAGCCACAAGCTTATGATGCGCGCTGGCATGATTAAAAAACTTGGCGCTGGCATTTACACCCTGATGCCCATGGGCCTGCGCGTGGTGCGCAAAGTGGAGGCCATTGTTCGCGAAGAAATGAACCGTGCTGGCGCTGTCGAGCTGGCCATGCCGGTAGTGCAGCCTGCCGAGTTGTGGGCTGAGACCGGTCGTTTTGACAAAATGGGCCCCGAGTTGTTGCGCATCAAAGACCGCCACGCGCACGACTTTGTGATTCAACCCACCAGCGAAGAGGTGGTGACCGACATTGCGCGCCAGGAAATTCGCAGCTACAAGCAGTTGCCGAAGAATTTTTACCAGATTCAGACCAAGTTTCGCGATGAGCGGCGTCCGCGTTTTGGCCTGATGCGTGGACGTGAGTTCATTATGAAAGACGCCTACAGCTTTGACCGTGATCAGACCAGCGCCAAAGCCAGTTACCAGGTCATGGCGCAAACCTACCGGCGTATTTTTGACCGCTTTGGGCTGACTTACCGTGCGGTGGCAGCCGACAGTGGCGCCATTGGCGGGGATTTGAGTGAAGAATTTCAGGTGATTGCCGCCACCGGTGAAGACGCCATTGTGTATTGCCCCGGCAGTGACTACGCTGCCAACATGGAAAAAGCAGAGGCACTGGCGCCTGCAGGCCCGCGCCCCGCAGCTACACAAGCCATGACCAAAACCGCCACGCCGGGCAAAAGCACCTGCGCTGCGGTGGCTGAACTGCTTGGTTTACCCCTGAAAAACACCGTCAAATCCCTGGTGCTGGCTACTGACGTACTTAACGAACTGGGTGAAGTGGTGAAAACACAAGTCTGGCTGCTGCTGCTGCGCGGCGACCACGACATGAACGAAGTCAAGGTTAACAAGTTGCCGGGCTTGGCAGCTTTTCGCTTTGCAAGCCTTGGCGAGATTGAAGAACATTTTGGCTGTTTGCCCGGCTATCTGGGTCCGATCGGTCTGAAAAAGCCGGTGCAACTCGTGGTGGACCGTGAAGTGGTGGCCATGAGCGACTGGGTTTGTGGTGCCAACGCGCCAGACTTTCACATCACGGGGGTCAACTGGGGTCGTGATCTGCCCGAGCCAGCGTTGGTAGCCGACCTGCGCAACGTCGTGGCCGGTGACGCCTCGCCTGACGGCCTGGGCGCGCTGGCGATTGAGCGCGGTATTGAGGTGGGCCATGTGTTTTACCTGGGCACCAAATACAGCCAGGCCATGAACGCGACTTTTCTGGACCAGAATGGCAAGCCCCAGTTTATGGAAATGGGCTGCTACGGCATTGGCATTACGCGCCTGCCAGCCGCTGCCATTGAGCAGAATCACGACGAGCGCGGCATCATCTGGCCCGACGCACTGGCGCCGTTCACGGTGGTGCTGTGCCCGATCAACGCGGAGCGCTCGCCAGAAGTCAAGACCGCCGCAGACAAGCTGTATGCCGAGTTGTTGGCTGCCGGTGTGGATGTCATGCTGGACGACCGCGGTGAGCGTCCGGGCGCCATGTTTGCCGACTGGGAGTTGATTGGTGTGCCGCACCGGGTCAACATTGGCGACCGTGCCTTGAAAGAAGGCAATGTCGAATACCAGCACCGCCGCGACAGTGCCGCCAGCGCCGTGCCTGTGGCTGACATTGCGGGCCAGTTGCTGGCCAAGCTGAAGGCGTGAGGATGGGGCGAGGCCGCGTTGGGCTTAAAGCCCAACGCAAGCTTCTGCAGGTCGTTGGCTGGAACTGGCCATGAAACTCGTACGACGCAAACTTCTGGGGGGTGCTTTATCGCTCGCTCCTTTGATGATCGGTTCTGGCGCACTCTTTTTTCAAGCGCCATCCTGGGCCGGGGCACAAATCGAGGAGCCGCTCATTGACTCCGTCCGAACGGCCTTGAGCTCGGCCATCGCCAACCATGCGCCGCCGGTGCCCGAGTTTTCTGACACCGAGTCGCGTTTGCGCTACTTGCGTTGGCTTGGCACCATGAGTCAACGCTTGGCGAGGAAAAAGTCCGACTGGAATACGCGCAAGGAATTCCTGCAAACGGTCTGGTACGAGGCCAAACGAGCGGGCCTGGACGTTTCCCTGGTGCTGGGCCTGATCCAGGTGGAGAGCAATTTTAGAAAATTTGCCGTGAGCAGCGTGGGTGCACGTGGTTACATGCAGGTTATGCCATTCTGGACACGGGTGCTGGGAGACGGCGATGCCGGCAAGCTGTTTCACCTGCAGACCAATTTACGCTTTGGCTGCGTGATTTTGCGCCATTACCTCGATCGTGAGCGCGGTGATGTGTTCATGGCGTTGGGGCGTTACAACGGCTCACGGGGTAAGCCGCAGTACCCCAAGGCGGTTCTCGGTGCCCAGAAACTGTGGGCACACCAAGCCGCTTGAGGGGGCATCAGTTGGCTGGGGTTCCCAGTAAAGTCTGCAATTCACCGTTTTCGTACATTTCCATCATGATGTCAGAGCCGCCGATGAACTCGCCTTTCAGGTAGAACTGAGGGATGGTGGGCCAGTTGCTGTAGTCCTTGATGCCGGCGCGGATACCGTCGTCTTCGAGCACGTTGACAGTTTTGATGGCTTTGGCGTCAACGCCACAGGCTTTCAGGATCTGGATGGCGCGACCCGAGAAGCCGCATTGCGGAAAGCTTGCCGTGCCTTTCATGAAAAGCAAAATATCATTGTGTTTGACCAGGTCGTCAATGCGTTGTTGTGCGTCGCTCATGCTGAAAATTCCTATTAAAAAAACAGTCTGAATTATTTCACTTTTAGGCACGGATGGGGGCGAGACCCTGCCGGGCTTAGGGGTGCTAGTAATGCGGTGGTAAATCGTCGCGCAAGTTGCGTGGCGCTGTGGCTGCATCCGGCGGCGTTTGTTGGCTTAACCACTGCACCTCACGCGTCAGACGGTCAATCTGGTCCTGCTGGCGGATGATGATCTGGTCGAGCTTGTCCAGCATATCTTCTGCGAAGCTGGCTTTGATTTCCAGGTGTGTTAGTCGCTCTTCAATGGGGTTGGTCATGGTTGGGCCGCTTTGGTGTTGACCGGTTGAGTTGGCCGCCGCTGCAGCGTTCGATGTCAGCCAGGTCACGGCGTGACTGCACTCGCACAAAGCCTGCGGTGGTCAGAAAATCGCGCACGGCCTGGGCCTGATCGTAGCCGTGTTCCAACAGCAGCCAGCCGCCTGGTGTCAGGTGCTTTGGGGCTTCTCTGATGATCTGGCGCAGGTCAACCAGGCCATCCGTGCCGCTGCTAAGCGCTTGCGCTGGCTCAAACTGCAGCGCCGCCAGATGTGGGTCAAGCTCCGCGATGTAGGGCGGGTTGGAAACGATGCAGTCAAACCGGGCGTCAAGCTCAGGCAAGGCGGCAAACCAGGGGCCCTGGTGGAAGCTGACGTCAAGCGTGAGTCGCTGGGCATTGGCTTGGGCCACCGCCAGGGCGGCTGCGCTGAAGTCGGTGGCCTGGACGCGAAGTGTTGGTCGACTGGCCTTGAGCGCCAGGGCGATAGCGCCGCTCCCGGTACCCAGATCAAGCACGCGCTGCTGGCCTTCCAGCTGTTCCAGCGCCCAATTGACCAGCGTTTCGGTATCGGGCCGGGGCACCAGCACACGGGCATCCACTTGCAAGCCGAGCCCAAAAAATTCCTTGTGGCCGGTCAGGTAAGCCAGTGGCTCACCGGCCAGGCGGCGCTGCACCAGGGATTCCAGGGTCGTGGCAAGGGCTGGCGGCAGTGGTTCATCGTCGTGCGAGAGCAGCCAGCCGCGCTGATTGGCTGGCTTGCCCAGCAGGTGCAACAGCAGCAGCTGGGCGTCCAGCCGATCCAGCCCTCTGGTTTGCAGACTTGAGAGTGTTTGCCCTACGGTCGGGGTCATTTTGATGGTCTTAGAGCTTGTTAACAAATAACCTATTCAATCATCCTGACCGAATGCAGTAATTCCAGTCACCATGAAATTCGTTGCGGTCAATTTTTATGTCTGCCATCTGTGCATCCGATATGACCAAACCTTTTGGATACTCGGCGGTGTCAAGTCCGGCTTGCACCGCTAACCCACTGCGCGTTTTGGTGTTGGCAATCAGGTTGACGATGACTTCATGGCTGACCAGCGGACGACCACGCCAATTCATGGTGATGAACGAGAAGAGACGATGTTCGATCTTGTTCCACTTGCTTGTGCCTGGTGGAAAGTGGTGGACATGAATGTCCATTCCAATTTCTTTGGCCAGTTGACTGAGTTCAAGTTTCCATAGGCGAACGCGATGCCCATTGCTGCCACCGCCATCAGCAGTGATGGTTAATTGTTTGGCTTGCGGGTAGCGCTCTTTGCCCATGCTCAACCACCAGCGTCGAATGGTTTGCACGGCAAATGCAGAGGTGTCATGGTCAGTGCCCACACTGACCCATGCCTCATCGGCTCCAATGTCGTAAACCCCGTACGGATTGGCGCGCCCGAGCTCCTTGTCAATGAAGTCGTGAACCTGAACTTTGTCAGGCTTACCACTGGGTAGCCACTCCTTCCCGGCATTCTTGAAGGTGCCGACCAATTCCTTTTTCTTCGTATCCACCGATATCACTGGCTCGTTGGCTTGCAGAGCCGCTGTCACTGCTGCGTTGATATGCTCGAATTGGGCGTTGCGATCAGGACTTTGATTGCCCTCCAATACCTTGACATTGGCCTGCAGGCTGTAGTTTTGACTTCTTAGAAGTTTGCCCACCACCACGTGGCTGACCTTGTGGCCTTTGGGTTTGAGTTCATCGGCCAGATTACGCAGACTCTTGCACGTCCAGCGCAGCGGTGACTGCGGATCACCTCGCGTGCTTGGCTCCACCAGAGCCAACAGGTCTGACAGCAAAGTTTCGTCCTTGGTCTCAAGTTTTTTGCGGCCTCCACCAGCTTGGCGTGTGCCCTGGACTGTCGGTGCAACCACTTGATTGTCAGAGCCGGCTGCCGCCTTCATGGCATCGATATCATTCATCCCGGCGGCGATGGTCAGACGTGAAACCCCTATTGCGGCTGACACAGCAGAAATACCACCGCGCCCCAAAATCTGGGCTTCTACGCCAACCAACAGCCGTCTCTGGCGTTCATTGAGCGTTTCATGCAGGACTTTCCAGCGTTGCGCTATAGGCGATTCGATTGGCATGCATACGAGCGTATCCGATTAGCACTAAATGCACAAGTTATTTATTTACATATCCTTAGTAGCAGTTCAGGCGTTGCGTTCGAGTGCTGCCAGTTGCGCCGCGGCTTCATGGGCTTGTAGCGCGTTCACCACATCGTCCAGATCACCTTCCAGGATGGAAAGCAGTTTGTACAGCGTCAGGTTGATGCGGTGGTCGGTGAGTCGACCTTGGGGGAAATTGTAGGTGCGGATGCGGTCGCTGCGGTCACCGCTGCCCACCAGACTTTTGCGTTCGGCGGCATCTTTGGCGGCGCGCTCGCTGCGGTCTTTTTCCTGAATGCGGGCCGTGAGTACCTTGAGGGCTTGTGCCTTGTTGCTGTGCTGGCTGCGGCCGTCCTGGCATTCGGCCACAATGCCGGTGGGCAGGTGGGTAATACGCACCGCAGAATCGGTTTTGTTGATGTGCTGGCCACCGGCGCCGCTGGCACGGTAGGTGTCAATGCGTAAATCCGACGGGTTGATCTTGATGGCCTCAGTCTCGTCGGGCTCGGCCAGCACGGCCACGGTGCAGGCGCTGGTGTGGATGCGGCCCTGGGTTTCCGTGACCGGCACGCGTTGCACGCGGTGGCCACCCGACTCGAATTTGAGGGCGCCATAGACATGGTCACCGTCGACCTTGATGACGACTTCTTTGTAGCCACCCAGCTCGCTGTTTGACTCGCTGATGATTTCAGGCTTCCAGCCGCGGCGCTCGCAATAACGCAGGTACATGCGCGCCAGATCGGCGGCAAACAGGGCCGATTCGTCACCGCCGGTACCCGCTCGAATTTCTACAAAGGCATTGCGTGCGTCATCGGGGTCTTTGGGCAGCAGCATGCGCTGCAGTTCGGCTTCAAGCTGCTGCAACTCGGCATGGGCGTCATCCATTTCTTCCTGGGCCAGTGCCGCCATTTCAGCGTCGTCCGTGCTGCTGGTTAGCAGTTCCTGGCCTGCGGTCAAGTCAGCCTCGCGCCGTTGGTAACGTTGCCAGCGGTTCGCCACGGCGGCCACCTCGGTGTGTTCGCGTGACAGCAGCAGAAATTGCGCCATGTCGCTCATGATGTCGGGGCGCGACAGCAAAAACTCCAGCTCGCCCAGACGATCGGCATAACGGGCAAGTTGTTGGCGGAGAAAGGATTTCATTGGCGTTGCGAAGATGATGGCAGGGATAGGGTGAGGCCGGACACTGCGTCGGGTCTATTGTCATTTCGATCGCAGTGTGACCATCCATGGTGTCCGGATTGGCCATGTCGCTGCGTTGACCACAATGACAAAGTGGCAGGCAGCGCCGCTAACGCTCTTTGCGCAAAAAGAAATGTTGCACTGCGGCGCTGGCGCGCTCGCGGGTATGGCTGTCGCCGCCACGTAATTCTGCCATGGCACCGTGCAGCATTTTTTGTGTCAAACCCTTGCTGAGGGCTTCCAGTACGGCATCGACGTCTTCGCCTTTGGCCAGTAGCTTGCGGGCGCGCGCGATCTCGTTGGCGCGCCATTCATCGGCCTGTGCGTTGAGTTGCTGGATCAGCGGCACCGTGTTGCGCTGTTCGATCCAGTGCAGGAAGCTTTGTACCCCGGCATCCACAATGGCTTCGGCTTGGGCCACGGCGGCTTGCCGATTGGCTTGCGCGGTTTGCACCACACCGGCCAGGTCGTCCACAGTGTAGAGATAGACATCTTCCAGTGCCTTGACCTCAATCTCGATGTCGCGTGGTACCGCCAGATCGACCATGAACATGGGCCGGCGCCGGCGCGTTTTGAGTGCACGTTCGACCGAGCCCAGGCCGATCAGTGGCAGGGTGCTGGCCGTACAACTGATGACCGCGTCAAATTCATGCAAGCGATCCGGCAGGTCGGCCAGACGCATCACTTCGGCACCAAATTTGGCAGCGAGCTCTTCTCCACGCGACAGGGTGCGGTTGGCAATTGCGATACTTTTTGGGTTTTTGGCGGCAAAGTGGGTGGCGCACAGGTCGATCATCTCGCCGGCACCCACAAACAAAACTTTCACCTCACTCAAGTCCTCAAACAGCTGCCCAGCCAGGCGCACGGCGGCGGCGGCCATGCTGATGGAGTGGGCGCCGATTTCGGTCGAGGTGCGGACTTCCTTGGCCACCGCAAATGAGCGCTGAAAGAGCTGGCTCAGGGTGGTGCCCAGGGCGCCAGCGGCCTCGGCAGCACGCACGGCATCTTTGATCTGGCCCAGGATCTGCGGCTCACCCAGGACCATTGAATCGAGTCCACTGGCGACCCGAAAGGCGTGCCGTGCCGCCAGGCCATCGTTGAGCGTGTAGGAATGGGCGCGCAACAGGTCAGCAGGCACGCCACCACATTGCGCCAGCCAGGCCAGTGTGGGCTCCAACTGGGCTTGTTCACCGGCGCAATAAATTTCGGTGCGATTGCAGGTGGAAATCAGGGCCGCCTCAGGCACGCGGGTCAAGGCCCCGCGCAAGGCATGTAAAGTGGGTTCAATCTGGTCGATGGCGAACGCGAACCGACCGCGCAGATCGAGCGGTGCGGTGGTGTGATTGATGCCTAATGCCCAGACTGCCATGCTCGAATTATAAAATCAGCCGCTATGTGCTTTGACCTGTATCATTTTTTCTTTTCCCCTGGGGTTCGCTGATGGATGTGCTGGCGTTGTTGAACCATGCTGCTAATTTTGCTGCCCCCGCTTTCTGGCTGGCCTTGCTGCTGCCTTGGTTGGGCCGATTCCTGACAGGCAAAAGGGCCTCGGCCTTTTCACGCCCAGCGCAGTTTGGGCTCATTTTCCTGGCTGGCCTGGTGGTGCTGGCCATCGGCCTGTTGCTGTTGGGCCAGGATGGCAAGATGCTGACCTATCTGGCCCTGGTGGCCACGGCCGCCAGCGGCCAATGGCTTATCCGCAAGGGCTGACAGGCGTCAACAGGTCGACCCGGTCGGTGATGATGCCATCAACGCCTAGGTCCAGCAGGCGCCGGGCGGTCGCTTCATCGTTGACAGTGTAGCTCAGGGTCTTGAAGCCAGCGCTTTTGGCTTGCGTCAGGCTGACCTGATTCCACAACACGTGGTCGCAGATGATGGCGACACAGCCCAGGTGGCGCGCGGTTTCCAGCCAGCCAGGCCAAAGCGCATCGAGCAGCAAACCGCGCGGCAACTTGGGCTGCGCCGCCATGGCAGCTTCCAGGGCCGGCACCTGAAACGACGTCAGCAGTGGTGGCATGCTGGCGTTTTGCCACAGCCTTGCGGCGTGCCGGGCCACCACCTCACCCGTTTGGCGTTCCAGGCCGGGCGTGGGTTTGATCTCGATGTTCAAAAAATACGCATTGCGCAAGCAGTAGCGGGCAATGGCTTCAAAAGTGGGCAAAGGTTCGCCAGCAAAGCTGCGTGAATGCCAACTGCCGGCATCTAACTGTGCCAGCGCGGACCAGGGATGGTTGCCACCGGTCATGTCCGCCCCCAGCTTGTCAGCGGCATTGGTGGTGCGCGTCAAGCTGTCATCATGCAGCAAAAAGGGGACGCCGTCGCTGCTCAGTTTGACATCGCACTCGAACATGCGATAACCATGGCTGGCCCCCAGCCGAAAGGCAGCTAGGGTGTTTTCAGGGGCCAGTTTGCCGGCGCCACGGTGGGCGATCCAGCGCGGGTAGGGCCAACGGGTGCGCTGCATGGTTTGTTGTCTCAGGCTTCGCGGCGCAGGGCCGGGAACAGGATGACGTCACGAATACTGCTGCTGTCGGTCAGCAGCATCATCAATCGGTCCAGTCCGACGCCGCAGCCGCCGGTGGGCGGCATGCCGTACTCCAGGGCGCGAATGAAGTCGTGGTCGTAATACATGGCTTCGTCGTCACCGTCATCCTTGGCGGCGACCTGGGCCTGGAAGCGGGCCGCTTGCTCCTCGGCATCATTCAACTCCGAGAAGCCATTGCCGAATTCGCGGCCGGTGATGTAGAGCTCAAAGCGCTCGGTCACGCCTGGCTTGTGGTCGCTGGCGCGCGCCAGCGGTGAGATTTCTACCGGGTGTTCGCAAATAAAGGTGGGTTGCCACAGTTGCTCTTCCACGGTTTCTTCAAAGTACATGACTTGCAGGCTGGGCAGCGAACGGCTGGAGAGTTTGTTTTTAGCCTCGGTCAGACCGAGTTTGCGCAATGCGTTGATGAGCCAGGCGGCATTGTCCACCTTCAGGCCCAGGCTGGGGTCGTTGTCGTCCAGGGGCTGGGCCGCATCGGTATATTTGCAGATGGCTTCGTGGATGGTCAGGCGTTCAAACGACCTGGACAGATCGACGGCCCTGCCGCCGTAGCTCAGGTGTAACGAGCCGACCGCCTTGTGGGCGGCATCGCGGATCAAGGCCTCGGTGAAGGTCATCAGGTCCTGGTAGTCCCAGTACGCGGCATAAAACTCCATCATGGTGAATTCAGGGTTGTGTCGCACGCTGATACCTTCGTTGCGGAAGCTGCGGTTGATTTCGAACACGCGGTCGAAGCCGCCGACGATCAGGCGCTTGAGGTAGAGCTCGGGTGCAATCCGCAAAAACATCTGCTGGTCCAGCGCATTGTGGTGCGTGCTGAAGGGCTTGGCGTTGGCGCCTCCGGGGATCGGGTGCAGCATGGGTGTTTCAACTTCGAGGAAGTTGTGCGCCACCATGAATTCGCGAATGCCACTGACTGCCTTGCTGCGCGCCATGAAGCGTTTGCGGGTGTCTTCGTCGGTCATCAGATCGACATAACGCTGGCGGTATTTGATCTCCTGGTCGGCCATGCCATGAAACTTGTCAGGCATTGGGCGCAGGCTTTTGGTTAACAGGCGGACGCTGCTGGCGTGAATCGAGAGCTCGCCGGTCTTGGTCTTGAAGATCAGGCCTTCGACCGCCACGATGTCGCCCAGGTCCCAATGTTTGAAGGCGGCGTAGACGTCGACCCCCACGTCTTCGCCTTTGATGTAGATCTGGATCCGCCCGGTGCTGTCTTGCAGCGTGGCAAAACTGGCCTTGCCCATGACACGTTTGAGCATCATGCGCCCTGCCACTTTGGCCCTGGCGCCTTGTTCAATCAAGCCCTCGGGTGTTTGCCCGACGTGCGCAGCAAACAGGTCGGCGGCATGGTCGGCGGGCTTGAAATCGTTCGGGAAGGCAACGCCTTTGCCCTCAAGCTGCGCCTGACGCAGGGCTTTCAGTTTCTCGCGCCGCTCCAGGATCAACTGGTTTTCATCCTGCGGGACGGGATTGGGTGAGGGGGCGGTGGTGTGGTCAGGCATGTGGGTGATTCATAAAAGCTGCATTTAAGCCGTCAGGCGGGCAGCAAAAAATAGGCGGTTTTGACAGAACATCAGATTTTAAGAGCTAGCGCGCCTGTCGTTATCATTGCCTCTGCTTCTCAACCCTGCATTGATGCCATGTTTTATCAGATTATTTCCCTGTTGCTAGAGGTCGTGGTGGGCGTTGTTGGCGGTGCCTGCTTGTTGCGGCTGTACATGCAGTTTCTGCGTATTCCCATGTCGGCAGGCTCGGGTAACCCGCTGGGTCGCTTTGTATTTGCACTGACCGACTGGATTGTGCTGCCGCTGCGGCGTGTGTTGCCGTCGCTTGGTGCGCTGGATACCGCGAGTTTGGTTGCAGCTTTTGTGCTGCAGCTGGCCAAATTCGTCCTGCTGTGGCTCATTGCGGGCGCCGGTGGCGGTTTCTTTGTTTTGCCGGTGTTGGCGGTGTTTGGCTTGCTGAGCATGGCCATTTCTGGCTTGACGGTGGCCGTGATTGTTTATGCCGTGTTGTCCTGGGTGCCCACGTCGTCGGTCATCAGCGGGCTGATGGCGCGCCTGGTTGATCCCCTGTTAACCCCTATCCGCCGTGTCTTGCCGTTGGTGGGTGGTATTGACTTGTCACCATTGGCGCTGCTGTTGCTGCTGCAAGTGGCCGCGATTGTGCTCGGGAGCTTACAAAGAGGTGCCCTTTTCTGAATTGGCGTCATAAAAATGCACTTGATTGCGGCCTTTGTGTTTGGCTTGGTACATGGCCATATCTGCCTGTTGCACGAGTTGATCCTTGCTGACCTGCGCACCAAAAAACAAAACTACGCCAATCGATGCCGCGCAGCGGTGTTGTACCGGGGACTGACCCTCGGTTGAGGGTGTCAGTACATAAGGCGTACACAAGGCAGCCCGTATTTTTTCCGCAACGTGCCTGGCTTGCGCCGTCGCCTGACCCGTATCACTGTTCAGACCCTGGAGCATCACGACAAATTCGTCGCCGCCGATACGGGCCACGGTGTCGACTTCGCGGACACAGCTTCTGAGCCGTTTGGCAACTTCGATCAGCAGCAGGTCGCCCATGTCGTGGCCGTATCGGTCGTTGAGCGGTTTGAAGTTGTCGAGGTCCAGGAACATCACGGCGCCATGGAACACATTTCGTTTGCTGACGGAAAGGGTTTGATGGAGTCGGTCATTCAACAGCCTGCGGTTGGGCAGGGCGGTGAGTGGGTCATGAAACGCCAGTTGGTAAACCTGATCTTCCAACAATTTGCGTTCTGTGATGTCTCGGGTAATGGCCAGATGTTCGATTGCACCGTCGTCTTGCATCGGCACCGCATGGGTTTCCAGCCAACGATGGGTGCCTTTGAGTCCTTTAATTTCAAATGTCAGGGTGGCAGTTTCGCCTGCCATGATGCGTTGATGCAAAAGCTTGAAAGCCGCCTGGTAGTCGGGCAACAGAAGATTTTGCAGTGATTTTCCCAGTATCTGGCCGGGATGCTCTGCCTCCATCATGGACAGGCCGGCTTTGTTAATTTGTATCAGATGACCGTTGGCATCAAGGATGTAAACGCATTCCGGCTCGGCTTCAATGATGGTTCGCAGCCGGGTCTCGCTCTCCAATAGCTTGGCCTTGGCGAGTTCGGTTTCGGCAATTTGATGTTGGAGCAGGTCACGCTGGTATTCCAGCTCTTTCCGCAAGCGCTCACGCTCCAGTAAATTGCGGATGCGTTGGCGTGCCACCGCCACATTAAAGGGCTTGGTAATGTAATCCGCGGCCCCAAGCAGCAGGCCCTTTTCTTCCGATTCGTAGTCATTCAAGGCGGTGACGAAAATCACGGGCACATCTTTGAGTCTGGGTTCTTCCTTGAGCAGGCGGCAGGCTTCATAACCGTTCAAATCCCGCATCATGATGTCCAGCAGGATCAAATCCGGCACCGTGGCACGCGCCAACGCAAGCCCTATGGCGCCTGATGTTGCCGTTTGCAAATCAAAGTCCTGGGACAGGGCATTGCCCAGCATCATGAGATTGACCGGGGTGTCATCGATGATCAAAATCAGCGGTTTGCGGGAAGACATACGTGAATCTGGCAGGGTTTGGGTGGTCATCTGGGCGATTGTTGAGTCATGATGGTGGGCATTTATAGTAGACGATCCCAAACCTGTGCGTAAATTCTGTTCACAAAAAAGCCCGCTGACTTTTCAATCAGCGGGCTTTGTCAACTGGCCGGTCTAATCAACGGTCATTCTTGGCAAAACGTTTTTGCGCGTCACGTGGCACAAATACCTTGCCGCTGCCAGCGGGTTTTGTGAACGCGGGCTTGCCAAAGGCAGGCTTGCGGGCAGCAAATTCACCACGAGGCGCTGCGCCAGTGTTGCGGTCGCCGGCAAAGCGGTCGTTGAAACCACCCTTGCGTTCGTAGTTGAAGCCTTCACGTGGCGCACTTTCACGCGGAGCAAAAGAGCGGTCTTCACGGCCGGCAAAACCACCCCCGGTGTTGTTTTGGAAATTGCCTGTACCCACCATGCGGGGGCCGCTGGTATTTCTGTCGGCAAAGCCGCCGCGAGGCGCGTCAAAGTTGCCACGCGGTGCGTCAAAGCCACCGCTGCGGCCACCACTACCAAATTTGCGGTCGCGGCTATTGAAGTCGCCACCACCACGGCTGTCGCGGCCACCAAAGCTGTTGGGGCGTGACTCGGGGATGCGCTGCTTGGGTTCCAGACCAGGCACCACTTCGGCTTTGATCGGCTGGCGGTTGAACGATTCGATGTCAAAAATCTTGCGACGGTCACGTAGTTCGGCAAACGTCACGGCCAGGCCATCACGGCCAGCGCGGCCGGTACGGCCAATGCGGTGGGTGTAGTCTTCGGCCTTCATCGGCAAGCCAAAGTTGAACACGTGGGTGACCGTGGGCACGTCGATACCGCGGGCAGCCACATCGGTCGCCACCAAAATTTGCACTTGGCCCTGACGCAATGCCATCAGACGGCGGTTGCGCAAGCCCTGGCTCAAGGCACCGTGCAAGGCCACGGCATCAAAGCCATCTTGTTGCAGGTCGTTGGCCAAACCATCACATTCAATTTGCGTGCTGGCAAAAACGATTGCCTGGTTGATGGTGGTGTCGCGTAGCCAATGGTCGAGCAATTTGCGTTTGTGCTGGGCGTTGTCGGCCCAGAACAGCACTTGCTTGATGTTGGCGTGTTTTTCCTGCGGGCTGTCAATGGTGATGCGCTGTGGCTCGCGCATCACGCGAGAGGCCAGTTGCTGGATGCGTGGTGCAAAGGTGGCGCTGAACATCATGGTCTGCTTGCGGTCGATGGTGAGCTGGTTGATTTCAGCCAGGTCATCCGAGAAGCCCAGGTCAAGCATGCGGTCAGCTTCGTCGACCACCAAAAATTGCACCTGATCGAGCTTGATTTGCATCGAACGTTGCAGGTCAAGCAAACGGCCCGGGGTGGCCACCACCAGATTGGCGTTTTGTAACTTGGCAATCTGCAACTGGTAAGGCATACCGCCCACGATGTTGGCCACGCGCAGACCACGGCAATGCTGCACCAGGTCGATCGCATCGTGCGCAACTTGCTGGGCTAGTTCACGGGTCGGGCAGACGATCAAGGCGCCCGGGGTGGGGGCGCTGAAATGGCGCGGGTTGGTAGGGTCTTTACGCTTGGCGCGCTTGGGTGCTGCCTCGCCTTTAGCGGCGGCTTCGGCTACGGCTTGTTCGTAATCTGCGCGGGATTTGGCTTCAGCCTGTTCCTGTTGTTTGAGCAAGGTGTGCAGCACGGGCAACAGAAAAGCTGCTGTTTTGCCACTGCCGGTTTGGCTGGAGACCATCAGGTCAACGAAACGGGCACTGTTACCGTCGTCACTGACGCCCTGCATGGCCAGCGGAATGGTTTTGAGCTGAACCGTGGTTGGTTGGGTAAAGCCCAGGTCTTTCACGGCCTGGATCAGTTCAGGCGCCAGACCCAGGGTGACAAAGCCGTTGGGAATGTCTTCTGCGACCGGGGTGGCCGCTTCTGGTACGTCATGTGGCAACAGGTTGATGTCGTTGGAAATGATTTCGGCAGACGAAAATTCGCCCGCCGCTAAAGTAGCGTCAGTCATGGAATGTCCTCAAACGCGAAGCCCCGCAAGGTGTGCGGTGGATCCGTGTGATGGTTAAAAAACATCAACCATCAAACGGAACCGGCCCTGACTCAGCAAAGTGAGTGCGTCTAGAAGCTGGGGGTCTTTTTGAGGCAGGTTGTGAATCAACCTGGCTGCAGACCCAGTGAATGTTGGGAGATGTACAAAATTCGCCGCGATTTCAGCGAAGCCGCGAATTATGCCATGGATTTTGGTTTCTGCTTAGTTGTTTTGTCTAATTTATTTAGAGGGGCAGTTTCAGGAAGTGTGTGCGGTAATGTTCCAGTTCGTCAATGGACTCATGCACATCAGCCAATGCGGTGTGCCGCTGCTTCTTTTTAAAACTCTTGTAGACCCCGGGTGCCCAGCGCTTGGAGAGTTCCTTGAGCGTGCTAACGTCCAAGTTGCGGTAGTGAAAAAATGCTTCCAGCCTGGGCATGTATCTGGCCAGGAAACGCCGGTCCTGGCCGATGCTGTTGCCGCACATGGGGACGCTGCTCTTGGGCACGTAATGCGCCAGAAACTGGAGCAGTATTTTCTCGGCTTCCTCTTCCGTCATGGTGGCGGCCTTGACCTTGTCAATCAGGCCACTTTTGCCGTGCGTGCTTGTATTCCATTTGTCCATCTTGCCAAGCAGGTCGTCACTCTGGTGGACGACCAAAACAGGACCTTCGATGCGCCGGGTCAAATGGGCGTCGGTGACGATAACCGCGATTTCAATGATGCGCTCATGCTCGGGATTCAAGCCCGTCATCTCGCAGTCCAGCCAGACCAGGTTGAGATCCGATTTGGCCAGAGGTGCAGATTCAGTGGGGGTGTTGGCGTGGTGCATAGGCCAAATTGTCGCCGATGACCTAAACTTCCCGGCCATGACTGACACGCTTTTCTCTGCTTCAATTTCACTGTCCTTGGTTTTTGCCGCCGCTCTGGCCTTGAGTTTGGTGCTCAAGTTTTGGCTGGGTTCCCGCCAGATTCGCCATGTGGCGCAACACCGTGACGCGGTACCTGCGGCTTTTGCGCACACTATTTCTCTGGCAGCCCATCAAAAAGCCGCTGATTACACCGTGGCCAAGGCCCGTCTCGGACTATTGGAGATGGCGCTGGGTGCGGCGGTGCTGTTGGGCTGGACTTTGCTGGGTGGGATATCTAGCCTGAATCAGGCCCTGGTGCAGGCCATGGGACTGGGCACGGGGCAGCAGCTGGCCTTGCTGGTAGCCTTTGTCGTGTTCAGTGGCGCGATTGATTTGCCGCTGTCTTGGTACCAGACTTTTGTGCTTGAACAGCGTTTTGGCTTCAACAAAATGAGCTTCAGGCTGTGGTTGGCTGACCTGCTCAAGTCCGGCTTGATCGGCGCCCTGATCGGGTTGCCGATCGCTGCCTTGATCCTCTGGATGATGGCTGCCACCGGCAGCCTGTGGTGGTTGTGGGCCTGGCTGTTCTGGATGGGGTTCAACCTGTTGCTGTTGGTGATTTATCCGACCCTGATTGCGCCTTTGTTCAACAAGTTTGCACCGCTGGAAGACGAAACCTTGCGCTCGCGTGTGACGGCCTTGATGCAGCGTTGCGGGTTTTCTGCCAAGGGCTTGTTCGTGATGGACGGCAGCAAGCGCAGCGCCCACGCCAACGCCTATTTCACCGGCTTTGGGGCTGCCAAGCGGGTGGTGTTTTACGACACGCTGCTGGCCAAGCTGAGTGCGCCCGAGGTGGATGCTGTGCTGGCGCATGAGTTGGGGCATTTCAAACACAAGCACATCATCAAACGCATTGTGTCGATGTTTGCGCTGAGTCTGGCTGGCTTTGCCTTGTTGGGTTATTTGACGCAGCAAGTCTGGTTTTACACGGGTTTGGGGGTGCAGCCCAACCTGGCAGCAAGCAATGATGCGTTGGCCCTGTTGCTGTTCATGCTGGCGCTGCCGGTGTTCAGTTTTTTCATTGCGCCGCTGTTTGCGCAGTTGTCACGCAAGCACGAGTTTGAGGCAGACGCTTATGCCGTCAGTCAAACCAGTGCCCAGGATCTTTCCACTGCGCTGCTCAAACTTTACGAGGACAATGCATCCACCCTGACGCCAGACCCTTTGTATGTCAGCTTTTATTACTCGCACCCCGGTGCCTCGGAGCGGCTGGCGCGTATGCGCGGTATGGCCTCGACGGCTGCCTGATTTTTGAACCCAATATGCCCCTAGCCCAACAACAACAACGCGCCTTGACGGCCACTGAAGTGGTCACCCGACTGGCCAAACTGGAGGACTGGCGTCTGGACGGAGATGGCACTGCGGTGGTGATCCAGAAAACCTTCCGCTTTGCCGACTTCGCCCAGACCATGGTGTTTGTGAATGCCGTGGCCTGGCTGGCCCAGGCCCGAGATCATCACCCGGTGCTCATCGTGCAATTTGACAATTGCACGGTACGTTACAGCACGCATGACGTAGCAGGTCTGTCAACGGCCGACTTTGATTGTGCTGCCGCGGTGGATGCGCTGCCTGGTGCCGCCAAGTCAGTGCTTGTATGACGTCACCGCAACGCGCGCCCGGCCTGATTGTGGCCAACTATGGACGCCATTTTCTGGTTGAAAACGCAACCGGAGATCGCTTGATTTGTCATTCACGCGGTAAAAAAAGTCAGGGTGTGGTGGGTGACAGGGTGTTATGGCTGGCATCGCAAGATGAAGGCACGATCGAGAAAATCGAGCCGCGACGCAACCTGTTTTATCGCCAGGATGATGTGCGCACCAAAATGTTTGCCGCTAACCTGGACCAGGTGCTGATTCTGATTGCCGCCGAGCCTGAATTTTCCAGCAGCCAGTTGTCCCGTGCCCTGATTGCCGCCGAAGAGCAGCACATTACCCCGATCATTGCCCTGAACAAAAGTGACCTCACCGAGCCCTTTGCCCGCGCCTGGAACTGGCTGGCGCCGTATCGGCACATGGGTTATGAGGTGGTGCCGCTGTCGCTCGCGGACGCAGCAGCGGGTCGTACCGCCCTGAGTCAGCGCCTGGCAGGTAAAACCACGCTGGTGCTGGGCCCGTCGGGTGCCGGCAAGAGTACCTTGATCAACTGTCTGATTCCCGGCGCGCTGGTGCAAACCGGGGTGTTGTCACAAGCCCTGAGCAGCGGCAAACACACCACCACCAGCACCACCTGGTACTGGGTGGATGCCGCTAAGACGACTGCCTTGATCGATTCGCCCGGGTTTCAGGAATTTGGCTTGAACCACATCGACCCAGCCCAGTTGGCGGCCTATATGCCCGACCTCAAACCCCATGTCAAAAACTGCAAGTTCTACAACTGCAGCCACTTGCATGAACCCGGTTGTGGTGTGATTGCTGCGGTCAATTCAGACGATCTGCCTGACAGCATCAGTGTGAATCGGTATCAGATTTACAGTGACTTGTATGCTGAGCTGAAGCAGATGCGGCGTTATTAATCAGTTGGGGTCAGAGCACGTCGCTGCGCGAGTGGTCTGACCCGCAAGGTTTAAGCCTTGGCTGTGACCAGTTTGGCCAAGGCTGCCACCAGCTGATCACATTGTTCGGGTGTGCCCACGCTGATGCGTAAATACGCGTCAATCCGGGCTTGTTTGAAATGCCGCACCAGCACACCTTGCGCGCGCAAGTCGGCGGCCAGTTCAGCGCCCTCATGCTTGGGGTGACGTGCAAAGACAAAATTGGTTTGCGACGGCAACACCACAAAACCAAGGTCTTCCAGCGCCAGTGCCATCCCCTCGCGGCTGCTCATCACCGCCTGGCGGGTTTGCTCAAAATAGGCCTGGTCTTCAAAAGCGGCCACACCGCCGGCCAGCGCCAGCCGGTCCAGCGGATACGAGTTAAAGCTGTTTTTCACCCGGTTCAGAGCCTCAATCAGAGGTGCCTGACCACAGGCGTAGCCGATACGCAAGCCGGCAAGCGAGCGTGACTTGGACAGGGTGTGCACCACCAGCAGGTTGGCGTATCGGTCAATCAGGGCGACGGCGCTGTGGCCGCCAAAGTCCACGTAGGCCTCATCCACCAGCACGACCCGGTTCGGGTGCATTTGCAGCAGCGTCTCAATGTCGGCCAATGGCAAGCCGATTCCGGTGGGGGCATTGGGGTTGGCAATCACCACCCCGGCGACGGCCTGGTCTGCAGCGCAGGCATAGTCAGCCACATTCAATTGCAGGCCTTCGCGCAGCGGCACGGGGCGTACAGCAATACTGTACAAACCGCAATAGACCTTGTAAAAGCTGTAGCTGATGTCGGGCATCAGCAGCGGCAAGCCCTGCTGGAAAAAAGCAAAAAAAGCATGCGCCAATACCTCGTCCGAGCCATTGCCCAAAAACACCTGTTGGGGTGTTAGGCTGAAGTGCTGGGCAACGGCTTGCCGCAAGTTGCTGCCATCAGGGTCGGGGTACAACTGCAAGCCATGTTGCGCCGCTTGCTGAATGGCGGTTACCACGCGCGGCGACGGGGGGTAAGGGTTTTCGTTGGTGTTGAGCTTGACCAGATTGGCCATCTTGGGTTGCTCACCCGGCACATAGGGCACCAGTTGCTGTACGATGGGGCTGATAAATTGGGCGTTCAAGAGAGGGTTCACTTCAAAAAATGGGGGAGTGGTGGCCTGATGTCAAGCGCTTTGTGTTTGCGTTCAGGCAATGAGTCGTGCCAGTGTCAAAAGAGCCAACAGGACAACCCACATGACCACGGCACGCCAGACCAGACCGACCAGAATAGCCAGGTGGGCCAGTTCTGGAGGGGGGCGCTGACTGGCACCAGATGACAGGCCTGCGGCCGTGGGTGCGTTGGCGCCCGGGGCAGTGCCGAGTTGAATATTGATGGCGCCAGCCGTGGCCGCCAGTACCAGGCCGTCGTTGTCTGTGCCGGATTGCGCTGCATAACGACGCCAGCCATCAATGGCTTCTTCAAAATTTCCTACCACGGCAAAGCCAAGCACCGTCATGCGTGCAGGCAAGCCATCAATCCAGTGCCAGGCCGTCTTTGCATTGGTTTGCAGGGCCACACTGATAGGCTGCTCCAGGGCCTTGCTTTTGTGCTGCCAGTAGCGGGAGACAAATTCGGACAAGCGGTACAACACGGCACCCATGGGGCCCAATCCCAGAGCCGCCAGCACGGAAAACCAAGCCAGTACACCGAAGACGTGGCGATGGGCCGCCAGCACCGAGAATTCGATGACACGGCCAATGATCTCGCTACGCGACCAGGACTGGGTGTCCATGTGTTGCCATTGCGCCAAGAGTGAGCGGGCCAGGGCGTCGTCGTCGTTGGCCAAGGCATTGCGGATCTCGGTGAAATGAAAACTGAATTGGCGAAAGCCAAGGGAGGCGTACAGCACCAGGGCACTCCAAAGCACTGCCAGCGGCCATCCCACCCAGAACGCAAGTGACCAATAGATCAATAGGGCCAAACCGGCTGGCAGGCCCACCGCCAGGCCCCAGGCCAGCCAGCCGTGCAAGGATTTGCCTGCGTCCAGGTTGCGGTTGCAGTAGCGTACCCAGGAACGCATGGCGGCATGGATCGGGTTACCACGGCTCAAGGGGCGCGCCTGATCCAGCAGCAGGGCAAACAGCACAGAGATAAAGCTCATGCGTGAATCATAGCGGCTGTCCGGTTCAGGCTAGCAAAAAACGGTAAAAGTTGCGCAACATGCCGGCCGTGGCGCCCCAGATAAAGCGCTCGGTAAGATGGTCCTGGTAAGGCATGGACAGCCATTGACGCTGCGCGCCCTGCCAGACCACCTGATGGTGTCGATGGTGGGCCGGGTTCATCAAATACGCCAGTGGCACTTCAAATATATCCGCCACCTCATTGGGGTTGGGATTCAGGGCAAAGCCCGGTGAAATCAGCGCCACCACCGGCGTGACGTGAAACGCGGACCCTGTGACATAGACCGGCAACTGCCCGAGGACCTCGACAAACTGCGCATCCAGTCCAATTTCTTCTTGCGCCTCACGCAAGGCGGCAGCGACCGCGCCGGCATCGGTCTCATCGACCTTGCCGCCCGGAAAGGCAATTTGTCCGGAGTGGGTACTCAGGTGTTGCGTGCGCAGGGTGAGCAGCACGGTCGGTTCCGGGTGCAGCACAATGGGCAGCAGCACCGCAGCGGACATGGGCTGGCGGTCCATGAACTTTTTTTCAGCCAAAAATTCAGGCTTCCAAACGGGCGGTGCAGAAAAACGTGAGCGCAGTGCGTCAGCTTGCAGCCGTTGGTGCTCTACCGCAGGCAGATGGCTGTCGACCTGTATCACCGGCACCGTGCGCGGGTCGATCTTGGGTGCAGTCATGGTGATAGCTGAAAAGTAGGGCGAAAAAAAACCGCCACAGTTGACTGAGGCGGTCTGCTTTTGGGCTGTTTGCTATTCGGTCAAGCGGCAGTTGTTGCCACCACTTTGCGCGCTGGCAATTTTTCCTTGATACGAGCCGACTTGCCGCTGCGGTCACGCAGGTAGTATAACTTGGCACGGCGCACATCGCCACGACGCTTGACTTCGATGCTGGCAATCAGCGGGCTGTAGGTCTGAAAAGTACGTTCGACACCTTCGCCGCTGGAGATTTTGCGAACGGTGAAGCCGCTGTTCAGGCCGCGATTGCGCTTGGCAATCACCACGCCTTCGTAGGCTTGCAGACGCTTGCGCGTGCCTTCAACCACGTTCAGGCTCACGACAACGGTGTCGCCAGGACCAAACTCGGGGATGGTCTTGTTCAGGCGAGCAATTTCTTCTTGCTCAAGGATTTGGATCAGGTTCATAAGTTCTTTCAATGATCATGTCAGCACCAGCATCACCATGATGCATGCCAGCGTGCAAAGCAATCTGGCGGTCTTACAGAGGATCGGGAAGCCCATAATTATAGCCTGAGAGTACGACCTCGTCGCTTTGGCTTAATTGACCCGCGCGGCGGGCCTGTTCAATCAGTTCAGGCCGCAGACCTTGGGTGAGCAAAAGACGTTGCTTGCGGCGCCAGCGCTCGATGTTGACATGGTGGCCGCTGAGCAGCACGTCGGGGACGGCCCGGCCTTGCCAGATTTCGGGCCGGGTGTAATGTGGGCAATCCAGCAGGCCATCCAATGCCGGATTAAAACTGTCCTGCGCATGGCTGTCGGCGTCGCCCAGCACACCGGGTTGTAGTCGGGCCACGGCGTCGAGTAGCGCCATGGCCGCGATTTCTCCGCCAGACAGCACAAAGTCGCCCAGACTGATTTGCTCGGTGACATGGGTGTTAATGAAGCGTTGGTCAATGCCTTCGTAGCGACCACAAATCAGCACCGCGCCATGACTGTTAGCCCAGCGCGTGACCATGGCGTGCTTGAGTGGTTTGCCAATGGGCGAGAACAGGACAACCGGCGCGTCATCGGGGCGCTCGGCACGAATGGTTGCTAGACACTGTGACAGTGGTTCGGCCATCATCACCATGCCAGGGCCACCGCCAAAGGGGCGGTCGTCAACCCGGCGGTAATTGCCTTGGGCAAAATCGCGCAGGTTGCGCAACTGCACATCGACTTGACCGGATTCAAAGGCGCGCCGGGTGATGCCTGTGGTGAGCAGCGGGGCAAACAATTCCGGAAACAGCGTCACCACGTCAAATCGCATGATGCTGCTCTTAATAATCGGCTTGCCAGTCCACCAGAATGCGTCGCTCGCTCAAGCTTACATCATCAATGTAAACCGCCACAAACGGGATCATGATTTGCGTGGTTTGTGCGTCAAGCGTTTTTTCAATCACCAATACCGTTTGCGGGCCAGTTGTCAACAGGTCACGCACCTGACCCAGGGAAACGCCTTCGCGATTGATGACCTCCAGCCCGATCAGGTCAACCCAGTAGTACTCGTCTTTTTGGGCGGTGGGGAAACTGCTGCGCGAAATGAAGATGCGTGCGCCTCGCAGGGCATCTGCTGCGCTGCGGTCGTTGATGTCCTGCGCGCAGGCGACCACGGTGTCTGAGTGGGTCTTAGCTTCCTTGATTGTCAACAAGCCGACACCATCAAAGGTTTTGGCGCCTTTTTCGGTGGGAAGCAGAAACCAGCGTTTGGAAGAAAAAAGCGCCTCGGGATCGGCGCTGTAGGGGAAAACCTTGAACCACCCCTTGATGCCCCAGGCGTCAAGGATGCGCCCGACTTCGATAGCGTCTGCCGGCAATTCGGCAGCCTCCAGGCCGGGCAGCATCAGCAACAATCAGGCTGCTTTGGCAGCAGATTGTTTGATCAGACGTTCAACGGTGGGGGAAGCTTGCGCACCCACACTGCGCCAGTAAGTCAAGCGGTCCTGGGCAATACGGATGCTTTCTTCGCTGGCGGTGGCGATCGGGTTATAAAAACCAATGCGCTCGATAAAGCGGCCATCGCGGCGGGTGCGTTTGTCAGCGACCACAATATTGAAAAACGGGCGAGCTTTAGCACCGCCACGGGCGAGTCGAATGACGACCATGATGTATCCTTTGGGGAAGTGGAAAAACTTCCACGAAAATTGGCATTTAACCTGGCGTTTGAGACACGCGACATAACCACCCGGTTATGCGACACGCCAGACAGCCGCACATTATATCGTTCTTCACTACCATGCCCGTCATTCGTCCCAGCCAATCCAGCGACATCGCGCAAATTACGGCCATCTATGCCCACCATGTGTTGCATGGAACCGGCACTTTCGAGGTCGATCCGCCCTCTGAGGCTGACATGGCCCAGCGTCGTGCCGATGTCTTGAGCAAGAACCTGCCTTATCTGGTCGCGGTTGACGGCGCTCAGGTGCTGGGATTTGCCTATTGCAACTGGTTCAAGCCGCGTCCAGCGTACCGTTATTCGGCTGAAGATTCGATTTATCTGGCACCAATGGCGATCGGGCAGGGTTTGGGGCGTGCCTTGTTGGCCGAACTGATGGCGCAGGCTGAGCGCGCTGGTGTGCGTAAGCTGATTGCCGTGATTGGTGACTCCAATAACCTGGGGTCCGTTGGTGTTCACCAAAGCGCTGGTTTTGGCCATGTTGGTACGCTCAAGTCTTGCGGCTGGAAGTTCGGACGCTGGCTGGACGTGGTGATGATGGACAAGGCCCTGGGCTTGGGCGACAGCGTCGCCCCGCTGTATAGCGGACAGAAGTGAATCAAAAAACTTGCAAACTGACCCAGTAGGCAACAGCCGCGACAAAAGCACTGGCTGGGATGGTCAGAACCCAGGCCCAGATGATGTTCCCGGCGACTCCCCAACGCACCGCGCTGGCCCGCCGTGTCGCACCCACACCCACAATGGCGCCGGTGATGGTGTGTGTGGTTGAAACGGGCACACCCAGGGCTGTCGCCAAAAACAAGGTGATGGCCCCGCCGGTTTCAGCACAAAAACCGCCAACCGGTTTGAGTTTTGTGATTTTTTGCCCCATTGTTTTCACAATGCGCCAGCCACCAAACATGGTGCCCAGGCCAATCGCTGAATAACAGACCAGAATGACCCAGGTGGGTGGTGCCCGGTCTGCAGCATTGGTGTAACCGGTGGCGATTAACAACATCCAGATGATGCCAATGGTTTTTTGGGCATCGTTGCCGCCATGGCCCAGGCTGTAAGCCCCGGCGGAGACCAATTGCCAGCGCCGGAACCATTTGTCAACCTTGAGCGGCCTGAAATTGCGAAAACTCCAGGACACCAGGATCATCATGGCGGACCCCAGTAAAAAACCAAGCAGGGGCGAAACAAAAATAAAAACAACCGTTTTCAAAATGCCGGCGGAAATCAGGGAGTCAACTCCTGCCTTGGCGTTGGCGGCCCCAACAATGCCGCCAATCAGCGCGTGTGATGAGCTGCTGGGAATGCCGTAATACCAAGTGATGAAATTCCAGACGATGGCACCCACCAAGGCGCCAAACACCACATGGGTATCAACGATGCCTGGCAAGACGATGCCTTTGCCAACTGTGGCGGCCACACTCAAATGAAAAACAAAAATCGCCACCACATTAAAAAATGCGGCAAAAACGACGGCTTGCCCTGGTTTGAGCACACCAGTGGAGACCACCGTGGCGATTGAGTTGGCGGCATCGTGAAAGCCGTTCATGAAATCGAAGATGATGGCCATCAACACCAGAACAACGACCACCCATAACGCAGCTTGTACAGTTTCCATAGTCCTGAACCTCGCGTCAATCAGGAGTTTTCGAGGATCACACCCTCGATCAAATTGGCCACATCTTCGCAACGGTCGGTGATGGTTTCCAGTAATTCATAAATTGCCTTGAGTTTGATCACTTCACGCACATCAGGCTCTTCTCTGAACAATTTGCTCATGGCGGTGCGCATCACGCGGTCCGCATCGCTTTCCAGCTTGTCAATTTCGTCGCAGGTTTTCAGGGCAGCCTCGGCCGTGGACGCGTCGGCAATCTTGCTCAGCAATTGCACGGCATCACGGACACGCTCACAGCACTTCACGCTCAAATCGGTGAGGCGGGTGATTTCATCGGTCATGTGGTGGATGTCGTACAAGGCCATGGTCTCGGCAGAGTCCTGGATCAGGTCAGCCACATCATCCATGGTGTTGATCAGGCTGTGAATCTGCTCACGGTCGATCGGTGTGATGAAGGTCTTGTGAAGCGCTTTGTTGACCTCATGCGTGATGCGATCCGCGGCACCTTCGGCGTGGTTCACTTCACGGTGGTATTTCTCGCGCAGAGGTAAATCACCGTAATTCGCAACGAGCTTGGAAAATGCATGCGCCGCCTCGACGATGTGGTCAGCGTGCTGGTTGAAAAGTTTGAAAAAATTGGTATCACGCGGAAGCAGTTTGCCAAAAAACACAGGGGACTCCTTGGAAATATTTCAGAACCATGACGGTTTGATGACGATCCCAAGTTTAACTGTCAGCCAGTCAGTGCCATAAATACAAACGCCCCGCAGTTGAGGCTGCGAGGCGTTTGTAACGGGACGGTTCAAGCAGGAGGCCGTCGGAGCAAGGTGAATCAGGCGTTGGTTTCATCCTTCACCGAGGCTGCGGCATCGGTGTAGTCCTGCACCTTGTCAAAATTCAGGTACTGGTAGATTTTGCTGCTGGCCGCTGTCAAAACACCCATGTCGGCCATGTACTCTTCCTTGGTCGGAATACGTCCCAGCTTGGAACAGATGGCGGCCAATTCGGCGCTGCCCAGGTAGACATAGCTGTTTTTGCCCAGACGGTTCGGGAAGTTGCGCGTGGAGGTGGAGAACACCGTGGCGCCTTCCTTGACCTGCGCCTGGTTGCCCATACACAGGCTGCAACCCGGCATTTCCATGCGGGCACCGGCGGAACCCAGCACGCCGTAGTGGCCCTCTTCGGTGAGCTGCTTGGCGTCCATTTTGGTGGGTGGTGCCATCCACAGCTTGACTGGGATGTCGCGCTTGTTTTCCAACAATTTGGAGGCGGCGCGAAAGTGGCCGATGTTGGTCATGCAGGAGCCGATGAACACTTCGTCGATCTTGGCGCCGGCCACGTCGGACAGGGTTTTCACGTCGTCCGGGTCGTTCGGGCAGGCCACGATGGGTTCGTGAATGTCAGCCAGGTTGATTTCGATCACGCTGGCGTACTCGGCATCGGCGTCGGCCTTGAGCAATTGCGGGTTGGCCAGCCAGGCTTCCATGGCCTTGATGCGGCGGTTGATGGTGCGCACATCCGAGTAACCGTTTGCAATCATCCACTTCAACATCACGATGTTGCTGTTGATGTACTCAATGATGGGCTCTTTGTTCAGGTGTACGGTGCAACCGGCGGCGCTGCGCTCGGCAGAGGCGTCGCTGAGCTCGAACGCTTGCTCGACCTTGAGGTCTGGCAAGCCTTCAATTTCAAGAATGCGACCGGAGAACACGTTTTTCTTGCCTTGCTTGGCCACCGTGAGTTCACCGGACCTGATGGCGTACAGCGGAATGGCGTTGACCAGGTCCCGCAGTGTGACGCCAGGCTGCATCTGGCCCTTGAAGCGCACCAGCACGCTCTCGGGCATGTCGAGTGGCATCACGCCGGTGGCAGCACCAAACGCCACCAGACCGGAGCCGGCGGGGAAGCTGATGCCGATCGGGAAGCGGGTGTGGCTGTCACCACCGGTGCCCACGGTATCGGGCAACAGCATGCGGTTGAGCCAGCTGTGGATGATACCGTCACCCGGGCGCAGCGGAATGCCGCCGCGGTTGCTGATGAACTCAGGCAACTCGTGGTGCATCTTGACATCCACGGGCTTGGGGTAAGCCGCAGTGTGGCAGAAGGATTGCATCACCAGATCAGCGCTGAAGCCCAGGCAAGCCAGGTCTTTCAGCTCGTCGCGAGTCATCGGGCCGGTGGTGTCCTGCGAGCCGACGCTGGTCATTTTGGGTTCGCAGTAGGTGCCGGGCAAGACACCCTGGCCTTCGGGCAAACCGCAGGCACGGCCGACCATTTTTTGCGCCAAGGTGAAACCCTTGCCCGTGGCTTTGGGGTTTTGCGGCAGGCGGAACAGGGTCGACACGGGCAGACCCAGGGCTTCGCGTGCCTTGGTGGTCAGGCCGCGGCCAATGATCAGGGGGATACGACCACCGGCGCGCACTTCGTCAAACAAGACCTCGCTCTTGAGCTTGAACTTGGCGATGACCTGGCCGTCTTTCAGGGCCTTGCCGTCATAGGGGCGCAACTCGATGGTGTCGCCCATGGCCATCTGGCTGACGTCGAGTTCAATCGGCAGGGCGCCTGCATCTTCCATGGTGTTGTAGAAAATCGGGGCAATCTTGGCACCCAGGCAAACACCGCCAAAGCGCTTGTTGGGTACGAAGGGAATATCTTCACCGGTGAACCAGAGCACGCTGTTGGTGGCTGACTTGCGGCTGGAGCCGGTGCCGACCACGTCGCCCACATAGGCTACCAGGTTGCCACGGGCGCGCAGGTCTTCGATGAACTTGACCGGACCACGTTTGCCGTCTTCTTCAGGGGTGATGCCGTCGCGTTTGTTTTTCAACATCGCCAGAGCGTGCAGCGGAATATCCGGGCGGCTCCAGGCGTCAGGGGCGGGGGACAGGTCGTCGGTGTTGGTCTCACCGGTGACCTTGAGCACGGTCAGCGTGATACTGGCGGGTACTTCAGGGCGGCTGGTGAACCACTCGGCGTCGGCCCAGCTTTGCAGGACCGCTTTGGCGTGGGAGTTGCCTTTATCGGCCTTTTCCTTGACATCATGGAATTGGTCGAACATCAACAATGTTTTCTTCAGGGCTTCAGCCGCAACACCTGCCACGGTTGCATCGTCAAGCAGGTCGATCAGCGGAGTCAGGTTGTAACCACCGAGCATGGTACCGAGCAATTCGGTGGCTTTTTCACGGCTGATCAGCGTGCACTTCTCAGAACCGTGCGCCACAGCTGCGAGGTAACTCGCTTTGACCTTGGCCGCGTCATCGACGCCCGCTGGCACGCGGTGGGTGATCAGGTCAAGCAGCGTTCCTTCTTCGCCCTGCGGCGGGTTTTTCAGCAGCTCAATCAGCGCAGCGGTTTGCTGTGCCGTCAATGGCAGTGCGGGAATGCCGAGTGCGGCGCGTTCAGCGACGTGGGCACGGTAAGTTTGCAACATGGTCAACTCCTTTTCAATCAAAAAATGCAGTCAGCGGTAACGGGCCGGGTGTCTGTGGCTCAGGCATGAGCCGCAGTCAAGGGGCTAAAAATGAACGGATTGATCATCAGGCAGAGAAAAAAACCTGGGCAGGATCATGGGCTGGCAATTTGGCCGTTTGGTGGGCACGCACCAGCACCTGCCAAAAATAGCGGTAACTGGCACGGTCATGCAAATGGCCCTCAAGTGAAATGGGCGCCCAGTCGGCTGCATGCGCAGCACAAACAACGCGACTGGCCTGATCAACTTCATTGGCTGCCGGCGAAAATGCTGCCAGGATGGGACGAATCTGATCCGGGTGAATGCTCCACATGCGACCAAACCCCAGGGCGCGACTGGCGTGCCGGGCGGCCGCTTCCAGTCGGGCGACGTTTTTGAACTCGGTCACCACGCCATGTGACGCCGTCTTGCCAAAGGCATGGCAAGCCCCCGTGATGGCGAGTTTGGCCCGCACCACCAGCGGGTGACTGAATTGGTCCAGGTCTTCGGGCCGACTGAGTTCAGTGGTTCCCATGGCACTGGCCGGAATCGCGCCACCATGGGACGAGACAAAGTCCATTAAACCAAAACTGAGTGATTCAACCCGGGGATGCGCAGCAATGGCCGCCACATGGTGCACCGCCAGCGGTGACTCGATCAGCACGTGAAGCGGCAAGGGCGTGGTACGACCATTGGTGTTTGCTGCCTGGTCAAGGTGGATCAGGGCAAGCTCAATGTCCGCGACGGAGTCAACTTTTGGAATCATCACATGGCACAAAGCCTGTGCCGAGCGTCCCACAATGGTGGCTACATCATGCGCAAATGCGGGGTGGTCGACCGGATGAACCCGGGCCGCAATTCGGGCGCGGCCATGAGGCGCTAATTTTTGGCTCGCAGACCATGCGCTTTCAACCAGCTCTGCCACCATCCGAGCATGGTCCTTCTCGCCACCAACGGGTGCCCCGTCCTCGCAATCGAGTGTGACGTCAAACGCACAGGTACCCAGTTCATAGGACAGTTCGGCCTGCAAAGCCAGGCTTTTGACCATGCGCGCCTGGACGCCGCAGTAGTGGTCGCACACCGGCAGCGGTGTGGCCGCGGTCGGGCCCAGCAATACGTCGCGTGGGTGGGTCACGAGCCTGACTCTGAACGGGGGGTTACAACAGGTGGGCGACGCCGGCCTGCTCGTCTTGCAACTCTTTTAAGGTCTTGTTGATGCATTCCTGGCTGAACGCGTCAATTGGCAGACCTTCGACCGGTTTGTACTCGCCACCTTCGCAGGTGACCGGGAAGCCAAACATGGTGTCTTTCGGGATGCCATAGTCGCCATTGGAAGGAATGCCCATGGTGACCCATTTGCCACTGGTGCCCAAAGCCCAGTCATGCATGTGGTCGATCGCAGCGTTGGCGGCCGAGGCAGCCGAAGACACGCCGCGTGCCGCAATGATGGCCGCACCACGCTTGCCCACCGTGGGCAGGAAGGTGTTGGCGTTCCAGTCGGCGTTGTTGATCATGTCCTTGACGCTTGCACCGTTGATGGTGGCGAAGCGGTAATCAGCGTACATGGTGGGGGAATGGTTGCCCCAGACCGCCATGTTTTCGATGTCAGCCACGGCCTTTCCGGTCTTGGAGGCCAGTTGGCTCAAGGCACGGTTGTGGTCCAGGCGCAGCATGGCGGTGAAATTCTTGCGTGGCAGGTCGGGTGCGCTCTTCATGGCAATGTAGGCATTGGTGTTGGCCGGGTTACCCACCACCAGCACGCGCACATCGCGGCTGGCCACGGCATTGAGGGCCTTGCCCTGGGCGGTGAAAATTTCGGCATTCACGGCCAGCAACTCCGCGCGCTCCATGCCCGGGCCACGGGGGCGTGAACCGATCAGCAGGGCGTAATCCACGTCCTTGAAAGCGGTCATGGGGTCGCTATGGGCCTCCATGCCGACGAGCAAGGGGAAGGCGCAGTCTTGCAGTTCCATCATCACGCCTTGCAACGCCTGTTGTGCCTTTTCAACCGGGACTTCCAGCAGGCTCAAGACGATGGGCTGATCCTTGCCGAGCATTTCGCCTGAAGCGATACGAAACAGGATGGCGTAACCAATTTGACCTGCGGCACCGGTAACGGCTACACGGACGGGCTTTTTGCTCATGGTGAAATCTCCAAAAGGTTTAAGAAATAATTCAGTAGGCGCAGGGTGAGCAATACATGGCCAACCCTTTAGCGCATCAAGTGTACTCTGGAAAACCCTGATTCGTCAATTTGTCTTATGTCTTATATAAGATATGATTCGACAAAATGGCCATGCCGCAAATTGAGACAAATCCACCATGCAAACCTTTCCCGATCCTGTCATCGAACCCGTCCTGGTCTCGCCAGAGGCCGCCATTTCGCAGGCGTCCTCGGCAACACCGGCCTTCAGTCCGCTGTACCAGCAAATCAAGGGCTTGATCCTCAACAGCTTGCGTGCCGGCGAATGGAAACCCGGCGAAATGATTCCAAGTGAAATGGATCTGGCGGGGCGCTTTCATGTGAGCCAGGGTACGGTGCGCAAGGCGATTGATGAATTGGCGGCAGAGAATTTGTTGTTGCGTCGACAAGGCAAAGGCACTTTTGTTGCCACCCACGCCGAGCAACAGGTGCAATTCAGATTCCTCAAGTTGGTCCCCGACAGTGGGACCCGGGGTAGCGAAGGCCCGGCTCAGCGCGACATTATTGAATGCAAGCGCAGCCGCGCCACGGCGGACGTGGCGCGGGCGCTGGCCTTGCGCAACGGAGACACGGTGCTGCAGGCCCGACGCCTGCTCAGTTTTGGTGGAGTCCCCATTATTCTGGAAGATATCTGGTTGCCCGCAGCGCCGTTCAAGGGGTTAACGGCTGAGCAGTTGGCCAATTACCAAGGGCCCATGTACGCGTTGTTCGAGACCGAATTCAACGTTCGCATGGTGCGTGCCGAAGAGAAAATACGTGCCATTCCGGCGACGCAATTGCATGTAGAACACCTGAAAGTGCCCTTGGGTACACCTTTGTTGAGCGTAGAGCGGGTGGCCTACACCTACCGTGATGAACCCATGGAACTGCGCCGCGGCTACTATCGAACCGACACCCATCACTACCACAACACGCTGGGTTAATTGGTTTTTTGGCAAGATGTCAGCTTGAAGTCCGTTTGAGGTGTCATCCTTGTGAAAGAAAAGGAAGTGTTTGATTGACATCAAGGAACGATGGGTTGGGCACTTGACGCATTGCAATAGAATTTGTAAGTTATCTTTTTACTCACGGTTACCAAGTTGTTACCTCAACCATGAAAGCATCGTATGTCTGAATCAGCGGCCAGCACAGCAAAAAAGCGTCCGGAGTTTTACAACATTGATGGCAAATCGCTTATCAGCTACCGATGGCCACTGGCATCGATTGCCTCTGGCATGCATCGCGTCAGTGGCGCCATCTTGTTCTTCCTGATGCCGTTCATCATCTGGATGTTTGACAATTCCATCTCATCTGAAATTTCGTTTTTGAAATTCAAGGCGGCTTTTAATGAAGGCATGTTGGGCTTGCCAGGCTTCATCTGGAAGCTGGTTGCCCTGGGGTTGATCTGGGCCAGCTTGCATCACTTCATTGCCGGGATGCGCCACCTCTGGATGGACACCCACCACGAACATGTCACCAAGGATTTTGGACGCCAGACTGCTGCGGTGGTTCTGGTTCTCACGCTCACGCTGACGCTGGTGCTGGGCGCCAAGCTTTTCGGTCTTTACTAAAAAATTCAGGAGTCACTCATGTCTGTCAATTTCGGATCTCACCGCCTGGTCGTCGGCGCACATTACGGCATGCGCGACTGGCTGTCGCAGCGCGTCACAGCGGTCCTCATGGCTTTGTTTACTGTGCTGGTGCTGGCGCAGCTGATTTTCAGCAAGGGTCCGATCGGCTACGAGCTGTGGGCCGGCATTTTTTCTCCGCAATGGATGAAATCGCTGACTTTCCTGGTCATTCTTTCCATGATCTACCACGTGTGGGTCGGCATGCGTAATATTTTTCAGGATTACGTCAAGCCTTATGGCGTGCGTTTTGTCATGCACGTGTTTGCCATTGCCTGGCTGATTGCGTGCACGGGTGGCGCGATTGAAGCCCTGTGGCGCTTGTAAACCTTTCTTTTCAATAAGAAAGTCTTTGCACATCTGGCCATTCGTCAGGGTGTGCTGATCCCAATCATCAAGGCAAAAAATTAACATGACTGCTACCTCCAAACTTCAAAAGCGTAAATTTGACGTCGTCATCATCGGTGCCGGTGGCGCCGGCATGAGTGCGTCGCTGCAACTGGCCAATGCTGGCTTGAATGTCGCTGTGCTGACCAAGGTATTTCCGACACGGTCTCACACCGTTGCTGCCCAGGGCGGCATCGGCGCCAGTCTGGGCAACATGGCCGAGGACAACTGGCACTACCATTTTTACGACACCATCAAGGGCTCGGACTGGTTGGGCGACCAGGATGCGATCGAGTTCATGTGCCGCGAGGCGCCAAAAGTGGTTTACGAGCTGGAGCACTTCGGTATGCCGTTTGACCGCAACCCGGATGGCACCATTTACCAACGTCCTTTTGGTGGCCATTCCAGCAATTACGGCGAAAAACCGGTGCAACGCGCCTGCGCGGCAGCTGACCGCACAGGCCATGCCATGCTGCACACGCTGTACCAGCAAAACGTCAAGGCGCGAACCAATTTCTTTGTTGAGTGGATGGCACTTGACTTGATTCGCGATGCCGATGGAGATGTTGTCGGCGTCACGGCGCTTGAGATGGAAACCGGTGAGATCCACATTCTGCAAGCCAAGACCGTCATGATGGCCTCGGGTGGCGCCGGACGCATTTTTGCGGCATCGACCAATGCCTATATCAACACCGGTGACGGTTTGGGTATGGCGGCACGCGCAGGGATCCCGCTGCAAGACATGGAATTCTGGCAATTCCACCCCACGGGTGTGGCTGGTGCCGGCGTTTTGCTGACAGAAGGCTGTCGCGGCGAAGGTGCGATTTTGCGCAACAGCAATGGCGAGCGCTTCATGGAACGTTATGCCCCCACCATGAAAGATCTGGCACCACGCGACTTTGTCTCGCGCTGCATGGACCAGGAAATCAAGGAAGGGCGCGGCTGCGGCCCGAAAAAGGATTACATCAACCTGGATATGACACACCTTGGCGCCGAGACGATCGCGCTTCGCTTGCCGAGTGTCTTTGAGATTGGCCACAATTTTGCCAACGTCGACATCACCAAAGAGCCGATCCCGGTGATTCCGACCAACCATTACCAAATGGGCGGCATCCCAACGAACATCAGCGGTCAGGTGGTCATGCCCAACAGCAGCGGTGCCCAGGAGGTTGTCAAAGGCCTCTATGCCGTGGGTGAGTGCGCGTGTGTCAGTGTGCACGGAGCGAATCGGCTGGGTACCAACTCCTTGCTTGACATTGTGGTTTTTGGGCGTGCTGCGGGCTTGCACATCATCGATTTCAACAACAAGAACGTGGAGCATAAACCGTTGCCCACCGATGCGGCGGATATTTCCATGGCCCGTCTGGACAGATTGAACACGGCCACCACCGGAGAATACGCGCAGGATGTTGCCGGCGATATGCGCGACATCATGCAACAGCACGCCAGCGTGTTCCGTACCCAGGCCAGCATGGACGAAGGTGTTGCCAAGATTGCCCAATTGCGCCATCGGGTGAACGATATCAAGCTGTCGGACAAGTCGCAGATCTTTAACACCGCCCGTATTGAAGCTTTGGAAGTGGAGAACATGATTGAGGTGGCGCAAGCCACCATGGTGTCGGCGGCGGCACGGCATGAATGTCGTGGGGCCCACAGCGTGATGGATTACGACCGTCCGGCTGACGACGCCACCTGTCCGCTGGGTCGCGATGATGTGAACTGGCTCAAACACACGCTTTGGGACAAAGCGACGAACAGTCTGAGCTACAAGCCAGTCAACCTGAAACCCCTGACGGTTGCATCCGTACCGCCCAAAATCCGCACCTTCTGACAACTTGCAGTACAGACCACAAGCGCTGCCTCCAACTGAACAAGAAAGCAAATCATGGCTAAACGAACTGTCCAAATTTACCGCTATAACCCGGATACCGATGCCAAGCCCTACATGCAGACCATTGAGGTCGAACTTGATGGCAGCGAACGCATGTTGCTTGACGTCTTGACCAAACTGAAAGCCGTTGACCCCACGCTGTCGTACCGGCGTTCATGCCGCGAGGGTATTTGTGGCTCGGACGCGATGAATATCAATGGCAAAAACGGTCTGGCCTGTCTGGTCAACATGTTGACATTACCAGACACCATCGTGCTCAAGCCGCTGCCGGGCCTGCCGGTGGTGCGCGACCTGATTGTCGACATGACGTTGTTTTTCAAGCAATACCATTCGATCAAGCCCTACCTCATCAACGACAACCGCCCGCCAGAAAAAGAGCGCCTGCAGAGCCCGGAAGAGCGGGAAGAGCTTAACGGGCTGTACGAGTGCATCTTGTGCGCGAGCTGCTCCACGAGTTGCCCGGTGTTCTGGTGGAACCCCGACAAATTCGTGGGTCCGGCTGGCTTGCTGCAAGCCTACCGCTTTATTGCCGACAGCCGCGATGAAGCCACCAGCGAGCGTCTGGACAACCTCGAAGACCCTTACCGTCTTTTCCGTTGCACCACCATCATGAATTGCGTGGACGTGTGCCCGAAAGGCCTGAACCCGACCAAAGCCATTGGCAAGATCAAGGAACTAATGGTGCGTCGCGCCATCTGATGCCCCCCTGATGGACACCACCGGCATGGAAACAAGCGACGCCCTGATTGATGAGCGTGTATTGAGCAAGCTCAAGTGGCGCTGTCGCCGGGGCTTGCTCGAGAACGATATTTTCATCGAACGTTTCTTCAAGCGGTTTGAGTCCACGCTCACTGTCAAGCAGACGCAAGGTCTGAATCTTCTAATGGACCTGAGCGATTCAGATCTGCTGGATTTGCACCTTGGGCGCAAGACTTTGGCTCAAGTGGATGCGAATCTGGTGCAAGACGAAGTTTGCGAAGTTTTAAGTATGTTGAAAAAACCACCTGAAAGGCCACTATGAAGCTAGCTGAAAATAAAGCCACCCTGTCGTTTAGCAACGGCAGCCCCAGCGTCGATTTACCGGTTTACCAGGGTACGGTTGGCCCGGATGTGATTGATATCCGCAAGCTCTATGGCCAGACCGGCATGTTCACCTACGACCCGGGGTTTTTGTCCACGGCGGCGTGCCAGTCTTCCATCACCTACATTGATGGCGACAAGGGCGAACTCCTGTACCGCGGCTACCCCATTGAACAACTGGCAACACAATGCGATTACCTCGATACCTGTCATTTGCTGCTCAAGGGTGAATTGCCCAATTTACAAGAGCGTCAGGACTTTCACAAGCTGGTGATCAACCACACCATGGTCAACGAGCAGATGCAGTTTTTTATGCGTGGTTTCCGCCGCGATGCACACCCGATGGCCGTCCTTACCGGACTGGTGGGTGGTTTGTCGGCGTTCTACCATGACAGCACCGACATCAACAACCCGCAGCACCGTGAAATTGCGGCCATTCGCTTGATTGCCAAAATGCCTACGCTGGTGGCCATGGCCTACAAGTACGGTATTGGTCAGCCTTACATGTACCCGCAGAATGACCTCAGCTACGCTGGCAACTTCCTGCGCATGATGTTTGGTACGCCGTGCGAAGAATATGTTGTGAATCCAGTGCTGGAACGTGCCCTGGACCGCATCTTCATTTTGCATGCCGACCATGAGCAAAATGCCTCTACCTCCACCGTGCGTCTGTGCGGCTCGTCGGGTACCAACCCGTTTGCGGCCATTGCGGCTGGCGTGGCTTGTCTGTGGGGACCCGCTCACGGTGGCGCCAATGAAGCCTGCCTGAATATGCTCGAAGACATTCAGCGCCAGGGTGGTATTGCCAAAGTGGGTGAGTTCATGGAGCAGGTCAAGGACAAAAACTCCGGCGTCAAGCTCATGGGTTTTGGTCACCGCGTCTACAAAAATTACGACCCACGCGCCACCCTGATGCAACAAACCTGCAACGAGGTGTTGTTGGAGCTTGGTCTGGAGAATGATCCCTTGTTTAAGTTGGCCAAGGCAGTCGAAAAAATTGCCCTGGAAGACGATTATTTCGTCTCACGCAAGCTCTACCCGAATGTCGACTTCTACTCCGGTATTGTGCAGCGCGCCATTGGCATCCCGGTCAATCTGTTCACCGGTGTCTTCGCCCTGGCCCGCACCGTCGGCTGGATTGCCCAGCTCAACGAAATGATCAGCGACCCCGAGTACAAAATTGGCCGTCCGCGTCAGTTGTTCACGGGTTCTGTCACACGCAACGTTTTGCCTGTGGCTGAGCGTTAAGCCATAACGCGTTTCAAAAACCCGCCGACTGGCAACAGCGGCGGGTTTTTTTATAGATCACGGCTGGCGTCTCAGCCGTTTAAAATCTACGATTCACCTAGGAACCACCATGGGACGCACCCTTTACGACAAACTCTGGGACGAACACGTCGTCCACACCGAAGAAGATGGCACCGCGCTGCTTTACATTGATCGCCATTTGGTGCACGAAGTCACCAGTCCGCAGGCGTTCGAAGGCCTGCGGCAGTCCAAGCGGCCGGTCTGGCGCATCAGCTCCATTGTGGCCACGGCAGACCACAACACACCCACCACCGGTTGGGAGCTGGGTTATGACGGGATCACCGACCCCACCAGCAAAGAGCAGGTCTTGACGCTGGACGCCAATATCAAGGAATACGGTGCCGCTGCCTACTTCCCGTTCATGTCGCAGCGCCAGGGTATCGTGCATGTGATTGGCCCCGAAAACGGCGCCACGCTGCCCGGCATGACGGTTGTTTGTGGTGATTCGCATACCTCCACCCACGGTGCTTTTGGCGCCCTGGCGCACGGCATTGGTACCAGCGAGGTTGAGCACGTCATGGCCACGCAAACGCTGCTGGCCAAAAAAGCCAAAAACATGCTGGTGCGGGTTGACGGTCTTTTGCCGCGCGGCTGCACCGGCAAGGACATCGTGCTCGCGGTGATCGGCAAGATCGGCACCGCCGGTGGCACCGGCTACACCATCGAATTTGGTGGTGCCGCCATGCGTGCCTTGAGCATGGAGGCGCGTATGACGGTGTGTAACATGGCCATTGAGGCCGGTGCCCGCGCCGGCCTGGTGGCCGTAGATGAAAAAACCATTCAGTATGTCAAGGGTCGCCCCCTGTCACCTGGCTACGACGCACCCAATGAGGCCGCTGCTGCCGTGGAGTGGGACCAGGCAGTGGCCTACTGGAAAACGCTGCATTCCGATGCGGATGCACACTTTGATGCGGTGGTCGAGATCGACGCCTCACAGCTGGTGCCGCAAGTGACCTGGGGCACCTCGCCCGAGATGGTGCTGGGTATCAATGACCGGGTGCCTGACCCAGACCGCGAAAAAGATGCCAACAAGCGCGGTGCCATCGAACGCGCGTTGGCCTATATGGCGCTGGAGCCGGGCAAAGCACTCAACGACCTGTACGTGGACAAGGTCTTTATTGGCTCCTGCACCAACAGCCGCATTGAAGACATGCGTGAAGCTGCGGCTGTGGTGAAAACACTGGGCCGCAAGGTTGCGCCCAACATTCGGCTGGCGTTGGTGGTGCCGGGTTCCGGCCTGGTCAAGGCGCAGGCCGAGCGTGAAGGTCTGCATGAAATTTTTCAGGCAGCAGGCTTCGAGTGGCGCGAGCCGGGCTGCTCCATGTGCCTGGCCATGAATGCTGACCGACTGGAGCCAGGTGAGCGTTGCGCGTCCACCAGCAACCGCAACTTTGAAGGGCGCCAGGGTGCCGGTGGCCGGACCCATCTGGTCAGCCCGGCCATGGCAGCGGCAGCCGCCATTCATGGCCATTTTGTCGATGTACGCAAGTTTGTCTAACCAAGCCTCAAGGACACCCTCATGAAATCGTTGAGCATTTTGTTGACGGCGGCTGCGCTGCTGGTATTGGTCGGTTGCAACACCGTCAAAGGCGTTGGTCAGGACTTGCAAAAAGCAGGTGAGACCATCGAAGATGCCGTTAAAAAGAAATAGGACACGTCATGCAAAAATTTAGCTTGCTTAAGGGCCTGGTTGCCCCGATGGACCGAGAAAACGTTGACACCGATGCCATCATTCCGAAGCAGTTTCTCAAATCCATCCGAAAAACCGGCTTTGGTCAAAATCTGTTTGACGCCTGGCGTTATCTGGATGCAGGCTACCCCGGGCAGGACCCTGCCAGCCGCAAGCCCAACCCAGACTTTGTGCTGAATCAGCCGCGTTTTCAAGGTGCTTCCATCCTGCTGGCGCGCAAGAACTTTGGTTGCGGTTCCTCGCGCGAGCATGCGCCCTGGGCGCTGGACCAGTTTGGTTTTCGCGCCATCATCGCCCCCAGTTACGCCGACATTTTCTTTAATAACAGTTTTAAAAATGGCTTGTTGCCCATTGTGCTGACTGAAACCCAGGTGGCGCAATTGTTTGACGACGTGGCAGTCTTTCCCGGCTATGTTCTGACCATCGACCTGGAACGCCAGCGCGTGATCAAGCCCAATGGCGAAGAACTGCCGTTCGAGGTCCAGGCCTTTCGCAAATACTGTTTGCTCAATGGGTTTGACGACATCGGCCTGACCCTGCGCCATGCCGACAAGATTAAGGCCTTCGAAGCAGAGCGCCTGGCGCAAAAACCCTGGTTGGCCCACACCATGCTGGCCTGAGTTGTTTATTTAAATCACCTATCACCACTATGAAAATTGCAGTTTTACCCGGCGACGGCATTGGTACCGAAATTGTGGCCGAGGCCATCAAGGTCCTTCAGGCCCTTGATTTGCGCTTTGAAATGGAGACCGCCCTGGTTGGCGGTGCGGCCTATGAAGCCCACGGGCATCCCTTGCCCGAGTCCACCCTGAAGTTGGCCAAAGAGGCCGATGCCATTCTGTTTGGTGCGGTGGGTGATTGGAAATACGACACGCTCGACCGCCCCTTGCGTCCGGAGCAGGCTATTCTGGGCCTGCGCAAACACCTTGGGCTGTTTGCCAATTTTCGCCCGGCCATTTGTTACGAAGAACTGGTGAATGCGTCCAGTCTCAAGCCGGAGCTGATTTCGGGCCTCGACATTTTGATCATTCGCGAATTGACCGGAGACATCTATTTTGGTCAGCCCCGTGGTCGTCGCATCGCGGTTGATGGGCATTTTCCAGGCGCCGAAGAGGCTTTTGACACCATGCGCTACAGCCGACCCGAGGTGGAGCGTATTGCCCATGTGGCATTCCAGGCGGCGCGTACACGCAAGGCAGCGGGCTCCGAGGGTCGTGTCACCAGCGTGGACAAGGCCAACGTGCTGGAAACTTTCCAGTTCTGGAAAGACATCGTCACCGAGGTCGGCCTGCAGTACCCCGATATTGCGCTCGACCACATGTATGTTGACAATGCCGCCATGCAACTGGTGCGTGCGCCCAAGAAATTCGACGTGGTGGTCACTGGCAATATGTTTGGTGACATTCTGAGCGACGAAGCCTCCATGCTCACGGGTTCAATTGGCATGTTGCCGTCGGCCTCGATGAACGCCAACAAGCAGGGCTTGTTTGAACCCAGCCATGGCAGCGCACCCGACATTGCCGGCAAAGGCATTGCCAACCCGCTGGCGACCATTTTGAGCGCGGCCATGATGCTGCGGTTTAGCCTGGACCAAGAAGTGGCCGCCCAGCGCATCGAAGCGGCTGTGCAAAAAGTGTTGCAGCAAGGGCTACGCACGGGCGACATCTACAGCGAAGGCACGACCAAGGTCAGTACGCTGGAGATGGGCAACGCCGTGGTCAAGGCGCTGTAAGCCGTGCCTTTACAATACCCGTCATGCAACACAGCCATAGCTCAAGCTCTCAGCGGATTTCATCTGTCTGCGCGTTGGCGTGCGTTTGCGTTGCAGCGGCGGGGTCCTTTGTGACCAAGACAATTACCGGCTGACACAGCCCGGTTCGTCGCGCCCCTACCGGCCAGACGAGCCGGGCAGATGAAATTTTTTATTTCAAACAATCTGAAAGGGCTTTAGCAATGAAAATCGGAAATCTGGTCGGCTTAGTAGGCTGGCGTGGCATGGTGGGTTCGGTCCTGCTCGATCGTATGCAGGCTGAAGGCGACTTCGGCCTGATCGAGCCCATGTTCTTCTCCACTTCCGACGCGGGCGGCAAGGCCCCGGCGCTGGCCAAGAATGAGACCACGCTGCAGGATGCATTCAACATTGATGCGCTCAAGCGCTGCGACATCATCATCAGCGCCCAGGGAGGTGACTACACCACCCAGGTCTTTCCCAAGTTGCGCGCTGCCGGCTGGAGCGGTCACTGGATTGATGCGGCATCGACGCTGCGCATGGAAAAAGACGCGGTCATCATCCTTGACCCGGTCAACATGCCGGTGATCCAAACGGCCCTGGCCAGCGGTGGCAAGAACTGGATTGGCGGCAATTGCACCGTGAGCTGCATGCTGATGGGCGTGGGTGCGCTGTACAAGGCTGGTTTGGTCGAGTGGATGTCCACCCAGACCTATCAGGCTGCTTCGGGTGGCGGTGCCCAGCACATGCGCGAACTGCTGACGCAGTACGGCACGCTGAATGCCGAAGTGCGGTCCATGCTGGACGACCCCAAGAGCGCGATTCTGGAAATCGACCGCAAGGTCATCGCCAAGCAGCGCGCCCTTACCGCTGCCGAGACCGCCAACTTTGGCGTGCCCCTGGGTGGCTCGCTTATTCCCTGGATCGACAAGGATCTGGGCAACGGCATGTCCAAGGAAGAGTGGAAGGGCCAGGCCGAGACCAACAAGATTCTGGGACAGGGCGCGGACTTTGGTTCCATCGAAACACCGGTCGACGGCTTCTGTGTGCGCGTGGGTGCCATGCGCTGCCATAGCCAGGCCCTGACCTTCAAGCTCAAAAAAGACGTGCCCGTGGCCGACATCGAAGCCATGATCGCTGCTGACAACCCGTGGGTGAAAGTGGTTCCCAATACGCGCGAAGCCACCATCCGGGACCTGACTCCTGTGGCCGTCACTGGCACCATGACGATTCCGGTGGGACGTATCCGCAAGATGGCCATGGGTCCCGAGTATGTTGGTGCCTTCACCATTGGCGATCAATTGCTCTGGGGCGCTGCCGAGCCGCTGCGTCGTATGTTGCGTATTTTGCTGCAAGCCTGAATCTTGTGCGAGCGGCGTCGTGCTTGGCTGCGCGCTGCGCACCGTGGTTCGACGATATTCTTGTTTCACCATATAGAATCGTGCGCTGCAAGCTACCTTGATGCCGGATGGCTCGTTTGTGGCTGTCAACGCAAGTCCTTGATGTACGGGTACGTTCCTGTTTTTTCGCTGACTGAAAACTGGAGTCGAAAAATTGATTGCTAAGACCTATCGCTGGGAACTCACCGCCGTGGCGCTGGCTGCGCTGTTGTCTATGGGCGGCTCCAATGCGTTAGCGTTGTCACTCGGGCGTGTCACAGTTCAATCAGCCTTGGGGGAACCCTTGGCTGCAGAAATTGACATTCCACAGATCAATGCCGACGAGGCCGCTTCGCTGAAGGTGCAAGTTGCACCACCGGCAACGTTCAGGTCTGCCGGCCTGGAGTTCAGTCCTGTCATGACCGATGTCCGGATGCTGTTGCAGTACCGACCTGATGGCCGTACCTATTTGCGACTGAGCAGTGATCGCTTGATCCAGGAACCCTATGTCGACCTGATCCTGGACGCCAGTTGGCAGACGGGGCGGATCGTCCGCAATTACACGATGCTGTTTGATCCACCCGGCCTGCGGCCCAAGGTGGCGGTACGGCCACCACCAGTGGTACAGGCCGAGCCCGCAGTGGCCTTGCCGTCACGTTCTGCACCGGTACCGGCCGCCCCGCCCCGGCCTGTTGTGCGTCAATCCCCCGTGGCTGCTGAAACAAAATCTGCTGCTGCAACTTTGCAGGGGAATGTGCAACGGGTGACGGTTCGACCCGGTGAATCAGCCAGCAAGATTGCCATGACCCACATCTTTCCCAGCATTTCACTGGACCAAATGTTGGTGGCCATGCTGCAGGCGAATCCCGGTGCTTTTATCGAGGGCAATATCAATCGCCTCAAAGCCGGCGCCACCTTGGTGCTGCCGACTGAGCAGCAGGCCGGTGTCATGCCTGCTGCGCAAGCCAGTCAAATGATTGTGGCCCAAAGCCAGGATTTCGATCAATACCGCCGTGCCTTGGCCGGCAACTTGACTTCGGCCAAACAGGCCCCCGCCGAGCGCAGTGTCAGCGGCACCATCCAGGCCAGGGTGGATGATCAAAAATCTGCCGCCGCAACGCCTGACAAGCTGACTTTGTCCAAAGCGACTGTGCAAAACGCCACAGATTTGGCGCAGTTGGCCTTGGCGCAAAGCGCGAAGGAAAGTGCCAGTCGAGCCGCTCAGATGCGGCAAAATACGGCAGATATTAATCAATTGGCCGACGCGGCCGCAGCGCTGGCTGCCTCCGGCGCCACCTCAGCTGCTGCTGCCGTGATCGCACCGGGCACACCGGCGTCTGGCGCTTCGGCGCCCCAGACCGTGGTGCCAATGCCTGCGGTCACTGTGCCTGCAAAGCCGCCTTTGGCTGCGCCAGTGCCAGCCACAGCGTCAGGATTTTTAGATGAGCTGCTGGCTAACCCGTTGGTGCCCGTGGCTGCTGCTGGTCTGGTGGTGTTACTGGGTGGTTTGGGCTTTTACAAGCTTCGCCAGCGGCGAAAAAATGCCCAGCCCACACAGAGCTTCTTGGAAAATCAGGAACGGCCGGAATCGCTTTTTGGCAGCAACGGGGGTGAGAATGTGGACACCCTGGTGGACCAGGGCGGCCGTTCTTCAATGTTATTCAGTGCCAGTCAGCTTGACGCAGTAGAAGCCGTCGACCCCTTGGTCGAGGCCGATGTCTATTTGGCCTACGGCAGAGACATTCAAGCCGAAGAAATCTTGAAGGACGCCCTGCGTGCCCAGCCCGAGCGACTGGCTATTCATCAAAAGTTGTTGGCGATTTATGCCAAGCGACAGGACACCAAAGCGTATGCAGCCGTGGCTGCGGTGGCTTTTCCTTTGACCCAGGGCAAGGGGATTCAATGGGAGCAGATTTGCGAGTCGGGCCTGGCACTTGATCCGGGCAACTCTTTGTACCTCGCCGGTGGTCAGCCCAGTGCTGTCGCCCCCCCGCCAGACACGGTTTCATTTTCCAATGTCCCGATCATGGGTGTGGCAGCGGCTGCGCCTCATGCCTTACCCGGCACTGGCGATGGCAATGCGGTTGATCTGGACCTTGACCTTGATTTTTCGCTTGATGAGAGTGCGCCTGCAGCACCAACGGCCTCTGCTGTGTCCATTGAGCCGGTTCCTGTGCCAGTGGCCGTCAAGCCTGGCGGTCCGCTGGGCGACCTGAGCGGCATGACTTTGGACTTTGCTCCTCAGCCATCCGATCCGCCCGCCTTGAGTGAGCCCGCCACAGAAGTCAAACTTGAATCGCTGCCCACGCTGGAGGGTCTCGATTTTGCTGAGGAAAGTGCCGAACCCGAACCACCCGAGTCCCGTGTTGTTGCTGCCGAAAAGCCTTCAGGCATGCTGGAGTTCGACTTCAGCGCCTTGTCGCTGGAGTTGGAAGATCTCGAACCCGCACCCATTGACCCAGTGGCCGCACTGGCGCCTGACGCGCTGGAGTCCAAATTGGTGCTGGCAGACGAGTTCAAGGCGAGCGGCGACCTTGAGGGCGCAAACGAACTGATTCAGCAAGTCATCAACGAGGCAGATGGTGACCTCAAGGCCCGGGCGCAACAGGCGCTGAGCCAATCTTGAGGATCTTCACGGATGGCCGGTGAGGTGCCCGCAGGGGTCCGTGTCGCTTTAGGCATCAGCTACCACGGCGGGCATTACCAGGGCTGGCAAAGCCAGCTGTCGCGGCAAACCGTGCAGGACCAGATTGAGGCTGCCTTGTCTCGTTTTGCCAACCACCGGGTCTCTACCCTGTGTGCTGGCCGCACCGACGCCGGTGTCCATGGCCTGATGCAGGTGGTGCATTTTGACACCCCGCTGGAGCGCCCTGAGGCCGCCTGGGTTCGCGGCCCCAACGCCTTGTTGCCACATGACATCGCGGTGCAGTGGGCCAGGGTGGTGCCGAAGGCATTCCACTGCCGGGCCAGCGCGACGTCCCGGCGGTACGTTTACGTGGTGTTGCAGTCGTCGGTGCGCCCCAGTCTGGATCAGGGCCGAGTCGGTTGGGTCTATCGTCCCCTGCAGCTTGAGCCCATGCAGCAAGCGGCGCAGCAACTCATCGGCGAACATGATTTCACCTCGTTTCGCGCCAGTGCCTGCCAGGCCTTGTCGCCGGTCAAGAACATGCTGCGCATCGCTATTTCCCGGCGCGGGGCCTACTGGCGTTTTGAGTTTGAGGCCAATGCGTTTTTGCACCACATGATTCGCAACGTCATGGGTTGCCTGATCTACATTGGCGAGCAGCGCCAACCCGTGGCATGGATGCAGCAAGTCCTGCTGGCGCGCGACCGGGATGCCGCGGCACCTACCTTTTCACCCGACGGCCTGTATTTCTTGGGGCCGCGTTACGACCCACAATGGGGTTTACCGCAAGATTCCCCCTTGCTCGATGGATTGCCATGAACCAGATGATTGAGCCAGCTTTGCCGGGCCTGCACCGCACCCGTATCAAGATATGTGGCCTCACGCGTGAAGCCGATGTGGATGCGGCGGTAGCGGCTGGTATTGATGCCGTAGGCTTTGTGCTTTATGCCAAAAGCCCACGGGCTGTCTCGGCCCAGCGTGCGGCAGAACTGGCCCGGCGCTTGCCACCCTTTGTTACACCGGTGCTGCTGTTTGTTAATGAAGAGACGGCAAAAATCAGTGCCGCGTGTGTCCAGGTGACTGGCGCTCTTCTGCAGTTTCATGGCGATGAATCGCCGCAAGCCTGCTGGGCTGCCAGCACACAAGGCCAGCGACCGTATTTGCGCGCTGCACGTATTCCCCTCGGTGATGCCGGTCGCGACTTTGATCTCGTAAAATTCGCGCAAGATTATTCACAGGCCCAAGGTCTCCTGCTCGACGCGCAAGTGGACGGGTATGGCGGCGGCGGGCACGCATTCAATTGGTCACTGCTTCCTCCAAACGTCAACGCTCACCTCGTCTTGAGTGGTGGACTCAGCGCTGCCAACGTGATCGACGGCATCCTGCAGCTGCGACCGCGCTGCAAAACGCTGGCGGTTGACGTCAGCTCAGGGGTCGAGGTGCCGGGGCAAAAAGGCATCAAGGACCCCGCCAGAATCCGTGAATTTGTGGCCGCCGTGCGGCGTGCCGACCAGATCATCAACACCCATTCAGGACAGGCCAACGCCTCTATCCAAAACCTGTCCGCAACCTTGCGAGTTAACCATGTTTGATTACCAGCAACCCGACCTGCGGGGTCACTTTGGTATCTATGGCGGCAGTTTTGCCTCCGAGACGCTGACCCATGCCATCAACGAACTCAAGGCAGCCTACGCCAGGTACCAATTCGATCCCGAATTTGTGGCCGAATTTAATTACGAACTGGCGCATTTTGTCGGTCGCCCCAGTCCGGTTTACCACGCGGCCCGCACCAGCCGTGAAATGGGCGGCGCCCAAATCTTTCTGAAGCGTGAAGACCTGAACCACACCGGCGCGCACAAGATCAACAACACCATTGGCCAGGCCATGCTGGCCAAACGCATGGGCAAGCCGCGCATCATCGCCGAAACCGGCGCCGGCCAACACGGTGTCGCCACGGCCACCATCTGCGCCCGATACGGCATGGAATGTGTGGTCTACATGGGCAGCGAAGACGTCAAGCGCCAGAGCCCCAATGTCTACCGCATGAAGTTGCTCGGTGCCACCGTGGTGCCGGTTACCAGCGGCAGTTGCACGCTGAAAGACGCGCTCAACGAAGCCATGCGCGACTGGGTCGCCAATGTCGACAACACCTTCTACATTATTGGCACCGTGGCCGGCCCGCACCCCTACCCGATGATGGTGCGCGATTTTCAGAGCGTTATTGGCAAGGAATGCCTGGTACAAATGCCGGAGATGCTGAAAAGCGCGGGCTGCAATACCGACCAGCCAGACGTCGTGGTGGCCTGTGTTGGTGGCGGCAGCAATGCCATGGGCATTTTTTACCCCTACATTGCGCATGAAACCACGCAACTGATCGGTGTGGAAGCGGCAGGTGAAGGCATGGACAGCGGTAAACACTCGGCCTCGATCCAGCGCGGCAGCCCCGGTGTGTTGCACGGCAACCGCACCTATGTGCTGCAGGACGACAACGGTCAGGTGACTGAGACCCACAGCATCAGCGCCGGTCTCGACTACCCCGGCGTTGGCCCGGAGCACGCCTTTTTGCACGACATTGGTCGCGCCCAATATGTCGGCATCACTGACACCGAGGCGCTGGAAGCCTTTCACTACCTGTGCCGCACCGAGGGCATCATCCCGGCGCTGGAATCCAGCCACGCGGTGGCCTACGCCATGAAGCTGAGTAAGTCCATGCGCACCGACCAGTCGATCCTGGTGAATCTGTCGGGTCGGGGTGACAAGGATATTGGCACCGTGGCCGACCTGAGCCATGCCGACTTTTACTGTCGACCGAGTTGCCAGGGCCAGTCGGTCAAGGGCGGCCTGGCCGCTGACGAAGCCATTGTGAAGGTTGTCAAATGAGCCGCATCACCGCCACGTTTACGCAATTACAAGTCCAGGGCCGCAAGGCGCTGATTCCGTATGTCACCGCTGGCTTCCCGTACGCCGACATCACGCCAGAGCTGATGCATGCCATGGTCGCCGGGGGGGCGGACGTGATCGAACTGGGAGTGCCGTTTTCCGATCCCAGCGCCGACGGCCCGGTGATCCAGAAAGCCGGCGACAAGGCCCTGGCGGCCGGTGTCGGCCTGGTGCAGGTGCTGGCCATGGTGCGCGAATTCCGCCAGCAAAACGACAGCACCCCGGTGGTGCTGATGGGTTATGCCAACCCGGTCGAGCGCTACAGCCAGAAGCATCCTCGCACTGATGGGGCGAATGCTTTTGTTATCGATGCAGCAGCAGCAGGTGTCGATGGATTCGTGATTGTGGACTACCCACCGGAGGAGTGTGAAGACTTCGCGGCCGAACTCAAAGCGCACGGCCTGGACCTGATTTTTTTGCTGGCGCCTACCTCGACTGACGAGCGCATGCAGCAGGTGGCGCGCATCGCCAGCGGCTATGTCTATTACGTGTCGCTCAAAGGCGTTACCGGATCAGGCGTACTGGACATCGGTGCGGTCGAAGCCATGCTGCCACGCATCCGCCAGCATGTCAAAGTACCTGTCGGCGTGGGATTTGGCATTCGTGATGCAGTCACCGCCCGCGCCATTGGCCGGGTGGCTGACGCAGTGGTGATCGGGACGCGCATCATCCAGTTGCTTGACCAGCAGCCACGCGACCAGGTGGCCGTCACGGCCGAAAAATTTGTGCGGGAAATTCGGACTGCGCTGGATTCATAATCCTGTTCATTTGTCATGCCGGACTTGATCCTGCATTCATGACACCGCCGACAAACGAAGGCTTACGGAGAATTAACATGAGTTGGCTCGAAAAACTGCTACCCCCAAAAATCCAGCACACCAATCCGGAAGACCGGCGCAGCGTGCCTGGCGGCCTTTGGATCAAATGCCCCAGCTGTGACACGGTGCTCTACAAAACCGACTTGGAGCAAAACCAGAATGTGTGCCCGAACTGCAACCATCACCACCGCATCGGGGCGAGGGCGCGACTGAATGCCTTTCTCGACAACGAAGGCCGGTATGAAATCGGCCAGGAAGTGTTGCCGGTGGACGCCCTCAAATTCAAGGACAGCCGCAAATACCCGGAACGCCTGAAAGAAGCGCTGGAAAACACCGGCGAAACTGATGCCCTGGTGGTCATGGGCGGCTCGGTGCTGGGCATCGGCCTGGTCGCAGCCTGTTTTGAATTTGAATTCATGGGCGGCAGCATGGGCTCGGTGGTGGGCGAGCGTTTTGTGCGCGGCGTACATACCGCCATCGAACAAAAAGTGCCCTTTGTCTGCTTTACCGCGACCGGGGGCGCGCGCATGCAGGAGGGTTTGCTCTCGCTGATGCAAATGGCCAAAACCAACGCTTCATTGACCCATCTGGCCAAAAAAGGCCTGCCTTTTATCAGCGTGCTGACCGACCCCACCATGGGCGGTGTCAGTGCCGGTTTTGCCTTTTTGGGTGACGTGGTCATAGCCGAGCCCAAGGCCCTGATTGGTTTTGCCGGGCCGCGCGTGATTGAATCGACGGTGCGCGTCACGCTGCCCGAAGGTTTTCAGCGGGCCGAGTTTTTACAGACCAAAGGGGCTGTTGACCTGATTTGTGACCGCCGGGAATTGCGCAAGACCATCGCCAACACGCTGGCCATGCTGACGCGCCAAAGCGCGGATGCGGTGGCCTGAGGCGCTGCCTCTGATGTGGTCCCGCCGACAGGAATCGAACCTGTATTTCACGCTTAGGAGGCATGCGCACTATCCATTGTGCTACGGTGGGAAGCTGTGATTTTAGGCGCTGAATCCAGTCAGCCCGGTTCTTGCCTGGTCAGAAATTGACGGCGCGAAGGTTTGGTCGTTGTCGGGGGGCGCGTGCCGATCACAAGCTACCCATGTGCCAGAGTGCGCTTGGTAGGGTTGGCGCCTGTGAATTTTTTTCTTTGTTCCCCATCATATTTTTCAACGCGTCCAAAGGGTTTTTACTTAGAAGATGGAAAAACCCATGGCTTAGACTGCTTTCAGTTTACAAGCGTGTACAGCCAGGTAGCGGTAACGAGCATCTGCCAGATTGGCCCTTGGGTTGATCTCGGTGAAATTTTCAAAACCCTCAAAAGGAGCTACATCCATGAAATTCATTCGTCATACATCCGTTCTCGCACTTGCCATTGGCGCGACGCTGTCGGCGCCTGCGATGGCCCAGGAGACCGTGCGTTGGGGCGTGCCGATGGCCTTTGGCTCCAATTTGGTCGCGCTGGGCGACACCATGCCCTGGGTTTCCGAGCAACTCAAGAAAGTCTCGGGGGGGACCATCAACCTGCAAGTGTTCGAACCGGGCAAGTTGGTGCCGGCGTTGGCCATCTTCGACAGCGTGTCCACCGGCAAGGTGGAAGCCGGTTACAGCTGGATGGGCTACGAACTCGGCAAGGTGCCGGTCTCTGCCCTGTTTGGCGCGGTGCCGTTTGGCATGGAAACCCCCATGTTCTCGGCCTGGATGTATTTTGGCGGCGGCGATGCCCTGCTCAAGGAATCCTTCAAGCCGCATAACGTCTATCCGATCTTCTGCGGTTCCATCAGCCCCGAAGCCGCCGGCTGGTTCCGCAAGGAAATCACCAAACCCGATGACCTCAAAGGCCTCAAGTTCCGCGCTGCGGGCTACGGTGGCAAGGTCTACCAAAAGCTGGGTGCCTCGGTGACCATGCTGCCAGGCGGTGAACTGTTCCAGGCCCTTGAAAAGGGTGTGCTCGACGGCACCGAGTTTTCGCTGCCTACGGTTGATGACCAGTTGGGTTTCTCCAAGGTTGCAAAGAACTACTACATGCCCGGCTGGCATCAGCCGTCCACCAACCAGTTCCTCTACGTGAACATGGCTGCCTGGAACAAACTCAAGCCGCAAACCCAGGCCCAGATCGAAACCACTTGTACTGCCGGTGTCACTATGGCCATTGCCAAGGCAGAAGCCCTGCAAGGCCAAACCCTGGCCAAGTTTGAAAAAGATGGTGTTAAGGCACGTCAGTTCAACAAGGTCATGCTAGACGCCTTTGCCAAGGCCTCGCACGAAGTGATGGCCGAAGAGTCAGCCAAGGACCCGCTGGTCAAAAAGGTGTACGACAGCATGACCGCTTTCCAGGGCAAAAACGCAAACTGGCATCATCTCGGCTACTTGCCACGTGACTTCAAGTAATTGCTGACCTGCGCAAAACATGCGCACACCAAGCCGTTCCAGAAAGCACCAGCGGTCTGGAACGGCTTGTTTTTGCCAAGGAGAATATCTATGAAAACGAATGTACAGGGCGCCAATGACCCCGTCGTGGGTTTGTCCGGCCTCGCGCTGCCTACCACCGGTTTTTCCCGCGCCATTGATCAGCTGGTTGGCTGGTTTGGTGAATTTGCCTCAGCCTTATGGACCATTCTGGTGATGACCATTGTGCTTCAGGTCGTGCTGCGCTACGGTTTCGGTATCGGTTCGATCATGCTCGAAGAAACCCAGTGGCACCTGTATGCTGTTGGCTTCCTGCTCGGCCTGTCGTTTACCGAGTTGCATGAGCGTCACGTGCGCATCGACGTGCTGGCTGCTGGTTTTACCAGCACGACCCGCCTGTGGATCGAGTTTTTGGGTATCAGCTGTTTTTTGCTGAGTTTTTCGCTGCTCGTGATCTGGTTTGCCGTGCCCTTTGTGATCAGTTCCTGGGAACTCAGCGAGGTATCTGCCGCTCCGGGTGGACTGCCTTATCGTTGGGCGATTAAATCTTTCATGGTCACGGCCTTCGTCTTGCTGGCGCTCATTGGCATGAGCCGCCTGACCCGTGTCTGGAAAGCGCTGTTTGGGTCGCGCTGAGTCAGCGAGCCAACACAAGCCTGTAAAAAATCACAACTTTTCGAGACCAGTCATGCCCTTTTACGAAATTCTGTCCATCGCGCTGATGGGGACCTTCATCCTGGCCCTGTTCCTTGGCTATCCGGTCGCATGGCTGCTGGCGGGTGTGTCGATGCTGTTTGCCGCTATTGCCATCACCTTGACGACCCAGTTCGGCATAGATACTTTTCTATTGACCAGTTGGGTCAAGTTCTCCGGCATCATTGACCGCTTCGACGCCATCATGTCGAACTGGGTATTGGTGTCGCTGCCGATGTTTGTTTACATGGGCCTGATGCTGGACCGTTCGGGCGTGGCTGACGTCATGATGCGCAATTTCGTCAAGGTGTTTGGCGGTATTCGCGGCGGGCTTGGCCTGACCGTGATCGTCATCGGCATTCTGCTCGCCGCCTCCACCGGCATCGTCGGCGCCTCGGTGGTGTTGTTGGCCATGCTGTCCATGCCCATCATGCTGCAACACCATTACTCAAAGCCGCTGGCCTGCGGCATTGTGGCGGCGTCGGGCACGCTCGGTATTTTGATTCCGCCGTCCATCATGCTGGTGCTGATGGCCGATCAGGTGTCGGTCTCGGTGGGCGATCTGTTCATGGGTGCGCTGGTCCCCGGATTGCTGTTGGGTGTGCTCTACATGATCTTTGTTATGTTGGTGGGTATCTTCCGTCCCGACATCGTGCCGCCGCGCCCGGCGGATGCCGAGAAACTCACGGTGCGCCAGATCGGCATGGCTTTCCTGTCTACCATTCCAACCTTTGGTCTGATCCTGGTGGTGTTGGGCTCGATTTTTTTCGGCATTGCCACACCGACCGAAGCTTCCGGTCTGGGTGCCTTCGGTGCCATGGTCCTGGCGGCCGCCAATGGCAAGCTGAATTGGAAAGTCATACGTCAGGTCGGCCTTGACACCACCACCACCACCTGCTTTATTTTTGCCATCTTTATCGGCGCCACCGTGTTCGCCTATGTGCTGCGCATGATTGGCGGCGACGAATTGATCACCGAAATGTTCAAGGGTACCGGTCTGGGCCCCAATGGCCTGGTGATGTTGGTGCTGGCGGTGGTCTTTGTCGCCGGATTTTTCCTTGACTGGTTCGAGATTGTGCTGATCATCCTGCCACTGCTGGCTCCGGTCATCAAACATGCCGGCCTCGACATGACCTGGTTCCTGATTCTGGTTGCGCTGATGCTGCAAACGTCTTTCCTCACGCCGCCAGTCGGCTTTTCGCTGTTCTACCTGAAAGGGGTTGTGCCCAAGGGTGTGACCATCCGCGACATCTACATTGGCGTGATACCGTTCGTGGCGCTGCAAATGATGATGGTGGCGATCTGCTTCCAGTGGCCGCAAGTCATTCTTTGGTTGCCCGAGCAGATGTATGGGGCCAAGTAAGCCGTCCTGATTTGGTAAAGTGTGCCGTCACTTCATCAAGGAGCAATCGTGAGCACAACGACGCACGCCTGGCGTTTTTTCAGGGCCGGAGGTTTTGACCAGGTTCGCCTGGACACGGCAGACGATCTGCTGGCGCTGGCGCAACTGGATCAAAAACTGTGGGTCGCCTTGTCCTGCCCTGTTAAAGGTATTGAGTTCGACGCCCGCACGCTGGAACTGATCGATACTGATACCGACGGTCATGTGCGGGCGCCGGAACTTCTGCAAGCCATTGCCTGGGCCCATGAGCGCTTGCTTGACAGCGCCATCCTGGCGCAAAAATTTACCGGTTTGCCCATCACCGCGATCCGTCAGGATGATGCTGTTGGCGCGCAGATCCATGCCGCAGCCATGGCATTGGCGCAAGATGCTGGCAAATCTGACGCCGACCGCCTGACGGTGGAAGAAACCAGCGCCGCGCGTAATGGCCACGCTGCTCGCGCGCAAAACGCCTGGGAGGCCGCTGGGCAAGCGCTGCAGGTGCTGGGTCAGACCACCGGCGCTGGCTTCGGCTTGGTGACGGCACTCGATCAAAAAGTGGAAGATTATTTTGTTCGTTGCCAACTGGCTGTTTTTGACGAGCGTGCCAGTGTGGCACTCAATGTGTCAGAAGACGCCTTAAAAGCCTTGGCGCCGACGGCGCTGCAAGCCAACACGCCAGCCATCACTGATCTGCCGCTGGCGCATGTCACGCCGGCGGGCAGCCTGCCCCTGGCGCGCGGTCTGAATCCGGCCTGGGCTGACCAGGTGGCTGCGCTGCGCGATCAGGTGGTGCGGCCCTTGCTGGGGACGCAAGACACCTTGAGTGCGGCCGACTGGCAAGCCATCAAAGCCCGATTTGCGCCCTATGCCGCCTGGCTGGCCGTCAAGCCCGACCCCAATGCCGTGACCGATGGCGTGCGTGACCTCGAAAAACTGTCGCGTTATGTGCGCGACCTGCAGAGTCTGGCCAATAATTTTGTCGCCTTCAAAGACTTTTATACCGCCCAGGGCAAAGCCACGTTTCAGGTGGGCACGCTGTACCTCGATGGGCGCTCTTGTGACCTGTGTGTGGCGGTGAACGATGCTGCCAAACATGCGGCCATGGCCTCGATGGCGCGCATCTGCCTGGTCTATTGCGACTGCGTGCGTGGCGCTGAAAAAATGAGCGTGGCGGCGGCATTTACCGCAGGTGACTCCGATCAGTTGATGGTGGGGCGCAACGGCGTGTTTTACGATCGCCTGGGCCGTGACTGGGATGCCACCATTGCCAAGATCATCGACCACCCGATCAGCTTGCGCCAGGCCTTTTGGTCGCCCTACAAACAATTGGCACGGCTGGTGAGTTCGCAGGTGCAAAAAATGGCGGCCAGCAAAGCCAAGGCCTCGGATGACAAACTGGCGGCCCTGGCCACGCAGGCCGGTCAATCAGCCAACACGCCAGCCCCCAAGGCCGTGGCGCCGGCAGCGTTTGATGTGGCCAAATTTGCCGGTATCTTTGCCGCCATTGGCCTCGCGCTCGGTGCCATTGGTACCGCTTTGGCTGCGCTGTTGGGTGGACTGTTCAGCCTGAGCTGGTGGCAAATTCCGCTGGTGTTCCTGGGTGTGATGCTGCTGGTCTCTGGCCCTGCCGTGGTGGTGGCCTGGTTCAAATTGCGCAGTCGCAACCTGGGGCCAATTCTGGACGCCAATGGCTGGGCCATCAATGCGCGCGCCCGCATCAACATCCCCTTTGGTACCTCGTTGACCCAACTCGCACAATTGCCAGCCAACGCGCAGCGTTCCATGGTGGACCCTTACGCCGATAAGCCCTTCAGGGCACCCTATGCGCTGGTGGCACTGGTCGTGCTGGCGCTGCTGATTTGGGTTGTGCGTTCTTAAGGCAAGCTGGTCGCTTCAGTCGTAACGCAGGGTCCAGATCAAATCGATGGCGCTTTGCTCGCCGGTTTGTGCGCGCAGCGTCAGGCGCCGGGACAGGTCATAAAAAATGGTGAATACCCCCAGTGTGCCTGCCAGGCCACTTTCGTAAGCCACATAAAAGTCGTTACTGAGACGTTTGCCAATCGTGACTGTGGCGCCCGTGGTGGTGTCGCTGCCGTTGTTGCCGCTGAAGCTCAGTTCATCCAGCCCCAGTGCCTGGGTCAGGCTGGCGCTCGGGCCCTGACCGTTGCCACCGAGCAAGGCCAGTGCCGCCTGCTGCAGCAAGGCGGCCTCGCCACCGCTGCCGCTGGCAGAGCGGCCCAGCACCAGCCAGGCCAGCTTTTCGGCCTCAGGCAAATCGGGTTCGGCGTACAGTCGCACCACCGGTGACAGTGCCGTGCCGTTCACCTGCACCCCGACACGCTGGCTGAGTTTGGGACGAATCGCCAGAATGTCCAACATCGGGTTGTCCGCCGGACCGACAAAACGCACGATACCGTGTTCGATGTCTAGGCGTTGACCGTAAGCCCGGTAGGTGCCGCGTACCGTGCGCACGGTGCCGGTCAGATTGGGTCGCTCCTGGTCGACGGCGTGTAATGACAGCTTGCCCGCCAGCCGGGTGTCCAGGCCGCGACCGCGCACCTGAAAGTCGGGCCCCAGATCAAGTGCAATCAGCAAGTCAGTCTCAAGCCGCGGGACGTTTGCGGGGCGGGTGTGGCTGGCAGCTGGCGACGGTGCAGCTGCCTTGACCGTTGTGCCACGCACGACCACGTCAGCGCCCAGCTGTGGTGCACTGTCGTCCGGTAGCGTGATCAGCGCCTGGTCCGCGGCCAGACTGCCACGCAGTGTCAAGCGGGCATCCCGCAGTTGGGCGGCGATCTTGCCAGACACGACCACGCGCCGATCGGACCGGCTGCTCAGGCGCAAGGCTTTGGCTTGTAGTTCAAGCGCCATTGATACGCGTGCCAAAAATGGCGCTTCGGCCTTGCCGGGCAGCCAGAACACCGACCCGGTCATGGCCAGTTGGCCGCCGCTACCCGCTGACGTGCTTGCGCCCTGCAACATGAAATCTTCAATGTCCATTTGTTGCCCATGCAGTTGGGCCGTGAGGCGGCCTTGGCTGAAGTCGATGCCGTCCACCACCGAACGCACCGCCAGATCGCGCGCTTGCAGGCTGCCTTCCCATTGCGGGTCAGCCAGCGTGCCGCTCAGGATCATGTTGGCATCCATGGTGCCGCGCAGGCGCCAGCCGGGGGGCGCCAGCACCGACCAGGCGTCCACGGGTGGCATCTGCATTTGCAGGCTGCCGCCAATCGGCAGCTTCTTGTCCAGGATCCAGCCACTTGCCTGCGGCTGAAGCTGGGTACTGAAGGCCAGCAGCGCCTTGCCGGCGCGCAAGCTGTCCCAGCGCAGGCTGCTCGACAGGTAGCCGGCGTCCAGGTTGAGCTCCAGTCGGGCTTCGTGCATCTCGGCCGGAAGTAGTACCTGGGGGTTGTTGTCGGTGCGCAGGCGCAAGTCGCCGGCGCTGCGCTCCAGAGTGGCGCTCAGGTGCAAGGCATCGGTCTGGCTGGCATTCCAGCTTCCGACCAGGATCAGGTCGCTGCTCAAGCCCAGGTCGTCCATGGTTTTTCCGCTCAGGGTATCGAGCCAGGCCAGCGGCAGTTGGCTGATCTGGCCTTGACTGTGCCATTGGGTTTGGGCTGGGGCCTGCTTTGGGGTCCGGGCAAGCGGCTGTGACCAGCGCGCGGCTTGCCAGTTCAGCCGGACTTCTCCGGGCTGGGGGCCTGTCAGCCGGGCGCTGCCGGCTGACAGGCTTAAGGTGTTGTGTGTGACCGTCGCCAACCAGTCCAGAATCACTGCTTGACGGCTGGTCGGGTCGGTCTGCAAAGTCCAACGGCCCGGGTATTGGCTGTCCTGGGCCGTGAGTTTGAGCTGGTCCAGACTGGCTTGCCAGTGGCCGGTGGTGAGCCAGACTGCCCTGGCTTGGGTCTGCCAATTCAACTGCCGGGCGCCGATGTCGGCGCGGCCTTGGGTACGCAATGTCAGGGCGGACAGGGCGCCAGACAGATCTGCCTCAAGCCCAAGTAGCCGCCCCTCGCCGGGTGCTGACCCCGGGGTGGCGGGACTGCTGCGCCAAGCCAGTTGGGGTGCGCGCAGGCGGGCATCAAGCTGCAGGCGTCGGCCCTGCTGCTGCCAGCCGCCTTGCCAGTGGACATCAAGCTGGGCCGCTCCACGCAGGCTGATGTCTTGAAAACCACTGGTCATGGTCGGCCAGCGCTTGAGCCATTGGCTGGCCAGGCTGGCATCCGTCATGTTGAGGGCCAGCGTGCCTTGGCCGTCCTGGCTCGTCAGGCGACCGTCAAGCCGACCCTGCACGCCGGGCAGGTTGAAAGCCAGCTTGCCCTGGGTGGCCTGGGTGTTCATGTGGTAGGCCAGACTGCCTTCAAGGTGTGCGTCTTGCGCATCAATGGCCAAGGCGCTCAATGTCACCTGCGGTGATTCCCACACACCTTGCGCCTGCAGGCTTTGCAAACGCAAGGTGTGCAGACTGGTCGGTGGTGGCCTGGCCTGGCCTGATTTGTCCCGGTCTGGCGCGGCTGCCAGCTGCAGGTCAAAGCTGATGCCGCTGGCGCTTTGTTGCGCCTTTAGCGTGCCACCCATGGCGCTGCTGGCCAGTCGGGTGTCGATGGCGCCGGGGTTGACTTTGCGCAGGGTGGCAACGCCCTGCCACTGCCCGGTTTCAAATTGGCCTGAGCCTGTGATGCTGCCGCCAGCACCTGTGGCTCGCAAGGACTGCAGCGCCCATTGCGCGTGGTCGTAGGTCAGATCGGCCTGCAAGCTGTCAAGCGGCAGGCGCTGCTGGTTCCATGGCCCGGGCAGGGTGTTGCTCAGCTTGACCCGGCCAAGCCATGCGGTACCGCGTGGTGTCACGCTGGCCTCGCCGCTGAGCTGGGTTTGCGGCGCTTGTGGCCACAGCGCGACCAGATTCAAGCCTTGCCATTGGGCCTGAGCCCGGATGATGGACTGGGCTTGCCAGGGGGCAATCTGGGCTGATAGCTCGGCTTGCATTGCCCCCGACGGGGTCGGCTGCACCGCCGCGCCAGCCGTGGGCACCGGCTTGAGGCTGGCCTGCAGGGCCAGCGTCGCGTCCGGCCCGGCCAACTGGCCCGTGAGTTGGGCCGTGGCGGCGACGGTTAAGGTTTGTCGACTGGACGGCAGAGTGGTGAGAACCAAGCCCTGGGCTTGCAGGGCCAGCGCCATGGGGGCGGTGGCCTGCAATTGGCCGCTGAGCTGGTAAGTCGCAGACGAGACCTGGCCGCGGCCCTGTGCCAGCGTGTGGGCTTGGCCGTCAAATCGGTAGTGGCCACTGAGCTCAGTGGCTTGCAGTGTGGTGGCACCCGACCAGTTGAGGCTGGCCACTTTGAACGGCACATCCAGCGCGATCAGCAGGCGCAAGTCGGTGGGGGGCGTTGGGGTGGCACCGGTAGGGGTGCGCTGGTCATCAATTTGGAGCGAGGCCACGCTCAACTCACTCAGGCGCAGTTGTTGGTTGAACAGGGGCGCCAGCGTCCAGGTTACGCCAATGTCCTGCGCTTCCACACTGAGCTCGCCGCGCTGCCAGCGCAACCAGCCAATGTGCCCGCCGGCGCGCAGCGAGCCCTGCACGTCTCTGGCTTCCAGCGTTTGTCCGGCTGGTAAAAAACGCTGCAGCCGTGTCAACAGCGTTGCCAGCGAGCTGTCACTGCCGCTCCACAGCCACAGGGCCGCAGTCAGCGCCAGCAGCGTGATCAGCGTCGCGGTCAGCAGTTTCAGGCTCAGTCGGATGACACGCATCAGAAGGTAAACCCCAGGTTCATGTGCAAACGCAAGCGCCGCACATCAACCCCGTAAGCCAGGTCAATCTGCAGCGGCCCCACCGGACTGTTCCAGCGCGCACCCACACCCACACCGACTCGGGCGCTGAGCTCGGACGGTTGGTTGGCCACGGCACCGGCGTCTACAAACACCGTGCTTTCCCAGTCGCTGAGTCGGCCGTTGAGGCGGATCGGGCGCTGCCACTCGACGCTGCCGGTCGACAGGTATCGCCCGGCCGTGGTGCTGCCGTCGGCCAGCGTGACGCCGATGTCGTTCAAGCCATAGCCGCGCACACTGTTGTCACCCCCGGCCAAAAACAACTCGGTGCTGGGCAGACTGATGTTGTCCTTGGCAAAGAGGGCGCCGACCGAGGCGCGCATGGCCAGGCGGCCAGCGCTGGCCCGGGTGCTGCCAGCCTGGCCCAAGCCCAAAAAGCCCTGCCAGCGGGTGAGCAGACGGGTGTAGGCCTGGCGCTCGCTGCCCAGTGTGGTGCCACCTCCGAACTCGGCGCCCCAGCCCCAGCCACTGGAGGGGAACGGCAGGCTGTCGTAATAACGCACGGCAAAGGCGTAATTGGCACTGATGGCCTGGGCAATGACGGGCTGTGCATCGTCGGTGTTGACCGATTCGGCGCGGTCGTACTGCACATACAGGTTGCGGTCGATGCGCTCATGGCTTTGCTTGCGGCCACCGCGCAGGCGCTGGCTGGTGACATCGAGCGTGCCCAGTTGCTGGTTTTGCAACAGCCCGGAGACCGCCCAGCGCCAGTTGTCGAGGTCGGGTGGGGAGGTCAGCTCGCTGCCGATGGCGCGGGTTTCGCGTTCAAGCTGCAATTTGCTGACGGCGCGCCAGCCGATGCCGGGCACTTTGTGGTGGGTGTGCTCGGCCGACAGCCGCGGCCCGCTGTCGGTGCTGGCGCCGATGCCGAGTACCAGTTTTTGCAGCCGGGCTTCGCGCAATTTCACCAGCACCGGGGCAGCGGCCGGGTCGGCCTGGGTGTTCAGCGTGACAAAAGCCGAGTCAAAGTAGCCGCTGTCGGACAGGCGCTGCTGGGCGGCCACCAGTTCGGCCTGGCTGTAGTCGGTACCCGGGGTGAGCCGGGACAGGCGCTGCACCATGGCAGCGTCATAACGTTGCAAGCCCTCAATCGCCAGTTCACCCATGCGATAGGCAGGCCCGGAGTCCAGCGTGATCTGCAAGTGGGCCAGCCCGGCTTCGGGGTCAATGTCGGCCAGCGAGGCGCTGATGCGCCCGGTGGGAAAGCGCAGAGAAGTGAGCTGGCGCAGGGCCTGCTGTTTGGCGGCATCCCAGGCGTTTTGGGTAAAGCGGTTGCCGGCGGGGAGCGACCAACTGGCCTGGATCTGGTTGCGCTGGGCCGCAGCCAGAACGTCATCAGCCATGGCGCCGGTGAATTGAATCGTCACCTGTTTGATCCGTGTCGGCTCACCCGGTGTGACCGTGAGGGTCACCACCGGCGTGCTGCCCGGTGCCGACTGGTGTGCCATGGCGATCACCGGCGAAAAATAACCCAGCGTGCCCACCAGTCGGCGTGCGTCCTCCTGGGCCTGGCGCAGCAGGCGCGCCAGTTCGTCGTCACTTAGGTCGGTGAGCTCGCGGTAGCGCTGCAGTTCCAGGTGACGTGTCAGCAGGTCCTTGATGTCATCCGGGGCCAAAATGTTGAGCACGAAGGCGGCTCCCACCGGCGCGGCATTGGCCGACTCGGCCGCAGACGCGGTTGCCGCCGCTTCTGCGGCCAGTGCCCAGGGCCCGGCCAGGAGCAGCAGCGCCGCCAGAAAAAGGCGTTTCATTTGCTCAGCAGCCGCATGGTGTCTTCGAGCCCCTTGAGGGTGAGCGGGAACATGCGTTGGCTCATGAGCTGCTGCACCAGGCTGATGCTCTGGCGGTATTGCCACACGCCCTGCGGCTCGGGGTTGATCCAGGCAAAGCGGGGGAACGCGTTGGTCAGGCGCCCCAGCCATTCGACACCGGTTTCTTCGTTGTTGTATTCGACGCTGCCGCCGGGCTGCAAAATCTCATAGGGGCTCATGGTGGCGTCGCCAATGAAGATCAGCTTGTAGTCCTTGTTGTATTTGCGGATGATGTCCCAGGTGGCAAATTTTTCGGCATAACGGCGTCGGTTGTTTTTCCACATGAAGTCGTAGACGCAGTTGTGAAAATAATAAAACTCCAGGTGCTTGAACTCGGACTTGGCGGCCGAAAACATGTCTTCGACCCGCGTAATGTGTTCGTCCATGGTGCCGCCCACGTCCATTAGCAACAGCACTTTGACGTTGTTGTGGCGCTCGGGCACCATTTTGATGTCGAGGTAACCGGCGTTGGCGGCCGTGGCGCGGATGGTGCCCCCCAGGTCCAACTCTTCAACGTGGCCTTCGCGGGCAAACTTGCGCAGGCGGCGCAGCGCCACCTTGATGTTGCGTGTACCCAGCTCTTGCGTATCGTCGTAGTCCTTGTAGGCGCGCTGTTCCCACACCTTGACGGCACTTTTGTTTTTTCCGGCGCCGCCAATACGGATGCCTTGCGGGTTATAGCCACCATGGCCAAAGGGGCTGGTGCCGCCGGTGCCAATCCATTTGCTGCCACCTTCGTGGCGCTCTTTTTGCTCTTCGAGGCGCTTCTTGAGCGTGTCCATCAGCTCGTCCCAGCCCATCTTCTCGATGGCGGCCTTTTCTTCGGGGCTGAGGTTGAGTTCCAGCGTTTTCTTGAGCCAGTCCAGCGGAATGTCTTTGGTGAAGTCGGTCACCAGTTCGATGCCCTTGAAGTAGGCTGCAAAGGCGCGGTCGAACTTGTCGTAATGCTTTTCGTCCTTGACCAGCGTGGCGCGACTCAGAAAATAAAAGTCATCAATCTTGTAGCCGCTGGGCGCCGCTGTATCGGCGTCGGACTGAGGTGTCTTGGGCCCGACCACGCCGAGCTTCAAAGCTTCCAGCAGGGTCAGGAATTCCTTGACCGAGACCGGCAACTTGGCGGCGCGCAGGGTGTAAAAAAAGTCGATCAGCATGGTGGGAGGGTAAAGGCCTCAGAGCCAGTTTTCGACCAGCAACCCCTGAACACGCCCGAATTCACCGACGTTGTTGGTGACCAGGGTCATATTTTGGGCCAGGGCATGGGCTGCAATCCACAAATCGTTATTGCCAATGGGCGTGCCTGCGGTTTCCAGTTGCGCCTGGGTGTGGCCATAGTGCGGTGCGGCATACGCAGGCAGGGGCAGGACGGGGATAGCAGTGAGCAGGGCGTTGAGACGGTGTGCCAATTCTGTGGCCCGCAGGGAAGGCGTTAGCTTGCTTAGTCCATAGCGCAATTCGCCCGCGCTGATGATGGAAATGGCCAGGGTGTCGGGGTTGCTGTCCAGGATGCGTTGGCTCAAGGCAGGAGATGCGTCACGCAGAAAGTAACTGACGATGTTGGTGTCGAGCAGGTATTTCATTTGGACGGAATTGAGTCAGATTCCATCAGGGCGTTCCAGTCGCGGTCTTGTGGTACGGGGTCGTTGATTTGGGCTTCAACTATTTCCCATTCTTGCGACGCGCCCGGGCTCAAGGGTGGCAGACTTTTCAGAAGGTCCCGCACCGTGGCCTTTTTTTCCCGCAAGATGATCTCGTCGCCCCGGCGTTCGATCAAAACGCGTTTGGAACGCAACTGAAATTCTTTGGGCAAGCGCACGGCCTGACTGTTGCCCGACATGAAAACGGCGGCGGTGGTGGTCATGGTGCGCTCCTGGAATTGCAATATACAAATTGTATATGGTGATGAATTTTTGTGCACAAGGCGATGATGTTGGTCAACGTGGCTTGTCCAGCAGGTACAGCAACTGCGCCCGCGCCTCGGGCCATTCACCTTGCGCCATGCTGTACATCACGGTGTCGCGGATGGTGCCGTCGCGGCGCAGGGCGTGGCCGCGAATGACGCCATCTTTTTTAGCCCCCAGGCGCTCAATGGCTGCCTGCGAGGCAAAGTTGAAGTTGTCGGTACGCCAGCCGACGACGTTGCACCCGAGAACGTCAAACGCGTGCGTCATCATGAGCAGCTTGCAGGTGCTGTTGACATGGCTGCGTTGCACGCTTTTGGCATACCAGGTGTAGCCAATTTCCACCCGATTGACGGCTGGCAGGATGTCGTGGTAACTGGTACTGCCCAGCACTTTGCCGGTGTCCGAATTGGTCACACAGAAGGCAAATCGGTTGCCCGCCGCGCGCATGGCCAATGCGTCTTCGATGTACTTGCGCGTGCTCTCAGGTTCCGGCACCGAGGTAACACGAATGTTCCACAGCGCACCGTCGGCAGCGGCTGCGCGCAGGCCCGATTCATGTTCCAGCGCCAGCGGCACCAGTGTGATGCCACGCTCGGACAAGGTCACAGGTTCAACAAAAGCCATTCGAATGCTCCAAAAAGTTCCCAAAAGCGCCAACCCGCCCAAAGTCGTCGCGTGGCAGTCGGTACGGGCAGCCCCCGATTTCTGGTACCCCAGTATGAGGGGGCTGCCCGTACCGGCTGCCGCGCAGCGAAGTCGCAAAACGCATGCAAAGTGAATTGAAAACCGCCTTACCGGTTGCGGCTCTGCATGAACACCAGTTTCTCAAACAGGCTCACATCCTGTTCGTTTTTCAGCAGCGCACCCACCAGCGGCGGCACCGCCACCTTGTCATCCTGGGTTTGCAGCGCCGAAAGCGGAATGTCTTGCGCCATCAGCAGTTTGAGCCAGTCGAGCAGTTCGCTGGTGGAGGGCTTCTTTTTTAAGCCCGGCAGGTTGCGCACGTCAAAAAACGTCTTCATGGCGGCACTGAGCAGCTCGGCTTTGAGGCCGGGAAAGTGCACGTCCACAATCTGTTTCATGGTGCTGGCATCGGGGAACTTGATGTAGTGGAAAAAGCAGCGCCGCAAAAAGGCGTCGGGCAGTTCCTTTTCGTTGTTGGACGTGATGAAGACCAGCGGCCGGTGTTTGGCGCGGATCAGTTCCCGCGTCTCGTAGCAGTAAAACTCCATGCGGTCGATTTCACGCAGCAGGTCGTTGGGGAATTCGATGTCGGCCTTGTCGATCTCGTCAATCAGCAGCGCTACCGGCTGGTCGGCTGTAAACGCTTGCCACAGTACACCCTTGACGATGTAGTTGTGGATGTTCTTGACCCGTTCACCGCCATCGACATCGGCCAGTTGCGAGTCGCGCAGTCGGCTCACCGCGTCATACTCGTACAAGCCTTGCTGCGCCTTGGTGGTCGACTTGATGTGCCATTGCAACAGCGGCAAATTGAGCGCGGTGGCGACTTCTTCGGCCAGCATGGTTTTGCCGGTTCCGGGCTCGCCCTTCACCAGCAGCGGGCGTTGCAGGGTAATGGCCGCGTTCACTGACAGCATCAGGTCGTCGGTGGCGACGTAACTTTTGGTACCTTGGAATTTCATGGTGTGTGAAGGAAATGGGTGGTTTGGGGGCTTCTGACCCGAAATTTTTTGACGTTTCAGGGGGAAATATCGGGTTTACGCCATAAGGTGAGGGCGTGTTGGCTTTCTATAATTCGCTTGATATTTATCAATTTAAAAATGCCTCATACGGATTTTCTTAGCAAAATGAAAAATTTTCTGTTAACTATGTCGGCCTTGGCGTTCACTTGTGCTGGCACCTTGAGCGCGCAGGCGCAAGACATCAACGGCGACGCGACGGCAGGCGCTCAAAAAAATGCGCTGTGCACAGGCTGCCATGGCATTCAAGGCTACCACATCGGGTTTCCTGAGGTGCACCAGGTGCCCAAAATTTCAGGCCAGGGGGCAGGCTATATCCGCGCCGCCTTGCACGCCTACAAGGCAGGGGAGCGCAAACACCCGTCCATGCGTACGCTGGCCAGCAGTTTGAGTGACCAGGACATTGCCGACCTGGCCGCCTACTACGAATCCAATGGAACTGGCGTCAATTTGCCCGCCGCCGCGGCCGAGGGCTCAGCCAAAGCAGCTGAACTGCTCACCAAGGGGGGGTGCACCTCATGCCATGGGCCCAATCTGAGCAAGCCCATCGACCCGTCCTACCCCAAAATTGCGGGTCAGCACGCCGACTATCTTTATGTGGCATTGCGCTCATACAAAATCAACGACAAACCCTTGATTGGCCGCGCGCACCCGGTCATGGGCGGGATTGCCAAGCAGTTCTCCAGCAATGAGTTGAAAGTGTTGGCCGACTATGTGGCCAGCCTGCCCAGTGAGATGCAAACGGTACAGCGCAGCCGCTTCAAGTAAACCGTCCTTAGTCGTCCTAGTCCCGGGTGGCGTGGCGCTGCACACAGGCCACGTAGGTGTTGCCATCGGGCGCCAGGCCGTTGCGCTGGCTGTCCCAGAGCATTTGTCCCAGGCATTCCATGGCGGCATGGTGCGCGTCGTGCAGCGAGTCAAGCCGGTGCGTGAGCAATTCGACGGCTTGCTGGATCCCCCGCGGCTGGTCAATGCTGCATTGCTCGGTGATTGACAAATGCATCGACAAATGCAGGAAACAACTGGTTTTTCCGTCTTCAGGCTGATCCATGCCTGCCAGTGCAGCATCCACATTGGCGAGTTCGGCGTGGTACTCGGGGTGCTCGTCAATCCACAGGCTGGCGATGGTTTCAATCGCCTCCATGGCCTGACCCGATTGGGCCTTGGCATAAACAGCACAAAAAAATTGGCGAACGTCGGCTTTGGATGGGGTAAACATGATGTGTGAATTGTCGCCTGCGCCGGTCAATCCACCTGCCAGGCCGGCAATTGCCAGTTGCGCCACATGGCCAAGCCCCGCAGGCCAGCCGTGACCGCAACACAGGCCAGCAAAGCCAGCCATCCCGGCGCGCCCAGGGTCCACAAGCCCACATAGGTCCAGCCACCGGCAAAAGCACAGACGGCATAGGGGCGGTGGTCGCTGAAAGCGGTCGGAATCTGGTTGCAGACGATGTCGCGCAGCACGCCGCCAAAGACCCCGGTGATCAGACCCATCAACACCGCCACCAGCGCGGGCATGCCACTCTGCAAGGCCTGATGCACTCCGGTGGCTGTAAACAGGCCCAGCCCCAGCGCGTCGGGCCACTCGATGGCTTTGCGCGTCAGTTCAAAATGGTGGCGGCGCATGAACAACATGGCCAGGGTACACAGGGCCAGCACGCCCCACAGCATTTCCATGTGGCGCACCCAGAAAAACGGCCGCGCATCCAGCAACAAGTCACGTAGCGTGCCGCCGCCGAAGGCAGCCAAAAACCCCACCACACACACGCCCACGGCATCCAGGCGCTTTTGCGCGGCCTCCAAAACCCCCGACAATGCGAAGGCCGCAGTGCCAGCAAGCTCCACCAGAAGCCGCAGGGTTTCACCCCACTGTTGAATGTTGTTGATGTTTGCGCTGTTCATCCCCGAATTGTCACCCCATGGTCTTGCCTGAAAATTTCCCATTCATCACCGACCCGTTTTTTTATGCCGTCACCATTCCTGCCGTGCTGCTGTTGGGGGTGAGCAAAAGTGGCTTTGGTGCGGGCTTTGGCTCGCTGGCGGTGCCCATGATGGCCTTGGCGGTGAGCGTGCCGCAGGCGGCTGCTATTTTGATGCCGGTGCTGCTGCTGATGGACGTGCTGGGCATGGCCGCGTTTCGCAAGGACTTTGACCTCAAGCTACTCAAGTTTTTGATTCCCTGTGGCCTGGTCGGTATTGTGGTGGGGGCCTTGTTGTTCAAGCTGCTGGATGCCCGGCTGGTGGCGGGCATCGTCGGGCTGTTCACGCTGCTGTTTTTGGCGCAGCGCCTGCTCTTTCCTCCCAAGGCCGACAGCCCGCCACCGCCGCGATGGCTGGGGGCAATCCTGACGGCAACGTCCGGCTTTACCAGCTTCATTGCGCACGCCGGTGGCCCGCCGGTGAATGCCTACATGATCCCGCTGCGCCTGTCGCCGATCCGCTTCACCGCAACCATGGCGTTCTTCTTTTTTGTCATCAACCTGGCCAAGTGGATTCCTTACGCCTGGCTGGGCCTGCTGGACTGGCGCAACTTTGCCACCTCGGTGGTGTTGTTGCCCCTGGCACCGATTGGCGTCTGGGTGGGGGTCAAACTGGCGCGGCGCATCAGTCAGGTACTTTTTTACCGATTTTTGTACGTGGGAATGTTTTTGACTGGCGTCAAGCTGCTGTCAGATGCCGTGCGATGAAGGTCTTGGCAATGCAGAGATGTTGTTTGCAGTTGATTGGCGTAGGCTGGTGTTTGCCTGGCAGGACCTTAATGTTTTGACAAAATTTAAGTAAGTCACAAACAGGGAAGTGAAATTATGGAATAACTGCGCTTTGCTTTTCTGTTTGCTGTCACGGCATTGACTGAAATCGTTGGCTATTGGCTCCCGTGGCGTATGCTCAGGCAAGGCAAAAGCCTTATGCAACTATTGCCTGCAGCGATTTTCTGCGTCTTTCTTAAGGCGAAGCGTCATCCGGCGAAGCCACTAGCAACTCTACGTGCAACTTTTCGAGTTCCTCGCGAATTCCTTGATCGATGCCCGCATCCGTGATGATGCGCGTCACTTTGTCCAGATGGGCAATCCGGAAGATAGCCTGAGAGTGGAACTTCGACGAGTCCACGATGACGGTAACAGTCTGGGCTGCTTCGATGAAAGCTCGGTTCATGGCGGCTTCCTCTTGTGACAACATGGCGATACCACCCGAAGGTGAGATGCCATTGACGCCGAGAAACGCCGCTCGAACCGTAATGTCGTCAAACATGCCGGGAGCCGGACGACAAACCGAAGCCATTTTCTTGAAATCAACGGTGCCGGGTAAGAGATAGACGGAAGCGTTCTGGCTTCGTGCAAATTCCATCGCAACCGTCAAACCGTTCGTAACCACATGCAGATTGTGATGGCCACGCAAGGCCTCAGCAAAATGCCGTGATGTCGTGCCAGCATTTACCAAAATACAGTCGCCATCGGAAACATGCTGCGCAGCGAGCTCAGCAATCCCCCTTTTTTCCCGGATGTTTTCGCGCTCACGCTCCGCGTAGCTAATGCTTTCGTAGCGAGCCCAGCCCTCGGCAATCACTTCCCCAGAGACCGCACCACCACGGGTGCGCTCAACCAATCCACGTTCATGGAGTTCGATAAGGTCACGTCGAATCGTAATGGGCGAGGTCTGAAACCTGTTGGCAAGCGCGTTGACCTCAACAACCCCTCCGCTGTGAAGCAGGGTAACGATTTCCTTGTGACGAGCGACTTTCAGCATGTGTGTCCTGTTGCTAAGTTTGGTTCATTAGATGCAAAAAGCGATCAAATATGAACATTTAAATCATTTATTGTCATTAAAGTGACATTTAATGTTCGTAACATCAAATTTATGAACATAAATGAACAATTCAAAGCCGTAATTTTTGATGTCGATGGTACCTTGTTTGATACATTGCCTTCGCTGTCGGCAGCTGCCAACGAGGTGCTTGCGAAAGCCGGTATGAGCGACGTTTCAATGTCACTCTTGCAATCGGCGCTCAACGAGGGCTTGAGGCCGATGTTTCGCCAGGCCATCGCCTTGCAATCGGTGCCTGTCGATGCGGTGGCGGCGAGTCAACTCGAAATCGAGTGTATGGCCCATTATGGGCGGCGCTGGTTGTCGACGGCTCCTTTGTTTGCTGGTGTGACAGATGCATTGGCGGCACTCAAATTACGGGGACTGAAGCTGGGCATCTGTACCAATCGGGATCCTGCCTCGACCGAGGTTTTGCTGGCAGCGGCATCCATCACCGACTCTTTTGATGCCATCGTATGTCTCGGTGATACGCCTCTCCCTAAGCCTGCGGCAGACCCTTTGTTGCTTCTCATGGAGCGTCTGGCGGTGTCGCCCGCAGAGGTGTTGTATGTAGGCGATTCCGGCATGGACGCCTGCTGTGCCCAATTGTCGCGGGTTCGCTTTGCCGCCCATCTCGGGGGTTATGCCGAACAAGCTGGTGACTTGCTTCCCAACGTTCTGAGCTTTGGCGGATATGACCAACTCACAAGCTGGGTGCTCGACCAACGCTCTGCTCTGTTTTCCCCCGTCAGCTTCACTTTGCCACGTCCCATCAACCTTTCTTATTGAATCAGGAGTACTTATGAAACCCTTCTCATCACCAACCCGAGCGCTACGCCTCGGTCTTTCGCTTTCCTTGATTGCAGTCCTCACCGCTTGCGGGGGAGGAGGAACACTCGCCGACTCGGCTGCGCTCGCCGACCGGGCCGCGCTCGCCGCCAAGACGCCAGTCATTCGCTGCGCCCCCTGATCCGCCCGGATCTAAAACCACCTTTCATTTTTCATCTTTAGGAGTACCAATTTATGAGCATCGATCGCCGCAACTTCTTACGCATGAGCGCCAGCACTGGCGCCGCCGCCGCTGCATTTGCCGCGCTGCCCTTGAGCATCCGTAACGCCCTCGCCGTTGAACCCGCCGTTGAAACCGGCACCATCAAGGACCTTAAACACATTGTCATTCTGATGCAAGAAAATCGTGGCTTCGATCACTATTTCGGCACCATGAAAGGTGTACGCGGGTTCGGCGACCGCTTTCCGGTACCACTCGAGAGTGGCAAGCCGGTCTGGTACCAGTCCAATGGCGCCGTCGAAATTGCGCCGTTTCATCTCGATCCGAAAAAATTCAACGCCTTGCTCGCGCCCAGTACGACACACAGTTTCGCAGACTCGCAGGCAGCGTGGAACCAGGGCAAGTTCGGTAACTGGCCGAAGTACAAGAAAGACAATTCGATGGGTTACTACAAGCGGGAAGATATTCCGTTTCAGTTCGCTCTGGCCGAAGCTTTCACGATTTGTGACGCCTATCATTGCTCGATCACATCCGGGACCGACCCAAATCGAATTCCCTTCTTTAGCGGTTCGAATTTCAATCCCGCGCTGGGTGCCCAGGGCATCAATTGCACGGACACCGATGCGGAGCCCGTCAATGTGCGCTGCTGGATCGCCAACCCGGCCGTCGACAAATGGCCGGTACCGGGATACACCTACAAGGATACGGCGTTCAAGTGGCCGACACTTCCAGACCTTCTCGAACAAGCCGGCATCAGCTGGCGCATCTATCAGGACCCTAACGACAACTGGACCGGCGCGATGCACGGATGCCTCGCTTTCGAGAGCTTCAGAACGGCACAACCTGGTTCACCGATCTACAAGAACGGCATGTCACTCTGGACGCTTGACGACCTCGCCACAGACGTCAAGAACGGCACTCTGCCGCAAGTATGCTGGGTGCTCCCGTCCCGGGTATTTTCCGAGCATCCCGGCGGACCATCCAGCCCTCTGAAAGGCAGCAACTTCACGGAACAGGTGTTGAATGCACTGACCGCGAACACCGAGGTCTGGAGCAAGACGGCGTTCTTTTTGACCTTTGACGAGAACGACGGTCTGTTCGATCATGTGCCCCCGCCGGCTGTTCCGTCGTACAACCTGGACGGTACCCTGGCAGGGAAAGCCACTCTCAAGCTTGAGGGGGAGTACTTTTCGGACCCGGCAGGAAAATACAGGGATGCAACCGACACCATTTCGGGCAGCATTCGACCGTACGGGCTGAGCGCACGTGTCCCGATGTACGTGATTTCGCCCTGGAGCAAGGGCGGCTGGGTCACGTCACAAGTGTTCGACCACACTTCCATGGGGATGTTTCTGGAAAAACGTTTCGGCATTACTGTTCCGAACGTCAGCCCGTGGCACCGTGCCGTCTGCGGCGACCTGACATCGGCGTTTGATTTCACGCATCCAGCCGATGCGGCGCTGCCAAAGTTACCCGATACCAGCAACTACGCCGTCCTTGACGCGCAGCAAAGATCGATGCTGGCATATACCTTGCCGACGAAGCACCAGCCGCTGTTTCAGGAGTCTGGCACGCGCTTTTCGCGCAAGTTGCCTTACGAGTTGCATGTCAACGCCGCCGTCAAGGCCGGCATCAGCGTTGAGCTGACTTTCGCCAACACGGGCACACAGGGTGCGGTGTATCACGTCTATGACAAGATGCATCTTGATCGCATTCCGCGCCGCTATACCGTTGAAACCGGTAAAACGTTGACGGATATTTGGGACGTGTCGGCCGACAACGGCAAGCATGATTTGTGGGTGTACGGACCGAACGGCTTTGTGCGCGTATTCAAGGATGATGCGGAAACTATCGCAAACGTGGCCAACCCGGAATGCCGTGTCTGCTACGACATCGCCAACGGTGATGTCTACGTGAAATTCAGCAATACCGGGGAGCAAGCCTGCACGTTGACGATTAAGGACAATGCTTACGGCAACGAACCACGGGTGTCAAAGATCGAACCCGGCAAAGAAGTGGAGCAGAGCTGGTCGCTGCGCAAGAGTGGCAACTGGTATGACTTCAGCGTGACTGCCGACACACTCAATGGCTATACGCGCCGTTTTGCCGGCCGTGTCGAGACCGATCAACATGGGCTCAGCGACCCGGCGATGGGGACGGCTTAAGCCAGTCCGGTCATCGCGTTTTACCCACTAGACAAGAGATTCAATCATGTACCACAAACTATTTATCCGGGCCGTATTGGCAACTACATTAGCTGCCGCGGGACTGTTCGGCAGCGCGACCACCTTCGCCCAGGCGCAACACGATGGCAGCGCGACCACGCCTTTGCGCGTCATTCTGATCCCCGCCGATGGCGGCACTGAAGACGGCACCAAGAAAGATTTCGAACCGATCTTCGGCGCAATCAACCAGTCCACCGGCCTGAAATTCGATCTCAAGGTCGGACAGAGCTATGGGGCCGTGGTCGAGGCCATGTGCAATGGCGCCGCCGATATTGCCTGGTTTGGCCCGGCGAGCTATCTGCAGGCCCGCGGTCGCGGCTGTGCGGAATTGCTGGCGCTGGCGGTACGCCAGGGTGCCTCTGTGTATTACTCTGGCATCTTCGCCCGCACCGACGCTGGCATTAATAATGTCAAGGACCTGAAGGGCAAGAAAATCGCATTGGGTGACGTCAACTCGACATCGAGCTTCAACGTGCCGGTGGCGATGATGATCTCGGCAGGTGTCAATCCTGCAAAAGACGCTGGCATGATCAACATGGCCGGTACCCACGCCAACGTGATCAAGGCGCTGGCCGAGGGCCTGGTCGATGCCGGTGGTGCCTCGTTCGACTCGTTCGAGAAAGCAGTCAATGCCAAGGCGATCGATCCGGCCAAAGTCAAGGTGCTTGTGAAGAGTGGGCCGATTCCGTATCCGCCGCTGGCCATGCACCCGAAGCTGACCGAGGCCGTGAAGACCAAGCTGCGCGATGCCTTCAACAACATCGACAAACTGCCCGGTATCACCAAGGACCAGATCCGCGGCTATGGTGGCGGCAAGGTTGATGGCTACACGTCCAAGGTCAGTGAAGCCGACATGGCGGCCGCTGGAAAAATGTTCGAACTGGTCACCGACCCGGTCAAGGTCGAGATCATGAAGAAAGCCGACAGCCGCTAAGCCAGCGCAGTTTCCACATCAGACCAGAACGGGCGGCGGCGCGATGCTACCGCCCGTATATCCATCCAAGAAGCTTGCCATGATCGAATTCCATCATATTTCCAAGACCTGGCCAGACGGTACGCGTGCCTTGTCCGATATCAGCCTCGCCGTACCGCGTGGACAATTCTGCGTTGTGCTTGGCCCATCGGGCGCCGGCAAATCGACATTGCTGCGCGCGGTCAACGGCCTGATGCGCCCGAGCACGGGCCGAGTCGTCATTGACGGCACTGAACTGACCCCCGCTACCGAGCGCGAATTGCGTCAACGCGTGGCAATGATCCATCAACATTTCAATTTGACCTTGCGCATGAGTGTGTCCGGCAACGTGCTTGCCGGTCTGCTGCCGCAGGTGTCCATCGGTCGCGCCCTGTTGGGCTGGTTCACGCCTGCGCACCGGGCCAGAGCCTGCACACTGCTGGCTCGGGTCGGGCTGGCGCCAAAGCACCTGCAGCGCCGCGCGGGAGAACTATCCGGTGGACAGCAACAGCGCGTGGGGATAGCCAGGGCTTTTATGCTTGACCCCGAAGTGGTTCTGGCCGACGAGCCGGTCGCCAGCCTGGACCCGAAGATTTCGCGCGATATCCTGACGCTGATCCGCGATGCGGCGCGCGAGCGCAACACCTCTGTCCTGTGCAGCCTGCATCAGGTGGACCTTGCGCGCGAGTTTGGCGATCGTATCGTCGGCATGCGCGACGGCCGCATCGTGTTTGACGGCACACCCGCCCGATTTACTGACGAAGTCGTGGAACGTCTGTATGCCGGCGCACACTGGGAAGACGTCGCCGCACCCTCCGGCGCCGAAGAAAATACCTTGCCGCAGGGATCGTTGCTGCCGGTTTCTGCTTGAAATGTCCACCATGCGTGTTAAACCGTTCCCAGTCCCGATAGCGGGTACACAGCTTGCCTGGAAGCTCGACCATCCTTACACCGCCAAGCACTTGCTGATCGTCTTGGTGCTGCTGACAAGCTTGATCTACACCGGTCAGAGAACCGAAATGGACCGCATGGTAACGATGACGGTGCAAGCCATCGGAAAACTGGCTGGGTTGACCGATGAATCCCAGGTCGTACGCGGCCTGTCGCGTATTGGCCAGTCGATGTGGCCGCCGGCGATCGGCGAGAAAGAGGAAGTGGCGCGCCTGTCTCAATTTGACCGCAACGACCTTCCATGGTTTAGCTACATCGAGGTGCAGGAGCGGCGCGAGCAGCGCATGAACCTGCAGACCTTGAAGATGGATGTGGAAACGGAGCGTATCGAGTACCTGGTCAAGCCGGTCGGCTACCTGTGGACCGTGTTCGTGAAGATGGTGCAGACGGTCGAGATCGCGCTGTGGGGCACCTTGTTGTCGGTGCTGCTGTCGATCCCGCTGGCCTATCTCGCCGCGCGCAATTACACGCCGAGCCGGTTCACCTACACGCTGGCGCGCGGATCGATCAGCCTGCTGCGCTCGGCGCCTGAATTGATCGTCGCGCTATTTCTGGTACTGGCCTATGGTTTTGGACCGATCGCCGGCGTGCTGGCGCTGGGTTTGCACGCGGCCGGCTTTCTCGGCAAGTTCTACGCCGAAGACATCGAAAACGCCGACAGAAAACCGCAGGAAGCGCTGGAAGCCATCGGCGCCGGCAAGCTCAAAACACTATGGTATGGCGTGCTGCCGCAGGTGCTGCCACAGTACATCGCCTATACGCTCTACATCCTCGATCGCAACATTCGCATGGCGACCGTGATCGGTCTGGTCGGCGCTGGCGGGATAGGGCAGGAACTCAAGGGCCGCTTCGACATGTTCCAGTACGACCATGTGGCGACCATCCTGATCGCGATCTTTATCGTGGTCTTCTTGCTCGACCAGTTCTCGGCGCGCCTGCGCGCGAGATTGATATGAGGCGGGCGATGCGTCGTCAGTCGATCAAACGCAGCACTGCTGAAGCCGGACATTGCCTCGACCAACATTCGCCCGAGAAAAAGAACCCCTACTGGCATGGCCCGTTTTCCAGCAACGCCTTTAAATTTCCAGGTTGTCAATCAGCCGGGTGCTGCCTAATTTGGCGGCGCCCAGTACCACCAGGCCGGTGTGCATAACCAGGGGGGTGATCTGGTCGGGGGTGGGGGCTTGCAGATTGCTGCGACGGCGCACGGTCAGGTAGTCGGGTTGCCAGCCGCGGTGGGCCAAGTCGTCCATGGCCTGCTGCTCCAGGCTTTCCAGATCGGTGCTGCCGGCGCGCACGGCCTGGGCTATGGACTGCAAGGTTTGTGACAATTGCACAGCTTCCAGGCGCTGGCTGGGGTTGAGGTAGTTGTTGCGTGACGACAGCGCCAGCCCGTCGGCTGCGCGCAGGGTGGTGCCGCCAATGACCTCAATGGGCAGCGCAAACTGACGCACCATGCGTTTGATGACCAAGAGCTGCTGGTAGTCTTTTTTGCCGAACAGCGCGACCCGTGGTCCGACGCAGGCAAACAGCTTCATCACCACGGTGCAAACGCCGACAAAAAAACCCGGCCTGAAATGGCCTTCGAGAATATTGGCGATCTCGGAGGGCGGCTGGATGGTGAAACCCTGGGGTTCGGGGTAAAGCTCTTTTTCGCTGGGTGCAAACACCACATCACAGCCGGCCGCGTCCAGCGCCTCGCAATCGGCCTCCCAGGTGCGCGGGTAGGTGTCAAAGTCTTCGTGCGGCAAAAACTGCAGGCGGTTGACAAAAATACTAACCACCACCACATCACCCAGTGGTTTGGCCTGGCGCACCAGTGCCAGATGGCCGTCGTGCAGGTTGCCCATGGTGGGCACAAAAGCGGGATGTTTGAAGTGGTCCAGATGGTCCCGAAGCTCGGCGATGGTTCGAATGATGATCATAAAGCTTAAGATTTTGTGGGACAGACCAGGATTTACACGCAGTGAAATCTGCTCTGTCCTCAACTAATTAATGGATGTTTGTGGGACAGACCAACTTCGCTGAGCGTAGCGAAGATCAGTCGCTCTGTCCTCAACTGATTAAATCTACCAGGCGTGCTGGGTATTGTCCGGGAAACTGCCATTTTTGACGGCGACAACATAGGCTTGCATGGCTTCCTTGATGCCGTGCTGGCCTTGCACGCCAGGCAGGTCGGCCATGAAATTGCGCACAAATTTGGGCATTTTTCCCAGGTTCAGTCCCAGCATGTCGTGCAGCACCAGCACCTGCCCAGACGTGCCGCTGCCAGCGCCAATGCCGATGGTGGGGCAGTGCGGCAGCTCGGTGGTAAGTTCGGCCGAGAGCGCAGCCGGCACCATTTCCAGCACCAGCAAAGAGGCGCCGGCATCTTGCAGTTCATGCGCGTGGCGCTTCATGATGGCAGCCGACTCAACGGTCTTGCCCTGCACCCGGTAGCCGCCCAGGGCGTGCACGGTTTGTGGTGTCAGGCCCAGATGGGCGCAGACCGGAATGCCGCGCTCCACCAGAAAACGCACGGTCTCAGAAGTCCAGCCGCCGCCTTCGAGCTTGACCATGTGGGCGCCGGCCTGCATCAGCACAGCGGCGTTGTGCAGCGCTTGTTCCCTTGACTCAAGGTAGGTGCCGTAGGGCAGGTCGCCAATGATCCAGGCAGTGCCTTGCACCCGGCGTACACCGCGCGTGACACTTTCGACGTGGTAGCGCATGGTTTCCAGCGACACCCCCACGGTGCTGCTCAAACCCTGGCACACCATGCCAAGAGAGTCACCGACCAAAATGCAGTCGACACCGGCCGCATCGGCGACGGCGGCAAAAGTGGCGTCGTAAGCGGTGAGCATGGCAATTTTTTCACCACGCGCATGCATTTCCAGCAGCCGCGGCAGGCTCACCGGTTTGCGCAGGGCTGGGTTGCTGGTGGGAGGCAGGGTGCCGTAAGGCGAGGCGCTTTGTGTGGCAGGCTGGTTCATCGGGCGATCCCCCAAAAAAATGTGGCGCGAGTCTAACGCAGACCTGCCCGGTTGGGTGTCAAACTTTCGGGCTCAGGGTGGTGGGCAGGGCCTGCTCCAGCATCTGGGGATAGTCGCGGCTGAAGTGCAGGCCACGGCTTTCGTGGCGGGCCTGGGCGCTGCGCACAATCAAATCAGCCACCTGCACCAGGTTACGCAGTTCCAGCAGATCCCGGGTGACGTGAAAGGCGGCGTAAAACTCCTGGATTTCGTCTTGCAGCAGGGCCACGCGGTGAGCGGCACGGTCGAGGCGTTTGTTGGTGCGCACGATGCCTACATAATCCCACATGAAGCGACGTAATTCGTCCCAGTTGTGCGAGATCACCACGGTCTCGTCGGCATCGCTGACGCGGCTGTCATCCCATGCGGGCAGCGTGGCTGTGGGCTTGCGCGTGCTGTGCTCGATGTCCTGGGCCGCTGCCTGGGCAAAGACCATACATTCCACCAGCGAGTTGCTGGCCAGCCGATTGGCGCCGTGCAGGCCGCTGCAAGCGGTTTCGCCAATGGCGTACAAGCCGTCCAGGTCGGTACGACCCTCCAGGTCGGCCAGCACCCCGCCGCAGGTGTAGTGGGCGGCAGGCACCACCGGGATGGGTTGTTTGGAGATGTCGATGCCAAGCTCCAGGCAGCGCGCGTAAATGTTGGGGAAATGTTCTTGCAGGAAGCTCAGGGGCTGGTGTGAGATGTCCAGATAAACACAATCGAAACCGCCTTTTTTCATCTCGAAATCAATGGCGCGTGCCACCACGTCGCGCGGCGCCAGCTCCAGGCGTGCATCGTGGGTGGGCATAAAGCGGGTGCCATCGGGTAGCAGCAGGCGGCCCCCCTCGCCGCGCACCGCTTCGCTGATCAGGAACGACTTGGCGTGTGGGTGGTACAGGCAGGTGGGGTGAAATTGGATGAACTCCATGTTTTGCACCCGGCAACCAGCACGCCAGGCCGCCGCAATGCCGTCACCGGTGGCGGTGTCGGGGTTGGTTGTGTAGAGGTAGACCTTGCCCGCACCACCCGTGGCCAAAATCGTTTGGGGTGCCTCAAAGGTCAGCACTTGGTCAGTGCCCTCATCGAGTGCATAAAGCCCAAGGCAGCGCTTGCCCGGCAGGCCAAGTTTTTCCGTCGTGATCAGGTCCACCAGCGTGTGTTGTTCAAACAGCGTGATGTTGGGCGTTTTTTGCACCTGCTCGATCAGCGTGCGCTGTACGGCCGCGCCGGTGGCGTCGGTCACATGCACAATGCGCCGGGCGCTGTGGCCGCCTTCACGGGTCAGGTGCAATTGGCCATCTTCTTCAGAAAACGGCACACCCAGGGTTTGTAACCAGGCGATCGCTTTGGGCGCGTTCTCCACCACGCGCCGGGTGGCGGCCAGGTCGCACAGACCGGCGCCGGCTACCAAGGTGTCGGCGATGTGGGCGTCAAAACTGTCGTCCTTGCTCCACACCGCCGCGATGCCGCCCTGAGCCCAGCCGCTGGAGCCCTCGGAGACGGCGCGTTTGGTGATCACGGCGACGCGTTTGGTGGGCGCCAGCAACAGGGCCGAGCTCAAGCCGGCCAGGCCGCTGCCGACGATCAGGACATCAAAGTGAAGTGGCGCAGGGGGAGAAATGGTTTCGCGAGATGGCATGATGGGTCCCGTTGGGATTTAAGAGGGGGTGTAGGCCAGCCGCACATAAATGGGTGCAAAGGCTTCGGCCTGGGTGATGTCGATCAAGGTTTCCTTGGCCAGTTCAAGCAGTGCAATGAACGTGACCACCAGCACCGGGGCGCCTTTTTCCGAGTTGAACAGCGTTTCAAACTCGACAAAGCGTCGGCCCTGCAATTTCCTCAGCACCATGCTCATGTGTTCACGCACCGACAGTTCTTCGCGCGTGATTTTGTGGTGCTGCACCAGCGTGGCACGTTTCAAAATGCCTTGCCAGGCTTCCTGCAGGTCGCTCAAGGCCACGTCAGGAAAACGCGGTGTCAGGGCCTGCTCGATATATACCTGGGCGCGCAAAAAATCCCGTCCCAACTGGGGCAGGGTATTAAGCTGGGCCGCAGCCAGTTTCATTTGCTCATACTCCAGCAGGCGGCGCACCAGTTCGGCGCGCGGGTCTTCGGCGTCCGTGCCATTGGCCACGTGCCGGGGCGGCAGCAACATGCGCGACTTGATCTCGATGAGCATGGCGGCCATCAGCAGGTATTCGGCCGCCAGCTCCAGGTTGCGGTGGCGAATTTCGTCGACATAGGTCAGGTACTGACGCGTCAGGCCCGCCATGGGAATGTCCAGGATGTTGAAGTTTTGCTTGCGAATCAGGTACAGCAGCAAATCCAGCGGGCCTTCAAAGGCCTCCAGAAAAACCTCCAGCGCATCCGGCGGGATGTACAAATCCTGCGGCATGGCAAAAAGCGGCTCGCCGTAAAGCCGCGCCACCGCCACCTGATCCACCACCATGGGCATGTCGGCCAAAATCTGGCAATCACCAGCGTTCAGCGTGGCTGTGTCAACCATGGAAGCATTGGGATGCTAGGTGAGATCCAAAGCCAGCCCTTGTGGCAAGGGCCTATGGCAAAGACTATGGCTTGCCTTCGGTCAGGTAGACATAGGGTTTTTGCGCGACCTGTGCGGCACGGTATTCTTGCCAAGCCTCGCGATTCACCGGTTTGTCCCACAACAATTCACGGCCTTGGCGCTGGCGTGCTTCGATGCCAGGGTCTTTGGCAACAAGTTGGCCGATGAACTCGGTGACATCGGATTGGTACAGGGGACGGTAAAAAATGTGCATGGCAATAACCTCTTATCCGGATTCTAACGGCGTGCGCTGGCGCCCTCAGCTTAACCAATTTAAGTCGGGTGTAATATCCGTTCCCATACTTCCACCGACACCCGATCCGGCCCATGACTTCTTTTAACCACCCTGCGACTTGGGTCCATCTGGACTGGGTATTGGTTGTGGTGGTGGCCTGGTTGTTGATAGGGGTGTTCGGGGTATTTGCGCTGCGGCGTTTCAGGTTGGTGGCCATTGTGCTGTTCCCGCTTGGCGCGTTTTTTTCGGTGCTGCTGCTGGGGGTGGCGCTGAGTGCGGTGTTCAGTGACCCGGAAACCGCCATTTTGCCGCTGGGCCTGCCACAGCTTCCCTTTCATTTGCGCCTGGACAGTTTGTCGGCCTTCTTTTTGATCCTCATTGGTGGTGTTTCTGCCGGCGTCTCCACCTTTGCTGCAGGTTATTTTCGCCAGGGCGAGGGCACACCACCGGGCCTGATCTGTCTGGAGTACCACGTGTTTCTGGCCAGCATTGCCATGCTGGTGCTGGCTGACGATGCTTATGTGTTCATGGTGACGTGGGAAACCATGGCGTTTTCGTCCTTCTTTCTGGTGTTGGCCAACCACCGCATTCCTGAAATCCGCAATGCCGGTTATCTTTATATGCTGATTGCGCACATAGGTGCCCTGGGCATCTTGCTGTGTTTTGGCTTGCTGCAGGCCAACACTGGCGACTACACCTTCGCCAACATGCGTGCCCAGCATCTGACACCGTTCTGGGGCTCGGTGGCCTTCTGTCTGGCGGTGTTCGGATTTGGCGCAAAGGCGGGTTTGTTACCGCTGCACATTTGGCTGCCCGAGGCGCACCCGGCGGCGCCGTCGCCGTTTTCAGCCCTGATGAGTGGGGTCATGCTCAAGATTGCGCTCTACGGCCTGCTTCGTGTGACCTTTGATTTGTTGCAGGAGCATATCTGGTGGTGGGGCGTTCTGCTGATGGGCGTGGGTTTGATCACTGCCTTGTTTGGTGTGGTGTTCTCGACCGTGCAGGTAGAGATGAAACGATTGCTGGCCTACTCAAGCATTGAAAACATCGGCCTGATGTGTGCCGGCCTGGGCTTGTCACTGTTGTTTCTGGCCTATGACATGAAGGCCTTGTCGGCCCTGGCATTGACGGCATCGCTGTACCACATGCTGGCCCATGCCTTTTTCAAAAGTCTGCTGTTTTGCAGTACCGGTGCGGTGATGCACGCCACCGGCGAGCGCAGTCTGGGCAAACTCGGCGGCCTGATGCGCTACATGCCCTGGGTCGCCTGGCCGACCCTGATCGGCGTGCTGGCCTGTGCCGGTTTACCACCGTTTGGCGGCTTTGTGGCCGAATGGCTGCTGCTACAGAGTTTTCTGTTTACCACCGGCTTGCCCAGCTCCTTTCTCGACATGCTGGTGCCCGTGATGGCCGCGCTGATTGCGCTGATCGCGGCGCTCTCGGGCTACACCATGGTCAAGTACTTTGGTGTGATTTTTCTGGGCCAACCGCGTGAGGAAAGCCTGGCACACGCGCACGATGCCGGTCTCTGGGAGCGACTGGGCATGTTATGGCTGGTGCTGGGCAGCGTGGTGCTGGGTTTGTTTCCCAATCAGGTCATTGCCCTGCTTGACCCGGCGACCAAGTTGCTGGTGGGTGCGGGCCTGGCGCACACCGTCGCCGACAACGGCTGGTTGCTGGTACCGGTGAGCGTTGAGCGCGCCAGCTACGCGCCAGCGATCTTTTTGCTGGGTGTGCTGGCCAGTTTTGGTCTGGCCTATTTGCTGGTGCGCAAGCTCTACCACGGGCGCCTGCGCCGGGTACCGCCCTGGGACTGTGGTTACCCGTGGCAAACCCCCCGCATGCAGGACACGGCCGAAGGTTTTGGGCAACCGATTCGGCAGATTTTTGAGCCATTTTTCCGCATCAAGCGACAACTCCCGACCGCGTTCGACCCGCAACCGAGTTACAAAGTCGCGCTGGAAGACCCCTTGTGGTATGGCTTGTATTTGCCTGTTGCCAGGCTGGTTGAGCGGGTTTCCAAAATTGTTGGGTTGTTGCAGCAGGGCCGTATTTCGGTCTACCTGATGTACAGCTTTGTCACCCTGATCGTGGTCTTGCTGGTGGTGAAGCGATGAGCTGGCTCGGTGTTTTTTCGCAATTGCTGGCGCTCGTGACGGCGCTGTTGCTGGCGCCCCTGCTCACGGGTTGGATCAACCAGTGCCGTGCGCTGCTGCAAAACAAGTCGGCGCCGGGTTTGTTGCAACCCTACCGCATGCTGCACAAGCTGTTCAACAAGGAATCGGTTATGGCCGAACATGCGTCACCGCTGTACCGCACTGCGCCCTATCTCATTTTTAGTTGCATGCTGCTGGCTTGCGCCATTGTGCCCACGCTGTCGACCGACTTGCCTTTGTCCCCGGCGGCCGACGCGATTGCCTTGGTGGGCCTGTTTGCGCTGGCGCGGGTCTTTCTTTCATTGGCGGCCATGGATGTCGGCACCGCTTTTGGTAGCTTGGGCGCGCGCCGTGAAATGTTGGTGGGGTTTCTGGCCGAACCGGCTTTGCTCATGGTGCTGTTTTGCGCGTCCATGATCACGCGCTCCACGTCGCTGACCACCATGGTCGAAACGCTGGCGCACCGGGAGCTTGCGATCTACCCCAGTCTGTTGTTGGCGGGTGTGGCTTTTGTCATGGTGTCGCTGGCCGAGAACGCCCGGGTACCGGTGGATAACCCCGACACCCATCTGGAACTCACCATGATCCACGAAGCCCTGATTCTGGAGTATTCGGCGCGTCACCTGGCCCTGCTGGAATGGGCTGCCAGCCTGAAACTGTTTGCTTACTCCTGTATTGGGCTGGCGCTGTTTTTCCCGTGGGGCGTGGCCGATGCCAATGCACCGCTGGTGCTGTTGCTGGCCTTGCCGGTGCTGGTGATCAAGCTGGCGATTGGTGGTGTGGTGCTGGCCCTGATTGAAACCCTGAGCGCCAAGATGCGAATCTTCCGTGTGCCCGAGTTTCTGGGGACCGCTTTTTTGGTGGCGGTGATCGGTTTGTTGGTCAATGTCTTGCTGGGGGCCGGATGATTAAATTTGCGCCCCAACTGATCAACCTGTTTGCCACCCTGATCCTGCTGCTGTCGTTTGCCATGATTTCGCAGCGGCGTATTGTCTCGCTGATCAACCTGTTCATGATGCAGGGTGTGGCCCTGGTCATCACCTCGTTTTTGCTGGGCTATGCCACCCACCAGCCTGACCTGTATGTGTCGGGCGGGTTGACGCTGGTGCTCAAGGTGATTTTTATCCCCTGGATGCTGCACCGGATGATTCGCAAGCTCAATGTGCGCTGGGACATCGAAACCTTGTTTAACGTGCCCACCACCATGCTGGTGGGTATTGCCCTGGTGATTTTTTCGTTCAGTCTGGCGCTGCCGGTGTCGCGGCTGTCCAGCTCGCTGGCCGGGGGCTCGCTCGGCATTGCCTTGTCCTGTGTGATGCTGTCGTTCCTGATGCTGATCACCCGCTCCAAGGCAGTGCCCCAGGTGATCGGTTTTTTGTCGATGGAAAACGGCCTGATTTTTGCCGCCACTGCGGTCACCAATGGCATGCCCATGATCGTTGAGTTCGGGATTGCGCTCGACGTGCTGGTGGGCGTACTGATTCTGGGCGTGTTCATGTTTCAGATCCGGGAGAAATTTGACACGCTGGATATTCATCACCTTGAAACGCTCAAGGAAGACTGAGCATGACCCCCTTGTTTTTTGTTTTGGGTGTGCCGCTGCTGGGGGGGCTGGTGTTGGCCCTGACCGGCCACCGTACTTATGCGCGCGACATCAATGTGACTTTCAGTTTGCTGACTTTTCTGTCCGCGTGCGTGCTCACGGTGCAGGTGATGGACCATGGCCCCCAGCTTGTCTGGCACCAACAGTTTTACATTGACCCGCTCAATGTGTTCCTGGTCACGCTCACCGCCTTTGTCGGACTGACCACCGCCATTTTTTCGCGGCCCTACATGCGCATTGAGCAGGACCACGGCAAGATGACGCCGCCGCGCATGCGTCTGTACCACAGCATGTACCAGCTGTTCAGCTTCACCATGCTGCTGGGCTTCACCACCAACAACTTAGGCATCATCTGGGTCGCCATGGAAGCCGCCACCCTGACCACCGTGCTGCTGGTCAGCGTTTACCGCACCACCGCCAGCCTGGAGGCCGCCTGGAAATATTTCATCTTGTGTGGGGTTGGTATTGCGCAGGCGCTGTTTGGCACCATCCTGATGTACATGGCCGCAGAAAAAGTGCTCGGCCCCGAGCACGCCACGCTGCTCTGGACCAGTCTTAACGACATCAAGGGCCAGCTTGATCCCACCATCATTTCGCTGGCGTTTGTCTTCCTGCTGATTGGCTACGGCACCAAGATTGGCCTGGTACCGCTGCACAGCTGGCTGCCCGACGCCCACGCCGAAGGCCCGACACCGGTGTCGGCGGTGCTCTCGGGGCTGCTGCTCAATGTGGCCATGTACGCGGTGCTGCGCACCAAGGTGCTTACCGATGGCGCCCTGGGCACGGCCATGGCGGGTCAGCTGATGATGGGCTTTGGCCTGCTGTCGGTCACGGTGGCAGCGTTTTTTCTGTCACGGCAAAAAGACGTCAAGCGCATGTTTTCGTATTCAAGCATTGAGCACATGGGCCTGATCACCTTTGCCTTTGGCATGGGTGGGTCGCTGGCCAACTTTGCCGGGCTGTTACACATGACGGTGCACTCGCTGGTCAAGTCCGCCATCTTCTTCACGGTCGGTCATGCCACGCAAAAGGCCGGTACCCAGGTGATGAGCGAGATTCGGGGCCTGATCAAGGTCAACCCGACCGTGGGTTGGGGCCTGATGTTGGGTGTCATGGCCATTCTGGGTATGCCGCCGTTTGGTGTCTTTGCCAGCGAATTTTTGATTCTGACCACCGCCATGCGTGAGCAACCCTGGGCCGCGCCCTTCTTGTTTTTGGCGCTCGGCGTGGCCTTTGCTTCCATCCTGATCCGGGTGTTGCCCATGGTGTTTGGCGACTCCACGCTGAAACCGCTGGCGCATCCACCGGCCCTGATTCCTGTGTTTCTGCACCTGGCGCTGGCGCTGGTGCTGGGCTTGTACATTCCCTCTTATTTAAACGGCTGGTACGTGCAAGCGGCCAGCATGCTGGGAGGCTAGGCGCATGCAGATTCCCGGACTCGCGCTGGAATTTAGTGCTTTGCCCACGCCGGTGCCGGTCTGGCATGCACAGGTAACGTTTGAGCAGTGGCAAATGGCCGCCACCGCCGTGCGCGATCAGGGTGGCCGATTGCTGGCGCTGTGGGCCGGCTCAATAAGCCCGCATGGCGGTGCCAGTGCCGCGCCGGCGTCGGCCTGGATGTGCGCGGCTTACGTCGTGCTTGATGGGGCGTTCTGGCTGTCGCTGCCATTAACGCAGCAAGACGGCCGCTGGGTGTATCCGGACCTTGCCACCGTATTTCCTGCCGCCACACGTATGCAGCGGGCCGCCGCCGATCTGTCGGGCATGGTTGCCTTGGGTGCCCACGACACGCGCGCATGGCTCAATCATGGCGCCTGGCCGCAAGACCATTTTCCTTTGCAGCAGGACCCTGAAAAATTGCCGCTGCTGGTGGCTGGTGAACTCGTCAATTACCCGTTTGTGCATGTGGATGGCGACGGCGTGCACGAAATTGCCGTCGGCCCGGTACATGCAGGCATCATCGAACCCGGCCATTTCCGCTTTTCTGTGGTGGGCGAAAAAGTGCTGCGCCTGGAGCAGCGCCTGGGCTACACCCACAAGGGCACGGAATATCGTATGACCCAATTGGCGCCGCTGGAGGCCTACCGACTGGCGGGAAGAGTCTCGGGCGACAGCACCGTGGCTTACGCCTGGGCCTATTGCATGGCGCTGGAATCGGCCACGCAAACCACGCTTCCGTTGCGTGCCGCCTGGTTGCGTGCGCTGATGCTGGAACGCGAGCGTATTGCCAACCACCTGGGCGACCTGGGTGCCCTGGGCAACGACGCCGCATTTTCTTTTGGCCTGGCCCAGTTCTCCCGCCTGCGGGAAGACTGGCTGCGCGCTTCCAAAACTGTTTTTGGTCACCGCCTGATGATGGACTGCATCGTGCCCGGCGGCGTGACCAGTGACATTGACCTGACCCAGCGCGAGTTGTTGTTGCACCAGTGCGACGTGGTGGAGCAGGAAGTACGCACTCTGTTTAATATTTACGAGGCCCACGCCGGTTTGCAAGACCGCTTCATGACCACCGGGCGCGTGTCGCCGGAGCTGGCCGCGCGTTTGGGTTTGACGGGCCTGGCCGGACGCGCCAGTAGCCAGAGCTGGGACCTGCGCTGTGACCAGCCCTGGGTGCCGTACAGCGACATGGCAGTGGCCATGGCGACCCAGCACAACGGCGATGTGGCGGCGCGGGTGGCGGTGCGTTTTGACGAGATCTTTGAATCCATGCGCCTGATCCGGCGCCTGTTGATCGAGATGCCCATTGGCGACCTGTTGTGCCCGGTGTCCCTGCCCCTGCAGCCCTCGCGCGGTGCGGGCTGGGTGGAGGGCTGGCGTGGCGAGTTGTTTGTGGCGCTGGAACTCGGCGGTGCCGAGCAACACCACCGCATTCTGCGCTGCCATTTGCACGACCCCTCGTGGCAAAACTGGCCGGTGCTGGAGCATGCCATCATGGGCAACATCGTGCCCGACTTTCCGCTCATCAACAAATCCTTCAACCTCAGCTATTCAGGGCAAGACCTATGATCTGGAAAGTGGTCAGGCAGATCGCCAAAACGGGCATTTGCACCGAAGCGGCGCCCGACATTGGCGCCATTGATGCCGCCCAAGTTGCACGTATCCAGCAGGAATTGCTCGACATTCTGGGCCAGGCCCTGACCATCCGTGAGGTTGATGCCGGTTCATGCAACGGCTGTGAACTGGAAATCAACGCGCTGGGCAACCCCTATTACAACCTGCAGGGTCTGGGCATCAAATTTGTCGCCAGTCCGCGCCATGCCGACCTGCTGCTGGTGACCGGCCCGGTGTCGCGCAACATGGAAACTGCGCTCAAACGCACGTATGACGCCACCCCCGAGCCGAAACTGGTGGTGGCCGTGGGTGACTGCGCCTGTGACGGCGGCATTTTTGGCGAGAGCTACGCCACCTGCGGCCGCGTGGCCAATGTGATCCCGGTCGATGAGGTCATCCCCGGCTGCCCGCCCGCGCCGCTGGAAATTTTGCGTGGTATTTTGAAAACGGTGCGGCGGCGTGTGGTGTCGCCGAGAAGCGTAAGTAAATAGTTAAGTAAATAGTGCGCTGCGAATTCGTTGGCGGGAACGGTGAGCGTCGAAAGTCTCGCATCAGGTCCTGCGTGGTCATGCAATGCCGATTTACTGGTGCTACCCGCACAGTGGCTGGCTTTGGCGGCTTCCTCATACTGGGGTACCAGAAATCGTCAGCCGCCAAAGCCAGCCACTGCGCTGGCGTGTGTTGTGCAAAAAATTCAAAAGCCGAAAAATCGGTTTTCAGCTTGTCTTTAAACACCTTTGTGCACCCACTCCATGGCGTGGCAATCGGCGGGGGCAGTCACCGATTTCTGGTACCCCAGT